>BFBZ01000011.1_pt68 | contig 191071 bp, 191 predicted proteins | sample 1888401 | NCBI WGS metagenome assembly BFBZ01 (sample SAMD00112614, study PRJDB3348) | symbiont metagenome | host: Chara braunii
CCGCGGCGGGGACCGCCCGCGCCGCGACCCGCCGGCCGCCGGGGAGCACCACGACGCCCTCCCCCACCCGCACCGTCCCCTCCATCGGCAGCGCCGGGACGTCGCGGGCGGCGACCACCAGGCTGAACGGGAACGGCTCCACATCCGGGCCGTGCACCGCGACGAGGCCGTCGCCGGGGTCGGCGAACAGCACGGCGCTGGTGCGGGCGACGACGCGTGCGGTGCGCATCCGCCCACGATAGGAGGTGAGGGCGGCGGGGCGGACGGGGAACACTCCACCTCGTGTCCGCAGCCGAACCCGACATCGTCCCGATGGCGCCCGCCGACTGGGACCGCGTGGCCGAGATCTACGCCGAGGGCATCGCCACCGGCGACAGCACCTTCGAGACCGAGGTGCCCGACTGGGAGCGGTGGGACCGCGACCACCTGCCCGAGCCGCGGCTGCTGGCGCGCCTCGACGGCCGCATCGTCGGCTGGGGCGCCGCGAACCGTACGTCGATCCGCGACGTGTACCGGGGCGTCGCCGAGGTGTCGGTGTACGTGGCCGAGGAGGCGCGCGGCGCAGGCGTCGGCGAGCCGMTGCTCACCGCGCTGGCCGAGGCCGCCCACGAGGCCGGTCTCTGGACCCTCGAGGCGATCGTCATCGACGGGAACACCGCCAGCGCGAGGATGGTCGAGGCCTGCGGCTTCCGTCTCGTCGGACGGCGCGAGCGGCTCGGCGAGCTCCGCGGCGCGTGGCGCGACGTGCTGCTGTACGAGCGCCACCGCGACCGGGACTGAGGGCGGCGCCGGGCAGACGGACGGGCTATCCCCCCGGGCGAGGAGTACCCTCACCCTCAGAGACGCTCGAGCTCGCGCCAGGGATTCCACTCCCTGACCGGACGGGGACGCCGCCAGCCGCCCCCTCCGCCTCTCGACCGCCATCAGGCCGGCAGATGCGGAGGCCGAATGGCCACGACCACGTTCCCACCGCCGGCTCGCGGGACGGTCCCGAGCATGCGCATCGCGCTGCTCGCACCGCCCTGGGTCCCCGTCCCGCCGCCGAGCTACGGGGGGATCGAGCAGGTCGTCGCGGCCCTCGGCGCCGGGCTCGTCGAGCGCGGGCACGAGGTGGTGCTGGTGGCCGCCGCCGGCTCCGAGCTGCCCGGCGCCGAGGTCGTGAGCCCGCTCGCGGAGCTGCCCGGCATCATCGGCGAGCCCGCTGCCGACTGGCGCCACGCCCTCGCCGGCGTCGACGCCCTCGCCGACGTGGACGTCGTGATCGACCACTCGGGCCCGCTCGGCGCGCTGCTGACCTCGCGCCTCGCCGTGCCCGGCCTCCACGTCACGCACGGCCCGCTCGAGGCCGTGCCGACGGAGATCTACGAGGGCATCGCCCGCCACTTCCCTCGCCTGCGGCTGGTGGCGATCAGCGAGGCGCAGCGGGCGTCCGCGCCGGGGCTGCCGTTCGTCGGTGTCCGCCACAACGGCCTGGACCTCGGGCCCGTCCCGTTCCAGGCACGCCCCGACGGGCATCTCGCCTTCCTCGGGCGGATGTCACCGGAGAAGGGTCCCGCGGACGCCATCCGCATCGCGAAGGCGGCCGGGGTGCCGCTGCTGATCGGCGCCAAGTGCCGCGAGCCCGCCGAGCACGAGTACTTCGCCCGCCACGTGGAGCCCGAGCTGGGACCGGACGTCGTGTGGCTCGGGGAGCTGGACGCCCCGGAGAAGTTCGCCCTCCTCGCCGGCGCCCGGGCGCTCCTCTTCCCGATCGCATGGGCCGAGCCGTTCGGGATGGTGATGATCGAGGCCATGGCGTGCGGGACGCCCGTGCTCGCCACCGCCCGGGGCTCGGTCCCCGAGGTGGTGGCCGACGGCGTCACCGGGTTCGTGCGCCCGACGGCCGACGCCCTGGTGGACACCGTGAGGCGGCTCGGGGAGATCGATCGCCGCGCGTGTCGCCGCTGGGTGGCCGAGCGCTTCTCGGCGGACGTCATGGTCGAGGGCTACGAGCGGCTCGTGCTCGGCGAGATCGAGCGCCGCGTGCCGTTGCGCCTCGTGCCGCACCCCGCCTTCGAGGCCGGCGCGGCCCGGTCGGGGACGCGTTGAGCCTTCACGAGGCGGCCATCCTGGCGGGCGCGGGGACGCTCACGCTGATCGACGGCCTGACCTTCGCGATCTCCGACGCCGGCGGCGACATCGGCAGCGGGCTCGACGGCCTGATCGCGGACGACACACGCCACCTGTCGCGGCTCGCGGTCCGCGTCGAGGGGGAGCCGGTCCATCCGCTCGGCGCCGCGCTCCTCGCGCCCGGGACCGCGCGCTTCCGCGGATATGTGGCGCCCGGCAGGGAATACCCGGACGCGCCGCTCGAGGTGGACCGGCGCCGGCAGGTCACGGCCGGCCGGCTGACGGACGACCTCACCCTGAGCTGGTGGGCCGTCAGCCCCTGCGTCGTGACCGTGCGCGTCGAGGTGGCGGCCGACTTCCTGGACATCTTCCAGATTCGCGGCCTCGAGACCGGCCCCGCGACGCCCTCGGAGGGGCTGACCCGGGAGGTCACCCCCGACGGGCTTCGCTTCACAGATACCGCCACGGGGCTCGGCACCGTCGTGCACCTGCGTCCCCGGCCGGAGGCCTGGGAGGACGGGGCCGCGCTCTGGTCGCCCGGCCTCCAGCGGGGTCGCGGCTGGCGGCTGCGGATCGTGGTGGAGGTGGGGAGCCGCGCGAGGAACCGCTCGGTGCCGGAGGACCGGCGTCCCTCGATCGTCCCCCGCACCGCGCTCGGCGCGCGGAGCGAACCCCCGGACCTGGCCCGTGCATGCCGCCGCTCCGTCGCCGACCTCGACGCGCTGGCGCTGCCCGACGTCATGGATCGGTCCCGCCGCCTGGTGGCCGCGGGGATCCCCTGGTTCGTCGCGCTCTTCGGCCGGGACAGCCTCATCGCCGGCCACCAGGCCCGCGCCTTCCTGCCGGACCAGCTGCTGCACACCCTCCAGGCCCTCGCCGCGCGCCAGGGGAGGGTCGACGATCCGGCCAACGACGAGCAGCCCGGCAAGATCCTCCACGAGGTGCGCCTGACGCGGCGCCCCTGGCTGGGGCACGGGACCACGGCGGGGACGCGGCCGTACTTCGGCTCCATCGACGCCACCCCTCTCTTCCTGATCCTCTACGGGACGGCCCTCCGGTGGGGCGCCCACCGCGCCGCCGTCGAGGATCTGCTGCCCGCCGCACGCGCCGCCCTCGGGTGGATCCGAGGTGCCGGGGATCCCGACGGGGACGGCCTGCTGGAGTACCGCGCCAGCGGTCCCCGCTCGCTCGGCAACCAGGGCTGGAAGGACTCCGAGAACGCGATCCAATTCCCGGACGGCAGCCTCGCCACAGGGCCGATCGCGTCGATCGAGGTGCAGGGCTACGCCTACCGGGCCAGGCGTGAGCTGGCGTACGTCCTCCGCACCTTCGGAGGGGACGCCGAGGCAGACGCCCTCGAGGCCGAGGCCGCCGGGATCCGCGATCTCATCCGGGATCGCTTCTGGTGTCCCGGCACCGGCGATGCCCCCGGCTTCTTCGCGCTCGCGCTCGACGGCCGCAAACGTCAGGTCGCCAGCGTCGCCTCCAACATGGGCCATCTCCTCTGGTGCGACGTCCCCTCCGCAGCCGAGGCGGCCGAGGTCGCCCGCCACCTCGCGGGGCCCGACCTGGCGAGCGGCTGGGGCGTGAGGACGCTCTCGCGGCGGATGGCCGGCTTCAACCCGATCTCCTACCACGTCGGGTCGGTCTGGCCCCACGACACCGCACTGGCCTGCGAGGGCCTTCGTCGCTACGGGCTGGACGGGCCCGCCCTCGACCTCGCCGGCGACCTGATGGACGCGCTGGCGCTCTTCGACGACCGCCTACCCGAGTTGTTCGGCGGCCACGACCGCGAGACGGAGGACGTGCCGGTCCCGTACCCCAGCGCCTGTCGCCCGCAGGCCTGGGCCGCCGGAGTGCCCCTCCAGCTCGCGACCATGTTCCTCGGGCTGGAGCCCGACATCCCGAACGGGCGGATCGTCCTCCGGCCGGCGCTGCCGCGGGGTCTGGACAGCCTGGAGCTCCGCGACGTCGCGTTCCCCGACGGGCGCCTCGCGGTGCGGGTCGACCGGTCGGGGACGGAGGTCCTGGAGGCCCCGGCCGGCATCGAGGTCGAGATCCTCGGCGCCCCCCTCGGCGTGACCCGCGCCCGGGACTGACCGGCCACCGTCCGGCTTGCCGCCTCCGCGGGGCGGCCATAGGGTCGTTCGCGGACGGTTCCCAGGGTGGGGGGGGTTCGACGTGACCGGTCCGCAGGAGCGGCACACGCGCGACGGCTACTTCGTCGTGGGCGAGGGCCTGCTCGGGTCGCCCGAGGCGCCGCCGGGCACGGCGATGGCCATGTCGATGGACGCCGACCTGCGCGCCTTCCGCTTCTCGCGGATGGGGCCGAAGGGCAAGCAGCTCGGCGACCCCGCGCGCACCAAGATCGGCCGCGCGATGACGATCGACGCGGACGCGAAGAAGCTCGACTCGGCCGTACCGGCCGGGTTCACCTACCTCGGCCAGTTCCTGGACCACGACCTCACGTTCGACAAGAGCCGGCTCCGCGACGACCAGAGCGTGCCGGTCGCGGACCTCATCGCCGGGCGGTCCCCCAGCCTCGACCTGGACTCGCTCTACGGCCTCGGTCCCACCCTCACGCCCGACTTCTACGCGGCGGACAAGGTGCACCTGAAGATCGGCGCGACGGTGAAGGCCGACTTCCCGGACGACGGGATCGCGAACAAGCCGCAGCCCGGCTTCGACCTGCCGCGGCGCTCCGACCGCACGGCGCGGATCCCGGACCACCGCAACGACGAGAACCTGGCCGTCGCCCAGACGCACCTCGCGTTCATCCGGTTCCACAACCGGGTGGTCGACAAGCTCGCGGCCGACGGGGTACCCAAGCCGCAGCGCTTCGCCGCCGCCCGCGAGCTCGTGGTCAAGCACTACCAGTGGATGGTGCGGTCGGACTACCTGCCGCGGGTCGTGAAGCCGCAGCTCGTGGACCGCGTGTTCACCGAGGGCCGCAAGGTGTTCGAGACGTCCCCGGTCCCCGGCGACTCGCCCACCATGCCGGTGGAGTTCTCGGTCGCCGCGTTCCGCCTCGGCCACAGCATGATCCGGGCCGCCTACAACTGGAACCACGTGTTCGACGACGGCGGCGGGTCGCTCGACTTCCTGTTCACGTTCTCCGGCACCAGCGGCGACCTCGGCGGCTTCACGCGCCTGCCGAGCAACTGGATCGCCGACTTCCGGCGCCTCTACGACTTCACGGAGGCGGGCCGCAACGACCTGCGCCCGATCGTCGGCGGGCGCAACAAGATGAACTTCGCGCGCCGCATCGACACGCTGCTGGCCGACCCGCTCGCGAGCCTGCGGCCCGGATCCATCGGCGGCCCCGAGCCCGTCGCGCGCCGCCGCAACCTGGCGTTCCGCAACCTCACCCGCGCGCGGATGCTCACCCTGGCGACCGGCCAGCAGATGCTGGCGCTCATGCGCTCCAAGGGGGTCACGGTGACCGCACTGACCCCCGCGAAGATCCGCGACGGCCGCGACGGCGCCACCCTCGGCACGCTGAACACCAAGCAGCGGGCCGCCCTGCTGAAGGACACCCCGCTGTGGTTCTACGCGCTCCGCGAGGCGGAGTTCAACAGCGGCCGCCTGGCCGGCGTGGGCGGCCGGATCGTGGCCGAGACGTTCCACCGCGCCATCGAGGGCAGCCAGATCTCGATCATGGCCGACCCCACGTGGAAGCCGAGCCTGGGCCCGGACCCCGACACGTTCCGGATGGTCGACCTGTTGCTGTTCGCCTTCGAGGGGAAGGAGGCGCTCCTCAACCCCCTGGGGGACGGCTAGGCCCCTAGATCTTCCGGTAGCGGGCGTCCACCGCCGAGTAGACGCCGAAGGCGATCAGCCCGAGCGCCACGGCGACCAGCGCCACCGTGCCGTAGGCGTGGTCCTGGAGACGCTGGAGCGCGCCGTCGATGCCGACCGCCTCCTTCGGGTCGTACTCCACGGCCGCCTTGACCAGGAAGATCGCGACGAGGCCGAACACGATGGCGCGGGCCACGTGGCCCGTCACGCCCAGGACGGTGAAGTTCCGCAGGCCCGTCCGCGACATGCGCTCGGTCTTCGTGTACCGCAGGAACCGGCGGCTCACGCCCATCCAGCCCTGGTAGACGGCGACGCCGCCGAAGATGACGCCCGCGGCGAGCACGACCCAGCGGCCGCCGGTCCAGTCGAAGACGTCGGCGGTGGCCTTCTTGGGCTCCGCGCCGCTGTTCCCGCCGGCCGAGCCGACGAGGACCGCGATCGCCAGGCCGAAGAAGATCGCGTAGGCGCAGCCGCTCGCGAATGCCGCGACGCGGTCGCCGGCGCTCTGGCGCCCGGCCTCGGGCGTGCGGCCGATGAAGGCCTGGGTGAAGCGCAGGATCGTGTAGCCGAGGAGCCCGATCGCGATGAGCAGGAGGAGGGCACGGCCGAAGGTCTGCCCGGCCACCAGGCGCAGCGCGCCCTCCTGGTTCGGGCGGTCCGACGCCTCGCCGCGAGCGAGCTCGATCGCGAGGACACCCATGAGGATGTAGAGGACGCCTCGGGCCACGTACCCCGTGCGCGCGAAGCGCTCGAAGTTCCTGCCGGAGGTGACCTCGTGCACGGTCCGGTGTGCAGTGGTCATCGTGACCGCAAGCGTTCCCCGACAGGGGCCGGGTCACACCTCCGAGCGGCGCCGGCGCCCGGCGACGGGCCGGCGGAGCCGTGGCCGCGCAACCGGCTCGGCGGGCGCCCCGAAGCGCAGTAGACGGCCGCCGAACGCCACCGCGCAGACCGCGAACCACGCCCACCCGAGCGCGAGGCCCGCGACGACGTCGCTGAGCCAGTGCACGTCCAGCAGGACGCGGCTCGCCGCGACGGCCACCGCAAGCCCCACGCACACTCCGGCGATGGCGGCGCGCGCCACCCGCCCCCTGCCGATGCCCACCACCAGGGCGATCCCGGCGAACAGCGCAGCCGCGGTCGAGGAGTGCCCGCTGGGGAACGACGGCCCGAGGGTCTCAGCGATCGGGTTGAGCGTCGGGCGGGCGCGGTCCGCGAGGTCCTTCACCGCCGTCGTCAGCAGCTTGTCGCCCGCCACAACGATGAACAGGAACGGGACGACCAGCCGGCTCGAGCCCCGCCACCAGGCGTATGCGGCCACCGCCAGCCCCGCGACGATCGCGAACCACGTCTCGCCCATCTGGGTGACGCCGTTCACGAACGCGTCGGAGGCGCTGGTGGCGTGCTCGTGCCCCCAGCGGGCCGCGGCGCTGTCGATGCGGCGCAGGACGTCGTTGCCGCGGACCAGGTACGCGAGCACCGCGATCGTGAGGCCGCCCGCCACGATCACCACCGCCGCGAGCGTCAGGGCGAGCCCGGTCGCCATCTCCGGGTCCAGCCGCCGCCGGGCCCAGGCCCGCAGCCGCACATGGCGGCCGGCGCTGCGGGCCGCGGCGCGCGCCACCGGGGCCACGCCCGAGCCGGGCGCGGAGTACGGCAGGCGCAGCGTCACGACGACGGCCAGGGCGCCCGCGACGGCGGCCACCAGGAGGAGGACGAGGATCGGCATGGGTCTTGGGAGTTTCCCCTGCCGGGAGGTTTCCTCCCACTCCCCCCGGGGGAAGGCTGCGGCGTGACCACCACACGCGCACCCTCCGGACCGGGTGCCGCGCAGCCCCACGAGACGGCTGCCCGACCCGCCGAGCGCACGGTCGCGGAGCCCCGCCCCGGCGGGATCTCCCACGCCGTCGCCGCCCGGTTCCCCGGACACCACCCGTACCGCGCCTACGCCGTGACGACCCTCGTCGGCTGGGCGCTGCTCGCCATCCTGACGGCGATCGCCGCGGTCGTCGTGACGAAGGTGCTGCTCGACTCCGGAGCCGTCGCCGACGCCGACGAGTGGCTGCCCTCATGGCTGGCGGAGCACCGGAGCGGCTGGCGCACCGACGCCTCGGACGTCGGATCGCGCATCGGCGATGTGCCGGTGATCCCGGCCCTCGTGTTCCTGACGCTCGTGGCCGGCGCCGTCGCCCGCCGGATGCGGATCGGGATCGTGATCCTGACCGCGATCGTCATCGAGCTGACCCTGTACCGGCTGGGGGCACTCGTGGGCCCCCGCGAGCGGCCTGACGTGCCGCGGCTCGACGACCTGCCGATGGACGAGAGCTTCCCGTCCGGCCACGTCGCCGCGTCGACCGTCGTGTACGTGGGCCTGGCCCTCATCATCTCGTCGTGGGCCCGGCGCCGCTGGGTGACGGTCACGTGCTGGACGGTCGCGGTGGTGCTCGTCGCCACCGTGGCGACCTCGCGGATGTACCGCGGGATGCACCACCCCATCGACGCGTTCGCCGGGCTGCTGCTCGGGCTCGGCTGCCTGGCCGTCGCGCTGATCGCGGTCCGCGTGTACGGCATCGTGGCCGAGCGGCACGCGGACGCGCCGGCCGCGGCACGGGACGAGGCGCCGATCGCCGCCGGCCGGGAGGGGACGGCGTGAGGGTCGCCGTGATCGCGCACTCGGGGAAGTCGTTCGGCGGCGGCCTGCCCGAGCTGCGGCGGATCCTGGAGCGGCGCGGGATCCACGACCTGCGGTGGCGCGAGGTGCCGAAGAGCCGGAAGGCGCCGAAGCAGGTCCGCAAGGCCGTCGAGTGGGGCGCCGAGCTCATCTTCCTCTGGGGTGGCGACGGCCTGGCGCAACGCTCGATCGACGCACTGGACGGGGCCGACGTCCCCGTCGCACTGCTGCCGGCGGGCACCGCGAACCTGCTCGCATCGAGCCTGGGGATCCCGAAGCGCGTCGAGGCGGCGGTGGACGTGGGCCTGCGCGGCGACCGCCGCCGCATCGACGTCGGGCGCATCAACGGCGAGACCTTCGCGGTGATGGCCGGCGCGGGCCTGGACGCGGAGATGATCGCCGACGCGGACGGGACCCTGAAGGACCGCCTGGGCCGGCTCAGCTACATCTGGACCGGGCTGCGCAACCTCCGGGCCGAGCCGTTCACCGCGACGGTCTTCGTGGAGGGCGAGCGCTGGTACCGGGGCGAGGCGAACTGCGTCCTGGTCGGGAACGTCAGCAAGCTGTTCGCCGGGCTCGAGGTCTTCGACGACTCGCATGACGACGACGGGCTCCTGGAGGTGGGGGTCCTCGCCGCGTCGGGCACCGTGGCGACGATGCGGACGATGGCGCGCGTGGCGGTCAAGACGGTCGACGACGCCGCCCACGCCCGCACCACCAAGGCGACCCGGGTGAAGGTCCGGTTCGACCGCAAGGTGCTCTACGAGGTGGACGGGGGCGACCGCGAGAAGGTGCGGTCGCTGAAGATCAGGGTGATCCCCCGCGGGCTCATCGTCTGCGTCCCCCCGGCTCCCGCCGGCCGGTGAGGTCCAGGGCGTGGAGGCCCGACAGGTCGGTCGGGTCTCCGCCCTCCCCCGTCCGGCGGATGTCGACGCGGGCGGAGCGCGCCTCCACCTGCACGACGCCGAGCGAGTTGTCGAACGTCGGCCCGGAGCGCACGCGCCACGACACGGTGGGCCGCGGGGCGCGCGCCGCGCGCGCCAGCGCCGACGTGAGCGCGCGGGCGGGACGGGTGAACAACAGGCGGATCAGGCGCCGCTCCCGCGGCTCCAGGGGCTTGCGGAACGGGGAGCACACCAGCTGCCACACCCGGCTCCGGACCTCGGGCCCGGCATCGACCTCGGCGACGTAGGCGGTGTGCACGTCGCCGCCGAGCAGCAGGATGCTCGCCGGCGGCGGGCCGTCCCCATCGCCGCCGCGGAGGCGCAGCAGGTCTTCCATCCGCCCGAACGACCGCCCGAACGACGGCCAGTGGTCCAGGTCGAGGCCCTGCCGGATCCGCTCGCCGGCCGTGGCCGCCGGCCGGCCCCAGGCGCCGTCGCAGACCCGCTCGTTCCAGGCCTGGAGGTGGTGCACGGCGGGCGCCATGAACACCGGCAGGGTGCTGGCCAGGATCAGGTGGTCGTGGTCGCCCGCGGTCCGCTCGACGATCCAGTCCCACTCGGCGGGGTCGATCATCTCGCGGGCGCCGGGGTCCAGCACGCGCGCACTGCGCGAGTCGATCACCACCAGGCGGGTCCGGCCGAAGTCGCGGGTGAAGGCGAAGCGGCTGCTTGTGCTGTCCGCGTCCGCCGCCAGGGCGAACCGGCGGAGCCGCGGCCCGGCGTCCTCGTCGTGCTTCACCTCCTCCAGCATCGGCTCGTCGCCCATGTGGCCGGGCGAGAGGTTCCCGATGTGCTGGTAGATCCAGTACGCCATGTAGGCGCCGCAGATCCGCTCGCGCCACCACGGCAGCCGCTGCTGCCGCTCCCGCCACGCCGCCGAGATGTTCCAGTCGTCGTGGACGTCGTGGTCGTCGAAGATCATCGTGCTCGGCACCGTCGCGAGCAGCCACCGGATGTCCGGCTCGCCCCACGACTCGCGGTGCAGGCGCGTGTACTCCTCGAAGTTCGCGACCTCGCCCGGCGGCGGCACCTCGTCCCGGTCCCCGGCCGTGCGGTCGCGCTCCTCGCGCTCGCGCATGTACTCCTTGGTGTCCGGGGGAACCTCGTCGGCGTACACCTGGTCGCCCATCAGCAGCAGGCAGTCCGGCCAGGCCTCGTCCCCGCGCTGGAGGCGCTTTGAGAAGGCCCACAGGGCATCGATGCCGACGGCGTCCGGGTGGTCGCCGGGGGGCAGCGTCCACGGCTCGCGGTGGGGGGCGCCGATCCGGCACGACCCGAACACCAGGCGCACCCGGTCCTCGCCGCCGCGCGTGACGATGCGCGACGGCGGGCGCCCGTCACCGGGCGGCCACACCTCGCGCCCGTCCAGGCGCACGGTGTAGGGCGTGGAGGTGTCCGGCTCGAGCCCCTCGATCAGCAGGAGGGCGTAGTGATGGCCCTCCACGTGGAAGGTGCGCTCGCGCGTGCCGAGCACCTCCACCTCGCAGGGCACGTCGGTCTCGACCCACACGGTTGCGTCGTGGTCGCCCACGTAGCGCAGCATGGGTCCCAGGATGAGGTCCGGCATCCCGGTGCTCCTGTCGTCGGTGCCGGGCGGCTAGATCTGCGGAGCCGGGACGGGGTCCGGCTCGACCGGCGGCCCCGGATCCGGCGTCGGCTCCGGGATGTCCGGCGGGACGGGGGCCGGTGTCGGCGGCGGGTAGGGCTCCGGGATGTCCGGCGGAGACGGCTCCGGGATGGAGGGCGGCTCCGGGAACGCGGGTGGGACGGGCTGTGTACCCATGGCGGAGGTGCTACCCGGGGCGGGGGCGCCGGCAACACGCGCGTTCGGCCGTGCCGCCCGCCGGGAACCCATCCGACGTCCCGGCCAGCGAGCGAGGAGGCCGCATGAGCGACGCCCACCGTCCCCCCGATCCACCCGACCCGGCGCCCGACGAGGAGGAGGCCGAGGAGGCCGTCGAGGAGACGTTCCCGAGCTCCGATCCCCCCGCCCACGGGAATCCGGGCATATCGCGGAAATAGGAGATTCAAGGAAGGTGATGCGGGCGCGGCGCGGGGTTAGGCTCGCGCCGTGTCCGCCACCAGCCCCTCCGCCCGCAGGGTGGCGGTCATCGTGGTTCCGGGCGTCGGCGACGACGCCCCCGGCCAGACGCTCGACGCGGTCGCCGGCGTCCTGGTGTCGCGGATGGAGCTCCAGGACGGCGAGCGGCGGGACATGATGCTGTCGCCCGCCGGCAACGAGGTGGGCTACCGGACGCCGTGGACGCGCCTCAACAGCCCCGACCGCAGCCTCGAGGTGGACGTATACGAGATGCGGTGGTCCGACATCTCCCGGTTCCCGGGAGGCGTCCTCCGCCTGCTCTACACGCTCTACGGGCTGATGCTCCAGATCTCGACGACGGGCCTGGAGGCGCTGCGCCCCCTCCGCGACGGGATGCGCCGCGCGCGGGTCGCGCGCACCGCGCTGATGGTGGCCTCGTGGCTGTTGGCGATCCCCGTGCTGACCGCGACGGCCGCGGTGGTGCTGGAGAGCGGGGCGGTGCTCGGCGCGGTCGGGTTCGACGACAGCCCGATCCTGGCGCGGCTGGTCGCCGTGACGGTGGCGCTGGTGGGCCTCGCGTTCGCCCTGTGGGGCGCGACGCGCCTGAAGCGGGGCGGCTGGCAGGGCCTGCCGCGGCAGGTGGCGGTGCTCGTCGCGCTGGCCCTGATCGCGCACGCGGCGTGGTGGGTGCACCGGGCGGGACTGCGGGTGGGCCTCGCGAACGCGCTGGTCGACGTGGTCGCCTACCCGTTCCGGATCGCCTGGCTCGCGGCGTCGGCCGCGGCGGCGGTGGCCGCCATCGCGCTGGCGGTCGTGGCCGTCCGCCGGCGCGGCACCGTCCTGTCCCTGCACCCGCAGCGGTGGCGCGCGGCCCTGACGGGGCTGGTGACGATGGTCGTGGCCCCCCTCGGCATCGCGCTGGTCAGCGCGACCCTCTTCGCCGCCTACGGCGCCCTGGCGCTCCAGGTCGCGGGCAACAGCTCGTGGGGCGGCACGAGCGAGCTGCACTGCCTCGCGTCCCCGAGTTCCTGGACCCCCACCTCCTGCGACGACGTGATGCTGACCGCCGCGGAGGCGAGCGACGCCGGGCTGCCGGAGGGCGCCACGATCGCGGACGGGTCGCCCGCCGACTGGGCCTTCGCGCTGTTCTCGCGCGGCCTCGGCCCGCTGGCGCCGGCGCTGCTGATCGCGGGGATCCTGGTGGGGCTGTTCCTGCTGGTGGCGGTGCTGCCGTTCCTGCTGGCGGTGGCGACGTCGCTCGCGGAGCGCCGGCGGGACCGCCGCGCCGCGAGCGAGCGGCAGGGCGCGCTGATGTCGAGCGCGCTGGACGCGATCGGCAACCCCTTCACCGGCCTGGTGGCGCTGCTGGCGGTGACCGCCGCCGCCGCCGCCGTCTTCGCGACGTGGCTGGTGGCGGGCGCACCCGGATCCACCACCCCGGCGCGGCTCGGCGCGGCGATCGCGCTGTTGGTGAGCACGCTGGTGCTGGCCGTCCGGTTCCTCGGCGTGTCGCCCCGGCGGCCGCTCGGCTCCAACGCCGGCGCGCTGGAGCGCCTGCGGATCGTGCTCGACATCCCCTACGACGTGGCGACGTACCTGCGGGTGAGCCAGCCGGGGATCGTGGCGCCGCGCGAGCGGATGCTGCGCCGCTACCGCGCCCTGCTGGGCGAGGTCGCCGCGGGCGGCGTGGACCGCGCGCCGTACGACGGCCTGGTGATCGTGTCGCACAGCCAGGGGACGGTCCTGAGCGCGGCGACCCTGTTCGGCGATTACCAGCGCGCCCCGCAGGCGCTGCCGGCCGACGAGGAGGACCCTGACCTGGTGCTGCCGGACGACGTCTCGCTGCTCACGTGCGGCTGCCCGCTGCGGCAGCTGTACAACGAGCGCCTCCCCGGCCAGTACGACTGGGTGCGGGAGCTGCCGCGGCGGCCGGGCGGCCTGCGCCCGGTGACCGGGACGTGGGTGAACCTGTACCGCTCGGGCGACTACGTGGGCCGTGCGCTCTGGGCCCGCGACACGGAGGCGGACGAGGTGTACGACCCCGAGCACCCCGGGTACGACCTGCGGGCCCCCGGCGGACCGCGCGTGGTCGAGCGCTGCGTCGGCGCGGGCAGCCACACGGGCTACTGGAGCGAGCCGGCGCTGGGCGACTGGGTCATGCGACTCGTCGTCGAGGGGTGACGGAGGCCGCCTCGGGTACAATCCCGCCCGTGGACAAACCTTCGGGCCGGTGACGAACGCGGTCCAGATCGGCGGAGCACTCTTCCTGGTGCTCCTGAACGGCTTCTTCGTCGCAGCCGAGTTCTCACTCGCGCGCGCGAGGACGACCAGGATCGAGCAGCTCGCGGAGTCCGGGCGCGGCGGGGCCGTGCTCGCGCAGCACCAGATCAAGCACATCGACCGCTACCTGGCGGCGTGCCAGCTGGGCATCACGCTCGCCAGCCTGGGTCTCGGGTGGCTGGGCGAGCCGGCCTTCGCGCACATCTTCGAGCCGTTCTTCGAGCGGATCGGTTTCGGCGAGGGCAGCGCCGCCGCGACGGCGGTGATCATCGCGTTCGTGATCATCACCGTCCTGCACGTGGTGGTCGGCGAGCTGGCGCCGAAGACGATCGCGATCCAGCGCGCCGAGCCGGTGGCGCTGAACATCTCCCGCCCGCTGGAGTGGTTCCGCTGGGTGTTCGCCCCGTTCATCTACGTGATGAACGGGGCGGGCAACGCGCTGGTGCGGGCCCTCGGCGTGGAGCCGGCGACCGAGAGCGAGCTGGCCTCCACCCCGGAGGACCTCCAGATCCTGATCGCCCAGAGCGAGGAGGGCGGCGCGCTGGAGCCGGAGGAGGCGGACATGCTCGAGGGCGTGTTCGGCCTCCAGGAGAGCCTGACGCGGGACATCATGACCCCCCGCCCGGAGGTGACGACCCTGCTGGGCGACTCGCCCGTGAAGGCCGGCCTCTCCGAGGCGCTGAACACGCGACATAGCCGCTTCCCGGTGCTGAACGGCGACGGCGTGCTCGGGATCGTCCACCTGGGCCAGCTCGCCCGCGGCCTCTTGGAGAAGGGCGAGGACACCCCGATCCGCGAGCTCGCCGGCGCGGCGCTGTTCGTGCCGGAGACCCAGCCGGTGGACGACCTGCTGCGCCAGCTCCAGGCGCGGCGCGCATCCCTCGCGGTGGTGCTCGACGAGTACGGCGACTTCGCCGGCGTCGTGACCGTGGAGGACGTGATCGAGGAGATCGTCGGCGAGATCGAGGACGAGCGCGACCGCGCGCCCGCGGTCGATCAGCGCCCCGACGGGCGCCTCATCGTCCGCGGCCACGTGCCGCTGGAGGACCTCCACGACCACGGCGTCGAGCTGGTGGACGACACCGTCACCAGCGTCGGCGGCCTGGTCTTCACCCGCCTCGGCCGCCTCCCCCGCACCGGCGACTCGGTGGTCGCCGACGGCTGGCAGCTGACGGTGGAGGCGACCCGCGGCACCCGCGTCGTCCTGGTCGCCATCGAGCCGGCCGACCTCCCCGCGAAGCCGGGGGAGGACAGCCGGTCGGGCAACGGGCGGAGCAACGGCGTCACGGGGGGCTGACCGGGGAGCCGGTCCTGCGGGCGAGGACGATCGCGAGGATCTCCCGGCCGAGGTCGTGCTCCTCGATCCGCACCTCGTCCAGCCCGGCGGCGAGCACGACGCCGCGGAGCGCCCCGAGGTCGTCGGCGCTCGCCCCCCGGGCGTGGGGATCCCGGTGGGCGCCGGGCCGCTCCCGGCGGTCCGCGAGGGCGGCGACGCCGCCGGGCGCCAGGACCCGGGCGATCTCCCCGACCCCGGCGGCGAGGTCGTCCCAGTGGTGCAGCGCGTGGACGGTGAGGATCCGCGTGAAGGCGCCGTCGGGGTGGGGGAGCTCCTCGGCCCGTCCGGAGCGGATGTCGACTTGCGCGGCCCCGCCCGCCCGCCGCAGGCGGCGGCGCGCCTGGGCGACCATGACCTCCGAGGGATCGATGCCCGCGACCAGCGCGGGGCCCGACCGCGCGGCGTGCGCCAGCGCGGTCCCCGGCCCGCAGCCGATCTCGAGGACCCGGTCTCCGGGGCCGACCCCGAGGCGCTCGACCACCAGGCGGTTGGCGCGCGCGTTCTCGACCGCCATGACGCGGCCGACGAGCCGCCCGAGCAGGCCGTCGGGCTGGGCGAACTGCCCGCCCAGACCCCGCCCGCGGGTGGACCCCGCCGTCGCCCATGCCGTGCTCATGTCATTCTCCTTTGTCGTCAAGTTGCTTAGTTACTAAGCAGTCTTGTCGTCAAGGTACACTTGCCGGGTGGCCTCCGCAACCCCCGCCGAGCTCGTGTCCGCCCTGCACCGCTTCGGCCTGGAGCGGGAGCGCCTCCGGACGGCGCTCGCACGGGCGCTCGGGGTCGGGGTGACCGACCTCAACGCGCTCGAGCACCTCGAGGAGCACGGGACGATGAGCCAGCGCGCGCTCGGCGACCGGCTGCTGCTGAGCTCGGGGGCCGTGACGATGCTCGTCGACCGGCTGGAGGGCGCGGGGCTGGTCGCCCGGGTGCCCAACCCCCAGGACCGCCGCTCGACGCTCATCGAGCTGAAGGCGCCGGAGGGCGGCGCGGACGACCCGCTCGCCGCCTACCACGCGGGCGTGGCTGAGGCCGCGGGCCGCGTCCCGGCGTCGGCGCGGGGCGCCCTCGCCGCGTTCCTCGACGTCGCGGGGGCCGAGGCCGCCCGGACGGTGGACGCGCTGACGGGGGCCTGAGCGCCCGGGACGGGGGCGGCCGGGACGAGCGGGTATCACCCGGGGACGGCAACGAACCGGGGAGGGGCGCGATGGGTGCGCTCGACGGGCGGGTCGCGCTGGTCACGGGCAGCAACCGCGGGATCGGAGCGGCGATCGCGGAGCGGTTCGCGCGGGAGGGGGCCCGGGTCGCCCTGCACGGGCGCGACGAGGGGGCCCTCGAGGAGGTGCGGGCGCGGCTCGCCGGCGGGGGCGCGGACGTGGCGGCGGTCGCGGCGGACCTGACGTCGCAGGCGGGGGCCGAGGCGCTCCGCGACGCGGCGGAGTCGGCCCTCGGCCCGATCGACGTCCTCGTCGCGAACGCGGGCGGCAGCCCCGTCCGGCCCGGCCTGCTCGAGGACCTGAGCGAGGAGGACTTCCGCCGCTCCGTCGACGCGAATCTCACGGCGACGTTCCTGACGATCAGGGCCGTCCTGCCGGGAATGAAGGCGCGCGGCCGCGGGGCCATCGTGACGATGTCCTCCGCCGCGGCCCGCCGGCCCCACCCGGGCTCCCCGATCGCCTACGCCGCCGCGAAGGCGGCGGTCGAGCTCCTGACGAAGGACGTCGCCCACCAGGCCGGCCCGGCCGGGATCCGGGCCAACTGCATCGCCCCGGAGACGATCCTCACGGAGCGGAACGAGGAGTGGATCCGCGACGACGTGAAGGCGCAGCTCGTCGAGCAGCACCCCATCCGCCGCCTCGGCACCCCCGGGGACGTCGCCGACGCCGCCGTCTTCCTCGCCTCCGACGAGTCCGCCTGGATCACCGGCGTCGTCCTCGACGTCACCGGGGGCGGGGTCATGGTCTAGTCGTCCAATTGGACGAACACCGTGCGTTCAATTGAACGAGCCCGAACGTGCGGGGCGTCCGCAGTCGTCGTCGGGCGCTCCCCGATACGTCGTGGGCCCGGCGGCGGGAGGCTCAGGGAGCCCTGGAGACCGCGAGCCCGGGAGGCCCCGTGACCCTGATCTGGCTCATCGCGTGGTTCATCGCCGACCAGACCGGCGAGCGTGCGCCATTGCTGTTCGACCCCGTGAACGTCTGGGCCGGGCTGCTGCTCCTGGCGATCGCGATCGACCTGGCCGCCGCGCACGCCACCCGCAACGTCGGGAAGGGCTGAGGCGTCGATCGACGGCGCTCTCCGGGGATCGTCCCGAACACGAGCCCAGCCATCACCGGGATCCGTCAGCGCTCCCGAGCCGGCCCCCCTCGCCCTTCGGCCTCGAACTTCTCAAGGGCGGCCTGGAAAGCAGCGTCCTCAGACGAACCGAGGCCATCGAACTGCTCGACGCCCCGCACGATCCGCACGGCGAACTCGGGGGAGGGAAGGTCGCCGCCAGGCACCGAACCGTGGCCCGTGACGGACCAGTAATAGACGTCGTAGCCCGCCTCGTTCAGCTCAGCGAGAGCCTGGGCCAGATCGCCGCGGCTCGTCGTGTACTCGCGGTCGCGATCCACGAGGGAAGCGTATCCCTGCTCACGCAGCCGGCGGTGACGCCACCGTCAACCGGCGTCAGGTCCCGGCGGGGTCCTCGACCAACTGGGGCCCCAGGCCGCCCCGCCCGGTGATGCACTGCGCGCCGCAGCGGGCCCCGAGGTGCAGCGCGCCCCCGAGGTCCAGGCCACGCCCCAGCCCCACCGTGACGCCCGCGACGAAGGAGTCGCCGCAGCCGTAGCTGTCGACCGGGGGGCCGGGCGGGGGCACCGCCTCCCAGCGGCCGGAGGTGCCGTCGTCGCCCTCCCACCGTCCGCCCGCCGCGCCCTCCGTCCAGACGATGAACCGGGGCGGGACGGGGAGGACGTCCGGGTCGACCGCCTCGATCGGGTCGGCGGCGCTCGCGACCAGGACGTCGGCGCGCACGCCGCTCTCGATCAGCAGCTGGAGGCGCCGCGAGGTGACCACCAGCTGCGCAGCGCGGCGCGCCGCCTGGAGCGTCGCCGAGTCGTGACCGGTGAAGTACGCCGCGTCGCACCCGGCGAGCTCGTCCCACGGGAGGGCGTCCTCGATCCGCGCCGACGCGGCCGGCCCGATCACCGCGATCGCGCGGTCCGCGACCTCGCCGGCGGCGGAGACCGCCCGCGTGTGCGGCGCGTCCCGCACCGCGGCGAGCACGCGCACCCCCAAGCCCTCCAGCACCTCACCGGCCCGGCGGCCGACCCAGTCGCCGCCGAGCGCGGTGTAGAAGAGGCACTCGGCGCCGAGCTTCGCCACCTGCACCGCGCTCACGCCGCCGCCGCCCGCCGGCTCGTCGATCGGGTCGGTCAAGTACGTGATCTCCCCCGGCAGCGGCATCCGCCCCCGCCCGTGGGTGAGCCACTCGACGTGCCCCACCACCGCGACGCGCGGCCGGGGCGCCGGGGTCATCGCGGGCGGATCTCCGCGGGCGCGCCGTGCGCGACGAGCGCGGCCGGCATCGCGACCGACCCGTCCTCGCGCTGGTGGTTCTCGAGCACCGCGATGATCGTCCGGCCCACCGCCACCGCCGTGCCGTTGAGCGTGTGCACCGGCTGCGTCCCGCCCTCCCGGCGCACCCGCGTCCGCAGCCGCCGCGCCTGGAAGTCGGTGCAGTTGGAGCAGGACGTCACCTCGCGGTACGCCCCCTGCCCCGGCATCCACGCCTCCGTGTCGAACTTCCGCGCCGCCGACGCGCCGAGGTCGCCCGCCGCGATGTCGATCACCCGGTACGGCACCTCGATCGCCTGGAGGATCGCCTCCTGCACCCCGAGGATCCGCAGGTGCTCCGCCGGCGAGTCCTCCGGCAGCACGAACGAGAACATCTCCACCTTGTCGAACTGGTGGACCCGGAAGATCCCGCGGGTGTCGCGGCCCGCGGCGCCCGCCTCGCGCCGGAAGCAGGTGGAGATCCCGCCGTAGCGCAGCGGCAGCGCGTCCTCGGTCACGATCTCGTCGCCGTGGAGCCCCGCCAGCGGCACCTCCGACGTCCCCACCAGATACAGGTCGTCCTGGGCCGTCTCGTAGATCGACGCCCGGTCCGTCGGGAAGAAGCCGGTGCCGTACATCGCCTCCTCGCGCACCAGCACGGGGGGCACGACCGGGGTGAACCCGGCCGCCTCCAGGTGGTCCAGCGCCAGGCCCACCAGGGCGAACTGGAGGCGCACCAGCGGCCCCATCAGGAAGGCGAAGCGTGCGCCCGAGACCCGGGCCGCCGCCTCCATGTCCAGCGCGCCCGCGGCCGTGGCCAGCTCCACGTGGTCGCGGACCTCGAACGGGAAGTCCGGCGGGTCGCCGACCCTCCGCAGCTCGACGGCGTCGTCCTCGCCCCCGTCGGGGGCGGCGTCCTCCGCCAGGTTCGGCAGCGCCGCCAGCAGTCCGTCGCGGGCCTCCTCGGCCGCGCGCAGCTCGCCCTCCAGCCCGCCGAGGACCTCGCCGAGGCGGGCGGCCTCGGCCTGCTCGGCGCTCGCGTCGCGGCCCTCCTTGCGCGCCGCGCCGACCGCCTTCGAGATCCGCGTCCGCTCGGCCCGGGCCTCCTCCACCTGCACGCGCAGCGCACGCGAGCGCTCGTCGGCGGCCACGAGCTCGGGCAGCGTCGCGTCCGCCCCGCGGCGCGCGAGGTTGGCCGCCACCCGCTCCGGCTCGGAGCGGATCAGCTTGACGTCGAGCACCCGGGCTAGCTCTGCTCGTCCGGGCCCGCGGAGCCGTCGGGGCCCTCGGCGAGGGCGGCCAGCACGCCGTCCAGGTCGTCGCCGAAGACGAAGGCGCGGCGCAGGCCGGTGATCTCGAACACGCGCCGCAGACGGCGGTGCGGGCAGATCAGGCCGAGCTGGCCGTCACCGGTGCGCGCCCGGTTGAGCAGGCTCACCAGCGCGCCGAGGCCGGAGGAGTCGAGCAGCGTGACGTCGGTCAGGTCGATCACCAGCGGCCGGGCCGCCGGGTCGACCTCCTCGAGGTCCTGCCGGAAGCCGGCGACCGTGTAGATGTCCAGCTCGCCGCCCAGGGTGACCAGGGTCACCCCGTCGCGAGCCTCGGTCGTGACCTCCAGGCTCATGGCAGGGGGGATGCTACCCGTGCCTCGGGGACCGCGCACCCGCGGCCCCCGACCTGGAACTACTGGATGCTCAGGACGTAAGCCACGACGTTGTCGAGATCCGTGCCGCTCACGAGGCCGGCCGGCATGGGCCCGCCGCCGTTCACGACCTGGTCGTGGATCCGCTGCTCGGTCAGGCCGAGGCCCGCGAGCTTGGGGCCGACGCCGCCGTCCTGCGTGCCGTCGGCGAGGTGGCAGCCGGTGCAGCTCGCCTGGAACACCACCAGGCCGGCGGCCACGTCACCCGCGGGCGCGGCGCCGCCGCCACCGCCGGTCTCCGTGCCGCCGCCAGCGCCGCCGGCCGGGGCCGTCGCGGCGGGCGCGGTGATGGTCTTGCCCTCCGAGTCCGTCTGCGCGGCGCTGTTCATCACCGTCGCCGCGCCGCTGGGGGTCTGCGCGGCCTCCTCGGAGCTCTCGACGCAGCCTGCCAGGCCGAGTGCGGCGACCACGAGCACGATCAACGTCAGGGCCACCATCAGCCTGCTGCGCACCAGCTCACCCCCGGAGTCGGATTCGGACCTGCGGATCATATGCACCGAGACTGCAGAAACAACGCGAGCGGCATGGTCAGGGACGAGTGCCACCGGGACCCGGGCCGCGCTACCCTGGGCCGCACGTGATCCGGACCCTGAACGGCCACGCGCCCGCGCTCGGCCCGGGGGCGTTCGTCCACGACGCCGCCGAGGTGATCGGCCGTGTCCGTCTCGGCGCCCGGGCCTCGGTCTGGCCGGGCGCGGTGATCCGCGGCGACACCGAGGACATCGCCGTGGGCGACGAGACCAACGTGCAGGACGGGGCCGTCCTGCACGCCGATCCCGGGCTGCCGTGCGTGCTGGGCGACCGGGTCACGGTGGGGCACCGGGCGTGCATCCACGGGTGCACCGTCGGCGACGGCGCCGTCGTCGGCATCGGCGCGATCGTGCTGAACGGGGCCACCGTCGGCGCCGGCGCCGTCGTCGGCGCGGGCGCCGTGGTGCCGGAGGGCGCCGAGATCCCCGCCAACGCCCTGGCGCTCGGGATCCCCGCGAAGGTCGTCCGCGACACGACGCCCGAGGAGCGCGCCCGCTTCGCGGAGGGCGTCGGCCACTACGTCGAGATGATCGGGGTGCACGGTGGCCAGCAGGGTTGAGCACGGACCGCGCGGGTCCGTGGACCCGTCGCGCTGGTCGGCCCGCCTGGCGGCCGTCAACGCCCCCGAGCTGTCGGCGGCGCTCGACGAGCTCGCCCAGCGCATCCACGAGATGTTCCCCGTCGACGTCGTCGCCGTCCACGTGACCGACGAGACCGACGGCCATTCCGTGACCCACGGGTACTGCGTCGGCCCGGCGCCGGGCGCCCAGGCGCTCGCGCCGCTCCTGACGCCCGAGGGGCTGGACCCCATCGGCATCGGCGACGCCGCGAGGCGGTCGGGCGAGTCGGTGGTGTGGCCCCGGCTGGTGTCCGAGCCCGCCGAGATCGACCGCCTCGCCGCCCTGGCCGACCAGGGCGGGCCGGCGGGGGCGCTGCACCGGCTGATGCTCGACGCGAGCGGCATCGCCGTCCCCTTCGGCACGAGCCACGCGCCGGCGCTCGGGGCGATCGCGCTGGTGAGCCTGTCGCGGGAGAGCCCGATCCCCCCGGCGGCCGTCCCCGACCTGACGAGCCTGGCGCCGCAGATCGCGCTGACCGCCCGCAACGTGCAGCTCGCCGCCCGCAGCCGGCGCAACCGCCAGACGCTGGAGGGCGTCATCGCGTCCAGCCGGCTCGGGGTGATCGTGAGCGACGGGCGCGGTCGCCTCTCGCTCGCCAACGGCGCGGTGGGGTCGCTGCTCGGCATCGACCTGGCGCCGATGGTCGGACGCCCGATGCGGGTGGTGATCGACGAGGTCCTGAAGTGGCGCTTCACCAACCCCGAGGAGTTCGGGTCGCGCGCGCTGCACCTCCACGACGACCCGACGCTGGAGTCGATCGAGGACCGGGAGACGGTCGACGGCCGCGCGATCGAGTACTCGTCCTCGCCGGTCCGGGACGCGAGCGGCGCGATCGTGGGGCGGGTGGACATGCTCCACGACGTCACCCCCGCCCGGCTGGCGCTGGCGGACGCCCGGCGCCTCGCGACCGAGCGGGCCCAGCTGCTGGAGCGGGAGGAGCGCCGCGCCCACGAGGAGATGGCCCTGACCCGCGCGGCGCACGCGATGGCGTCGGCGCTCACGCCCGGCGACATCCACGAGATCCTGCTCGACAACGCCCACGCCCTGGTCGGCGCCTGCCACAAGAGCGCCGTCCTGGCGAGCGACGGCCGCGGCGTGCTGCTGCCCACGGCGACGCGCGGCTTCGCGGAGGAGACGATCCGCCACATGACCTACCGGGCGGGCGAGGGCTACCTGGGCCGGGTCGTCACCGAGCGGCGCCCGTTCATCTGCAGCGACACCCTCGTCGACGAGCGGGTGTCGCGGCGGATCGTGGGGCCGGAGGGGATCCGTTCGTTCATGCACGTCCCGCTGGTGCTGGGCGACAAGGTCTACGGGGTGGTGAGCATCAACAGCGTGCACCCCCGGGCGTTCGGCGAGCGCGAGCTGAAGGTCATGGACGAGCTGGCCCTCCACGCGGCGAGCGCCCTGCAGAACGCCCTCCAGTTCGAGCAGGAGCGCCACGTGGCGGAGGTGCTCCAGCAGGCGCTGCTGGCGGAGGAGCTGCCGCAGGTGGAGGGCTTGGAGCTGGCCGCGCTGTACCAGGCGGCCGGCGGGTCGGAGGTGGGCGGCGACTTCTACAGCGCGTGGCCGCTCACGGACGGGCGCCTGGCGATCCTGGTGGGGGACGTGTCCGGCAAGGGCGTCGAGGCCGCCGGCCTGACCGCGATGGTCCGGTACATGGCGGAGGCGCTGAGCCAGCACCTCGCCGAGCCCGCCGAGCTGGTGCAGGAGCTCAACGACCTGCTGTGCGTGCGGATGGCCGACGGCGCGCTGGTGACCCTGGTGCTGGCGGTGGTCGACGCGGACCGCGACCGGCTGGTGTGGTGCTCCGCCGGCCACCCGCCGCCGGTGCTGCTGGACGCCGAGGGCGGGCTGCGCGCGCTCGACGACCCCGACCCGCCCTGCGGCGTGTTCCCCTGCGAGCGCTACCACCAGACCGAGGAGGCCTTCGCCCCCGGCGACCTGCTGGTGCTCTACACGGACGGGCTCATCGAGGCGCGCCGCAAGACCCGCGAGTTCGGCGAGGAGGGCCTGCACCACGCCCTGCTCGAGGCCCGCGACGAGCGGCCCGACCGGCTCGCGCGGATGGTGCACCTGGCCGCGCGCACCTTCTGCGGCGGCCGCCTCAGCGACGACGTCGCCATCGCCATCGTGAAGCGCACCGCCTGACCTGTCTCTTATACACATCTAGATGTGTATAAGAGACAGGCTCGAGGCCCGCGACGAGCGGCCCGACCGGCTCGCGCGGATGGTGCACCTGGCCGCGCGCACCTTCTGCGGCGGCCGCCTCAGCGACGACGTCGCCATCGCCATCGTGAAGCGCACCGCCTGACCGGGGCTACACGGCCTCCGCCAGCGCCTCCACCAGGAAGCGGGTGTGGGCGTGGAGCATCGCCGCCTGGCCGATGCGGTTGACCACGTCCGCGTCGGCGATCGCGTCGGGGCCGCCGCGCTCCAGCTCCCCCTCCTTCGCGCGCCGGTCCATCGCGAAGATCGTGTCGGCCAGCAGGGTCTGGCGGTCGCCCATCCAGCCGAGCACCTGATCCGCCACGGGCGCGGCGGGGGCCCGGGCGGCGTCGAGCTCGGCCAGGAACACCCGCGTCCACGCCCCGATCCGCAGGCGCCGGTCGACCATCGCGCGGATGGCGGGGTCGTCGGCGGTCTCGCCGCGGAACTGGAGGTCCAGCTCGAAGGCGACGGCCTCGCCGCCGCGGCGGATCTCCTCGTCGACCCGGTCGAGGCGGTCGCCGAGCAGCCCCGGCAGGCCGGCCGCGAACTCCTCCAGCGCCGGCGCGGCGGCGGGTGCCGCGTTGGCGGCGAGTGCCTCGGCCACGAACGTCAGGTGGGCGCGGACGGCGGGATCGCCGGCGGGCGCCAGGTCGTCCTGGCCGCCGGCCTCCCGGTCGAGCAGGTCGCGCAGGCGCTCGGGATGGGTCTGCATCCAGACGAGCAGGCCCCGGGCCGTGGGGTGCGGCGTGGTGGCCATGCCCGGATCCTAGGGGCCCCGGGAGTCCCTACGTGCCGCGGACGACCACCCGGAACCGCGTGGCGGCGTCCAGCGCCCGCACCGTCACCCGGCACCGTCCGGGCGCCACCTGCGCCCGGACGACGACGGGCTGCTTCGGCCGGGCGGTCGCGCCGCCGCGCGGCCGGCGGTTGCAGCGCAGCACCGCGCGGAGGCGGCCCGCCGTGGCGCCGCTCACGCGCACGGCGAGCCGCTCGCGGTCGTTCACGGCGAAGGAGATGCGCGCCCGGGAGCCCGCCTCCAGCCGCCCGCTGCGCCGCGCGATCGCCGGCTTCGAGGCCGGCGTCGCCCCCGCCGCCGGCGGTGGCGCGGGTGCCGGCGCCGGGGCGGGCGCGGCCGGCGGCGCGACGGCCCCCGCCAGGTCCGCCCGGATCGCGTCCTGCACCGCGGCCGGCGGGTCGCCCAGCCAGCGGATCCCCGACGAGCCCGCGCCGTTCGTGACCGCGTAGTCCTCGGCGAAGATCTCCGCGATGGAGTGGTCCCAGCCGAGCGAGTAGTCCCACGCCACCAGGGCGCGGGACAGCAGGCCCCCCATGTCGCGGGCGCGCCACCACCCCGCCGTGCCGTCCAGTCCGCGGGCGCCGGACACGTGGGGCCGGGTGGCGTCGATGTGGTGCCCGTACTCGTGGGTGAGCGCGCTGCGCACCTGCGCCGCCGGGACGGCCGGGACGTACATGGTCGCGTCGCCCGCCGAGCTCCACCGGTAGCAGGCGATCGCCTGGCTGTCGCCGCACTCCGACGGCACGGACGACTCCGGGACGACCGTGACCACCACGCTGCTGATCTCCGCGCCGTGCAGCAGGCCGTCCAGGATCGCGGTGTACCCCGCCACGTCGGCGCCGCTCGCGGCGCGGACGTCGAACGTGATCGGGCGGCCCGCGGAGTCGTGTGTCACCTGGGTCGCCGCCGCGGCGGGCGACGCGACGGCCGCCAACGCGAGCAGGGCGACACAGACGCGATTGCGTCGGCTCGGCATACCGCAACCCTTTCGTGCGGCGGCGCCGAGTGCGTGATCGGTTTGTGAACAGTCCTGACGGGGTCTGTGTGCGCCCCCGTCAGGCCTCGTCCCACGCGGCGAGCAGGGCGTCGACCTGGCCGACCGCCGACGAGAGGCCCTCGGCGAAGCCCATCGCGACGAGCTGCGCCATCGCGTCGTCGGTGGGGAACGTCGTGGTGATCGTCATGGTCGTGCCGCCGGCGGCGTTCGGCGCCATTCCCACCGCCACGTCGAGCGGCGGGATCCCGGGGTCGCCGAGCTCGAACCGCAGGCCGCGGGGCGGGTCGACCTCCTGCACGTGCCACCAGCCCGGGAACGTCTCGCCGCCCGGGCCGGTCACGACGTAGGCGACCCGCCCGCCCGGGCGCAGGTCGTGCTCGGTGACGGTGGCCGGGTGGTCCGGCGGCCCCCACCAGCGCTCGAGCCTCCGCGGGTCCGCCCACAGCCGCCACGCCCGCTCGGGCGGGGCGTCCCACTCGGCGGTGAGCGTCATCGTCCGCGCCCGCTCGTCCCTGGTCACGCCGGTGACCCCCATCACGCCTCCTCGTCGTCGTCGTCGAGCGCCGCGCCGAAGCGGTCCATCCGCGCCCGCCACACCCCCTCGATCGCGTCCAGCACCTCCGACGCGCGCCGCAGCGCGGCGGCGTCGCCCTCCACCAGCTGCTCGCGCCCGCGCCGGCGCTTGGTCACCAGGCCGGCGCCCTCCAGCACCGCCACGTGCTTCTGGACCGCCGCGAAGCTCATCGGGTAGCGCCGCGCCAGCGCCGACACGGACTGCGGCCCGGCGAGCGTCCGCACCAGGATGTCCCGCCGGGTGGCGTCGGCCAGGGCGCGCAGGGCGCGGTCGGCGGCACCGGGCGGGGCGGGTTGTTGATCTACAACCATTTGGTTGTATGTTACCTGTCCGGCCGGACGATGAGGAGGCGGCGATGCGCGTGGTGGTGATGCAGTTCATGACGCTGGACGGGGTGACCCAGGCCCCCGGGGCGCCGGACGAGGACACCTCGGACGGCTTCGCCCGGGGCGGCTGGCTCGTCCCCCACATCGACGAGGCCTTCGAGGCGCGCGTGACCGAGTGGACCCTCCAGGCCGACGCGTTCCTGTTCGGGCGGCGCACCTACCAGGCGTTCGCCGAGGCGTGGCCGACGGTCACCGACCCCGGCGACGTGATCGCCGCCGCGCTCAACGGGCTGCCGAAGCACGTCGTGTCGTCGACGCTGCGCGACACCCCATGGGGGCCGGCCGAGGTCATCGGCGGCGACGCGCTCGCGGACCGGGTGGGGGCGCTGCGCGACGCCCGCGGCCGGGAGGTCCAGGTGCACGGCAGCACCACGCTCGCGCGGTCGCTACTGGCCGCGGGCCTAGTGGACGAGCTGCGTCTGGTGATCGCCCCCGTCGTGGTGGGGGCGGGGCGGCGGTTGTTCCCGCCCGACGGCGCGGCCGCCGGCCTCGAGTCCCTGCGGGCCGAGACGACGCCGGGCGGGCTAGCGATCCACGAGTACGCGGTCGCGGGCCCGCCCGGGGCGGGGAGCTACAGCCGGGCCGACAGGGCCCGGCGCCCTACGTGATCGAGTACTCCGGCCCGCTGCCGCCCTCGGGCGGGGTCAGGCGGCCGCCCTTGGCGGTGATCGCGCCGCACTGCACGCAGTTGGACGGGTTGATCTTGACGGTGACGGTGCCGTTCTGCGGCGCGTCGTCGTCGAGCTCGTAGACCTGGGCGGGGCACATCCGCACCCAGGCGGTGGCGAGCTCGAGGGGGACGTGCCGCTGCAGCCGGATGTGGTTCGGCTGGTCGTCGCGGGTCGCGTTGCCGCTCGCGAAGACGCTCGACAGCTTGTCGAACGTGAGCTGGCCGTCCGGCTTCGGGTAGTCCGCCGCGCGGTCGCCCGCCAGGAACACGGGCTCCCTCGTGTCGGCCTTCGCCTTCACGCGCTTGCGGGGGGCATGGCCGAACGAGCTGGTCGCCATGCCGTGGACCATGCCGCCGTAGAGGAAGTTCTTCTGGAAGGCGGGCCGGATGTTGCGGACCTTCCAGAGCTCCTTCCAGATCGACGAGTCGCGGACCCGGGCGCTGTAGCCCCACAGCCCGGCGGGGGTGGTGGCCTTCCCGGCCTTCAGGGCCTCGTAGATGCCATCAGCCGCCAGCATCCCGGAGTGGATGGCGTGGTGGACGCCCTTCAGCGCCATCATGTCCACGAAGCCGGCGCTGTCGCCCACCAGCACGGCGCCGGGGACGTGGAAGCGGCTGGGCAGGCCGTAGAGGCCGCCGCCGGGGATCGTCTTCGCGCCCCATGCGAGCCGCTTGCCGCCCTTCAGGATCGCCGCGATCTCCGGACTGTCTCTTATACACATCTAGATGTGTATAAGAGACAGCGTTGAGGAAGCCCGCCGCGTCGCCGATCAGCGCGGCGCCGGGCGCGACCAGCTTCGGCACCGACTGGAAGCCGCCGTCCGAGATGGCGCGGGCGCCATAGGAGACGCGCTTGCCGCCCTTCAGGATCTCCGAGATGAACGGGTGGGTCTTGAACTGCTGGAGCACGTCGTGGCACGAGAGGTTCGCGTCGGCGTAGTCCAGCCCGATCACGTACCCGATCGAGATCTTGTCGTCGCCCATCGGGTAGATCCACGACCCGCCGTACTCGCGGTACTTCGGCGCCAGCCGGAGCGGCCAGCCGAGCGTGTGGATGACCTTCCGCAGCGGCGTCGGGACCTCCCAGACCTCCTTCACGCCCAGCTCCCACGTCTGGACGGAGTCGCGGTCGAGGTCGAAGTGCTTGCGCATGACGCCGGCGAGGTGGCCGGGCGTGCCCTCGGCGATGACGGTCACCTGGGCGTGCACCTCGGCGCCGGGCTCGAAGGCCGACAGCTCCTCGCCGTCCCTGCCGCGGCCCTTGTCGCCGGTCACGACGCCCATCACGCGGCCCTGGTCGATGATGAGCTTCTGACAGTCGGTCTCGGGGAGCATGAAGGCCCCGAGCTCCTCCGCCTGCTCGCTCATCCAGCGGGCGAGCTGGCTGATCGACACCACCCAGTTGCCGTGGTTCTTCATCTGCGGCGGGGTGGGGATGCGGAGCTTGCCCTTCGGCATCATGAAGTAGACCGACTCGCCCGTGACCTCGCCGTAGTGCGGGATGTCCGCGTCGGGCGTGTCGGGGAAGAGCTGCTTGATCGGGCCGGGCCGCATCACCGCGCCGGACAGCAGGTGGGATCCCGGGCCCTTGCCCTTCTCGGCGACCGCGATCGGCACCTCGCCGAGCTGCTCCAGCAGCTCCGGGTCCTCGCCCAGCAGCTGGCCGAGACGGACGGCCGTGGCGAGCCCCGCGGGGCCCGCGCCGACGATCAGGACGCCGACGTCGATCCGCTCGTCCTCAGCCGCCTTGGGCGTGACGATGTAGTCGGACGGGCTGAAGGGGGGCGGATAATCAGCCGGGAGGGTGCTCATGCATCGCTCTCTGGTCGCCTACGGGTTCGGTCCCCACAGCTTATCGGGACGACCCGAGCGCCGGATGCGCCATGCGAGCCCGCCGGCCCTACCGCGCGAAGCGCGGTCGCAGCGCCCGTGTAGAGAGGTGCTGCAAAGGCCGGCGGGTTGTCCTCGACCGGGGGCGCCGCGAGCCCGGCGGCGCCCCCGGTCGATGCCCTGCGTCCGCTGCCCTAGGACGCGGGGGCGGTGGTGGTGGGAGGCGTCTCCGTCTTCGGCGGGTCCTTCGGCTTCGGGTCCGGGACCGGGACCGGGCACTTCTTCGGGCGCGGGCCGTGGTCGGTGACCTTCGCGGCCGGGCCGAGGTCGGCGACGAGCGTGCCGCGCTTCGCGCGGTAGCGGATCGTCACGACGTCGCCCGTGTCCAGGTTGTCCCAGGTGCCGATCCTGGGCAGACGCTTCTCGGTGCTCCCCTCGGGCGCCTTGCGGGCCTTGCCGACCAGGCGGATCTTCGTGTCGGCGTTGAGCGTCGCCGTGAACGTCGTCGCGCCGTTGAGCGCCCTGCGGGCGTGGCGGTTGGCGTGGAGGACCGAGAGGTTGACGGCGGTCTCCGTGGCGTCGGCGGTCACGCAGGCGTGGAACAGGTAGTTCGTGCCCTTCGGACCGTGGTGCTTGCCGGGGTCGTACTTGCCGGGGTGGTGGGTCCCGGGGTCCGTGTCCTTCGGCCCATCCGAGGGATGAGCGAGGAGCGCCGCCGGCGTCGCGGCTGCGACGAGGGACACGGCGGCGATCAGGAGCGGGGTACGGCGCATTCGGGAGTCCATCCTTCTCGTGGTCAGGGTGGAGGCTCCCGACACCATCGGGATCGGCGGGCCGGAGCGGGAGGGCAGATCACGGAACCCTCACAGTCTGCTCAGACACCAATACGTCCCCCTCACGTGTGAGGGGGACGTAGGACCAGCGGACTGCTCTCAAAGCGCCCGCGAGCGGGCGGCCGCGGCGCTAGATGGAGACGGCGTCCCGCTTGCCGCTGACCTCGGTCGCGAGCTCGGTGACGACGGCCTTCGCGTCGCCGAACACCATCGAGGTGTTCTCGTTGAAGAAGAGCTCGTTCTCGATGCCCGCGAAGCCGGCGCGCATGGAGCGCTTGACCACGAAGACCGTCGCGGCCTTGTCCACCTCGAGGATGGGCATGCCGAAGATCGGGCTGGACGTGTCGTGCCGGGCGGCGGGGTTCACGACGTCGTTGGCGCCGAGCACCAGCACCACGTCGGTCTGCGGGAAGTCGCCGTTGATCTCATCCATGTCGAGCAGCTGCTCGTAGGGGACGTTGGCCTCGGCGAGCAGCACGTTCATGTGGCCCGGCATCCGGCCCGCGACCGGGTGGATCGCGAAGCGGACGTCCACGCCCTCCTTCTCGAGGGCGTCGGACAGCTCGCGCACCTTGTGCTGCGCCTGCGCCACCGCCATCCCGTACCCGGGGACGATCACCACGTTGCGGGCCATCTTCATGAGCTCCGCGGCCTCGTCGGTGGAGGCGGAGCGGTACGTGCCCTGCTCCCCGGCCTCGCCGCCACCCACCTGGTCGACCGCTCCGAACGCGCCGAACAGCACGTTGCGGAACGAGCGGTTCATGGCGCGGCACATGATGATCGACAGGATCAGGCCGGAGGCGCCGTCGAGGGCGCCGGCCACGATCAGCAGCTTCGAGTCGAGCACGAAGCCCAGGGCCGCGGCCGAGAGGCCGGCGTAGCTGTTCAGGAGGGCGATGACCGTCGGCATGTCGGCGCCGCCGATCGGGATGATCAGGAAGACGCCGAACGCCATGCCGAGCACGGCGATGATCGGGATGATCACCTCGGCCGTCGGGTTGAAGACCAGCACGATCACCAGCACCAAGGCGGCGCCGAGCACGGCGAAGTTGATCGCGTTCTGGCCCTTGTAGACGATCGGTCGCTGCGGCAGCCACTCCTGGAGCTTCCCCGCCGCCATGAGCGAGCCGGTGAACACCAGGAACCCGAGCACGATCTCGACGCCCAGCACCGCGGTCTCGAACTCGTTGAGGTGGTCGTTGGTGAGGTAGTAGTGCGCGACGCCCACCAAGGCGGCGGCGAGGCCGCCGAACGCGTGGGACAGCGCGATCCGCTGCGGCATGGCCGTCATCGGGACCATCACGCCGAGCGGCACGCCGATGGCGGACCCGATCAGGGCCGCCACCGCGATCAGGACGTAGCCCTCGTTCGTGATGCCCGGCCAGAAGAGCGTGGCGACGATCGCGATGCCGAAGCCGACCTCGCCCGCCAGGACACCGCGGCGGGCGGTGGCCGGCGCCGACATCCACTTGAGAGACATGGCAAAGCCGAGGGCGGCAACCAGATAGGCCAGGTTGATCCAGTCCATCCGGTCCATCAGGCGGCTCCGTCCGTGGTCGCGGGGGCCGTGGCGGATGCCGGGGCCGGCTCCTCCGCGGGCGCCGGCCGCCGCTCGCGCGGCTTGAACATCTTCAGCATGCGGTCGGTGATGATGAAGCCGCCGACGACGTTGATCGTGGAGCAGACGACGGCGATGAAGCCGAGGATCTTGGCGTAGGTCGTCTCCGTCTGGCCCAGGATCACGATCGAGCCCACGAGCGCGATGGCCGACAGCGCGTTGGTGAGGGCCATCAGCGGCGTGTGGAGCAGCTTCGGGATCCGCCGGATCACCTCGAAGCCGACGAACGCCGCCAGCGCGAAGATGAACAGGCTGGTGATGATCTGGTCCGCGCTCACGAGGTCACGCCCTCCCCGAGGGCGTCCTTCACCCTCTCGTTGACGATGCTGCCGCCCTTCGCGACGACGCTGCCGGCCACGAGGTCGTCGCCGTCGTCGTGGGTCACCTGGCCGTCCTTGAGGATCAGCGCCAGGAAGTTCTGGACGTTCTTCGCGTAGACGAGGCTGGAGTGGTGGGCCGCGTCGGAGTTGATGTTGGCGGGGCCGATGACGCTCACGCCGTTCACCTGCACCACCTCCCCGGCGAGGCTGGGCTCCACGTTGCCGCCCTGCTCGGCCGCGAGGTCGACCACCACGGAGCCGGGGGACATGCCCTCCACCATCGCCTGGGTCACCAGGACCGGCGCCTTCGCGCCCTGGACCTGGGCGGTGGTGATGACGACGTCGGCCTTGGCGACGACCGCGGCCATGAGCTCCTGCTGCTTCGCGATCTGCTCGTCGGACATCTTCGTGGCGTACGCGCCGGAGCCGCTGCCCTCCTGGCCCGTGTCGAGGTCGAACTCGACGAAGCGGGCGCCGAGGGACTTGACCTCCTCGGCGGCGGCGGCGCGGACGTCGTAGGCCTCCACCACGGCGCCCAGGCGGCGGGCGGTGGCGATGGCCGACAGGCCCGCCACGCCGGCGCCCACCACGAACACGCGGGCGGGAGGGAGGGTGCCGGCGGCGGTGGTGAGGAGCGGGAACACCTTCGGGAGGTGCCCGGCGGCCATCAGCACGGCCCGGTAGCCGGCGATGTTGGCCTGGGAGGAGAGCACGTCCATCGACTGGGCGCGGGTCGTGCGCGGCAGCATCTCGAGGGCGTAGAGCGTGGCGCCCTTCTCGGCGACGGCCTGCGCGACCGCCGGGTTCGCGAGGGCCGCGGCCGTGCCGACGATCACCTGGCCGGCCGACACCTTGGCCAGGTCGGCGCCGTTGGGGTCGCCGCCGATCACCCGCACCTGGGCCACCACGGCCGCCGACCACGCGTCGTCGCGCGATCCGATGCGCGCCCCCTTGGCCTCGTAGTCCGCGTCGGCGAACCCGGCCGGCGCGCCGGCTCCTGCCTCCACGACCACGTCCGCGCCCAATTTGGCGAGCGCAGGGACGACGGCGGGCGTCAGCGCGACGCGGCGCTCACCGTCGAGGGTCTCGGCGGGGACGCCGACGACCAGGGCACGCGGAGCATCAGCCCCGTTGGTCGGGGCGGAATCTGGTCTCGTCGTCACGTGAGGCTTCCCGGGGCGGTGGCGAGGGTGCGCGTTTCTATCGGATCGGCGGACGCGGCGTCAACGACGTCACGAATGTGACGAGTGATGCTTCACCGACTGACTGCAAAGGCAGGCGCTTCCCCGTAGATTGCCTTCTTCACCAGGGCTGCGGCGAAGACGGAGGGGGAAGCATGCCCGAGGAGACGGTCCACGAGGTGCGGGTGAGCCTGGCGCGGGAGCGCCCGCCGATCCGCCACGCGCACCTGCACATGACCGGCACCGACGTGACGTTCGGCGTCCCCGGCTGGCAGGGCGACCACTACGGGTTCGAGCCCGGCGCGGTCGAGGTCCACCCCGGGACCCTCGACTACCTCGTCGCCTCCGTCGGCGGGTGCCTGATCGGGACGTTCGGCGGCGCGCTGAAGGTGCGGGGCATCGTCGCCCTGGGCCCGCAGCTCACCGCCGAGGCCATCGGCGAGGTGGTCGTGGAGCCCGACAAGGTCCTCCGCCTGCGGAAGATCACGGTGAACTACCGCCTGGAGGCCGACCCGGCCCAGGCGGAGACCATCGAGCGCGTCAACAAGATGCACGTCAAGGCGTGCCCCAACGCGCGGTCCGTGATGGCGGCCATCGACATCGAGACCAACGTCGAGCTGGTCCCGGTGGCCGAGCCCGCGGCGGCCGGCTCGTGAGCACCGACGGCACCGCCGCCGCGGCCGAGACGCCGGCCGTCGTCGCCCGCGACGTCGTCAAGCGCTACGGCTCGGGCGACTTCTCCGTCGAGGCGCTCCGCGGCGTCTCCGTCGAGTTCCCCCGCGGCCAGTTCGCCGCCGTCATGGGTCCGTCGGGCTCCGGCAAGTCGACCCTGATGAACGTGCTCGCGGGCCTCGACCGGGTGACGTCCGGCTCGATCGCGATCGACGGCACCGAGATCACGACCCTGAAGGACAAGGCGCTGACCATGCTCCGGCGGGAGAAGGTCGGCTTCGTCTTCCAGTTCTTCAACCTCCTCCCGATGCTGACGGCCGAGGAGAACCTGGAGCTGCCGCTCGCGATCGCCGGCAAGAAGGTCGACCCGGCGTGGGAGAAGGAGCTGGTGAGCGCCGTCGGCCTGGGCGACCGTCGCACGCACCGGCCGTCCGAGCTCTCCGGCGGCCAGCAGCAGCGCGTCGCCCTGGCGCGCGGTCTCATCTCCCGCCCGGCGGTGCTGTTCGCCGACGAGCCGACCGGGAACCTCGACTCGGCCACCTCCGGCCAGATGCTGGAGCTGCTGCGCCGGTCGGCCGACGAGTTCGGCCAGACGATCGTGATGGTCACCCACGACGGACGCGCCGCGGCCTTCGCGGACCGGGTGCTGTTCCTCAACGACGGTCTCATCGTCCAGGACCACGGCCACCTCGAGGCGGACGAGATCTACGACGTCGTCAAGTCGCTCGAGTAGCCGATGATCCGGCTGGTCATCAGGGGGCTCCTGGCCCGCAAGCTGCGCACGATCCTCACGTCGATCGCGATCATCCTCGGCGTCGCGATGTGGCTTGTGCTCAAGATGTGTATAAGAGACAGGATCTACGACGTCGTCAAGTCGCTCGAGTAGCCGATGATCCGGCTGGTCATCAGGGGGCTCCTGGCCCGCAAGCTGCGCACGATCCTCACGTCGATCGCGATCATCCTCGGCGTCGCGATCGTCGCGGGCACGTTCATCCTGACGGATCAGATCAACACGGCCTTCGACGACATCTTCCAGGCCGGCAACGAGAAGATCGACGCGGTCGTCACGCGGCAGACGATCTTCGACAGCGCCGACGCGGAGACGCCGCCGCTGCCCGAGTCGATCGTCGGGCAGGTGCGGCGCACGGACGGCGTCGCGGTGGCCGACGGCCAGGTGTCGGGTCAGGGCCAGCTCCTGGTCGACGGCAAGAAGGTCGACTCGGTGGGCGGCGCCCCCACACTGGTGGTCTCCACCGTCGACCCCGCGCTCAACCCGAGCGTCGCCATCGAGGGCCGCCTGCCGGAGGAGCCCGGCGAGGTGGCGCTCATCAAGGAGACGGCCGACAAGGAGGACATCACCGTCGATCAGCCGGGCATCGCGCTCGCCACCAGCATCGGCGCCGTCCCCGTGAAGGTCGTGGGGATCTTCACGTTCGGCGGCAAGGAGTCGGTGGGCGGGGCGACCCTGGTGCTGTCCACCTTGAGCGACGCGCAGAAGTGGTTCGAGCGCCAGGGCGAGGTGTCGCAGGTGGTCGCCTCGGCGCAGGACGGCGTGTCGCCCACCCAGCTCAAGGCCAACCTGCAGAAGACGCTGCCGGACTTCGCGAAGGTGGAGACCGGCCAGGAGAACGCGGAGGCCCAGGCCAACGAGATCTCCGACTCCATCAACAGCTTCCTGTCGCCGGTGCTGACGACGTTCGGCGTGCTCGCGCTCTTCGTCGGCGCCTTCATCATCTTCAACACCTTCTGGATCACGGTCGCGCAGCGCACCCGCGAGTTCGGGATGATCCGTGCGCTCGGCGCCAGCCGGAGTCAGGTGATGCGCAACGTGATCGGCGAGGCGCTCGTCATCGGGCTCCTCTCGTCGATCATCGGGCTGTTCGCCGGCATCGGGATCGCCTATGGCGTGCTCGCGATCTTCGACGCGCTCGGGTTCGCGCTGCCGGCGGCCGGCGCGAGCGTCTCCGGCGGCACGGTCGTCCTCGCCCTCGTCGTCGGCACGGTGGTCACGCTGCTGGCCGCGCTGCTGCCCGCCCTGCGCGCGACCCGCGTGCCGCCCATCGCGGCGGCGCAGGAGGGGGCGGCGCTCCCCGAGAGCCGGTTCTCGCGGCTCTCCCCCTGGCTCGCGGGGCTCTTCGCGATCGGCGGCATCGTCCTGATCGTCCTCGGCCTGAACTCCGGCGGCGGCGCCGGCGGGATCCTCTTCTCGGTGGGCCTCGGGCTGCTGCTGGTGTTCATCGGCGTGGCGATGGCGGCCCGCTTCTTCATCCGCCCGATGGCGCGCGTGGTCGGCGCGCCGATCGAGGCGACGCGCGGGACGACCGGGCGCCTGGCGCGCGCGAACGCCGTCCGCAACCCGGCGCGCACCGCCCTCACGGCGGCCGTGCTGATGATCGGCGTGACGGTGCTCGCGTTCCTCGCGATCTTCTCCACGAGCCTGAAGAACACGTTCACGGGTGCCATCGACCGGACCGTGCAGGGCGACCTGATCCTGCAGACCGACAACTTCACGACCTTCCCGGCGTCGGCGGAGAAGGTGATCCGCGACGTGCCGGGCGTGGAGACCGCGATCTTCTCCCGCTTCCCCGAGGTGCGCACGCAGCCGGGCGGCAGCCAGTTCCTGAACACGCTCGACCCGGAGACGGCGCCCCAGGTCCTGAACTTCGACTGGCAGAACGGGGGCTCCGACGAGCTCTTCAAGGAGCTCGGCCTGAGCGAGGTGCTGATCGAGAAGAACCTGGCGAAGGACACCGGCCTGACGGTCGGCGACACGCTGACGGTCCGCACCATCGACGGTCAGAGCGGCCGCTTCCGGGTGATCGGCGAGTACAAGGACCCGGTCCTCTTCACCGGGTTCACCGTCTCCAACGCCGCCGCCGACAAGCTGGGCGTCCCGCCCGACCCGTCCGTCGGCGTCGTGAAGTTCGAGCCGGGCGCCGACCCCGCCGCGACCCAGCAGGCGGTGAAGGACGCGGTGGAGGCCGACTACCCCACGCTCAACGTCGACTCGCAGGCCGAGTACAAGGCCAACTTCGAGGACAACATCAACCAGATCCTCACGATCTTCTACGCGCTCGGGATCCTGATCATGATCATCGTGATCTTCGGGATCGTGAACGTGCTGGCGCTGTCCGTCGTGGAGCGGACGCGCGAGATCGGGATGCTCCGCGCGATCGGCACGACCCGGCCGCAGATGCGCGCGATGGTGCGCTACGAGGCCATCATCACCTCGGTGATCGGCGGGGTGCTCGGGATCATCATCGGCGCCGTCTTCTCGTGGATCATCGTGAAGGCGCTCGCGGACTTCGGCTTCGAGTTCTCGATCTCGGCGGTCCCGCTGATCATCATCCTGATCGCGGCGATCATCGTCGGGGTGCTCGCCGCGATCCTGCCGGCCCGCCGCGCCGCCCGCCTCAACCCCCTGGACGCGCTGCACCAGGAGTAGGCGGGGTCCTCGGCCCTGCGCACAAGGGCCGCGCGCGAACGTTGGCCCAAGGGCGATCGGACGGCCGGCGGGGACCGATCTACGATCGGCCGCCCCCCGACCCGACGGGGGCGCCCATCCCCCACCCGGACCCTGGAGGACGCCGTGACGATCGCGGATCCCGTCGCGCAGTCGATCACGCCGCCCTTCGCGGACGCGATCCACGACCTGCACTCCCGCCTGCTGGACCTGCGGGACGGCGCCGTCGCGGACTACATCCCCGAGCTGGGCCGCGCCGACCCCGAGCTGTTCGGGATCGCCGTCGCGACGGCCGACGGCGCGATGCACGCATCGGGCGACACGGAGCATCCCTTCACGATCCAGTCGATCTCGAAGGCGCTCATCTTCGGCATGGCGCTGGAGCACCACGGCCTGGAGCGCGTGCTCGCCCGCGTCGGCGTCGAGCCGACCGGCGACGCGTTCAACTCGATCGAGGTGGACGAGCTCTCGGGCCGGCCCTTCAACCCGATGGTGAACGCCGGCGCCATCGTCACGACCAGTCTCGTCGCCGGCGCCGACCCCGACCGCAGCCGCGATCACCTGGTCGCCTACATGAGCCGCTTCGCCGGGCGGCCCCTGAGCATCGACGAGTCCGTCTACGCGTCGGAGCGCACGACGGGCGACCGCAACCGGGCGATGGCCTGGTTCATGCGCGGCCTCGGGATGCTCGACGACGTCGACGCCGCGCTCGACCTCTACTTCGCCCAGTGCTCCGTGCTGGTGACCACGCGCGACCTCGCGGCCATCGCCGCGACGCTGGCCAACGGCGGCGTCAACCCCATGACGGGCGTCCGCGCCCTCGCGCACGAGCACGTGGAGCGGGTGCTGGCGGTGATGGCGACGTGCGGCATGTACGACTTCGCGGGCGAGTGGCTCTACACGGTGGGCCTGCCGGCCAAGAGCGGGGTCGCCGGCGGCGTCATCGCCGTGCTCCCCGGGCAGCTCGGCATCGGCGTCTTCTCGCCGCGGCTCGATCCGCGCGGCAACTCGGTCCGGGGCGTCCGCGCGTGCCAGGAGCTCGCCGCGCGCCACCGTCTGCACCAGTACCGGCCCGGGCTGGTCTCGACGGACGCGGTCGCCCGGACCTACTGCGCCGACGTCATGAGCTCGCGCCGGTCGCGGTCGGCCGACGAGAGCCGGGCGCTGGGCGAGCACGGCGGGCGCATCCGCATCTACGAGCTGCGGGGCGACCTCGTCTTCGGCTCGGCGGAGCGGTTGGTGCGGAGGGTGCTGGACAACCTCGGCGGGGTCGGCTGGGTGCTGCTCGACTTCCGCCGGGTCACCGGCATCGACGGCACCGCGTGGGAGCTGCTGGCCGGCCTCTCCGCCCGCGCCCGCGACCACGGGGTGCGGCTGATCGCCAGCCACCGCGAGCGCCCGCCCGTCGCCATCGAGACGGCCCCCACCACCGACGAGGCCCTCCAGCTCTGCGAGGACGACCTGCTGCGCAGGGAGCTGGGCGACCGGCTCGACGCGGCGGTCCCCCTGGTCGAGCAGCCCCTGCTGGCCGACCTGACGCCCGGCGCGCTCGCCGCGATCGAGGAGGCCGCCGTCCCCGTCCGCCTGGCCGCCGGCGCGGTCGTGTTCCGCGAGGGCGACGAGGCCGACTCGATCTACTTCGTCGTCGCCGGCAGCCTCACGGCCCAGGTCACCGTGCCCGGCGGCGCGCGCCCGCGGCGCCTGCAGGGCATGGGCCCGGGCGTGGCGTTCGGCGAGCTGGCCCTGGTCGACCGGGGCCCCCGCTCCGCCGAGGTGGTCGTGGCGGAGGACGCCAGGGTCTACCGCCTCGGCTTCGACGACCTCGACTCGCTGGAGGCGAGCCACCCCGGCATCACGGCCGCGCTCCTGCGCAACGTCGCCCAGCTGCTGTCCGCGCGGCTGCGCCGGGTGACCGAGCAGGTGCGGCTGCTCGACCACTGACGCCGCGCGGCGTCAGCCCTCGCGCAGGAAGTTGTGCACCTCGAGCACCTGGAGATCCGGGGCCTCGGTGGCGCCGATCGCCTGCGTCGCGCCCACCAGGCGGTCGCGCACGAAGGCCTCCGCCTGGTCGCGGTCGCTCCACACGTCGACCACGCGGATCCCGCCGTCCGGCAGCGCCGCGACCCAGTGGAACAGCAGCCCGGGCTCGCCCCGGCGCGCGCCCGCGATGCCGAGCTCCGCGAGGACCCGGTCGTAGTCCTCGAGGGTCGCGCCCGCGAACTCAAGGATCACCGCGACCGCCACTTACACCTTCCTGCTCTCGGACGAAAAAGCCCTGCATATGCAGGGCTTTCTTCGGTCCGAGTGGAGGATAGCGGATTCGAACCGCTGACCTCCTGGGTGCGATCCAGGCGCTCTCCCAACTGAGCTAATCCCCCGGAGGACGGACAACATAGCGCGCGCTCCGTGACACGTCAGCCCTTCGCGCTCCCGCTACGCTGGGTGCGGGTGATCGACCTCCACTGCCACATCCTCCCCGGGATCGACGACGGACCCGCATCCGTCCCGGAGTCGATCCGGATGGCGCAGGCCGCGGTGGACGCGGGGACCACGACGATCGCGTGCACCTCGCACATGCACCCCCGGTACCCGACATCGCCGGGGGTCGTCCACGACGGCGTGCACGACCTCCAGAGGCGCCTCGACGCCCTGGGCGTGCCGCTGCGCCTGGTGCCGGGCGGCGAGCTGTCGCTGGAGTGGCTGCCGCGCATGTCCGACGCAGACCTGGGCATGGCCTGCCTGGGCGACGGCGACTGGCTGCTGGTCGAGATGCCGTTCGTGGGGTGGCCGCTGCGGCTGGCCGACACGCTCCGCGACCTGGAGATGCGCGGCTTCGGCGTGATCATCGCCCACCCCGAGCGGGCCGCGGCGGTGCAGCGGGCCCCCGACCGGATGCGGGACATCGTGGGTCGCGGCGCCCTGGCGCAGGTCAACGCCGGGTCGCTCACCGGCGAGCGCGGGCTGGAGGCGAAGCGCGCCGCCGAGGCGCTGCTGCGGGGCGGCTGGGTCCACTTCCTGGCCTCCGACGCCCACTCGGCCGGCCCGTGGCGTCCCCCGGTCCTCGGCGACGGCCTGGACGCGGCCGCGCGCGTTCTCCGCTCCGAGCCGGACGCGCTGCGGTGGATGGTCGAGGACGGACCCCGGACCGTGGTGGAGGGAGGGCCCGTGCGGCCCCCGCGGCTCACGCCGTCGCGAACGCCCCGGGCGGGCGCCGGTCCGGCGCCCGGCGCGCCGCGATCACCGACTCGCGGGTGAGGCCCAGGCCCTCCGGCAGCGCCACCTCCGCCCGCCACCCGAACACCCGCTCCGCCTTCGACGGGTCCAGGCAGCTGCGCTCGAGCTCCCCGGCGCGGTGGCCGGCGAACTCGACCTCGCCGTCCCAGCCGAGGTGCTCGATGATGTCGAGCACGCTGTTCTCGGCGCCGGTGCCGATGTTGACCGTCTCGCCGGCGGGGCCGGTCTCGGCGGCCAGGAACGCCCTTACGACGTCGCCGACGTACACGTAGTCGCGGGTCTGGCGCCCGTCGCCGTAGACCCGCGGCGGCGTCCCGTCGAGCACCCGGCCCACGAAGATCGCGACGACCCCGGCCTCGCCGTGCGGGTCCTGGCGCGGCCCGTAGACGTTGCTGAAGCGCAGGATGTTCGCCTCGGTGCCGTAGAGCCGGCCGTACATCCCCATGTAGCCCTCGGCGGCCATCTTGCTCATGCCGTAGTGCGAGAGCGGGCGCGTGGGGGCGGTCTCGGGCGTGGGCACCGGCATGCCCTCCCAGTCGCCGTACGCCGCGCCGCCGGTCGACGCGAACACCACCCGGGCGTTCACGGCACGGGCCGCCTCGAGCACGTTGAGGGTGCCGATGATGTTGACGTCGGCGTCGTAGCCGGGGTCCTCGACGGCCTTGCGGACGTCGGCCTGGGCGGCGAGGTGGAAGATCGTGGACGGCTGCGCGGCCGCGGCGATGGCGCTGAGCGCCGCGGCGTCGCGGATGTCCGTCTCGTGGAACTCGGCCTCCTCCGGCACCCGGATCGCCTGGCCGTTGCTGAGGTTGTCGACCACATGGCAGGCGCGCCCGTCGGCGACCACCGCGTCGGCGAGGTTGGATCCGATGAACCCGGCGCCGCCGGTGACGAGGACGCCGCCCCTCGGCCCCATCAGACCGTCCCCGCGCTCAGCAGGCGGCCGCCCGTCGGCGGGGCGCCGCCGTACAGCTCCAGCTGGCGCTGCCATGCCTGCCACGCGCTCTGCACCATCTCCTCCAGGCCGTACGAGGCGCTCCAGCCGAGGTCGGCGGCGATGCGGTCCACCGCGCCGACGATGCGGGCGGGGTCGCCGGGGCGGCGCTCGCGCACCTCCGGCTCCAGGTCGATCCCGGTGACGCGGCGCATGGTGTCGATGACCTCCAGCACGGACGAGCCGACGCCCCGGCCCACGTTGTAGGCGGGCGCGACGGGCGCGTCGGACGCGAGGTGCAGGGCGGCGCGCAGGTGCGCGTCGGCGAGGTCGACGACGTGGATGTAGTCGCGGATGCASGTGCCGTCGGGCGTGGGGTAGTCGCCGCCGTTGACGACGGACCGCTCGCCCCGCGACATGGCGCCGAGCACCTTGGGGAACAGGTTGTGGGGGCTGTGGTCCGCCAGTTCCGGCGGGCCGGAGCCGCAGACGTTGAAGTAGCGCAGCGACGTCTGGCGCAGCCACGGGCTGATCCGTGCGACGTCGCGCAGCAGCCACTCGCTGACGACCTTGCTCTCGCCGTAGGGGCTCTCCGGCGCCGGCGGGGTGTCCTCGTCCACGAGGCCGCTGTCCGGGGTGCCGTACCAGGACGCGCTCGACGACAGGAGCACCCGGCCGATGCGGCGCTCGGCGACCGCCTCCAGGAGCACCTGCATCCCGGTGACGTTCTGCCGGTAGAACATCAGCGGCTCGGCCACCGAGACGCCCGCGTACTTGAGGCCGGCCAGGTGCACGACGCCGGTGACGTCGTGGGCGTCGAGCGCGCGGGCGACGGCGTCGGGGTCGGAGACCGACCCCTCGACGAACGGGACGTCGCCGGGGACGTACTCGCGGTAGCCGGTGGAGAGGTCGTCCAGGACGGCGATCGGGACGCCCGCGCCGGTGAACGCGGCGGTGATGTGCGAGCCGATGTAGCCCGCGCCGCCGGTGAGGAGCCAGGTCATTCCGCGGGATGCTAGACGAGGCCCGTCGGGAGGATCACTGGTCGTCCGGGCGGTAACGTCACGACCATGGAGGAGCCGGACCCGAAGGGGCGCCCAGGTGTGTATGCCCGCCTGGCGGAGGAGGCGGAGGTCGAGCGGACGGTGCTGAGGCCGCCGCGCGGCATCCGCGTGGTGGGCTGGCTGGTGTGCCTGGCCATCGTCGGCATGGTCGTGGCGGCCGCGCTCGGGGCCCACCCCTGGTGACCGGGCGCTTCATCGCGCTGGAGGGCGTGGACGGCAGCGGCAAGAGCACCCAGGCCGGGATGCTCGCCGACGCCCTGGAGGCCCGCGGCCTGAGCGTCGTGCGGACCCGCGAGCCGGGCGGGACCCCAGTGGGCGAGCGGGTCCGCGAGATCCTGCTGTCGGGGGCGCCGGGCGAGCTGGAGCTGAGCGCGGAGGCGCTCCTGTTCGCCGCCGCCCGCGCGGAGCTGGTGCGGCGGGTGATCGTGCCCGCGGTCGCGGCGGGCAGCTGGGTGGTGAGCGACCGGTTCCTCGACTCCTCGCTGGCGTACCAGGGCGCCGCGCGCGGGCTGGGGGTGGAGAACGTGCTGCAGGTGAACCGACTCGCCGTGGACGGGCGCATGCCGGACCGCTCCCTGGTGATCGACGTCCCGGTCGCGCTTGCGACGTCGCGCCGGTGCGCCACGCCGGACCGGATCGAGGCGGAGGGCGACGGCTTCCTCGGCAGGGTCGCCGACGGCTACCACGACCTGGCGGGGATGTTCCCCGACCGGGTGCGCCTGGTGGACGGCACCGGCACTCCCGACGAGGTGCACGCCCGGGTGCTCGCCGCGGTCGCGGACCTGGTCCCTCGGGTGCCCGCGTGATCGCGGTCCCCGGCCAGCCGCTGGCGGAGCGGGTGCTGCGGGCCGCCCTGACGCGGGAGTCGCCGCCGCAGCAGCTGCTGCTGTTCGGCCCCGCCGGCACCGGGAAGCGCGCGGCGGCGACGGAGCTGGCGTGGGCGCTGATGGATCCGGCGGGCGCGCACCCGCGCGCCGCGGCCCTCGACCTGACCCGCGTCGCGGCGACCGGCCACCAGATCCTGCTGGCCGACCTGGAGGCGGCCCTCCAGCAGGTCGCGTCGCGGCCGAGCGTTATGGAGCGGCGGGTATTGATCCTGGAGGGGGCGGAGCGCCTGCGCGAACAGGACGGCGCGCCGCGGATGCTGAAGATGCTGGAGGAGCCGCCGCCGCGGACCCACTTCGTCCTGGTCACCGACCACCCGGCGGACCTGCTCCCGACCGTGCGGTCCCGCTGCCTGCCGGTGCCGTTCCGGCGGATGGGGGCCCACGTCGACGAGGCCGCCCTCAGCCCCCTCGACCGGGAGCTGCGGAGGATCGGCACGGGGCTGGCGCTGGCCGCCCTGGCGGGCGAGGCGCCCCCGGGCGCGACGGTCCGGGCGATCCAGGGGCAGATGGAGGCGGCGGCCGCGCAGAACCGGTCGCAGGAGCTGGAGGCGCTGGAGGCGGAGGCGGAGACGATCCGCCAGAGCGGCAGGACCCGGGGGCTCCGCACGGCCGAGAAGCGGGTGGAGGACCAGCAGAAGCGCGAGCGGCGGCGGATGGTCTCGGACGGCTGGGCCACGGTGCTGGACGCCGCCGCGGCCGCCGCGGGGGACGCCCTGGCCGTCGCCGTCGGCGCCGAGGCGGCCGTCCGGAGCCCGGAGCACCTGGACGCCCTCCGCGCCGTCGGCACCCCGGAGCGTCAGGCGTTCCTGGAGCGCGCGATCGCGGAGATCGGGCAGACCCGGGCGGAACTCGAGCTCAACCCCGCGGGCGACCTGGCCGCGGAGGCCCTGCTGGTCCGGATCGACGACGCCCGCCACGGCGCCCACGGCCGGCTCATCCGGCCGGGCCGGCTCGGCGTCTAGCGCTCCGCCGGGACGCGGGCCGCGGCCTCCGGCCGTTCGGGCGCGGGACCGCCGTGGGCGTGGTGGCGCCAGGCGGCGCGGTCGTCGCGGTCGGCGACGAGTGCCTCCAGGCGCCGGTCGAGGTGGTACCTGTCTCTTATACACATCTAGATGTGTATAAGAGACAGGTCCCGATCCGCGCGTGGGCTATCCTCCCCCCTCGCGGCCCCCACGGGGCCCGGTGCCGACGTAGCTCAGCTGGCAGAGCACTTCACTCGTAATGAAGGGGTCCGGGGTTCGAGTCCCCGCGTCGGCTCTGGAATCTCCGACCTTTGACCCCAGGGGGGTCAAGAGAAGGGTCAACAGCTCTGTCTGAGCGCCCACCGTCGGGGGCGCGCAACCGCCCGTGATCGATGGGCCGGGCTACGGAACGGGCTCGAGAAGCGAGCCGCCGTAACGGGAACCATCCGGATGTGCGACTGGCAGCCGCGCGGCTCTCACGGAGCCGCCCGGGCCAGTCCGCGTCGTCCGTCATGCCACTGACGTGCCCTCCGCTGTCATCACGCCCTCGGTGGCCGGGGCGTCGTCGTGCGCACGGGCCTCCTGGGCGGCGGTCGGCCGGCGCAGGAGCAGAGCCATCGCGATTCCGACGATGGCGACGAAGCCGCCGATCAGGAACGCCCGCGCGAACCCGTCGGCGAGGGCGTCGACCTGCCCGGTCCCCGCGGCGACCTTGTTGTCCGTCACCGCGATGGCGATGGCGGCCATCACGGCGACCCCGACGGCGCCGCCGACCTCCTGTGAGGTGTTCACGAGACCCGAGGCGAGCCCGCTGTCGCGCTCGTCGAAGCCGGTGAACGCCGCAACCTGAGCCGCCGGGAAGCAGAGGCCGATCCCGAGGCCCGCGAGGATGAACCAGGGGAGCAGGCCGGTCGCGAACGTCGAGCCGGCGTCCAGCTGGGACAGGCCGAACAGGGCGACCATCAGGATCGTCAGCCCGGTCACGAGGATGGGCCGCACGCCGATCCGCTCGACCAGCACCGCGCCGGTCGTCGCCGCCGCCACGAGGGCGGGCACCGAGACGGTGAGCCATGCGAGCCCGGCGTCGAGGGCGCTGTAGCCCAGGACCTGCTGCATGAACAGCGTCCCGATGAAGATCAGCGAGAAGAACGAGGCCAGGAGCAGGAACGCGACGACGTTGGCGAGACCCACCGTCCGGTTCGCGACGCGCCGCAGCGGCACGAGCGGCTGCGCCACCCGGGTCTCGACGACGAGGAACGCCCCGAGCAGGATGAGCGAGCTCGCGAGCACGCTGATGGTGCGCGCGTCGGTCCATCCCCAGATCTCGCCCCGGTTGACCCCGAACACGAGGAGCAGCAGGCTCGCGGTGATCGTCACCGCCCCGAGGACGTCGAAGTGCCGCTGGCGCTCACCGTAGGTCCTGTCTCTTATACACATCTAGATGTGTATAAGAGACAGCGCTGATGGTGCGCGCGTCGGTCCATCCCCAGATCTCGCCCCGGTTGACCCCGAACACGAGGAGCAGCAGGCTCGCGGTGATCGTCACCGCCCCGAGGACGTCGAAGTGCCGCTGGCGCTCACCGTAGGTCTCCCTCAGGAACACGAGGGCGCCGGTGACCAGCGCGATCCCGACCGGCACGTTGATGAAGAAGATCCACTCCCAACCAGGGCCGTCGGTGAGCAGTCCCGACATGACCACCCCGGCGGTCGCACCGGACGCCGATATGGCCCCCCAGATGCCGAGTGCCTTGGTTCGGCCGGGGCCCTCCTCGTAGGTCGCCGTCAGGATCGACAGCCCGGCCGACGCGGTGAGGGCCGCGCCGAAACCCTGGGCGCCGCGCGCGACCACGAGCACCCCGAGCGTCGTCGACAGTCCAGCGACCAGGGATGCTCCGGCGAAGATCCCGATCCCGCTGACGAACACCTTCCGGCGGCCGAGCAGGTCGGCGGCACGTCCACCGAGCAACAGGAATCCGCCGAGGAAGATGCCGTAGGCGACCACCGCCCACTGGAGGTCGTTCTGGCTGACGCCGAGATCGAGCTGGATCGACGGCAGAGCAACGTTCACCACGGCGACGTCGAGGACGACCATGAATTGCCCGGCGCACACGAGAGCAAGGATCAGGCCCGCTCGCGTGGCCGCCGGGGTGTCACGCTGACTCATCGTTCACCTTCCCTTGCGAATGAGTTGACCGGTCGGTTCACCGACCGCCGAAGAGAATGCGGGACGCCGCCGGCGCCACGATCAGACCCGGACGGCTCCGACAGGGGTGCCCTCCACCGCGAGACGGAGGGCCAGCGGCAACAGCTGGCGTGCGATGGAGGCGTCGTTGGCGTTCTTGCTCACGAGCAGCACACCCTCGATGTAGGCGTGCATCGCGCGCGCGGCGTCAGCCGTATCGGTCCCATCGGGGAGCTCGCCTGCCGCGACCGCGCCGTCGAGCAGTCCGCGCAGCACCTCCTGCTGGTCCGCGAACAGGCGCTCCAGGCGCTCGCGGACAGTGCCGTCGATGGTGCTCAGCTCGACCGCCAGGTTGCCGAACGGGCACCCGGGCACCACGCCGAGCTCCTCGGTGAGCCGATCCACCTCGTCGGCGATGCCGATCGTCAGCTCCTGGAGCTGCGCCATCGGGGTCGCGCCGGCGGTCAGGGCGGGCATCACCACATGCTCGTACGCATCGCGCCAGTGCCGGTCGATCACCGCCACCGCGAGCTCCTGCTTGGAGGGGAAGAAGTGGTAGAAGCTGCCCTTGCGGACGTCTGCGACCTCGCAGATCTCGCTCACGCCGACGTCTCCGTAGCTGCGCGCGTGCCAGAGGTTGGACGCCGCCTCCACCAGCCGCTGCTGCGTGTCCCCTCGCCTGGCCATGCCGTCCCCTTGCCGTTGACTGACCGGTCAACTCTCTTCGGTTCGGGGGCGAAATGTCAAGGGTGGGACCGTCGGCAGCCCGCGATTGACGTCGCCGCGGCCGAGAACCGCTTCTCCAGCGGGTTTCTCGACCAACCCTGAAAGGAGACTCCATCAGTCGGAGCGTGCAGCCGCAGCATTCTCCATAGCCCGCGTTCCGCCGTCGGGTGTCCGATCGAGCAGGCGCCGCGATCCGTCGAGAGGACGCAATCCGCCCGGTTGGGGGTCAACAACGAGTCAACACGACGAGCCGAGATCGGCCGAGACGGAGTAGACCGCCCGAGGTTCGGCTTTCGCTGATTTCCAGGCAATAGAACAGATAGAGCAAGATCGGACGAGACCGTCCGGACCGCCGGTAATGAAGGGGTCCGGGGTTCGAGTCCCCGCGTCGGCTCTCCCTCAGACCTCGGTAGCCCCGTCTTGACGTCCGCCGCCGGCAGATCGATCCTCATTCCTTGGACGAGGCGAAGGTCGGGTGCGCGTGGCTCTTCGCCCTCATCTTCTGCTGGGGGCTGCTCGCCGGCGTCGTCAACGCGAGGTTCGCGACCATCTTCGTCGGCGCGCTCGTGCTGGTCTCCCTCCTGGCCGCCCTCGGACTCATCGGCCGGCGGCGAGCTGCGGCTCGGCCCCGCGAGCCCGGCGCGGCCGATGAGGGGCACCCGGACGAGCTGGCCGAGCAGCGGCGCCGCCTCATGTCGGGTGGGCGCTCTGCGCGACCCGGCGACCGGCCGTACGATCGTCATGGTGGGCCAGGACGCAGAAGGAGGTCGTGACGATGTCCGCTGAACGTGCAACCGCGCATCTGGACGAGCCCATCGAGCAGGCGGCCGCCACGGTCATCCACGTCGCCGCGCAGCGGAGCTGGAGCATCGCCGGGGGCACACCTGACCGGCACCGGCTCGTCTTCTCGAAAGCCATCACGGCGAGGTCGTGGAGCGGCACGCTCACCGTCGTGCTCGAGGCCGTCGGCCCCGCGGAGACCAGGCTCACCGTCGAGAGCGGCCGGGCCGTCCCGGCCATCGACTGGGGGCGGGGCCGGGAGGCGGTCGGCAGGATCTTCGCGGCCGCGGGCTGACCGCGGGGCGGAGCTACTGGGCGGGGATGCCCTCCGCCGTGACCCGCACGTTGTCCAGGGAGACCGTCGCGTTGTCGCGCGCCCGGTCGGTGTAGAGCAGGCCGGCTTCGACCTGGCGCGCCCGGACGCCTGACATGTCGATCCCTCGCATCCTGAGCCGTGTGGTGCCGTCGACGAGGAGTTCCACGCCGCCGGCACCGCTCGCGAAGACGGTGCGCATCTCGATCGAGACGTACCTGCCGCGCGGCACCGGGCCCGTGCCGATCGTGTTGCGGTAGCGGCCGCGGCGGTCCTCCGCCGTGGCGGCCCAGGTGAGCGGTCCGCGCGACGGGCGGACGACGACGATCTCGATGCGCTTGCCGCGCCCGCCGCTGCCGATCCGCAGGAACGACCGCAGCTGGTTGCGACCCAGGCGCAGGCGGTCGATGCGCAGGTCGGCCCGCACGGTGGCCGCGGCCGCCGGCGCGAACCTCCCGATCACCCAGGCGGAGCGTGCGCCGTTGTTCGCATCGACGGCCCGCATGGCGAAGCGACTCAGATTTCCGCGCCCGCCGACGACCGACACCTTCGTGCCCTGCTCCTCGGCGACGCTGCTCCAGCGCCCGGGGGGCTTCGCACGCTCGTCGGGGGTGAGGCTGTTGCTCTCGAAGCCGTCGGCGAACAGGATGGCCGCCGGGGGGACGGGTGGCGCCGGGCTCACGGTGATCGTCACGAGCGCCAGGGCGCTCAGCTTCTCGGCTGTGCGCACCCGGTACCAGAACGCGTCCGTGCCCTGGAATCCCGGGTTCGGCGTGTAGAGCAGCGCCGGGTCGGTCGGAACGGCGTCCTGTACGGCGCCGTTGAGCGGCGGGACGGCGACCTCGTAGGTCACGCCGGGCGCCGCAGCGCCCAGGCTGATGGCCTGGGGCACGCCAACTCCGCCGGCCGGAGCGGCCACGTCGGCGGGCGTAGGAAGGATCGTGGAGGCCGGCGCACCGAGCGCGGCCGGCGCGAGCGCGGCCAGCGAGAGGGTGGCGACTGCCACGGCGGGTGCGAACGGCTTCAGCAGCATGCGGTATCCGGACCCGGCTCGGGGATCGGGGAGTCGGGTCGACAACTACCCGACCGGGTGCGGCAGGTCATCCGACCCCGCCCGCGTTTCACAGAACCTCTACGGAAGTCTCGCGTGATGAAGGAATCCGGGGTGCGGGTGGCGCGCACCCCGCGCGCCCGCTTACGCTGGGGCCGATGCGGTCGTGGCTCGTCGGGATCGTCCTGACGCTCACCGCCGTCGTGGCGGGCGGTGCGGTGTTGGCCGGCGGCGCCGCGGGGCAGGCGCCGTTCCCCCCGTGCCCTCCGGGCACCACCATCCCACCCCCGACCGTCACGGTGACGGGCGACGCAGGGTCGCCGGGGCGGTTCGTCGCCGGAAGGGAGTTCTTCATCGAGTACGGCGGCGAGGCGATCGTGGAGGAGACCGCCGGGCCGCCGGGCACGACCTTCTCGTCCAACGACCAGTTCGATGCCCACGTGACGGTCGCCGCGCCGGGCCCGAACGTGTTCACGGCCCGCTATCACGACGTCCAGATCGGCTGCTCCCAGACCTTCTCGTTCACCGTCGAGGTCGAGATCGGCGACCTGCTCAACCCGCGCGGCGGGTACTGGGAGGCGCCGGTCAAGGAGATCACCAGCTTCGAGCGCGTGCCGCGGAAGGGCACGCTCACGTCCCAGGCGCCGGTGATCGGAATCGGGTTCGTGTGCTTCGACACCACCGGGCGGATCCCCGTCGTCGTCGACCTCCGGGTCGAGCGCAACCTGCGCCGCAGGCCGACGGCGGCCTCGCCCGGGGCCACGATGACCGTGCCCGACCCCTGTAGCCGCACGGAGGCGACCGTCCTCGCCCCGGGAGCCCGGTTGCGCCACGCCCGGGGGGACATCGTGGCCGTGGAGCACCGGTTCCGGAGGGGCGCCCGCTACTGGCTGCGCATCACGCAGGCCGACCGTGTGCTCTTCCAGCTGCGCTACTACGTGGCCTTCGGCCGCAAGCAGACCATGTTCGTGCAGAAGGCCTGGGTGATCGCCCCCCAAGCCACCTTCGAGGCCGCGCGCTGTCGCAAACTGGCGCGATACGACACGCGGGAGCCGCTGGGCTACCAGAACTACCCGATCCCCCCGTGCCCGCGCCGTCACAGACAGAGTTGAGCTGGGGTGCCCTCTTCAGCGGGGCGGCGGTCAGGCCGCCGCCCCGCTGGCGCCCCCTCGGACCTCCGGATCAGAAGATCAGCGTCAGGCTCACGGTGGTGGTCCTCGGCATCCCGTGCGGGTCGCGCTCCCGGGCCACTGCCTGGCCGCGTACCCGGCCGGTCAGGCTGGGCAAGGGCACGAGGACGGTCTCCGTCGTGCCGCGCCGCACGCGGTAGGGCACGGTCCCGAGAACGGGCCGTGACCGACCGGGGCGCCGCAGCGTCAGGGTCCCCTCGCACACCTGCGTCGCCTTCTTCGGGCAGGTCACCCGGAGCGGAGCGCCGCTCGGCCCGACGCGCACGTCGGAGGTTCCGAGCCGCGTGATCGGGAATTGGTCGATCGCCGCCCGTTGGACCGATTCGCAGTCGGCGAACGGGATCGTGTCCAGGAGGTCGACGGTCGCGCGGTCAAAGCCCTCGTCGCAGATGACGCGGTCGGCGCCGCGCGCCTCGGGGACGTCCACGGCGTTGATCGTGTCGTCACCGGGGCCGCCTCGGAGGATGTCCAGGCCGCCTCCGCTGGCGAGGAAGTCGTTCCCCGCCTGGCCGAAGAGGCGGTCGTCGCTCGTCGCACCCCCCGTGTTCAGGGTGTCGTCGCCGTCGGCGCCCTCGGCGTACCCGTTTCTGAGGCCGGGCCACGTGTCGTCGTTGAAGAAGCTGTCGTTGCCGCCGCCGAGCCGGAACGTGTAGGTGGACACGGGCCGCGGGCAGATGGCGACGGCGAAATCGGAGTGGATGCACGGGCTGACCGCCCCAGTGAACGTGTGGGGATCGTCGCGGACGGTGTACGAGCCGCTGAGGGTGCTGATGTGAACGACGTTCCTGACGGTGTCGCCGGCGAAGGTGAGGCCGCCGGGGGTGTTCGTACCGGGTCCGGTGATCGAGACGGTCCCGGCGAGCGCCGTCCCCGGAAGGGCGGCGGCCAGCAGAGCCAGGAGGGACACGAGAAAGAACCGCCGCTGCCGGCGGCGGCCGCCAGGCGGTCGTGGTGACATCGAAGACTCCTCTCGGACGGGGTCGGCCGTGACGGCCGTGACGCCGTTGAGTGCTCCGAGCCGCCACGCTCGTTACGCCGCCGGCGATCCGGCTGCGCCGGAGACACCCGGGGCCGGCCGCTCCGTCCGGGAGGGCCGGCCCCGCGTGATCAGCCCCCGGAGGAGGACGTCCCGCGCTCCACGCGCCGGGTCGTTGCCCCCGGCGGCGGTGGCGGCAGGCCGTCGTCGCCGGTCCCCGGGACCACGGTGCACGGCTTGACGGTCCCCGACGCCATCGCCACCTGGATGGCCGAGGGTCCCGCGCCGGCCCCGCTGCCCTGGGTCGCGACGACCAGCGTCGTGCCGGCGGGCAGATCGCGGCTGATCGTGAAGCGGGCGTGCCCGTCCGGGGTGACCTGGACGCCCCCGCGCACCTCCTGACGGCCCGCGCCCTCCGCGGGCGGCGCAGCCGGGGTGAACCACGGTGCCTTGCACATGGTCCCCGGCTCCAGGTAGCGGACGACCGCCGGGATGCCCTCGGCGCGCAGCTCCCGCTCGAGGCCCGCCGCGTCCTTCAGCGAGGAGATCTCCACGGTCACGGTCCCGTCGTCATTCGCCTCGACGGCGTACGCGGGGGACGACCCGCCCGACACCAGCACCAGGCCGGCGCCCGCCGCGGCCACCGCCGCCACCGCGAGGCCGCCGGCCAGCACCGGTCGGCGGCGCGGGGGCGACGCCAGCCACCGCCGCGCGCGCGGCGCCCGCGCCGCGCCCGCCGAGGCGGGCCGCTCGGCCACCATCGTCCGCAGGTCGTCGAGGAGCCGGTCCTCGAACCGGCCCGTCTGCGTCCTCTCCATCACGACACCTCCGGTAGGTCGGTCACGTCGAGGCCCGGGGGATCCAGCCGGCGCCGGAGCGTCCCGCGGGCACGATGCAGGCGCACGCGGGCCGCCACCGCGGTGATCCCGAGGGCGCGGGCCGCGTCGGTCACGGACAGACCGTCGAGCGCCACCAGCTCGAGCACGGCGCGCTCGGCCGCGGGCAGACGGGCGATCTCCTGGTGCAGCGCCCGAGCCGACGCCGCGGCGTCGATCCGCTCGTGCATCGCCGCGAGGTCGTCCCCGCCGACGAGCTCGCGGCCCCGCACCCGCACCGCGGCCCGCCGCTCGCGCGCCGCGCGCCGGTGGGAGTCGGCGACCACGTTGCGGGCGATCCCGAACACCCACGCCACCGGCTCACCGCGCCCACGGCGGTAGGTGTGCGCCGACTCGATCACCGCCACGAAGACGTCGGCGGTCAGGTCCGCGGCGAGATACGGGTCGTCGACCCGCCGGGCCACGAACCGCTGCACCGACTCGACGCGCGCGCGGTAGAAGCGCTCGAACGCGTACGGATCGCTCGCGATCTCCGCGAGCCCCAGGCCGCTCCGTCCGGCCATCGAACCCCCTCCCTCCTCGTTGTCACCCGTCCTTCGCCGGAGGGGGGAGGAGCGTTACACGGGCGGGCTCAGGGGCGGCGCGAGCCGGGAAGCGACGACGCGAACTCGCCGTACGGGACCTGGCCGGTCGGGCTGGCGCCGTTGTTCCGGCACCACGTGCCCAGGTACCCGCCCGGGACGAGCACGGAGTTGACCTTCCGCGTCGGGGCGTCGGTGTTCGCGAGGCTCTCCAGCATCCCGTTCCTGCTGACCATCAGCCCGTAGCTGCCGAGCACGGTGGGCGTCACCGTCCCATCGACGTTGGCCAGGAGGGGGCGGCCCGTCGTGTTCGTGAAGATCCGGACGCTCTCGTCGACCAGCTTCGCGGCGGCCGGATCGCCGCCGACCCCTCGACCGGTGATGAACAGCCGGTACTGCTCCGGCGTGAAGGCGCGCCGCTTGTCGAGCCCCAGCTTGAGGGCGATCCGATCCGCCGCCTTCGCGCCGAGGGGCCGGTTGACCTGGCCCGGGCGCGTGGCCTCCCGGGGCGCGTACTTCAGGTACCTCGGCGTCCCGGCGTACGGCTGCACGAAGCCGGTGTCGAGCGTGGCCGCGTTCGCGACCCGCTGGGACGCCGCGATCGCGAGGACGAGCAGCGCCGCCAGGACGATCGCCGTGGCGAACGTGACGCTGCAGGTGCCCTTCGCGGCTCTCATCATGGTCCGGCGCGCCTCCGAGACGGGTGGTCGACCCTCTGCCGTGATGGACGTCGCGGACAAGATCCCGACCTGCGCTTGACGGGCGGATCGGTGGCGCCCGACGGTCCCTCTGCAACGTCCAGGGCCGACCCGAGGAGCACCGATGTCCGATCTGAACCGCCGTGACCTGCTGACCGCCGCAGGGGCCGTGGCCGCCGCCGGCCTGGTGGCCGGCGTGGGCGCGGCCGCCGCCGCCGGCTCGGCGGGCGACGCGCCCACCCTCGCGGAGTCCGACCAGAGCAACCGGTTCGACTTCGCGTCGATCGCGCCCCAGGTCGTCCGGGCCGGGGGGACGGTCACCGAGGCCACCGGCGACGACTTCCCGGTGCTGGTGGGGAACGACGCGGCGTCGTTCCTGCTCGTGCTGAAGCCCGGCGCGGTCCGCGAACCGCACTGGCACCCCAACGCGTGGGAGCTGGACGTCCCGCTCTCGGGGCGGGGGCGGCTCGGGGTCGCGAACCCGGACGACACGTTCAGCGTCCAGGAGATCGTCCCCGGCCAGATCGGCTTCATCCCCCAGGGCTACGCCCACTACATCGAGAACACCGGCAAGGAGGACATGCGCTGGGTCGTCGTGTTCAACAACACGCACCCGACCGACATCGGCCTGTCGACGACCTTCGGCGGCATGCCCACGCACACGTTCACCGACACCTTCGGCCTCCCGCAGGGGTCGCTCGCGAAGGCGGACAAGCCGGACCGGACCCTCTTCATCGTCGAGCCGAGCTAGCCGAGGTCGCGGCCCCGCAATAGGGTCCGCCCCATGGACGCCCGGGGTGGCGGGAGGGAGTCATGAGCACGCGCCTGCAGGGACGGTCGCTCCCGCGGCCCGCGACGCCGCACGACCTGCTCCGTGCGGGGCTCGAGGCCGATCCGGATCGCCCCGCCCTGATCGCGGCGACCGGGCGGCGGACGTTCGGCGAGCTGGACCGGATGAGCAGCCGGCTCGCCGCGAACCTCCTCGCCCTCGGGCTCGCGCCCGGCGACCGCGTCGCGTCGCTCATGCCGAACCGGCCGGCGCTGATCGTGCACTACCTCGCGTGCTTCAAGGCCGGGCTCGTGGCGACGCCGCTCAACTACCGCTACACGGCGACGGAGATCGACCACGCCCTCGCCGTCAGCGACGCGAGCGCGCTCCTCGTCCACGCGGAGCGGATCGAGGGCCTCGCGGAGAGCCGCCTCGCCGGCGGCCTGCGGCGGGGCTGGATCACGTTCGGCCCGGGCGATGGCCCGGGGCCGTCGTTCGCCGAGCTCGCCGACGACGCGCCGGACGCCGACCCGCCGGCCCTGCCGGCGCCGGATCCGTCGGCGCCCGCGATGATCTTCTTCACCTCGGGGAGCACCGGCCCGGCCAAGGGCGTCACGCACTCCCACGAGACGCTCGGCTGGATCATGGCGATCGGCGCCGCCGGCCTGGAGCTGAGCGCCGCCGACAGCCTCCTCGCGGGCTCGTCGCTCTCGCACCTCGGGGCGTTCTACATCAGCTGCGCGGCCCTGAGCGTCGGCGCGACGGCGATCGTCGCCCGGACCTTCGACGGCGACGAGCTCCTGCCGCTGCTCCGCGAGGATCGCCCGACGGTGCTCTCCATGCTGCCCTCGGCGCTCTTCGCCCTCACGCGGGACCACGGGGCCTGCACGGACGACTTCTCCACCCTGCGCCTCTGCCGCGCGGCGGGGGACTCGGTGTCGGGAGAGCTGGAGCGCGAGTTCACCTCGCTCAGCGGCTTCGCGATCGACGAGGCCTACGGGCTCACCGAGGTTGGGCTCGCGACCCTGAGCCCGCCTTCCGGCCTGATCAAGATCGGCTCGATCGGGATGGCGGTGCCCGGCGTCACGCTGTCGATCCGCGACGACGACGGCCGCGAGGTCGCCGATGGCGGCGAGGGGCGGCTGTGGATCCGGACCCCGGCGGCGACCGTCGGCTACTGGAACGACGTCGCGGCGACCGACGCGGTGTTCCGGGACGGCTGGCTCGATTCCGGCGACGTCGTGCGGGCGGACGACGACGGCTACCTCTACTTCCGCGGCCGCCGGAAGCAGCTCATCGTCCACGACGGCTCGAACATCACCCCCCAGGAGGTGGAGGCGGCGTTGGTCGAGCACCCGACCGTCGAAGCCGCCGGCGCGATCGGCATCCACGACGCCGTCCACGGGGAGCGGGTCCGTGCCTACGTCACGTTCCTCGCCGGGGCGGAGCCGCCGACGAGCCAGGACCTGATCCGGTTCGCCCGGGAGCGGATCGGCTATAAGGCGCCGGAGGAGATCGTGGTCCTCGACGAGATGCCGCGCACCGCGACCGGCAAGACGGACCGGACCGCGCTGAAGCGCGCCGCCGAGGAGGCGCTCACCCGCTGAGCAGCGGTCCGTGCCCCTAGGTGCAGCGTTGGGTGCACATCGGCCCCGGCCGCTTCCCGGGGCCGGGGCACGGGAGGATCATCGACGCGATGGGCAGGCACCGCCCTCGCGCGCAGGACCTGGACGACCGGCTGCCGGACTCCCCGGTGAGGGACGACGACGCGGCGCTCACCACCGGGCCCGCGGGACCGGTCACCGAGGCTCCGCCCGTCACCCCGGCCGCGATGCTCGGCCTCCAGCGGAGCGCCGGCAACGCCGCGGTCTCCAGGCTCGCGGGCCGGGCGCTCCAGCGGACCACGGTGAACACGAACGGCGGCGTGTTCGACAACGCGCCGATGTACAACACGGTCACCGGCACGGGGAAGGCCGGCGAGCGCGTCGGGGCGAACATCATGATCGACTTCACCGCGGGCGACCTGGTGGAGGCGCCGGCGAGCGGCATCGCCCTGATCCAGTCCGTGAAGGGCATGACGGACCGGAAGCCCGATGGGACGCTCGGCGCCGCGAAGGACCAGAAGAGCTTCGCGAGCGACAACCCGGACGACCGGGCGCGGTTCGACGCCGGCGGCGTAGGGATCGACGTGCCGATCCATCCCGGTGGGCGCGACGAGCCGAACAACAACCCCATCTACGGCGTGGGCTTCACCACCCCGGCCCCGTCGGCGCGGCTCGGCGACGTCACCCCCTCGCTCGGCCGCACGCAGCTCGGCTCGCACGTCCGCGACCCCGGCACGGGCGCGCTGCAGCCGCCGGTGAAGGCGCAGATGGAGGACGGCCCGGGGCGCGTCCTCGAGGTCGATGGCCAGTCGTTCGAGATGACCTTCGAGGTGGCCGCCCTCGTCACGTCGGGGCCGATGCAGGACACGTACCTCGGCTCGGTCGAATGGGGGTGGTCGTCCGACGCGACAGGGAACGTGACGCTGAAGCCGTTCACCCCCGTGGCCTCCGGCGCCCCGACGTCGACGTTCATGGGGGCCGCCTCGACGTGGAACGCCGCCATCTTCCACGACCAGAGCTTCTGGGGGCTGCTCGCCGGAGACACGACGGACTCGGTGGACCTCCCGCTCACCACCATCGCGTCGGGCGCGAAGGCCGCGGTCGACATGACCACGCAGGAGATCATCACCCGCCTGCCCGTGGTCGGCGGCCAGGTCTCGGGCCTGCCGGCCGGAGCGAGCGTGGACCGCACCAACCAGGAGTTCGAGCAGCGGGCGCTCGCCACCGAGCTTGCGAAGCGGAAGATCATCGTGACGTTGATCTGCGGGTCGATCTCCGACACCGGGGGCGCGGCCAGCCCCGCGGAGGACGAGGTGTGGCTCTCGCTCGAGGGCGGCAAGGAGGATCTCGGGATGAGCCTGACGGGGACCCGGACCTTCACGGCCGGCGACGCCCACGCCTACGAGTTCCCGATCACGGACTTCCTCCCGCTCACCAAGAAGGTCCACATCGACGTGAACGAGCACGACCGCGCCGGCCCGGGCGGCCGCGCGTCGGACGACGTGCTGATCGCCCTGGACTGGCTGCCGCCGTTCGCGCCGGTGGTGACGGCGGACACGGGCGGCCACTACACCGCCATCGTCGGCTTCGACAAGTAGGCCATGGCCCGCCCCGGCGCCGGCGGCGCGGCCACAGCCCGGTCCGGCGACCTCGAGATGGCGATCTCGGTGACCGGGACGGTGCTGCACGTGGCCTTCGCGAACCGCGGGCCGGAGACGCTGGCCATCTGGTTCGCGTCCGAGACGCCCTCCGGCCGCCACCACGACCATCTCGCCGTCCGGCTGGCGGGAGCCGGTGGGGAGCGGACGCTCCGGTTCACCGGCGACCGCGACGCGTCCACGACGGGGCTCGCGTCGCTCGCGCCCGGAGAGGAGCTGGCCGACGAGCTCGACCTGGCCGCCTGGGCGCTGGCACCGGTGAACGGCCGGGCGGCGCTCGCCGCCGGCGACCATGCGCTCACCGCCGACTACAGCGCGGCCGGCGGGGGCGCCTGGGAGGGATCGCTCTCAGCGGGTCCCGTGGAGTTACGCGTCCCCTGACCGCTCGTCCGCGACCTGGATGATGGTCTTCCCGGAGGTGCGCCGGTCCGGGGCGAACGCGGTGGCGGTCTCCCCGAGGGGCCGCACGGCGCCGACGATCGGCGTGAGGCGCCCGTCGCGGACGCGCTGGGCCAGGTCCGCGAGGCGCGCACGGTCGGGCTCGACCACGAAGAAGACGGCGCGCCCGTCCTCGGGCTGCACCGTGGGTGGCGCGGCGATGGTCACGAGGGTTCCGCCGGGGCGGACGAGCGCGGTCGACCGGTCGAGGATCGCGCCGCCGATGACGTCGAAGACGACGTCGACCTGGCCGACGCCCTCCAGCGGCTCGGCCTCCAGGTCCACGAACGCGTCGACGCCGAGGCCGAGCGCGACGTCGCGGTCGGCGGCCCGTCCGCTGCCGATCACCCGGGCACCCACCTCCCGTGCGAGCTGGACGGCGATCGATCCGACGCCGCCGGCGGCGCCGTGGATCAGCACGGTCTGGCCGGTGGTCAGCCCCGCGTGGTCGAACAGTCCCTGCCACGCGGTGAGCCCCGAGATCGGCAGCGCCGCCGCCACGGTGTGGTCGATGTCGGCGGCGAGGGGGGCGAGGTTGCGCGCCTCCACGGCGGTGTACTCGGCCAGCGAGCCGTCGCGCGCCCAGTCGGTGATGCCGAACACGCGCTGGCCCACGGTGAGGCCGGTGGTGCCGTAGCCCAGCTCGGCGACGACGCCGGACAGCTCGTGCCCGGGCACGCTGGGCGTGCGGTCCCGGCCGGCGCGGTCGGTCCAGGTGGCGGGCCAGTCGAGCTCGCCGGGGGTGAAGCCGGCGGCGTGGACCCGCACGATGACGTCGTTCTCGGCGGCGTGCGGGTGGGGCAGGTCGGTCAGCGTGAGCCCGCCGATGCCGGCCTCGCGGTCGCTGACGGTGATGGCTCGCATGTCGGTTTCCCTCCTCAGGTCGGCCAGCCGGACCCGACGATCCGCTCGACGGTCGTCGTCCGACGGATGCCGGGGTCGAAGTGCTCCAGGATGTCGGCGTTCACGGTTCCGTTCGCGGTCTCGGGGCGGTGCTTCAGCCCGTCGTAGCAGGCGCGCAGGAACCCGTTCTTGAAGTCGCCCCGCGGGTGGACGGCCAGGATCTCCGCCACCTGGCCGGCGTCCAGCGCGTCCAGGCCGGCGCCGACCGCGTCGGTCAGCACGCCGAGATGGGTGGCGGCGATCTCCGGGCCCATGCGGCCGGGGATCCCCGGCGTCGTGTGGAGCGCGATCGCCGTCCAGACGGTGTCGGCGGCCGCGTCGGAGAACCCATGCGCGAGCAGGAACCTCCGCCCGCGGTCGGCCCCGTCGACCTCGAACCGCTGCTCCACGTCCGAGAACGGCGTCGCGAGTCCGGTGTCGTGGAACATCGCGGACAGGTAGAGCAGCTCGGGATCCGGGTCCAGGCCGAGCCGCCGCGCGTGGATCCAGCCGAACAGGAACACCCGGCGGGAGTGGTGGTAGATGAGCGGGCTGGTCGTCTCCCGGACGAGACGGGACGCCTCGGCGACCGCCGCCGTCCCGGGGACCTCCACGCCCGCGATGAGATCGGACATGGCTGCATGCTGCCGACCACGACGCTCCGGCGCCGCCGTCTTCCGGCCGGGAACCACCCGTATCCGGACGGCGTGGTGCCAATGGGCCGTGTCGCGCCGCGTCGCGTTCCTCGTCTACGACGGAGTGACCCTGCTGGACGTCGCGGGTCCGGCGGAGGCCTTCACGGAGGCGAACCGGTTCGGGGCCGACTACCGCATCGTGCTGCTGTCGCCTGGCGGCGAGGACGTCACGGCGAACCTCGGGTTCGCGGTCGCCGTAGACGGGGCCGTCTCCTCCGAGCCCGCGGCGGACACGCACCTGGTGCCCGGCTCGGACCGCTTCCCGCGCGCACCCGTCCCGCGGGCGGTGCCGGGTCGAGCCCGACGCGATCCACGTCCGCGACGGCGACACGTACACGTCGGCGGGGGTGACGGCCGGCATCGATCTGGCGCTCGCGCTCGTCGAGGAGGACCACGGCCGGACGTGGCCCGTGACGTGGCCCGCAGCGTGGTGGTCTACCTGCAGCGCTCGGGTGGGCGGTCGCAGTTCTCCGCGCCGCTCCAGGGAGCGCCACCGCGTTCCCCGGCCCTGCGGAGCATCACCGACCTGGTGACGGCGGACCCCCGGGGTGACCATTCGCTCGGTGAGCTGGCGCGGCACCTCAACGTGAGCGCCCGGCACCTCACCCGGCTCTTCCGCGACGAGCTGTCGACCACGCCGGCCCGGTACGTCGAGAAGGTGCGCTCGACATGTCGAGGGCGCTCCTCGACCAGGGGCACACCGCGACGGACGCCGCCGCGCTCGCGGGATTCCCCAGCTACGAGAGGATGCGCCGGGTGGTCGCGCGGGAGCTGTCCATCAGCCCCGCCCCTACCAGCGTCGGTTCCGCACCGCTCGCCGCCCCGGCGCGGACGAGCGCTCGTGCGAGACTGCGCCCCGACGATGGCTGACGACCACTAGGCGATGGCCGCCCTTCTCATCTTCATCGGCGCCCTGGTCGTCATCGTGGGCGGGGCGGTGGTGGTCAACCGGGTGCGGGGCGTCAGCGCCCACTACATCGACGCCTGGAGCCCGGAGCCCGGCGAGGAGCGGCTGGTCGAGGACCCCGCCGCCGACTTCTACGTCGTCCCCCGCCTGGGCCAGGCGAAGGTGATGACCTTCGCGCGCCTGCGGCGGACGCACGTGGTGCTCACCGGCACCCGGTTCGTCATCGCCCAGAAGGCGGCGATGTCGCGGCGGTACATGATCACCCACATGCTCCTGCTGCACGGCGACGGCGGCGATGAGGCCGCCGAGCTCGCGCGGATGACCGGGGGCCAGTTCACGAAGGGGTACGTCGTGATGTCCGCGCGACCGGAGCACATGACCGTCGAGGCCGACGGGGAGAAGCGCTATCTGCGCATCGTCCCCGAGCCCACCGCCAGCGCGACCAACGTCGAGCACTGCCGCCTCTACAGCGACAGAGCCGAGCTCTTCCTCGAGCGGGTCTGAGGCCGCCGATGCCCGACACCGTGGTCTTCATCCCCGCCTTCAACGAGGAGGCCAACCTGCCGGCCGTCCTCGACGAGCTGCGCGCCGGCCTGCCCGACGCGGACGTGCTCGTCATCGACGACGGCTCGACGGACGCCACGGCCGACGTGGCCCGGGCCCACGGTGCCGACGTCGTCTCGTTCGGCGAGAACCGCGGCCTCCGGATCGGGATCGCGGCCGGCTACCGCGAGGCCATGGAGCGCGGCTACGCCGTCTGCGGGCGCGTGGACGCCGACGGCCAGCACCCGGTGGCCGAGCTGGCGCGCCTGATCGCCCTGGTGCGCGCCGACGCGTGCGACGTGGCGGTGGGCTCGCGGTTCGCCACCGCGGACGGCTACGCGACCGACCGCTACGAGCCGAGCCCGTCCCGCCGGTTCGGCATCGGGCTGCTGCAGGGCGCCATGCGCCTGCGGCTGGGCCGGCGGTTCATGGACGCCACCAGCGGCATGGCGGCGGTGAACGCGACGGCCATGCCGATCATGGCGGAGCCGTACACCAGCGGCGCGCCCGAGGTGGAGGCCCTTCTGCGCCTCCACCAGGCCGGACTGCGGGTCGAGGAGGTGGCGGTGCAGATGCGGCCGCGCGCCAGCGGGGAGTCGCGCCTGCACGGCAAGGTGGCCTGGAAGCTGGTGGCCACGGTGATCGGCACGCTGATCTTCTTCGGGTGGCTGCGGCGCCGGCGCGGATGAGCCCTCGCCGCGTCGTCGCCGTGCTCGGCTTCTCGGGCCGCGGGGGCGGGGACCTGCACCCGGTGTGCGCCGCGCGCGTCCGGCGGGCCGCCGAGCTGGCGACGGCCGATGACGTGGTGGTGCTGTCGGGCTGGGCGCGCTCGCGCGGGGCGCGCTCCGAGGCCGAGCTGATGTGGCGCGAATGGCGGGGCGCGGCGGCCCGCATCCTGCTGGACGACGGCGCCCGCCACACCGCCGAGAACGCCGTGCACGCCGCGCAGGCGGCCCGGGACGTCGGCGCCGGCGAGGTGCTGGTCGTCACCTCGCGGTGGCACGCGCCGCGCGCGGCCCTCTTCTTCCGCTGGTACCTGCGCGGCACGGGTGTGGGCGTGCGCGTGGCGTCCGTGCGCGGCCCCCTGGCGCCGGGTCCGGTGGTGCGCGAGGCGGCCGTGTGGCCGCTGGTGCCGGCCCAGATCGCGCGCACCCCCGCGCGGCGACGGGGGCGCTGACGGTCAGCGGATGCGCGCCCCCACGGTCGCCACGACGGTGTTCCCGGAGCGCAGCGTGCACGTGTAGCGGCCGGACGGGAAGGACGGGCCGGAGCGCGCCACGACGCCGGTCACGCGACGGGTGCGCGGCTTGCTCACCTGCTCGAGCGTCCCGCCCGGCACGCGCCACGCGGTGGACAGCCCGCGCTTCGGGCCCCGGGCGGGCAGCACCGCGAGGTCGAAGGTGCAGTAGAGCTGCCGCGTTGCGCGCGGGAACACCGTCGCCGCGGTGCCGTTCCGCCGGGACGAGACGAACGCGCGCCGGAGGATGCCCTGGGGCGGCGCGGCGATCGTGACCCTGCCGAACCGGCCGGTCACCGCGGCCCCGCCGATCGAGATCGCGTAGGTGCCCGGCGCGAGGTTTCGCGGCAGGGTGAGCCGCCGTGTCACCGCGCCGGCCTTCGCGAGCTCGAGTCGCAGGCTGGCGGCGCGGACCAGGCCGACGGCCGCGGGTCCGGACTTCCGGACCAGGGAGACCGTGAGCGTGCCCGGACCGGTGGCGACGCCGGTGATGGCGAGCGACGCCCGGAGACGGCCGCCGCGGTACCCCCCGGCGATCCGGGTGCGCGTCACCCGCACCCGCGGGGGCGGGGGCGGCCCGGCGACGGTCACCGCGCGCGACGCGGTGGCGGTCGCCCCGCTGTCGTCGCGCACCGTCAGCGTCACGGTGTAGGTGCCCGCCGCGCCGTAGACGTGGCGGGCCGTGACCCCCTGGGCGCCCGTGCCGTCGCCGAACGCCCACGTGTGTGCGACCAGCGCCTCGCCGGCCTGGCCGGAGGACGACCCGCCCGCGTCGACGTCCACGGTCAGGAGCGCGGGCGTCGCGGCGGCGAACGCGGCGACGGGCGGCGCGTTGGTCACCTTCCGGACCTTCGCCGCCAGCCCGTCCGCGATCAGCAGCGAGCCGCCCGGGTCGACGGCGAGCCCGCTGGGCGCGATCAGCGCCGCGGAGGCGGGGCCGCCGTCGCCCCCGTCGGTGGTGGTGCTGCCGTCGCCGGCGATGCGGCGGATCTGGCCGCCGGCGACCTTCGTGACGCACCCCTGGCTTCCCACGTAGACGTTGCCGCCGCCGTCCACGGCGACGCGGGCCGGGAAGTCGAGGGGGTTGAGCGGCGCGGCGGCCGGGCCGACGGGGCAGACCGTGCCGGTCGATGCGCCGGTGCCGGCGACGGTGCGGATGACGCCGTTCGCGTCCACGACGCGCACGCGGTTGTTGCCGGAATCGGCGATCGCGAGGGACCCGTCCGGGCCGACGGCGACGTCGCGCGGTCCGGACAGCTCCGCCGAGGTCGCCAGGCCGCCGTCGCCGGAGAAGCCGCCGGAGAAGCCGCCCGCCGCGGTCCGGAGGATCCCGTCGGCGCCGACGCGCCGCACCCGGTTGCTCCCCGTCTCGGCGATATAGACGGTGCCGGCCCCGTCCACCGCGACGCCGCGCGGGTCGTCCAGCTGGGAGGCGTCCGCGGCCAGACCGTCGCCGCTCGTGCCGGCGACCCCCGTGCCCGCGAAGGTGGAGCGCACGCCGCCCGGGGTGATGCGGAAGACGGCGGCGTCGCTCGCGCCGGCCACGTAGATGTTGCCCGCCGCGTCGACGGCCACGTCGGAGGGCTCGCCGAAGGAGCCGCCGGTGGAGCGGATGCGCCCGTCGGGGTCGACGACCCTGATGCGCCCGTTGCCCCCGTCGGCGATGTAGATGCGCCCGGCCGCGTCGACCGCGAGCCCCTGCGGCGCGCCGAGCTCCGCGGAGATCGCAGGCCCCCCATCACCGCCCCCGCCGCTGGCCCCCGTGCCGACGATGCGGTCGATCGGGTCGCTCGGCACCACGGCCACCGCGGTCGACGCGAGCGCGGCCGCGACGGTCAGGCCGGCGGCGACGGCGATGCGGCGCGGGTGCGTGGCGCGTCCTCGGGGCCTCATGACCGGGCCCGAGTCTAGGACGGCCCCCCGAGGGCGGTAAACCTCGCCCGCGCGACGGCGGGCGCGCGCGTCAAGCTTTCCGGGCAACGACCGATACGGCGGGTGACAGCGCGCCTCGGGCCCGCCGGGGCGCCGACGAGCGAGGTATCCCGTGAACACGATCCGCGTCGGTGTCGTCGGTGCCGGTGAGACCGGTACCCCACTCCTCCGCGAGCTCTTCGCCGCCGACTTCGTCGAGGTGGTCGGCGTGGCCGACCTGGACCCGTCGGCGCCCGGCGTGGCGCTCGCCCGCGCGCACGGCTGCTCCACGTTCGGCGACGCCATGGACGTGGCCGACCTGGGCGAGGGCGTCGACATCATCATCGACACCTCCGGCGTCCCCGAGGTCCGCGACCTGCTCCGCGCGCAGATGCAGGAGACCGGCAACCGCCACACGATCATCATGCACGAGCTGATCGCGGTGCTCCTGATGTCCCTCTCGCAGGGCCGCCTGGTCGCCAGCAAGCACGACGCCGTGGACTACCAGAGCCCCGCGGCACAGCCCGCCGCCTAGCTGTAGTCACCCGGAGCGTTGTTGACGGATCCGGGTTGACGCGAGGAGGGCCCCCGGGGGTCTGTGGAGGTATCTGACGCCACCACGCCCCGGAGGTCCTCGTGGCCCACGCTAACGCCCGTCTCACCGTCCACGGAAGGGCCCTGCTCGTCGAGCGGATCCTGGCCGGACACCGCCCAGCCGATGTCGCCCACCAGATGGGCTGCTCACCCGCCACCGCCTACAAGTGGTTGCGCCGCTTTCGCGATGAGGGCCCGGGCGGGCTGGCGGATCGATCGAGCCGGCCCCATCGCTGCCCGCATCGCACGCCGCCGGCCCTCGAGGCGCGCATCCTGGCGGCCCGGCGGGTCCATCGGCGTGGGGCCGAGTGGATCGGCGCCGAGCTGGGGATCGCGCCCTCGACGGTCGGCCGGGTGCTGGCACGCACCCGGGTGGCGCCCCTTCGCGACCTGGACGCCCTCACCGGCCAGCCGGTGCGCCGCGGGCCGATGAGCCGGGTGCGCTATGAGCGCGGCCGGCCCGGGGAGCTGATCCACATCGACGTCAAGAAGCTCGGGCGGATCCCCGAGGGAGGGGGCTGGCGGGCCCATGGGCGCACAAGCGGCGTCGACCGCCACCAACGGCTCGGCTACGACTACGTGCATTCGGCGATCGACGACCACTCACGACTGGCCTACTCGGAGATCCACCCCGACGAGCGCGGAGCGACCTGCGCCGGCTTCATGGAGCGGGCGGCGGTGTTCTTCGCCGATCACGGCATCACCCGCATCGAGCGGGTGATGACCGACAACGCCTTCAACTACCGCCTGGCAGCTGACTTCCAGGCGGCCCTGGGCCAGCTGGGTGCCCGCCACATCCTGATCCGCCCGCACTGCCCCTGGACCAACGGCAAAGTCGAGCGCCTCAACCGCACCCTTCTTCGGGAGTGGGCCTACAGCCGCGTGTTCACCAGCAACGCCCAGCGGGCCGCGTGCCTGCCACAGTGGCTCTGGCACTACAACACGCGCCGCCGCCACAGCAGCCTCGGCGGCCTTCCCCGATCAGCCGCCTGTCAACAACCTGGTGAGCGACTACACCTAGCCCCCGCGTGGGGAGGGGGCACGAGGCCCCCTCCGGCCGCGGCGTCACCCGGAGCAGACGACCCCCACGCACTGCGGCGGGGTCCTGTTGCCGGACGCGCGGTTCCCGCCCTTGTCGATCGTCCCGGCCACGGCGTCGATCCCGTGGTAGCCGTTCCGGTTCGCGGTGTTGCCCTTGAGGGAGTTACCGGTGGCGGGGCCGTTGTTGTCCTTGACGATCGTGATCCCGACGCCGCCGTTGCCGCTGACGACGTTGCCGGCGAGGCGGTTGCCCTTGGAGCCGAACTGCCCGCCGCCGAGGACGAGTCCGTCCTCTCCGTTCGCCCGGGCGCGGTTCGCGCTGATCAGCCCATCGTGGAGGTCGAAGAACAGGAAGCCGGTGTGGTTCTTCGCCGCGGTGTTCCCGACGACGCGGACGCCCTTGGCGGAGCCCACCACGACGCCGAACTGCGCGTTTGCGCGCGCGCGGTTCGCCACGACCACCGTGGAGTCCGACGCCCCGTTGACCTCGACGCCGTTGTTCGGGTTGCGGTCGAGCGCGTTGTGCGCCACCCGGCTGCGAGGCGAGCCGAGCAGCGCCAGCCCGTTCCAGCTGTTCTTCACCAGACGGTTGCGCTCCACGACCGTGCCGGGCGAGTTCAGGACATCGACCCCGTCCGACTGGAAGGCCTTCACGTCGTTCGAGACGTCGGCTGCGATCACCCGGCCGCGGGGCGAGCCGGAGATCAGGATCCCGGCCGACACGGGCTCGCCCTCAGCCCCTCCGGCTCCGATCCGGCGGACCGTGACGCCGCGCACCAGGTTGCCGCTCCCGCCGCGGATGCCGACGCCGTTGAGGCGGAAGTCCGTGATGCGGCCGCCGACGATGCGGACGTTGGTGTGGCCGTCGCTGGCGATGCCCTCGCTCCCGGCGGCGTTCGTGCCGGAGATCGTGTGGCCGCCGAGGTCGACGGTGATCCCGTCGGCGCCGATGACCAGCGCCGTCGCCGGGCAGCCGACGAGGTCCGCCGAGAGGGTGGTGCTGGTGGTCAGTGTGGCTCCGCAGGTGAGGGCCGGCGCCGACGCGGCGTCCGTCCCGCACGCCGCGACGATCACTCCGAGTCCGGCGACGAGCGCCAGCCCCGGGACGCGTGCGATGCTCATCTCGATCCTCCTCGGTCTCGATCGTGTTCGTGTTCGGCCGACCGTCGCAGGAGGTGGCTACCGGGCCGCTACCGGTCGCCTATCGGTCCTCCCCGGGCGTACGGTCGTGGCTTGGACCTCGTCTTCCGCATCCTGGGCCCGCTCGAGGCGAGCTCGCCGGAGGGGCCGATCCGCCTGGGCGGCCCCCGGCAGAGGTCGGTCCTGGCCATCTTGCTGCTGGACGCGAACCGGGTCGTGTCGATCGACCGCCTCGCCGAGGAGCTGTACGGGGGTGCGCCGCCGGTCAGCGCGGTCACCCAGGTGCACCGCCAGATCTCGGAGCTGCGGCCGCTCCTGGAGCCCGGGCGCCCGTCCGGCACGGCCGGGTCGGTCGTGGAGACACGCGCTCCCGGCTACCGGGTCCGCGTGGCGCCGGGCGCGCTCGACCTCCTCGTCGTCGAGCGCCTCGCGGAGGACGCGGGGTCGGCGCTGGCGTCGGGGGACGCCGCAGCGGCCGTCGCGCTCTACCGGCAGGCGCTCGCGCAGTGGCGCGGCGCGCCGCTCGCGGACCTCGCGTTCGAGCCGTTCGCCCGTCCCGCCATCGAGCGCCTCAGCGACCTGCGCCTCACGATCGCGGAGCGATGCCTCGCTGCCGAGCTCGAGCTCGGCCGCGGCCCGGAGCTCGTGTCGGAGCTGGAGCAGCTCGTGCTCGACAACCCCCTCAACGAGCGGCTGCGCGCCCAGCTGATGATCGCGCTGTATCGCGCGGGGCGGCAGGCGGACGCCCTGGAGCGGTTCCGGGCCGGGCGCGCCGCGCTCGTGGAGGCGTTCGGCCTCGAGCCCACCCGCGCGCTGAAGGAGCTCGAGAGGCGCGTCCTCCAGCAGGATCCCGGTCTCGACGCCCCGGGTCGCCCCCTGTCCGGCGCCCCTGGGGACGCCGTCCGGACCGTGCTCCTGGCGGCCTGGGACGACGCGGCCCTGGACCGTCTCGTCACCGTCGGGCGCCCTCTCGCCGCGCTCGGGCGCCACGAGCTCCTGGTCACGCGGCTCGTCGCGGGCGAGGAGTTGCTCGCGCCCGCCCTCGCGGCGGCGCGGGCGCGGCGCGACGACCTCGGGCGGGACGGCGTGACGGCCCGCGCCGCCGCCTTCGTCTCCCGCTCCGGCGGCGCCGACACGGCGCGTCTGGCACTGACGCACGAGGCCGATGTGACGGTGGTCGATGCCGCCCGGGAGCTCTCGGGGGACGGCCCGATGCCCGACGCCATCGCCCTCCTGCTCGAGCGCTCGCCGTGCGACGTCGCGCTGCTCACCGGGTCGGAGCGGCCGCCGTTCGGCGGTGGGGTCTCCGTGCTCTTCGGCGGGGGCGACCACGACTGGGCCGCGGCCGAGCTCGGTGCCTGGCTTGCCGCCGGGGCCGGGGTTCCGCTGCGGCTGGTCGGCGCCCGGGGCGCGGCGGACGGCGGGACCGGCGACGCCAGCCGCCTCCTCGCGTCGGCGTCCATCGCCATCCAGCGTCTCGTGGGCGTGGAGGCGGATCCCGTCCTCGCGGACCCGGGGCCGGGCGGCATGGTGGCGGCCGCGGGCACGAGCGGGGCGGTCGTGGTGGGGCTCTCGCCCCGATGGCGCCGCGAGGGCCTCGGAGCGACGCGCCGAGCGCTCATCGCAACCGGGAGGCCGACGCTCGTCGTGCACCGGGGCCCGCGTCCCGGCGGCCTGGCGCCCCGCGACCGGCTGACCAGGTTCACGTGGAGCCTGGCCGGAGCCGGATGACCGTCACCCGAGGCAGAGGGCTCCGAGATCGATGAACTGGAGCGCCCCCTGGGAGATCCGGCACCCGACGCGCTCCGAGACGAACTCCGGGTGCACCCAGGTCGCGTAGACCGCAACGGGTGCGGCGTCGCGCACCAGGGCCGTCTCCAGCTCGGCGTAGGCGGCGGCCCTCGCGGGCCCGCGGAGGCCCCGGGCGCTCGCGATGCGCCGCTGAAGGCTCGGGGAGCGCCAGTAGCCGGGCGCCGTGTACCGGTCGCCGAGCGGGAGCTCGACGAACGAAACCGGGTCGGGACTGTGGTCGGCGTGCGACACGAGCTGCATGTCGGCCGCGGCGACCCGCCCGGGCTGGGGGCCGTTCAGGCACCCGAGCGTCTGGTCGATCCGCACGTCGATGCCGATCGGGGCGAGGTTCGCGCGGATGATCCTGCCGATGCGGGTACCAGTGGGGTCGCCGCACGCGTAGAGGCGCGCCGTACGCCGGCCCGGCCCCGCCAGCCGCCGCGCCGTGGCCACATCGGGTTCGTTCGGATACGCGAGGTTGCCGGAGACGCCGCTGATGTGGGGAGGTATGAGGTGGTCGGAGGGCGGCTCGCCGTACACGGCGGCGAGCGCGGTCCGGTCGAGGGCGTACCCGACCGCGCGCCGCATCCGCGCATCCCGGAAGAGCGGCCGGCGCGTGTTGAACGCGATCCCGTCGATCCCGGGCGACGGGCTGGCCACGTAGCGCGGCCGGCCCGCGCGTCCGGCCCGACTGGTCGGTCCATACGAGCGATCGATCTGGCCTCCGATCGCGAGCGGCCCGGCCGGGTCCCAGCCGGCGATGTCGGTGTTGACGTAGTCGGCGTCGCCGCGCTGCACCCGCGCGACGGCCTCGGCGGCCGTGACGTCCTGCGTGTACACCATCCGGTCGACCCGCCGCGGCCGGTCGCCGCGGTAGTTCGGGTTCTTCTCGACGACGACCTCGCGGTCCCCCACCCAGGCCACGTAGTAGGGCCCCGCCATCGCGATGGGCGTCGACCCACCGCCTCCCTCCACGTCCGGGGTGCCGACGGGCACCGGGCAGAAGGTTGACGTGCTGAGCCGCGCGGGAAGGTCGCCTGCCGGGCGCGTGAGCCGGATCGTCAGCGTGTCGCCCCGGGCCGCGACACCGCGGATGTGGGGCGCCCGGCCCTCGGCGTACGCGGTCGCACCCTCGACGTCGGTCAGGAACACGCCGTTCGGGTTCGGCCCCCCGTTCGGGACGAGCCGGGGCGACAGGGCGCGCTCGATGGTGTGCCGGAAGGTCTCGGCGGTGACCTCCTCGTCCGAGGGCGGAGAGAAGCGGAACCCCCGGCGCACGCGGAAGCTGTATGTCCGGCCGTCCGCCGAGACGGCGGGCATCGCCGCCGCGACCTCCGGCCGCAGCTCCCGGCCGTCGGCCCCCTCGGCATCCGGGTAGTTCAGGAGGTACGCGCAGGTCGAGTAGGCCAGCTGGCTGTAGACCGGGCCGCGGATGGCGGCCGGATCGGCGTCGCCGATGTCGCCGGTGACGAGTGGGATCCGGAGCGTCCCGCTGCTCGCGGTGGCGGCGGCGGCCTCGGGCGCGGCGACCGAGGCCCACAGCAGGCCGTCGTGGTAGCGGGCCGCCCACGGCGTCCCCGTGGTGGGCAGCCGCTCCCGCGCCCCGCCCGTGCTCACCCGGACGATCTCGCGCCCCGTCGAGTCGGCGATCCACACCCCGTCCCCGGCCGAGAGGGTCGACGGGCCGGCGCCGGCGGACATCGTCGCGAGCACGCTGCCGTCGTCGGGGCTGAGCCGGAAGAGCACGTCGTCGGGGACGACCGAGACCCACACGGAGTCCCGGTCCACCGCGAGATCGGTCACCGTGCCGTGCAACGGCGTGACGGCGGTGATGCGGTTCGTGGCCGGATCGATCCTGACGATCCGGCCGTTCTCGGCGCCCGCGACCCAGACGTCGTCGCCGGCGAAGACCACGGACGTCGTGGACAGCGGGGTCGCGAAGCGCTGCTCGACCGCTCCGCTCCGGGGGGCGACGCGCACCGTCTCGGACGCGCGGGCCACCCAGACGGAGCCCGCTCCGTAGGCGACGCCGGTCGGACTCCTGCTCCTGTCGCCCCGGGCCGGGATGGAAAACCGTTGCGCGATCGCGCCGGTCGTGCCGTCGAGCCGCACGAGGCCGTCGCCGCCGTCTTCCGTCACCCAGGCGCTGCCGCCGCCCGTCGCGATGCCGCCCGGGATGAACGGGAGCTTCGTCATCGACAGGATCCTGCGCGAGGTGATGTCCACGCGGGCCACGCGGCGCTCGTCGCCGAGGAGCACCCACGCCCCGGTGGGCCCGAACGCGACGTCCCACGGCTGGCTCGCGAAGGGGATGCCGCCCACGACCTCGTGCGAGCGCGCGTCGATCAACCCGAGCGACTTCGGCGGGATCTCGAGCCGCGCCTGTGCCGGTTCGCCCCCGCCCCGCAGGACGAGCGCGGCCACCAGGGCGACGGCGGCGATCGCGACGGCCGCCAGCGCCCAGACGGCGCGGCGGCGGCGGGTCGGCGCCCGGCGCGACGGCGCCTCGCCGCGGAGTGCCGCGGCGGCGGCGGTCGCGAGGGCGCCGCAGGTGGGGAACCGGTCGCCGGGAGCCTTCGCCAGGGCCGTCGCGACGACCGCGTCGAACGCGGCGGGCACGCCCGTCCGCGCCTCGCTGACGAGCGGCGGCGGCTCGTGCATGTGGGCGTAGACCGCTGCGAGCTCGCTGTCGCGCTCGAACGGCGCCCGGCCGGTGAGGCACTCGAAGAGCATGCAGCCCAGCGAGTAGACGTCGGCGCGTCCGTCGATCGGCCCGCCCTCGATCTGCTCGGGCGAGATGTAGGCGATCGTGCCGACGAGGTTCCGGTCGCCGGTGAGGCTGGTGACCGACGAGATGTGCTTCGCGAGCCCGAAGTCGCAGAGGTACGCGTGCTCGCCGGCGTCCGTCGCCGCGACCAGGACGTTGCCCGGCTTCACGTCGCGGTGCACCAGTCCGCGGGCGTGGGCGGCGTCGAGGGCGCCGGCGACCTGGGCGACCAGGGCGACGGCGCGCTCGGGGTCGAGCGCCCCCTCCCGCCGGAGGATCTCGCGCAGGTCGCGCCCGTCGATATACGCCATCGCGAGGTAGAGCGTCCCGGCGTCCTCGCCGAAGGCCACGGTGGGCACGACGTGCGGCTCGTCGAGCGCGGCCGCGATCTGCGCTTCACGGAGGAACCGCTGACGGAACCGCTCGTCGCGCGCGAGCTCCGCCACGGGCACCTTGAGCGCGACCGGCCGCCCGCCGGCATCCTCGGCGAGATAGACGGTGCCGCCGGCCCCCTGACCGATGCGCCGCACGATCCTGAGACCCGCGACGACGCTGCCGCTGGTCAGGGTGGTGGACATGGCATCGCGAGCGTAAGCGGTCGCCGGGTCGTTTGGGAATCCGCGTCAGGGCAGGCGGTGGCGGACCGGCTCCAGTCCGAGGGCCCGGCGCACGCGCCCGACGCGTGTCACGAGCACGATGGCGACGCAGGCGCAGAGCAGCGCCGACCCTGCGACGAGCCCCACCAGCCCGCCGACGGACGGGGCGTGCCCGGCGACGGTCGCGAAGACGGCCGTCGCCAGGGCGACGAGCGCCCCGGTCATCGCGGCCGCGGCCGCTGCGGTCCACGCCATCCGGCGGGTCAGCGGATCCATGGGCGCAGCCTACGACCGGCCGGCGTCCATCCGGGCGCTCCCGCACGCGCGATCCGGCGAATCGCGGATGGGGCCGCGGCGGGTCGGGCCTAACGTGGATGGCGGTGGACGACGCGGACTACCTCATCCTGGGGGGCGGGACGGCGGGGTGCGTCCTCGCGAACCGCCTGACCGAGTCGGGCCGCCACCGGGTGGTCCTGGTCGAGGCGGGCGGCGCGCCGCGCAGCCCGTTCATCCGCATCCCCGCCGGGTTCGGGCACCTGCTCCGCAGCCGCCGCCTCAACTGGGCGTACGCGTCCACCCCCGACGCGGACACCGCCGGGCGCGCCATCCCCATCCCGAGCGGGCGGGGGCTCGGCGGGTCGGGCCTCATCAACGGCATGGTCTACGTCCGCGGGCAGCAGGCCGACTACGACGGCTGGGCGCGGGCCGGCGCGGCGGGCTGGTCGTGGGCGGACGTCGAGCCGTGCTTCCGCAGCATCGAGGACGTCGCGGGGGGCCGCGCGGGCCGGGGCCGCGGGGGACCGCTGCACGTGACCGAGGTGCGGGAGCGGTTCCCGGCCGCCGACGCGTTCCTGCGTGCCGCCGTCGAGGACGGGGGTCGGCTCGTCGACGACTACAACCTGGAGCAGGCGGGGTTCGGCTACTACCAGGTCAACCAGTTCCACGGGCGGCGGTGGAGCCCGTACGACGCGTGGCTCGCCCCCGCGCGGCGGCGGCCCAACCTGACCGTGATGACCGGGACGCTCGCGCTGGGGCTCACGTTCGACGGCCGCCGCTGCACCGGTGCGATGGTGCGGCACGGGCGGTCGGAGCGCGAACTCCGGGCCCGCCGGGGCGTGATCCTCGCGGCCGGCGCGATCCGCTCGCCCCACCTGCTGGAGCTCTCCGGGATCGGCCGCGCCGACGTGCTCCACGGGATCGGCGTGCCCCTGCGCCGCGAGCTGCCGGGCGTCGGCGAGAACTACGTCGACCACTACGCGCTGCGGATGAACTGGCGGCTCCAGGGGATCCGGAGCCTCAACGAGTCGACGCACGGGTGGCGGCTCGCCGCCGCCGCCGGCCGGTACGCCGTCCGCCGGAACGGGATCCTCACCCTCGGGCCGGCGCTCTGCCACGGCTTCGTCGCGACCGGCGCCGACGACGACCGCCCCGACGTCCAGTTCCTGTTCATGCACGCGAGCTACGAGGACGCCGCCCGGCGGGTGCTCGACCGCGAGCCGGGGATGACGATCGGGATCATCCAGCAGCGGCCGCGCTCGGCGGGGTCGATCCACAGCGTCGCCGCCGACCCGGCCCGGCCGCCCGCCATCCGCCCGCGCTTCCTGAGCGATCCCGACGACCGGCGGCGCGTCGTCGCGGGGATGCGGCGCGCCCGCCGGCTGGTCGGCCGGCCGTCGCTGGCCCGGCTCGTGGCGCGGGAGATGAACCCCGGGCCGGGAGCGGAGGACGACGACGCGCTGCTGCGCTGGGCCCGGGCGACCGGCCAGACGCTGTACCACCCGTGCGGCACCTGCCGCATGGGCATCGGCGACGAGGCGGTGGTCGACCCGCGCCTGCGCGTGCGCGGCATCGACGGGCTGCGGGTCGTCGACGCGTCGGTGATGCCGTCGATCACCTCGGGCAACACCCACGCGCCCGTGATGATGATCGCCGAGCGCGCGTCGCAGATGATCCTCGCCGACGACTGACCGCGGGGGCGCGGCACAGGCCGCGCCCCCGCCGGTCTACGCCGCCACGGCCACCGGGTCGGGCCGGATGACGAGGGTCTCGGCGATCGGCAGGACGTCCTGGGCGGGGATGCCGGCGCGACGGGCGTGCTCGCGGACCTTCTCCTCGCTGGAGGCCTGGTAGATGCAGACGGTGCCGAGGGTGCCGTCGTGCTCCTGCACCACATAGGAGCGGATCCAGCGGATGTCGTCCGACATCTCGTTGTCGCCGACGTCGGCGGAGCGGGCGGCCGACGCCTGGAGCGCGTCGGGCGTCTGCCAGCCGGATCGCCGGATCGCGTACAGCGTGAGGGTCGATCGGTCGTGCATGTCGTCTCCTTCGGTGTCGGGACGCGGTGATGCCGTCAGCGCTCGGCGGGGGGGATCGATCGCAGCCGCCCGACCAGCACCGCGAGCTCGTCCGGGGTGAGCCGGGAACGCCGTCGCTCGGTGGCCGGGGGGTCGTGGGCCAGCCCGTGGCCGGGCGTCCACTCGCCGCGCGGCCGGACCGGACGGGGCTGGAAGCCCCCGCCGCAGTTCGGGCACACGTCGTGGAGGTGCCGCTCCACGCACCGCGCGCAGAACGTGCACTCGTAGGTGCAGATCCGCGCCGCCCCGCTGTCGGGCGGGAGGTCCGTGTCGCACAGCTCGCAGTTGGGTCGCAGCTCGAGCATCGGTCACCACCGGTCGTCGTTTCGTCGATCGATGGTCGTGCGGGGCCGCGGTCCCCACCAGTGGCATGATCGTCACGTACCGATATGATCGCGCCGTGATGGCGCGACACGACGACGACGACCGCCGGCACCGGGTCGCGGCGCTGGTCTACGACGGGCTCTCCCCGTTCGAGTTCGCGATCGCCGCCGAGGTGTTCGGTCTCGAGCGCCCCGATCTCGGTGCCCCCTGGTGGTACGCGTTCGAGACGTGCTCCGCGTCGGGGGGCCCGCTTCGCACCCTCGGCGCGTTCGAGCTCATCCCCTCAGGCGGCCTCGACCGGCTCGAGAAGGCCGACACCGTGATCGTCCCGGGCACGCCGGACGTGACCCGCGAGCCGCCCGAGGCCGTCCTGGACGCGCTCCGCCGCGCCCACCGAGGCGGGGCCCGGCTGGTGTCGCTGTGCACGGGTGCGTTCACCCTCGCCGCCGCCGGGCTCCTCGACGGCAGGAGCGCCACGACCCACTGGCGGCACGCCGCGCTCTTGGCCCGCCGCTACCCCGCGGTGCGGGTGAGGCCGGACGTCCTGTACGTCGACGAGGGGCGCGTCCTCACGTCCGCCGGCACGGCGGCCGGCATCGACCTGTGCCTCCACATCGTCCGGTCGGATCACGGCACCGACGTCGCGAACGGCCTCGCCCGGCGCATGGTCGTCGCCGCGCACCGGGAGGGCGGCCAGGCGCAGTACATCGAGCGCCCCGTCCCGGGCGCGCTCGGCGACCCCCTCGTCGAAGCGGCGATCGGGTACGCGCGACGGCACCTCGCTCAGCGGCTCACGCTCGACGGGATCGCGGCCGAGGTCCACCTGTCGCCGCGCCAGCTCAGCCGGCGGTTCACGGAGGCGACCGGGTCGAGCCCTGGGGCGTGGCTCCTCCGGGAACGGCTCGACGCCAGCCGGACGCTGCTCGAGCGCACCGACGACCCCGTGGAGGTCGTCGCGGAGCGCGTCGGCCTGCCCAACGTCTCCGGCTACCGCCGCCACTTCCGCCGCGCCTACGCCGTCACCCCGGCGGCCTACCGCCGCGCGAGCCGGGGGTCGCCGACCGGCGGCGTGTGACCCGGAGCGGGACGATCGAGGCCACATCCGGTTGCGGAACCAGGGGGCGCTGGTTTCAGATCCTCAGACGGCCAACCAGGAAGGTGAGGCGAGCATGTCGGAAGAGGTGATGGTCCAGTCGATCGAGACCGCGCTGACGGAGCTCGGCGTGCCGGAGGAGGTCGAGGCGGCCGGCGAGTTCCAGCCGCGCGGGCACATCGGCAGCATGTTCGCCGGCGGGCTCATCGGCGACACGCTCGGCTCGGGGTTCGGCAACCTGGGCGACTCGATCGCCTCCGTCGGCGGCATGATCGCCGGCGGCCGGATCCACGACGCGACGACCGGCCTCCCGACGTGGATGATCGTCGGCGTCACCCCCACGCACGTCTGCGGGTTCGGCGAGGCCAAGCGCCGCAAGGAGGCGGGCGCGCTCGTCTTCCGGGTGCCGCGGTCGCAGCTCGACGTGAAGGTGCACCAGCGCGTCAACGTCCGGGTGCTCGAGCTCATCGACACCGCGTCCGGGGCGAAGATCGAGCTGGAGGGCAGCCGAATCCCGCTGACCCACAGCAAGGACGTGATCACCGCGCTCGACGCCTGATCGGGCAGGATGCCTGATGTGAGCGAAGGCGCGCCCACGAGCCGCCTGCTCCCCGTCCTGCTGGCGATGGCGATGTTCGTGCTCGTCGTCGACACGTCGCTGATGAACGTGTCGATCTCGGCGGTGGTCGAGGACCTCGACACCACCGTCAGCGGCGTGCAGTCGGCGATCGCCCTCGAGGCCCTCGTCTCCGCCGCGTTCATCCTCATCAGCAGCAAGATCGGCGACCTGATCGGCCGGCGGCGGGCCTACGTCCTGGGCCTGCTGGCCTACGCGGTCGGCGCCCTCGCGATGACGGTCGCCCAGAACCTGCTCACGATCTTCATCTTCTGGGCCGTCGTCGGCGGGATCGGCGCCTCGCTGCTGCTGCCCGCGATGCAGTCCCTCATCCACGGCAACTTCGACGGGGCGGCGCGCAAGCGCGCGTACGCGCTCGTCGGGGCGTCCGCCGCGATCGCCGCCGCGGTCGGCCCTCTGCTGGGCGGCTTCGTGACCACCTACCTGTCGTGGCGGGTGGGGTTCCTGCTGGAGGTCGTGGTGATCGCGGTCGTGCTGTGCGGCGTCCGGCTGATCCGCGACGTGCCGTACCAGGGTTCGCGCCAGATCGACCTGGTCGGCGCCGCGCTGTCCGTGGTGGGGATGGGCGGCCTGGTCCTCGGGATCCTGGTGTGGCAGGAGGGCGGCGAGTACGTGGGCCTGATCATGGTGATCGGCCTGGTCGCCCTGATGCTCCTGGCCCGCTGGCTCGTCCACCGCCGGCGCGAGGACAAGGTGACGCTGCTCGACCCGGACCTCTTCCGGTATCCCCACTTCCTCACCGGGGTGTCGGGGCAGCTGCTCCAGCAGGTGACGCTGGGCGGGGCGATGATCGCGCTCCCGATCTTCCTGCAGATGACGCTCGAGTACGACGCGCTGGAAGCCGGCCTGTCCCTGGCGCCCCTGTCGCTCAGCATGTTCGCCGTCGCGCTGATCGCGGGGAAGAAGGCGGGCGCCTTCCGGCCGAGCAACGTCATCCTGGCCGGCTTCGCGCTGACCACCGTCGGGATGGCCGCGATCGTGCCGCTGGTGCCCAGCGCCGACTCCGGGTGGGTCCTGTTCGTGCCGCTCCTGGTCACGGGGTGCGGGCTCGGGCTGCTCGTCTCCCAGCTCAACAACTGGACGCTGTCCCCCATCCACGAGGAGCGGGTGAGCGAGGCGGCCGGCGTGAACTCGGCGGCCGGATCGTTCGGCCTGTCGTTCGGGCTGGCGATGGCCGGCGGCATCATGCTCGCCGTCCTCTCGCTGACGTTCACGAACATGACGCGGGACAGCGCCGTGATCCCGCCGGCGCAGCAGGAGCAGATCGCGGACACGCTCGAGGACGACGCCCAGGTCATGAGCAACACGCAGCTCGATCGCCTGCTCGCCGAGGAGCCGCCGGACGTGCGCCAGGAGATCCTCGACATCAACGCCGACGCGCGGGACATCTCGCTCCAGGTGGCGCTGCTGGTGCCGATCCTGGCCGGCCTGCTCGGCGTGCTGAACGCCGTGCGCATGAGACGCCTGCCCGACCCGGAGCCGAGCGCGGCGGAGGGCGTCGCCCTGGCCTAGGCACGCGGCCTAGGGCAGCGGCAGCATCACCTGGAAGCGGGTGTCCCCGGGCTCCGACTGGAGCCGCATCTCGCCGTGGTGGCGCAGCACCAGCCGGCGGGCGATGTCGAGCCCCAGGCCGGTGCCCTCGCCCACCCGCTTGGTGGTGTAGAAGGCGTCGAAGACCCGCGACTGCGCCTCCCGGGGGATCCCGGGGCCGTTGTCGGCGACCTCCACGCACAGGCGGTTCCCGATCCGGCGGGTGGCGAGCTCCAGCCGGCCGCCGGGCGGGAGGGCGTCGACGGCGTTGTCGATCAGGTTCGTCCACACCTGGTTGAGCTCGGGGCCCGAGGCCTCGATCAGGGGGAGGTCGTCCTCGAAGTCGCGGACGATCTCGATCCGCTTCTCACGGAGATGGTGGCCGAGGAGCGACAGCGTGTCCTCGATCCCCACCCGCACGTCCACCATCGTCTTCGGCGCCTGGTCGACGTGCGAGTAGCTGCGCACCGCGCCGACGAGGTCGGAGATGCGGGTGGTCGCCTCCTCCAGCTCGACCAGCAGGATCCGCGTGCCGGCGCAGGACGCCACGAATCGGAGCCCTGCCGGCAGCACGTCGGCGCCCACCTCCGACTCCACCCGCTCCACCCACGACGCGTCGAGGCGCGCGTCCGTGATCGCGGCGGCCAGGTCGTAGGGGTCCGCGACGCCGCGCGCCTCCAGCTCGCCGGCCAGCTCCGCCTCCCGGTCGCTGCGGGCGATCGGGTCGAGCGGCGGGTCGTCCATCGCGGCGGCGGTGGCCSCCACGCCGAGGGAGGCCAGCGCCGCCAGCCGGTCCGCCGAGGCGCCGCTCGCCGCGATCTCGCCGAACGCCGCCTGGCGGTCGTGTTCGTACTCGCGCAGGGTCGCGACCTCCCGGGCCGCGGCGGCGGCCGGGTTGTTGAGCTCGTGCGCGAGGCCCGCGGCGAGCTGCCCCACCGCGATCAGCTTCTCGTAGTCGCGCTCGAGCCCCTTCACCGCCCCGCTGACCGACTCGATCGCCGCGAGGAACGCCCGCACCAAGGGCGGGTGGGTGAACGCGATACCGCGCAGCTCGTCGCCGTCCAGCTCGAACACGAGGGAGTCGCTCGTCGCCGTGGTGCTGCCGCGGTACGGGGTGTCGGTGAGCAGGGCCATCGCCCCCAGGTAGCCCCCGGGCTTGTGGCTCAGCAGCAGCACCTGCTCGCCCGCGACCCCCCGGGTGGTCTCCAGGGACCCCTCCAGCAGGATGTGGAACGCGGTGGCGCGGTCGCCCTCGCGGAACAGCACGTCGCCCACGTCCAACCGGCGCTCGTGGCCGAGCTCCGCGAGCCGCTGCAGCTCGACGTCGCCGAGGCCGGCGAAGATCTTGACCTCCCGCAGGCGGTCGGGGGTCACCGGGGCGCGGGCGCCAGCCCGCCGAGGTAGTGATGGACCAGCTGGACCGCCATCGAACCCTCCCCCACCGCCGACGCCACCCGCTTGATCGACTGGTCACGCACGTCGCCCGCCACGAATACGCCCGGCATGCTCGTCTCGAGCGGGAACGGATCCCGGTCGAGCATCCATCGCATCCGCCCCTCCAGCAACCGCAGGGCCGGGCCCGAACGGATGAAGCCCTGGCCGTCGCGCGCCAGCGTCCCGTCGAGCCAGTCGGTCTGGGGCCGGGCGCCGATGAAGACGAACGCCGCGCTCACGGGCAGGGCCGACCGCTCGCCCCGGGTCTCCACGGTCAGCTCCTCCAGGCGCCCGTCGCCCGCCGCCGCCGCCACCGTCGTGTCGACCCGCACCTCGACGTTGGGCAGCGCCTCGATCCGCTCCACCAGGTAGTGGGACATGCTCTTCGCCAGACTGCCGCCGCGGCAGAGGATGACCACGCGCCGCGCGCGGGTCGCCAGGTCGATCGCCGCCTGCCCCGCCGAGTTGGCGGCGCCCACCACGACCACGTCCTCGCCCTCCACCCCGGCGGCCTCGGCCGGCGAGGCGCCGTAGTAGACGCCGGTGCCGGTCAGCTCCTCCACACCGGGGGCGTCCAGCCGCGCGTAGTGCACGCCGGTGGCCACCAGGATGCTGTGGGCGCCGATCTCCGCGTCGCCGTCGAGGGTCACCACCCGCGCCGGGCCGTTCTCGCGGATGCCGAGGACCTCGCGCGCGGTGAGCATCTCGGCGCCGAGGCGGCGGGCCTGCGCGGTCGCGCGCCGGGCCAGGTCGGCGCCGGAGAGGCCGGACGGGAAGCCGAGGTAGTTCTCGATGCGCGAGCTCTGCCCCGCCTGGCCGCCGGTCGCGTGGCGCTCCACCAGCAGCGTCCGCAGGCCCTCCGAGGCGCCGTACACCGCGGCCGCCAGGCCGGCGGGCCCGCCGCCGAGGATCACCAGGTCGTAGAAGGGGAGGTCCGCCTCGGTGTGCAGCCCGATCCGCGCGGCCAGCTCGGCCTGGGTCGGGCGCACCAGCGCATCGCCGTCCTCGAACACCAGCAGCGGCAGCCGGGCCTCGTCGCCGTGCACGGCGGCGAGGAGCGTGGCCGCCTCGGGCTCCCCGACGTCGACCCAGCGGTAGGGCACGCCGTTGCGCGCCAGGAAGTCGCGGGTCGCGTGCGCGTCGGCCGAGAAGCGGTGGGCCACCAGGCGCAGCCCCGGCTCGGCGACCCGTGACGCCGCCTCGGCCTCCCAGTCCTCGATCAGGTCGTCCAGGACCGGATAGAGCCGCTCCTCGGGCGGGCTCCACGGCTTCATCAGGTAGTGGTCGAGGCGCACGTCGTTGATCGCGGTGATCGCGGCCTCGGTGTCGGCGTAGGCGGTCAGGAGCGACCGCTTGGCGTGCGGGGCGATCCGGATGGCCTGCGCCAGGAACTCGACGCCGCTCATCCCCGGCATCCGCTGGTCGGCCACGAGCAGCGCGACCGGCTCCCCGCGACGGACGATCTGCTCCACCAGGCCGAGGCCGTCCTCCCCCGACCCCGCGAGCAGCACGCGGTAGCGGGACCCGTACCTCCGGCGGAGGTCACGCTCGATGGAGCGACCCACGGCCGGGTCGTCGTCCACGGCGAGGATCATGGGTCGGACGGGGCTCGAAGGGGGCAACGGAACGACACTACGTCAGCCCGCCCCCCAGGGGGAGGGTGCGCCGCGTCACCACTCGACAGGAATCGGCGACCTCGACTACGGTCGCCGGGTGTCGGGAGCAGCGCGCGACGTCGTCCCGGAGGGCCCTGCGCCCGCCGCGGCGGGCGCGCCCCCCGTGCCCGCCGAGGCGGCGGTCGCCACCGCGCTGCTGTCGACGGAGGGCGGCAACGGGCTCGTGTCCCGGTGGGTGCTCGCTCGCCAGCCGACGGCGACCCCCACCCCGCCGCCGCCGGCGACCCCGCCCGGGACGACGCCGGGCACCCCCGCGGGCGGCGACGCCGAGGCCGCCAAGGAGCTCCACACGAAGCTCTTCGCCGGCGACCGCGAGGCGGCACTGCGGCACGCGATGACGCTCAGCGGCCGCTACGACGGGCTCAAGGCGGAGTACCCCAAGGCCGTGGGGGTCGAGCTGGACGACGACATCAAGCGCGGGATGGGATTCGCGCCGGACGCCGCGCGGGTGCGTGCGTACCTCCGCCGGGGGTCGCTGCGGACCGCCGACAAGATCTACATCGCGGTCGTCGAGACCGGCACCGACAACGAGACCCTGTTCCGGCTGCTGCCGCAGGCCGCGGCATCGGGGGGAGGGGTGTCACGGGACTTCGCGGCCGACTACGGGACGGAGTTCCCGACGGACGGGAACCTCCTGGACGGCAAGCCCGACCGCATCGCCGGCGTGCTCGGCACCGACAGCGGGCTCTTCAACTCGGGCGAGCTGTCGGGGAGCGACTGGGTGAAGGGCATGGCCCTGCTCACCTACGGCCGCATGCGGGCCGCCGACACCCTGCGCGCCGCGCTCCGCGCGACGGTGAGCACGGACGGAACGGTCGACACGGCGGTGCACGAGGCGGCCAAGTCGGCCGGGACCACCGGGATCAAGACGGTCGAGACGGAGTACGAGGCCTCCTACAAGACGAAGCTCGTCGAGGACCTCGAGGCCCGCCTCGGCAAGAGCTCGGACGCGGCGAAGCGGGCCAAGCTGCTCCTCCTCGGCAAGTGGGGCGCCAAGGAGCGGATCCGGATCGCGGTCGGGGGCCTCGGCACCGACTGGAAGGAGATCTGGAGCGCCCTCCAGGACGCCACGCCCGACGAGCTGAAGACGCTCCGTGCCGAATGGGAGAGCAAGGAGAAGGACGGCCTCTACGACCTGATCACGGGCGAGGTGACCACCACCCAGGCCGACCGGGGTCGGATGGAGGCGCTGCTCCAGGCCGGCGCCCCGAAGGAGGGCGAGAAGCTCGGCATCGACGTCCTCGTCAACGCGCGCGGCGTCGTCGTGTCCGACCACGAGGGGCGTCATCAAGCTGGTGCTGGAGGACGGCCGGGTGGCCGCCGCGTTCGCCGAGGTGTTCGACGACGCCGCGTTCCGGCAGCGGTTCACCTCCGGCACGAGCAGCCGCAAGCCGATCGAGCGCGGCGAGGTCATGGTCCGCGGCACGGTCGCCAAGAAGGTCGCGCTGGCGGCCGACCTGGACACCGCCGAAGGGGCCCGCCGCGTCCTGCTGGCCGCGTCCGACGCCGACAAGGGCATCGTCCGGGGCGACGGCGACCTGGTGAGGCGCCTGCGCGGCATGAAGGGCGGCGACGGCGTCGAGGACCTGCTCGCGCCGTCCGACCCCGTCGAGCGCAAGAAGTGGCTCGAGTCGCGGATCTCGGGGGAGGGCATCGACACCCGCGCCTCCGGCCCCGGCTCCGCCCTCGGCGACGAGCTCCGCGAGCTCGACGCCGCCCAGAAGGGCGTGAAGGACCCGAAGAACATGACGCCAGAGGAGCAGGCGCGCATGGAGGCCGCGCTGGGCCGCACCGACACCGCGCTGAGCATCTACCAGCAGTACAGCGCCGAGATGCAGGCGCTCGCCGTCCAGGCGCTCACCGCCGCGGCGGGGGTCATCATCACCGTCGCGACCGGCGGGGCCGGCGGCGCGGCGGCCGCCGAGCTGATCTCGTGGCAGGTGGCCCGGATGGCGATGGCGCAGGGCCTCGCCAACCTGGCCATCAACAAGGCGGTGAAGGGCGACCGGTTCGCCATGGCGAGCGCCGAGGGCGCGGCCGTCTTCGCCGGGGGGGCGGTCCAGGGCGCGACCGCGGTGATGGCCACACCGGCGGCCCTGTCGGCCCTCAGCCCCGCGTACCGCCAGGCGGCCTCCGGGGCCGCCAAGGCCGCGGCGGCGGCCAACTTCGAGACCGTCGGGATGGGCGCGGCCAAGTCGATGACCGAGGGCGCCATCGGCGGCGCGGCGACGAGCGCCTTCGAGACCGCGGCCAAGAGCGACACGTGGCGCAACGGGATCATCCAGGGGTTCGGCGACACGGCGAAGGACGCGCTCGTCGGCGGGGCGGCGGGCGCCGTCACCGCCGGGCTGATGCACGCCGGGCTCGCGGCGCTGAAGGGCCAGCTGTTCGGCGGCACGCCGGGCGCCGGCGGGGCCCTGGAGGTGCCGGCGCCCTCGGCCGTCGACCCGGCGAAGGCCGAGCGGGCCGCCGCCGACCTGCTCCGCACCGGTCAGGCGCCCTTCCGCCACTACGCGAACCTCACCGCCCAGATGGGCGAGCACGAGGCCGTCTACACCACCGCGATCATGAACGGCCGCCGGAAGCTGGCGGCCGAGGTGTGCATCGCCGCGGAGGAGGACCTCGCCCGCGAGGGGGTCCAGTGGAAGCTGGCCAAGGGCGAGACACCGGGCCAGCCGCTCGAGATCAGCCTGACGCCCGCCGGGGAGAAGGCCGACGCCGCACGGGTCAAGATCCGCCGCGCCATGCGCGACCGCACCGGCGGCACTTTGGAGGGCGCCGGGATCGAGGACAGCGGCCCGGCGACGGTGATCCCGGACGGCGAGCCCTCGGTCAAGAAGCCGGACGGCACACCCGCCGAGCCCGACGGCCCACCGTCCAGCAGCCGCCCCGACCTCAAGATCCCCGGCGCCATGAACCGGGCGCGCCCGCCGGTGTCGTACCCGAACCAGCGAGCCGCCGGGAAGGCGTTCGCGGAAGAGATCAAGGCCAACCCGAAGTATGAGGCGGCGGTGGTCGTGGACCGGCGGGACGGGACGGCCAAGCTCGTCTTCGGCGACGAGAGCGCCTGCGACGTGCCGATCGGCGAGCACCTGGAGCAGGTGAAGCACTACCACCCGGGCCTCGGCGTCAAGACCGACGTCGGGCACCGGACGCCGTCCTTCGCCGACATCGAGGTGCTCCACGGGCAGATCCTGAAGGGCGGCGGCAGCCAGCGGTCGATGATCCGCTGGAACGACGCGGGCGGCGTCCCGCACTGGACGCCCTACGGCATCGACAAGGAGGCGGGGCTCGTGTGGGTCCGCGTCCCCGGCGCCGCGCGCAAGGACTTCCCCATCTCGATCCTCGAGAACCCGGCTCAGGCCAAGTTCACATACGACTCGTGGGTCCATCAGGTGACGCCGACGCTGCCGGACCTGTCTCTTATACACATCTAGATGTGTATAAGAGACAGCCCTACGGCATCGACAAGGAGGCGGGGCTCGTGTGGGTCCGCGTCCCCGGCGCCGCGCGCAAGGACTTCCCCATCTCGATCCTCGAGAACCCGGCTCAGGCCAAGTTCACATACGACTCGTGGGTCCATCAGGTGACGCCGACGCTGCCGGACTGAGGGCACGCTTTCCCTGGCGGGCCGGATGAGCGACGATGCCGGTCATGAATCGCATCCGCCAGGGCTGGGCGCTGGCCCGGATCAGCTGGGGCGTCCTCCGGTCCGACCACTCGCTCGCGGCCTTCCCCGTGCTCGCCACCATCGCGGCGCTGCTGGCCGCCGCCGCGTTCGGGATCCCATCGCTGCTGTTCTTCGACGACGACATGACCGTTCCCGGCGTCATCTTCGCCGCCGTCGCGATCTACCTCGTCACGTTCGCCGCGGTGTTCTTCAACGTCGCCCTGGCGGCCGCGGCCGCCCAGGTGCTCGACGGCCAGGACGCCACCGTGGCGAGCGGCGTCGCCGTCGCCAAGACGCGCCTGCCCGCCATCTCCGGATGGGCGGCGATGGTGGCCAGCGTCAACATCGTGATCCGGTCGCTCCAGCAGCGCACGGGGCCGCTCGGCGACCTGCTGCTGGGCGGCATCGCCGTCGCCTGGAACCTCGTCACGTTCCTGGCCGTCCCGGTGATCGCCCTGGAGGGCACCGGCCCCATCCAGACGCTCAAGCGGTCGGCGCACATCTTCCGCGAGCGCTGGGGCGAGCAGGTGACCGGTCAGGTCTCCATCGGCGCCGTCATCGCGCTGGCCGCGATCCTCCCGGCCGCGCTGCTGGTGGCCATCGGCGCGCTGATCGGCGGGACCGTCGCGATCGGGATCTTCGTGGGCCTGGCGGTGATCATCGTCGTGGTCGCCGGCATCCTCAGCACGGCGCTCACCCAGATCTTCGCGGTGGCGCTCTACCGCTACGCCACCGGCCAGGGGGCCACCGGGGCGTTCACCGAGGCGACGCTCGCCAACTCCATCGTCCCGCGGAAGGCGCGGCCCGGCCAGATCTGACGCGGGTCACGGGACCGGGAACGCCGTCCGGACCACCCAGCCGACGCCGTTCCACTTGACCACCACGGTCACCTTGGTGAGGCCCTCGATACGGATCGCCGTGCCGGTCGGGGGATCCACGACGTAGCCCATCCCGACCGGGCGCTTGAGGTCGACCGTGACCGCCATGCTCGCCTCGTCGCCGAAGGGCGCGTCCTTCAGGAACTTCTCCACCTCGCCGCGGCGCGCGGCGAGGGCGTCGTTCACCGCGTGGACCGCCTGGTCGGGATCGACGAACCGGGTCGCGGCCGTGGGATCCGGCTGGGTGACGGGCTCGCCCTGGGCCGCCTTCGCCGCGGCCTGGTCGAGCTTGGTCTTCCACATCTGGAGCGCCCGAGCCTCCAGCTCGGCGTCGGTCATGTAGATGTGCTTCTCCATGGTGTGGCCGCCGGCCTGCGGCTCCGTCTTCGGGCCGGCCGGATCGAGCTTCACCTTCTTCGGGACCTTCGCCCCGGTCTCCGACATCTCCAGCTGCTCCACCTGGGCCAGGTCCTGCCAGGTGAGCTTGCGGACCGCCCGCTCGCTCCCCGGCGCCGTCCCCCGCGCCACGCCCATCGCCGTGAGGCGCGTCCCGCCCGCGCCCTGCGCCGGGACCACGCCCAGGTCCGCCATCACCCACTTGTAGAGCGGGTCGGCCGGATCGAGGTAGAGCGTCCGCTCGCCGTAGGCGCGCGCGTACTCCTGCAGGCTCGGGTAGGGGCGCGTCTCCACCGTCCCGTCCGGCTTGAGGCTGTCTCTTATACACATCTAGATGTGTATAAGAGACAGCGCCCGCGCCCTGCGCCGGGACCACGCCCAGGTCCGCCATCACCCACTTGTAGAGCGGGTCGGCCGGATCGAGGTAGAGCGTCCGCTCGCCGTAGGCGCGCGCGTACTCCTGCAGGCTCGGGTAGGGGCGCGTCTCCACCGTCCCGTCCGGCTTGAGGAACTCCACCGTCACCTCGAAGGGGTAGGTGGGCTGGACCGTGTAGCGCGTCCGCCCCCGCGTCCCGTCCGGGAGGTCGTGCTCCACGATCTCGGTGATCGGCTTCTCGGCCTGGAACGCGCGCATCGCGGTGTCGGCGACGTCCGCGGGCGCGGGGTTCCGCAGCGTCAGGATGTTCCCCTGGTTCGGATGCCGGTGGAGCACGCCCTCCCACGGGCCGCGCCCGGCGGGGGCGTCCACGCCGTGCGGGGTGCCCACCATGACGGCGTAGGTGCCGTCGCGGGCGTTCCGGAACAGGCCGACCTCCTTGCCGCCGGCCCGCGAGTACGCCATGTCGTAGACCCGCATCGCCTGCTCGGGGTCGGGGATGTGATCGGCGTACAGGTGGCGCTCGGGGAGTGGCGGCAGGCCGGTGGCCGGCGGCGGGGCCGGCCGGCTCGACAGGTCGGCGGTCTTGATCCACTGCTCGTGTCGCCACCGGTGGTGCTCGGGGGTCCCCCGGGGAGGCTCGATGTCCGGCGCCGGCGCGTGCGGCTGGCCGCCCCCGGTCTGGGGAGGGCCGCCCTTGACGGTTCCCGCGGCCGTCTTGCCGCCGCCCGAGGCGACGTCCGGCCGGGGTGCGGGCGGGTCGGGCACACCGGTGCGCGGCGCGGGGGCGTCGGGATCCCCGTGCTGCTTGGCCGGCCCGCCCGGGTCGTCCGGTCGCGCCGTCGGCGCCCCGGGGTCGCCGCCGCCGCTGCGGGCGGCGAGGTCGGCCTGGATCCTCTTGCCGGCGCGGTGGACCACCAGCAGGATCGCCCCGTCGCGCAGCGCTCCGAGGACCGCGCGCTCCACCTTGTCCATGTCGCCGGAGGCGACGGCCGCGCCGATCGCGGCCGAGTGCACGCCCGCCATCACGGCGATCTGGGCATAGTCGGCGTACTTCGGCAGCCGCGCGAGCAGCGACACCTTCCCGACCCCGCGGGCGGTCGTGGTCACGGCCGACGCCGCGCCCGCGGTGATCAGCGCAGCCGCGATGTCGACGACGTCCAGCGCCGACTCGAGGTCCCACTCGAACATCCCGTGCTCCAGCCGGTCGGCGATGTTCGCCACGCCGGCCGCCCCGGCCAGCGCCCCCGAGAGGAGCATCATCGGGACGGCGATCTCCACCTGGCCCAGGAACGCCGCGCCGACGCCGATCGCCAGGGCCGCGGCCGAGAGCCCGCGCAGGATCGTCGCGAGGGCCGTGCCCCCGTCGGTCTCGAAGACGAAGTCCCGCCGGGGGATCTCGAACGCGCCCGGCGGCGGCAGCACCGCCGGCGACACCTGGAAGCGGATGACCCCGTCGGGGTAGGGCGCGTCGTCGGCGAACTCCTCGAGGAGCTTGATGAACGCGTCCGCCATGGTCGCGCCCGACTCCGCCTGGGTGCGGGTCTGCTGGAGCGTGAAATCCCAGAGCTGGAGGCGCTTCTCGTCCCCGTAGCCGGGCTCCAGCCCGACGTAAAGGACGAGCGGGAACGTCACCGCCTCGTCCTCCGCCGAGACGTACACGGCCTTCAGGGGGAAGAGGCCCGCCTCGCCCTGTGCCGTCTTCAGGTCGCCCAGCTGCTTCTTGATCTTGTCCCGGGCGTCGTCGTCCTTGGCCTCGGCGAGTTTCTTCTCCAGGGTCGCCTTGAGCTCATCCGGCGACATCTTCCAGTCGAGGTGGCGGGAGAACTCGACGGCGCTGCGCTCGGTCGCCGAGAGCGCCACGTTCGACGCCTCGCCGAAGTCGTAGTACTCCCCGTCCACGTCGGCCTGCGCGTTGCAGGACACCGTGTGGAGGCCGGCGTCCTCGATCTCGACGCTGAAGACGTCGACGTCGCCGGTCCGGCCCCGTGACGCCCGCGCCGACCCGGTGTCGGTGCCGCCGCCGCCCCGTTGGACCTTCCAGTTGATCCAGAGGTTGTCCGGCAGGGGCTGGGGGGCGTGCAGGGCGTACTTGACCGTGTTGCCGATGGCGACGGTCCCGGGCGACGACGGCTTGATGTACGGCTTGCCCTCCTTCTCCTTCAGCTCGCCCGCCGCCTTCTCGGAGACGCGGAAGATGACGCGGTACTGGGGCAGCAGGACGTTCGGCTCCACCAGCAGCTCGGTGCCGACCGGGAGCCAGTTCCGCAGCGAGGAGGCCGCCAGGGTCATGCGGTTGAGCGGCTCGATGACGTCCTTCCAACGGCTCGACGACCCGTAGAGCGCCTCCGCCACCTCCGCCGGCGTCAGCGGCTGGAGCAGGCGCACCTTCCGATCGGCGGGGAGCATCTCGAAGAGGCCGACCTCCTCGCCGGGCGAGAGTCCCTGCTTCGCGATCTCGTGCGAGGCGATGACCAGCTCCCCGAGCCGGATCACCTGCTTCTGCGGGAGCTTGAGGAGCAGCTTCCAGCGGTCGAGCCCGATGAGCGCCTCGCGGACGTACGCGAACTCCCACGGCGGCTGATGGGCGTGCATCAGGTCGACCAGCCGGTCGCCGTCCGCCTCCGGCACGGGGTCCTGCGAGAGGATCCCGAGCATCGTCACGACGTCGCCGGCCATCGCGCCCAGCTCGTCGGTGCGGCGGTGGATGAACGAGCTGAGCTCGGCGCCCTCGTCCTGGACGGGCGGCGGGTCGGGCGCCGCCCGTCCCCGGAAGCGGACCGCCCCGAACGCCGTCAGCACGGCCTCGCGCGCATCGATGTACTCCTGCGGCGGCTCCCCACCGGTCTGCGTGAGCGGGACGGCCTGCCCCTCGACCGCCTCCCACAGCGCCAGCGCGCGCATTCCCGCCGCCCGCACCGCCTGGCCGTCCGGCGCGTCGAGCGCGGCCTGCAGCGCCGGGAGCGCCTGGCCGCGAAGCCTCCCGATCACCTCCTCGAGGTGCGTTCCGGGGACCTCGGGCGCCAGCTTCGGCGGCGCCGGCCCCTTCGGGCGGCGGGCCAGGACCGCGCGCGACAGCAGGGCGTTGCCGCCGGCCGCCTGCGCGGAGCGGGCCAGCTCGGCGACGTACGGCGTGGCGGTGACGTGGCCCATGAGGCCGCGCCCGACCACCGGAGCGGCGGCCGGCTCGGCCGCGTCGGGCTGGGGATCCGGGCCCGGCCCGTCGGCGACCGTCCGTTGCCGCTCGTGCACCTAGACGTCGTAGTAGAGGAAGAACTCGTACGGGTGGGGCCGCAGCCGGAGCCCCTCCACCTCGACCTCCCGCTTGTAGGCGATGTACGTCTCGATGAGGTCGGGGGTGAAGACGTCGCCCCGCAGCAGGAACGCGTGGTCCCGCTCGAGGGCGTCGAGCACCTCCTCGAGGGTCCCCGGCGTCTGGCCGACCAGGGCGGCGCGGTCCGGGGGCAGCTCGTAGAGGTCCGCGTCGATCGGGTCGCCCGGGTGCAGGCCGCGCTCGATGCCGTCCAGGCCCGCCATGAGCATGGCCGCGAAGGCCAGGTAGACGTTGGCGGACGGGTCCGGGCAGCGGAACTCCACCCGCTTCGCCTCGGGCCGCGTCGAGTAGACCGGGATCCGCACGCACGCCGAGCGGTTGCGCTGCGAGTAGACGAGGTTGACCGGGGCCTCGAACCCCGGGACGAGACGGCGGTACGAGTTGGTGGTCGGCGCGCAGAAGGCGAGGAGCGCCGGGGCGTGCTCCAGCAGCCCGGCGATGTAGCTCAGCGCCAGCTCCGAGAGCTGGCCGTAGCCGCCCTCATCGAAGAAGAGGGGCCGCTCGTCGCCCCAGAGTGACTGGTGCACGTGCATGCCCGAGCCGTTGTCGTTGAAGATCGGCTTCGGCATGAAGGTCGCGGTCTTGCCCTCCCTCCGGGCCAGGTTCTTCACGATGAACTTGTAGAGCTGGACCTGGTCGCCCTGACGGGTCAGCGGGGCGTAGCGCAGGTCGATCTCACCCTGGCCGGCGGTCCCCACCTCGTGGTGATGGGCCTCCACGGGGATCCCCGCGGCGCCGAGGGCCATCACGGCCCGCGACCGGAAGTCCTGGAACGTGTCCGTCGGCGGGCAGGGGAAGTACCCCTGCTTGAACCGGGGGCGGTGGCCGAGGTTGGGCTTCAGCCCCTCCCGGCCCGAGTTCCAGATGCCCTCCTCGGAATCGATGTGGTAGTAGGACTCCTGCTCGCGCGAGTCGTAGCGGACCTGGTCGAAGACGTAGAACTCGGCCTCGGGCCCCCAGTAGGACGTCGTGGCGACCCCGCCCGCGACGAGGTGGCGCTCCGCCTTCATCGCGACCCAGCGAGGGTCGCGCGAGTAGAGCTCCCGCGTCACGGGGTCCATGACGTTGCAGATCAGCGACAGCGTCGGCAGGTCGTAGACCGGGTCGACGAGCGCGGTCGCGGGGTCGGGGATCAGGAGCATGTCCGACTCCTGGATCTCCTGGAACCCGCGGATCGACGAGCCGTCGAAGCCGATGCCGGCGGCGAACGCCTCCTCCGAGAGCTCGGCGATGGGCACCGTGAAGTGCTGAAGGGTGCCGGGGACGTCGGTGAAGCGCAGGTCCACCATCTCCAGGCCATGGGCCATGGCGAACGAGAGGACCGCGCGAGGGTCCGCCTCCGCCGCCACGCGGAGGGTGGTCTCCTCAGGGACTGTCGCCATGGTTCCTCCCCCGGGGGCGCGTCCGCAGTCCACCCCGCACTACCACGGGAGGCCGCGCGGTGTCCAGCCGGGGCCTTGCGCGCGGCCGCCGCCGGGAGGATGCTCGAGCCCACCGACGGGAGGGGCCGTGAGCCGCACACCCATCCACCGCAGCCCCGGGCGCGCAGCCCGGCCGGTGGACGTGCGTGACACGCGCTGGAATCCCGTGCCGGGGTGGGGGCCGACGCGCCCCTGCAACGATCCGGACTGCCACGGCGTGATGCGGGCCCAGGGGTTCCACATCCCACCGATGCGCGGCCGGGGTCCGGCACGGCGGTACATCCCCAGCCACGCGCGCACGCTCATCGTGTGGACCTGCGTCGTCTGCGGGCACCAGTCGAACTGAGCGGGACGCCCGTCAGCCCCCGGCGGGGTCCTCCCCGCCGGGGCTGACGAACGCGCTGCCCACCGAGAGCAGGCGGCCCGGGTCACCGTCGAGGCAGCGGACCAGGAGCCGCACGGGCCCGCGGTAGGTGAGCGTGTCGCCCGCGCCGAGCTCGACCTCGGGGGCGTCCCCGACGGTGGCGGCGAAGCGGCCGTCGAGCACGTGGAACAGCGCCTCCCGGAAGCTCGTCTGCTCCGCGGCGAGCTCCGACCCCGGGCGGTGGGACAGGATCGACGCGGTCAGGCCGGGGCCCCGGTGGCGCAGGAGGACCGCGACGTCGGAGCCCTCCGCGTGGATCACCGGCGCCTCGCCGGCACGGACGACCGTCATCGGCGCGTCGTCCGGGGCCTCGGCGGCGAGCTCGTCGAGCGTGATCGCGTAGGTCCGGGCCAGGCGCACCAGCCGGCTGATCGAGATGTCCGAGAGCCCCTGCTCGACCTGGCCGAGGAACGAGCGGGAGATGCCGGTCTCGCGCTCCAGGTCGTTCAGCGTCAGGCCGCGCTCGCGGCGGAGGGCGCGGAGCCTGCGCCCCAGCTCGACCGATCCCATGCACCGATCGTATGCGCCCGAAGGCTGCGGCCGGTCGTTCCGATATATTGGAATCTGAGGAACCTCTCACCTCTTTTCACATCCGGACGGCCCACGAGGAGATGGTCATGCGAACGACGGCGGCGCCACCCATCGGGCGGTCACGGGGGAGGAGGGCGCGTCGCGCGCTCGCCGCCACCGCGACCGCGGCACTCATCGCGCTCGGCCTCACGGCGTGCGGCGGCGACGACTCCTCGGAGGCCACGTCGGGCGCCACCACGTCCGGCGTCGCCGCCACGACGGGCGACTGGGCCTACCCCAACGGCGACATCGCCAACACCCGGGTCGCGCAGGGGACGAGCATCTCGTCCGGCAACGTCACGCAGCTGAACGAGGCGTGGACGCACCGGCTGAACGTGAATGGGACGTCGTTCGGCGCGTTCGCCGCGATGCCGGTGGTGCAGGACGGCGTCGTCTACCTCCAGGACCTCGGCTCCAACGTCTTCGCCCTCGACCTCGAGACCGGCGCCCTCAAGTGGGAGCACAAGGTCGGCCGGCCCGACGTCGGCCCGAACGGCGTCGCCGTCGCGGACGGCAAGGTCTTCGCCGCCGACCCGCAGTCGGCGTTCGCCCTGGACGCCGCCACCGGCAAGCAGGTGTGGAGCAACGACAACCTGGTCGGCAAGGGCGGCGTGGGCTTCACGATCCAGCCGCAGGTCGCCGACGGGCGCGTGTACCTCTCCACCGCCACCCAGCCCGGCGGCGGCATCGCCTACGCGCTCGACGAGGACACCGGCCAGAAGCTGTGGAGCTTCAAGACCGTGATCGACAACGCCACGCAGGACTCGGCGATCGGGTCGGGCGGCGCCTGGAACACGCCGCTGGTCGGCACGGACGGCTCCGTGTCGTTCGGGATCGGCAACCCGTACCAGCCGCCGGCGAACGGGATCGACAACCCCGGCAAGCGGCTCTACACCGACGGCACCGTCAACCTCGACGCCGCCACCGGGAAGCTGCGCTGGTACTACCAGGGCGTCACCAACGACTTCTACGACTGGGACATGCAGCTGTCGCCGATCGCCACCACGGTGGGCGGCAGGCCCGTCGTCCTGGACGCCGGGAAGATGGGCTACGTCTACGCGATGGACGCGGCGTCCGGCGCGCTCATCTGGAAGACGCCGGTCGGTGTCCACAATGGACACGACAGCGACAGCGCGCAGGCGCTCGCGGGGACGTTCAAGGGCCTGAAGGTGCCGGCGGACATCACGCCCGGGATCTACGGCGGCGTCGAGACGAACATGGCCGTGGACGACGACGTGGTCTACGCGGCCGTCGTGAACCTGCCGGTGCCGGTCACCAACCTGAAGAAGCCGCTCGGAACGCCCGACTTCTCGAAGGGCACGGGGGAGATGGTGGCCCTGGACCTCGAGACCGGCAAGCAGCTGTGGAGCACGAAGCTGCCGGCCATGCCGTTCGGCGCGGCGACGGTCTCGAACGACCTGGTGTGGACGACGCTCTTCAACGGCGACCTCGTCGCCTTCTCGCGCGAGGACGGCTCGATCGTCCACGAGATCAAGCTCCCGGCCGCCAGCAACGCCCCGATCGCGATCGCCGGCGACACGATCATCACGGCCGCCGGCTTCCCGCAGGGGAAGGGCCAGGTGCCGGAGGTCGTGGCCTACCGGATCGGCGCGACGCCGCCGGCGACGACCGCCCCGGACACGACGGCGTCCACCACCTCCGCGCCCGCGTCCACCACGGCGCAGGGCGGCGGGGGCGGCTCCGCCGACGGCAAGCAGATCTTCGCGGCCAACTGCGCGAGCTGCCACACGCTCGCTGACGCCAACGCCTCCGGCACGGTCGGGCCGAATCTCGATCAGCTCAAGCCGGACGCGGGCACGGTGCAGTTGCAGGTCACGAACGGCGGCGGCGGGATGCCGTCGTTCGACGGCACCCTCAGCGCGGCGGAGATCCAGGCCGTCGCGGACTACGTCGCCCAGGTCGCCGGGAAGGGCGGCGGCGGGGGCGGCGGCGGCGCGCCGACTCCCGCGCCGTAGCCACGGCGCACCCGCCGGCCGTCCCGTTGGAAGGGGCGGGGCGACCGGCGGGTGCCGCCCGATTCGCCGCTTGCGCCACGGCGCGCGGCTGCCATACGGTCGCCCGCGACGTTCGGGGACAGGGGGGATCGAATGGGTGCTCGCGGCCGCGCGCGGCTCGGGCTGCTGGCGTCTGCGGGATGCCTGGCGGGCATCGCCGTGTTCGCCGCCGCGGCGCAGGGCGCGCAGGTCTCGGGCTCCGTCGTGGCCGCCGGCACCCCCGTCGCCTCCTCGACGGTGACGCTGTACGCCGGCCGGGCCGGCGCCGCGCCGCTCCGCCTGGGCTCCGCGGCGACGAGCGGGAACGGGCGGTTCGCGATCACGTACCGGCCCCCGGCCGGGCCCGCGGTGATCTACGCGGTCGCGGCCGGCGGCGACACGCCGACCCCCCGCGCCCTGCGCTTCATGGCCGTCGCCGACCCCCGCAGCGGATCGCCCGCCCGCCTGACGCTCAACGAGCTGACCACCGTGGCCTCGGCCTACGCGATGGCGCGGTTCCTGCACGAGACGCGCATCACCGGGGCGTCGGTCGGCATGCGCAACGCCGCCGCGACCGCCCGCGGCCTGGCCGACCCGGCCACCGGCCGTATCGGCCGCGTCCTCGCCACGGCGCCGAACGGCACCGCCACGACCACCCTGGGGGCCGTCCGCACGCTCGCCGCCGTCCTCGGGGGGTGCACCCGCGGCACCGTCCAGTCCTGCCGCGCCCTGTTCCAGGCGTCCGCGCCCCCGCGCGGGGCCGCGCCGCGCGACACGCTCGCGGCCGCCCACGCGATCGCGCTGAACCCCGCCGACGACGTGCGCGGCATCTACCGGCTGCGCAAGTCCGTCCACTACCGGCCGGTCCTGCCCCACGCGCCGTCGTCGTGGGTGCTGTCGCTGAAGCACACGGCCGGCGGGTTCGACGGGCCGGGCCGGATGGCGTTCGACTCCCAGGGCAACATCTGGGTGACGAACAACTTCCAGCCCCCCGGCACCGGGCCCGGCCTCTACACCGTCGCGCTCGACCCGACCGGCGCCCCGCGCCTGGGCGGCGCCGTCGGCGGCGGCGGGATCATGGGCAACTGGTGGGGCATCGCGGTCGACCAGCAGGACCGGGTGTGGCTGAGCAACTTCACCGGCGACGACCCCGCATCGTTCACCAGCCCCGACTTCACGGGCGGCAACGCGGCGTCGCTGTTCACCCGCGACGGGACGGCGCTGTCCGGGCCGGGCGGGATCACCGCCGGCAACCTCCAGGCGCCGCAGGGGATCGCGGTCGACCAGCGCGGCAACGTGTGGATCGCGAACCACGTCGGGAACACCGTGACGATGTACCCCGGCGGCGACCCGGGCCAGGCGCGGGTGATCACCGGGGGCGGCCTGTACAAGCCGTTCGCGGTCGAGGTCGACGGCCGAGGGACCGTGTGGGTCGGCAACGGCGCGATCGACGCGGACGTGAAGGGCTCGCTCACGCGCATCAGCCCCGACGGGGTGCCGGCCGGGCCGTTCGTGTTCGACCGGATGCGCTCCCCGCAGGGAATGGCGATCGACTCCGGCGGCGACCTGTGGGTGGCGAGCCTCGTCGACCAGACGATCAACCGCATGAGCCCGTCCGGCCGCCTGAAGGCGCGGTACCGCGCGTCGAGCATGTTCGGCCCGTGGGGCGTCGCGGTCGACGGCGACGACAACGTCTGGGTCGCGAGCTTCCCGGGCCAGCGCCTGACGATGTTCTGCGGGCGGAAGGTCGCCAACTGCCCGCCGGGGTCGCGGACCGGCGACGTGCTCTCGCCGCCGGTCACCGGCTTCACCAACGGCGGCCTCCAGCACCTGACCGCCGTCCAGATCGATCAGTCCGGCAATGTCTGGGTGGCCAACAACTGGGCGAACATCGTGCCGACGGTCGGCGGGGACGGGCTGGTGGAGTTCATCGGCGCGGCGGCCCCGGTCGCCACCCCGCTCATCGGTCCGCCGAGGGCCCCGAGATGACGAGGAGGACGTGGGAGTGAGCATCGTGGTGGGGTACGACCGGTCGGAGGCGTCGGTGCGCGCGCTGGAGCGGGCGGCGGAGGAGGCACGCGGGCACCACGCCCGCCTGATCGTGCTGGCGGTGCTGGAGATGCCCCTCGACCCGCGGGACCCGCGCCAGTTCGGCACGGCCGGCGACGGCACGCCGATCACGGGGGGCTTCACCGCGCCGCCCGAGATCACCGAGACGCTGGAGGACGCGCAGTCGCGCCTCGAGCACGCCGGCGTGGCGGCCGACTACGTGTGGGCGCCGGGGGAGCCGGCGCGCCTGATCGTCGACGTCGCGAAGGACCGCAAGGCCAAGGCGATCGTGGTGGGCCACCACCACCACGGCATGCTCGGACGGCTGTTCGGCTCGGACGTCGCGGCGGATGTGGAGCGTGAGGCCGACTGCACGGTCATCGTCGTCGACTGACCTCGTCCCGGTCGTCGCCCTGGCCCGCGTCCTCGCGGCAACGGAGCGGCACGGACCGGACGGGGCGTCCGCCGGCGTGGAGTGGGAGGACAACCGCGTCGTCACGTGGGACCGCCTGCGGGAGGCGCTGCGGCCCGTCGCCGAGGCGGACCGGGACAGCGCGCTCGGCCGCATCGCCGCCGGGGTCCGCGACGCGACCGACGACCGCATCCTGCGCCTGGACCGCGGACATGCGCTCTCGGACGCGCCCGAGGGCCGGATCGCCGCCCTCGCCCAGGAGCCGGAGCTCGACGTGGTGGCGTGCGCCTTCGCGCTCGACGACCTGCGGCGCCTGAACGAGACGGGGCGGATCTCCGGAGAGCTGGGCTGGGCGATGCGCCGGTGGGCGTGGACGGAGCTCCACCGGGCGCTCGCCCGCCTGGACGGCGGCTGACGGTCAGTCCCCCGGGGCCAGCCCGAGCTGGCGGAGGAGCGCCAGCTCGTCGAAGTACTCGTGCTCGCGCCAGATCAGGCCGTCGCGGACCTCGACGATGTTGCACACCATCCCGGTGATGCGCCGGCCGGTGGGCGGGATGTCGCCGAGCGGCCCGGTGTGGGTGCCGGTGACGCGGAACTCCATGATCGCGACGTCGGGGGACGGGGCCCAGGAGCGGACCTCCTCGATCACGACGTCGGGGAACGCGGTGGTGTAGAGCTCGGCGACGGCGACCCCGGCGTCCGGGCCGGGCTGCTCGACGCCGTCGCTGGGCGTGTAGGCGTAGCCGGGGTGGAGCGTCTCGCGGAGCGCCTGCATGTCGCCGCGCTGCGCGGCGGCGAGCATCGCGCGCTGGACGGTGAGCGCGTCGATGAGGGTGGTCTCGGCCATGGTGTCCTCCTGGTGCCGGTGGCGTGTCGCGGTGCGCCTCGACCATCGCCGCGCCGGCCCGGGCGGCGCATCGATGAGAACCCCTAGGTCGTGGCGGGATCGGCGGCGCCGTGGCGCGCCGCGTACGCCGCCGCCTCCGCCCGGTTCCGCAGGTCCAGCTTCACCAGCACGTTGTGGACGTGGTGCTCCACGGTCTTGCGGGTCAGGTAGAGGCGCTCGGCGATGTCCCGGTTCGACATGCCGTCGGCGAGGAGCCCCAGCACCTCCAGCTCCCGGCGGGTGAGCAGCGCGAGGCTCCGCGGCCCGGACGGGCCGGCGCGCACGCCGAGGGCCCGCAGCCGCGCCCGGGCGGCGTCGGCCAGGCGGGCGGCGCCCAGGCCGTCGAACGCGGCGGCGGCGGCGCGCGCCTCGCGGATCGCCTCGTCCGGCGCGTCCCCCGCCAGCGCCTCGGCCAACAGCAGGTGGGTCCGCCCGGCCTCCAGCGGCATCTCCAGCCGGCAGAACGCCTCCAGCGCCCGCTCCAGGTGGTCGACCGCGGACGCGCGGCCGGCGGCGGCCGCGACCCGCCCCAGGGCGCGCTCGGCGCGGGCGGTGACCACGTCGCAGCCCACCTCGTCCGCCAGCCGGGCCAGCGCGCGGGCCCGTCGCCCCGCCGACCCGACGCCGCCCCCCGCCACCTCCGCCTCGGCCAGCAGCTCGACCAGGATCGCCGCCTCCAGGCAGCCGTCGCCCACCGCGCGCAGGCGCCGGCGCAGCGCGGCGGCGGCGGCGCCCGGGTCGCCGCGGGCCAGCAGCACCCCGGCCAGCGCCGCGACCGACGTGGCCATGTCCTCGACCCCCTCGAGCAGTGCGGCCGCCTCGTCCACCCGCCCCTGCGCCAGGCGCAGCTCCGCCAGCCGGGCGAGGGCCTCGGCGAAGATCGGCGGCTCCGCCGTCCGCGCCAACCGCATCGCCTCGGTCAGCTCCGCCTCGGCGTCGGCCCACCGCCCGGTGCCGACCAGGACGCACCCCAGGTGCAGCCGGCAGGTGGTGTGGACGCGGAACGAGCCGGTCCGCTCCGCGATCGCCTCGGACGCGCGGATCCACTGCGCGGCGCGGGCGAACTGGGCCGCCCGGCTGCACGACACGATCGTGCAGCAGCTGGCGAACACCAGGGTGTCGGGGCGGGTGCCCTCCCCCGCCAGCGTCGCCGCCATCGCCTCGTCCAGCAGGCCGAGCCCCTCCTCGAGCCGCCCCGCCTGCACCAGCAGCGCGCCGCGCGCCGCCAGCGCGCAGAGCTCCAGGTCGGCGTCGCCGCCCGCCCGCGCCGCCGCCGACGCCTGCTCGGCCAGCGCCACCCCTCCCAGCGCGTCGCCGCGGCCGCCCCGGTCGTGGGCGCGCAGCAGCACCGCCCACCCGCGCAGCGGTTCCAGCCCCTGCTCGTCCACCAGCCGCTCCAGGCGCGCGAGCCACCCGCAGGCGGCGGCGACGTTTCCGAGGCTCTCCCGGTGCAGGAAGTAGAGGAGGATCGCCGCCGCCCCGGCGCCCATGTCCTCCGACGCGCGCCGGAAGCCGGCGTAGGCCCGGCGCGCGTGGGCGACGCCGCCGTCGGTGTCGCCCAGCCACATCAGGGCCTCCGCCAGCCCCAGCTCGGCCGGCGGGCCCGCCCGGGGCACGGCGGCGGCGTACCCGTCGCGGGCCGCCTCCCACCGCCCGTCCATCGCGGCGGCCTGCGCGTCGGCGAGCAGGGTCTCGACGTCCCCCGACACGACGCGATCGTACGACCGTCGCCCCGCCCCGCGCACCCCCGCGGCCTCCGGGGATTCCCGCGGCCGGTCTCCGGGCCGCCACGGTCGCGCGGCGCGGCCGCTCGGGCGACGCTACCAGTGGCCCCCGGAACGGCCCGGGGCCCACGCGAGACCGGGAGGTCGACGATGAACCTGGCCATGTTCGGCGGCTTCGGCAAGGTGCCGCCCCCGCCCGGGTGGCGCCGTCAGACGGCGGTCGCCGTCCTCGGCGGCGGCGAGCTCGACCTGACCCGCGCCGCCCCCGCCGACGACGCCCGGCTCACGGCCGTCGCGCTCCTGGGCGGGATCGACGTGAAGGTGCCCGAGGGCGCGAGGGTCTCGATGAGCGGCTTCAGCCTCCTCGGCGGCCGGGACGTGAAGGTGGAGCCGGGCGACGGCCCCACCATCCGCATCCGCGCCGCCGCCGTGCTGGGCGGCGTGTCGGTCGCGACCCGCTCCGGTCAGGCCGCCTTCGGGTAGAGCGCGGCCACGCCGCCGGCGAGCCCCGCCTGCACGCGGCGGGTGACGTCGTCGGCGAGCACCTCGTCCACCCCCGCCGCCACGCCGTCCAGCGCCAACCGGGCGACCACGTCCGGGTCGTTCTTCGGCGCGTCGACGTGCCGGACCATGTCCGTGTCCATGAACGCCACGTGCAGCGCCGTCACCTGCGTCCCCTGCGGGGCCAGCTCGGTGCGGAGCGCGTTGGTGAGCGACCACGCCGCCGCCTTCGCCGCTGAGTAGGCCGCGTAGCCGGGGCGGTTGATCCACGACAGCACGGACAGCACGTTCAGCACCGCGCTCCCGTCCGCCGCCGCCAGCTGCGGCGCGAACGCCCGCGTGACCGCCAGCGTCCCGAAGTAGTGCGTCTCCATCTCCAGGCGGATCAGGTCCATCGGGCCGTCGAGCGCCGACGCGCCGGTCCCCGACCCGGCGTTGTTCACCAGCAGCGACACGCCGCGCGCGCTCGCGGCGGCCGCGGCGACCGACGCCGGGTCGGTCACGTCGATCCGCACCGGGATCGCCCCCGGCAGGTCCACGGTCTCCGGGCGGCGCGCGCCCGCGTAGACGGTGGCGCCGCGCGCGAGCAGCTCCGCGGCGAGTGAGCGGCCGAAGCCGCGGTTGGCTCCGGTCACGAATGCGGTGGCGCCGTCGATCTGCATCGGGTCCTCCGGTGGGGCGATGGCTGGGTTGGCCAGGGCAACCTAGCCTGCTGGGTTGCCTTTCACAAGTCAGCTAGGATGGCGACATGGATGCATCCATGAGCGAGCCGTGCGGCATCGCCCGCAGCCTCGGGGTGCTGGGCGAACGGTGGACGTTCCTGATCGTCCGCGAGGCGCTGTGGGGCGCGACCCGGTTCGGCGAGTTCCGTGACGCCCTGGGCGTCGCCCCCGACGTGCTCAGCGCCCGCCTCGCCCGCCTGGTGGACGCCGGCGTGATGGAGAAGGTCCCCTACCAGGAGCCGGGCAGCCGCCAGCGCTGGGCGTATGAGCTGACGCCGGCGGGGCGCGACCTGCAGATGGTGCTCGCCGCGATGCAGGGGTGGGGCGACCGGCACATCCCGCGCCCCGAGGGGCCGAGCGTGGAGCGCCGGACGGTCGAGGGGGGCCGGCCGGTGCACGTCGGCTTCGTCGACGACGGGGGGCGCGAGGTGACGCCGGGGGAGGTGGAGACCATCCGGCGCGTCGCGGCGCCCGCGCGTAGGGTGGGTCCATGAGCCCACCGCGGATCGCCGTGTGCGGTGCGGGCGCGATCGGCGCGTCCGTCGCGTGGTTCCTGGCGCGGCGCGGGGCGGCGCCGCTGGTGGTGGACCGGGCCCGCCCGGGCGCGGCGGCGTCGGGCAAGGCGGCCGGGTTCCTGGCCGAGGACTGGAGCGCCGGCACCCCGCTCGACGGGCTGATGCGCGCGAGCTTCGCGCTGCACGCCGAGATCGCGGAGGAGCTGGGCGCGGACCGGATCGGCTACCGCCCGATGGACGCCCTGATGACGGCGGCGGCCGACGAGGGGTCGGTGGAGCCCTACAAGCGGCTCGAGAGCCCGGCGTGGCTCGACGGGAACGTCGCGGTGCACGAGGTGATCGGCGACACGACGACGACGGCCCAGGTGAACCCGTACGCGTTCACGGCCGCGCTGGTGGAGGACGCCGTCGGGCGCGGCGCGTCCGCGCGGACGGGCGTGGTGGAGGGCATCGACCTGGACCCCGGGACCGGGGCCGTCACGGGCGTCGTGATCGACGGCGCCATCGAGCCGGCCGACGTGGTGGTGCTGGCGCTCGGGCCGTGGACGTCGCAGGCGCAGCGGTGGATCGCCCTGCCGCAGGTGTTCGGGTCGCGGGGGGCGTCGGTGGTGCTGGCGGCGGACGTCCCGAACCAGGTGGTGTTCAGCGAGTTCCTGACGCGCGAGGGCCAGCGGGCGCAGCTCGAGATCTACCCCAGGCCGGGGGGCGCGGTGTACGTGAACGGGCTGTCGGAGCACGGCGTGCTGCCCGACGACCCGGACGAGATCGTCGCGATCGAGACCTCCGGCGACGAGCTTCACCGGCGGGCCGGCGTCCACTCGACCGCGCTCCGCGAGGCGGAGGTCATCGCCCGCGGTTCGTGCTACCGCCCGCTGACCGTGGACGGCATCCCGCTCATCGGGCCGGTCCCCGGCACGCCCGGCGCGTACCTGGCGACCGCCCATGCGTCGTGGGGGATCTGCAACGCCCCCGCCACCGGCCTGATGGTGGCCGAGATGATCCTGGACGGCGGGTCGCACTCGATCGACGCGACGCCGTTCGCCCTCGCCCGCCTCCCCGCCGGCCGGATCCTGGTGTAGGACCCGCCGCCGCGGCCGGTCCGGGGCGCGTAGCTAGTCTCGGGGCATGCGCGTGCTGATCGTCGAGGACGAGGCCCTCATGGCGGAGGCCATCCGCGACGGCCTCCGCCTGGAGGCGATCGCGGCCGACATCGCCGGCGACGGCGACACCGCGCTGGACCTGCTGAGCGTCAACGCCTACGACATCGCCGTCCTCGACCGGGACATCCCCGGGCCCTCCGGCGACGAGCTCGCCGAGCGCATCGTGGCCTCCGGCAGCGGCATGCCGATCCTGATGCTGACCGCCGCAGACCGGCTCGACGACAAGGCCTCCGGGTTCGGCCTGGGCGCCGACGACTACCTCACGAAGCCGTTCGAGCTCCAGGAGCTCGTGCTCCGCCTCAGGGCGCTCGACCGCAGGCGCGCGCACCACCGGCCACCGGTGCAGGAGATCGCGGGGCTGCGGCTGGATCCGTTCCGCCGCGAGGTCCACCGCGACGGCCGCTACGTCGCGCTGACCCGCAAGCAGTTCGCCGTGCTCGAGGTCCTCGTCGCCGCCGACGGCGGCGTCGTCAGCGCCGAGGAGCTCCTGGCGCGGGCGTGGGACCAGAACGCGGACCCGTTCACCAACGCCGTGCGGATCACCGTCTCGGGACTGCGGAAACGGCTCGGCGAGCCCTGGATCATCGCCACCGTGCCGGGAGCCGGGTACCGCATCGACGCGGAGCGCGAGGGCGGGGACGGTGGATAGGGCACCCGGGATGAGCGTCCGCATGAAGCTCACGCTGAGCTACGCCGGCTTCCTGATGGTCGCGGGTTCGCTGATGCTCGCCGCCGTGTGGGTGTTCGTCCTGCGGTACATCCCCGACGGCGTGATCTACGACCTCCACCCCTCGTGGTGGTTCCGCACCCGCTCCGACCCGCTGGGGGGCTTCGCCTCGGTCGCGGCCATCGTGCTGGCATTCCTGCTGGTGTTCGGGCTCGTCGGAGGGTGGCTCCTCGCCGGCCGGATGCTCGCCCCGCTTGACCGGATCACGGACGCCACGCGCACCGCTGCGACCGGTTCGCTCTCCCACCGGATCCGGTTGGAGGGCCGCGACGACGAGTTCCGCGAGCTCGCCGACAGCTTCGACGCCATGCTCGCGCGGCTCGAGGCGCACGTCGCCGAGCAGCAGCGGTTCGCCGCGAACGCCTCCCACGAGCTGCGCACCCCGCTGGCGATCACGCAGACGCTCCTCGACGTGGCCCGCAACGACCGGGACCGCGACACGGACGCGCTGGTCGAGCGGCTCCACGCGGTCAACACCCGGGCGATCGACCTCACCGAGGCGCTGCTCGTGCTCAGCCGCGCCGACCAGCGGACCTTCGCCCGGGAGCACGTCGACCTGTCCCTCATCGCGGAGGAGGCCGCCGAGACGCTCCTCCCGCTCGCCGAGCGCCGCGGCGTCACCGTCGAGACCTCCGGCGACGTGACCCCCGCCACCGGCTCGCACGCGCTCCTGCTGCAGATGACGACGAACCTCCTGCACAACGCGATCGTCCACAACCTGCCCGAGGAGGGCACCGTCCGGGTGACGACCGGCGTCCAGCGGGGGGGTGCGGTGCTCACCGTCGAGAACACCGGCGCGGAGCTGGCCCCGCAGCTGGTCACCACGCTCGCCGAGCCGTTCCAGCGCGGGACCGAGCGCATCCGGGGCGACCACCCGGGCGTCGGCCTGGGCCTGGCGATCGTCAGGAGCATCGCCCAGGCGCACGACGGGACCCTGACCCTGGCCCCGCGCGCCGCCGGGGGGCTCCGCGTCACGGTGCTGCTCCCCGCCTAGCCGGCCCTCATCCGGGGATCCTGCGTGGGGTCGGCGTACATGGCGGGGCAGCCGGCGGAGACGGCGGCAGGGCGCAGCTCGAAGTGCCACGGCTCGTTGCCGTAGATCCGGCAGAGCCCGTACCCGGCGCCGTGCTCGGACAGCCACGCCATGGCATCCGAGGGCCCGATGTCGACCGCGTCCCCCGACACGTGGGCGGATGTCGTCGGGGTGGCCACCCACCGGGCGGCCGCCTCCAGCGACCCGTACTTCGCGACGGCCTCGCGGAGGAGCCGCTCCTGATACTCGGGGGAGCGCCAGCCGCTGCTGACGACGACGTCGACCCCGTCGGCCGCGGCATCGGTCGCGGCGCGGCGCAGGGCGCCGAGCAGGTCCGGATCGAGGTTCGCCACGGCGGGGACGTCGTCGTCGAAGACCGTCACGCCGTCGGGGACGGCGCCACCGGCCAGGCCGGATGACCCACGCGGGAGGCGGCCGGGAGGGACGTCGATGCGCACGGCCACCGACGAGGCGGAGGGCGGCGGCGACTCCGAGGACGGGGGTGCCGACGTCCGGTGGGCGATGACGGCGACGAGCGCCACGCAGACGACCACGAGGACGGCGAGGGCGGTCGACCCGTTCCGGCGCGCTGCTGGTCGAACCGGTTCGCGGTGGGCCATGCCGCCAGTGAAGGCGGCGAGGTGTTGCGACCGCGTATGCGGTTCCCGATATGCCGGCGAAATGCGCCGGCCCGCGGGCTACGGCCGGACCGCCCCCGCGTAGCTCGGGTAGGTGGAGAGCTGGCTCACCTTGACCACGTCGCCGGTGTGCGGCGCGTGGACGAACTGGTCGCCGCCGAGGTAGATGCCGACGTGATCCAGCGAGTAGAAGAACACGAGGTCGCCGGGCTGGAGGTCGTTGTAGGCCACCTGCGGGAAGGCCGCCCAGATGGCCCCCGTGTAGTGTGGGACGCTCTTGCCGACCTGCGCGTACACGTACGAGGCGAGGCCGCTGCAGTCGAAGCCGCTCGGTGACGCGCCGCCCCACACGTACGGCACGCCGAGGTAGTTGAGCGCCAGGCGGGCGGCCGTGGCGTTGGCGGTGCCGCCGGGGACGTTGGTGGTGAGCGGCACGCCGCTGCCGATGGAGTTGGCGGCCTGGCGGGCGCGGGCGAGCGCCGCGGCGGCGGCCGCCTCGCGCTCGCGGCGCTCCTTCTCCTCCTTCAGCAGCCGGCGCAGGTCGGCGTCGGCGCTGGCGAAGACGGCCTTGCGCTCGCTGAGCAGCTGCTCGACGCGCTCCCGCTCGCGCGCCCGGGCGGCGACCTGCTCGGCGGCCACCTGGCGGTCGGCGACGAGCTGCTTGCGGAGGGTCGCGAGGTCGGCCTTGTGCTGCCGCAGGCCCCCGACGACGGCGGCGTCCTGCTGGCTGACCTCATCCAGCAGGTTCTGCTGGTCGGCGGCTTCGGTGACGCTCCCCGTCTCGAGGAGGATCTGGATGAACGACGGCTCGGGCGTCGCGTAGAGGCGGCGCAACCGTTCGGCCAGCAGGTCGCGGCGCGCGCGGATGTCCTTCGCCGTCTGGCGCGCCTTGCGGCTGTTCTCGTCGATGCGCTTCTGGGCGAGCCCGAGCGTGTACTGGGCGCCGTTGTAGGCCTCGGCGGCCGACTCCACCTCGGCGTTCAGCTGATCCATCTGCGCCTGGATGCGCTGCAGCTCCGCGCGCTTGGCGCGGATGTCGGCGGGCGACCCGACCGCCGGCGGCGTGGCCGGCGACAGCAGCACGAGGATGACGGCGAGCGTCATCGCCGCGGCCACGACCGCGGCGGCCAGGGATGAGCGGCCTCTCACCCGGTGGGGGTTCGCCTCGCGCCTCCGGAGCCCTTCCCGTGGGACCGGTGGCGGAGGGCGTCTGCGGATTCGAAGGTCCTCACGCTGTCGGTGGTATCGGCACGACCGGGCGCGCCGATACCCGTGGGGTGTCCGACGTCAGTCGGGCTGTTCCTCCCGGCGCATGCGGAACCGGCCGACGCGGAACCCGAGGAAGCGGGCCTCTGCATCCCAGCCGCCGTGGCCGTCCGGGACCAGCTGGTCGCGCAGCAGGCCGAGCGGGTAGACGAGCTCGGCGCGCCCCTCCTCGCCCTCGCGCACGTGGAACGGCACCCGCAGGGGGCCGGCCAGGTGGGTGGCGCCGTGGCCACCCTCGATCTCCTTGTGCAGCAGCCGCAGCGGCGGCAGCAGGCCGCCGGTGCGTCGCAGGTCCCACCGTCCATTCAGGTCGTCCACCGCTCAGCCCCCCGGTCGTAGGTCCTCGGCGCGCAGCCCCGCCGCGCGGAAGTCGACGGCACCCAGGCCGCCCTCGATGCGCTCGATCAGCCAGTTCGTGCGCAGCACGGCCTGCTGGGCGATGCGCTGGTTGATCTGCAGTTGCTCGGCGCTCAGCGTGACGCGCCCCGTCCCGCTCGTCCCCGGGCGGAAGACCGGCGACTCGGGCAGCGGCGCCGGGTCGGGCACCGCCTCGGCCACCCGCAGCCCGGGGAGCAGCTTGCCGTCCCCGATCGTCCCGTCGACCACCTGCTGCGCGGTGAGCCCGCCCGCCAGGAGCATGCGGCCGAACGTGGAGCGCTGCAGGGCCGCCCGGCCGATGCGCTGGTTGACGCGCAGCTGCTCGGCCGTGAGCTGCACCGCGCCGCCGCCGGGCCCGGGCGGCGCCACCTGCACCGGCGGGATCGGCCCCGGCGGCACGGTCGCGCCGGTCGGGGTCCCCTCGATGCGGACGCCGGGCCCGAACCGGGAGGCGTCGAGGGTGCCGTCGCGGATGTCCTCCCCGCGCACCGCCGCCAGGCGCGCGAGGGCGGCGTTCGACCGCCGCACCGCCGCTTGGGAGATGCGCTGGTTGGTCCGCAGCTGGCCGGTGGAGAGCGTGAACCGCGGGGGCGCGGGGAACGCCGCGCCCACCAGGTCGATGTGCGGCTCGTCGACCACGCGGGCCCGCGGCGTCAGCAGCAGCGCCCCGCCCTGGGCGGTCGCGGCCAGGGCCGTCTCGTCGATGTCCTCGAGGATCGGGAGGGCGACCGCGATCTCCCAGTCGCCGCCGATGGCCCGTGCGGCCAGCGCCGAGGCCGAGCCCGGCCCCATCGGGTCGGTCCACGCCAGGTAGGCGGCGCGGTGGTCGTCGATCGCGGCCCGCAGGTTCGCGAGCTCCAGCACCGAGAACGAGCTGAAGTCGTCGTAGACGGTGCGCTCCGGCCCCCACAGGCCGCTCGCGCCGGAGCGGGTGCGGGCGCGCAGGGACAGGTCGCCCTGCGTCTCGCCCCACGCGGCGACGGCGTAGCCCTCCTCGTTGATCGCCAGGTGCGGGAACGCCGGTGTGGCCGTCTGGCCGCCCACGAGCGTCTCCGGCGCCGGCCAGGCCGGGTCGGCGGGCTCCCGGATCGCGACCTTCACGGCGTCGCGCTCCACCCACGTCACGCCGGCGTGCCCGGCGGGGCCGAACGCCATCTCGGCGTGGTTCCCGGCCTCCGACAGCACGGCTGCCGGGCCCCACCCCTGCGACCCCCGCGGCCACAGCGCGACCGACACCCGCGTGTTCGGCGCGGGGACGGGCGGCCCGGCGGCGCTGGGCCACGCGACGCCCACGTCCCCGCGGGCGCCGACGGCCACGTCGGGCGGCGCGTCGACCACGCCGGGCGGGATGAGACCGGCGGCGGTCAGGTCGAGCGGCGGGGCAACGTTCCAGCGCCCGTCCAGCAGGTGGGCCCGCCGCGCGCGCCACGCGCCGCCCGGGCCCGCGCGGTCGGCCCACGCGACGATCGCCGGCAGCGCGCTGAGCGACGGCGCCACGAACCCGTCGCCGTCGGCGGTGACCGTCCGGCGCACCCACCCGCCCGTGCGGCCCTCGCCGAGGGACCCCGACTCCACCGCGCCGCCCGGCATCCGCCACAGCGCGATCGCACCGCCGCGGCGCCCCACCACGACGGCCGGGCCCAGCGGCCGGGTCGCCGCGACGCCGGAGACGCGCTCGATGGCCGCCCACGCCGCGCTCCGCGACGGGCGGACCCGCGCGAACACCGCGAAACCGCCCCCGGAGCGGCCCGTCCAGACCGCGACGGCGCGCCCGGCGTCGTTCACGTCCACGGCCGGGTCACGCGGCTCGCCGCTGCGGGGCGCCACCACCTCGGGCGCCGTGATCGGCGCGGCCCACGCCGCGCCTGCCAGGGCCGCGGCGGCCGCCGCGGCGGCGGCGGCGAGTAGGGCGATGCGCAGGTGGGCGGCGCTCACGTGGGCCCTCCGGGCCGGGACGGCGCGAGGGGCCACGGTACCCCGTGGGCCTGCGGGAACGCGAGAGCAGTCGTGGTGGCGGGCCTGTCTGAGAGGGTCCTCACACGCAGATCAGACCCGAGCCGGGAGGTTCCGCATGAGACCCCGTGCCGTCCGCGCGCCTGTCGTGGCGCTGCTGCTCGCCGCCGTCGTCGTGGCCGTGGTCGCAGCGATCGCGTCGTCGGCGACGAGCCCCGCGATCCAGACCTCGACCCCGACGTCGGAGCGTCAGATCACCAACATCGACGTGCTCCGGCAGCAGATCCGCAACTACTACGGCGACCCGTTGGGCACGGGCGTCTTCGGCCCCGACAGCAACTACGCCAAGGAGGCGGAGTCCGTCGCCGCCGCGGGCGGGCACTACCTCGCCGCGCGCGCGAAGCACCCGGCGAAGAAGGGCCGCCCCGCGATCCTCCTGGACGTGGACGACACCTCGCTCGCCACGTGGAACTACGAGATCTTCAGCAACTGGGCGTTCAACCCGACCACGAACGGCCAATTCGTGACCGACCAGAAGTTCCCCGCGGTGCCCGGGATGGTCGCGATGGCCACGGCGGCCGCCTCCGAGGGCTACGCCGTGTTCTTCCTCACCGGGCGCGGCGCCGCCCAGGAGCCCGCGACCCTCGGCAACCTCACCGGCGACGGCGTCGGCGTGGACGCCGGCTACCCGGACCCGACCGCCCTCTCGAACGGCGAGGACGGGCTCTTCACCAAGCCGGCCGTCGCCGACTATCCGGACTACCTGAAGAAGGCCTGCGCCGACGAGATCGCCAACAACGCGTCGTGCTCGACCATCCACTACAAGTCCGCGACCCGGGCGCACATCGAGTCGCTCGGCTACGACATCGTCGCCAACTTCGGGGACCAGTTCAGCGACCTGAAGGGCGGGTTCGCCGACCGCACCTTCAAGCTGCCGAACCCGAACTACTTCCTCCCGTAGGGCGAGGGCGCATCCCCGCCGGCCGTCCGGGGCCGGCGGGGATGATTGCAGCGTACAATCGGTTCATCGCAGACCCCCGGACCGAAGGCACGTCATGGCCGCCCCGTACTCGCACATCGCCTGCTGCTACGACGGCTCGGCGGCCTCGGAGGCCGCGGTCGCGGAGGCGCGGCGCCTCCTGGAGGGCGGCGGGAGGCTGAGCGTGATCCACGTCCACCACGACCCGCCGAGCTACGGCGGGATGTACGAGCCCGACCTGGGAGCCGTGCGCGAGACGGCGCGGCGCTGGTTCACGGAGACGGCCGCCGGCTGGCCCGGCGCGGAGGCGGTGTTCCTGGAGGGCGCCGCGACCGTGGAGATCGACGCGTGGCTGGAGCAGGCGCGACCGGACCTGGTGGTCGCGGGCGTCCACCACGGCGCCGCCCGGCGGGCCGTGCTCGGCAGCGTGACGAACCACCTGGTGCACCACGCGCCGTGCCCGGTCCTGATCGTGCGGGTGGAGGAGGAGGGGTCGTGAGGGTTCGCTGGTTCGGCCAGTCGGCGTTCCTGCTCGACGGGCCGCCGCGCGTGCTGATCGACCCGTTCGGGCCGATGCCCGGCCTGGCCGAGCGCGGGATGCGCTTCGACTACCCGCCGATCGTCGACGTCGAGGCCGACCTGCTGCTGGTGACCCACGAGCACCGCGACCACAACCACGTCGCCGCGGCCGCCGGGACGCCGCACCTGCTGCGCTCCCTGGCCGGCACGTTCCCGGACACGCCCGCGGGCGACGTCGCGGCCGTCGCGTCGGAGCACGATGACGAGGGCGGGACCCTCCGCGGCCACAACGTCATGTACCGGTTCGCGCTGGGGGCCCTGCGGCTCGCGCACCTCGGCGACCTCGGCCAGGCGGCGCTCCGGCCGGAGCAGGCCCGCGCGATCGGGGAGGTCGACGTCCTGTTCATCCCCGTCGGGGGCGGCCCCACCATCGGCGGCGAGGGCGCCGCCGACGTCGTGCGTGCGCTGCGGCCCCGGCTGGTGATCCCGATGCACCACCGCACGCCGCTCGTCGACTTCCTGGACCCGCCCGACGCGTTCGTCGCCGCCCTCGGCGCGCGCACCGCGGCGGTCGACGCGAGCGACGCCGACGTCGGGGAGCACCTCGGCACGCCCGAGGACCCGGTGGTGCTGCTGCTCCGCGCGCCCGGCGCGTAACACCCACCCGGGGACCGCGGCGCGGTCCGGGGGCGCCGCTATCGTGGCGCCCGCCCACCTCCGGCCCGGCGGAGGCGCCCCGCGGCTCAGGTCGGCGGGCGGCGGGTCGACAGCAACATCACTGTGCAGACGGTCACCACCGCCCTCACACACGACCCCGACCTGGGACGGGTCCGGTCGTTCCGCCACCCCCTCGCCGACGGCGCCGCGACGACCGTCCACGCCGCGGTGTACGACCGCTCCGCCGTCACCCTCGAGGTCGTCGCGATGGCGCCCGCCGAGCAGCTCGGGACGTGGTGCGCCCGCACCGGTGTCGCCGACGCCATCGTCGGCGGGTTCTTCGTGACCCCCGTCGGCACCCCCCTCGGGGAGCTGTGGATCGGCGGCGACCGCCGCGACACCACCCCCTTCGACGCCCCGTGGGGCGCCGTGCGCTCGTGCGTGGCGATCGACGACGACCGCATCGGCCTGGGGCCGCGCGACACGTTCCCCCTGCGGCCGGCCGGCGACCTGCTCCAGGCGGGGCCCCTGCTCATCCGGGACGGCGTGGTGGCCGGGGCCGCGGTCGACGACCGCGAGGGCTTCAGCGCCGGCAGCGTCCAGTTCGACTCCGACATCCGCGACGGGCGCCACCCGCGCGCCGCGCTCGGCGTCGACGACCGCCGGATCGTCGCGGTGGTGTCCGACGGGCGCGCCGACGACGAGGCCGGGCTCACGCTGCCGGAGCTCGCCTGGCTGATGGTGCGGCTGGGCGCGCGCGACGCGATCAACCTGGATGGCGGCGGGTCGGCGACCCTGGTCGCCGGCGGCCGCATGCGCAACCGTCCCCGGGCGACCTGGGGCGTCGACCTGGTGGGCGGCCGCCCCCTGGCGACCGCCCTCGCGATCCGCCCGCGGACGCCCGGTCAGCGCCGGGCGGGCGCCGCCACCGCCGCGTAGAGGGCCTCCACCCGGCGCGCCAGCGCCGGCCACGCGAACCGCTCCAGCACCAGGGCGCGCCCCGCCGCGCCCCGCCGTTCGCGCTCGTCCGCGTCGACCGCGGCCTCCACCAGCGCGTCCGCCAGGGACGCCTCGTCGTCCGGCGGCACCAGCCAGCCGGAGCGCTCCGGTGACCGCGGGTCGGCGTCGATGAACGTGGGCGGCGCACCCGCGAGGCACGCGACCGGCGGCACCCCCATCGCCATCGCCTCCACGTAGGCCAGGCCGAAGCGCTCCTCCACCGACGGCACGGCCATCACGTCGGCGGCGGCGAGCGTGCCGGGCAGCGTCTCGTGCGGGCGCCATCCGGCCAGGAACACCTCGCGGCGCCACGGCGAGCGGCGGACGGCCTCGGCGGGGTGCTCGCCCTCCCACTCCCCGGGGAAACCGCCCCACAGCACCAGCGGCAGCGGCCGGCCGAGCCGGTCGCGCGCCCGGGCGTGCGCCCGCACCAGCAGCGCGGCCCGCTTCACCGCCGTGAAGCGCCCGACGAACATCACGATCACCGAGGCGGGGTTGAGCAGCGGCGCCAGGTCGGCGGGCACGTACGCGACGCTCCCCGGCCGGGGGTCCTCAGGCGTCCACCCGGCGGGGTCGTCCACCAGCAGGCGCCGCCACACGCCGTCGCGCTCGGCCCGGGTGGCCCGGCGCCCGTCGAACGCGGCGGGGTCGATGCCGTTCGGGATCACGTCGATGCGCGCGCGGTCCAGTCCGAGGTGCGCCTCCGCCGACGCGGCCGATGCGTCCGACGACGCGATCACCGCCGCCGACCGGGCCGCCCACCGGCGCATCCGCGCCCGCCACGCGGCGCCGTGCGGCCACGGCGCGCCCGCCGCGAGCCGGTCGAGCATCAGCAGCTCCGTGCCGTGGAGGTGGGTCACCACCGGGAGGTCGGGCCGCACGCGGGCCAGCGCCTCGTGGACGGGCGTCAGGTGGTGGAGGTGGGCGACCTCCACGTCGTCGAGCACCCCGGGTGCGGCGAGGATGCGCACCCACGCGGCGACCAGGTGGTCGTGGACCTCGTCGTCCAGGCCCGCGAGTACTCGGTCCGGGGCGCCGGGACGGTCCTCGTAGGAGGGGTGGAACGGCGGGGAGGCGCGCATCGGGTCGGGGGCGGCGGCGGCCGCGTCGTACGACACCGGCACCACGTCCAGGCCGGCGAAGAACGTGTCGGCGTTCCCCGCCTCCCCCGGCCCCCCGAGCGACCCGCTCACGATGCGCGACCGCCAGCCGGACGGGCCGGCGGCGATGGCGCGGCCCAGCGCGCGTACGACCTGGGCCGACCCGCCGCGCGGGAAGAACATCAGCACCTGGAGCGCGACCGGCCCGCCGCGCGACCCCGCCACCGCCCGCCTCAGGTGACGCGCCAGTAACGCGCTTCGAAAGGCTCCGGGTCGCGGGCCGCCTGGTCGCGCTCCACGCTCACGTGCAGCCGCCCGCGGGCGGCCAGGCCCTCGAGCACGCCGATCAGCTCCTCGGGGGCCAGATCCGGGACCTCGGCCCGCGCCCGCTCGTACAGCACGGCCTCGCGAACGGGCTCGCGCGCGCGCCGCAGCAGCCCCTCCACGACCTGTTCGACGGCAGCCCTGCGCTCGCCCATCCATGACCTCCGGGTCCGGTTCCGGTGACGCAAGGTCTACCCGGTCACGCGCCGGTCGGCACGACCGCCCCGGTTGGAGCGGTCGCGGACGTCCGGTAGTCGTGTCGCGGGTCCGTCCCCATCCTCCCGGAGGTGATCCCCAATCGGCTACGCCACCGTCGCCGGCGCGCTCATCGGCGCGCTCGCCCTGCACGCCGCGGCCATGCTCGTCCTGTCCCGCCTCTCCTGGCCGCGCGGCGGGCACGAGTCGTCCGTCATCCGGCGTCACATCGCCAACCCGAGCCGCCTGCTGGTCGCGGCCATCGCGCTGCTGGCCACGCTTCCGGCCCTCGAGCTGGACCCGCTGCCCGAGAGCCGGGTGCGCCACGCGCTGGTGCTGGTGCTGATCGGATCGGTCGGCTGGCTGGTGGCCGCGGCGATCGGCGCGGCGACGGACATCCTCACGGACCGGATCGACACCAGCGGCCCCGACAACCTCCGCCAGCGGCGGGCGAAGACCCAGGCGACGATCGCGCGCGGGCTGGCGTCCGTTGTGATCGGGTTCGTGACCGCCACGGCGATGCTGATGACGTTCTCCCAGGTCCGGGCCCTCGGCGCCGGGCTGCTCGCGTCGGCCGGGATCATCGGCGTGATCGTCGGCGTCGCGGCCCAGTCGACGCTCGCGAACCTCTTCGCCGGCATCCAGATCGCCATCACCGAGCCGATCCGCCTGGACGACGTCGTGGTCGTCGAGGGCGAGTGGGGCCGGATCGAGGAGATCACCTTCACGTACGTCGTCGTCCGCAGCTGGGACGAGCGGCGCGTGGTGCTGCCGATCTCCTACTTCACGCAGACGCCGTTCGAGAACTGGACGCGCCGCCGCGCGCAGGTGATGGGCTCCGTCTACCTCCACGTCGACTACACGGCGCCGGTCGACGAGCTGCGCGGGGAGCTGGAGCGGATCGTCGCGGACACCGACCTGTGGGACGGCCGCCAGATCGGCCTCCAGGCCACCGACACGAAGGACCGGACGCTGGAGCTGCGGATCGTGGCGAGCGCCGCCGACGCGCCGCGCGCGTGGGACCTGCGCTGCCACATCCGGGAGCGGCTGGTCGACTACCTGGTGCGCAACCACCCGGACGCGCTGCCGCGCATCCGGGACGAGGTCATCGGCGCCGGGGCGGACGCAGGATGAGGACCTCCGTGGCGCCGCGCTGGAACTCGTAGTCGACGCGGCGCACCTCGGTGGCGACGCCCTCCGCCTCCACCAGGCGGCGGAGGGCGTCGATCCGGGGGTGCCGGACGTAGGCCGTGTCGATCAGCGGGTACAGGCGGACCTCCTCCCGCGCGACGCGCAGGAGCTCGCGCAGCCCCGCTTCGTGGTCGGCGTCGTCCAGGTGGTCGGGGTAGGCGAACAGCAGATATCCGGACAGCACGAGCCGGAAGGCGTCGTCGGCGAACGGCAGGTCCGGGAGGGCCGCCTCCACGTAGCGGTCGTCGGGCCCCTGGAAGTCCTCGGCGAAGCGGTCGAGCGCGCCGCCGCGCCGGGCGACCAGGTCGTCGACGCCGTCGAAGAACGTCCAGACGTAGGAGTCGCGGTGCTCGTCGAGGTACCGCAGCCCCCGCGCGAACCCCGCCTTCGCGCCCTCCACCAGCACGTCCGGCGGCGTCCCGTAGACGGGATCGGCGCACACCGCGTGCCCCCCGCGGTCGCGCACCTCGGCGGCGAACGACCCGGCGCCCCCGGGGCAGTCGAGCACCGGGCCCGCAAGGATCTCGCCGTCGGTGAGGCCGAACATCGCCCGGTACTCGTCGTACGGGCGGCTGCTCACGATGATGTCGCCCAGCCCCCGTGCGCGCGCCATGAGGGCGACCCTACCCGCGGCGGGCGCGCGCGACCCCGACCGGCCTACCCTGCGTCGGGGAGGCGACCGACGGGAGGGAGGCGGCCGTGGCCGCAGGGACGGAGGCGGGCGCCGCGCGCGCCGGACAGGTGCGGGTGGGGCCCTACACGGTGAACCGCCTCGGCTTCGGGGCGATGCGGCTCACGGGGCCCGGCATCGTGGGCGAGCCGGAGCGGACGGACGAGGCGCGGGCCGTGCTGCGCCGGGCCGTGGAGCTCGGCGTCAACCTCATCGACACCGCCCACTCCTACGGGCCGGAGGTCAGCGAGCGCCTGATCGGCGAGGCGCTGCGGCCGTACCCGGACGACCTGGTGATCGCCACCAAGAGCGGCCTCGCCCGCTCCGGGCGCGGCGGTTGGTACCCGGACTGCCGGCCCGAGGTCCTGACGCGCGAGTGCGAGCGCAGCCTCCAGCTGCTCGGGCTCGACGCGATCCCCCTGTTCCAGCTCCACACGGTCGACCCGGAGGTGCCGTACGAGGAGTCGGTGGGCGCCCTGGTCGACCTCCAGCGGGCCGGCAAGATCGTGGCGATCGGCGTGTCGAACGTGAACGCGGCGCAGCTGGAGCGGGCGATGGCCGTCGCCGACGTCGTCTCGGTGCAGAACCGGCTGCCCGCCGGCGAGGACCGCCAGGACGCCGTGCTCGCGATCTGCGAGCGCGAGGGCATCCCGTTCCTGCCGTGGTTCCCGCTCGGTGCCGGCCGCCTCGCCCGCGGCGCGCGGGACGTGGACGGGGACGGGCCGGGCACGCCCGCCCAGCGCGCCATCGCGTGGCTGCTGCGCCGCTCACCCGCGATGCTGCCGATCCCGGGGACGTCGTCGGTCGCGCACCTGGAGGAGAACATCGGGGCCGTCGACCTGCTGGAGGACGCGCGATGAGCCGGATCGGCCTGGGCTGCATGGGGATGAGCGAGTTCTACGGCGGGTCGCGGGAGCCCGAGGCGGTCGCGACGATCCACCGGGCCCTCGACCTGGGCGTCGCGATGCTCGACACGGCCGACAGCTACGGCCGCGGGCACAACGAGCGCCTGGTGGGCAAGGCGATCGCGGGCCGCGATGACGCCGTCGTGGCCACCAAGTTCGGCATCGTCCGCGGCGAGGACGGGTCGATCCGGGGCCTGAACGGCCGGCCGGAGTACGTCGCGGCGACGGTCCGCGGATCCCTGGAGCGCCTCGGCGTGGAGCGGATCGACCTCCTTTACTGCCACCGTATCGACCCGGAGGTGCCGCTGGAGGAGACCGTCGGCGCGATGGCGCGGCTCGTGGAGGAGGGCCTGGTCGCCGAGATCGGGTTGTCGGAGGTGACCGCGGAGCAGCTGCGGCGCGCCCACGCCGTCCACCCGGTCTCGGCCGTCCAGTCCGAGTACTCGCTCTGGTCGCGCGACCCCGAGGCGGAGGTGCTGCCGGCCGTCCGCGACCTGGGCGTCCGGTTCGTCGCGTTCAGCCCGGTCGGCCGCGGCATGCTGACGGCGTCGGCCGGCCCCGCCGAGAGCTTCGGCCAGGACGACCTGCGGCGCACCATCCCCCGCTTCCAGGGCGACAACTACGTCACCAACCGGCGGCTGGTCGATGAGCTCGAGGGCATGGCCGCCGACCGCGGGATCACCCCTGCCCAGCTGAGCCTGGCGTGGCTGCTGCACCAGGGCGACGAGATCGTCCCGATCCCCGGCACCCGCACCGTCGGGCACCTGGAGGAGAACATGGCGGCGGGCGGCGTGGCGCTCGAGCCGGAGGCGGTGGCCCGCCTGTCGGCGCTGTTCGCCCCGGAGCGCATCGCGGGCGGGCGGCGGCCCGCCGCGGCCAGCGCCATCGACCCCCGGGGCTAACCGGGCGGCCCGAGCGCCTCGCGCCACGGATGGCGCGGCGCCCAGCCCAGTGAGCGGGCCCGGCCGTTGGCCGCGCCGCGCGCCCACGGCGCCCGCTCCTGCACGACCGGGGGCGCCGGCGCCCCGACCGCGGCGCAGAACGCCGGGACCCAGACGGTCCCTGCGACGGGCTCGTCGTCGCAGACGTTGACCGGGCCGCTCGGCCAGCCGAGCGCCATCACGGTCGCGGCCGCGGCGTCCTCGACGTGGACGAAGCTCACGACGTCGCCCGTCGCCGGCAGCCGCCCGGCGCGAGCCTCGTCGGCCCGCGCACCGGTGGGCCCGAACCACGTGTCCGGGCCCACGAACATGCCGTACCGCAGCGCCACCCACTCCGGCAGCGCGGCGACGGCCTCCTCCAGCGCCGCGATGCCGCGGACGGTGGCGCCCCGGGGCCCGGCGGCGTCGACGTGGAGGGGGACCGCCTCGCCGGCCGGCCCGTCGCCCGGCGCGTAGGCCCACGCGATGCTCTGGGCCACGATCCGCCGGACGCCGGCGTCGCGCGCCGCGTCCACGAGGTTCCGCGTGCCCACAACCCGCACCCGGGCGTTCGCGGCCAGGTCGTACCCGGCCAGGTCGGTGAGCTGATGGACCACCGCGTCGGGCCGAGCGGCCGCCACCGCCGCGCGCAGCCCCTCGCGGTCGAGGGCGTCCGCCACCACCGGCTCGGCGCCCAGCGCGCGGAGCGCGCCGGCGCGATCGGCCCGCCGCGTCATCGCCGTCACGGGGTGCCCGGCGGCGACGAGCAGGGGGAGCAACCGGCGTCCGATGACGCCCGTCGCGCCGGCCAGGAACACGCGCATGCGCGGCAGGGTACGGGCCGCCGCGACGGAAACGGCATGATGACGCGATGGACGACGACCGCGCGCTCGCGCGTTTCCGCCGCGACGCGATGGCGCGCGCCGGCGCCCGCGACCTGGCGGGGCTGGCCGCGTCGCCGGCGGCGCTGCGCCTGGAGCCTGACCTGCTGGCCGTGCTGCGGCTCCGCCTCGGGCTCGACCGCAGCCCCGCCCGCCCGCGCACCCGCCCCGAGGTGGCCGAGGCCCTCGGCCTGGGCGGCGCCCGCCTGGAGGAGATGGTCGCGGCCCTCGAGGACGACGTGATCGCCGAGCTCGGGGGCCCCGCGGGCCCCTGACGGCGCCTGTGGCGCGCGGCCCCGCTCGGTGACGAGCACTCGTCCCCGAAACGATCTCCCGGGGGACCGACCGGAGTCTCAATTGAGACTCGGGAGTCTCAATTGCACTGTGGCGCGGTGCGACGCGCCTCCGTCTCACCCCTTCATCGAGGGGTTGGGGAGTCACCGTGCCGCGCAGAGACAGACCGTCGACTCGCACGTGACCACGCCGTTCATTCGACTGCGACCCGGCGTTCACTCCTGGGCGGCGTCACGCACCGTCCCCCGTCTAGGCTGACGTCATGCGGATCCTGATCTCGGGCGGCGGGATGGCGGGGCTGGTGCTGGCGCGGGGTGTCCAGCACCGCGGCGGCGACGTGGCGATCATCGAGCGGGCGGCGCCCGACCGGCGCATCCCCGGGCCGATCATGCTCCCGTTCCAGGCGTACGACGCGCTCGAGGAGATCGGCGTGCTCGGCCCCATCCGCCAGGCGGGCCTCGACATCCCGCCCCTGCGTGATGGCTGGCCCGTGTCGATCTCGGTACCGCGCCAGACGGTCGTCGAGGTGCTGCGCGAGGGGCTCGAGATCCTGTGGGAGCACGAACTGGTGGACCTGCTGCGGGATGGCGACCGCGTGGTGGGCGCCCGCCTCCGGACGCCGGACGGCGAGCGCGACCACCCCGCCGACCTGGTGGTCGGCGCCGACGGCACCGGCTCGCGGGTCCGCGAGCTGGCCGGCATCCCGGCCGACCTGCGCGTGGCCGACACGGCGTTCGTGTCGTTCCGCAGCCCCGTCCACGCGCCCGAGCCGTTCTCGATCGCGTTCCTCAGCGACGGCCGCCAGGTGACGCTGCTCGACTGGACCGAGGGGAGCGCCGGCGGCTGGCAGATCGACCGCGTGCCCGGCGGCGCCGAGGAGGCGCTCGCGCCCGGCATCGACGCCTTCCGCGAGGCGTATCTGCGGCTGCTGCCCCAGGGCGCCGACGTCCTGGCGCCCCTCACCGACGACGACCTCTCCTACCGCGAGGTCACCGAGGTGCGCTGCGAGGAGTGGTGGCGCCCCGGGGTCGCGCTGATCGGCGAGGCCCTCCACGCCATGAACCCGGAGGTGGGGATCGGCTCCGGGCTCGGGATGGGCGACGCGCAGGCGCTCGCCATCGCCGTCGCGCAGAACCCGGACGACCCGGACGCCGCGTGCCGCTCGTACGAGCACTGGCGCCGCCCCGCGATCGCGCCGTACCTGGCGGTGGGCGGCACCGCGTCCAAGGTGTACGCCACCGGCCGCCCGCACGAGCACGAGCGGTGGCCGCCGGCCTGACCCCCTAGCGCGGGGGCACGGCGGGGAGCTCGCCGGGAGCACGGCCGAAGAGGATCTCGGTGACGAGGGCGGCGAGGAAGCCGAGCAGGGAGAGGGCGGTGGTCGGGCGCATCGGGGGCCTCCGTGGGGCGATCGGGGACGCCCACCACGCTATGTCCGCCCTCTCACGGAATCGTCACACGGGAGGATGCACCGGCCTGGTCCCGCCGGGTGATCTTCGGCCGACGGCCGTCATCCCAGCGGAGTACGCGGGGTCACCCGGGGGCGCCGTCCCGGGTGGGGACGAGGATGGTGGTGACCATGTGCTGCACCTCCTCGTCGTCCTGGTTCAGGGTGCGGACGCGGATCCGCACGACGCCGCGGGGGGCGCCGCTCCGCGACGGCCGCACCTCCAGCACCTCCCCCTCCAGCCGCAGCCGGTCGCCCGGCACCAGCGGCCCCCAGCGCATCTCGTCGACCGCCAGGCCGACGGTCCCCCCGTCCACCATCGGGCCGTGGTCGACCCAGAGCCGCATCGTGATCGCGGCGGTGTGCCACCCGCTGCCCACGTGACGCCCGAACACCGACCCGGGCGCGACGACGGGGTCGGTGTGGAACGGCTGGGGGTCCCAATCCCGCGCGAACGCGACGATCTCCGCCTCGCTGATCTCCCGCTCGGGCGTGGTGAACCGGTCCCCCGGGTGGAAGTCCTCGAGGCGCACGGGGCGGATGGTGTCACGAAACGGCTGGCCGTCTCGTCTCCATTGCAGAACCATGCTCGGAGAGGAGACACCGTGAAGATCTTCGTCGCAGGAGCCACCGGCGCGCTCGGCCGCCAGCTGCTCCCCCGCCTCGCGGAGCGCGGGCACGAGGTGACCGGGATGACGCGCAGCCCCGGCAAGCAGGACCTGCTGCGCGCGCTCGGCGCCCGGCCGGTCGTGGCCGACGCGCTCGACCCCGAGTCCGTCGCCCTGGCGGTCGCCGGGGCCGAGCCCGACGTCATCGTCCACCAGCTCACCGCGATCCCCACCCATCTCGACCTGCGGCACTTCGAGCGGGACTTCGCCCAGACCAACCGGCTGCGGACGGAGGGCACCGACCACCTGCTGGCCGCCGCCCGCGCGGTCGGCGCCCGGCGGTTCGTGGCCCAGAGCTACGCACCGCTGATCTTCGCCCGCACCGGCGCGCCCGTGAAGTCGGAGGACGACCCGCTCGACGAGCACCCGCCGAAGCAGGTGCGGTCCGGCCTCGAGGCGATCCGCCACCTCGAGCGGGCCGTCACCGGCGCCGACTGGACCCACGGCGTCGTGCTCCGCTACGGGGGCTTCTACGGCCCCGGCACCTCGTTCGGCCTCGGGCCGGAGGGCACGATGCTCGACGCCATCAAGGAGCGGAAGGTGCCGCTGGTGGGCGACGGCGGCGGGGTGTGGTCGTTCATCCACATCGAGGACGCCGCCGACGCCACGGTCCACGCGATCGAGGGCGAGGGCCGCGGGATCTACAACATCGTCGACGACGAGCCCGCGACGGTGTCCCAGTGGCTGCCGGCCGCCGCGGAAGCCGTCGGCGCGCCCGCCCCGCGGCACGTGCCCCGCTGGGTCGGCCGCCTGTTCGCCGGCGAGGCGGCGACCGTGATGATGACCGACGCCGTCGGGGCCTCGAACGCGAAGGCCAAGCGCGAGCTGGGCTGGCGCCCCCGCCACGCCACCTGGCGCGACGGCTTCGCGACGGCGCTGTAAGTGTCCCGCCTCGGAGAGAACGTGGTGACTCCCGGCTGCATCACAACGCCGGGCAGCGTCCTCGGGCGGGCCAATAGAACCACTATTGGCCCGCATCTGCGTCCTTGCCCGGCGGGGGATTCGCTCGGGAGTCACATACCAATCCCCGGGGCGGAACACTGATGGCGACGCAGGAGCTCCTCCAGGAACTGCGGCCCGGCGCGTTCGCGATCGCCTACCGGATGACAGGCAGCGTGAGCGAGGCCGAGGACATCGTCCAGGAGGGGCTCCTGCGCCTCCACCGGGCGCTCGAGGACGGCCAGGAGCTGGCGTCGCCGCGGGCGTACCTGTCGACGGTCGTGACGCGCCTGGCCATCGACACGCTCCGCTCGGCCCGCGCCCGGCGCGAGACGTACGTGGGGGAGTGGCTCCCCGAGCCGCTCCTCACCACGGGCGAGGACGACCCCGCCCGCTACGCCGAGACGGCCGACTCGCTGTCGCTCGCGTTCCTCGTCGTGCTGGAGACGCTCTCGCCGGAGCAGCGGGCGGCGTTCCTGCTGCGCGACGTGTTCGACTACCCCTTCGACCGCATCGCCGAGATCATCGGGAAGAGCGAGCCCGCGACCCGCCAGATCGCGACCCGGGCCCGCCGGCACGTGGCCGAGCGGCGCCCGCGGTACGAGGCGTCGCGGCGGCGCCGGGACGAGCTCGCGGAGCGGTTCCTGGCGGCCGCCCAGGAGGGCGACCTCGCGGCGCTCGAGTCGATGCTCGCCGAGGACGTGGAGCTCCACGGCGACGGGGGCGGCAACGCGCCCGCCCTGGCGCGCCCGCTCTACGGGCGGCGGCGCGTGGCGTCGGCGCTGGCGGCGTGGCTCAGCCTCGTCGAGCGCGCTGGCGGCCTCGGCAGCGAACTGGTGGAGGTCAACGGGGAGCCCGGCGTCCTGGTCCGTGACGCCGACGGCGCCGTCCTCGCGGTCTGGGCGATCGGCGTCGCGGGCGGCCGCGTCCAGTCGATCCGCTCCGTCGTCAACCCCGACAAGCTCGGACACCTGGGCCCGGTGGGCGTCATCACCGACGTCCTCGAGCGCGCGCGGCGCGCGAGGGGGCGGGGCTAGGCGAGCACGTCGAGCCGGGCGGCGGAGGCGAGCAGCGCCTGGGAGGCGGCCGCCTGCATCACGGCGTCGGCGGGCGTGGCCGCGGGGACGGGCCGCGCCTGGTCCAGCACCTTCGCGAGCATCGCGATCTGCACCGACCCGGCGGCGCTGGCGGGGGAGACGCCCACGTCCTCCCTATCGGCACCGGCGGCGCCGGTCCGTATCCTCGCGCGATGGGTCGCGAGCCGACGCAGGCGTGGTTGATGGACATGGACGGCGTCCTGGTCCACGAGGAGCGCGCCATCCCGGGCGCCGAGGCCTTCATCGGGCGGCTCCGCGAGCTCGGGAGGCCGTTCCTGGTGCTGACCAACAACTCGATCTACACGCCGCGCGACCTGGCGGCGCGGCTGCGCGCCAGCGGCCTGGACGTGCCGGAGGAGTCGATCTGGACGTCGGCGCTCGCGACCGCGTCGTTCCTGGCCGACCAGCGGCCGGGCGGGACCGCCTTCGTCATCGGCGAGTCCGGCCTGACCACCGCGCTGCACGAGAGCGGCTACACGATGAGCGAGCGGGCGCCCGACTACGTGGTGCTCGGCGAGACCCGCTCCTACAGCCTGGAGCGCATCACGCTCGCGATCCGCCTGATCACCCGGGGCGCGCGCTTCATCGCCACCAACCCCGACCCGACCGGGCCGACGCCGGCGGGCCCCGTGCCCGCCACCGGGGCGGTCGCGGCCCTGATCAGCCGGGCGACGAACGTGTACCCGTACTACGTGGGGAAGCCGAACCCGCTCATGATGCGGTCGGCGCTCAACGCGATCGACGCCCACTCCGAGCGCACCGCGATGATCGGCGACCGGATGGACACCGACATCGTCGCCGGCCTCGAGGCGGGGCTCGAGACGATCCTGGTCCTCACCGGCGTCACCACCGCGGAGGAGATCGACCGCTTCTCCTACCGCCCGTCGCGCGTCGTCACATCCGTCGCCGACCTGGTGGACGAGCTGGGCTGACGCGCGCGGATGGGCGTAGCGTGCCGGGACCGGACCACACGCCAGAGGAGGCAGCACCCGTGCCCTCGGACCGCACCCCCCTCCTGTTCATCCACGGCGCCTGGCTCAACTCCGAGAGCTGGGAGACGTACGCCGGGTACTTCTCCGCCCGCGGCTACGACGTGACCGCTCCGGAATGGCCCCGCAAGCAGATGGGCGCCGCGGCGCAGCGCGAGGACAGCGAGGACATCGCCGACCTCGGCGTCGAGGAGATCGTCGACCACTTCGCCGCGATCGTGGAGGCGATGGACGCGCCGCCCGTGATCATCGGCCACTCGTTCGGCGGCCTGTTCACCGAGCTGCTGGCCGACCGCGGCCTCGGGCGCGCCTACGTGGGGCTCAGCCCCGCGGCGCCGAAGGGCGTGCTGCGGCTGCCGTTCTCGCAGCTGAAGGCGGCCGCGCCGGCGCTCGCGCACCCGTCGAAGCGGCACGGCGTCGTCCCGCTCGACCTGGAGGAGTTCACGTACGGGTTCGTCAACACGTGGCCGGCGGACGCCGCGAAGGACGCGTACGAGCGCTACTACGTCCCCGAGACCGGGCGGATCTTCTACGAGGCGGGCTTCGCCAACCTCCATCTCCACGCGCCGACCAAGGTGGACTACCACCGCGAGGGGCGCGCCCCGATGCTCCTCGTCGGCGCCGAGAAGGACCACACCGTCCCGGCCAGCGTCGTCCGCTCCCAGCACAAGAAGTACGAGGGCGGCCCCTCCCCCGTGGAGTACGTCGAGTTCCCCGGCCGGCCGCACCTGTTCATGACGGGCGACGGCTGGGAGGAGGTCGCCGAGCACATCGCCGGGTGGCTCGAGCGGAACGCCGCGTGAGCGTGGACGGCCCCGTCCTGGAGACGGCGCGGCTCGTCATGCGGCCACCGCGGGTCGAGGATCTGGATGGCTGGGCCGCGTTCCAGGCCGACGAGGAGAGCACCCGCTGGATCGGGGGCGTCAAGTCGCGGTCGGAGTCGTGGCGCGGCCTGATGCAGGTGGCCGGGTCGTGGTCGCTGCTCGGGTTCGGGATGTTCTCCGTGCTCGAGCGTGACACCGGGCGCTGGGTGGGGCGGGTGGGCCCGCTCCATCCTGAGGACTGGCCGGGAGACGAGGTGGGCTGGGGCGTGGTCCGCGAGACGTGGGGGCGCGGCTACGCCACCGAGGCGGCGGCCGCCGCGATGGAGTGGGCGTTCGACACGCTCGGCTGGACCGAGATCATCCACTGCATCGACGAGGGGAACACCGCGTCCGAGAAGGTCGCGGAGCACCTCGGGTCGCGGATGCTGCGCACCGGCTCGCTCCCCCCGCCGTACGGGGTGGACGTCATCAACATCTGGGGCCAGACCCGCGACGAGTGGCGCGCCCGGCGGCGCTGACGCAGACCCGCGGCTACTCCGTCGCCGGGGGCTTCGGCGCGCCGCGCTGGCGAAGCTGGAGCTCCCGGTCGGCGCCGGGGACGCCCGCCGCGAGCTGCTTCGTGCGCTCGCGCTCGGCGTTGAGCTCGACGCCCAGGAGCAGAGCCACGTTGGTGATCCAGAGCCACACCAGCAGCACCACCACGCCGCCGAGCGTCCCGTAGGTGCGGTCGTAGGCCCCGAAGTTCGCGACGTAGTACGCGAACGCGCCGGACACGACCGCCCAGACCACCAGCCCCAGGATCACGCCCCGGCAGCACGATCGCGAGGGCGACGACCAGCGGCGCCGCCCAGTCCGCCAGGTCGTCCTCGCGGAACTCCGATCAGCTGCGCTTCAGCGTCCGCTGTCCACCCGGTGTCCCGCGTCACCCCGGTCGACCGCAGCTCGCGCCGCGCGAAGTTGCCGGTGACGGCGCCGCCTTGGGCGCCGGCTCACGTCGCTCGCCCCGCTCACGTCGCCGTCTGCCGCTGCTGCCGCCGCTGGCGCTTCTTGCGCATCCGCCGCAGCACCCACGGCGCCACGATCGGCGCCAGCCGCCACGCCCACTTCCACATCACGTCGGGCCTCCCGGTCGCGACGATCGTTCCCGGCCCCGAACAGGCCAAACCGGCAGGTGCGCGGGCGAAACTGGCGAAATCGGACGGACGACCATGCGCCCCCGCCTCGCCACGGCCGTCGTCGCCGCCGCCCTCGCGGCCGCCGCCGCGGGCGCCGCCACGGCGCCCCTCGGGTCGGCGGCGCAGCGCCCGCCGCCCTTCTCCGAGTCGGGGGTCCTGACCATCGGCGCCCACGGCCCGGCGGTCCGCGCCCTGCAGCGCGAGCTGCGCTCCCGCGGCATCGCGGTCGCGGTCGACGGACGGTTCGGCCCCGGCACCCGCCGGGCCGTCGCACGCCTCCAGAAGCGCATGGGCCTGCGGATCAACGGCCTGGTCGACCGCCCCCTCCTGTGGTGGCTCGGCATCTCGGTGTGCGACCTCCCCGGCCCCACCACCGCCCGCGGCGCGGCCGGCGGCCGCCTGCGCCTCGGCGCGTACGGCCCCCAGGTGTGCGTGCTCCAGCGCACCCTCACCCGCGCGGGCTTCACCGTCGGCGTCGACGGCGGCTTCGGCCCCCAGACGCGCGCCGCCGTTCGCACCGCCCAGCGCCGCTTCGGCATGCGCCCCACCGGGGTCTCCGGCCCGAGCCTCCTGAAGCGCCTCCGCCGCGGCGGCCCCGCCACCGGGCAGACGGGCGGCACCACCCTGAAGGTCGGCTCGCGCGGCGTCCGCGTCCAGAAGCTCCAGGTCGCCCTGATCCGCAAGGGCTACGACGTGGACGTCGACGGCCAGTTCGGCCCCGCCACCCGCCGCGCGCTGGTCCGCTGGCAGCGCAAGACCGGCCTCCAGGCCGACGGCCGCGCCACCCCCGACGTGCTCCGCCGCATCGGCGCCGGCAAGCCGAGCCGCCTGCTCGCGTTCCCGGTCCAGGGCCCGCACAGCTTCTCCGACGACTTCGGCGCCCCCCGCCACCAGGGCAAGCACGAGGGCAACGACATCCTCGCCCCCATGCGCACCCCCGTCGTCGCCGTCGCGAACGGTGTGATCGCGGTGATGACCCGCAAGGAGCGGGGCCTCGGCGGCATCTGGATCTGGCTCCGCGCCGACGACGCCACCGGCTACTACTACGCCCACCTCAGCCGCATCACCCCCGGCCTCGCCCCGGGCTCGCGCGTCCGCGCCGGCCAGGTGATCGGGAATGTCGGCATGACCGGCGACGCCCGCGGCACCGTCCCGCACCTCCACTTCGAGCTTCACCCCCTCGGCCGTGGCGCCGTGGACCCGTACGCCGAGCTCAGGGCCGCCGACGCGGCGACCAACCCGGCCTAGCCGAGGATCCACCCCTCCTCGGCCAGGGCCGCCGCCGCGGTCTCCGGGTCGAGCGCCGGGGCGAACCATCCACTGAGCGAGCCGCGCCGGTCCTCGGCCTGCGCCCAACGGCACATGGCCCGCACCTGAAGCAGGTCCCGGATCGTGGGCTCATCGGGGACCGGGACCGCGCCCGGCCAGATCTCCGCGAAGACCACCTGGGCGTCCGGCGTCTCCGTGAACCCGGTCTCGAACGGCCAGATCGCGGAGATGTCGGACAACTCGGGATCGTCGCGCAGCCCCCGGACCCGCGGAATCCCGAGCAGGGCCTGGCTCCCCACGCTGCCGCTGCCGTACAACTTCCAGGTCTCCTGCACGCCCGGCATCGCCCGCTCGGTTGCGCGGAGGCGGGGCAGCCCGTCGTCGGAGAAGTCGAAGGCCTTCGTCACGGTCAGACCCTCGATTGCGGGGGTGGTGGGGCGACCCCAGAAGGGTCCCGGCAGACCGATGTCCCGATTCATCGCGGCCGCCACGTCGAAGCGATTGTTGGCGTTGCCCTCGTCATCGCAGATCTCGGCGCCGAGGCGGTCCCACGCCACCCGCCATCGCGGCGCGCCCGCACCTGGCGCCAGCCGGTCCGCCAGGCCGCGGGGATAGCCGAACGGGAAGTCGAACCCCACCAGGACGCGGGATCCGGCGCCGGCGAGCGCACGGACGCGGTCGCGGACGAACCGGGTCGCGATCGCTCGGCCCCGGCAGTAGGTGTCGGAGATGACGCCCGGCGAGCGTTCGCCGATCCAGATCGCGTCGGCACTCGGCGACGGCGGGCTCAGCGTGCTCCGGCCGCTCCAATCGACCATCAGGTACGCGTCGAACAGCATCGGGGGTGACCCTAGGGGCCGGTTGACCGGGGGGACTACCGGGTAGGGCCTTGGCCACCTCAACGGAGGCGACGCAGGTGGAATCCGGACCCGAAGCCCGCGGCCCCGCCGTCATGGCGAGCCGCGTCATCGTCGCGCTGCGCTGGTTCGTGGTCGCGGCGTGGATCGCCGCCGCCGTGGTGGTGTCGATGACGCTTCCCGGCCTCGGCGACAGCAGCGACCTGGCGCTGCCGCTCCCGGACGACGCGGCGCCCCTGAAGGCCGAGGCGCGCTCGGCGGAGATCTTCGGCGCGCCGCTCTTCACCCGCACCCAGGTGGTGGTGAGCCGGGACGGCGGGCTGTCCGCCCCGGAGCAGGCCGGCCTCGGGCGGTTCGCGCTCGACGTGAGCCAGAAGAAGGTGCCCGGCCTCGAGGAGGTCGCGGCGGCCGTGCCCCTGACCAGCGCCGGCGGGATCGCGCCGGGCGCCCAGCCGGGGCCGGCGTCGGTGATCACCTACCTCGCGTTCGACCCGGGGGCGTCGATCGCCCACCAGACGCGGGTGGCGCGCGACTACATCGCCGCCGCGCCGGTCCCGCAGGGCGCCCGCGCCGATCTGACCGGGACGTACCCGGCCCAGCAGGAGCAGATGGAGACCATCGACGACCGCCTCCCGCTGGTGGTGGGGGTCACGCTCGCGCTGATCGTGCTGGTGGTGGGGCTGGTGTTCCGCTCGGTGGTGGCGCCGCTGGTGGTGCTCGGGACTGTGGCGGTCGCGTACGCGATCGACATCCGGGTGATCGGCTGGGTGGGCGAGGCGAGCGGGATCACGGCCAGCCGCGACATCGAGCCGGTGGTCTCGGCGCTGCTGATCGGGATCGTCACCGACTACGCGATCTTCTACCTGTTCGGCGTCCGCAACCGGCTCCGCGACGGCGACGCCCGCCGCGCCGCGATCGGCGCCGGCGCGCAGATGACCGCGATCGTGATCACCGCCGGGCTCACCACCGCCCTCGGGACGGCGACGCTGCTGGTGGGCGACGTCGACTTCTTCCGCGCCTTCGCGCCGGCGCTGGCGCTGACCGCCGTGGTGGGCGTGGTGGTGTCGATCACGCTCCTCCCCGCGCTGCTGGCGATCCTCGGGCGGGGGACGTTCTGGCCGGGCGGCGTCCCGGAGGAGGCCCGCGACGGGCTGCGCCGCGAGCCGCGGCCCCCGCTGGCGACGCGCCTGCTGACCACCCGCGCCGTCGCCGCCGTCGCCGTGCTGCTGCTGGTGGGCGGGCTGGTGGTGGCCGCCTCGCCGCTCCGGAGCCTGGAGCTCGGCCTGGGTCTGAACAGCCGCCTGGCCCCCGAGGCGCGCACCGCGGTTGGGTTCGCCCCCGGGGTGACCGCGCCCACCGAGGTGCTGGTGGAGGGTTCCGGCGCGACCGACACGGCGTTCGCCGCCCGCCTGGCCGATGCGATGCGCGCCAGCCCCGGCGTGGCCGACGTGCTCGGCCCCGCCGACCCGGTGCCGCGGCTGGCGGAGTCGGTGTTCGTGAGCCAGGAGGCGAGCGCCTCCCGGTACGCCGTGGTGTTCGACTCCCCGCCCACCGAGCACGACGCGATCCAGGACTACCGCGACCTGGAGGACGCCCTGCCCGGCATGATCCGCGACGCGGGCGCGCCGGACGCGCGGGCGGGCGCGTCGGGCGACACGGCCATCGCGAGCGCGTCAGTGGATGCGATGCAGACCGAGCTGCTGCGCGTCGGCGCCGCGGCGCTGGTTGTGAACTTCCTGCTGCTCGCGATCTTCCTGCGGGCGCTGGTGGCGCCGCTCTACCTGCTCGTGGCCAACGCGCTCACGGTGGCCGCGACGCTCGGCATCACCACCTGGTTCTTCCAGGACCACCTGGGCCAGGGCCAGCTCGTCTACTACGTCCCGTTCGCGACTGCGGTGCTGCTGCTGGCGCTCGGCTCCGACTACAACATCTACCTGGTCGGCGGGATCTGGCGGGCGGGACGGCGCCTGGGGATCGTCGAGGGGATCCGCACCGCGATGCCGGCCGCGTCCCTCGGGATCTCCGTGGCGGGGCTGATCCTTGCGGCCAGCTTCGGCCTGCTGGCCCTCGTCCCCGTCGACGCGCTGCGCCAGGTCGCGTTCGTCATGGCCCTCGGCGTGGCGCTCGACTCGTTCGTGGTGCGGCCGTTCCTGGTGCCGTCGCTCATCACCCTGTTCGGGCGGAGCGGCTTCTGGCCCGGAGCGCCGGCGCTCAGCCCTCGGGAGTCCAGCGCGCCAGGCTCCGCTCCCGCCGGGCCGCGATGAGCTCCAGCACGACGACCTGCACCGACCCGGCGATCGGGATCGCGATGAGCGCCCCCAGGATCCCCGCGATGCTGCCGGCGATCAGGATCGAGATCAGCACCATCAACGGGGAGAGCTGGACGGTGCGCCCGTAGATCACGGGCTGCAGCACGTGGTTCTCGACCTGCTGGTACACGACGAGCACCGCCACCACGATGATCGCCTCGACGAGGCCCTGCGACAGCGCGCCGCCGGCCGCCGCGACGGTCGCGATCGTGGCGCCCACCAGGGGCACCAGATCGAGGATCGCCACCACCACCGCCAGCGGCAGCGCGAACGGCACGCCGACCGCCATCAGCGTGACGTAGGCGACGACCCCGGCGATGACGCTGATCAGCAGGTTGCCGGTCACGTAACCGCGGATCGTCCGGGTGACGCCGGCGAACACCCGCTCCCACCGCGGCCGCGACGCGGGCGGCACCAGGTCGAGCGTCCACGCCACCCAGCGGCGCCCCTCGCGGAGCATGAAGAAGGTGATGAAGAAGATCGTCACGGTGGCGACGACGGCGGTGAGGATGCCCTTCAGGATCCCGATCGCCGGCGCGCTGTAGCCCAGGATGCCGCTGCCCGACTGGCTGTCGAGCTGCTCGCGAACCTGGTCGGCCAGCCCGTAGTCGGTCTGGAGGAACCCGAGCGGCCCGCGGCCCTTGGTGATGTCGTCGATGGCGCCGGGCACCGCCTGGATCAGCTCCGTCGTCTGGTCGACGAGCGTCGGGACGACGGCCCAGGCGATCAGCCCCACCACGCCCAGCACGCCGAAGCAGACGAGGGAGACGGCGAGCGTGTTGGACAGCCCGCGGCGCTCCAGGAAGTCGACCGCGGGCATCATCGCGATCGCGAACAGCAGCGCGATGAACACCCAGCTGATGACCTGCCACGCCTCCAGGAAGACCCACACGGCCAGGGCCACGCCGAGGACGGTCGCGGCGATGACGAGCAGCGTCCGGGGCCGCACCAGGATCTCCCGCGACGGCGCCCGCTCGACCATCTCGGCCATCGTGCGGGGAGGGGCGGCGGGCGGTCCCTCTATCGTGGGCTGCTCAGGCATGTCCGCTGCGTACCCGCCCCGAGGATCCGCGAGACCGGCCGTCCTGGCCGCGTCGGCGATTTTGGCGTTCACGGCCGTGGCCGCGGTCGCGGCGACCGCCGCCGCCGCCGACGCCGGCGTGGGCCGCGCCGCCCGCACCCTCTACCCCGCCGCCGAGCGCGCCGCCGCGTCCGCCGCGTCGCCCGCCGGGTGGCAGGGCGCCTACGACGCGGCCCGCGACCTGCAGGAGGCGCTCCGCCGCGCGGCTCCGGTCACGCCTGAGTGCGCGCCGTTGCGGGTCGCCCTGGACCGCTACGCCGCCGGGCGGGTGCTCGAGATGGAGGGGATCGACCGGCCGAGCGCCGGCGACCGCGCCGCCGGCCGGCGGTCCGCCGAGCGCGCGCGGCGCCTGGTCGCGGCCCGCCGCACCCGCTGCGACGGCGGCGGCACCGCCCGGGCCCTGCCGCCGCTCGCGATGAGCCCCGCCGCCGGCGAGGCGTTCACCGGGACGGTGGTGGCCAGGACGCCGGATGGCTCGACGTCGGCGACGCTGACCGTGGACGGCGGCTTCGCCGGCACCGCCGCCGTCCGCCGCGGCCGGGTGCGCTTCGGGGTCAACGTGGCGCCCGGCCCCCACGACCTGCGTATCGCGTTCACGGCGGGCGCCGGGGTCACCCGGGTGCTGATCTCCCGCGGCGCCGTCCTGCTGCCGGACACCGCGCTGCGCCCCGCCTTCGCCGCCCGCGCCGACGCGGGCCTGGGGCGCCGCCTCGCCGCCGCCCTGGACGGCGGGCCCCGGTACCGGGCGGCGTGGGTGCACGACCTGGCCGACGGGCGCTCCGCCGGCGCCGGGTCGGACCTGCGCTTCCCCGCCGCATCCACCGTGAAGCTGGGGCTGATGGCGGCGGTGCTCGCCCGCCTGGGCGGCGCGCCGGAGCGCTCGGCGTACGCGTACGACCTCCAGGCGATGGCCACCTGGTCGAGCAACCTGGCGACGAACCGCCTGCTGCGGCGCTTCGGCGGGTCGGCCACGGCCGAGGAGGGCCTGCGCCGCCTGGGCGCCCGCGCCAGCACGTTCCCCGGCGAGTACATCGTCGGGACGCAGGTCGCGCCGCCCGTGGTGTCCCAGCGGGTCACGACCGCCCGCGACCTCGGCCGCATGCTCCTGTCGCTGCACTCCGCCGCGGCCGGCGACGGGGCGGCGGCCGCCTCCACCGGCCTGACCGTCCACCAGGCGCGGATGGCGATCGGATGGCTGGCGGCGTCCCAGCAGCGCGGCGACAACGCCAGCCTGCTCGCGGGCGGCGTCGCCCCCGGCACGGTGGTGGCGCAGAAGAACGGGTGGATCCKCGCCGCCCGCCTCGCCGCCGGGATCGTGTACCGGCCGCAGGGCCCGGCGATCGTGACCCTGGCGACCTACGACGCCGGCGGGGTATCGCTGGCGGCGGCGCAGGCGCAGGGCGCGAAGGTGGCGGCGCTCCTACGATGAGCGGGATGCGTCTCGGCGTCCTCGACCAGTCACCCGTGTCGGAGGGATCGAGCGGGGCGGCGGCGCTGCGCGAGACCGTCGCGCTGGCCCGCCTGACGGAGTCGCTCGGGTTCGGGCGCTACTGGGTCGCCGAGCACCACGGCGGCCCGCTGCTGGCGGGCGCCAGCCCGGAGTCGCTGATCCCCGCGATCGCGTCCGCCACGTCGCGCATGCGGGTCGGGTCGGGCGGCGTGATGCTGCCCCACTACAGCCCGCTGAAGGTGGCCGAGACGTTCAGCATCCTCGCCGGCCTCTTCCCCGGGCGGATCGACCTGGGCATCGGCCGGGCCGCGGGAACGGACCCCACCACGACGTTCGCCCTCCAGCGCGACCGCAGCCAGGCGATGCCCGACGACTTCCCCCAGCAGCTCGCCGAGCTGGTCGCATATCTGCGCGACGAGATGCCGCCCGACCACCCGTTCGCCCGCCACGCCGCGCTGCCCGGCCTCCCGGAGCTGCCGGAGCTGTGGCTGCTGGGCTCCTCGATGCAGAGCGCCCTCTGGGCCGCCGAGCTGGGGCTGCCGTACGCGTTCGCCGACTTCATCAGCGCCACCGGCGCGCCGGCCGCGGCCGAGTACCGCAGCCGCTTCGAGCCGTCGGCCGACCTCGCCGAGCCGTACGTCCTGGTGGCCGTCTCGGCCATCTGCGCCGACACCGACGAGGAGGCCGAGCGCCTCGCCTCCTCCGTGACGATGGCGATGCGGATGCTGCGCCGCGGCCGCCCCATCCCGCTGCCCGACCCGGACACCGCCGTGGCATGGCTGGCCGAGGAGCGCGCCCGGCCCCGGCCGCCCCGCGCGCTGGAGCGGCCCCGCACCCGCCGCATGATCACCGGCGCGCCGGAGACCGTGAAGGCCGGCATCGAGCAGGCCGCAGCCGAGTACGGCGCCGACGAGGTGCTGGTCGTGACCATCACCCACTCCCCCGAGGCCCGCCGCCGGTCCTACGAGCTCATCGCCGGCGCGTTCGCTCTGGAGCCGGCCTCCCGGGACACGGCCGAGGAGGCGCGTCTTTGAGTGCCGCTCGGTGCGTCTCGTCGCACTCGAACCCCTCCAATGAAGGGTGAGACGAGAGGACGGGACGCGGAGGGCGGGACGCCGGGGGTCGCGCACGGGACGGAAAGTCTCAATTGAGATCCCGGGGTCCCAAATGCGCCGGATCGCCCCGGGCCCCTTCGATGAAGGCTGAAACGAGGGCGGTTCGCCGAGATCGCTCGGACGGAACGTCGGCGTCCTCCCGTCCGTGGCGAGAACATTGACACGCCCGTGGTAACGTTGCGGCGTGGCGGCTGACCGCGACACACCACAGGCGCTGACGATCAACGAGGCCGCGGAGACCACCGGGTGGTCGTCGCGGATGCTGCGCTACATCGAGCGCATCGGACTCGTCGTGCCGCCCCGTTCGCCGGGCGGCTACCGCCTGTACGGCGCCGCCGAGCTGCAGCGGCTCCGGACGCTGCGCGAGCTGCTGCGCGACCACGACGTCGCCCTCGGCGAGGTCGGCTTCGCGCGGCGCATGCGCATGGACGACGACATGGCGGGCGCGGTGGAGCTCTGGCTCGACGCCACCCCGGCCCGCCCGCCGGACACGACCCCGGACGACTGGCTGCGCCACGAGCAGGAGAAGCACATGCGCCTGCTCGGGCTGCCCCAGCCCTCACCGACGACCTGACGGAGACCGCATGACCACCGCCCCGCCCCTCCACGCCGACTTCAAGGTGGCCGACCTCTCGCTCGCGGAGTTCGGGCGCAAGGAGATCACGCTCGCCGAGCACGAGATGCCGGGGCTCATGGCGATCCGGGCCGAGTACGCCGACCGGCAGCCCCTGAAGGGCGCCCGCGTGACCGGCTCGCTCCACATGACCGTCCAGACGGCGGTCCTGATCGAGACGCTCACGGCCCTCGGCGCCGACGTGCGCTGGTGCTCCTGCAACATCTTCTCCACCCAGGACCACGCCGCGGCGGCGATCGCCGTGGGCCCGACGGGCACCGCCGAGGAGCCCGCCGGCGTCCCCGTCTACGCCTGGAAGGGCGAGACCCTCGACGAGTACTGGTGGTGCACCGAGCAGGTGCTCCGCTGGCCCGACGGCGGCGGCCCCAACATGATCCTGGACGACGGCGGCGACGCGACGCTGCTCGTCCACCTCGGCACCGAGTACGAGCACAAGGGCGCCGTCCCGGACGACGCGAACGCGGGCTCCGAGGAGGAGACGATCATCCTCGGCGTCCTGCGGCGGTCCCTCCGGGAGGACCCGAAGCGCTGGACCACGATCGGCGCCGGCATCAAGGGCGTGACCGAGGAGACCACCACCGGCGTCCACCGGCTCTACCAGCTGGCGGAGAAGGGCGAGCTGCTCTTCCCGGCCATCAACGTGAACGACTCGGTGACCAAGTCGAAGTTCGACAACCTCTACGGCTGCCGCCACTCGCTCATCGACGGCATCAACCGCGCCACCGACGTGATGATCGGCGGCAAGGTCGCCGTGGTCTGCGGCTTCGGCGACGTCGGCAAGGGCTGCTCCGAGTCGCTCCGCGCCCAGGGCGCCCGCGTGATCGTCACCGAGATCGACCCGATCTGCGCGCTCCAGGCCGCCATGCAGGGCTACCAGGTGGCACCGCTCGACGAGATCGTGGAGCAGGCGGACATCTTCATCACCGCCACCGGCAACAAGAACATCATCACGGCCGCGGACATGGGCCGGATGAAGCACCAGGCGATCGTCGGGAACATCGGCCACTTCGACAACGAGATCGACATGGCCGGCCTCGCCGGGGTCGAGGGGATCCGCAAGATCAACATCAAGCCGCAGGTGGACGAGTGGGTGTTCCCCGACGGCCACGCGATCATCGTGCTGTCGGAAGGCCGCCTGCTGAACCTGGGCAACGCGACCGGCCACCCGTCGTTCGTGATGTCGTCGTCGTTCACCAACCAGACGCTGGCGCAGATCGAGCTGTGGACCAAGTCGGACACGTACAAGAACGACGTGTACGTCCTGCCGAAGCACCTCGACGAGAAGGTCGCCCGGCTCCACCTCGACGCCCTCGGGGTGAAGCTGACGACGCTCTCCGAGGAGCAGGCCGACTACATCGGCGTGCCGGTCGAGGGCCCGTACAAGGCGGACCACTACCGCTACTAGCCGGTCCCCGGCGGCCGGGCGCGCGCAGGATCGCGAGCCCGGCCGCCGAAGGTCGGCGGGCATGCGCCGGTTCCGCCGCGCCGCCGTCGGCGGCCTCGCCGCCGCGCTCGCCGTGGGCGGGGCGCTGGCCGTGTCCGGCTGCGGGCAGGCGCCCGAGGCGGAGCAGGCGGACGCGCCACGCACGGCGTCCAATCCGCGGACGACCCCCGCCCCCGCACGCCCCCACACGCCGCGCTCGGACCGCGGGCAGCTCACGCTGAAGGCGACCCTCGGCGGGGACATCTCCCCGAAGTCGGTCGCCGCGTCGGGCACCGGCCTCGTCTTCGCCCAGAACATGATGTACCGGCATTCGGTGACGGTGTACGACGCGCGCCGCCTGAAGCTGCGCAAGACGATTCCTGACACGGTGCGGCTCTCGCGCCTCGGCTACCCCGAGTACGGGGGCGAGCAGCGCGGCGCTCCGGTGGAGGCGGCCTTCTCGCCGAACGGGAAGTACGCCTACGTCTCCAACTACTCCATGTACGGCCAGGGCTTCGGGCCGGAGGGCCACGACGTCTGCTCGCCGTCCTCCGGCTACGACCGCAGCTTCGTCTACCGCATCGGGCTCGAGCGGCTGACGATCGACAAGGCGTACCGCGTCGGGCCGGTGCCGAAGGTCGTCGCCGTCACCCGCGACGGCGCCTACGTGCTGGTGAGCAACTGGTGCGGCTACGACGTGAGCGTCGTCTCCACCAAGCGCGGCCGCCAGGTGCGCAGCATCCCCATCGGGGCCTACCCGCGGGGCATCGCGATCTCACCGACGAAGGACGTGGCGTACGTCGCCCAGATGGGCGGCACCGAGATCGTCCGCGTCGACCTGAAGGCGTGGCGCACGCGGCGCCTGCCGATCGGCCTGGGCCCCCGCGCCGTCGTCGTCGGTCCCGCCGGCAAGGTCCTGTTCGCGACGCTCAACGCCGAGGGCCGCGTGGCCCGCCTCGACCTGCGCACCGGCGCCGTCATCAAGGCGTCCACCGGCAGCGCGCCCCGGAGCCTGGCCATCGCCGCCGACGGGCGGGCCCTCTACGTCGTGAACTACGAGAGCGGTACCGTCAGCAAGCTGCGTGCCTCCGACCTTCACGTGATGCAGACCATCCCGGCGTGCCCGAACCCGATCGGGATCACCTACGAACCGGTCACGCACCGGGTCTGGGTGGCCTGCTACGGCGGCCAGATCCGGGTCTACGACGACGGGCGCCGCCCATGATGACCGCGCCCGTCCTCGCCGTCGGCGACTCGGTGATGCTCGGCGCCGCGCCGGCCGTCCGTGCGGCGATACCGGGGGTCACCATCGACGCCCGGGTGTCGCGCCAGTTCTCCGAGGGCGCCGCGGCCGTCCTGGCGGGCAGGAGCCGGCTGAACCCGAAGACCATCGTCATCCACCTGGGCGACAACGGCTACATCCCCTTCCGGCCGTTCGAGGCGCTGCTCACGAAGCTCGCGTCCACGCCCCGGGTGGTGCTGGCGACGGTGCGCGTGCCGCTGAAGTGGGAGAAGTCGGTGAACGACGCCATCCGCTACGCCGCCCGCCACCACACGAACGTGGTGATCGCCGACTGGCACGCGGTGTCGGGCCGCCCGGGGCTCCTGGTGGACGGCGTCCACACCACCCCGAAGGGCGCGCGGCTCTACGCCCGCACGATCAAACGGGCCATCACGCGGGGGCGCTGACCGCCGCCGGCGCCGGCCGGCCGGCGCCCCGGAGCACCCGGACCGCCGCCACCAGCAGCAGGCCCAGCATCGGCAGCAGGGCCACCCCGATCGGCACGTCCGCCATGTGCAGCACCCCGGCCGCGGCCAGCTGGGTCGCCACCCCCGCGGTGAACCCGCCCGTGTTCGCCAGCCCCGTCGCCGCCCCGGCCTCCTCGGCCGGGTTGCCCGCCCGCGCCACGTCGAAGCTCAGCATCGCGCACCCTCCCGCCATTCCGGCCACCACCAGCGACGCCAGGATGACCGCCGACGGCGGGTGCCCGCCCGGCCAGAGGAGCGTGGCCGACCACGCCGCCGCCAGCGCCAGCACCGTCCCCCGGATGAGCCCGTCGCGGTGGCCGCGCGCCGCCAGCGCCCCGAACGCCGGCGCGGACGCCCCGAACGTCGCCACGCACACCAGCAGCCACACCCGCGCCGTCGCCGGCGCCACGTCCTGCGCCCGCACGAGGTAGGGGTACCCCCAGAGCGCGGTGATCGCGATGAACGGCCCCATCAGCGCGAAGTGCGACCAGAACGCCCGCCGCGTCGCCGGCCTCGCCCACGTGGCGCGCAGGGTCGCCCCCATGGGCGTCCGCTTCATCGCTCCTGGGGTCGCCGGACCGGGCGCCATCGCCGGCCCCGGCCGGTCGCGGACACCGCGCATGCACACCAGCGCCAGCACCACCGTCAGGGCGCCGCTGCCCGCGAACGTCGCCGTGAAGCCGATCCCCGCCAGCGCCACCCCCAGCGGCACCGTCGTCCCGATCTGCCCGATCGCCCCCGCCAACCCGGTCAGACTCGCCAGCAAGGGGTAGCGCCGCACCGGGAACCAGTTCTGCGCGATCCGCAGCACCGACAGGAACATGAACGCGTCGCCGACGCCCACCAGGGCGCGGCCACCCAGCGCCAGCGGCGCGGACGTCGCCAGGCCGAACGCCGTCTCGCCCACCGCCATCAGCACCAGCCCGAGGGTCAGCGCACGGCGCGGCCCGATCCGGTCGGCCGCCAGCCCCGCCGGGACGGTCCACAGCAGGTAGAGGCCGAGCTGGATCGCCGACACCGTCGCGATCGTGCCGGCCGACAGTCCGAAGCGCTCCTGCACATCCAGCGACGCGACGCCGAGGCTCATCCGGTGGAACAGCGCCACCAGGTAGAACGACGCCGCCAGGCCCCACACCGCCCAGGCGCGACGGGTCGTACGGCTCGTCGCCATCTCGCGCTCATCTGCTGTGCGACTTAGATGCATGAGGGATGCATATCAGATCGGATTGCGGTGCGACTCCTTGAGCGGTAGAGATCCCGCATGTCGACCGCCGACCGACCGCCGGCCGCCAAGGACCGGGCGTACGCGTACGTGAAGGAGCGGATCCTCGACGGGGCCTACCCCGGCGGCGAGCTGCTCTCGGAGGGCGAGGTGGCGGAGGCCCTGGACGTGTCGCGAACCCCGGTGCGCGAGGCGTTCCTGCTGCTGGAGGCGGAGGGGCTGATGCGCCTCTACCCCAAGCGCGGGGCGCTGGTGGTGCCGGTGTCGCCGGGCGAGGTGCGGGATCTGATCGACACGCGACTGCTGGTGGAGCGCGACGCCGCCCGCCGGGTGGCGCGCGACCCGGTGCACCGCGAGCAGGTGGCGACCACCCTCGAGGATCTGCTGGACCGCCAGCAGGAGGCCCTCGACCGGGGGGACGTTCCCGCCTTCGTGCAGGCCGATCGCGATTTCCACCACGCGATCGTGGCGGCGTCGGGGAACGCCATCCTGACGCGCCTGTCCGACTCGCTGCGCGACCGCCAGCGCCGGATCGTGGCGACGACGGTCGCCCGCGACCCCGACCTGATCCGCCGCTTCCTGGACGAGCACCGGGCGATCTGCGACGCGATCGGAGCCGGCGACGCCCGCGCGGCGGGGCGCCTGGTGGAGGCCCACCTGGACCTCGCGCGCGCCGGCCTGGAGGGCGCCACCTAAGGATTCGGCGGCGGGGGCTCGACACGGTCACCCGCCCGGGGGGACGATCGGGGGGACCGCCGTGTCCTCCGACGCGCCCACCACCGCCACGCAGCCACAGCCCGTCCGGGGCACGGGGCGGCTGATCGGCGGCGTGATCCTGGTGGTGATCGGCGTGCTGGTGTTCGCGGTCGGCGGCGTGCTGCTGGGGCTGCACCTCGGCACGCGCGACGACGACGGGTTCTACGAGATCGGCCAGAACCTGTCTCTTATACACATCTAGATGTGTATAAGAGACAGGTCTTCGTCTTCCTGCTGGTGATCGGCGTGCTGGTGTTCGCGGTCGGCGGCGTGCTGCTGGGGCTGCACCTCGGCACGCGCGACGACGACGGGTTCTACGAGATCGGCCAGAACCGCATCGCGACGCCGGCGCGGGCGCTCGTGTCCGACAGCGTGGAGGTGGACGTCGGCGACGCGTGGTTGATCGACGCCTCCGACCTGGGCGACCTGCGCCTCGCGGCGGAGTCCGCGCGGGGCGGCGAGGTGTTCGTCGGGATCGGGCCGACGGCCGACGTGCGCCGCTACCTGGCGGGCGTCGCGCAGCAGCAGGTCGACTTCACGGACGGCGACCTGGATGACGCCACCATCGGCGCCCGGGCGCCCGCGCCGCCGGGGTCGCAGACGTTCTGGGCGGCGTCGGCGCAGGGCACCGGGGAGCAGGCGGCGGTCTGGACCATCGAGGACGGCGAGTGGAGCGGGGTCGTCATGAACGCCGACGGCGCGGCGGGCGTGGCCGTCACCGCGCAACTGGGGTTCAAGACCGACCTGGGGCTGTGGGTCGGCATCGGTGCGCTGGTGTTCGGCCTGATCCTGCTGGGGATCGGCGTGTGGCTGCTGGTGTCGCGGGCGCGCGCGCGGGCCCGCAGCCGGGGGGTCCCGGGCGCGCCCGGCCCGCCGGCCGCCCCACCGCCGCCGCCACCGCGGCCGCCCCACGCCTCCCCGTACTAGGAGCGCAGGTACAGGAGCACGGCCAGGACCCGGCGGGAGTCGCTGCCGGTGGAGGGCAGGCCGAGCTTGGTGAAGATGCTGGAGACGTACTTCTCGGCGGCGCGGAGGGTGATGACGAGGTGGTCGGCGATGCCCTGGTTGGAGCGGCCCTCGGCCATCAGCGCCATCACCTCCTTCTCGCGCGGGGTGAGCGCGGCGACCGGGTCGTCCTGGCGGCGCCGGCCGAGGAGGGTGGAGACGATGGTGGGGTCGATCGCCGACCCGCCGGCGGCGACGCGCCGCACCGCGCCGACGAACTCGTCGACGTCGCTCACGCGGTCCTTCAGCAGGTAGCCGGCGCCCTCGGCCGAGTCGGCCAGGAGCTGCATCGCCAGCCCGAGCTCGACGTACTGGGAGAGCACCAGCACGCCGACGCCCGGGTAGGTCTCGCGGATCGCGATGGCGGCGCGCAGACCCTCGTCGGTGTGGGTCGGGGGCATGCGGATGTCGACGATCGCGACGTCCGGCGCGTAGCTGCGGACCTTGAGCATCAGGTCGTCGGCGTCCTCGCTCTGCCCCACCACCTCGATCCCGGCGTCGACCAGGATGCGTGCGATCCCCTCGCGGAGCAGGACGCTGTCGTCGGCGATCACGACCCGCATGGGATCTCCGCGCTCACCCGCGTGCCGCCTCCCTCGGGGCTCCACACCCGGAGGCGGCCGCCGAGGGCCTCCACCCGGTCGGCCAGGCCCCGCAGGCCCGACCCCTTCTCGGTGTCGGCCCCGCCGACGCCGTCGTCGGCGACCTCGATGAGGACCAGGTCGCCCTGGCGGACGACGTCGACGCGCACGGACCCGGCCTCGGCGTGCTTGCCGATGTTCGCCAGGCTCTCGGCCACGAGGTAGTACGCCGCCACCTCGATCGCCTCCGGCAGCCGCTGGTCGACGCGGACGTTCAGCGTCACCGGGACCGGCGCGGTCGCGGCCAGCTGCTCCAGGGCCACGTCCAGCCCGTGGGAGCTCACCACCGCGGGGTGCAGGCCGTGAGCGACCTGCCGCAGCTCCGCGAGGGAGCTGGCGATCTCGCCGCGGGCGCGCGCCAGGTCGGCCCGCTCCGGGGCGTCCTGCGGGAGGCGGCTCTCCATGCGGCCGAGCTCCATCGAGAGGGCCACCAGGCGCTGCTGGGCGCCGTCGTGGAGGTTCCGCTCCAGGCGCTTGCGCTCGTCCTGTGCCACCTCGACGATCCGCGTCCGGGATCCCCGCAGCTCCTCCAGCCGCGCGCGCAGCTCCACCTGGAGCCGGGTGTTCTCCAGCGCGATTGCGGCCGCCGCGCTGGCGCCCGCCATCAGCTCGCGCTCGTCGGAGAGGACCGGGTCGTGCAGGAGGGCCGCGATGCGCACGCCGTCGTGCTGGATCGGCGTCACGGCGCGCGCGTCGCCCGGCTCGGGCAGCGCCACCTCGTGCCCGTCGGCGTCGGCGTAGCTGCCGAACTCGGGGAGCCAGTAGACGAGCTGGAGGGTGGGGTCGCGGAGCGTGCGCGCCAGGGCGCGCTGGAGCTCGTCCGGATCGGGGTTGCCGCGCAGGTGGACCATGAGGTCGCCCACCCCGCTGCGCGCCAGACGGGCGTCGAGCACGCCGATCAGGAACAGGATCGGCGTGAAGCCGATGATGGCGAGGGCGGTCCGCTGGACCTCCACGAACGCCGGCCAGTCGGAGGCGGCGAAGACGTAGAGCAGCGCGAGCCCCACGAGGCCGGCCACGAAGACCAGGGTCAGCGCCGACGGCCAGATGCGCCGGGGGCGCCCCGCGGCCACCCATCGCGCCAGCAGCATCGCCGCGGCCGCCAGGCAGATGGCCGACGTCGTGTAGAGCTGGGTGCGCTCGATGATCCGGTAGGTGTCGAAGTCGTCCGACACGCCGAAGCCGTTCTGGGGGATGGAGTCCAGGAAGAACAGCTTGGCCACCTGGAGGCCCAGCGCGACCGCGTACCCGGCGACGACGACCACCCGCTCGCGCGTCGAGCGCAGCCGGCCGGACGGGAACGCCAGCGTCACGTGGATGAACGCGGCGGCGGCGAAGATGTCGAGCGAGGCCCCGATCGACCAGAGCACCGTGTTCTGCACGAACTGGAGGCAGAGCAGCCCGGTGCTGAAGCCGACGGCCACCATCAGCACCCCGAGGCGGCTCTCGGGACGCCGCCACCACGCGATCAGCCCGGCCGCGATGTACGGCACGCTGATCCACTGGAGCAGCGCCACCTGGATGTCGGCGACGCCCTCGTTCGTGGCGACGTGGATCGAGAAGGCGCAGAGCACGACCCCCGCGAGCGCGAGGACGCCGAGCACCAGCGGATGGGGCGGACGGGCGGTCACGGGCCGACCCTATTCCGGCTCACCCGCCCCGGATACACCAGAAAACCGGCCAATTGCGCGCCGGTGGGCCCCATGTCCGCTGGGCGCGTCCCGCACCACCCTGTCGGTGATGGCAATCGACACGACAGAGGTGACGCGATGAAGACACAAGTGATCCAGGGTGAGCCGGACGAAGCAGGCGCGGCGGTCGTCGCGGCGCCACCCGCGGCAGAGCGCAGTGCGCCCCGTGGGCACGGCGGGCGCGTGATCGGCGGCGCCGTCGCGGCGACGCTCGGGCTGGCCGCCCTCGCCGGCGGCGGCGCGCTGGTGGGCGTCCACGCCACCCAGCGCGACGACGACGGCTACTACACGGCCGACGCGGTCGAGCTGACCACGCCCACCCGGGCGCTGGTGGCGGACGACGTGGACGTCGACCTGGACGGGGTGACGTGGCTGCTCGACGACGGCCGGCTCGGCGACCTGCGGTTGACGGCGACCGGGGCCCGCGACGGACCCGTGTTCGTGGGCATCGGGCCCCGGGAAGACGTGGAGGCCTACCTGAGCGGCGTGCCCCAGGCGTCCGCCGACTTCGGCGACGCCGGCGTCCCGACCGAACGGACGGCGGGCGCCCGAGCGCCGGCGCCGCCGGCCGCCCAGACGTTCTGGTCGCAGTCGGCGTCCGGGAGCGGTCGCCAGACGATCGTCTGGCCGGTCGACTCGGGCGAGTGGAGCGCCGTGGTGATGAACGCCGACGGCTCCGCCGGAGTCGCCGTGGAGTCCCAGCTCGGCGTCCGCACCGATGGCGTGCTGTGGCTCGGCATCGCCGCACTCGCCGCCGGCGCCGGCCTGGCCGCGCTGGGGACCGCCCTGATCGTCTCCGGGCGGCGGCGGGCCCGCGAAGGGGACCGCGAGGACCCGTAGGCCGTACCCCCGCACACCTGCGCACCATCCCGGAGCCCCGCCCACGCGGGGCTCCGTCGTGCCGGGGGCGGGTCGACCGCCGGCCGCCCACCAGAAACCCGCCCCCCCGGTCCACCGGCGCCCCCCGGTGCCGCCGGTCCCGCTCCGCACGAGGTTGGACCCAGGCGACGGACCCCGATCCACGCGGTCCGCGCACCGAGACCGGAGGCACCGATGTCCCCCCTGAAGCACTCGACCAACATCGCGGCCCGCATGGGTCGTTGGAGCGCCGCACACCGCAAGACGGCCATCTTCGGGTGGCTCGCCTTCGTGGTCGTCGCGTTCTCGCTCAGCATCTTCTCCCCGATGACCACCATCGAGCAGACCGACTCCGGCGTCGGCGAGTCCGGCCGCGCCGACAAGATCATCGACCGGGCCTTCGACCTCGACGAGGACGGCCTCGGCGAGATCGTCGTGGTCCAGTCCGACACCCAGACCGCCGATTCACCCGAGTTCCGCCGCACGGTCAACCAGGTCGTCGCCACCGTCGGCTCGTTCGAGCAGGTGTCGAAGATCCAGTCGCCCTACGCCCCTCAGCACGAGGGCCAGATCTCTCCTGACCGCCACGCGGCGATGATCACGTTCGCCCCGCGCGGCGACCTGGCGGAGGCGTCCAAGTACATCGACGACATCGTCGCCGCCGTGGACAAGGTCCAGGCGGAGCACCCCGGCCTGGTCGTCGCCGAGGGCGGCGTGTCGAGCGAGAAGGAACTCCAGGACCTCATCGGGTCCCAGCTCGCGCGGGCGGGCCTGATCGCCATCCCGCTCACCATCATCATCCTGCTGCTCGTCATGGGCACCGGCTTCGGCGCCCTGGTGCCGGTCCTGCTCGGCCTGACCTCGGTCCTGGCCACGCTGGGCCTGGTTTCCCTTCCCAGCAACGTCATCCCGATGGACGAGCAGATCGCCGAGGTCATCCTCCTCGTCGGCCTGGCCGTCGGAGTGGACTACTCGATCTTCTACATGCGCCGGGCACGCGACGAGCGACGCGCCGGCCGCTCCGAGGGCGCCGCCCTCGAGGCCGCCGCAGCGACGTCCGGTCGCGCGGTGCTCATCTCCGGGTTCACGGTCATGATCGCCATGGCCGGGATGTTCTTCTCCGGCGACAAGATGTTCATGTCCTTCGCGATCGGCACGATCATGGTCGTCCTGGTCGCGATGATCGGCTCCCTCACGGTGCTGCCGGCGACCCTGTCGGCGCTCGGCGACCGGGTGCACCGCACCCGCATCCCGTTCCTCAAGCGCCGGGCCCGCCGCGAGGCCGCCCGCGCCGAGGCCGGCCAGGAGGGCTCGCGCGTCTGGAGCGCGATCCTGAAGCCGGTCCTGCGCCACCCGGTGATCTCCACGATCGCCGCGACCGGGGTCCTGGTGGTCATGGCCCTTCCCGCCCTGATGATCCACCCGACCGACACCGGGCTGGACGCGATGCCCAAGTCGCTGCCCGCCCTCGAGGCCTTCCACGTCATCGAGGACAACTTCCCCGGCGGCGCGAGCCAGGCCGTGGTCGCGGTGCGCTCCGACGACCCGACCGCGACGATGGCTCAGATCGACGAGCTCAAGCGCCAGGCCCTGGCCACCGGCGAGATCCTCGAGCCGATCGACGTGGACCGCTCTCCGGACGGCTCGACCTTCCAGGTGTCCGTCGCGCTCGCCGGCGAGGGCACGGACTCCGTCTCCGACCACGCCCTGGCCACCCTCCGCAACGAGGTCATCCCGGCGACCATCGGCACCCTCCCGGGCGCCGAGTACGGGGTCACCGGCGGCACCGCGTCCTCCCGTGACTTCACCGACGCCATGAAGAACTCGGCGCCGCTGGTCTTCGGGTTCGTGTTGCTGTTCGCGTTCCTGCTGCTCCTGGTCGCCTTCCGCTCGATCATCGTGGCGCTGAAGGCGATCATCCTGAACCTGCTCTCGGTGGCCGCCGCCTTCGGCGTGCTGGTCGCCGTCTTCCAGTGGGGCTGGGGCGAGAACCTGCTCGACTTCAACTCCACCGGCGGGATCGCCTCCTGGCTCCCGATGTTCATGTTCGTGATCCTGTTCGGGCTCTCGATGGACTACCACGTGTTCATCCTGAGCAAGGTCCGCGAGCTCTACGACCGCGGGATGAACACCCGTGACGCGGTCGAGCACGGCATCCGCAGCACGGCCGGCGTGGTCACCGGCGCGGCGGTCGTGATGGTCGCGGTGTTCAGCGTCTTCGCCCTGCTGCCCATCGTGGACTTCAAGCAGATGGGGATCGGCCTGGCGACGGCCATCCTGATCGACGCCACCATCGTGCGCGCGGTGCTCCTGCCCGCCTCGATGACGCTCCTCGGCGACAAGAACTGGTACCTGCCGAGCTGGCTCCGCTGGCTGCCCCACCTCGAGCACGAGCGCGAGCTCGAGCCCGAGACGGCTCCGCTCCCCAAGGGCGCGGTGGCCTAGGGCCCGGCGTGGCGGCCCCGTCCCCGCTCCGGCGGGGGCGGGGCCGCTCCACGTCCCCCACGGACACATGAGACGACATCATGAGACGCCCCACCGCCATCCAGCTCTCCCAGCTCCTCACCGCCGCGATGCACTGCACGTGGTGGACGACAGCTTCATCCAGCCCCAGCCGGGCACCTCGGCCGGGGACCACCTGGCGGGCGGGATCATCCCGGTCGCCGTCCTCGCCGCCGCGGCGGCCCTGCTCCCCCGGGTGCGGGCCGGCCTGCGCGGCGCCCTCACCCTCCTCATCGGCTTCGCCGGGGTCATGGTCGGCTCCGAGGCCGCCTACTTCACGGCCACCGGCCATGCCTCGGGCGACGACTGGACCGGGCTGCTCGCGCTCGCCGCGGGCGTCGCCATGTTGATCCTCGGCGGCCGTGACCTCTGGCGCTCGCGCAGGCGCGACGGCAGCGCGATCCGCCGCAGCGGCCGGCGCCTCGCGATCGTCGTGGGGTCGGTCCTGGTCGGCTACCTCGTGCTCTTCCAGTTCGCGATGGGCTACGGCACCACCCACATCGCGTCCCCCGAGGTCCCCGAGGTGGATCTCGGGCGTCCCTTCCAGGACGTCACCGTCCCCAGCGCCGACGGCGTCGAGCTCTCGGGCTGGTACGTCCCGTCGCGCAACCGCGCGGCCGTGGTGATCGTCGCCATGGGCCGCACCAGCCCCGCGCCGCACGCCCGCATGCTCGCCCGCAACGGGTACGGCGTGCTGGTCATCGACCCCCGCGGGTGGGGGCGGAGCCACGGCGACCCGAACGCGTTCGCCTGGGCCGGGTCGAAGGACGTCCGCGGCGCGGTCGCGTGGCTCGCGGCGCGGCCCGAGGTTGATCCCGCGCGCGTCGGCGGGCTCGGCCTGTCGGTGGGCGGCGAGATGATGATCCAGGCCGCCGCCGAGTCCGACGGCCTGTCGGCCGTGATCTCCGAGGGCGCCGGCGAGCGCTCCGTGCGCGAGTTCCTGAGCGGCGCGTCGGGCCCGGACTGGCTCGCCCTGCCGCAGTACGCGGTGCTCACCACCTCGGTGGCGCTGTTCGGCAACGACACCCCGCCGCCCGGCCTGGAGGACCTGGCCGGCGACGTCGACGAGCCGCTGCTCCTGATGTACGGCGAGCACGGCCAGCCCCTCGAGCGGGAGCTCAACCCCAAGTACGCAGCCGCCGCCGGCGACACCGCCACCCTCTGGGAGGTGCCGGGCAGCGGCCACATGGAGGGGCTGGACGCCCAGCCGGAGCAGTACGAGCGCCGCGTGGTGGGCTTCCTGGAGGACGCGCTCGGGTAGAGGACGGCATGGCCCGTATCGGCTGGCACGCCTCGCACGAGCAGATCCCGCCCAGCCGCCTCCTCCGCGACGCCGCGCTCGCGGAGGAGGCCGGCTTCCAGGCGGGGATGTCGTCCGACCACTTCTCGCCGTGGAGCGTGCGGCAGGGCGAGTCGGGCTACGCGTGGTCGTGGCTCGGGGCGGCCCTCGCGACGACGTCGCTGCCGTTCCGGGTGGTCTGCGCGCCGGGGCAGCGGTACCACCCCGCGGTCGTGGCCCAGAAGGTCGCGACGCTGGAGGAGATGTTCCCCGGCCGGCTGTGGGTGTGCCTCGGGTCGGGCGAGGCCTCGAACGAGCACATCACCGGCGACCGCTGGCCGCCGAAGGCCGACCGCAACGCCCGCCTGCGCGAGTGCGCGGACATCATCCGCGCCCTCCTCGCCGGGGAGGAGGTGACCCACCGGGGCCACGTGGTGGTCGACCACTTCGACGAGGCGGCCCGGTTCGTCCGCCCCGAGGACATGCACGGCGCGGTGCTGTGCGGCGCCGACCCCGGGCGCTTCGCCGAGTGGATCACCGAGGCCGCCGAGCTCGGCTTCGACGAGGTCAACCTCCACCACGTCGGCCGGGACCAGCAGCCCTTCATCGAGGCGTTCGGGCGCGACGTGCTGCCGCGGCTGACATGAGCCGCCGCAAGGTCACCAGCGACCTGTGGTGGAAGAACGGGCTCGTCTACTGCCTGGACGTCGAGACGTTCCAGGACTCCGACGGCGACGGCGTCGGCGACCTCGGCGGGCTGATCGACCGCATCGACTACCTCGCCGGGATGGGCGTCACGTGCCTGTGGCTCATGCCGTTCTTCCCGTCCGTGCAGCGCGACGACGGCTACGACGTGACCGACTTCTACGCGGTCGACCCCCGCCTCGGGACCCTCGGGGATCTCGCCGAGATGGTGCGGACCGCGAACGACCGCGGGATGCGCGTCATCGCCGACCTCGTCGTGAACCACACCTCCTCCGAGCACCCGTGGTTCCAGGCGGCGCGGTCCTCGCGCGACGACCCGTACCACGACTGGTACGTCTGGCAGGACGAGAAGCCGGCGGAGAAGCCCGTCGACGTCGTCTTCCCCGACCAGGAGGACTCCAACTGGACGTATGACCGCACGGTCCGCCAGTGGTACCTCCACCGCTTCTACCGCCACCAGCCGGACCTGAACGTCGCCAACCCGGCGGTGCGCGACGAGATCACCCAGATCGCCGGGTTCTGGCTCCAGCAGGGGCTCGCCGGGTTCCGGATGGACGCCGTGCCGTTCCTCATCGAGCCGGTCGGGATGCCCCCGGGCGCGATCCAGGACCCCCACGACCTGCTCGCCGACCTGCGGGCCTACCTCGGCCGCCGCCGCGGCGACGCGGTGCTGCTGGGCGAGGTGAACCTGCCCCCGGCGGACCAGGTCGCGTTCTTCGGCGCGGACGGCCGGCGCGAGCTGGACCTGATGTTCGACTTCCACGCAATGCAGTACACGTACCTCGCCCTGGTGCGCGAGGAGGCCGCGCCCCTGGCCGAGGCGCTCGCCCGCCTCCCCGAGATCGCGCCCGAGTCCCAGTGGGCGTCGTTCCTGCGCAACCACGACGAACTGACGCTCGATCAATTGAGCGACGACGAGCGCGAGGAGGTCTTCGCGCGGTTCGCGCCCGACGAGGACATGCGCCTCTACGGCCGCGGCATCCGCCGCAGGCTGCCGCCCATGCTGGACGGCGACGACCGCTGGCTGCGGATGGCCTACTCCCTCATGTTCTCGCTCCCCGGCACCCCGGTGCTCTTCTACGGCGAGGAGATCGGGATGGGCGAGAACCCGGACCTGGAGGGCCGGATGGCCGTCCGCTCCCCGATGCAGTGGACCGACGCGCCCTCGGCCGGCTTCTCGTCCGCGCCGCCGGACGCGCTCTGCCGTCCCCTCACCGCCCTGCCGGGCTTCGACCCCGCGGCCCTCAACGCCGCGGGCCAGCGCCGCGATCCGGACTCGCTGCTCAACTGGTTCGAGCGCCTGGTCCGGCGACGCCGCGAGTCGCATGCCCTGGGGCACGGCGCCTACACTCATCTGCCCGCCGGCGACCCCGCGGTGTTCACCCACCGCTGCGACTGGGACGGCCACGCCATCGTCGCCGTCCACAACCTCGCCCGCCGCGCCACCCGCGCGGAGATCACCCTCGACCCGGGCGACGTCCTCACCGACCTCTTCGGCGACCGCGACGCCACCGCGGCGGACGACGGCCGCGTCGCCCTCGACCTCGAGCCCCACGACCACCGCTGGTACGCGGTGGGAGACGAGGCCTAGGAGGCCGGCGGCGGGCGCACCGGCAGCGCCCGCGGCCCGACCCGCACCACCACCGCCTCGTCCGGCGCCAGCGGCAGCGCCGTGGCGGGGACGTCCCCCGGGGCACGCCCGGGGACCGTCGACAGCAGCAGCCGCGCGGGCACCCCGGCCTCGCCGACGGCGACGGGATGCTCGGCGATGTCCATGTTGATCGCCACCACGATCCGGTCGCCGTCGAGGGTCCGCTCCCACGCCAGCACCCCGTCCGGCGCCCCCAGCATCCGCTGGTCGCCCGCCGTCAGCGCCGGCGTCCCCCTCCGGAGCGCGAGCATGGTGCGGCAGAGGTGCACGGTGGAGTCCGGGTCGTGCCGCTGCACCGACACCGCCAGCCGCTCGGCGTCCTCCACCACCGGCAGCCACGACTCGCCCGTCGTGAACCCAGCGCCGGGACCGGCGACGGACGGCGGCTCCCAGGGGATCGGGGCCCGCTCCGGATCGCGGCCGTCGATGTCCACGATCCGGTCCTCCGGGATGCGGGCGTCCGGCAGCCCCAGCTCCTGCCCCTCGAACAGGAACGGGGTGCCGCGCAGCGCCAGCAGCAGCACCAGCGCCGCCCGGGCGCGGGCCGGGCCGTGGCCGCCCTCGTCGTGGCGGGTCGCCACGCGGGGGTGGTCGTGGTTCTCCAGGCACCATGCGGGSCACGCCGGCGGCGGCGCCTCGCGGGTGAACTCGTCGATCACCGCCCGGAACACCCCCGCGCGCCACGGGGTGCGCAGGAACACGAAGTTGTGGGCCAGGTGCAGCTCGTCCCCGGTCACCAGGAAACGCGCCAGGCGGCGCTGGTCGAGCACGTAGACCTCGCCGACGGCCACCCGGTCGCCGTCGTACTCCTCCAGCACCGCCCGGACCCGGCGTACGATCTCGTGGCCGCGGGGCCAGTCCTGGTCCTGGCGCCACGGGCCCTCGCCCACCCCGGGGTCGGCCTGCTTGCCGAGCTCGTGGACCACGTCGATGCGGAAGCCGTCGACGCCGCGGTCGAGCCACGTCCGCAGGGTGGCGAGCATGGCCGCCTCCACCTCCGGGTTGTCCCAGTTCAGGTCGGGCTGTTCGACGGCGAAGGTGTGCAGGTACCACTGGTCCGTCGCGGGGTCGTGGGTCCAGGCGGGGCCGGCCGCCCGGAACGTCGACCGCCAGTCGGTCGGCGGCAGCCTGCCGGGGCGCCCGTCGCGCCACACGTACCAGTCGCGCTTCGGGTCGTCCCGCGAGGAGCGCGACGCCTGGAACCAGGGGTGCCGGTCGGAGCTGTGGTTCGGCACCCAGTCGATGATCACGCGGATGCCGCGGTCGTGGCACGCGGCGATCAGGCCCTCGGCGTCGGCGACGGTGCCGAACACCGGGTCGACGCCCTCGTAATCGGCCACGTCGTACCCGAAGTCGGCCATCGGCGACGGGTAGAACGGCGACAGCCAGATCGCGTCCACGCCCAGCCACTCCAGGTGGTCGAGCCGCCCGGCGATGCCGCGCAGGTCGCCGACGCCGTCACCGTCGGCGTCGGCGAAGGAGCGGGGGTAGACCTGGTAGACGACCCCGCGCTGCCACCAGCGCAGGCCGCCGGTCACGGCTCCTGGACGGGCAGCTCCCGGACCCGGTCCTCGCCGTACGGCAGCACCAGGAAGTCGCCCGCGCCGTCGTTGCCCAGGAGGACGTCGTCGGCGGGCACCAGATGTCGGCCGCTGAACCACCCGGTCGCGACGGCGAAGTGGGTCACGGCGCCGGCCGCGCCGGTCACGGCCTCGGCGACGGTCCCGACCTTGTCGCCGGCGGCGTCGCGGACCTCCAGCCCCTCGAGCAGCTCGACGGGAGGCAGCGGGCGCCGGCCGGTCTCGTCAACGGGGTCGAGAAGGCCACCGTCCTCCATGTGGCGGGTGGTTCCCCGGTGGCGCGGCAGGGAACCACCTCCGTCGACACCGTCACGAGGAGGGACCATGCCGACGCGCAAGGAGGACCTCCCGGGGACCATCACGCGGTCGCCGAAGAAGGTCCGCGACACCTACGCCAAGACCCTCGACGCCGCGCACGACCAGTACCCCGACGACGAGGAGCGGGCCCACCGCGCCGCGTGGGCGTCCGTGAAGCACGTGGCCGAGAAAGTCGGGGACCGCTGGGAGGAGAAGGACGAGTACGGCCCGTCCGACCCCCAGAGCGAGCAGCACGGCGCCGAGGCCCGGGACCACCCGAAGGCGACCTACGGCGGGGTGGACGTCTACGGCAACACCAAGGCCGAGCTCTACGAACGGGCGAAGGAGCTCGACATCGAGGGCCGCTCGAGCATGACCAAGCACGAGCTGGCCGAGGCGATCGGGCGCCGTCAGTAGCGCAGCTCACACGGGCGCGCCGATCCCTGGCGCGCCCTCAGAAGCGCGCAATAGTCTCCGCTGATGGCGCTCGACACGGCCGTGGCGGCCGAGAACCATGCCGGTGAGCGCCCCGCGATCGTGCTTCGGGGGGTCACGAAGCGGTTCCCCGGCATGGACCACCCCGCGGTCACCGAGCTGAGCCTCGAGATCCCGCGTGGGTCGATCGTGGCGCTGATCGGCCCGTCGGGGTGCGGCAAGACCACGACGCTGCGGATGATCAACCGGCTCATCGAGCCGACGTCGGGGACCATCGAGATCGAGAGCCGGGACGTGACTGGGATGCCGGTCACGGAGCTGCGCCGCGGCATCGGGTACGTCATCCAGCAGGTCGGGCTGTTCCCGCACCGCACGGTCGCCCAGAACATCGCGACGGTGCCGAAGACGCTCGGCTGGGAGAAGCCGCGGATCGCCGCCCGGATCGACGAGCTGGTCGAGCTCGTGGGCCTGGACCCCGGGATGCTGACGCGTTACCCCGACGAGCTCTCCGGCGGCCAGCAGCAGCGCGTCGGCGTGGCCCGGGCCCTGGCCGCCGACCCGCCAGTGCTGCTCATGGACGAGCCGTTCGGCGCCGTCGACCCGATCGTGCGGGGCCGCCTCCAGGACGAGCTGCTCGGCCTACAGCAGCGGGTGCGCAAGACGATCGTGATCGTGACCCACGACATCGACGAGGCGATCAAGCTCGCCGACAAGGTCGCCCTGCTGAACGTGGGCGGCATCGTCGAGCAGTACGCGCCGCCGGACGACATCCTGGCCGCGCCCGCGTCGCCGTTCGTGGAGCAGTTCGTGGGCGACGACCGCAGCTCCAAGCGCCTGACGCTCGCCCGCGTCTCGGACCTGCCGTTCGCGCAGGGGCCGGTGGTGGGCACCGACGCCTCCGCCGCCGACGTCGAGGCCGCGAAGACCGCCTACCGCACCGACTGGGTGGGCCTCACGGAGGGCGGACGCTTCCTGGGGTGGGTGGACACGCGGGGCATGAGCAACGGCGACCGCCTCGCCGACCGCCCGCGCGAGCAGCCCGCCGCACAGGTGAGCGCCACGAGCAGCCTCCACCACGCGATGGAGATCATCATGACCTCCGACACGTCGGTCGCCGTGATCGACGACGACGGCCGGTTCGGGGGCGTCGTCACGCTGGAGGGCATCCGGGCCGCGCTGGCCGAGCGGGTGCCGGAGCGGGTCACGTGACGCTGTTCCGGCCGCTCCAGTCGAGCGAGCCGCTCATCCGCTGGAACTACATCAGCGACCAGTGGGACGACATCCAGGCGAAGCTCATCGACCACATCGAGCTCGTGCTCATCTCGATGGCGTTCGGCATCGTGCTCTCCGCGATCCTGGCCGGGCTGGCGCTGCGCTACCGCTGGACGGCCGGGCCGGTCACCACGATCTCGGCGCTGATCTACACGATCCCGAGCGTCGCCCTGTTCGGGATCCTGGTGCCGTACACGGGCCTGTCGAAGCTGCCGGCCGTGATCGCGCTCACGATCTACACGTTCCTGACGCTGGTGACCGCGTTCATCGCCGGCTTCCGGTCGGTGCCGCGCGCGGTGATCGACGCCGCCGACGGCATGGGGCTCTCGCCGCGGCGCCGGGTGCTCTCGGTGGAGCTGCCGCTGGCGCTGCCGTACATCATGACCGGCATCCGCGTGGCGACGGTCACGACGGTGGGGCTGGTGACGGTGGCGGCGATCATCGGCCAGGGCGGCCTGGGCGACCTGATCCTGGACGGCCTGCGGCGGACCTACTGGACGCCGATGATCGTGGGCGCGGTGCTGTCGGTGCTGCTGGCGCTGGTGCTGGACCTCGGGCTGTGGCTGCTGGAGCGGGCGTTGACGCCCTGGGCGCGGCGGGCGCGGGCGCGATGAGCCTGGTCGCGCCACTCCAGGCGGCCGTGCCGCGGAACATCAGCCTGTGGGACTGGATCTCGGATGGGAACACGTGGAATGTGTATAAGAGACAGGGCGCGGCGGGCGCGGGCGCGATGAGCCTGGTCGCGCCACTCCAGGCGGCCGTGCCGCGGAACATCAGCCTGTGGGACTGGATCTCGGATGGGAACACGTGGACCGGCGACGGCGGGATCCTCGGGTCGCTGTGGGACACGGTCACCCTCTGTGCCGCGGTGATGGCGGTGGCGATCCTGATCGCCGTGCCGCTCGCCGCGATCATGGCCCACTACCGGCGCGGCGGGCTGACCACCACATGGGCGCTGAACGTGGGGCGGGCGATCCCCCCGTTCGCGATCGCGGGCCTGCTGGTGCCGATCTTCCTGACCCACGGCTACGGCTTCGAGCCGTGGCCGATCTCCATCGCGCTGCTGCTCCTGGCGCTGCCCCCGATCTTCCTGACGACCTACACGGCGATGGTGCAGGTCGACCCGGGGGCGATCGACGCGGCCCGCGCGATGGGCTTCAGCGAGACGGGCGTGCTCGTGCGCGTGGAGCTGGCGCTGTCGCTGGCGGTCATCATGAGCGGCATCCGCGTCGCCGCCGTCGCGGTGGTGGCCACCGAGCCGATCCGGGCCTTCCTCGGGGGGGACGGCCTGGGGCGCTACGTGCGCGACGGGCTCGGCCAGAACAACGACACGCTGAAGATCGGGGGGGCCATCCTGGTGGCCGGCCTCGCGGCGTTGACAGGCGTTGCGCTCGGCGCAGTCGAGCGTTACGGACTGCCGGAGGGGACACGTCGCCTCAGGCAGGTTCAGAACAGACGAACGGGAGACACCCGATGAGAAAGAGGACCCTGCTCGCGCTCGTCGCGCTGTTGGCGGCGATCGCGATGCTCGCGGCCGCCTGCGGTGACGATGATGACAGCGGCGCGGCCGACACGGGCAGCTCAGCGCCCGAGGGCCCCACGATCACGATCCGCGGACAAGACTTCAGCGAGTCGGCGACGATCGCCGAGGTCTACGGCCAGTACCTGAAGGCGAAGGGCTACGACGTCAACATCCTCGAGCCCGCCGGCTTCCGCACCGAGGCCCTCGACGGCCTCAAGAACGGTGACTTCAACCTGATCGTCGACTACATCGGCGGCGACCAGACGGCGCTCGCGCCGGACGAGAAGACGACGGCCGACCCGGCCGCCACCGCCGACATCATCCGTCCCCTCCTGGCCGAGCAGGGCTCGACGCTGCTCGACTTCTCCCCCGCCACCGACGGCGACGCCCTGGTGGTGCGCGGCGACTTCGACGGGAGCACGATCTCCGACCTGAAGGGCGCGAACGCGAAGTTCGGCGCGTCCTCGCAGTGCTTCGAGCGGCCGCAGTGCTACATCGGCCTGACCGACCCGGACGTCTACGGCATCACGTTCGCCAGCAAGAAGACGATCGAGTTCGGCCCGCTCCTGGGCGAGGCGCTGAAGGCCAAGGAGGTCGACGCGGTCATCTGGAACACGACCGCCCCGCAGATCACCGCGGACGGCTTCAAGGTCCTCGAGGACGACAAGGGCCTGTTCCCGGCACAGAACATCGCGCCGATCATCAACACCGAGACGCTGACCGCCTACGGCGACCAGCTGAAGACGGACCTCAACGACCTGAGCGCCCAGATCACCACCGACGACCTGCTGGCGTGGAACACCTCCACGGACATCGACAAGCAGGAGTCCGACCAGGTCGCCAGCGACTGGCTGAGCTCGAAGGGCCTGAACTAGTCCGAGCGTTCGCCGCGCCCCTTGCGGGACCGCCTCTGAAGGAGGCGGTCCCCCAGGGCGCCGAGCGCCGCGGAGACCAGGATCACGTAGATCAGTCGCGAGTTGCGGTCGAAGAACACCCAGTCCACCTCGACGCGGTGGGCGTTCATGAACGCGAACAGGATCACGTAGACGGCGACGATCGCGGCCAGGACGTAGCGCCCCACCCCGCGCTGGTCGGGGCGCTTGTCGGACGGCTGCTCGGACACGGGGCCTCCGGCGGTAGGTTGGCCCGGTGATCGTAGGACCGCCGCCCCCGGGAGGGACAGCCTGACCCCGGTACTGGCGGGACTCGGGGCGGCGTTCGCCTGGACGGCGTCGACCCTCTGCAACTCCGCCTCGAGCCGGCGGATCGGCGCGCCCGCGACCTTGGCGTGGGTGATGCTGTTCGGCCTCGTGATCGCCGTGCCCCTGGCCGTCGCGGCCGGCGCGCCCGAGGACCTGACCGGCGAGACGATCGCCCGCCTCACGGTCTCGGGCGTCGGCAACGTGCTCGGCCTGGGGCTCATCTACGTCGCGGTCCGGTACGGGCGCGTGGCCGTGGTCACCAGCCTCGGCTCCACCCAGGGGGCGATCGCGGCGCTGCTGGCGATCGCGTTCGGTGAGCGCCCCTCGGCCCTCACCATCGTCGGGTTCGTGGCGGTCGGTGCGGGGGTGCTGCTGGTGGTGCTGAACTCGGAGGAGGAGGACGAGACGGCGTCGCGCCCGCACGGCCGCCGCGCGATCGTGCTGGGCGCCCTGGCGGGCTTGGTGTTCGGCGTGTCGATCTACGCGACGGGCACGGCCAGCGACGACGTGCCCGCCACGTGGATCGCGCTGCCGGCCCGGATCGTGGGCGTCGCGGTGCTGCTGATCGCGCTGGCGGCGGGGCTGCGGCCGCTGGTGCGCCCGGTCGCGGCGCGCCTGGCGATGGCCGGCGGGGTGTTCGAGGTGCTCGGGTTCGTGAGCTACGCCGTCGGTGCCCGCGAGGGGGTGGCGGTCACGTCGGTCGTGGCGTCCCAGTTCGCGGCGCTGACGGTGATCGGGGCGTGGATCGTCTTCCACGAGCGCCTGATCCGCCGCCAGGTGGCGGGTGTGGGAGTGCTCGCAGTGGGGGTCGCGCTGGTCGCACTCGGCGCGTAGCGTGCCCGGGATGCTGCGGCGGATCGCGACGCTGCCCTCCACCCGGTGGGGGAAGTGGATCGTCCTCGCGGTGTGGGTTCTCGTGGTGCTGGCCGTCGGCCAGGCGGCCGGCAAGTTCGAGGACGCCCAGAAGAACGAGGCGTCCAGCTTCCTGCCCGGCGACGTCGAGTCGACCCGCGTGCTCGACGTGCTCGACGAGTTCGGTTCCGCCGACATCGCCGACGCCGTCATCGTCTTCTCGCGCGAGGCGGGGCTGACGGCGCAGGACCGGGCCGCGATCCGGTCGTTCCGCGCGGACGTCGCGAAGGACCCGCCGGAGCAGACCGGCAACCCCACCCAGCCGATCCTCTCCCAGGACGGGAAGGCGGCGATCGTGATCGCCCCGGTGGACGTGCCCGAGGGCAAGTCCGACGTCCTGACCGGCGCGGTCGACGACCTGCGGGACCGCCTGGCCGACCAGCCGGAGGGCCTCCGCGTGGCCGTCACCGGCCCGGCGGGCTTCTCGGCCGACGCGATCAAGGTGTTCGAGGGCATCAACTCGACGCTGCTCTTCGCCACCGCGGGCCTGGTGTTCGTGCTGCTGGTGCTGATCTACCGCAGCCCGATCTTCTGGTTCCTCCCGCTGCTGGCGGTGGCGTTCGCGGAGGTGACGGTGCGCGCGATCGGCTACGGCCTGGCGAGCGCCGGGGTGATCGTGAACGGCCAGACCGCCGGCATCCTGCTGGTGCTGGTCTTCGGCGCCGGCACCGACTACGCGCTGCTGCTGACGGCGCGATATCGCGAGGAACTGCGGCGCCACCAGGACAAGCACGAGGCGATGGGCCTCGCGCTCCGGCGCGCCGGGCCGGCGATCCTGGCCTCGGGCGTCACCAACATCTGCGCGCTGCTGGTGCTGGCGCTGGCGGAGGTGAACGGCACGGCGGGCCTCGGGCCGGTGGGCGCGATGGGCGTCGCCGTGGCGATGGTCGCGATGCTCACGGCGCTGCCGGCGCTCCTGACCATCGGCGGGCGGAACGCGTTCTGGCCGTTCGTGCCGCGGTACCAGGAGGGCGTGGCCGAGGTGCCGGAGGAGCGCGGCCGCTGGCGCCGGCTGGGCGACCGGATCTCGGCGTCGCCGCGGCCCATCTGGATCGGGACGCTCGCCGCGCTCCTGGTCCTGGCGCTGGGGACGCTGGCGTTCGACAAGGGCATCACCCAGCAGGAGGACTTCCGCGACGACGTCGAGTCGGTGGAGGGGCAGGAGCTGCTGGCGGCGTCGTTCCCGGCCGGGTCGGCGGCGCCGACGGACGTGATCGTCCCGGACCGGGCGAAGGTGGCGGCGGTGACGCGGGCGCTGGAGGGCGTGCCGGAGGTGTCGTCGGTGCGGCCCATCGAGGAGGGCGCCCCCGGCGTCCGCCTGGCCGTGACCCTCGACCCGGACCCCTACTCGAGCGAGGCGATCGACCTGGTGCCGCACCTGCGCGACGTGGCGAAGGCGGCGGGCGGGGAGGAGACGCTGGTCGGGGGGCCGAGCGCGATCACCTACGACCTGAACCAGTCGGCGCAGCGGGACCTGATCGTGCTGCCGCCGATCGTGCTGCTGGTGATCCTGGTGATCATCGGGATCCTGCTGCGGGCGATCGTGGCGCCGCTGCTGATCGTGGGGACGGTGATCGTGTCGTTCCTGGCGTCCCTCGGCGCGAGCGTGCTGATCTTCGACTACGCCTTCGGCTTCCCGGGGGAGGACCCGTCGCTGCCGCTGTTCGGGTTCATCTTCCTGGTGGCGCTGGGGGTGGACTACAACATCTTCCTGATGGCCCGGGTGCGGGAGGAGTCCGTCCGGCACGGCACCCGCGAGGGGATGATCCGCGGCCTCGCCGTGACGGGCGCGGTCATCACCTCGGCGGGCATCGTGCTGGCGGGGACCTTCGGCGTGCTGGCGGTGCTGCCGCTGGTGACGCTCACCGAGATCGGCTTCCTCGTCGCCTTCGGCGTCCTGCTCGACACGTTCATCGTGCGGTCGGTGCTGCTGCCGGCGACCGTCATGGAACTGGACCGCCGGATCTGGTGGCCGTCGCGGCTGGCGGCTAGGACAGACGCACCGTCAGGGTCTTCCCCGTCGGACTGAGCTCGATCTGGCCGGAGGCGCCGACGTAGTCGCCGGTGCCTCCGACGATGGCACGCGCGTCCGCGGCGGACGACCCGGGCGCGCCCGGGATGTCCTTGTTGACGCCGCCGCCGACGGCCTCGATCGTGCCGCCCTTCAGCCAGATGGTGAAGATCTGCTGGGTGCCCTCGTGCTTCTTGTCGAGCACGGTCTCGGTGATGTGGACGCGGCCCGCGGGCTTTCCGTCCTGGCGGAGGTTGGCCACGTTGACGAGTGTGTCGCCGATGGAGAAGCCCTTGGCGCCGCCGTCGATGCCGCCGGACTCGCCGGGGACCAGCTTGACCGAGTAGACGAGCGTGCCCGAGGGGGCCGCCGCGGCGGCGTCCTCGTGGAGTGGACCCATGACGGCGGCCACGGATCCGGCGCCGGCGGCCAGCCCGAGGGCGGCGAGGACGGTGGCGGCGCGGGTGGAGAGCGAGCGGGTCATGACGGTTCCTTTCGATCGGTTGGGGGGTGCGCCGCCGACGCTAGGAGCGCGCCCCGGGCGGGGGCGTCCGGCCACCGGGTGGTCCGCCGTCCCCCTCGCCGGTGATCGCGCGTCCGCGGCGCGGCTGATGACGGCGGGCGCCCCGCGGGTTTACGGTCGCGCCGATGTCGATCCGCGTGGTCATCGCCGACGATCAGCCGCTCCTGCGGACCGGGCTCCGCAAGGTGCTCGAGATGGAGGAGGGCATGTCGGTCGTCGCCGAGGCCGCCGACGGGCACGAGGCGGTCGAGGCCGCGCGCGGCACCCACGCCGACGTCGTCCTCATGGACATCCGGATGCCGCGCATGGACGGCATCGAGGCCACCCGCCACCTCACCGAGCTGGCCCCGGAGACCCGGGTCCTGATCCTCACCACCTACGACCTCGACGAGTACGTGTTCAGCGCCCTCCAGGCCGGGGCGAGCGGTTTCGTGCTGAAGGACGTGCCGCCCGAGCAGCTGGTCGAGGCCGTCCGCGTGGTCGCCGGGGGCGAAGCGCTCCTGTCGCCGTCGGTCACGCGCCGGCTCATCTCGGAGTTCGCGCGCCGTCCGCAGCCGCCGGCGCCGCCGCCCGCGCTCGGCGATCTGACCGAGCGCGAGACCGAGGTGCTGCGGCTGCTCGGCCGGGGGATGTCGAACGCAGAGATCGCGGACCGGCTGATCCTGGGCGAGGCCACGGTGAAGACCCACGTCAGCCGCGTCTTCATGAAGCTGGGGCTGCGCGACCGGGCCCAGGCCGTCGTCGCGGCCTACGAGGCCGGGATCGTCGCGCCCGGCGAGGCCGACGAGCCGTGACCGGCCTCCTCGCGCGGGCGCGCCGCTGGAACGACGCCCGCTGGCACGGCTTCGGCCTCGCCGACGGTGGCCTGGCGCTCGCCCTCACCATCGTCGCGCAGGGCGAGGCCTGGGCGCACACGGACATGGGGCCGCCCGTCCTGATCGCGGCGCTCCTCCTGGTGGGGACCGGCTCCCTGGCCTGGCGGCGCCGCGCGCCCCTCGCCACCGCCGTGGCGGTGACGGCCAGCATGCTGACGCTCGGCATCTGGGACGTGCCCGACATCCTCGCGACGCCCTCGATCACGTTCATCGTCGCGATCTACTCCTGCGGCTCCAACCTGCCGCTGCGCCAGGCGCTGGTGGGCGCGGCGGTGGTGCTGGTGCCGATCGCCGTGATGCTCGTGTTCGTGGAGGACACGCCGGCCGACCTGGTGTTCCTCGGCGGCGTCTTCGGCGGGGTCTGGGTGGTGGGGCGGGTCGTCCGGAGCCGCCGCGCCCTGACCATGGAGCTCGCCGACCGCAACGTCCTGCTGGAGCGCGAGCGCGACGAGAAGGCGCGCCTCGCGGTTGCCGAGGAGCGCACGCGGATCGCGCGCGAGCTGCACGACGTGGTGGCCCACTGCGTGAACCTGATCGTGGTGCAGGCGGCCGCCGAGCGCCGCGCTCTCGGCGACGACGCAGGTGGCGAGACGGCGGCGGTCCTCGGGTCGATCGAGACCACCGGCCGGGAGGCCCTCACCGAGATGCGGCGGCTGCTCGGCATCCTGCGCCGCGACGACGAGTCGGCCCCCCTGGCGCCGCCGGCGAGCCTGCGCGAGCTCGACGCCCTGGTGGACCAGGTCCGGGCCGCGGGCCTCCCGGTCGAGCTGCACGTGGGGGGCGAGCGGCGCCCGCTGCCGCCCGGCGTCGACCTCTCGGCGTACCGGATCGTGCAGGAGGCGCTGACCAACACGCTCAAGCACGCAGGTCCCGCCCGCGCGGACGTCCGCGTGGTGCAGGGCGCCCGCGAGCTGGAGCTGATCGTGACCGACGACGGCACCCTCGCCGGCCCCCGCAACGGGTCGGGCGCGGGGCAGGGCCTCATCGGCATGCGCGAGCGGGTCGCCCTCTTCGGCGGCTCCCTGGACGCCGGTCCGCGGGCGGGCGGTGGGTTCCGTGTCCACGCGCGGCTGCCGCTCGGACCGCCCGCGGCTTGACAGCTTTTGGGAACGGGCGGAGGCTGGATCTTCGTTGACCCGGGCCCGGAGGTGAGCGATGCGGACCGATGTCGAGTTCGACGCGGGGGGCACGACGCTGCGGGGCTGGCTCTACGTGCCCGACGGGGCGTCCGGGCCGGTGCCGACCATCGTGATGGCCCACGGCTTCTCGGCGGTGAAGGAGATGTACCTCGACCGCTTCGCCGAGGTGTTCGCCGCCGCCGGCCTGGGGGCGCTGGTCTACGACCACCGCAACTTCGGCGCCAGCGACGGCGAGCCCCGCCAGGAGGTCGACCCCTGGGAGCAGGTGCGCGACTACCGCGACGCGATCACCTACGCGACCACCCGGCCGGAGGTGGACGCCGAGCGCATCGGCATCTGGGGCTCGAGCTACTCGGGCGGGCACGTGCTGGTGGTCGGAGCGATCGACCGGCGGGTGAAGTGCGTTTCGTGCCAGGTCCCCCTCATCAGCGGCCACCACAACGCCCGGCGCATCGTGCGGTCCGACTTCATCGCCGCCGTCGGAGGGATGTTCGACGAGGACCGCGCCAGCCGCTACGCGGGGAACCCGCCCGCGATGATCCCAGTGGTCGACGCGGACCCGATGGCGGCCTCGTCCCTGCCGACGGCCGACTCCTACACCTGGTTCACCGAGACCGGCGCGAGCCGGGCGCCCTCATGGCGCAACGAGGTGACGCTGCGCAGCGTCGAGATGTTCTGGGAGTACGAGCCGGGGGCGTACATCCAGTGGGTGTCGCCGACGCCGCTCCAGATCGTGGTGGCGGCCCTCGACCACCTGACGGTGTCCGACCTCGCGATCGAGGCCTTCGGGCGGGCGCTCGAGCCGAAGAAGCTCGTGGTCCTCAAGGGCGGCCACTTCGACGCCTACGTCGCCGACTTCGCGGCCGCCTCCGGCGCGGCGGCCGACTGGTTCACCGAGCACCTGCTGGAGGACTGACGATGGCCACGAAGGACGTGCTCGACCACCACCTCGCCGCCTTCGGCGCGGGCGACGTGGAGGAGGCCATGAAGGACTACACCGACGACTCGGTCCTGCTGACCGCCGACGGGGCGATCCGGGGCCGCGACGCGCTGCGCGAGGCGTTCACCGGCTTCTTCGCGGGGCTGTTCGCACCCGGAACGTACGAGTTCACGATGGACGCGGTCCACGTCGAGGGGGACGTGGCGTACATCGTCTGGCACGCTTCCTGCGCGCCGGGCGAGATCCGGCAGGGCACCGACACCTTCCTGATCCGGGACGGCGTGATCCTCGTCCAGACCTACACCGCGGCGGTCGAGCCGCGGTAGCTCAGTCGTCGATCGTGATGTGCCCCGGCTGGGCGGCGACCCGGTCGATCCACGCGAGCACCGCCGGGTAGTGCGCGAGCGGCACGCCGCCCTCCTCGGCGACGTGCGTGTACGCGTAGAGCGCGATGTCGGCGATGGTGAAGCGCTCGCCCACGAGGTACGTCCGGTCGGCCAGGTGGGTGTCCATCGCGAGGATCGCCCGCTTGGAGCCCTCCTGCTTCGCCTCCAATGACTGCCCCTCGGGCGCCTCGCCGAGCACGTGGAGCCAGTACCGCGCGACCGCGAGGTTCGGCTCGTGGTCGTACTGCTCGAAGAACATCCACTGGAGCACCTGGGCCCGCTCGTAGCGGTCCTCGGGCACGAGGTCGGTGCCCTCGCCGAAGTACCAGAGGATCGCGTTCGACTCGGCCAGGTACCGGCCGTCGTCGAGCTGGATGGTCGGCACCCGCAGCGCCGGGTTGGCGGCGCGGCCGATCGCCTCCTCCCGGTTCGACCGGTCCACCACGCTCAGCTCGATCCGCTCGAAGGGGATCCCGAGCCGGCTGAGGAGCAGCCGGACCTTGTAGCAGTTGCCGGAGACCGCGTTGTCGTAGAGCCGGATCAGAAGAGGCTGATGACGGTCTTCGACAGGGTGAACCCGTGGCCGCCGGCGTTGCGGCAGGTCAGGCCGGTGCGCTTGGAGGTGCACTTCAAGCCGTTGCCGAGCCGGATCGTGTGGCCGTATTTGAGCACCGGCTCGCGCTTGTTCGGGTCCGGCAGGGCGGTGTCGCCGACGCAGAGCCCGTGGGCCTTGCCCTTCCGGTTCACCTCGTAGGCGGAGCCCCAGTCGAGGCGGCAGTTCGCCGGCTTCTTCGGTGGCTTGGCGGAGGTCACCCGGACGTCACAGCGCACCCCGGTCCCGTCGCCGAAGCACCCGATGTTGCGGCTCGGGGTGATGAAGCGCTTCAGCTCGTGTGACTGAGCGCCCTGCGCGAAGGCCGGCGCGGCGAGCGTCGCGACCAGGACGGCGGCGAGGAGGAGCCGGAAGGGGCGGAGGCGAGGTGCGGTTCTCATGGGGCGCCATTCTGGCACTCTGCGCGGATGCCCGACAGCCCCCTGAGACGCCTCTGGCAATACACGGGCCGCCACCGCGCCCGCGTGATCTGGGCGACGGTCCTCACCGTCCTGAACAAGGTCTTCGACGTCTTCCCGGAGATCCTGATCGGCGTCGCGATCGACGTCGTGGTGAACGGGAACGACTCGTTCGTCGCCGACCTGACGGGGATCGACAGCGTCTGGGGCCAGCTGGTCGCGCTCGCCGTGGTCAATGCCGTCGTCTGGATCGGCGAGTCCATCTCGGAGTGGGGCTACATGCTCCTGTGGCGCAACCTCGCCCAGACGGTGGAGCACGAGGCGCGGATGGAGACGTACGCCCACGTGCAGCAGCTGGAGCTCGGGTACTTCGAGGACCAGTCCACCGGCGGCCTGATGAGCGTCCTGAACGACGACGTGAACCAGCTGGAGCGGTTCCTCGACACCGGCGCCAGCGCGATCATCCTCACCGTCGTCAACGTGATCGTGGTGGGGATCGTGTTCCTGTTCGCGAGCCCGCTGCTGACGCTCGTCGCGTTCCTGCCGATCCCGGTGATCGTGTACGGCAGCTTCCTGTACCAGCGGCGCCTGGAGCCGAAGTACCGGGCGGTCCGCGACCAGGTGGGCGTGCTGAACGGGACGCTGGCGAACAACCTGGGCGGCATCGCGACGATCAAGGCGTTCACGGCCGAGGATCGCGAGATCGCGCGCGTCGAGGGCGAGTCCGACGCCTACCGGGTCGCGAACGGCAAGGCGATCCAACTCAGCAGCGCATTCGTCCCGCTGATCCGGATCGCCATCCTCTGCGGCTTCACGATGACCCTCCTCGTCGGCGGGAACATGGTCATCAACGGGAGCCTGAACATCGGCTACTTCTCGGTCCTCGTCTTCATGACGCAGCGTCTCCTGTGGCCGCTCACCCGCCTCGGCGAGACCTTCGACCTGTACCAGCGGGCGATGGCGAGCACGAGGCGGATCCTCGACCTGCTCAGCGTCAAGCCGACGATCGAAGAGGGGCCCGAGGCGCTCGAAAAGCCGGTCCGCGGCGCAGTCCGCTTCGAGGACGTCCGGTTCTCCTATTCGGAGGGCCCGGAGGTCCTCCAAGGCTTGGACATCGACATCCCCGCCGGCGAGACCCACGCCGTCGTCGGCCTCACCGGCGCCGGAAAGAGCACGATCGTGAAGCTGCTCCTCAGGTTGTACGAGCCCCAGGGCGGCCAGGTCACAATCGACGACGTGGACGTCAAGGACCTGACGTTCAAGGAGCTCCGCGGCGCGATCGGCCTCGTGAGCCAGGACGTGTTCCTCTTCGACGGCACCGTCCGGGAGAACATCGCCTACGGAGACCCCGACGCCCCGGACGAGGCCATCGAGGAGGCCGCGAGGCTGGCCGAGGCGCACGACTTCATCACCGCACTCCCCCACGGCTACGACACGATGGTGGGGGAGCGCGGCCAGAAGCTGTCAGGCGGTCAGCGCCAACGGCTCTCGATCGCGAGGGCCATCGTCCGGAACCCGGCGATCCTGGTCCTCGACGAGGCGACCAGCTCGGTGGACAACGAGACCGAGGCCGCGATCCAGCGGTCCCTTGAGACCGTCTCCCGGAACCGGACCACCCTCGTCATCGCCCACCGGTTGAGCACCATCCGTCACGCGGACCGGATTCACGTCTTGGAGCGGGGGGAGGTCCGAGAGGCCGGCAACCACGAGGAGCTGATCGGCGCTGGCGGCCTTTACGCGGCGTTGTGGCGGGTCCAGACCGGCGAGGCCGCTGAGATCGCCTAGCGACCCCTTCATTACGAGAGACGGCCACGGACGATCTCTGGGCCTCGTGGATCGCGAGAAACGGCTTGGATGAGCCATCTTAGACAGTGGCACTGTGCCACTGGATTACAGCCGTGGACATCAGGATGTGCCCGAAATGTGTCCGCGGAGATGCGCCTCAACCTCTGAACGGAGCAGAAGCGTGCGGCGCCCGTCTTTCAGGCGAGCGAGACGACGTTGGGAGAGAAGGTCATGGATTCGCTGGGGCTTGCATCGGAGCAGCTCGGCCGCCTCCGCAACGGACAGGTAGGGGCTCGGGGCCGCAGCAACAGGACCCATGAGCTCCAAGACGATGGCGGCCGCTCGCTGGGCAACGCGTTCAGCGACATCCGCAGGTATGTCGATCGTGAGGTGAACCCTGTCCGCCACGTACGCCTCCTTCTCGGAGAGGGCCAGGCCCTTGGGGCGCCTCCACGGCGGGATTAAATGCAGCGCGGCGCGCTGGGCCAGCGTCCCGCCGCCTTTAGAGGCGCCGCGTAGGCGCCCGCCATCGACCGCGATCAGACCTGGAGCCTCCCGGCGAGATCGTGGAGTTCGGTTACGAGGATTTCCATCCTGCGCATTGGGGGGTCGGTCTGAGCTGTGAGGTAGGCACCTACGCCGCGCGCCGAGACCGCGTTTCCCGACCGTCGGAGGGACGCCGGAAGGGGGGCCTTCGCAAGAGCCTTGTTCATCTCCCCCACGGACTTCGTGCTCTGATGAACGATGCAGTTTCTAATCGCGGACACAGCGTCATGCACCGCGCGGTCGGCCGGCGACCAAGAGGCGAGCGCCGTCAGGTAGCGCGGCGAAAGCTCTTCGCCGGCGCGCCTCTTCCATCTGTCGTACTGCCCAAGCCCAAGATTCGCGCCCTGGGGGTCAAGCAGTTCGCCGACTCCGCTAAGCGTGGGATGCGTGGGAAGGGTGAGGGACACATACCGCTCGGGGAGCCCACGTCCTGCTGCCACCTGCCGCAGTTTGTCCTCAAGAGTGGCCCCCAATGCCGAGGAGTCGCGGTTAACGCATGCGATGTACCAGTCCGACTTGAATCGCTCCCATGCGACCGCTGCCTGAAGAAACGCATCGACGGTCGAGCGCCTCAGAAGCGTCCTCTCGCCCTGAACGAGTGCCTGAACCTTGAGCCAGTCATCCAGGCTATCCTCGATCAGCGCATGAAAGTCACTGATGACAGCGTTGGGGTCCCGCTTGCGGATGCTGGCCTGCCTTGTCCGCCTCGCCGTCCAGCCGGCCTCGAGAGTGTAACGGCCATGAGCGCGACGCATCTAGTGCTGTCAACGACGAGATCGGCCCCGCCAGTGCATGGCGGCAGGTCGCGCTAGTCTCAGTCGATGACGTCGGCGGCAGCATCTCAGCGACCCCTACCCGATGTCCGGTTGGCATTCGTGCCCTTCTTGGCATCAGAGTGGGAGCTACTGCGGCTCTTCTCCGAGATCGCCAAGGATCTCGACGGCCGCACGGTCGCGGACAGCCGGCAGTTTACGTTTCACATCGACGCATCGGGCGAGCGCGCCTCGGGCGCAAGCAGGTCTGACTTGAAGAGCGTATCGACGGTGCTGCGTAAGCTTGCCGTCGCTGAAAGGGAGCCAGCTCCCTTCAATGTCGTGCGCAATCTCTTGCATCGCCACGCGGTCGACGCAGCAACGCCCGAGTCGGCTCCGTACGCAGATTGGCTGCGGGGGGCCAAGAAGGCGCGATCGGACATCGAGCGTCACTCATTGCTGGGGTACGTCCAAGAAGACGAGAGCGGCGTTGGCCACAGCATCACCCCGGCAGAGATTTTGGACCTCTTCATCAACGGCGTTGTCTTCCACACCGATGTCGAGAAGCGGCGTCGGTGGCTGGAGATGGACGGCCTGAACAACCCCGCCGTCGCGATGAGCATCACCACGACTCTTTCGGAGCTCGCCCAGCTAATCAGAGCGTTGGCGCGGCTCGTCGACAGGATCCTAGTCGAACCATCGCTGAAGGCTTGAGTGCCTGCCCAAGGGCATCGGGCAACCCTGCGCCAGCCGCCCCAGACGGGCCAGATCACACGTCACAGCCTCGCCAGCCGGCCAACAGGCACCCCCGACAGAGCGGGACATGCCGTCCGCAGCTCGTCTGTCACGAGTAGTCGCCTGTCCTTCGGAAGCTCGTCTATAAAGCCGGGCCCCTTAGTCTCGACGAGCATGGCCAACACTGCCTGGAACGGCGCAACGTCGAGCTGACTCACGAGGCGCCTGCCCCCCGACGAGTCAAGGAGAACGCCGCACCACCTGGCGTCGAGGCCCGCGGCGGCGGCTACCTCGTTTACTGAGTCGCAGAAGCGGACAACGTCGCGGGGCCGCCGCGCCTCCTCCCATCGGACAAGCAACCCCGCAGTTCTGTCCCGGCGGACGTCGTGCGGATCCGGCCCAGTCGCCTGAAGCTGGACGGCGGCCCCGGGAAGATCCGCAAGAACCAAATCGAGCATCTCGAGCGACGCACGGGCCTGACTCGTGACGCGAACGAGATTCCGCGACCGCTTGCCCTTATAAACCGCATCATGTGTTGCACGCCACCAAGCAAACTGGAGCCCCGTTCGGACTTGGACCTCGAACTCACGCTGTCCAAGATCTCCGAGGGCGGCGGCGTGCCGACCGAGTCGGACAGCAACGTGAAGATCGTCATACACAAACGAACTCGGATCTCCGGCAGTCCGCTCGAGAACGCTGGACTCCGGCATGTCGTCGAGGAGAGCTTCTATCGCCCCGCTCAACTCTTGCCGTGTGGGTACGACGATCGTTCCGGCATAGAGGTCGCGCATCTGCGCGAGGTCGTGACTCCGGCCGTAAAGGAGCTTAGAAAAGGCCGACTCGGCATCCTTGACGCGGTCCGCGAAAAGCCAACCATGCGGCTCGCAGATCACCGTCTTGATCCGAGTGCCCGCAATGCGCTGGAGCTCCACGGCCACCGACCGGTGCTCCTTGTAGCTTAGATCAAAGCTCGCGGGTAAGAGCACGGAGTGGAACTAGCTGGCAAGTCGATCGCTCAAGATCGAGATGCGGGCTTCCCGATTCGTGTCTTTGTTAGGGCCCTGCCTAGACGCGTCGTAGTAGCGACGATCCTGATGATCCCCGGGCGGGGGCGCGTTCTCCCGCATAGCGGCAGCGATCGCCTCTTGGATCTCACTGAACGCGGTGAGCGTCTGGGCCGCTCGTGCCTGCTCCGGAAGAGCATCATCAGCTTGGAAGGCGCGCAGCGCGCCCCAAAGGCTGTAGAGGTCGCTCAGATTCTTCCAGCGGGTTCTGGTCCAGTCGAGAGGCAGGTCGGCTAGATATCGAAGGATTGCTTCGAAGTTCGACCGATGGATCTCTTCATCCGGGATCTCCTCGTCGTACATTGCGTAGTAGACGTCAAGGACGTCGGACGCACCGTCTTGCGGCCCATGCATGGTCAGGACAAAGAGCTCCGACACGAACTCAACATCTCGCATGCGGCGGATGTTGGCAGGCGTCGCGACTCGAGCCGTTGACCAGAATGGGGCCTCGGCCAAGGCCTCCATTCGCTGCAGGAACACTCCTGGGAACTGAGCGTGACGCAGCTCTTGGGCAGTTAGGCGCGCCACATTCCGGTTGAGCCGATCAAAAGCGTTCCGGAGCTCATCATCTGAGGCCTCGGTGATGTTCTCCACTACCAGCTCATACTTCACGAACTTATCGCGAAGTGCTTGGGGGAGGTCCGACCAGTAGGCGTCTGGGTAGCCCTCGTCCCTAAAGAGGTTGCGCAAATGGAAGGCGTCTTCGGTGAACTGGATGATGGCCGTCAGGCGCTGCTTACCATCCACCACGTTGTAGAGAGTCGGACTGCCCGCACGGATCTCCCATGCAAGGAATATAGGCGGGCTCGGGAAGTTGCGCAGCACCGTATCGATGAAGAACCGCTGGTACTCGGGACTCCAGACGGCGCGCCGTTGATAGGGCGGGTCGAGGCGAAGTTTGCCAGCCGCGTTCGCCTCCAAGAACCATTGGATGACCTGCGTGTTCGGACGTCTCTCCATTCCGAAAGTCTACCGGATAGCCAGAGACTCGCCGACGCGGGCTTGGCGCGCCCATCCACGCGGAAACGGCCGGCGAGTACAGGGGAACTTGGGACGGCGGCACGGCCGCGAGCGTCGCACCAACAGCACCGGTGGCGGGCCGGCGCGCGGAAGGGCAGAGCCGTGCGCCGCAAGTCCGGGGGCGCCCAGATGGACACTCTCAGAGAGAGGTCTCGGCTTCCGAGGGGTTTGACGGGCACGCAGCGTCCGTGGACGTCGAGCCGGGGATCCAAGGCACCGGGACCGCACCCCGGTTGGGGTGTCCCAGCGGCCACATCTTCTCCGGCGCGCCGGGCGGGGTTTGCCCTCCGAAGCCGCCCGTAGGATAGACGCGGTACCGAACCGCGACGCGAAGGGAACCTGTGGCTCCGACGGCAGTGGACCTCTTTTCGGGAGCGGGTGGGTTGAGTGAGGGACTTCGGCAGGCGGGCTTCGAGCTCGTCGCGGCCGCCGATCACGACCCTGACGCGTGCGCGACGCACCGCGCCAACTTTCCGGACACCGCCTTGATCGATGGCGATCTCACGATCCGGGAGAAGCACCGCTCGCTGATCGCCGAGGTTAAGCGAAGCGAAAAGCGGCTGGACCTGCTCGCCGGCGGACCTCCTTGCCAAGCGTTCAGCCAGATCCACAATCACGATCGTCTGCTGGAGGATCCCCGGAACCGTCTCTACCGCGAGTTCGTGGACTTGCTGGACGAGCTGCGCCCCAAGTCTCTCTTTGTCGAGAACGTTCCAGGCATGGATCAGTTCGCAGGCGGGCAAGTCCGTCGCCAGATTGCTAAGGAACTCTCCCTAGGCGGCGCCTACGAGGTGGTCTCGGGCGTTCTGGACGCGGGCGACTTTGGCACGCCACAGCGACGCCCCAGACTGGTGTTCATAGGTCTAGAGCGCGGGCTTGCTCGGCCGAAGCTCCCCCAAGGGACGGGTATCACAGCGGCATTGCGCACCGGTCGGGACAAGCATGGGCGCCCCGCTCTTCTCGAGTGCGAAAGCGAGGAATTGCTTCAAAGACTGCGCGACCCCGCTGACGACGCGGTCGTGCCGGTGTGGCAGGCGCTCTCCGATCTACTCATCGCCGGCCCGGAATACAGTTCTGCCGCTCAGTCGGCATTCCAGGCGCGTGCCCGCGCAGACAGCGAGGCACCGCAAGAGCACACTCCCTCGAGCATCCGGGATGACACCAAGAGACGCCTTGAGGCGATTCCTCCTGGCGGCAACGTCTACGACCTGCCGGAAGAGCTTCTTGCCCGATACTTGGGCAAGGCTACTTGGGGGCCGAGGGGCAATGGGACAACGCTCTCGCGGCGTCACTTCTACGCCTACCGTCGCCTCCATCCGGAGTGGCTAGCGTGGACTGCGAACACTAAGGCTGACTTCGCATACCACTACGAGCTACCACGCGGTCTCTCCGTCCGTGAAGCGGCGCGCATACAGGGCTTCCCGGATCACTTTCATTTCGTGACGGCTCCGGCCGGTACTCCGGGGCAGCTTCGCTACGGAAGACGACACTCCCTGTACCGGCAGGTCGGTAACGCGGTCCCACCGCCTCTGGCGCGCGCTGTGGGCGAGCAGATCCTCCGATTGCTGGCCAGCGAAACAGAAGAGCAGGAGCAGGACCGGACGACGCTGCCCTCTGCCTCTGCCGCGTGACAGTCGCCGACTCTAAGGGCCCCTTCGGCCACCCTCACCGGCTGGCGCTTATCGATAGGTACTTTGGTGACCGGAGGGTCGCTGCGACTGACGCTTGGAAGGACGTCTACAGACTTCTACTGTGGACCGATCCAACGACAGGTCTTGCGCATTGCTACGAGTCCGACAAGGCGCAGCCCGGCCGGCCTTGGTATGCACGGACCCTCGCCTTCCACGCGTGGCTTTCCGATCAGCTTGATGTCGGCAACGACGAGCTGTCCGACGAGCTCGACTGGATGTTTCGCGCGGTCATCGAGCGCGTCGTCGCAGCAGAGGTCGGCAAGCAGCACGCTCTCTGGCCCAAGTCGCTCGAGCAACGAGCGCCCTACGAAGACATGCCGGACCCAAGCGACGATCCCGAGCTCCGAGAACTTATTGAGCCGTTGCTAGCTCCTGACCTATCCCAGCGACCGGCAGAGCCAATCATAGTTGATGTCTTAAGACGCGTACGCGCACACATCACCTCAGAGAACAAGCGAAAGAACCTCCTAGGGAGAGGCTTCGAGGATGTTCTCCATGGCATCCTGCGGCGCGTTGAAGGTATCACGCTTCGCGCCAGCGGGACCCAGACTCCGATAGAGGATATTCCCGGTTTCCGACCCCCACGGTCGGGTGAGAAGACTGAGAAGGTGGACCTATGGGTTGGCCCTCGCGATGGTCGGCGCATCATTGTGTCGGCGAAGTGGTCGGTACGCGCGGACCGCGAGAAGCAGATGCGGAGCGACTTCCAGACCTACGTCGATTGCAATGCAACGAGTGAGCCGTTCGAGCATGTCTGGGTGACGAATGAGTTTGATGCCGCGAGGCTCTTGGCAAACGCGACCGCCACCGCTCACAACGCCAACCTGTTTACGGTCATCGTGCATGTGAACCCAGACGCCGTGCGCGTTGTCCACCGCCTCCATGACGACGGCCAGCGCGCGGGCCTGGTCGCGCTGAACGACGCCCTCGCCAGACGTCGCATCATCGGGCTCGGCGAGTGGCTGGGCAGCCTGTGACCCGAGGACGTCGGAGACCATACTCGGGTGCGGCTAACTTCTCGTTGGGAGCCTAGAGGCAGAGAGAACCGCTCCGACGACGTCCTCCGCCGGCTCGTGCTCCCAGTGACGCAGGACCGTCCAGCCCGCCGACCTTAGCTGGGCGGACTGCTCACGGTCGCGCTCCTGATTCCGCGCAATCTTTGCCGCCCAGTATCCTGCGTTCCGACCGGCGGGCCGGGAGCCGTGCTCGGGACAGCCGTGCCAAAAACAACCGTCTATAAAGACTGCGATCCGGCGGCGCGTGAATACTACATCCGGCCTGATGGTCCGCACGCCCGCGACCCGAATAGGGAAGTCGACCCGAAAGCGGAGGCCTTCCCTGTGAAGGAGTGAGCGAACGCGTAGTTCGGCCGCTGTGTCGCGACGGCGAATAGCCGCCATGTTTCGCGACCTGCCCGGCGACGCGGCCGATGGCGTCGGAGGCACAACGATCACCATGGGCATACGCTACTCGATGGGTCCGGGCTGACCACCGCCGGCGGTCATCGCTGGCAGAAACTTCGGCCACCCGGCCCTGGCGCAGCGGTACTCCCTGGGTGCGAGGCGACTGCGCGGCTTAAGGCCTTCGGCTGCGCAAGATTGGTTCGGCTAGGCTCCGGCCATGGCGAAACTCTTCCAGACGAATCCAGAGACCATCAAAGATCTGATGGCCGAGATCGAGAGTCGCAGGCTGGCGCTCCCTGAGTTCCAGCGGAGCTTTATTTGGGAGCCTGAGAAGACTGCGAGTCTGCTGAGCTCCCTCATGGCGCGGTATCCCGCCGGCTCGCTCCTGATGTGGCGGCCGCAGTCCGTGGACTTGGAGGTTCGCCGCATCGCCGACGCACCCCTACTCCCAGACCCAGTCGAGCCCGGACTTCCGGGACGTCTCGTCCTCGATGGCCAGCAACGTCTGACCGCCTTGTATCGCGCTCTGACGCGCAAGACCGAAGAGAGCTACTTCGTCGTACTCGGCGAGTTCATCGACCTCGAGACCTTCACGCTCAGGCCGCCGGATGACGTCAACTGGGACTCCGCGGTTGAAGCCGTGGAACTCAGCGCTGCCGAACGTAAGGCGCTGAAGACCAATGGGACTCTGCCACAGCACACCACGCACGAGTGGCAGCTTCAGCGCTTTCGCTTCCCGATCGGGACCCGTTTCGACCACTGGACGGACGGACTCTTGGATGTCGTCCATGACGCCGACGAGCGTAGGCGCCGTCGCGACGTATTGCGCGACTTTGAGGCGGAGTATCTGGATCAGCTAGGGGACTACGAGTTTCCCGTCACGACGTTGACAGACGAGGCCTCCCTCGCAGCCGTCTGCAACGTGTTTGAGAAGCTCAACACGAATGCCGTCCCTCTGGGCCCGTTCGAGGTGTTGACGGCGAAGTTCTTCAAGAAGGGTACGCGTCTACGCCAACTGTGGGATGAAGCGCGCGAAGCGCACACGGTGCTTAAGGACCCAGAGGCGGATAAGGACCAAGGGGGCTTCGCGATCGACCCCTATCTCGTGCTTCAGATCATCTCCCTTCGGGTTTACGGGAGCCCGCAGAAGCGCGTTGTGACCAAGGAGCTAACGGCCGAAGACGTCGATCAGAATTGGCACGGCGCTGTGTCGGCATTGAAGCGCGTCATAGAGCATCTACGAGACACGCAGGGGATCATCCATCGGGATCTCTTGCCGTATAGAGCCATCCTTGTGCCCATGACGGGCGCCTGGTTGGAACGCGACTCACTGTCCGCACAGAAGCAGTCGAGCGCTTTAACGAAGATCGAGCAGTACTTCTGGGCGTCTATCTTTACAACGAACTTCGACCAAGGTGGAGCAAGTCAGGCTCAGAAGGACTACGGCGACTTAGTCGCCTGGCTGCGGGATGAGAAGGATGAGAAGGGCGCACCCCAGCTGCCCGAAGCACTCGGCGTGCTTCGGGTCACAGCCGACTCGCTCCTGGCCGCCACAGTGAGAAAGACCGCTCTGCTTAAGGGTGTAATGGCGCTAACGGTTCGTGCTGGTGCGCGTGACTTTCACAAGGGTCAGGCGCTAACGCAGGCGGTCTATATCGAAGACAAGGTGAATTCGCATCACATCTTTCCGAAGCGACGCTTGACGGACAAGAGTCCCGCGACGGCGATCGACCCAGGCGGGTACAGCCCGGAGTTGATCCTGAACCGGACATTGATCGACGCGAAGACAAACGGGCGGATTCATGCAAAGAAGCCAAGTGTCTACGTCGGCGAGATGCGCGAGGAGGATGACGGCGTAGGGAGCCTTCTGGCTTCGCACCTGATCGACGCGGAGGCTCTCGAGGCTGACCGGTACCCAGAGTTTCTGAGGCGGCGTCTCGAGGCGCTGTGTGACGCTGTACGCGGGGTGACAGGGATCGCGGTTGTCCCTCTGGCAACTCCTGAGGGCGAGGCGGCGGCCTCGGAGGACGAGGAGGACATGGGCTGAGCGCTGGCGCCGGTGGTTGGCGTTGGCGTGGCATTTGACGGCCTGAGCACTTGGTGTGTGTGCTACGAGATCAGAAGGCTGTCGGGAGTCTCACCAGGGGGGCGCGGTGTCCACGGCTCAGGCTCGCACGGCCGGCTGAGTGTTGAGCCGTTGGCCGGGTTGGTCGGCCTAGACCGGCCGCTGGAACGCGGCGAGAGTCTGTGCGGCGCGACGCGACCTCCGCGAGGAGCATCACAACCCCGAGACGAGGGCGGTCCGTTGCAAGGAGCACTTGGGGCGGATTCCGCCAGCGGCTCCGGGCGCGCCGACAAGACAAACGAGGGTCAGACTTGACAGCGCGCAAGTCTTGACGCTGCGGACCTGACGTACTCCCCGCCTAGGCCCTACGCTCGCCCGACCGTCCCCCTCTCCCGTAGGACCGCGCCTCAGCCCCCAGGCGCGACCGTGACGTTCACCTTGGTCCGGGGGGCGACCTCGGTCCCGGCCGCGGGGTTTTGGGCGGTGATCTGACCGGGGGCAGCACCGTCAGCGCTCGAGGCCTCGCTCACCTGACCGGGCTGGAGGCCGGCGGCGATGAGTTGGGGGGATGCCTCGTTCACGGTCAACCCCGTGACGTCCGGGACGGCGACCGTGCTCGGGGGCGCTGTCACCGTCGCAGTCGAGGTGGTCGCCTGCGGGATCGCCACGGTGATCGCGACGGTCGAGCCCTTCGGGACCTGGAGGCCGCCCGCCGGCTGCTGCGAGACCACGGTCCCCGAGGCCGCGGCGCTCTCCTGCTCCACCACCCGTGACTCAAGGCCGGCCTGCTGGAGGACGGCGGTCGCCTCCTCCTGGGTCGTACCGATCACCGTCGGGACGGAGACGTTGCCGTTCCCCTGGCTCACGGTGATCGTCACGCGGGAGCCGGTGTCGGCCTGCTGGCCGCCCGGTGGGGTCGTGCTGATGACCAGGCCCTCGGCAACCTTGTCGCTCTGGCCCTCCTTGGTCTGGGCGTCGAAGCCCGCGTCCTGCACCGCCTTCACCGCCGCGTCCTGCGTGAAGCCCACGACATCGGGGACCGCGGCCTGCGTGGTGCCGCTGTCGTCGTCGCGCGTCGCCAGGAAGATCCCCAAGCCGATCGCCACCGCCAGGACCACGGCGATGGCCCCGACGATCCACGGCCAGCGGCTCTTGTGCTCCGGGATCGGCGGGGGCGGGGCGACCACGGTCGGCGCCTCGGCCGCGGGGGACACCTCGGTGAGGAGGCGGCCGCGCAGCTCCTCCGGGCTCGTGATGCGCCCGGCGAGCGCGTCGTCGATCGTCGCGGAGAGTGACGCCGGGGGGCGGGAGCCGCTCAGCAGGTCGCGCAGCGTCTCCGCCGTGCCGACGACCGCGCCGTCGGCGGCGCCCACCTCGGCGGGCGGGCGCGAGAAGCGCGTGATGCGGATGCGCCCGTCGGTGCCCACCAGCGCCGAACCGACGACGGCCCGCTCCGCGCCCGGCACGTACTTGCGCAGCGTGATCACCGCGTCGAGCAACTCCACCCCGTAGCCGGCGGCCTCCGAGACTGGGAGGGGGGCGCGGCGGCGAGCGACCTCGTCCAGGGCGGTACCGGCCACCAGCTCCGACGCCACGTATCCGCCGCCGCCCTCGGTGGGGATGATGTCGAGCACCGCGATCGCCGCCGGGGTGTGGGCGTGGGCCTCGCCCATCCGCCGCGCCTCCTCGAGCAGCACGCCCGGGTCCGCGGCGTGCACGGCCCGCAGCGCCACCTCGCGGCCCCCCAGGTGGCGGTCGCGCGCCACCCACACGCGGCCCATCTCGCCGCCGCCGATCTCGCGGACCAACTCGAAGCGGTCGGCGACGACGGTGCCGGGGCCGAAGGTCACGCGGGGGACTCCACGGGGCCGACCCTACCCCGCCGACCGGTCGGAACCGCAACCCATCGAGGCGACACCTCACGCACCCGCCTCACGCATCCGGCGCGATGCGCGAGGCCCCTCATCCCCCGCGTCTCACGCATCGTGGCGGTCTCGCGGCGCGCCGGGGGGGACGACACAGGTGGCGAGTCCCGTCCTCGCCTGTGCCCACAGGAGACGCCAGATGCACCGTCCCATGCCTCGCGGCCGCCGCCTCGCGGTGTCCGCCGCCGGCGCGCTCGCCGTGCTGGCCGCCACCGCGCCCAGCGCGCTCTCGGCCGACCAGGCCACGCTGCGCCTGCTCGGCTCGTCGCCGATCTACGCGAACACGGTCGCCGTCCACAAGGCCGGCGGCGGCGACGTCAACGTGAAGCCCGCCCGCTACCACTACCGGATCACCACACCCTCCGGCGTCGCCGAGGCGTCGGGCAACTGCGTGGACCTGTCGCACTACATCGTCACCGGCCGCGACTACGCCGTCGAGCTGCAGAGCGCGGCTGACGACCCCACCCTCGGCTCGGCCGACTTCAAGGCGGCCGGCTGGCTGCTGTCGCAGTCGGATGACTTGATCGCCTCCGCCGCCAACCCGGGCCTGGAGGCCGGCGCCATCCAGGTGGCGATCTGGCAGCTCTCCGGCCAGGCGCGCGGCCTCGACGCCCCCACCAGCGACCTGGCGCTGAACGCCCGCGTCAACACGCTGCGCACGATGGCGACCGGCAAGGAGGTGCCTTCGCAGCTCGCCGTGTCGATCGCCGGCAACGACACCTGCGTCGACACCGCCGCGCCCGTCATGGTCAGCGGCACTCCCGGCGCCGAGGTGGACCTGCAGGTCACCGGCGGCGGCACCGTCGCCCCGGACCACGTCCAGCTCGACGAGTTCGGCACCGGCAGCGCCATGGTGCGCGCGAACGGCGCCGCGGCGACGCTGACCGTGCACGCCGAGACCTCGGCGCCCACCGTGCTGCGCGCCACCAAGCTCCCCGGCCAGAGCGCCCCGCAGGACCAGCTGTTCCTGCGCCCCGGCGTGCTGAGCGCCGAGGACGCGCAGCCGTTCGTGGACTGCGACCTCAACACCTTCGCCGCCCCGGACGTCCCCGGCATCACCACGCCGATCGACGCCCCGGCGCCGCCGGCCGCAGCCGCCCCGGCCGCGCCGGTCCAGGCCCTCGACCTCGACCTCCAGACGCCGCACCTGGCGGCGCCCGGCGGGATCGCGGTCTACAAGCTGACCGTCGCCAACACGGGCAATCGCACCGCCCGCCACATCGCCGTCGCCCAGCGCCTGGACCACGGCGTCTCGCCGATCAGCAGCCGCGCCCCCAAGGGCACGCGCTCGGCGATCGGCCGCAGCGCCGCCCACTGGACGCTGGCCGCGCTGAAGCCGGGCGACAGCGCCACGCTGACGCTGAAGGTCCGGGTGGGCCGCCGCACCGCCGGCGCGATCGCCCACACCAGCGCCACCGTCCGGTCCGCGAAGGCCCGCGCCACCGCTAAGGGCGCGACGTCGATCGTGCGCCGCGTCGGCAAGACCGAGCAGGGGTTCTAGGAGGACCCCTGCTCCGCCATCAGCACCGCGGAAACGCGGACGTCGTCGAGGGCCAGGGCTTCCGAGCCCGTCGCCCAGGCGACGTCCGCGGCGTCGCGGCCGGTCGCGATCCGCACCGCGAACTCCACCGGCGCCAGGCCGGTGGCGTCCATCAGGCGCCACGCCTCCCCGTCGTGCGCCTCCACCAGGGCGTGGAAGTCCGGCGGCTCGAGGAACGGCGCGTAGCAGGCGACCACCCGGGCCGGCACGTCCATGGCGCGCAGCAGCGACACGGCGAGGTGCGCCATGTCCCGGCACACCCCCTGGCGGCGCAGCAGGGTCTCGTCCGCCGCGGTGTACGCGTCGCTCGCGCCCGAGATGTAGGCGATCCGGCTGCGCACCCACTCGGCGGCGGCGGGAAGGAGGGCCCGCTCGCGGGGCCCCAACCCCAGCTCGGTCTGGGCCGTGGGCGCCAGCACGTCCGACGGCGCGTAGCGGCTCGGCAGCGTCCAGGGCAGCATCGGGAACGGCAGCTCGGAGTGCTCCGGGATGGCCCGCGAGTCGGCCACGTGGACGCGACCGTCCGTCTCGACCCGCACGAGCGCCCGGTACCGCAGCGCTACCGGGCCCTCCTGGGCGTGGATGCGCATGGGCCGGGCGCCGTCCTCCAGCACCGGTCCCTCCTCCAGCGTGGCGCCGGTCAGCTCCAGGTGCTCGTCCAGGATCTCCTGGTCGGGGGAGCGCGCGGCGCGCACGAGCAGGATCGCGGCGGCCGCCTCGCGGGCCGTCCAGTCCACCTCCGAAATGACCTGCACCTCGCGTCGCATGGGACGACCCTATGGAGGGCGGCCGCGCCGGGGACCGCTCCCCGGCGCCAGGATCCGGGTTCGGCGATGGGCCCTGCGGCCATATGTGGTCCACGTCGACAGGCCGTCCGTAGGTCCAGTAGAGACGCATATGGCTTAGCCGTCGGTCCAAGGGCGCACGCTTGACTGGTCTGCCACTCTCAACCCGCGGCCGTTACGTGCCGATGCGGCTCGCACCACGACCACGAGGGGAGCTCCGATGACCGCGAACGCCACACTGGATCCGGCCGCCGAGCTGGAGCGCGCCACGAGCGACTACCTGGCCGTGTCCCGCAACTCGCACATGTACGCCACCACCGCCGACTACGAGACGGCGGAGCGACGCGCGTGGGAGCGGATGGCCGAGGCGGCCGCGGCCGTCAAGGAGGCCGCCGCCTCCGAGTAGGAGCGCCCCTCATCGCCCGGCCGCCCCACCTGTCATCCTGCCCGCATGGATGAGCTGCGATGGGACGAGCGGCCGGGCGATCTGCGCAGCCCGGTGATGGTGGCCGCGTTCGGCGGCTGGAACGACGCCGCGGCTGCCGCGTCCAACGCGGTCGTCTTCGTCGGCGAGCGCCTCGGGGCGCGCCGGGTCGCCGCGATCGACCCGGAGAACTTCTACGACTTCCAGGCCACCCGCCCCCTCGTCGACCTGACGTCGGAGGCGAGGAGCAGCACCATCGTGTGGCCCGAGGTCGAGATCCTGGCCGCACGGGTGCCGGAGGGTCGCCAGGACGTGGTGCTGGTGGCGGGCGCCGAGCCCTCGATGCGGTGGCGCACGTTCTGCGCGCTGCTGCTCGACGCGGCCCGCGACCTTGGCGTCACCCGCGTCATCACGCTCGGCTCCTTACTCGCCGACGTGGTCCACAGCCACCCGGTGCGCATCACCGGCATGGCGTCGGACGAGCGGTTCATCGCCGACCTCGGCTTCCGGAACCCCAGCTACGCCGGCCCCACCGGCATCGTCGGCGTGCTCCACACCGCCGCGTCCGACGCGGGCTTCGAGACCATCTCGATGTGGGCCCCCGTCTCGCACTACGCCGCGGGGCTCACCAACGCGAAGGGCAGCCTTGCCCTGGTGCGGGCGCTCGACACCGTCGCCGGCATCCAGCTGGACGTGACCGAGCTGGAGGAGGCGGCCACCACCTTCGAGACCCAGGTGGCCCGCGCCGTGGACGCCGAGCCGCGGCTGAAGGCCCTGGTCGAGCAGCTGGAGGACGCCGCCGCACGGGCCGACGAGAACGTCGCCCCCGAGCGCATCCCCACCGGCGACGAGCTCGCGGAGGAGCTCGAGCGCTTCCTTCGGGAGATGGACGACCCGAACTAGCCGCTAGCGGCGGGCCGCCGCCCCTCGGGCGAGGGCATCGTCACGTCGGGCCCCTCATCGTCGTCGGGACCCGCCATCTCGGGGTAGCGCTCGCGGGCGCGCCGGCGCTTGTCGGCGTCGTAGAGGTGCTCAGCCCACACGCTGTTCGGCTCCGCGAGCCGGATCGCGCCGACCAGCCCCACCGGCCACAGTAGGAACCCGACGACGCCGGTGGTGAGCTTCCCCTTCAACAGGCAGACGACCGCGGAGACGAAGCTCACCGCGTGGTAGCCCACGATCAGGGCGCCTCCGGCGGGGTCGGCACCCGAGATCACCCGGCCCCAGAACGGCGCGCCCAGGGCCACCATGCCGCCGAGGGCGGCCGCCACGATGACGGCGTCGATGGAGCGCCGGCCCTCCTCCGCCCAGTAGACGTCGCGGAGGTTGAGCCACAGCGCGTACTCGTCCAGCACCAGCGCCGCGCCGCACCCGAACGCCGTCGGCAGCAGCCACCACAGGAACCACGGCATGTCGGGGTCGAGAGCGACTGAGACGAAGCCCGCGCCGAGCAGCAGGAAGATCCCCGGCACCAGGTGGTGGATGCGCGTGGTCCCGATCGTGAGGTTCCCCGGGCCGATCCCGCGCCGCACCATGTGGGCGTAGCCGCGAACGCACCCGAACGTGACGAGGAACGCGAGCAGCACCATCTGCCCTGGGCGGAAGCCCGCGCGGATCACCTCGTCGTCGAACGCCTGGACCACCGGGAAGGCGTCGGTGAACCTGCTCACTGCTACTCCCCGGCCGGTGGCGCCTTGTAGGACCAGCTCACCGTGGTGTCGCTGCGCACCCGCGCGTTCTGGAACACCTTCCGGTGGATGAAGACCTTGAACGCGGTCCCCGCCACCGGGGTGTCACCGGTCGTCTCGGTCGTCACGCGGCGCCCCAGCTTGGAGGAGTACATGGTCACGGTCAGGGATGTGTCGGTCGCGCTCACCTTCATGAGTATCGCCGCGTCCCAGTCGTTTCGGAAAATCAGCTCCGGGCCGCCCCACGAGATGGTCGCCTCGCGACCGGGCGGGTAGCGGGTGATCCAGAACTCGTGGGGCGTGTGGGTGATGATGTCCAGCCCCGCGAAGAACGCCGCGTTGTAGACGGTGGTGCCCATCTGGCTGACGCCGCCACCGACGGCATCCTCCAGCTCGCCGTCGGAGATCTGCGGGGCGGGGACGAACCCACGGGCGCGGGTGCGCTCGCCGAGCCCCTCGTTGAGCGAGAACCGCGCGCCCGCCGGGATGATCGTGCCGTCAAGGATCTGCGCGGCCCGCTGGATGTTGGTGACGCGCGGCTGGCAGCAGGCGAACGGCGTGGTGAACGAGCTCACCTGCTCGCGGATCCGCATCGCCTTCGCCTTAGCGGTGGTCAGCTCCGGCTCCCGGACGGTGACCGCCAGGCGCACCCGGCCGGACCCGTCCGCGGCGACCACCCGGCGCGCCAGCAGGTCGGGGTTGACCGCCCGCCCCGTCTGCGACGGCACCACGCTCACCTGGGTCCCCGAGACCGCGAAGCTCGCCGACCGGGGCTCCTGCAGCACGGGCGCGAAGGCGGGGGTGATGGCCTTCGCGAGGGTGGGTCCGTCGAGGGTCACGTCGACCGTCCCGCTGCCGGGCGTGAACCGCAGCGCCGCCAGGAGCGTGGCGCGGTCGATCGTCGCCCGCCGCCCCGCGCCGCGCGCCGTGACCGGCACCCGCACGATCCGGGCCGCCGTGAGGCGGGCCGCCTCGGCGGCAGGGGTGTCGACCGTCGGCGCGACCTCCGTGACCGGCACCGCAGTCTGCGTGGGGAGCGCGCCGAGGCGCCGGGTCAGCTCAGGCTGGTCGACGGCGCGGCCGACGCGCGCCGGGCCCACCACGATGCGCCCGCCGCCCACGCCGACCGTCGCCTCCTTCGCCGGCTGGTCGACGACCGCGGCCACCGCCGCCGCCTCCGCCCGCGCCCGGGCGGGGGTGGCGCGGAACGCGAGGGGCACGTCGCGGGAGCGCTCCAGCCCCACCTCGGCCAGCACCCGGCTCCACAGCGACGAGGGCTCGATCGCCTCGTCCACCGCCGCCCGCGCGCGCGGCTGTGGGCCCAGCTCCTTCACCGGGAGCAATTGGGGGAACGCGGGCTGCCCGTCGAGGACGATCTCCACCTCGCCGCCGGGCGGCGCTGCCGACGCCAGGACCGCGCGGACCGCCTCGTCGGCGGTGAGCCCCGCCACGTCGATGCCGGCGATGGTGGTCCCGGCGGGCACGCGGTCGTCGTCCGCCGTCGCCAGCCGGAACGCGATCAGGCCGGCGCCGCCGAGCAGCACGACGAGCCCGGCGATGAGCACGACGAGCGTCTCCGGGCGGCGTGGACGCGGGAGGGGCACGACCCCCGAGTCTGGCAGCGTCGGCGCGCGCCCCGGTGCCGCGGGGTCGCGGGGCGCCGCGCGGGCGGCCTAGCGGCGGGCGGGGACCGCCTCGGCGATCAGGTCGCGGGCGCGCTCGAGGCGGCGGGTCACGAAGGCGTAGCCCGCCCGGCGCAGCTCGTGCTTGCGCACCATCCACTCCAGCTCGTGCCGGGTGGTGGCCGCGGCGACGCGGTCGCGGGCGGTGCCGTAGCGCTCCACGGCGCGCGCGGCGCGGCGGTCGCGCCCCGGGTCGGCCAGCGCGGCGCAGGCGGCGGCGGCCAGGTCGTCGAGCATCCCCTCGGCGCGGGCGCGGGCCCGGCGCAGTGCCCGCCGCCGGCTCGCCTCGTGCGCGAGCGCGGCCGCCACGACCAGTCCGGCGATGACGAGGACCTCGACCATCAGGGCGCAGCGTAGCGCCGACCTGCTTGAGTGCGCGACGTGAGCGTGGAGCAGCCCATCGAGGTCGCGGTCTGGAGCGACGTCGTCTGCCCGTTCTGCAACGTCGCCCGCGAGCGGGCCGAGTGGCTCCGCGAGCGCGGGCTGACCGTCGTGTTCCTCCCGTACGACCTCCACCCGGAGTACCCGGACGAGGGGATCCCGCGCGAGGACCTCATGCGCCGCTACCCGGCCGCGATGCACGACACCGTGAAGCGGCTCAACGAGGAGGCCGGGCTCGCCTACAACCCGAACCCGGACCGGGTGCCGCGCACGCGGCGAGCGCTGGAGCTGATCGAGTGGGCGCGGGGCCACGGCCTGCCCGCGCACGACGCCCTGCACAACCGGATCATGGACGCCTACTGGACCGAGGGGCGCGACATCATGGACTGGGACGTCCTGCTCGCGTGCGTCGCCGACGTGGGCCTCGACCCCGACGCGGCGCGCGCCGAGGTGGAGTCCGGGCAGTTCGCGGGCGAGGTGGACGCGTCGACCTCCACGGCGCAGCGGCACGGCATCCGCGCCGTCCCGGCGTTCGTGTTCGACGGGCGCCTGCTGGTGAGCGGGGCGCAGCCGCACGAGGTGTTCGAGGCCGCGATCGAGAAGGTCGGCGAGATGCGCGCCGAGGAGGCCGCGGCGCGGGACTGATTCGGCACGGTTCGGGCACGGATGGGTGCTGTGTGGCGTCCGGTGGCGGGTTCATGATCGGTGGCGTACCGATCACGGAGCTGGAGGTGCCGGATGGCGGCCGACCTGAACCGCGTGACCCTTGTGGGTCGCCTGACCCGCGACCCGGAGCTGCGCCACACCGGCGGCGGTGACCCGATCTGCTCGATCCGGCTGGCGGTGTCGTCGCGGTCCCGCGACGAGTCCGGCAACTGGGGCGACAAGTCGAACTTCTTCGACGTGACGGTGTTCGGCCGCCAGGCCCAGACCGCCGCCGACTACCTGGCCAAGGGCCGGCGGATCGGGGTGGACGGCCGACTGTCGTGGCGGGAGTGGCAGGCCCAGGACGGCTCCAAGCGCCAGTCCGTGGAGGTCATCGCGAACGACATCTTCTTCCTCGACTCCCGCGGCGAGGGGGGCGGKGGCGGCGCGCAGGAGGCCAGCGGCTGGAGCCGCTCGGCCGACGACCTGGCGCCCGTCGGCGCGACGGCGGGGAACGGCTCGGGCGGCGGGAGCGCGCCGGCCGACGACGCGGAGATCCCCTTCTAGGAGGTCACTGAGGAACAAAGGTCGTGCGGGCCGCCGAGCGAAAACCAAGCGATTCGGTGGCCGCGGCCACATGCCGATGCTGGTTGCATCGGCATTGACGCGGACGCCGAAGCGCGCCGGTTTGCAGCCGGCGGACGCGCGACCGACTTCCTCAGGGTCCTCCCAGGGTTCCGCGTCCCGCGCCCGACGGCGCCCCCGGGGTCTGGGGAGGCCTCCGGGGGCGTCTCGGCGCCCTACCCGGCGTTTCTCAAGTCCGGTTTCCGCATGCCGAAGCGGATTGGGTGCGTATCGTCGCCGTCTCCCGGCTGCGGCCGGGCATGCGGCTCGGACGCCCCGTCTACTCCTGCTCGGCCGGCATCCGCGTGCCGTTGCTGCAGCCGCAGGCGATGGTCACCGACCGGGTCCGCGTGGGGCTCGAGCGCGCCGGCGTGTTCGCGGTGTACATCGACGACGAGCTGTCGGAGGGGATCGAGCCCACCGAGGTGATCTCGCCCGAGCTCCGGGAGAAGGCGATCGCGGAGCTGCACGAGACGTTCAGCGCCGTCACCACCAAGGGGCCGGCGACGCGGATCCACGGGGAGCAGGTCGAGCGGCTCGAGGGGGTCGTCGCCGGGATCCTGCGCGAGCTGCGCAGCCACGGCCACATGGTGTCGACGCTGATGGACCTCCACACGTTCGACTCCCACACGCTCTCCCACTCGCTCAACGTGTGCGTGATCGGGCTGATGATCGGCGACGAGCACCTCCGCCGGCACGGCTGGCAGGACGGCCGCGGCCGACCGCGGCGCGACGACCACGACCACCGCCTCCAGAAGCTGGGGACCGGGTTGCTGCTGCACGACGTGGGCAAGCTGCTCATCCCCGCCGACATCCTCCGCAAGCCGGGGAAGCTCACCGACGACGAGATGGCGCTCGTGAAGGAGCATCCGAAGACGGGGCTCGACCTGGTGGAGACCGGGACGCTCACGTCGCTGACGAAGGTCTGCATCATCGGGCACCACGAGCGCCTCGACGGGCGCGGCTACCCCAACGGGCGCGGCGCCGACCTCCACGAGAACGCTCAGATCGCGGGGGTCTCGGACGTCTACGACGCGGTGTCGTCGATGCGCGTCTACCAGGCCCGCCGCCCCACCCACGAGGCGTGGGAGCTGGTGCTCTCGCTCGCGGGGACGGCGTTCCCGCTGGAGCTGGTGAAGATCTTCAAGGAGACCGTCGCCCCCTACCCGGAGGGCGTGGCGGTGCAGCTCTCCGACGGGCGCCGCGGCATCGTGTCGAAGGTGCACCGCGAGTACATCACCCGCCCCACGGTCCGGATCACCGGCGAGGACGGGCACGACGTGGCGCCCTACGAGGTCGACCTCTTCGCCAACCTGGACATCGCGATCCTCGACACGCTCGAGGACCTCGGCGCGCCCGTGGGCGGCGACCAGCACCCGGAGCCGGGCCTCGTGCCCGACGAGCTCCAGGAGCAGCGCCTCTCCAACGTCGTCACCCGCTGACCCGGTGGTGGCGGGCGGCGGTCAGCGCCAGCGGCGGGCGATCAGCTCCGCCCGCCCCGTGACCGGGTTCCAGCGGGTGGCGTAGGCCGTCCGGCGGGCGAGGGCGGTCGTCCAGAGGAAGCGGCTGGGGCCGCGGAGGGTCGCCAGCGTCCGGACGTGGCCGCCGGAGAGGCGCCGGATGTGGAGGTAGGAGAAGGAGCCGGCCTGCTCCACCCACAGGATCCGGCCTGACGCGATGGACGGGTTGATCTGGAGGCCGGTGACGGAGGTGGCGAGCACCCGGTAGCCGCGGCGGGCGACGCGGGCGATCCGGATCTCGGAGTGTCGGCCGGCGGCGACGTGCCAGGCGATCACGCCGCTGCGCAGCGCCGGGCGGCCGAGGTCGGTGGCGCCGAGGGTGCGGGCGTAGCGGCGGGTGCGGCCGTTCGCCGCGTTGAACAGCTCCAGGCGCTGGCTGCGCGGGAACACGCGGACGTAGGCGACCAGCGGCCAGTCGAGGGCCGGCTTGGTGAGCGTCCCGTCGGGGGCGGGGAGGCGCAGCATCTCCTGGCCGGTGCGCCAGTTCACCACCCGGATGCCGGCAGCGTCGGCGTAGGCCAGCAGGTCGCCGTCCAGGGCGGGGGAGTGCGCGCCCTCGAACCGCACCGGCGGGAGCTGGCGCGGGTGCACGACCACGGCGGGCGGGCCGCCGGGGCTGGAGACGGTGGCGGCGACGACGCCGTCCCAGGCGGCGGGGTCGTACTTGCCGCTCGCGCCGCCCTGGGCCAGTGCCGGGGTGGCGGCGATGGCGCCCGCCAGGACGGCCAGCATGATCGCGTTGGCCGGGCGCACCAGCCGGCGGCGGCGGGCGAGGCGCTCGACGGCGGCGGCGGGGTCGCGGCGGCCGCGGGCGGGCAGCGCCACCATCAGCGCGCGACCCAGGCCGAAGGGCGCCAGCACCAGGGCGGAGACCAGCGGGTCGCCCAGGGCGAGTGCGCCGGCCGCGACGATCCAGAACGTCGCGACCACCTGGTGGGTCATGAACCCGAAGCCCAGGCCGGCGCCGTAGGCCAGGCTCCAGACGGGGAGCGGCCACTCGCGGCGCCCCCGCTCCGGCACCTGCCGCGCGAACTGGGGGAGCGGCAGGCGCAGCCAGCCGGCCTCGCGCAGCGCCCCGAGCAGCGCGAGGACGCCCACCACGGCGAGGGCGACGTCCTGGTCGAGGTGGCTGCCGATCGCGCCGAGCGCCGCGCCGAGCGCGGCGGCGGCGGCGATCGCGCCCACGGCGAAGTAGGCGACGGCGACCTGCTTGCGGTGACGGCCCCCGCACACGTCGGGGGTGATGGTCTCGACCATGGAGAAGCCTCAGGGGCTCCACGCGCCGGAGACGCCCGCCAGGAGCGCCGCCGTCGCGATGCCGATCTCCGCTAGCACGGCACCCCCGTATCGACGTAGAGGACGCAGAACACGCGCCGGCCCGGCCGGCAGTAGCCCACCAGCGACGCGTCGCCGTTGATCCGCACCCGGCTGGTGGAGCAGCAGTCGGTGAGCTTCCGGATCTGGTGGTCGCAGCAGCGGTACCAGGCGCCCTGGGTCACGGTCTGGACGCCGTGGATCCGCGGGACCCAGTCCTCGCACAGCCGCGTCCGCGGCGCCGGGGGCAGCAGGCTCCCGTCCGGCGCCAGGAGGGGCTGCCCGTCGATGCCGACGGGACGGCCGAGGGCGTCGATGGGGCGGCCGAGGTTGTCGACCGGCGCGCCGTCGCTGGGCCGCAGCGGGAAGCCGCGCGCGTCGATGCGCGGCAGCGTGTACGGGCTGGGGCACGAGCCGGTCGTCCACGTGTGCCCGCAGAACCCGAACCAGCCCTCGCGGGTGCGGTCGGTTCCGCGCAGCGACTGGCGGCGCCGGCCCTGGCGCACCTGGCCGGCCGCGGGCGCCGCGCCCACCAGCGCCAGGGCCGCCCCCGCGACGGTGGCCAGGAACCCCCGCCGGGTGCCCGAGGTCGCGAGCCGGTGCGACAGGGCGCGGGCGCCGCGGTCGACCAGGTGCTCGTCAGGCGGTGGCAGCGACCCGCTCCTCGCCGATGGCGATCAGCTCCTCGATCTGCTCGAGGGTGTTGACGAGGCCCTTGCCCGCCAAGACCCCGTCGACGGCGTAGACCACGAACGGCGTGCCGGGGACCCGGTAGGCGGCGAACGCGTCGGGGTCCTCGTCCTCGATGAGCGTGTGGACGGGCAGGCCGTCGCGGCGGAGGGCGGCCAGGGCGGGCTCCAGCTCGGCGCACAGGCGGCAGCCGCGCGAGGAGAACGCCAGCAGCTCGCCGCCGCGGCGGGCGAGCGGCGCCGCCGGGGGGGCGGGGCGCCCGAGGGGCGGCCCCTCATCCTCCAGCTCCAGCGCGGCGCGCGGTCCAAGGCGCGCCTCGAGCACCCCCACCTGGCGGAACAGGGCGAGCACCAGGACGGTCAGCACCGTCACGGCGAGCGCCAGCGCGACGACCCCGGCGGTCAGCAGGGCGACGGCGTCGGCGTCGCGGTCGAGCCACCCGCCGGCGATCACGACGCCCGCCGCCGCGAGCAGCAGCGCGCGGGCCACGAGCCAGGCGATCGGCCGCTCGCGGGTGCCGCCGAAGCACCCGCAGGGCGCGCGGCGGCGGCCGCGCAGTCGCATGAGCCCCAGCGACGCCGCGAACACGACCCCCAGCACCGCGATGCCCACGCCCGCGGCGCGGGCGGTCGCGGGGATCAGGACCAGGACGCCGAGGGCGAGCTCGGCCGCCACCAGGGCCGTCGCGGCGGCGGGCCGCACGGCGGGCGGGACGCCGTGGTCGCCGACGGCGGCGACCAGCGCACGGCGGTCGCGCAGCTTGGCGGCGGCGGCACCGATGAGCACCAGGGCGACGACGATGCGGAGGGCCGGGTCCACCGCTGGGCGACGCTAGCAGGGCGTGCGGCGGAGCCCCTACCCGGCGGGGGCATCGTGGACGAACGCCACCACGATCGCGCCCGGCCCCGCGTGGGTGCCGACCGTGGGGCCGACCTCGCCGGCGAACACCTCGACGGCCCGGGGGCGCACCCGGGTGACCAGGGCGCGCAGGTCGTCGAGCGACTCCGGGCGCCGGGTGTGGCCGTAGGCGACGTGGAGCGGCCCACCGGGCTCCGAGTGCCCCTCCACGAACTCCTCCACGGCCGGCAGCACCTTGTGCGCGCCGCGCACCCGCGACCAGGGCGTGACCTCACCGTCGCGGATCTGGAGCACCGGCCGCACGCGCAGCAGCGACCCGGCGACGGCCTGGGCGCGGCCGATGCGCCCGCCGCGCTGCAGGTACTCGAGCGTCTCCAGCGCGAACACGGCCCGGTGGTCGGCGCTGAGCCGCGCCGCGGCGGCGGCCAGGTCGCCGGCGGTGGTGCCGGCCTCGAGGCGCGCCTGGAGCCGGAACGCGATGAGGCCCAGCGCGACGGTCACGGAGCCGCTCTCCAGCACCATCACCCGGTCCTCGCCCAGGTCGCGGGCCGCGGCGCGGGCGGTCTCGACGGTGCCGGACATGTGGCCCGACAGCGGCAGCACCACCGCCGTCTCGTACGCGTCGAGGGCGCCGCCGATCACCTCGGTCATCGACGCCAGCGACGGCTGGGCGGTGGTGGGCAGCCGGTCGGCGCGGGCCAGGCGCTCGTAGAACGCGGGCGCGTCGATGTCGACGCCGTCCAGGAACGTGCGGTCGCCGAAGCTGATCGGGATCGGCACCACGCGCCAGTTCGCGGGGCGGGCGCCGGGCGGCACGTCGGCGGCCGAGTCGATGACCAGCGCGGTGGTGGTCGCGTCGAGGCGGCGGCCGGGGTCCACTACTCGACGCCCACCGCGAGCGCGGGCGCCGCCTGGCCGCCGAAGTGCGCCTCGACCTCCACGCCCGGCGGCACCAGCGCGCGCACCCACGCCTCCACCTCGTCGGGCGACACGCCGGCGCCCTCGCCGATGAGCACCGTCACCAGGCCGGCGCCCTCCGCGAGCACGGGGGCGAGGGCGGAGGCCAGGGCGTCGCGGTCCGCGTGAGCGACGTCGACCGCCGTGACCTCGCCGGCGGCGGCGCGCATGTCCGCGGCGGCCGCCGCCGGGTCGTCGCCGGGGTCCCAGGCGAGGGCGGCGGCGAGCATGGCGGGCAGCGACGCGACGGCCACGACCTCGGCGCCGGGCGCGTCGGGGCCGGGCTCCAGCGTCAGCACCACCGACGCCTCGCCAAGCGGCGCGCCGGGCGCGAGCGCGGCGGCACCGAGGCCGGCCAGCAGGTCGCGGACCCCCGCGCCGCCGGCCACGGCGACCAGGCCGCCGGGCGCGACCACGGACGCGCACTCCGCAATGAACTTCGCCGGGTCGGGGACCATGTCGTCGGCCTTCAGCCCCTCCACGACCCCCCACCGTGCGGCGACCTCGGCGGCGCGCTCCGGGGTGTCGGTGTGGACGTGCACCTTCGCGCGGCGGGTGTCCCCCATCACCAGCAGGCTGTCGCCCACGGCCTCGAGGTCGTCCTCCAGCTCCTCCAGGTCGAGCTGCGCCCCCTCCACCAGGAATGTGGTGCAGAAGCGGTACCGCGACGGCGGGTGCGCGGCGGTGGCGGGCCGCGACGGCGCCACGGCGGGCGCCGCGCGGGGCGGGCGGCCGGCGAGCGCGTCGGCGAGCCCCTCCACCAGGATCAGCACGCCGAGGGCGCCCGAGTCGACGACGCCGGCCTCCGCCAGCACCGCCAGCTGCCCGGTGGTGGCCGCGACGGCCTCGGCGCCGGCGGCGACGGCGGCGGCCAGCACGGCGTCGCGGTCGCCGGACGCGGCCTCGGCGGCGCCGGCCATGGCGCGGGCGACGCTCAGCATCGTCCCCTCCACCGGGCGGCGGACGGCGGCGTCGGCGGCGTCGCTGGCGCCGCGCAGGGCGCGGGCGACGGCGGACCCGTCGATCTCGCCGTGCGCGAGGGCCTCGGCGGCGCCGCGGACGAGCTGGGACAGGATCATGCCGCTGTTGCCCTGGGCGCCCATGAGCGCCGCGCGGGCGAGGGCATCGCAGCGGGAGGCGCGCGGGAGCCCGGAGGTGGAGCGGGCCGCCTCGTCGACCGCGGTGGCGGTGCGGAGCATGTTGACGCCGGTGTCGCCGTCGGCGACGGGGAACACGTTGAGCAGGTCCACCTCGTCGGCCCGGGCGGCGAGGGCGGCGCGGGCGCGGCCGACCGCCTCGGCGAGGCGCTCCTCGGACACCGCCGGGCCGGACGGTCCGCTCATGGACGCGAACCTACCCGGTCACCTCGAACAGGGTGAGCTGCCGTTCGGTGGTGAGGCCGGACACGCCGACGCCCATCAGGCGCAGCGCGCCCGCCCGCTCGCCGAGCGCGCGGGCCAGGAGGGCGCGGGCGATGGTCCAGATGACGGCCTCGTCGTCGGTGGCGCCGTGGACGGTCTGGGCGCGGGTGACGGTCTGGAAGTCGGCGTAGCGGAGCTTGATCGTCACGGTCCGGGCGGCGCGGCCGCGGCGGCGGAGCGCCCCCGCCACCTCCGCCGCCTGGCCGCGGCCGATGCGCTCCAGCTCGCCGACGTCGCGCACGTCCACCGCGAACGTGGTCTCCGACGAGATGGAGATCCGCTCCGCCGGGATCGGCTCG
>BFBZ01000073.1_pt1 | contig 190246 bp, 194 predicted proteins | sample 1888401 | NCBI WGS metagenome assembly BFBZ01 (sample SAMD00112614, study PRJDB3348) | symbiont metagenome | host: Chara braunii
CACGCAGTGCCTGATCCTCGGCCTCACGGTCGTCATCCTCGCGGGCCTGATGTATCTCGTGAACTTCACCAAGCTGGGCCGCGCGATGCGCGCCACGGCCGAGAACCCGCGCGTGGCCGGCCTGATGGGCGTCAAGCCCGACTTCATCATCTCGACCACCTTCGTCATCGGCGCCGCGCTGGCGGCCGTGGCCGGCCTGATGTGGGCGGCCAACTACGGCACGGTGCAGCACACGATGGGCTTCATGCCCGGCCTGAAGGCCTTCACGGCCGCGGTGCTGGGCGGCATCGGCAACCTGGCCGGCGCCGTCGTCGGCGGCGTGCTGCTGGGCCTGATCGAGGCCATCGGCGCCGGCTACCTCGGCGACCTGACCGGCGGCGTGCTCGGCAGCCACTACGCCGACATCTTCGCCTTCATCGCCCTCATCCTCGTGCTGACGCTGCGGCCCTCGGGCTTGCTCGGCGAGCGCGTGGCTGATCGCGCCTGAGGAGACACGGACATGCAAGCCAAGAAACTCATCACCTTCCTCGCCGCCGCCGTTGGCCTGATCGCCGTGCCGCTGTTCGCGCAGCAGCTCGGCAACGGCCCGGTGCGCATCATCGACCTGGCGCTGCTCTACGTGCTGCTGGCCCTGGGCCTGAACATCGTCGTCGGCTACGCCGGCCTGCTGGACCTGGGCTATGTTGCCTTCTACGCGGTGGGCTCCTACATGTTCGCGCTGATGGCCAGCCCCCACCTCAGCGAGAATTTCGAGGCCATCCAGGCCGCCTTCCCGACCGGCCTGCACTCGCCGATCTGGCTGGTCATCCCGGCGGGCGCGGCGCTGGCGGCCTTCTTCGGCGTCGTGCTGGGCGCGCCGACGCTGAAGCTGCGCGGCGACTACCTCGCCATCGTCACGCTGGGCTTCGGCGAGATCATCCGCGTGTTCCTGAACAACCTCGAGTACCCGCTCAACATCACCAACGGCCCGCGCGGCATCGGCCAGATCGACTCCTTCCACATCCTCGGCGTGGACCTGGGCAGGTCGTGGCAGATCGGCGATTTCACGCTGCCCTCGGTGACGCTGTACTACTACCTCTTCCTTCTGCTGGTCGTCGTGGGCGTGGTGATCTGCTACCGGCTCGAGAACTCGCGCATCGGCCGTGCCTGGATGGCCATCCGCGAGGACGAGATCGCCGCCAAGGCCATGGGCATCAACACCCGCAACCTGAAGCTGCTGGCCTTCGGCATGGGCGCCACCTTCGGCGGCGTGTCGGGCGCGATGTTCGCGAGCTTCCAGGGCTTCGTGTCGCCCGAGTCCTTCAGCCTGCAGGAGTCGGTCATGATCGTCGCGATGGTCGTGCTGGGCGGCATCGGCCACATCCCGGGCGTCATCCTCGGCGCGCTGCTCGGGCTGGCCAGCTATCTGCTCGATCCCTTTGCCGGCCAGGCCCAGGCAGTGCCGCTGCGGCAGGTGCTGGTCGCCTTCGCCCTGTGCCCTGTCTCTTATACACATCTAGATGTGTATAAGAGACAGCTGCTGTCGGCCATGCCCGAGGTGCTGCGTTACGTCGCCGGCCCGCTGCAGCAGATGACGGACGGCCGGCTGGACGCGTCCATCCTGCGCCAGCTGCTCGTCGCGCTGGCCATGATCGGCATCATGCTGGCCCGCCCGCGCGGCCTGTGGCCTGCGCCCGAGCATGGCAAAGGCGCCCCGGGCGCGGTGAAGTGAAGGAGGGCGAACCATGAGCATCCACGACAACATCGTTCTCAACGTCAGCGGCGCGTCCAAGCGCTTCGGCGGCGTGCAGGCCCTGTCCGACGTCGGCATCCAGATCCGCCGCGGCCAGGTCTATGGCCTGATCGGCCCCAACGGCGCCGGCAAGACGACCTTCTTCAACGTCATCACGGGCCTCTACGTGCCGGACGGCGGCAGCTTCTCGCTGGGCGGCACGCCCTACACGCCGCAGGCCGTGCACCAGGTCGCCAAGGCCGGCATCGCGCGCACCTTCCAGAACATCCGCCTGTTCGCCGACATGACGGCGCTGGAGAACGTGATGGTCGGCCGCCATATCCGCACCAGGTCCGGCCTGGTCGGCGCGGTGCTGCGCACGCCGGCCTTCAAGGCCGAGGAGGCCGCGATCAGGGCGCGCGCCGAGGAGCTGCTGGACTACGTCGGCATCGGCAAGTACGCGGAGTTCAAGGCCCGCACGCTGAGCTACGGCGACCAGCGCCGGCTCGAGATCGCGCGGGCGCTGGCCACCGACCCCCAGCTGATCGCGCTGGACGAGCCGGCCGCCGGCATGAACGCGACCGAGAAGGTCGTGCTGCGCGAGCTGATCGACCGCATCCGCAACGACGGCCGCACCATCCTGCTGATCGAGCACGACGTGAAGCTGGTCATGGGCCTGTGCGACCGCGTGACCGTGCTCGACTACGGCAAGCAGATCGCCGAAGGCACGCCGGCCGAGGTGCAGAGCAACGAGAAGGTGATCGAGGCCTACCTCGGCGCCGGCCACAAAGCCCACTGAAGCGGGGAAGAACAAATGGCAGAAGCAAAGCAAACCCTGCTCAAGGTCAGCAGCCTGAAGGTGGCCTACGGCGGCATCCAGGCCGTCAAGGGCGTGAACTTCGAGGTGCGCGAGGGCGAACTGGTGTCCCTGATCGGCGCCAACGGCGCGGGCAAGACGACGACGCTGAAGGCCGTCACCGGCATCCAGCCCATCGCCGCCGGCGACGTGACCTATCTCGGCGAGTCCATCAAGGGCAAGGGCGCCTGGGACCTGGCCAAGAAAGGCCTGGTCATGGTGCCCGAGGGCCGCGGCACCTTCACGCGCATGACCATCACCGAGAACCTGCAGATGGGCGCCTACAACCGCAACGACGGCGAGATCCAGTCCGACATGGACAAGGTCTTCGCGCTGTTCCCGCGGCTGAAGGAGCGCGCCAAGCAGCTGGCCGGCACGATGTCCGGCGGCGAACAGCAGATGCTGGCCATGGGCCGCGCGCTGATGGCGCGGCCCAAGGTGCTGCTGCTGGACGAGCCGTCCATGGGCCTGTCGCCCATCATGGTGGACAAGATCTTCGAGGTCGTGAACGACATCCACCGGCAGGGCGTGACCATCCTGCTCGTCGAGCAGAACGCCAGCCGCGCGCTGGAGCTGGCCAACCGCGGCTATGTGATGGAATCCGGCGAGGTCACGATGGACGGCGAGGGCCAGGCCCTGCTGAACGACCCCAAGGTGCGCGCCGCCTACCTGGGCGAGTAGGCCGGCGGCCGTCCCGAGGGCGCCTTCAGCCGAGCGCCTGCGCGATCAGCGCGGCCTGCTCGCGGCGGTGCAAGGCCAGCGACGAGCAGGCGCCGGCGGCCGTCACCGCGCGGGCGACCGGCTGCCAGACGATGCCGGCCGGCGCCAGCCCGGCCAGCTCATCGCGCAGGAAATGCCAGGCGCCCTGGTTCAGCGTTTCCTCCTGGGCCCAGATCAGCGTGTCCAGCTTGCGATAGGGCGCCAGCGCCCGGGCCAGCTCCGCGCCCGGGAAGGGGTAGAGCTGCTCCAGCCGCAGCAGGGCCACGTCGCGCCGCGCGCCGCGTGCGCGGGCCAGTTCGTGGTGCAGCTTGCCGCTGCACAGCACGAGGCGGCGCGCGTCCTGCGGCGCGGCGAGCGCGTCGTCCAGCACCGGATGGAAGCCACCGGTCAGCAGTGCATCCGGCGGCGAATGCGAGGCGGGATCCTGGTAGAGGGCCGACTTGGGCGTCAACGCGATCAGCGGCTTTCTCTCGGCGTCCAGGGCCTGGCGGCGCAGCAGATGAAACCACTGCGCCGCCGTGCTAGGGCAGGCGACGCGCAGATTGCCGGCGCCGCAGAGCTGCAGGAAGCGGCTCAGATAGGCGTTCGAGTGTTCGGGCCCGACACCCTCGTAGCCGTGCGGCAGCAGCAGGGCGAGGGCGCTTGGCTGGCCCCACTTGTCCTCGCCGGAAGCGATGTACTGGTCGAGGAAGACCTGGGCGCCGTTGACGAAATCGCCGTACTGCGCCTCCCAGATCGTCAGGTCCGCGAGGCGCTGCACGCTGTGGCCGTATTCGAAGCCGAGCACGCCTTCTTCGGACAGCGGCGAGTTGACGACCTCGAAGGGCGCGACCGCGCCGAGCTGCTGCAGCGGCAGGAATTCGTCCGGGCCGGTGAGCGCCTGGTTGTGCCAGACCGCGTGCCGGTGCAGGAAGGTGCCGCGGGCAACGTCCATGCCGGAGATGCGCACGCCCACGCCGGCCTCCAGCAGCGACGCATAGGCCATGTTCTCGGCGAAGCACCAATCCGCGCGCGCCGCCCCGTCGCCGGCGGCGATGCGCTGCCAATGCGAAGCCAGCTCCGCCAGCTTGGGATGCGGGCGGAAGCCCCGCGGCAGGCGCGTCATCGCGGTGATCCAGCCGCGCAGCCGCGCCTGCGTCGGCAGTGACTGCGGCAGGGCGCCGGCATGGGGCGTGCGAGCTGTGGTCTCGACGCCCGGGTCGGCGATCGAGAAGGCCCGCTCGGCCGTGGCCCGCTGGCGCTCGATGTGCGCGGCGATCTGCTGTGGGCCGCAATGGCCGGCGGCAACCAGGCGCGCGGCCACGACGTCGACGACCGAGGCCTGGCGGGCGGCCATCGCATACAGGCGCGGGCTGGTCAGCGACGGTTCGTCATGCTCCGAGTGGCCGAGGCGGCGGTAGCCGACCAGGTCGATGACGATGTCGGCGGTGAAGCGGCTGCGGTAGGCCATGGCCAGCTCGGCCGCGTGCGCCAGCTGCTCGGGCGTGTCGGCGTTCACGCGCAGCACGGGGGCGTCGATGCAGCGGGCGATGTCCGTGCAATAGCGGCCGGCGGCCGCGTCCATCGGGTTGGGCGTCGTGAACCCGAGCTGGTTGTTGATGACGACATGCACGCATCCGCCCACCGCATAGCCCTGGCGCTGCGACAGCATCAGCGCCTCCATGACGACGCCCTGGCCGGCAAACGCGGCGTCGCCATGCAGCAGCAGCGCCGCGGCGCGGCCCCGCACACGGGCGGCATAGGTCATGCCGAGCACGACGGGGCAGACGCTCTGCAGGTGCGAGGGGTTGGGCGCCAGCGTCAGCGTCAGCGGGCCGTGCGCGGTCGCGAAGCTGCGCCGTGCGCCGAGGTGGTAGACCAGGTCGCGATGGCGCTCGGGCCGGGGCGGCTCCGGGTCGAAATGGTCCAGCACGCTGGCGGCGGGCATGCCGAGCAGATTGACCAGCAGATTGACGCGGCCGCGGTGCGGCATGCCCATGAAGAGCTCGGTCACGCCGCGCAGCGCGGCCTGCTCGACGAGGGCGTCCAGCAGCGGCAGCAGGGCCTCGCAGCCCTCCAGCGAGAAGCGTTTCGCGCCCGGGTGGCGGCGTGCGACGTGGCGCTCCCAGGCCTGGGCCTGGATCAGCCGGTCCAGCAGGGCGCTGCTGCATTCGGTGGGCGGCAGCGCCTCGATGCCGGCGTGCAGCCAGGCCCGGCGCGTGGGATCGCGCAGCGCGCTCGTGTCCAGCGCCAGCGTACCGCAGTAGATGCGCTTGAGCTGCCGGTCCAGGCCGGCCACGTCGCGGGCGCCCAGCATGGTCGGGGCGTCCGCGCCGAGGGCATCGCCGGTCGCGAGGCCGAACGCCGCGGGCGCCAGCAGCTCCTGGGCATCGGCCGAATCCGCCATGCCCAGGGGGTCGAGATCGGCGCAGCGGTAGCCCTCGGCCCGGTGCGCGTCCAGCCAGCGCTGGACGGCCGGATGCAGGCGGGTGGCTGGTGGACGGCCCTGCGCGGGCCCATGCGCAGACGGCCCCGTGGCCGGCTGGTTCGCCATGTTCATGATGGAAGACTCCCTGGTGATGCAAGCTGGGGCCGCGCCGTCGCCCCGGCGCCCACGGTCGGGCGCCTTGACGGCAGGGCCTGGTCCGGGCCCGGATCTGTGTCCGATCGGCCTCGTGAAAGCGTTGGACCCGTGGGGGTCAGAGCACGAAGGCGCGCACCATGTCGTTGAGGCGGCTGGCCTGCAGTTGCAGTGCGCGCGCCGCGTCGGCGCTCTGCTCGACGAGGACAGCGTTGCGCTGCGTCGAATCGTCCATCTGCGAGATCGCGACGTTGACCTGCTCGATGCCGGCGCTCTGCTCCTGGCTGGACGACGTGATCTCCGCGACGACGCTGCTGACGCGCGCGATGCTGGAGACCACCTGCCGCATCGTCGCGCCGGCCTGCTCCACCATCTTGCTGCCCACGTCGACCTGCTGCGCCGAGTCGTCGATCAGGGCCTTGATCTCCTTGGCGGACTGCGCGCTGCGCTGGGCCAGGTTGCGCACCTCGGCGGCGACGACGGCGAAGCCGCGCCCCTGCTCGCCGGCGCGTGCGGCCTCGACGGCCGCGTTCAGCGCCAGGATATTGGTCTGGAAGGCGATGCCGTCGATGACGCCGATGATCTCGACGATGCGCCTGGACGAGACGGAGATCGAGTTCATCGTGTGCACGACCTGCCCGACGACCTCGCCGCCGGCCGCCGCGATGTCGGAGGCCGACGTCGCCGAGTGGTTGGCATGGCCGGCGTTGTCGCTGGCCAGCTTGACGGCCGACGTCAGCTGCTCCATGGCCGCCGCGGTCTGTTCCAGCGCGCTGGCCTGCTGCTCGGTGCGGACCGCGAGGTCTTCGTTGCCGCGGGAGACGTTCTGGGCCGCGACGTGGATGTTGTCCGCGCCGCTGCGCACCTGGGTCACGATGCCGTGCAGGCTCTCGACCATGCGCTGCAGCGCGCCCATCAGCCGCCCGACCTCGTCGTGGCCGACATGCTCGACGCGGTAGGTGAGGTCGCCGGCCGCGACGGCCTCGGCCAGGTCGATGGCGCGGTGGATGGGGCGGGTCACGGAGCGCGTGATCAGCAGCGCGGTGACGACGCCCAGCACGATGGCCAGCAGCGAGCCGCCGACCATCAGGCAGACGGCCTGCCGGGACCTGGCCTTGGCTTCGTTCACGTCGTCCAGCATGCCCTGGGCATGGTGGGCGACCATCTTGTCGAGCAGCGCGTAATACCTGGCCTGGGGCTCGGCCAGCTCGCCCTCGTACAGCGCAATCGCCTCGTCGCGCTTGCCGGCCGCGATCAGGTCGAGCACCCTGCGCACCTGGGCGCCGTAGGCCTTGCGGGCGGCCCCCTGCTCCTCGAAGATCTGCCGCGCGGCGGGGCTGTGCAGCGAGTCCTCGAGCTTCTTGAGGTTCTCGGTGTTGGCGGCGCGGATCGCCGCATAGTCGTCGGCGTATTTCTTCTGGCGCTGCGGGTCGGTGGCCAGCAGCATGCGGCCGAGCGTCAGTGCGCCCTGGTCGCCGACCTCCTTGATGCGGTTGCTCAGCGCGATCTGGGCGTAGTTGTCGTTGACCACCTCTTCCATCGTCGCGCCGATGCGGTCGAGCACCGCCACGCTGCCGAGCAGGCTGGCGCACAACAGCGCGATGACGACGGTGAACGCCAGCGCCAGCCGTGTGCCGATCTTCCAATCAGAAATACGCATGCAACACTCCCTTGAAGCGGATCAATCGCCAGGCCGTTGTCTCTCGGTCTTGTTGCTGCGCCCGGTTCCCTGGTTATGTTAGTGGGTGGCGTGTGCGCTGTTATGGCGGTTATGAGAAATTCGAGGCCTGCTTCACGAGTTGTGCATGACACCTGGAAGAGTTGCCAGGTCGCCCGGGCGCTCCGGCAGAATCGAGTAGGGTGAGGGGTCGCCCCCTCAGCCCTCTCACACCACCGGACGTGCGGGTCCGCATCCGGCGGTTCAAGTAAAACGCTGGAGTTGCTGGTGGGTATCCACCAGCGAGACCAGCCCCATGTTGGCAAGGTACTTCGGCGGCATTGCTGCCACCATGTGTTTTGCTCCGGCATTCCACCACGGTCCCCGCCCGTTGACGCTCGACTTCCACGCGCGATGCGCGTCCAGCCCAAGCGCTCGCAAGCGGGATTCCCGTGTAGCCGGGCGCTTCCACTGCCTCCAGGCAATGACCCGCAGTCGACGCCTCACCCAGATGTCCAGTTCTTCGAGTGCTCGTCGCCCCTGGGTGTGCTGGAAGTAGTTCATCCAGCCCCGCAGGACCGGTCGGAGCTGCTCGATGGTCCGCTCCAGACGTTGTCCACGCCCTTTCAGACACAGGTCCGTGACCCGTGCCCTCAGGCGCGCCAGACTTTCTGGCCAGATCCTCAGACGGGTCTCCTTGTGCACGGTCACGCTGTACCCTAGGAACTTGCGTCCCCAGGGCCTCGCGACCGCGCTCTTGGCCGCATTCACGGTGAGCTTCAGCCGTTCCCAGAGGAACTTCGTCACCCCGTCCATGATGCGATTCCCCGCCTGCTGGCTCGACACATAGATGTTGCAGTCGTCCGCGTACCGGCAGAAGTCCAGTCCGCGCCGCTCCAGTTCGCGGTCCAGGTCGGTCAGCAGGATGTTCGACAGCAGCGGTGACAGCGGTCCGCCTTGCGGCGTGCCCTGTGTCCTCGCTGTCTCGATCCCGTCGGCCATCAAACCCGCTTGCAGGAAGCGCCGGATCAACTTCAGGACGCGCCTGTCGTCGATCCGCCTGGCGACCCGGTGCATCAGCGCATCGTGGTTCACACGGTCGAAGAATTTCTCCAAATCCATGTCCACCACCCAGCGCTTGCCGCCCCGGATGTAGTTCGCGGCTTGGACCACTGCCTGCGTCGCGCTGCGTCCCGGGCGGAAGCCATAGCTCCCATCCGAGAATGTCGGCTCGAACAGCGGTTGCATCACCTGATGCAGCGCCTGCTGGATCAGCCGGTCCACCACCGTTGGCACGCCCAGCGTCCTCACCCCGCCTTGCGGCTTGGGGATGTCCACTCGGCGCACCGCGCGTGGCAGGTACGTGCCGTCCAGCAGCGCCGCCTTCACACTTTGCCAATGGCTTTGCAGCCAGCCCTTGAGGTCTTCGCAGCGCAACCCGTCGATGCCGGGCGCTCCACGGTTCCTCATGACCTGGCTGTACGCCTTTTGCATGTTGCTGCGCTCGACCACCTGCTCCATGAGCCGGCAGCCCTCCGATTTCGTTTGCCCGCTCGTCGCTGCGCCCACCTCCGCACCGTCGCGCCCACTCCCCGGATTCCGTCCGGTTGCTTCGCGCTCGGCCTGCCTTGCAGCAGCTTCTGCGTCATCGATAGGCATCAAGATCGATCGTCCTACTCTCGGTCTTACTCGTTCAGCCCTTCGGTCCTTACCGGCGCCTACTATGGCTTCTGCTGACTTCTGAGCGCGCCTCCCGTCGCCTCTCGACGCCGGTAGCCCCTTCGGGCACACGCTCAGATCTCCCCGGGTATTGCGCACCCACCTTCACGCTTATGCCTGTCGGATTTACGACGCACCGTTCCGTGCAAGTACCGGGCTTTGGTGAATTCGGACACCTCACCCCGGCGCGCCGCCTCGTATCCGCTTCCTGTTCGTCAGGCCAGCGCTTTGCCATCCGGCTTCCTTCAGACCCACAGTCACCCGCGGAACCCTTGCCATTGGCTAACCATTCCCCTTGCCGGGCTGATAGAGGACTCTCACCTCCGAGTAGGTGCACCCTGCCGGGCGCACCGAAAAAAACGCCCGGCGGTGCCGGGCGTTCTGCTGTGCCGACGTGAGGATCAGCTCACGGTCACATCCGTCACGCCGGCCGCGACGCGGGCCGTCTTGACGCTGGCCACCGGGGTCGTCGGGGCCACTCCACCCACCTGGCGTGCCACCTTCTTGAAGTTGCACACCAGTTCGGTCTTGCTCAGCGAGACGACGGCATAGCCCTGGGCATCGCTGTTGACATACCTGATCCACGGGTTGTTGACCGTGGGCGCCGCGGCCGTCGTCGAATTGGCGAACGGGTTCAGGCGCTTGATGACTTCCGACGCCGGCACGGCGGCGGCCGGGATGCCCAGGGCCGCGGCCAGCTTCTGCTGGATCAGGCCGTAGAGCGTCATCGCGGCCACCGACCTGGACGCGGCGGCCAGGCCGGCGATGGTGTTGGCGACGATGCTGCCCATCGTGCCGGCCTGGGTCTCGTCGAAGGTGTTGATGACGGCCTTGGACAGCGTGGGCGTCGGCGTCACGGCGGCGGCCGTGATGACGTGGGCGGCGATGGCGGCCTGCACGGCGGCGGTGATGGCCGCCGTGTTGCTCAGGTCGGTCACGCCGGCGCCCATCGCGATGGCCGCGCTCAGCATCTGGATGGCGATGCCCTCGGCCTCGGCCTCGCTGGTTGCGACCAGCGGCTTCAGCGCCGCGAACGCCGGCTGGCTGGCCGCGCCGTAGAAGTAGCTGAAGTTGGAGTTGCTGGATACGCCGGCCGTGACGAGGTCGACCATGGCGGGCACCTGGGTCGCCGCGTCGTAGTCGGCCATGACGACGCCGGCATAGAAGGCGTGGATGTCGCCGGTGACGGCGACGACGTTCTGCACGCCCTTGGCCAGCAGCTGGCCCATCAGGTATTTGCGCTCGGCGTTGTAGCCGTCCCACTGGTCGCAGTCGAGCAGGAAATTGGTCTTGAACGCGGCCGGCGCGGCCGGGATCTTGGCGCCATCGACGCTCATGCGCAGCAGCGAGACTTCGTTGCCCCAGACCTTCCATTGCGCGGTGGAGGTCGTCATCGTCTGCACCCACCACTGGCGCTGCGCCGCGCCCAGCATGCTGACCACGGCCAGCGGGTCGGGCAGCTTGGCGCCGGCCGCGAGTTTGGCCGCCTCGACCGCATTGAAGCTGGTCTGCGGCACCAGATAGCGTGCACCGATGGCGCCGATGGGTTGGCCGGTGAGCGGATTGGGTGCGGCCTCGGGGATCATGTGGTCGGCACGGTAGAGGCGCTGGTCGGTGATGACCAGATGCATCAGCTTGCCGAACCTGAAGTCGCGGTAGAGGCGGATGTTGGTGATGCCCTGGCCGGGATCCAGCGTGAAGGAGACCTCCGCCGGCATGTTCTCGAACCAGGCCTGGGTGGCCGCGAGGCGGCGCGAGGTCTGGGCCGTGTTGTCGCCGACGCCGGTGGCCGCGTTGAAGCTGCCGTTGTCGTAGACCTCGCGGTCCTGCCAGCAGTCGTCGCTGAACTCGTGGTCGTCCCAGATCGCGATGAAGGCGAAGCGCTCGTGCAGGTTCTGCAGGCGGCGGTCGGTGCGGTAGCGCTTGTAGAGGTAGCGGTAGTCGGCCAGCGTCGTCGCGTACTTGCCGCCGGTGGGCAGGGCCGTGCCGTCGGGCAGGGCCAGCGCCGCGTGGGCGCTCTCGACGCCGCCGGTCTGGTAGCTGGCGCCGACGGCCTCGTAGATGTAGTCGCCCAGGTGGACGATGAAGTCGATGTTCTCCTGTGCCAGCGCATCGAGGCCGGCCCAGTGGTTCACGCTCCAGTCCTGGCAGGTGATGTAGGCGAAGTTCAGCGAGCCGATGTCGGCATCGCTGGCCGGCGCCGTCTTGAAGCTGCCGACGCGCGAGCTGCTGGAGCCGGCCGTGAACTGGTAGTAGTAGACGGTGGCCGGCTTCAGGCCGCTGATGCGGTGGCGCAGCGAGTGGTCGTAGAACTCGTAGACCGGCACGTCGGCGCTCGCGTCGATGCTGCCGCTCAGCGCCGTGGTCGTGCCGAGGTTGGCGCTGTTGTCGGCGCTGCTGATCTTCAGCGTGACGCTGTAGCTGCCGGCGCCGGTGGCGGTGGCCACGTCGTCGGCGCTGGCGGGCACCACGCGGGCCCACAGCACGGCGCCGTCCGGCTTGGGGTCGCCCGAGGCGACCGACTGCGGGAACTTGAACGAGCCGCTCGCGGCGGCCGTCGTCGGCAGCGGCGTGCTGGTGCCGGGGAAGGTGGCCGGCAGCGGCTGGATGGGCGCTCCGGCGTCACCGCCGCCGCCGCAGCCGACGAGGCTGGACAGTGCGGTGGAGGCGGTGATCAGGGCGCCGGCCTGGGCGGCGCTGCGACGAAGGAAATTGCGGCGATCCATGGTGAGCCTCCTCAGAACTTGTAGTTGAACTGCAGGCCGAAGATGGTGGCCTTGGTGGCGTAGTTGCCGCGCGCGGTTGCGAAGGAGCAGTTGCACGGCGTCTCGCCGTCGCCGTCGTCGGTGGCGGTCATCGCGGCGTCCTTCAGCTTCACATGGCCGAAGGAGAAGTCGACGCTGGCGTTGTCCATGAAGGCCCAGTTGGCGCCCAGCGCGAACCAGGTGCGCGCCGCGTCGGGCAGGGCCGGGCTGCGCGTGGCGGACGGCACGGGCGAGAGGTCGCGGCTGTAGCCGGTGCGCAGCATCAGCGAGGGCAGGGCCTTCCACTGCGCGCCGATGGAGACCTTGGTGCTGTCCTTCCAGTGCTCGGCGGTGATGGAGTCGGCCGTCGTGTTCGCGAAGTCGATGCGCAGCTGCTTCAGCTGCGAGTCGCGCGTGAACGTGAAGTCGCCCATGACGGCGACGGTGGGCGTCAGCTGCTGGAAGCCGTGCAGCGACAGCGACTCGGGCGTGCGCACCGACAGGCTGGCGTCGGAGCCGTTGTGGTCCAGCGCCGAAACGCCGTTGTAGGGCGCGGCCTTGACAGCGGCCAGCACATTGGCCGGCAGCGTGCCGGGCTGGGTCCAGTCGGCGCTGCCGCGCAGCTTCTGGCCGACGCTGCTGCGATAGCTCAGGCCGACGCGCGTGCCGGCCGCGGGCTCCCACAGCAGCGCGAGGTTGAAGCCCAGGCCCCAGTTCTTGCCGGTGACGGCGATGGCGCCGTCGTAGCTCGGGTCGCCGAAGACCTGGGCCGCCTGCTGCTGCAGCTGCAGGGCCAGGCCCGGCGCGCCGCCGACGGCGGCCTGGTGGGCGGCACCGAGCAGGCCGGCCGCGTAGACGGAGGCATAGGGCACCGCGCGGCGCAGCTTGCCTTCCATGTATTGCAGGTTCAGGCCGCCGGCCAGCGACAGCTCGGGCGTGACCTTCCAGGCGATGTTGGGGTTGATCGACAGCGACTTCAGCTCGACCGACTGCAGGTTGTAGCGCCCGCCCCAGCTGGCCGGATAGTCGAGCTTGGTGCCCCAGGGCACGAACACGCCCAGGCCGTAGGCCAGGCCGTTGTCGCCCTGGTAGCTCAGGTAGGCATGCGGCACGACCTGGGCCTTGGCGAAGCTCGTCGTGTCGCCGACGGTACCGATCTGGCGCGGCTGCAGGCCGGAGCCCGGCAGCGAGATGAAGGAGCCTTCGTCGGTGAAGCGTGTCTTCGGGTCGACGTAGTCCAGCACGCCGGAGAAGTTCCAGCCCTTGCCCAGCCGCGTGATGCCGGCGGGGTTGGCGAACAGCGTGCTCGCGTCGACGGCCTCGGCGCCGTTGGCATTGGCCGTGCCTTCGGCGGCGGCGCTCTGCGTGCCGAAGCGATAGCCGGCGGCATGAGCCGTCGGGGCCGTCAGGGCCAGGGGCAGCAGGGCGATGGCGGCCAGCAGCGGGCGCGCCATCAGGCGTGGGATTCTGGGCATGGGCTTGTCTCCGGGGTAATCGTGCGTGACCGGCGCGGATTGTGGGCAGCGCCCTGTCGCCAGGAGGTCACAACCGCCCTGGGGAAACCCTGAATTCGAGTGGTCTCTCTAGAAGTCGGCAGCGCGGGGCTGCCGACCGGAAAAACCGTTAGGCCTCAAGCCCGCCGCCCGGTGGGCGGCGATGCGGTTCAGGCCGGGCGCACGAGCTTGGAGCGGGCCCAGTCGTCGGCCACGCGGGCCGGCGTCGAGTCGGCCGCCTGCACGCGGGCCAGCAGTTCCTCGACGCGCTCGGCGATCTTGCCGACCTCGGCCATCACGGCCTGTTCCTCGCCCTCGTTGCGGTACTCGCGGGCGACGCTGATGATGCCGCCGGCATTCACCAGGTAGTCGGGCAGGTAGCAGATGCCGCGGCGCTGCAGCGCGTCGCCGTCGGCCGGCGTGGCGAGCTGGTTGTTGGCCGCGCCGGCGATCAGCTGGGCGCGGATGGCGGGCACCGTCTGCTCGTTCAGCGAGGCGCCGAGGGCGCAGGGGGCCAGCACGTCGACGTCGGCGGCCAGGATCTCGCCCACATGGGCGGCCACGGCGCCGAACTGCGCGACGGCGCGCTCGACCTTGACCGCATCCACGTCGGCCACGACCAGCCTGGCGCCGGCCTGGTGCAGGAACTCGGCCAGGTGCCAGCCGACGGCGCCCAGGCCCTGCAGCGCGACGCGCACGCCTTCGAGCGAGTTGCGGCCCAGCACGAGGCGGACGCCGGCGCGGATGGAGACGAACACGCCCCAGGCGGTCTTGGGGCTGGGGTCGCCACCGAAGGCGCCTTCGCGCGGGATGCCGCTGACATAGGGCGTCAAGGCCTGCATGCCGCGCATGTCGGCGGTGGTCGTGCCGACGTCCTCGGCCGTGATGTAGGCGCCGTTCAGCGACTGCACGGCGCGGCCGAAGGCGGCGAACAGCGCGGGGCGATCGAAGGCACCCTCGGGTTTCAGGATGACGGCCTTGCCGCCGCCGAAGGGCAGGTCGGCCAGCGCATTCTTCAGGCTCATGCCCTGCGACAGGCGCAGCGCATCGTTCAGCGCGGCGAGTTCGGAGTCGTAGTGCCACAGGCGGCAGCCGCCGAAGGCGGGGCCGCGCGCGGTGCTGTGCACGGCCAGGATGGCCTTGAGGCCGGTGGCCGGGTCGGTGGCGAGCAGCACGCGCTCGTGGGGAGCCTGCTCGGGCAGGCCGAAGAGGGAGGTCGGGGTCATGCGTCGGGCGCCGGGTAGGCGCGGCAGTGATGGAAGAACGGCCACGCTTTTGGCGTGGCCGTTGGGGATTTTACGGACCCTGGAAGCCGTGACTTCGCAAGGTGATGACCAAGGTATCGCGCCAGCCGCGCTCGCCGGCGGCCAGCGGCTGGATGGGCGTGGTCTCGTGGATCACGCGCTCGTCGTCGAGCAGCAGCGCGGTCCAAGGCTCGGTCATCGTGAAGCGCTGGCCGGCCGGGCCCTTGGCCTCGAAGACGCGCGACTCGCCGCCCTTGATCTGGTGGCGGCCTACCAGCAGCACGGCCACGAGGTCCACGCCGTCGCGGTGGGCGCCCTCGGGCGTCGGGCGGCCGATGCCGTCGCTGGTGTCGATGCGGAAGGGGTGGGCCTCGATGAACCAGGGCTGCTCGCCCTTGAGCTGCGAGGTCACGCGAGCCAGGCCGAGCAGCAGTGCCGTCCAGGCCGGCGACGCGGCCATCTCCTGGGCCAGCGGCACATACCAGCGCTGCATGCCGCCGTGCAGCGCGTTGTAGTCCAGCGGCTGCCAGTGGGCGCGGTGCGGGGCCAGGGTCAGCGTGCCGCCGTCGGCGACGAAGCAGCCGTGGCGGCGGAAGCGGTAGCGCCCGCCGTCGCGCAGATAGCCGTCCGGCGGCAGGTCGTCCCAGCAGGGCTTGAGGGTGTCGAGATCGGTCGCGGACGCGCCCAGGATGCCGAGGGAAGACGGGGCGAGCACGGCCTCCCCATCACGCTTGAGGGCGCCGACGACGTCGGCCGGATCGGTCCAGGGCGGCTCGAACATGCTCAGGCCTTGGCGTGCTTGTCCGCTTCGGACGTGAAGGCGTCGGCGTAGAACTCCGCCTCCGGCAGCCTGCACTGCGCGACGAAGTCCTTATGCGCCGCGTCCACCATGACCGGCGCGCCGCAGGCATAGACCTGGTGGCCCGACAGGTCCGGCAGGTCTTGCATGACGGCGCGGTGGACGAAGCCGGTGCGGCCCGTCCAGCCGGCATCGGGCTCGGACAGCACGGGCACATAGCTCAGCGTCGGCCATTCGGCCGCGATCCGTGCCGCCCAGTCGTTCAGGTAGAGGTCGGCCTGCCTGCGCGCGCCCCAGTACAGCACCATGGGCCGCGTGGACTCGACGTGGCGGGCGCGCTCGATGATGGCCTTGATCGGCGCGAAGCCCGTGCCGCTGGCCAGCAGCACGATGGGCTTGGCGCCGTCCTCGCGCAGGAAGAAGCTGCCGAACGGGCCTTCCATGCGCAGGATGTCCTTCTCCTTCAGCGCGCCGAAGACATGGTCGGTGAACTTGCCGCCGGGCATGTGGCGGATGTGCAGCTCGATCTGGCCCGGCAGAGTGTGCGGCGCGTTGGCCATCGAGTAGCTGCGGCGCGAGCCGTCGCGCAGGATGAACTCGACGTACTGGCCGGCGCGGAACTGGAAGTTCTGGTTGGCGGCCAGTTGCATGGTCAGCACGGCCACATCAGGCGCGGGCTTCATGACGGCCACGACGCGCGTGGGCAGTTTCAGCACCGGGAACTCGCCGGCGCCCGGCACCGTGCGCGCCTCGACGACGCAGTCGGTCTGCGGCCGCGCGCAGCAGGTCAGGATGAAGCCGGCGGCCTCTTCCTCGGCCGACAGGGCTTTGGGCTGGTGGTTGCCGTGGATGACGGCGCCTTCGAGCAGCCTGCTCTTGCAGGAGCCGCAGGCGCCGTCCTTGCAGCCATAGGGCAGGCCGACGCCGTTGCGGATGGCGGCGGCGAGCAGGGTGTCGTCGCCCTCGGTCGTGTAGACGCGGCCGGCGGGCTGGATGGTGATCTGATGGGGCATGGACGATGCAAAAAGCAGCGGCCCAGGGCGGGCCGTAGACTGCCCGCCATTTTGCCCGACCCCCGAATGACCACCCCGAGGCTATTGATCATCGGCTGCGGCGACGTCGGCCTGCGCGTGCTGCAGCTGCTGGCCGGCCGCTGGCGCGTGTTCGCGCTGACGTCCAGCCCCGAGCGTGCCACCGGCCTGCGAGCGGCGGGTGCCGTGCCGCTGGTCGGCAACCTCGACGAGCCGGCCACGCTGGCCCGGCTGGCCGGCCTGGCCGACTTCGTGCTGCACCTGGCCCCGCCCGCCCGTGACGGCGACACGGACGCGCGCACGCGCCGGCTGCTCTCGGCCCTGGCGCGCAGGCCGCCGGCGGCCCTGGTCTATGCGAGCACGACCGGCGTCTACGGCGATTGCGCTGGCGACTTCATCGACGAGACGCGCGCGCCGAACCCCGCCACCGACCGCGCGCGCCGCCGCGTCGATGCCGAGGCCGGCCTGCGCGCTTTCGGCCGCCGCCACGGCACGCGTGTGAGCCTGCTGCGCATCCCGGGCATCTATGCCCGCGACCGCGAGGGCGGCCATCCGCGCGAGCGCCTGCTGCGCGGCACGCCGGTGCTCAGGCGCGAGGACGATGTGTTCACCAACCACATCCACGCCGACGACCTGGCGCGCGCCTGCCTGCTGGCGCTGCTGCGCGGCCTGCCGCAACGCGCCGTCAACGTCTGCGACGACAGCCAACTGCTGATGGGCGACTATTTCGACCTTGCGGCGGACTTGGGTGCCCTGCCGCGGCCCGAGCGCATCGCGCGCGCCGAGGCGGCCGAGCGCATGGGCGCGCTGCAGCTGAGCTTCTGGAGCGAATCGCGCCGCCTGTCCAACGCCAGGCTCAAGCGCGAGCTGCGGCTGAGGCTGCGCTACCCGACGCCGCGCGAAGGGCTTTAGCGCCGCCGCGGCGAGCGCCAGTGGCGGATCAGCAGCCAGGCGCCCAGCATGCCGCCCAGGTGGGCGAAGTGGGCCACGCCGCTGCTGCCGCTGAAGCCGAGGATGAGCTCCAGCCCGCCGAAGATTGCGACGAAGACCTTGGCCTTCATCGGGATGGGCGGGATCAGCGGCACGATGATGCGGTTGGGGAACAGCATGCCGAAGGACAGCAGCAGGCCGAAGATCGCGCCGGAGGCCCCGACCGTGGGCGCCATCATCACAGGGAATCCCGTCAGCTCGGCAAATAGCCTTTGTACGCCGGGCAACGTGAACAGCAGCTGTGCGCCGGCGGCGCTGAGCGTGCTTGCCACCAGGATCTGCGTGTAGCGGCGCGGGCCCCAGACGCGCTCCAGCTCGCCGCCGAACATCCACAGGCCCAGCATGTTGAACAGCAGGTGTGTGAAACCGCCGTGCAGGAAGGCATAGCTCAACAGCTGCCAGGGCATGAAGCCACCCGAGGCCAGCGGCCAGAGTTCGAACCAGGGTTCCAGTGCGGGGAAGAGCTCGAAGAAGCAGAAGACGCCGACGCAAGCCAGCAGGAAGGCTTTGGTGACCGAAGGCAGCGGGGGCATGAGGGCGCGGTATTGCGCCTGGGGAAGGCGCCTGCACCGGGAGGGCCGGCGCTTGTCGGGCGAGTGTATGCCAGCGGATTGCGGCGTCTGTTTCGTCTGGTGCCTCGGGCCGGACTCGAACCGGCACACCTTGCGGCGGGGGATTTTGAGTCCCCTGCGTCTACCGATTTCGCCACCGAGGCCCGTCGGAAACAGCTGCTCGCCGTGGTGGCGAGGGGCTGGATTATGCACTCGTCAAGTCTCGGACATTGCCCTCGGTTGCACAATCGCCGCCATGAACTACCCGACCCTCGAAGATGTCATCGGCGCGACGCCGCTGGTGCGGTTGCAGCGCCTGCTCGGCGCCGATGCGCGCGGCAATGTGATCCTGGCCAAGCTGGAAGGCAACAACCCGGCCGGCTCGGTGAAGGACCGCCCGGCCATCAGCATGATCAAGCGCGCCGAGGAGCGCGGCGAGATCAAGCCGGGCGACACGCTGATCGAGGCGACCTCGGGCAACACCGGCATCGCGCTGGCGATGGCCGCGGCCATCCGCGGCTACCGCATGCTGCTCATCATGCCGGAGGACCTGTCCATCGAGCGCGCGCAGACGATGAAGGCCTTCGGCGCCGAGCTGATCCTGACGCCGCGCACCGGCGGCATGGAATACGCCCGCGACCTCGCCGAGCAGATGCAGAACGAGGGCAAGGGCCGCGTGCTGGACCAGTTCGCCAACGCCGACAACCCGCGCGTGCACTACGAGACCACTGGCCCCGAGCTCTGGAAGGACACCGGCGGGCGCATCACCCACTTCGTCAGCGCGATGGGCACGACGGGCACCATCACCGGCGTGTCGCGCTTCCTGAAGGAAAAGAACCCGGCCGTGCGCATCGTCGGCGCCCAGCCGGCCGAGGGCTCGCGCATCCCCGGCATCCGCAAATGGCCCGAGGCCTATCTGCCCAAGATCTACGACCCCAGCGGCATCGACGAGCTGGTGCTGGTCAGTCAGGCCGACGCCGAGGACATGGCCCGGCGGCTGGCGCGCGAGGAAGGCTTGTTCGGCGGCATCTCGGCCGCGGGCGCCTGCTGGGTGGCGCTGCGGATCGCGAAGCAGGTCGAGAACGCGACCATCGCCTTCATCGTCTGCGACCGCGGCGACCGCTACCTGTCCACGGGCGTCTTCCCTGCGTGAGCAGCGCGCCGTTCAGGTTCTGCCCGTCCTGCGCCGACGAGCTGGCGTTGGCGACCTGGCTGCGCTCGCGCGGCATCGAGCCGCGGGGGCTGGACCTGCAGGACATGAAGCGAGAATGATGCGATGGACGTCCAACGCGAACTCGACACCCGGGGCCTGAACTGCCCCCTGCCCATCCTGAAGGCCAAGAAGGCGCTGGCGGAAATGCTCAGCGGCGAGTTGCTGCGCGTCGTCGCGACCGACCCCGGCTCGATGCGCGACTTCCAGGCCTTTGCGCGTCAGACGGGCAATGAACTCGTGGCCCAGGAAACCCGGGCCGACGAATTCATCCACGTGCTGCGCAGGCGCTGAACAGCCCTCAATCAGTTGGGGACAGAGCTACTCGCTGCGCTCGATCGGTCTGTCCCGCAAAGTCTAGAGATTCAGGCCCTGCAGGAATTCCCTGAAGCCCGGGCCGAGCGCCGGGTGGGCGAGGGCGAGTTCGACATTGGCCTGCAGGAAGCCTTCCTTGCTGCCACAGTCGTAGCGCTTGCCTTCGTAGCGGTAGGCAAACACCTTCTCGCGGCGCAGCAGGCCGGCGATGCCGTCGGTCAGCTGGATCTCGCCGCCCACGCCGCGCGGCTGGTTGGCGATCTCGTGGAAGACGCCCGGCGTCAGGATGTAGCGTCCAGCCACGCCCAGGCGCGACGGCGCGACCTCGGGGGCCGGCTTCTCGACGATGCGGTTCACGTCCATCAGGCAGTCGTTGACCTGGGTGCCGGCGGCGATACCGTAGCGGCGGGTGTGCTCGGCGGGCACCTCCTGCACGGCCAGGATGGAGGCGCGCCATTCGGCGAACTGCTCGACCATCTGCTTCAGGATGCCGCGGCCGGGCTGGGGGCCGACCATCAGGTCGTCGGCCAGCAGCACGGCAAAGGGATCGTTGCCGATCAGACGCTGGCCGCACAGCACCGCGTGCCCCAGGCCCAGGGCCTGGGCCTGGCGAACGTAGATGCATTCCATGTCGTCGGGCTTGACGCTGCGCACCACGTCCAGCAGCTCCTGCTTGCCGGCGTTTTCCAGCGCGACCTCCAGCTCGAAGGTCATGTCGAAATGATCTTCGATGGGGCGCTTGTGGCGGCCGGTCACGAAGATCATCTCGCGCACGCCGGCCTCGTAGGCTTCCTCGACCGCGTACTGGATCAGCGGCTTGTCGACGACGGGCAGCATCTCCTTGGGCTGGGCCTTGGTGGCCGGCAGGAAGCGCGTGCCGAGGCCGGCGACCGGGAAGATGGCTTTGGTGATCGGCGAGGAGGTCGAAGCGGCCATGGGTACACTGGTTTGATCAAGGGCGCGGCGATTGTGTCACCGGGTTGTGACAGCCCGGCCCTTGAATCCGCCTCTTGCCCCGATGACCGTCCTGATCCTGGAACCGCTCGAAGCCGATGTCGTGCAATGGCTGGCCGAGCGCCATGACGCGCGCTTCGCGCCCGAACTCGTCGGCGACGCCGACGGCCTGCGCGAAGCGCTGCAGGGCTCTCTCGCATTGGTCGCGCCGCCGGAGGTCCGCGTCGATGCCCAGCTGCTGCGCGGCGCGCGCGGCCTGCGTGCGATCGGCCGCGCTAGTGGCGGGGCCGACAACATCGACGTCGAGGCCTGCCGCAGGGCGGGCGTGGAGGTCGTGCGCTCGCAGGCCTCGACGGCCAGCGCCGAGGCCGAGTTCGTCATCGGTGCGCTGCTGAGCCTGCTGCGCCGCGTGCCGGTCGAGGGCAGCGATGGGCTCAAGGTCGGCCGCGAGCTGGGCTGCTCGACGGTGGGCATCCTCGGCCTGACGCCCACGGCCGAGGTGCTGACCCAGCTGCTGCACGCCTTCGGCTCGCGCGTCGTCGGCTACGACCCGGCCCTGCATCCGAGCGATGCGACCTGGGCGCGCTGGGGCATCGAGGCCGTCAGCCTGGCCGAACTGATGGAGCACAGCGACGGCCTGGTGCTGCTGCTGCCCTACTTCCATCGCTACCGCGGCCTGGTCGGCGCGCGCCAGCTGGAAGGCGCCAGGGCGGGCCAGGTGCTGGTCAATCTCGGCCCTTCGGGCCTGCTGGACGCCGCCGCGCTGGCCCAGGCCCTGCGCAGCGGCCAGATGCGCGCGGCCTGGTTCGACAGCATGGAGCCGGGCTGGCTGGAGTCCGGCCAGCCGCTGCACGGCGTCACGACGCTGCAAGTGACGCCGCGCCTGGCCGGCACGACGCGCGAGTCGCGCGTGCGCGCGGCCTGGGCCGTGGCGCGTGGCATTGACGCGCTGCTGGGCCAGCGGCCCGGCGGCAACAAGGCCCAGGCCAAGGCCGAGTTGGGCTTCTACTGAATCAGCTCGGCAGCCGCGCGAGCTGCTCGCGCAGCCGCAGCACCGTTTCCTTGAAGCCCGCCACGCGGGCGCGCTCCTGCTCGACGACGGCGGCCGGCGCGCGGGCGACGAAGCTCTCGTTGCCGAGCTTGGCCTCGGCCTTGGCGATCTCGCCTTCCAGGCGTGTGATCTCCTTCGTCAGGCGGGCACGCTCGGCCTCGACGTCGATCTCGACCTTGAGCGCGAGCTTGGCCGCGCCATGCACCAGCACCGGCGCGGTGGCGCTCTGCTTGGCGAACTCGGCCTCGTCGGCGATCAGCTCGACGGCACTCAGCTTGGCCAGCACCTTGAGCACGGCGGCGGCCTCGGAAAGGAAGGACAGGTCGCCGCCCACCAGCAGCGGCACGCGGTCGCTCGGGCTCAGGGCCATCTCGCCGCGCAGGCTGCGCGTGATGCCGACGACCTCCTTCAGCCGCGCCATCCAGGCATCGGCACTCGCGTCGATGCGTTCGGGCCGGGCGACGGGGTAGGGTGCCTGGCCGATGTAGTCGACCGCCTTGCGGCCGGAATCATCGGAGGCGCCGCCCTTGCGGCCGGCGATGGGCGCGACGGCCTGCCAGAGTTCCTCGGTGATGAAGGGCGCGACGGGGTGCAGCAGGCGCAGCGTCGTCTCCAGCACGCGGATCAGCGTGCGGCGCGTGGCGCGCTGCTGGCTCGCGTCGCCGGTCTGGATCTGCACCTTGGCGATTTCGAGGTACCAGTCGCAATACTCGTCCCAGACGAAGCTGTAGATGCCGTTGGCGACGTTGTCGAGGCGGTACTCGGCAAAGCCGTCAGCCACGGCGGCTTCCACGCGCTGCAGCTCGTTGGTGATCCAGCGGTCGGCGGGGCTGAACGTGTTGTAGCCGGGCGGGCAGGCGCCCTGGTCGTGTGCGAGGCCGCAGTCCTGGCCTTCGCAGTTCATCAGCACGAAGCGGGTCGCGTTCCAGAGCTTGTTGCAGAAGTTGCGATAGCCCTCGCAGCGCTTGGTGTCGAAGTTGATGTTGCGGCCCAGCGAGGCGTAGCTGGCCATCGTGAAGCGCAGCGCGTCGGCGCCATAGGCCGGCATGCCTTCGGGGAATTCCTTCTTCACGCGGGCGGCCACTTTGGGCGCCGTCTCGGGCTTGCGCAGGCCGGTGGTGCTCTTGCGGCTCAGCGTCTCCAGGTCGCAGCCCTGGATGAGGTCGACCGGGTCCAGCACATTGCCCTCGGACTTGCTCATCTTCTGGCCCTGCGAATCGCGCACCAGGCCGTGGATGTAGACGTCCTTGAACGGCACCTGGCCGGTGAAGTGCGTCGTCATCATGATCATCCGGGCGACCCAGAAGAAGATGATGTCGTAGCCGGTCACGAGCACGGACGACGGCAGGAACAGCTCCTGCTCCAGCGTCTTCTGCGGCCAGCCCAGCGTGGAGAACGGCACCAGGGCCGAGGAGTACCAGGTGTCCAGCACATCGGGGTCGCGGGTCAGCTCGCCCAGGTAGCCGGCGGCCTTGGCGCGGCCTTTAGCCTCTTCCTCGCTGCGCGCGACGAAGAGTTCGCCGCCCGTGCCGTACCAGGCCGGGATCTGGTGGCCCCACCACAACTGGCGCGAGATGCACCAGTCCTGCAGATTGCCCATCCAGTGGTTGTAGGTGTTGACCCACTGCTCGGGATGGAACTTGACCGCGCCGGTGTCGACGGCCGCGATGGCCTTGTCGGCGATGCTCTTGCCGTCGGCGCCCGGCTTGGTGACGGCGACGAACCACTGGTCGGTCAGCATCGGTTCGATGACCTGGCCGGTGCGCTCGCAGCGCGGCACCTGCAGCTTGTGCTTCTTGACCTCGACGAGCAGGCCCAGGGCCTCCAGGTCGGCGACGACGCGCTTGCGGGCGACGAAGCGGTCCAGGCCGCGGTAGGTCTCGGGCGCGCTGTCGTTGATCCTGGCCTGCAGGTCCAGCACCGCGATCATCGGCAGCTTGTGACGCTGGCCGACGGCGTAGTCGTTGGTGTCGTGCGCCGGCGTGACCTTGACGACGCCGGTGCCGAACTCGCGGTCCACGTAGTTGTCGGCGATGACGGGAATCTCGCGGTCCGTCAGCGGCAGCTTCACGAGCTTGCCGATCAGCGCCGCATAACGCTCGTCCTCGGGGTGGACCATGACGGCCACGTCGCCCAGCATGGTCTCGGGCCGCGTGGTGGCCACGACGACCGAGTCGATGCCCAAGGCAGCCTTGAGGCTGCCGTCACCGTCCACCAGCGGGTAGCGGATATGCCACAGCGAGCCGTCTTCCTCTTCGGACGAGACCTCCAGGTCCGACACAGCGGACTGCAGCACCGGATCCCACGAGACGAGCCGCTTGCCGCGGTAGATCAGGCCTTCCTCGAACAGGCGCACGAAGGTCTCGACGACGACGGTGGACAGCTTCTCGTCCATCGTGAAGTATTCGTGGCTCCAGCTCACCGAGTCGCCCAGGCGGCGCATCTGGCTGGTGATGGTGTTGCCGCTCTCCTGCTTCCAGTCCCACACGCGGGCGACGAAGTTCTTGCGCCCCAGGTCGTGGCGGCTTGTGCCCGTGGCCTGCAGCTGGCGCTCGACGACGATCTGCGTCGCGATGCCGGCGTGGTCGGTGCCCGGCACCCACAGCGTGTTGAAGCCGCGCATGCGGTGGTAGCGCGTCAGCGAGTCCATCACCGTCTGGTTGAAGGCGTGGCCCATGTGCAGCGTGCCGGTCACATTGGGCGGCGGCAGCTGGATGCTGAAGGAGGGCTTGGCCTTGTCCAGGGTCGGCGCATACAGGCCGGCGGCCTCCCACTTCGGCCCCCAGTGGGCTTCCAGGGCGGCGGGTTCGAAGGACTTGGCAAGTTCGGTCACGGAGCGGTCTCGGCTGGACGGGCGGTGGGCTGGGCCGACGATTTTAGGGGGCGACCCCGATACAAAACGAAACCCGGCGATACCGCGTCGAGATGCTCTGCGGCGGGGCGGTCGGAATGATGGACACCGTCCCAACCACCGGGCCTCGAGCGCCCTCGGAGCACTTCCGTGAACTTTTTTCGTCGCTGGCACGGCCATCACGAGTTCCACCACCATCACGCTGGCCACGGCCATCGTGGCCCTCATTTCGGCCGCCATGCTGACGCTGACGGCTTCGTCGATCACCTCGTCGCCCGGGTGGGCAACAAGCTGGATCTGGACACCGAGCAGCAGCGCCTTCTCGGCAACTGGCTCAACCAGCTCCAGCAGCAGCGCGATGCGCTGAAGGGGCTGGCGCGCGGCTCCGAGCTGGCCGGCCTCATTGCCGGCGAGCAGTTCCCGCGCGAATCGGCCCGGCAGCTGCTGGACGCCAAGCTCGACGCGCTGCGCGCCGCCGGCCCGGGCGTCATCAATGCCTTCGCCGAGTTCTTCGACGCGCTGGACGGCGAGCAGCGCCAGGCGCTGCGCTTCATGATGCGGCGCTTCGGCCAATCGCGCCGGCATGGCGACCCGGCATGATGGACGCCCATTGCGGCAGGCGGGCGCCCGGCCGCTGGCAGCCGCGCATCGACCGCAACCGCTGCGCCGGCGCAAATAATCCGCGCCATGCACCGACTGCTGCTGATTGACGACGACGAGGCGCTGGCCGGGCCGCTGGCGCAATACCTGGCGCGCTTCGACCTGCAGCTCGAAGCCGTCACCCGGCCCAGCGCGGCATCGGCGCGCCTGGCCGCCGAGCGCTTCGACGCCCTCATCCTCGACGGCATGCTGCCCGAGATGGACGGCTTCGAGTTCTGCAAGCGGCTGCGCGCCGGCAGCGAGGACTGGCGCGACATCCCCGTGCTGATGCTGACGGCCCGGGGCGACCTGACCGACCGCGTCGTCGGCCTTGAGCTGGGGGCCGACGACTACCTGCCCAAGCCCTTCGAGCCGCGCGAGCTGGCCGCGCGGCTGCAGACCATCCTGCGCCGCACGCGGCTGACCCCGGTGGCGGCGCCGGCCACGCCGACGCGGCTGCGCTTCGAGGGCCTGGAGATCGACACCGCGCGCCGCGAGGTGAAGAGCGAGCGCGGCCTGCTCGAACTGACCGGCACCGAGTACGAGCTGCTCGTGCTGCTGGCCCGCGAGCCCGGCCGCGTGTTCTCGCGCGACGACATCCTGAACCGGCTGCGCGGCCAGGAGGCCGAGCTGCTCACGCGGGCGGTCGACATCCTCGTCAGCCGGCTGCGCCGCAAGCTGGAGCCGCTGGCCGCGCTGAAGACGCTGCGCAATGCGGGCTATTGCTTCGCCTTGCCCGAGAAGTCCTGATGCGCTCCCACCATCCCTACGACCACCGCTGGCGCGAGCGTTGGGACAGCAAGCAGAAGAAGCGCGCCAGGCGCATGCAGCGCGACTGGGACTACCGTTGGCGCGTGCGGCACCGCTGGCATCAGCGCTGGCATCACCAGCATGCGCGCTTCAAGCATTCGCTGGGGGCGCGCCTGATCGCTGTCTTCATGCTGCTGGCCTGCGTCAGCAGCGGCATCCTGTGGGCGTCCATGGGCAGTGCGTATGGCCTGCTCTGGGCCGTGCCGGCGCTGCTGCTCGTGACCGGACTGGCCTTCGGCATGATTCGCCACATGGTCCGGCCCCTGCATGCGCTGGCGATGGGGGCGGATGCCTTCCGGCGCGGCGAGTTCGACCACCGCGTGCCCGTCATCCATGGCGACGAGATCGGCGACCTGGCCGTGCGCTTCAACCAGATGGCCGCCGACATCCAGGCCATGCTGGACGGCAAGCGTGCGCTGCTGCTGGCCATCAGCCACGAGCTGCGCAGCCCGCTGACGCGCGCACGCCTGCACGCCGAGCTGGTGGGCGAGGGCGGTTCGCGCGATGCGCTGCTGGACGAGCTGGCGCAGATGCGCGACCTCATCACGGCGCTGCTGGAGAGCGAGCGGCTGGGCAGCGGCCACAGCGCGTTGCAGCTGGCCGACTGCGACCTCGCCGGGCTGGCACGGGAACAGGCACTGCCGGGCGTGGTGCTGCACGTCGAGCCCGGCCTGCCGGTGCTGAAGCTGGACCGGCTGCGTGTGCAGCTGCTGCTGCGCAACCTCGTGCACAACGCGCTGCGCCACAACGACGCAGCGCGCGGCGCGGTGCGGCTCAGCCTCGTCCGCGAGGGCAGCGGCGTGCGCCTGGGCGTGCGCGACTTCGGCCCCGGCGTGCCGCCGGAATCGCTGCCGCATCTGGGTCAGCCCTTCTACCGGCCGGACGAGGCCCGCACCCGCCATGGCGGCGGCGTGGGCTTGGGCCTGTGCCTGTGCCGGCTGGTGGCCGAAGCCCATGGCGGGCGGCTGGCGCTGCGCAACGCCGAGCCGGGATTCGAAGCGTCCGTGCGCTTCGGCTGAAGCGCAAGCGGGCGATCACATGAACAAGTGTTCCCCCGCGTTTTCTCCGCCGAGCACCACATAGTTCACTTTGCGCAAGTCCGACAACTGCGTGCCACCGGCATAGGAGATCGAGCTCTGCAGGTCTTCCTGCATCTCGCGCAGCGTGTCGGCCAGGCGGCCCTTGACCGGCTCCAGGATGCGCTTGCCCTCCACATGCCGGTACTCGCCCTTGTTGAAGTCCGAGGCCGAGCCGTAATACTCCTTGTAGATCTTGCCGTCGACCTCGACGGTCTGGCCGGGCGAGTCCTCGTGGCCGGCGAACAGCGAGCCGACCATGACCATGCTGGCGCCGAAGCGCACGCTCTTGGCGATGTCGCCGTGGTGGCGGATGCCGCCGTCGGCCACGATGGGCTTGGTGGCCACGCGCGAGCACCATTTCAGCGCCGACAGCTGCCAGCCGCCGGTGCCGAAGCCGGTCTTGAGCCGCGTGATGCAGACCTTGCCCGGCCCGACGCCGACCTTGGTCGCGTCCGCGCCCCAGTTCTCCAGGTCGATGACGCCCTCGGGCGTGCCGACGTTGCCGGCGATGACGAAGCTGGCGGGCAGGCGCTGCTTGATGTGGCCGATCATGCGCTGCACGCTCTCGGCATGGCCGTGGGCGATGTCGATGGTCAGGTAGTCGGCGCCGATGCCTTCGGCGGCCAGCCGGTCGACGAGGGCATGGTCCGCCGGCTTCACGCCGACGCTCAGGGAGACCAGCAGGCCCTTGTCGCGCATCGAGCGGGCATAGGCGAGGCCGTCGAGGTCGAAGCGGTGCATCACGTAGAAGTAGCCCTCGCGGGCCAGCATCTCGGTGATGGGCTCGTCCACCACGGTCTTCATGTTGGCGGGCACGACCGGTAGCTTGAAGCGGCGCGGGCCGAACTGCACCGAGGTGTCGCAGTCCGAGCGGCTCTCCACGCGGCAGCGGCGCGGCAGCAGCAGGATGTTGTCGTAGTCGAAGATTTCCATGTCAGCGGTGCCCGGCCGCCCGAAACCGCCGACGCGCCCCCTCGGGGGGCAGCAAGCGGAGCGCGCGTGGGGGCATTTCCTTCTGAAGTTCGCATCAATCGGCGCGCGTTCATGCAGTGCGCGACCTGGGCTGCGAGCGCTTGACCTGGCGATCCCGGCTGCCGGCCCGCCATTGCAGCGGGCACAAAAAACCGGGCGCCAAAAATTTGGGCCCGGTGATTGATTCTACGCGGTGTTCAATGCCCGAAGAACCTGCGGTGGATGCGCCGCGTCGTCCACCACACGGTCGCCAGCACGAAGGGGATGGCCAGCCCGATGGCCAGCTCCGGGCTGATCGGCAGCCAGTCTTCGTGCTTCAGCGCCTTGAAGCCATAGGCCAGCAGGCTGACGACGTAATAGGTGATGGCCGCCAGCGACAGGCCCTCGACGGTGGCCTGCATGCGCAACTGGGTGTTCTGGCCCTCGCCGAGCTGGGTCAGCAGCTGCTGGTTCTGCGATTCGGTGGCGATGTCGACGCGGGTGCGCAGCAGCGCGCTGGTGCGCGAGATGCGCTGGGACAGCGCGGCCAGGCGCTGGGCCGTGGCCGTCACGGTGGCGATGGCCGGCGACAGCCGGCGCTGCATGAACTCGCCCAGGGTCTGCACGCCGGCCACCTTGCCCTCGTGCAGCTCGGCGATGCGGTTCTCGACGATGGCGTGGTAGGCCTGGGTCGCCGCGAAGCGGTAGCCGTGCGCGGCGGTGGCGTGCTCGATGCGGGCGGCCGTTGCGATCAGGTCGTCCAGCAGGGCCGCCTCGGAGGCGTCGCGCTGCTCCAGACGCGCGGTGACGCCGGCCAGCGCGGCTTCCACCTGGGCCAGCGTCGGTGCCAGCGCCTTGGCCACCGGCAGGCCGCGCAGCGCCATCAGCCGGTAGGTCTCCAGCTCCAGCAGCCGCTGCGAGATGCGGCCGACGCGGGTCTCCGGCGTGCCCGGCTCTGCCAGCACGACGACATGCTCGAAGCCGCTGGCGCGCAGGCGGAAGTCGGTCACGACGATGGAGTGGCCGCCGCCCATCGTCGACGCGACGACGGCATGCTCGCCGAACCAGCCCTGGGCCTCGGCGAGCGCGCTGGGCGCGAAGGCCAGCGAGCGCTCCAGCAGCACCATCTTGATGGCGACGAAGGTGCGGCCCGGGATGCGCGCCAGCCAGTCGGGCGGCACGCGCAGCGCCAGCGCGTCCAGCGCCGCGGGGCCGGGTTCGACGTCGGGCGGCAGGGCCTGCATGACCGAGTAGCGCGTGAACTCGCTGTGCCGCTCCCACTTCAGCGAGAAGCCCTCGCTGCGCAGGCGCAGGAAGTTGGCGTTCAGCGCGTCCGACGCCAACGCGTGCTGCCCGGGCAGGCGCTGCAGATGGGCGTGCTCGTCGGCGCGGCTGACGCCGTCGTTCAGCACCGCGACGTAGACGATGGCCGCCGGCAGCCGGATGCGGGCGGGCGGGCGGGCATGGACCTCGTTGTGCAGCACGAGGCGCAGCGGGTCGTCGGCAGGGAGCAGGCTGTCTTCAAGCATGGCGCGGGGCAGGGTTGGTCCAGGGGCGGGCCGTGGTGCTGCACCAGGGCGGCTCGATAAAATCATGCCCTTGTTCCAACACGGGGCGGCGGCGGCCCCTTCTCAATCATGCAAGCTTCATTCCCGGCCGTGGTCATCAGCGGCACCGGCCTCTACCGCCCGCCCCACGTCATCAGCAATGCCGAACTGGTCGCGGCCTTCAACGCCTATGCGGACCTGCAGAACGCCGAGCACGCGGCGGCCATCGCCGCCGGTGAGCGCCAGCCGCTGACGCATTCCAGCGTCGAGTTCATCGAGAAGGCCTCGGGCATCAAGCAGCGCTATGTCGTCGAGAAGAGCGGCGTGCTGGACCCGGCCCGCATGTACCCGCGCTTCGAGCCCCGGCCCGACGACCAGCTGTCGCTGATGGCCGAGATCGCCGTCGATGCCGCGCAGAAGGCGCTGGCCGCGGCCGGCAAGACCGGCGCCGACGTCGACGCCGTGCTGTGCTCCAGCGCCAATATGCAGCGCGCCTACCCGGCCATGGCGGTCGAGATCCAGCAGGCCCTGGGCGCGGGCGGCTACGGTTTCGACATGAACGTGGCCTGCTCCTCGGCCACCTTCGCGCTGGAGCAGGCCGTCAACGCGGTGCGCACCGGTTCGGCGCGCTGCGTGCTGGTCGTCAACCCCGAGATCACGTCGGCCCATCTGGAGTGGCGCGACCGCGACTGCCACTTCATCTTCGGCGACGTCTGCACGGCCCTCGTCGTCGAGCGCGCGGACACGGCCACCAGCGCCGACCAGTGGGAGGTGCTGGGCACCCGGCTGGTCACGCAGTTCAGCAGCAACATCCGCAACAACTTCGGCTTCATGAACCGCGCCGAGGATCGCGACCCGAGCGCGCGCGACCTGACCTTCTATCAGGAGGGCCGCAAGGTCTTCAAGGAGGTCGTGCCGATGGCCGCGGCCCATATCGAGGGCCATCTCGCCGAGCTGGGCCTGGAGCCGACGCAGCTGCGCCGCTTCTGGCTGCACCAGGCCAACCAGGGCATGAACCAGTTCGTCATCCGCAAGCTGGTGGGCGGTGAGGCCGGCAGCGAGGTCGCGCCGCTGATCCTGGACGAATACGCCAACACCGCGTCGGCCGGCTCCATCATCGCCTTCCACCACCACCGCGCCGACCTCAAGGCCGGCGACACGGGCGTGATCTGCTCCTTTGGCGCGGGCTACTCGATCGGCAGCGTCGTCGTGCGCAAGCGTTGAAACCGGGCCTCGCCCCCGGGTTCAGCGGCGCGCCACCTTGAAGGTGCCGACCGCGGCCGTCAGCGACTGGGCTTGATCGCGCAGGCTCTCGGCCGCCGCGGTGGACTGCTCCACCAGCGCCGCATTCTGCTGCGTGACCTGGTCCAGCTGGGCGATGGCGATGTTCACCTGCGCGATGCCGTCGGACTGCTCCGCCGTCGCCGTCGTGATCTCGCCCATGATGTCCTTCACGCGCTGCACGGCGCCGACCAGCTCGTCCATCGTCGAGCCGGCCTCGGCCACCAGGCGCGAGCCGGCCTCCACCCGCTCCACGCTGCTGCCGATCAGGCTCTTGATCTCCTTGGCGGCGTCCGCGCTGCGGCCCGCCAGCGAGCGCACCTCGCCGGCCACGACCGCGAAGCCGCGGCCCTGCTCGCCGGCACGGGCGGCCTCGACGGCCGCGTTCAGCGCCAGGATGTTGGTCTGGAAGGCGATGCCGTCGATGACGCCGATGATGTCGGCGATCCGGCGCGAGCTGGCGTTGATCTCGTCCATCGTGCTGACGACCTGGGCCACCACCGCGCCGCCGCGCTGGGCCACGCTGGCCGCCGACAGCGCCAGCGAATTGGCCTGACCGGCCGACGCGGCCGAGTGCTGCACGGTGCCGGTCAGCTCCTCCATCGCGCTGGCGGTCTCCTCCAGGCTGGACGCGGCCTTCTCGGTGCGCGCGCTCAGGTCCTGGTTGCCGCTGGCGATCTCGGCCGCGGCCGTGTTGATGGATTCCGCCACGTCGCGGATGCCGCCGATGGTGCCCGACAGCGACTCGCGCATGCGGCGCAGCGTCATCTGCAGCTGGCCGATCTCGTCGGAGCGCGCCGCCATGCCCTGGCCCGAGGGCACGAGGTTGCCGTCGGCCACCCGTTCGGCCAGTTCGTTGGCGGCCACCAGCGGGGCCGTGATGCTCTTCGTGATGGTCCAGGCCGCCGCGCCGCCCAGGCACAGCATGACGGCGCCCAGCGCGAGCAGCAGCACGCGGCTGCTGCTGTTGGTCGAGTCGATCTCGTTGGCCGTCCGGTCGATCTCGGCGCGCTGGTGGTCGAGGAAGTCCTGCATCCGGGCCAGATAGACCTTGGAGCCCGGCAGGAAGACCTCGGTCAGCAGCTTGTCCGCGGCCTCGGCCTGGCCGTCCTTCTTCAGCTTGACGATCTCGTCGCGCGAGCCGATGTAGGTCAGCCGGGCCTTGCTGACGGCGTCGAACATCGCCTGCTCTTCCGGCGTGCGGATCATGCCCTTGAGCTTCTCCTGCATCTCGGCGGAGGTCTTGGTCGACTGCGCCTGCTCCTCGGCGAAGAGCGGCACCAGCGAGGTGTCGGAGCTCTTGGCGATCGCGATCGTGCGGCGCACGCCGGAATTGATGTTGCGGTTCCAGTCGGAGATCAGGCGCTCCTTGGCGAGGGGCTCGTCCATCATCTGCCGCGTCGCCGCGGCCGTGGATGCCAGCCGCCAGCCGGACAGCCCGATCACGCAGGCCGCCAGCGCCAGAACCAGTGCAAACCCCGCGGCCAGCCGTTGCCCAATCGAAAGTCGCATTTCCTTGTCCTCGCAATGGTGTCGGGCCCTTCGCCGGGGCCCGCAACATGCTAGCGCCGCCGGCCCGGGCAGGCGCGCGAATACTCGGCCAAACCGGCCAGACTGCTCGCGAATTGCCGTTAGCGTGAATCGGCCAGCATGGCCAGATAGTCCTCGGCGCTCGCCAGCCGCGGGTTGGTCTTGTGGCAGTGGTCGGGCAGGGCGTGCTCGACGATGCGCGCATCCAGCTCCGGCCCCACGCCCATCGCGGCCAGGCCGGCGGGCAGGCCCAGGCGGGCGTTCATGGCCGTGATGGCATCGGCCACCGCATCGGCGTCGCGGCCGGGCAGGCCCATGGCCTGGGCCAGGCGCTCGATGCGGCTCTCGCGCCGCACGCTGTCGGCCTCGGCATTGAAGCGGATGACGGCCGGCAGGAAGACCGCGTTCAGCGTGCCGTGGTGCAGGCGCGGGTCGATGCCGCCGAGCGAATGGCTCAGCGAGTGCACGCAGCCCAGGCCCTTCTGGAAGGCCATCGCGCCGTGCACGCTGGCGCACATCATGTCCAGCCGCGCGTCGCGGTCCTGGCCGTCGCGCGTGGCGCGCTCGATGGCGCCCCAGCCGCGGCGCAGGCCTTCGAGCGCAATGCCGTCGGCCGGTGGGTTGAAGGCGGGCGCGAGGAAGGTCTCGATGCAGTGGGCGATGGCGTCCATGCCGGTCGCGGCCGTCAGTGCCGGCGGCAGCTTCAGCGTCAGCGCCGGGTCGCAGATGGCCGCCTTGGGCAGCAGCTCCCAGTTGTGGAAGCCCAGCTTGCGCCCGTCGGCCACGATGATGATGGCGCCGCGTGCGACCTCGCTGCCGGTGCCGGCCGTCGTCGGCACGGCGATCAGCGGCAGCACGCTGGCGCCGATGTCGCCGGCGCCACCCTCGATGGTGGCGTAGCGCTTCAGCGGCCCCTCGTGCGTGGCCGCGATGGCCACGCCCTTGGCCAGATCCATGCTGGAGCCGCCGCCGATGGCGATGAGGCCGTCGCAACCATGTTCCCGGCAGGCCTGCACGGCCAGGCGCACCGCGGCCTCGGTCGGGTTGGAGGGCGTCTGGTCGAAGACCGGCGGCCGGGTGGCGAAGGCGGCCAGCGCCTCGTCCAGCACGCCGGCCGCGCGCACGCCGGCATCGGTGATGACGAGGGGCCGGCGGATGCCGATGCGCTCGCATTCGGCCGGCAGCAGCCGGCTGGCGCCGAAGGCCAGCTCGATGCGGGTCAGGTAGAGGATCTGGGCCATGGCGCCTCCGTGATTCTTTTTGCATCCTAGTCCGGCGTGCCTAGACTCGCCGTCATGCGTGCGACTCCCCTGGCCCTGCTGCTCACCCTCGTCCTTGCAGCCTGCGGCGGCGGGGGAGGTGGTACGACGACCCCGCCGGTGCCGGACAAGCTGCCCGGCCTGACCGACACGACGGTCTACTCATCGGCATCCGACGCGTCCCTGCCCGGCGCCGTCGAGGCCGCCGCCACCAGCACGCAAAGCCTCGCGGCCAACGGCCAGACGCTGAGCTACACCGCCACGGCCGGCCACCTGATCGCGCGCGACCCGACCGGCGCGGCCGAGGCGTCGATGTTCTACGTCGCCTACACGCTGCCCGGCGCGGACGTGGCGACGCGCCCGGTCACCTTCTTCTACAACGGCGGCCCCGGTTCGGCCTCGGTCTGGCTGCAGCTCGGCAGCTTCGGCCCCCGGCGCCTCGTGACCGGCGTGCCCGACACGACGGCCGCGCGGCCCTTCGCCATGGTCGACAACGCCGAGCACCTGCTCGGCCAGACCGACCTCGTCTTCATCAACGCCGTGGGCTGCGGCTACTCCGAGGCCATCGCGCCCTTCACGAATCGCAGCTTCTGGGGCGTGGACAGCGACGCGGCCGTGTTCCGCGACTTCATCCAGCGCTACCTGGCCGCCAACCACCGCGCGGCCTCGCCCAAATACCTGTACGGCGAAAGCTATGGCGGCCCGCGCACGGCCGTGCTCGCGCGCCGGCTGCAGGAGGCCGGCGTCATGCTCGACGGCCTGGTGCTGCAGTCCCCGGCGCTGGACTACAACAGCAACTGCGGCATCAGCGGCGGCCATGCCTGCAGCGGCTACCTGCCCAGCCTGGCGATGGTCGGCGCCTTCCACCGCCTGACGCAGCCCCAGCCCACCGACCTCGCCGCCTGGGCCGCGCAGGCACGCAGTTATGCCGACAGCGTCTACGCACCCGCGCTGCAGGCCTGGCTGGCGAGCCGCCAGCCCACGCCGGCGATCTGGCAGCCGCTGGCCGACATGACCGGGCTGCCTGCCTCGCAGTGGCAGGCCAGCCTCGATGTTTCTGCCGACAACTTCCGGCTCTGGCTGATCTCCGGCCAGCAACTGGGGCGTTACGACGGCCGCATGAAGGCGGCGGTCGGCAGCCCGCTCGCGTCCGAGGGTGACGTCTCCAGCACCTGGCTCGGCGACAGCTTCGCCACCGGCATCGCGACCCATCTGCGCGACCAGCTCGGCTACCGCAACGCGTCGACCTATGTGCTGCTCAGCAATGCGGTCAACTCCTGGGACTTCAGCCACGCCGGCCTGGCCCTGCCCGACACGCTGCCCGACCTCGCCGCCGCGCTGGCGCAGAACCCGCGGCTGCGCGTGCTGGCCGTCAGCGGCTATCACGACCTGGCCACGCCCTTCCACCTGACCGAGGCCGACCTGGCCCGCGTCGACGCCAGCCGCGTGAAGATCCGCAACTACGCCGGCGGCCACATGAGCTATCTGGACGACACGACGCGCCCTCGGCAGCTCGCCGACCTGAAGGCCTTCTACGCCAACACGCTGGCCCTGCGCGCCGCGGCCGATCTCGGCCCCGAGCGGCGTGCGCTGGAGGCGCAGCCCGCCATCGCCGTCGACCGCGCCGGCACGCCGCAGCGGCCGGGCAGCGTCGCGCCGACGACGGAGAAGGCCGTGCAGGCCCCGCTGCGCGATCCCTGGGTGCCGCCGCGGACAATACGGGCCCAATGAATCCGCCCGCCCAGCTCCTGACCCCGCGCATGGCCGGCCTGCTCGAACGCATCCACCGCGCCAAGCGCCCGCCCTTGCACAGCCTGACGCCTCGCGAGGCCCGCCTGGCCTACCGCATGGGCGCCGAGATCCTCGACCTGCCGCGCGCGCCGCTGGCCCGCGTGCAGGAGCTCGAAGTCGCCGGCCGGCCCGCGCGCCTCTACGCGCCGAGCGAGGCCAGGCTGCCGGTGCTGCTCTATCTGCACGGTGGCGGCTTCACGATCGGCGACCTCGAGACCCATGACAGCCTGTGCCGCCAGTTGGCCCTGCGCAGCGGTGCGGCCGTCGTCGCGCTGGACTACCGCCTGGCCCCCGAGCACCGCTTTCCCGCCGCCGTCGACGACGCCTGGGCCGCGCTGGCCTGGCTGCAAGAGCGGGCCGGCGTGCTGGGCCTGGACGGCCGCCGGCTCGCCGTCGGCGGCGACAGCGCCGGCGGCACGCTGGCCGCCGCCACCGCCTTCTTCGCGCGCGACCGCGGCCTGCCGCTGGCGCTGCAGCTGCTCATCATGCCCGGCACCGCCAGCCAGCCCTGCATGGCCTCGCACAGGCTCTTTGCCAGCGGCTTCCTGCTCGACGCGGCCAGCATCGCCTGGTTCTTCGACCACTACATCGACCGGGGCCAGCGCCACGACTGGCGCTTCGCGCCGCTGGAGGCCGAGGACCATGCCGGCCTCGCGCCGGCCTGCGTCGTGCTGGCCGAATGCGACCCGCTCGTCGACGAAGGCCTGGCCTATGCCGACATGCTGCGCGCGGCCGCCGTGCCGGTGCAGCTGGAGCTGTATCGTGGCGTCACCCACGACTTCATCAAGATGGGGCGGTACATCCCGGAGGCGCTGACTGCGCTGGACGCCTGTGCCCAAGCCCTCAGGGAGAGACTTGCACCATGAAACGCACCGAATTCCGCCACCTCGAGCCCCTGCGCGTGCGCTGGGCCGAGATCGACGCCCAGGGCATCGTCTTCAACGGCCACTACCTGACCTACCTCGACACGGCCGTCAGCGGCTACTGGCGGGCGCTGGCCATCCCCTATGCCGACACGATGAAGAGCCTGGGCGGCGACCTCTATGTACGCCGCGCCACGCTGGACTACCGCGGCTCGGCCCGCTACGACGACCGGCTGGACATCGGCATCCGCTGCCGCGAGTTCGGCAACAGCTCGATGAAGGTCGACGGCGCCATCTTCCATGGTGACCAGATGCTCGTGCAGGCCGAGATGGTCTACGTCTTCGCGGACCCCGGCACGCAGACGCCCGTGCGCCTGCCCGATGCCCTGCGCGGCCTGATGCAGGACTTCGAGGCCGGCCAGCCCGTCGTCGACGTGGCCCTGGGCTCGTGGTCCGAGCACGGCCCCGCGGCCACGGCCATCCGCCGCCAGGTCTTCATCGAGGAGCAGCACATCCCGGCCGACATGGAATGGGACGCCGCCGACGCCAGCTGCCTGCATGCGCTGGCGCGCAACCGCTTCGGCCTGCCGCTGGCCACCGGCCGGCTGCTGGAGCATGTGCCCGGCGTCGCCAAGATCGGCCGCATGGCCGTGTTGCGCACGATGCGCGGCACCCGCATCGGCCGCCAGGTGCTGGAGGCGCTGATGGCCGAAGCGAGGAAGCAGGGCTACCGCGAGGTGCTGCTGCATGCGCAGCTGTCGGCGGAGAATTTTTATCTGCGCGCGGGCTTCCAGCGCAGGGGCGAGCCTTTCGAGGAGGCTGGCATCGGGCATGTGGAGATGGTCAGGGTTCTGTGAGCGTCGAAGTGGTCAAATCGAAATCTCGCCCACTCGCGGAGGCCGTGATGTCCGACCCTGTTGCCGACCTGGCGGCGCAAAGCCGCAGCCTGTCGCCCGAGGAGCGTGTGCGTTTGCTGGACCTGCTGCTGGAGTCTCTGCAGGTGGACGCTTCGTGTGGTGACGACGAGTTCTGGCGCAACGAGATCGCTCGACGCGTGGCGTCGCATGAACGCGGCGAGGGCACGCTGCACGAACTGGACGATGTGCTGGCCGAAATGCGGCGGCTGACGCCTTGAAGCGGTTGCGGCTGCGTGGCGAGGCGCGGGCGGAACTGATTCGCGAAACGCTGTACTACGAAAGCAAGCGGGCCGGCACCGGCAAGCGGTTCAGCGAGGCGGTCGCGGCGTCATTCGATCTGATCCGCCGCTTTCCCAAGGGTGGGGCTCCAGGGCCGGCCGACACGAGGAAGACCAAAGTCAAGGGATTCCCGTTCACCGTCGTCTATCGTGACGAGCCGGAGGCGCTCATCGTTTTCGCCATCGCACCGGATCGCCACCAGCCGGGTTACTGGATGACCCGGGCAGAGGATGAATGACGGCGGTACCAGCCGTTCAGCCCAGCATCTCGAAGCGCTCCACCTTGCGCTCGCTCGCCAGCCACTGCGCCATCGCCACGGCCACCTGCGGTTCGCGGTGGGTCCAGCCCTCCGGGTAGATCTCCATCCAGGTCCAGTGCCCCTCGGCATCCGGCTCGGGCCGCTGCAGCAGCTCGATGGGCGCCTCGACGCGCGCCTTGCGGAAGGCTATGAGGGCCGCGTCGACGTGCTCGGTCGCAACGCGGTAGTAGACGTAGAGTTGTACGCTCATTCCTGCGGCGGGATGTCGTAGGGCAGGGCGCGCGGCTGTAGCACAGCACCGGTGGCGCTGCCCAGATGCAGGCTGCCGCCTTCCAGCGCGGCGAGCTTGATCTCGGCGGCGATCACGCTGCGCCCGTCGCGCGAGCCGCTGCCGGCGACGACGCCGGCCGGCTGCTCGGGGTCGGCGCTGTGGAAGATCTCCTGGCCGACCGTGGCCGCGGCATCGGTCTCGAAGACCTGCAGCCGGCGCTTCAGCGTGCCGCGGTACTGGCTGCGCGCGACGATCTCCTGGCCGGGGTAGCAGCCCTTCTTGAAGTTCACGCCGCCCAGCACCTCGAAATTGATCATCTGCGGCACGAAGGCCTCGACGGTCGCGCCGCGCACCCAGGCCATGCCGGCCTCCGCCTCGGCCAGGGCCCAGTCGTCGGGCGACATCGCGGCGCCTGCTGGCGTCGGCGCGGCGGCGGGCTGCACGCGCAGCGCCCGCTGCGAGCCGGGCAGCGCGATCTGCACGGCGTCGCCGTCGCGCGCCAGCGTCCAGGACTCGGCGGCCGGCGTGCCGAGCAGGCCGTAGACCGCGAACTCCGCGCTCGCGTCGCTGAGCTTGCACTTGGCGCGCAGCACGAACATCGAAAGCCGCTTCAGCGTGGCCGCCAGCGTCTCGGCCGGCAGGGCCAGCAGGATCTCGTCCTCGCCGCCGCGCCAGCCCACCAGCGTCGCCAGCAGCCGGCCCTTGGCCGTGCAGAAGCCGGCCAGGCGCGCGTGTTCGCGGTCGAGCAGCGCGAAATCCTGGGTCAGCTGGCCGTGCAGGAAGGTGGTGGCGTCGGCGCCCTGGGCGCGGATCACGCCCCAGTCGCGGAGGTGGAGTTGGGAGGCTTGAAGCATGGCGGGAATTATCATCGGCGCCCTTTTGGCAGGGCTCGGATGAGGGCATGAAGTGGTGGGTGCGGGCGCTGCTCGCTGTGTTGTTGATGGCGGCATTGGCCGCGGGCGCCGTGTGGCAGTGGCTGCGCAGCCCGCTGAGCCTGGCCGCGCCGTCGGTGGAGCTGTCCATCGAGCCCGGCACCAGTCCGGCCGAGGTGGCCCGCGCCTGGGTGGCGGCGGGCGTGCAGACCGATGCGCGCTGGCTCTACCAGTGGTTCAAGTGGTCGGGCCAGGCCAGGCAGATCCGCGCCGGCAGCTACGAGGTGCACGGCGGCATCACGCCGCATGAGCTGCTCGACAAGATGGTGCGCGGCGACCAGGTGCTGGAGCAGTTACGCCTCATCGAGGGCTGGAACTGGCGCCAGTTGAGAGTGGCCATGGCCGCGGCACCGGCGCTCAAGCCCAAGACGGCGGCGATGAGCGATACCGAGGTCATGGCGGCGCTTGGCGAGCCTGGCATCGCGCCCGAGGGCCGCTTCTTTCCGGACACCTATGCCTACAGCCGCGGCGTCAGCGACCTGACCGTGCTCAGGCGCGCCCACGAGGCGATGAGAAAGCGCCTGGCCGAGGCCTGGAGCCGGCGCGCGTCCGGCCTGCCGCTGAAGAGCGCCGACGAGGCGCTGGTCCTGGCGTCCATCGTCGAGAAGGAGACCGGCGCGGCGGCCGACCGCGGCAAGGTGGCCGCGGTCTTCGTGAACCGGCTGCGCGCCGGTATGCCTTTGCAGACCGACCCGACCGTCGTCTACGGCCTGGGCGAGGCCTACGACGGCAGCCTGCACAAGCGCGACCTGACGACCGACACGCCCTACAACACCTACACCCGCGGCGGCCTGCCGCCGACGCCGATCGCGATGCCCGGCGCGGCCTCGCTGCAGGCGGCGCTGAACCCGGCCGCGGTCAAGTCGCTCTACTTCGTGTCGCGGGGCGACGGCAGCAGCGAATTCAGCGAAGACCTCACCGCGCACAATCGCGCGGTCAACAAATACATCCGCGGCAAGTGACGGGACGATTCATCAGCTTCGAGGGCATCGACGGTGCCGGCAAGTCCACCCACATCCAGGCGGCGGCCGACTGGTTCCGCGCGCGCGGCGCCGATGTGCAGCTCAGCCGCGAGCCCGGCGGCACGCCGCTGGCCGAGACGCTGCGCGACATCGTGCTGAGAGAGCCCATGGGCCCGCTGACCGAACTGCTGCTGATGTTCGCCGGCCGGCGCGACCATGTCGAAACCGTCATCCGCCCCGCGCTGGCCGCCGGCAAGACCCTGCTCTGCGACCGCTTCACCGACGCCAGCTTCGCCTACCAGGGCGGCGGCCGCGGCCTGCCGCTGTCGGTGCTGGACCCGCTGGCCGACTGGGTGCAGGAGGGCACCGAGCCCGAGCTGACGCTGTGGTTCGACCTGCCCGCCAGCCAGGCCGCCGCGCGCCGCGCGAGCGCCCGCGAGGCGGATCGCATCGAGCAGCAGGACCTGGACTTCTTCGAGCGCGTGCGTGCCGGCTATGCGGCGCGCGCCGCGCAGGCACCGGGCCGCATCGTCCGCATCGACGCCCGCGGCACGGTCGAGCAGGTCGGTGCCGCCGTGCTGGCCGTGCTCGCAGCGCGGTATCCGGCATGCTGAACGCCGATCTGCCCTGGCTGCAGGCGCCGCTGGCCGACGCGCTGGTGCGGGCGCGCTCGCATGCGCTGCTCGTGCAGGGGCCGGCCGGCGTGGGCCAGCTGGAGCTGGCCGTCAAGCTCGCGCAGAGCTGGCTCTGCGAGGCCGCCGCGCCCGGCCAGCCGGCCTGCAACCATTGCCCCAGCTGCAAGCTCTTCGCCAGCGGCACCCATCCCGACTTCCAGCTGCTGATGCCCGAGGCGCTGGAGGCGCCGGCGCGCGAGTCGCTCGGCCTGCCCTTCGAGGAGCCCGACGCCAAGGCCGGCAAGGCCAAGCCCAGCCGCGAGATCAAGGTCGAGGCCGTGCGCGGCCTGCTCGCGTTCGCGCAGGCCACGTCGGCGCGCGGGCGCGCCAAGGTGGCCGTCATCTTCCCCGCCGAGGCCTTGAACGGCGTCGCGGCGAATGCGCTGCTGAAGACGCTGGAGGAGCCCTCCGGCCTGCTGCGCTTCGTGCTCGCCAGCCATGACAGCGCCGGCCTGCTGCCCACCATCCGCAGCCGCTGCCAGCCGCTGCCGCTGGCGCTGCCGGAGCGCGCCGCCGCGCTGGCCTGGCTGGTCGCCCAGGGCGTGGAGGGCGGCGACGGCCTGCTCGATGCGACCGGCGGCCGGCCGCAGCAGGCGCTGGCCTGGTCCGAGGCCGGGCTGACGGACGCGACCTGGCAGGCCCTGCCCAAGCGGGTGGCGCGCGGCGAGGTGGCGGCCCTGTCCGACTGGGCACCGCCGCGCGCCATCGACGCGCTGCAGCGCCTGTGCCACGACCTGCTGCGCCGCAGCCACGGCCAGCCTGGCCAGTTCTTCGCGGCGGGTGCGCTGCCGGCCCCGAAGCGCGCGGCACCGCTGCTGACCTGGGATGCCGAGCTGCGCCGCGCGGCCCGGCATGCCGACCACCCGCTGAACGCCGGCCTGTGGATCGAGGCCCTGGTGGCCCAGGCCCAGGCCGCGATGGCGGCGTCCCTGCGGTGAATACACTCGGTCCATGAGCGAAGCCAACCCCAAGCCCGGCCAGAACCCGTCCTTCCAGCCCAGCCAGATCGGCGGCCCGATGGCGCTGCCCGCGGTGGGCGGCGCGGCGGCCGGTTCGGGCGCGCGGCCCAGCGTCATCCAGCTCGTCTTCCGCGAGAAGTCGGCGCTGTACGCGGCCTACATCCCGGCCTTCACCGAGGGCGGCCTGTTCGTGCCGACGACGCGGGACTACAAGCTCGGCGAGGACGTCTACCTGCTGCTCGCGCTGCCCGAGGACAACCAGCGCTACCCGGTGGCCGGCAAGGTCGCCTGGCTGACGCCGGCCAATGCGTCGGGCGGCCGCACCCAGGGCGTCGGCGTGCGCTTTCCGGGCGACGAGAAGACGCGGCTGATCCGCGTGCGCATCGAGGAAATCCTCGGCACCGCCGTCTCGTCCAGCAAGCCGACCCAGACCCTCTGATCGTTCCTGATCGATGTTCGTTGATTCCCATTGCCACCTCAGCTTCCCGGAGCTGCAGCAGAGGCTGCCCGATATCCTGTCCGACATGCGCGCCGCCCAGGTCGCGCAGGCCATCTGCATCTGCACGCAGATGGAGGAGTTCGACGCCGTGCACGCGCTGGCGCTGGCGCACCCGCAGCTCTGGTCGACCGTGGGCGTGCACCCCGACACCGAGGACATGCGCGAGCCCGACGTGGCCGAGCTGGTGCGCCTGGCCGCGCTGCCGCGCGTCGTCGCCATCGGCGAGACGGGGCTGGACTACTACCGCCTGAACGGCCGCAGCATCGCGGACATGGAGTGGCAGCGCGAGCGCTTCCGCACCCATATCCGCGCCGCGAGGCAGGCCGCCAAGCCGCTCGTCATCCACACGCGTTCCAGCGCGGCGGACACGCTGCGCGTGCTGGACGAGGAGGGCGGCGAGCAGGTCGGCGGCGTCTTCCACTGCTTCACCGAGTCGGCCGACGTGGCGCTGGCGGCGGTGGAGCGCGGCTACTACATCTCGTTCTCGGGCATCGTCAGCTTCAAGAACGCGCAGGACCTGCGCGACCTGCTGAAGCTGCTGCCGCTGGAGCGCGTGCTGATCGAGACCGACAGCCCCTATCTGGCGCCCGTGCCCTTTCGCGGCAAGACCAACACGCCGGCCTATGTGCCGCATGTGGCCAAGGCGGTGGCGGACGCCGTCGGGCTGGCCGTGCCCGAACTGGCTGCCATCACGACGGCCAACACGCGCCGCCTCTTCGGCCTGCCGGAGGCCGTGGCATGAGGGCCTGGCTCGTCGGCATCGCGCTGGCCGCGGCCGCCGCGGCCCGGGCCGAGCCCATCGACGACCTCGTGCTGGCCGCCGAGCTGAACGAGCCGCGCGCGGTGCTCAGCCTGCTGCTCAAGGGCGTGGACCCCAACCAGCCGGATTCGCGCGGGCGCCGGGCCATCTTCATCGCGCTGCGCGAAAACTCGCTGCAGGCGCTGGACAGCCTGCTGGCCTCGCCGCAGACCCATGTCGACGAGCCCAATGCCCAGGGCGAGACGCCGCTGATGATCGCCGCCATCCGCGGCTCGCTGCCGGCCGTGCAGGCCCTGGTCAAGCATGGCGCCGCGATCAACCGTGAGGGCTGGACGCCGCTGCACTACGCCTGCAGCGGGCCGGACAACGGCGTGGCCGCCTGGCTGATCGAGCAGGGCGCCGAGATCAACGCGCGCTCCGACAACGGCACGACGCCGCTGATGATGGCGGCCCGCTACGGCAATGGCGACCTCGTGCCCATGCTGCTCCAGGCCGGCGCGGAGCCGCGCGCGGCCAACGAGCAGGAGCTGACCGCGGCCGACTTCGCGCAGCGCGGCGGCCGCGACCGCATTGCCGCCGAACTGCGCCGCATCAGCGCCGAGCGCCAGCGCGCGGCCGACGCTGCCAAATAGTGGGCGGCCCGGGCGGCGTGTAGGGCAAAGTCTTACAGCCGCCAGCGCGCTGGGACGACTGTTGCGGCCGGGGGCGCCTGCCTACAGTGAGGCCATCGTCACCCACAGGCTTGCCCACCATGCTGTCCAACACCCCGAACCTGGCCGACCCGTTCGCGATGCTGATCGCTCCCGATCAGGTGATGAACGCCATCGAGCGCTCGGACCGCCTGGCGCGCCTGCAACGCCGCGTCTACCGGCCGCTGGACCGGCCCTGGATCCCGATGAAGGCCAGCGCCGATTTCGACGACGACATCGACGCCGAGGTGCCCGACCTGTCCGATCTCCCGGGCGGCGCCGAATAAGAAACAAAAACGCCCGCTGATGCGGGCGTTTTTGCTGGCGGGGTCCGAAAGGCTCAGACGCGCTTGCGGTACTCGTGCGTGCGGGTATCGATCTCGATCTTGTCGCCGTTCTCGACGAACAGCGGCACGGCGATCTCGAAGCCGGTGCCGACGAGGCGGGCGGGCTTCATGACCTTGCCCGAGGTGTCGCCCTTGACGGCCGGCTCGGTCTCGATCTGGCGCACGACGCTGGTGGGCAGCTCAATGGAGATGGCCTTGCCATCGTAGAAGGTCACTTCGACGGCCATGCTGTCTTCCAGGTAGGACAGCGCATCGCCCATGTTCTCCGACTCGACTTCGTACTGGTTGTACTCGGTGTCCATGAAGACATACATCGGGTCGGCGAAGTAGGTGTAGGTGCAGTCCTTCTTGTCGAGGATGATCTGCTCCATCTTGTCGTCGGCCTTGAAGACCAGCTCGGCGCCGGCGCCGTTCAGCAGGTTCTTCATCTTGATGCGCACGGTCGCCGCGCCACGGCCGCCGCGGCTGTATTCGGTCTTCAGCACGACCATCGGGTCCTTGCCCTGCATGATCACGTTGCCGGCGCGGATTTCTTGAGCGAGTTTCATGGTGGGTATCTCGTGATTGAGTCGGTCACTGCGCACCAGGCCCCGTAAAACTCCGGTTTGGCGCGGCAAAGCCCGTCATTCTAGCTGGAAACCCCTAAGAAGCTCTGTAATTGCGTCAGCAGATCCGGCTGCATCGCCAATTGCGCACGCCACTCCGAGGCATGCGCGGCGGCCTCGTCGAGGCTGGGCAGCGGGCCGGGCAGGAGTGCCAGGCCGTTCCAGCCGCGCCAGACCGCGCGCCAGGCTTCGGGCAGGCCGGCGCGGGCCATGAAGGCCTCCAGCTTGGCGTGGTGGGCGTCGTCCTGCTGGGGGTAGATGTGCCAGACGAAGGGCTTGCCGGCCCACTGCGCGCGCACGAAGGAGTCCTCGCCGCGCACGAGGTTCAGGTCGCAGGCCCACAGCAGCCGGTCGTAGTCGTCCTGCGGCAGATAGGGCAGGGCGATGACGCGCAGGCCGGACCGCGCCGTGGCCTGCGCCTGCAGCGGGCCGGGGCAGGCCAGCAGCAGCGTGGGCCGGGCGGCCAGCGCGTCGAGCAGCGCCGGCAGCCGTGGGTTGGCATAGGCGAACAGGCTGGCGACGCGCTCGCCCGGCCGCGGCGCCCAGCCGCGCGCGCCCAGCCAGGCCGGGCCGTCGAACGCCGCGATGCGCTCCAGCAGGCCGGGCTCGCGCAGTAGCCCGCCGGTGCGCGGCGTGAAGCCGGGGTAGAAGAAATGCTTGCTCAGGCCCGCGGCCGGGCCGCTCAACTGCGGCGACGCCAGGCCGTGGCTGCGTTCGACATAGTCCTCGGCGCTCAGGTATTCGAGGTTGATCCAGCGCGGCGCCGGGCGGCGCGAGGCCATGCGGGCGACGAAGGCGGGCGGCGGCTCGCAGCCGAAGGCTTCGATGACGACGTCACCCGGGGGCACGCCCGCGTCGCCTTCGGGCCAGCCGCGCAGCTCGATGCCGTCGGGGCGCCGGGGCGCCATCCAGGCCAGCGCTGCTGCATCGTCGACCCACAGCCGCGCCCGCTCGCCGCGCGCCGCCAGGTCGCGCGCCAGCCGCCAGCAGACGCCCAGGTCGCCGTGGTTGTCGATGACGCGGCAGAAGAGGTCCCAGAGCATGAGGCCGATTGTCCCAGGCCAAAATCCCGCCCATGTCGAGCACGCCCCCCTCTAACGCCGACCTCGGCGAACAGACCCAGGCCGAGTGGGCCGCCGAGCGCGCCGCCGTCGAGGCCGCCGAGAAGCAGCGCGCCGTCGAGATGGAGGCCGCCGCGCGCGAGGTGCGCGAGAAGCTGGTGGCCGAGGTCAATGCGTTGCCGGCCCTGCCGGGCGTCTACCGCTATTTCGACGCCAAGGGCGAGGTGCTCTATGTCGGCAAGGCCAAGGACCTGAAGCGCCGCGTCTCCAGCTACTTCCAGAAGAACCACGGCGGCACCCGCATCGGCATGATGGTCGCGCGCATCGCGCGGCTGGAAACGACGGTGGTGCGCACCGAGGCCGAGGCCCTGCTGCTGGAAAACAACCTGATCAAGACGCTGAACCCGCGGTTCAACATCCTGTTCCGGGACGACAAGAGCTACCCCTATCTCAAGCTCAGCGGCCACGCCTACCCGCGCATGAGCTACTACCGCGGCGCGGTGGACAAGCGCCACCAGTATTTCGGCCCCTTCCCGAGCGCCTGGGCGGTGAAAGAGTCCATCCAGCTGATGCAGAAGGTCTTCCGGCTGCGCACCTGCGAGGACAGCGTCTTCAACAACCGCAGCCGGCCCTGCCTGCTGCACCAGATCAAGCGCTGCTCCGGCCCCTGCGTGCCGGCCGGCCAGACGGGCGACTACGCGCGCAACGTCGCCGGCGCCGAGCGCTTCCTGCGCGGCGAGACCGACGAGGTGATGGCGGCGCTGCAGGCGCAGATGATGGCCTACGCCGAAGCCCAGCACTACGAGCTGGCCGCCGAGGTGCGCAACCAGATCCAGGCGCTGTCCAAGGTGCTGCAGCAGCAGGTCGTCGAGGAGAGCAGCGCGACGGGGCATGACCGCGACGTCGACATCCTCGCCGTGCGCGTGCAGGGCGGCCGTGCCTGCGTGAACCTCGCGATGGTGCGCGGCGGCCGTCATCTGGGCGACCGCGCCTTCTTCCCCCGCCATGTCGACGACGCGACCGCCATCCAGCTGGACGGCGACGAGACCCGCTCGCCCGAGCGCCAGGTGCTGGAGGCCTTCATGGCCCAGCATTACCTGGCCTCGCCGGTGCCCGGGCTGATCGTCGTCAGCGAGGCGGCGGATGCCGGGCTGGCCGAGGCGCTGGCGGCCCAGGCCGGCAGTCGCGTGACCGTGCAGGCCCAGCCGCGCGGCCAGCGCCGCATCTGGCTGGAGATGTGCGTCAAGGGCGCCGAGCTCGCGCTGGCGCGCCTGCTGGCCGAGGAGGGTTCGCAGCAGGCGCGCACGCGCGCCCTCGTCGATGCGCTGGACCTGGCGCCGCCCGAGATCGACAAGTTCCGCGTCGAATGCTTTGACATCAGCCACACGGCCGGCGAGGCGACCGTGGCGAGCTGCGTCGTCTTCGAGGGCCACCAGATGCAGAGCAGCCAGTACCGGCGCTACACCATCGAGGGCATCACCGGCGGCGACGACTACGCGGCCATGCGCCAGGTGCTGACGCGCCGCTACAGCAAGATGGCCGAGGCCGCGCAGCTCGGCACCGGGCGCCTGCCCGACCTCGTGCTGGTGGACGGCGGCCGCGGCCAGGTCAGCATGGCGCGCGAGGTCTTCGAGGAGCTCGGCCTGGACCTGGGCCTGATCGCCGGCGTCGAGAAGGGCGAGGGCCGCAAGGTCGGCCTGGAGGAACTGGTCTTCGCCGACGGCCGCGAGAAGGTCTACCTGGGCCGCGACTCGGCGGCACTGATGCTGATCGCGCAGATCCGCGACGAGGCCCACCGCTTCGCGATCACCGGCATGCGGGCCAAGCGCGCCGCGACGCGCACCGGCGGCTCGCGGCTGGAGGACGTGCCCGGCGTCGGGCCGAAGAAGCGTTCGCAGCTGCTGCAGCGCTTCGGCGGCGTGCGGGGCGTGGCCGGCGCCAGCGTGGACGAGCTGGCCGGCGTGAAGGGCATCTCGCGCGAGCTGGCCGAGGAGATTTACCGCGCGTTGCATTGACGCCGCTACCGCGCGTTGCAAAGAGACCGGCACCCGCCACCCGAAGCTGGCGCAAGATAGCGCCCCGGAACACAACAGCCCCCGCGAGGAAAAAACATGTCCGCTGTCGACCGACTCAAGCGCGCCGCGCGGTGGCTGATCGGCCCGCTGCTGGCCGGCTGCAGCGCCGCGCCCCGCGCCCCGGCGCCAGCACCCACGCCGGCCCCGTCGCCCGTGCCGGCGGTGGCTGCCGCACCTTCACCCTCGGCCGCCGCGGCCAGGCCCGCGCCGGGCATGCCGGCGCCGCGCGCCGTGCGCACCAACGACGAACTGCGCCGCCAGGCCGCCGAGCGCCTCGTGATGGCCAACCCCGAGCGCACCTATATGACGCCGGCGCCCGCCCATCTGCTGACCCTCGTCGTGCTTGACGTGGAGGTCAAGGCCGACGGCAGCGTGCGCAGGATCAACGTGGTCCGCGGCCCCAGGTTCGGCCCCGAGACCCTGCAGATGGCCATCGACGCCGTGAACCGCGCGGCCCCGTTCGGCGATGTGCGCCGCATGCCCGAGCCCTGGCGCTTCACCGAGACCTTCCTGTTCGACGAGGACCGCCGCTTCAAGCCGCGCAGCCTGGACTAAGGGCCGCACAATGCGGCCATGCGTTTGTTTTCCCTGCTGCTTCGCGTGCTGTTCATCGCGGCCGGTGCCATCGTCGGCCTCGGCCTGGTCCTGTTCGCCGTCGTCGCCTTCGTCGGCTTCCTGCTCGTCAGCCTGCTGACCGGGCGCAAGCCCGATCTGCAGTTCCGCGTGAACAAGAACCCCTGGGCCCGGCATGCGCCGCCGGCCGAGGATGTCGTGGACGTCGAGGTCCGCGAGGTCAGGGCCGCGGCGCCGCTGCCACCGCCGCGGCGTTGAGAAGTTCCACCGGGCCGTACCCGGTGCAGGCCGAGCCGCGGATGCTGTCGCTGTCGGCCATCACGGCCATCGAGGTCGCGCCGCTGCTCACCAGGTCTTGCGTTGCAGTTCTTCGAGGATCTCGCCGTAGATGCGGTAGCGGCTGGCGCTGATCCGCCCGGCCTCCACGGCCGCGCGCACGCCGCAGCCGGGCTCGTGGATGTGGCAGCAGTTGTGGAAGCGGCAGTCGGCATGCTCGCGCAGGTCGGGCATCCAGCGCCACAGCTCGGCGGCGTCGATCTGGCGCAGGCCGAATTCCTGGAAGCCGGGCGAGTCGATCAGCGCCGTCGTGCGGCCGTCGTCGGTCCAGTACCACTGCGTCGTCGTCGTCGTGTGGCGGCCCGAGTTCAGCGCCTGCGAGATCTCGCCGACCTGGGCCTGGGCGTCCTGCACGAGCAGGTTGATCAGCGTGCTCTTGCCGGTGCCGCTGGGGCCGAGGACGAAGGTCCGCTGCTCGGCCAGCCACGGGCCCAGCGTCGCCCGCGAGCCCTCGCGGTCGGCCTTCAGCGCCACCTCGAACATCTTCAAGCCCATTGCGCGGTAGGGCGCCAGGCGCTCGCGGGCCGCGTCGGTGCCGGGCAGGTCGGTCTTGTTCAGCGCGATGGCCGCGCGGATGCCGGCCGACTCGGCGGCGATCAGCGCGCGGCAGAGCTGGCTCTCGCTGAACACGGGCTCGACGGCGACCAGCACCAGCAGCTGGTCCAGGTTGGCCGCGAAGCTCTTGGTCTTCCACTCGTCCTGGCGGAACAGCAGATTGCGTCGCGGCTCGACGGCCTCGATGACGCCCTCGTCGGCGCTGGCCTCGGCGAAGCGCACCTGGTCGCCGACGACGGCGTCGCTCTTCTTGCCGCGCGGATGGCAGACGAAGCGCCGGCCGTCCGAGTCCTCGACGATGTAGTGGCGGCCATGGCCGCGCACGACGAGCCCCAGGTCGAGCGCGTTGAAGCGGCTCAAGCCGTGGCTTCCGGCAGCGCGCTCACCTGGGCCGCGCAGATCGCGTCGTTCAGCGTCAGCCCGCCGCGCGAATGCGTCGTCCAGCTGATCGTGCAGGCGTTGTAGCCGACGAGCATCTCGGGGTGGTGGTCCTGGGCATGCGCGATCTCGGCGACCGCGTCGACGAAGGCCATGGTCTGGTAGAAGTTGTCGAAGCCGAAGCGGCGGCCGATGACCTTGTTCTCGGCGTCAGCCAGCCAGCCGGGCAGGGCGGCCAGCACGCGGGCGCGCGTGTCGGCGTCCATCAAGGGGGCCTTGGGGTCGCATTGGGCGAGGAGCAGTTCGTTCATGAGGCGAGTGCGGCAAGCCTCTCAGCGGCCGGCGGGTGCGAGTAGTAGAAGCGGGCGTAGACCGGGTCGGGCGTCAGCGTGCCGGCGTTGTCCTCGTGCAGCTTCAGCAGCGCCGAGGACAGGTAGTGGCCGCTGGCCTGGGCGCGGGCATAGGCGTCGGCCTGGAATTCGTCGCGGCGCGAGAAGTGGCTGGCCAGCGGCGTCACGAAGAAGCCGAATACCGGGCCGGCCAGCAGGAAGAGCAGCAGGGCCAGCGCGTCGTTCGGCGCGCCCAGCGAGGGCTGCACGCCCAGGCCCAGGTAGAAGGCCGGCTGCCGGGCCAGCCAGCCCAGCAGCGCGAAGCCGGCCAGGCTGAGCGCGAAGCCCAGCGCGATGCGCTTGGTGATGTGGCGGTGCTTGAAATGGCCCAGCTCGTGGGCCAGCACGGCCTCGACCTCGGCGCCGTCGAGCTTGGCCAGCAGCGTGTCGAAGAACACCACGCGCTTGGCCGGCCCGAAGCCGCTGAAGTAGGCATTGCCGTGCGCCGAGCGGCGGCTGCCGTCCATGACGAACAGGCCCTTGGCCGCGAAGCCGCAGCGCGCCATCAGCCGCTCGACGCGCTCCTTCAGCGCCAGGTCGGTCAGCGGCTCGAACTTGTTGAACAGCGGCGCGATGAGGCTGGGGTAGAGCACCATGACGAGCAGTTGGAAGCCCATCCAAGCGCCCCAGGCCCACAGCCACCAGCGCGGGCCGGCGGCGCCCATCAGCCACAGGATCAGCGCGACGATGGGCAGGCCGAGCAGCACGCCCACGAGCAGGCCCTTGGCCATGTCGGCGAAATACAGGCGCAGCGTCGTGCGGTTGAAGCCGAAGGCCTGCTCGATGCGGAAGGTGGACCACAGCTCCCAGGGCAGGTCCAACAGCGAGCTGGCCAGCATGAAGGCGGCGACCAGGCCGAACTGGTAGCCCATGGCCTGCCAACCGGCAGGCAGCGCCTGGCTGGCGTCCAGCAACCAGCCGTTCAGCGCGTTCAGGCCGCCCAGCAGCGTCCAGCCCAGCAGCACGGCCGCGTTGAAGGCCAGGGCCAGCAGGCCGAAGCGGCTGCGGGCGATGGTGTAGTCGGCGGCCTTCTGGTGGGCCGCGAGCGTCACGCTGTCGGCAAAGGCCGCCGGCACCTGGCCCCGGTGGGCGGCGACATGGCGGATCTGCCGCGAAGACAGCCAGAACTTGACGAGGGTCGAGGCCGCGAGCGCGACGGCGAACGCGAGGGACAACAGCATGGGGGACATGGGTCAAATTTTAGGCTGCGAGAATCGGCGGCCTTTCTGATTGAGCCCACCATGTCCGACACCCTCGCCATCAGCGACAGCAACCTGATCTGGATCGACCTCGAGATGACCGGTCTGTATCCCGACAAGGACCGCATCATCGAGATCGCCGTCGTCGTCACTGATGCCAACCTTGAAAAGCGCGTCGAAGGCCCCGTCTTCGCCGTGCACCAGAGCGATGCGACGCTGGACGGCATGGACGCCTGGAACAAGGGCACCCACGGCAAGAGCGGCCTGATCGACCGCGTGAAGGTTTCCACCATCTCGGAGGCCGAGGCCGCCGCCCAGACCATCGCCTTCCTGAAAGCTTACGTGCCCAAGGGCAAGAGCCCGATGTGCGGCAACAGCATCTGCCAGGACCGCCGCTTCCTCGCCAACTACATGCCCGAGCTGGAAGACTTCTTCCACTACCGCAACCTCGACGTGTCCACGCTGAAGGAACTGGCCAAGCGCTGGAAGCCGGCCGCGCTGGAAGGCTTCAAGAAGGCCCAGGCCCACACGGCGCTGGCGGACATCCACGAGTCCATCGACGAGCTGATCCACTACCGCGGCAACTTCCTGAACCTGGCATGACGATGCGTGCCGTCCTCGTTGTTGCGCTGCTGGCTTTGGCCGGCTCGACCCGCGCGGCCGAACCTGCGGCCAGTGCGCCGCGGCTGATCCAGAAGCTCGTACGCAGCACCGACCAGCGGCGCGACTGGGAGCTGGCCTACACGCTGCGCGACCACCAGCTCAGCCTGCGCTGCGTCAAGTCCATGACCGGTCGCTGCGGCGTGCGCGTCGCCGACGCACCGCGGGCCGACGCGCCCGACACCGAACTGCATGTCGAGTGGATCGGCGTGCCCGTCGGCAGCACGGTCGACCGCCGGCTCACCGGCCAGGCCTATGCGTTGTGCTTCCGGCCCGACGTGGGCGACGACAAGGCCTGCGAGCCGCTGTCCGCGCTGACCCCGTTCTGAAGTCATGAGGCCCCCACGCTCACTGCGTTCGCTGCCCCCCGAGGGGGCGTGTCAGCGGTTTCGGGCGGCCGTGCACCGCTGACCGGCCGCGTGCTGCACGCCGCCTTCGACTTCCCCCGCCACCCGCTGGCCCGCGAGGACGGCGAACGCGTGCGCGGCTGCTGGTCCGCGCCGCCCGCACGCTGGCTGCGGGCGACGCGCTTGGACGAGGTGCGGGCCGTCATCGACCAGGCCGAGGCCGCCGCCCGCGCCGGCGCCTGGGTGCTGGGCGGCCTGCGCTACGAGGCGGCATCGGCCTTCGACGCCGTGCTGGCCACGCGCGTGGCCACGGCGCCGCTGGCCGAGTTCGCCGTCTACGAGAGGGCACCGGAACCCTGGCCCGAGCTGCCGCGCGCCTACACCGGCCTGCTCGGCTGGCACGATACCGAGCCCGATGCGAGCGCCGCCATCGAGCGCATCCGCGACTACATCCGTGCCGGCGACTGCTACCAGGTCAACCTGACCACGCGGCTGCACGCGGCCACGGCTGAGCTGGATGCCGAACAGCTCTTCCTGGCGCTGCATGCCAGCCAGCCGGGCGGCTTCAGCCTGTTCCTGCGCGAGGCGGGCGCGGCCAGCGTGTCGCCCGAGCTGTTCTTCGACTGGCGCCCCGTGCCGGGCGCCAAGGCGAGCTGGCTGCTGGCCGCCCAGCCGATGAAGGGCACGGCACCGCGCGGGCGCGACCGCGTCGACGACGAGGCGGCGCAGCAGCATCTGCGCACCAGCGAGAAGGAGCGCGCCGAGAATTTGATGATCGTGGACCTGCTGCGCAACGACCTGAGCCGCGTCGCGCAACTGGGCACGGTGCGCGTGCCACGTCTCTTCGAGCTGCACGCGCTGCCGACGGTCTGGCAGATGACGTCCACGGTCACGGCCGTCAGCCGCGCCGGGCTGACACTGGCCGACGCCTTCGCGGCGCTCTTCCCCTGCGGCTCGGTCACCGGCGCGCCCAAGGTGCGGGCGATGCAGATCATCCGCGAGCTGGAAGCCACGGCGCGCGGCTGGTATTGCGGCGCGCTGGGCCTGATCCAGCCCGGCGGCGTGGCGACCTTCAACGTGCCCATCCGCACCGTCGAATTCCGCGACGGCGGGCTGGTCTGCGGCCTGGGCAGCGCGATCACGCTGGACAGCGAGCCGGCGGCCGAGATCGCCGAGTGGCGGGCCAAGTCGCGCTTCCTGGCGCGCGCCGAGGCGCCCGTCGAGGCGCTGGAGACGCTGCGGCTGGAGGCCGGCGTGGCCGTCCGCGCCGAGGCCCACCTCGCGCGCATGCAGCGCACGGCGCGGCACTTCGGTCTGCGCTTCTCGGCGGCCGAGGCGCGGGCCTGTCTGGGCGCCGTCGCGGCCGGGCAGCCCGACGGCAGCTGGCGCCTGCGACTGAGCTGCGATGCCGACGGCCGCCTGTCGCACACGCTGGCGGCCTTCACGCCGACGCCCGTGCCGGTGCGGCTCGCGCTGGCCGACAAGCCCATCGCGACGCGCGGCCCGGGCGCCGAGTTCCTGGCTCACAAGACGACGCGCCGCGAGGCCTATGCCGGCTTCGACAAGCCCGCCGGCGCCTTCGACGTGATGCTGTGGAACGAGGCCGGCGAGCTGACCGAGTGCAGCTTCGGCAACCTCGCCGTGCAGATCGACGGCCGCTGGCTGACGCCGCCGCTTGCCGCCGGCTTGCTGCCCGGCGTGCTGCGCGCCGAGCTGCTGGCCCAGGGCCGCATCCACGAAGCCCGCCTGACGCGCGACGATCTGGCCCGGGCTTCGGCGCTGGCCTTCTTCAACAGCCTGCGCGGCTGGCTGCCAGCGACGCTGGCCCTTGCGTGAAAACCCTAATCGGTCTACAATCGCAGCTTCGCCTGGGTTCAACCCCAGGAGTTACACGTCTCCTCTGACCTCGTTCGATCATTCGAAATCGGACTCCGAACACGGATCGGTCGGCGGCGATGAAGCCGTCGCTTTGACTGACTGTTCCCCCGCGCCGCACCCGGGCTGATGTATTTGCCCGAGCCGCACGACGCGAGCTGATCTATCTCCCAGCGACTTTTGATGATTCCGAAGGGCTTTTGACGCCCCTCGGCGCTGCGCGTTTGCCTGCGCGGCGTGACCCTGAACGAAAGAACGAACGATGAGTTTCGAGACCCTGGGCCTGAGCCCCGCCGTGCTGCAAGCCGTCAAGGACGCCGGCTACGAGAACGCCACCGACGTGCAGGCCCAAGCCATTCCCGCGGCCATTGCGAACAAGGACCTGATGGTCTCTTCGCGCACCGGCTCGGGCAAGACCGCCGCCTTCATCCTGCCGGCGCTGGAAAAGATCCTGGCCGCCCGCGGCGACAACACCAAGCGCCGCGAAAAGGGCGTCATCTACGGCCCGCGCGTGCTGGTGCTGGCCCCCACGCGTGAGCTGGCGATGCAGGTTGCCAAGGCCGCGCAGACCTATGGCCGTCACATCCCCGGCCTGAAGGTCGCGACCGTGCTGGGCGGCATGCCCTACCCGCTGCAGATCCGCCAGCTGACCGGCCCGCTGGACATCCTGATCGCCACGCCCGGCCGCCTGCTGGACCACCTGGCCAGCGGCAAGTGCGTGCTGAGCAATGTCGAGATGCTGGTGCTGGACGAAGCCGACCGCATGCTGGACATGGGCTTCATCGACGACATCAACGTCGTCACCAGCCACACGCCCGACACCAAGCAGACCGTGATGTTCAGCGCCACGTTTGCCGGCCACGTCGGCCGCCTGGCGCAGCAGTTGCTGAAGGACCCGCAGCGCATCGAGGTGGCTTCGCACACCGACACGCACGAGAACATCGAGCAGCGCCTGCACTGGGCCGACAACCCCCACCACAAGGACCAGCTGCTGGAAGCCATCCTGGCCACGCCCGAGCTGGAGCAGGCCGTCGTCTTCACCAGCACGCAGCGCGACGCCGACTGGCTGGCCGAGCGCCTGGCCGAGATCGGCCATGCCGTCGCCCCGCTGCACGGCGCCATGCCGCAAGGCAAGCGCAACCGCGTGCTGATGGGCCTGCGCCGCGGTGACCTGAAGGTGCTGGTGGCCACCGACGTCGCCGCCCGCGGCATCGACGTGCCGACGATCAGCCACGTCATCAACTACGGCCTGCCGATGAAGGCCGAGGACTATGTGCACCGCATCGGCCGCACGGGCCGTGCCGGCCGCTCGGGCCTCGCGATCACGCTGGGCCTGCGCGAGGACGTCGGCATGATCCGCCGCATCCAGCAGTTCACGACGCAGACCATTCCCGTGGGCCACGTCGCCGGCCTGGAGCCCAAGACGCAGGAACCGCGCATCTTCCCGCCGCGCCCCGCCGGCAGCTTTGACGACCGCGGCCCGCGTGGCAACTTCGGTGGCCGCCCCGGCTTCGGCAACAAGAGCTTCCGCCGCGACGACAACGGCGGCCGTCCGCATCACGGCGGTGGCAAGCCCTTCGGTCACGGTGGCGACCGCGGCTTCCAGCCCCGTGAAGACCGTGGTTTCGCCCCGCGTGGCGAAGGTCAGGGCTTCCAGCCGCGTGGCGACAACCGTGGCTTCCAACCGCGTGAAGACCGTGGCTTCCAGAACCGTGACGGCTTCCAGCCGCGCGGCGAGTTCCAGCCCCGTGACGACCGTGGCTTCCAGCCGCGTGGCGACCGCCCGTTCCACGGCGGTGGCAAGCCGGCGTTCGGCGCCAAGCCCAGCTTCGGTGGCGGTGGTGACCGCCCGTCCTTTGGCAGCGAGCGCCGCGGCCCCGGCGGCCCGCGCAAGGGCGGCTTCGGCCGCTGATTGGTGATGAATCGCGTGCATCTGCACGCGATGACTCCTGCCGATCTCGACGCCGTACTGGCGCTGCAACAGCGCTGCTACGGCGTCGACTTTTTGGAGCGTCGCGAAGCCTTCGCGGTCAAGCTGGCCGTGACCGAGGGGCTGGATTGCTGCTGGATGGTTCGCCGGGACGGCGCGCCGCTGGCCTATGCCGTCAGCCTGCCGGTCTGCGAGGCGACGCTGCCGGCGCTGGATGCGCCGCGCTGCGAGCGCCCGCCGAAGCCGACGCTGCTCTATCTGCACGACATGGCCGTGGCGCCCGAGGCCCGCTCGCTGGGCCTGGCCGCGCGCCTGCTGGAGCGGCTGCGCGAACGCGCGCGGGCGCTGGGCCTGGCGCGCATGGGCCTCGTGGCCGTGCAGGGCTCGGTGCCCTGCTGGCAGCGTCAGGGCTTTGCCGAGCCCGCCGTGATGTCGGAAAGCCTGGTCGCCAAGCTCGCTAGCTTTGGTGACCAGGCCCGGTTCCTGACCTGCGATCAGTAGCCCGCGGTGAAGCGGCCGCGGCGGTGCTGCGGCGACTCGATCTCGTTGACGATGGCGGCGGCCAGGTCGGTCACCGTGATGCGGCTCTCGCCCTGGGCGTCGAACACCGGCGCCTCGCCGCCGAGGCGGAACTTGCCGCTGCGCTCGCCGGGCTCCAGATGCATGGCGGGCGACACGAAGGTCCAGTCCAGCGTGCTCTGGTCGGCGCGCAGGCGGTTCAGCGCCTCGCGGGCGGCCAGCGCGCCCTGCTTCCATTCGGCCGGGAACTGCGGCGAGTCGACGAGTTGCTGGCCGCCGATGAACAGGCTGCCCGCGCCGCCCACGACCAGCAGGCGCACGCCGGCATCGCGTGTGGCGGCGGCGATCGCGTCGCTGCCACGCAGGAAGTCGTCGTGCAGATTGGGGTTGCCCCAGCCGGCGTTGAAGGCGCTGACGACGGCGTCCACGCCCTGCAGCTCAGCCGCGAGCTTGGGCGTGGCCAGCACGTCCACCGAGCGCACCTCCAGGCCGGGGCGGGCGGCCAGCTTGGTGGCGTCGCGCTGCAGCGCGCGCACCTGGTGGCCGCGGCTCAGCAGTTCTTCCAGCAGGGCCTTGCCGACAAAGCCGGTGGCGCCGATCAGGGCGATGTTCATGGGGCTCTCCATCATCAGGGTTTCGATGTCCTGATTGTTTGTGCTTCACAATGGATTGATAAGACGCGTTCGAACGCGAACACTGTTTAGAAAAACTTCATGCTCGACCAGCTCAAACGCATGGCGGTGCTTGCCGCCGTGGTGCGCCACGGCAGCTTTGCCGCGGCGGCCCGGCAGCTGCGCACCAGCACCTCGGCCGTCAGCCAGCAGGTGAGGGCGCTGGAGAAGGACATGGGCGTCACGCTGCTGCACCGCTCCACGCGCAAGCTCAGCCTGACGCCGGCCGGCGAGCGCTTCCACGCCGGCTGCGCGGCCATGGTGGCCGCCGCCGAGGCCGCCCAGGCCCAGCTCGCGCAGCTGCGCGACGCGCCGGAGGGCGAGCTGCGCATCGCGATGACGGTCGGCTTCGGCCGCCAGGCGGGGCCGGCGCTGGCGCCGCTGCTGGCGGCGCATCCGAGGCTGCGCCTGCATCTGCAGGTGGAGGACGGCTTCACCGACCTCGTCGCCCACCGCATCGACCTCGCCATCCGCTTCGGTCGCCTGCCGGACAGCAGCTGGGTGGCCCAGCGCATCGGCAGCCTGCACACCGGCCTCTATGCCGCGCCGGCCTATCTCGCGCAGCGCGGCGTGCCGGCCACGCCGGACGCGCTGCGCCAGGCCGACTGGCTGATGCTGCAGGACGGCACCGAAGATGTGTATAAGAGACAGCCAGGACGGCACCGACACCGCGCGCCGCCTGCCGGGCTCGGACCTGAGCGTCACGCCGCGCTACACCAGCAACAACCAGCTGACGCTGCAGCAGCTCTGCGAGGCCGGCCTCGGCCTGGCGCCGCTGGGCGACGAGGACGTGGCCGAGGCCGTCGCCGCCGGCCGCCTGCTGCGCGTGGACACCGAGCTGGTCCTGCCCGAGCTGCCCGTCTGGGCGCTGACGCCGCAGCGGGACGCCCAGCCGGCCAAGGTGCGCCATGCCATCGCCGCGCTGAAGGCGCATCTGGCGGAGGCGCGATGACGCGGGGCCGGCTCACGCAATGGGACGACGCCAAGGGCTATGGCTTCATCACGCCCGACGACGGCACGCCCAGGCTCTTCGTCCACATCCAGGCCTTCGGCCCGCGGCCCCAGCGGCCCTTCGTCGGCGAGCGGCTCGGCTACCGCGAGGGCCGCGACGCCCAGGGCAAGCGCCGCGCCCAGCACGTGCGCAGCCTGGAGCCCAGGCCCATGTCCCCGATGCCGAAGGCGCGCGACCACGGCCGCGTGCTGTTGCTGGTGCCGGGCTTCGCGGCTTTCGTGCTGGCCTGCCATCTGCTGTGGGGCGTGCCGAATCCGGTCTGGGGCGTCTACTCGGCCATGAGCATGGCGACCTTCATCGTCTACGCGCTGGACAAGCGGGCCGCGCGGCTCGGCGGCTGGCGCGTGGCCGAGAACACGCTGCACGGCCTGGCCCTGCTCTGCGGCTGGCCGGGCGCGCTGCTCGCCCAGGAGCTGCTGCGCCACAAGAGCGCCAAGCCGGCTTTTCGCCGCCTCTTCTGGCTGACCGTGGTGCTGAATGTGCTGGGCTTTGCGCTGCTGTTCACGCCGCTGCGCGAGTGGGCGGTGCGGCGGCCGTTCTAGAAAACGAACTCGCCAAGGCCCTCGATGCTCAGCCTGCCGTGCGCGGGGCCGCTGATCACATGCAGCCCGCCCCAGGCGCCCGTCGTCACGACGGTGCCGGGCGCGATTTGGTGGCCATTGCGCGTCGCATGCCTGAACCAGGCCGGCAGCACGCCGGCCGGATCGGCCAGCGAATGCCCGCCGCGGCGCACCACGTCGGGCTGGCCGGGCAGCGCGAGGCGCCATTCCAGATGCGCCCAGTCCAGCGTCTGGAAAGGCTGCCAGGGGCCCAGCAGCAGGCCGGCATTGGATTGGAAGTCGGCCATGCGCAGCAGCGCGGGGGCGTCCAGGCCTTCGGCCCAGCGCGAGGCCACCAACTCGACGGGGATGCACATGGCCTCGGGCCGGCCATTGGCGTCGACGCGCAGCGCCACCTCGGCCTCCACGCCCAGCAGGGCCGTGCCGGCGACCGGGGCCACCGACGAATGGCTGAACGGCCCCTGCGGGCCGGCAACGCCCGACTTCCATCGGTTCGGCGGCCAGCCCAGCGCGGCGGCGACGCCGTCCTGCACGGCATAGGCATCGGCCTCGTCGCGCACGGCGTGCACCCCGTCCGCGGCGCTCAGCAGCCTGCCGCCGCGGTGGCTGGCGGCCAGCGCCTGGATCAGGGCCATGATCGGCGTTGGGGCGGGGGCAGGGCTCATGGGTGGTCCGGTTGTGGGGCGCCAGTGTCGGCGATGGCCGGCGCCGCTTGAAGTTGCGATGTAACGGGCGGCCTTTGAGAATGCGCCACCTTGATGCCCCCTCGCAGACCCTCCGTGCCCAAGGCCGCTGCCATCGCCCGCCGGGCCGTCGTTGCGCTGTTGATGCCCTTGGCCGTTCTCGCGGCACCCGGTGCCCCCATGAAGCAGACATTCCCCGCCTACCCGACAGAACCGAAAAGCCCCGACGAGACCGTGTCGGTCGACACGATGCTGCGGCCCGATGGCGAGCGCCGGTTCACGCTGCACTCGACCCAGGCCCAGCGCGATGGCGCGGCGCAGCAGCGGGTCGTGGACGAGCGGGGCGACGCGCCCCAGGTCCATTCGCCCAGTGCGCTGTTCGACGCGCTGTTCGCGATGGCCGTCGACGACGCGCGGCTGAACAGCGTCGACGAGATCCGCGACGCGGCCTACAACGGCGGCCGGCCCATCGCCTGCCGCTGCTTCCAGACCGGCGAGTTCTGGCATTACGTCTGGACGCGCGACCTCGCCTACGCCACGGACCTGGGCCTGGCCTGGTTCGACCCGCAGCGCAGCGCGACCTCGCTGCTGTTCAAGACCAGCGGCTGGCGCGCCGGCCTGGCCACCGTGCCGGGCCTGCCGGCCGGCAGCACCCAGATCGTGCAGGACACGGGTTCGGGCGGCAGCTGGCCGGTCAGCACGGACCGGGTGAGCTGGGCCTGGGCCGCGCGTAGCGTGCTGGACAACCTCGACGGGCCAGAGCGCAAGGCCTTTGCCGCGCAGGCCCGGGCGTCCCTGCAGGGCACCGTCGAAGCCGACCGGCTCGCCGCCTTCGACGCCGCCTCGGGCCTGTACGGCGGCGAGCAGTCCTTCCTCGACTGGCGCGTGCAGAGCTATGCGCCCTGGATCACCGACCAGCTGGCGCGCATGGCCGGCTCGCGTGCGCTGTCGACCAATGTGTCGCACTACCAGGCGCTGCGCCTGCTGGCCCAGTTGTTCGCGGCCGAGGGCGATGCCGCCACGGCGGCGCGTTATGCCGGCTGGGCCGACCAGCTGCAGGCGGCGATCGACCGCGTGTTCTGGCTCGAGGACGAGCGGCAGTACGCCAGCCTGACCAGCGACGACGCCCGGCCGATCGCGCTGCACAAATTCGATCTGCTCGGCACGGCGCTGGCGGTGCTCAGCGGCGTGGCGCCGCCGCAGCGGGCCGCGCAGGCGCTGGCCCGCTACCCGCATGCACCCTTCGGTGCGCCGGTGATCGCGCCGCAGCAGCCGGGCGTGCCGGTCTATCACAACCGTGCGATCTGGCCCTTCGTCAGCGCCTATGCGCTGCGCGCCGCCGCGCACGTCGGCAACAGCGCCGTCGCCGGGCATGCCTTCGACTCGCTGTTCCGCGCCGCGGCGCTGAACCTGTCGAACATGGAGAACCTCGAATGGCTGACCGCCCGGCCGCGCTTCGACGACGGGCCGGTCATCAATTCGCGGCGGCAGCTGTGGTCGGTGGGCGCCTATCTGAGCGCCGTCGCCGAGAGCGTCTTCGGCTGGCAGGTGGGCGGCGACGGGCTGCGCATCGCGCCCTTCCTGACCACGGCCTCGCGGCGCGCGCTGGGCGACGGCGAGCAGGCTCGCCTGTCCGGCCTGCGCTGGCGCGGCCACCGCGTGGAGATCGTGCTGGCCCTGCCGCCGCTGCCCGCGGCCGGCGCCGGCCCGGCGCATTACCCGGTCCGGCAGGTCCTGCTGAACGGGCGCGTCGTGAGCGGCGTGATCGGCGCGCAGCAACTGTTGCCCGGGCTCAATCGCATCGAGGTCGGCTTCGCGGCGGCCGAGCCCGGCGACGTGCGCATCACGCAGGTTGCCAGCGTCGACCCGCTGGATCGCAACGAGGCACGCGTGTTCGCGCCGGATGCACCGCGCCAGCTCTCGATCGCGGCCGAGGCCGACGGCGGCGTGGCCCTGCGCTTCGAGGCGCCGACGAGCCGCGAGGCGCTGCGGTTCAACATCTATCGCGACGGCCGCCTGCTCGCCGCCGACCTGCGGCAGACCCGCTGGACCGACCGCTCCGCCCAGCCGGGCGTGGTCCATGTCTACGCGGTCGAGGCCGTCGGCGCCGGGTCCGGCCACCGCTCCCATCTCAGCGAGCCGGTGCGCCTGGAGGCCGGCGCGCTGCAGCGGCTTGCGCCGGGCGACTGGTTCGTCCGCGAGGCTGATGGACCCGTCGGCCTCGAACTGCTCTACGACAACCATGCCCACGAGACCCAGACCGGCGTGACCAATGCGGTCAAGATCCTGCGCGTGCTCGACACCCAGGGGCAGGAGGTGGCGCGGGGCGTCGTCCAGATGCCGCATGTCGAACCGCGCGACGGCGGGCATCCGACGCGGCTGTCGACGATGCTCAGGGTCGCGCTGCCGGCGGGGCGCTACCGCGCCGAGCTGCTCGACTTCTTCAACATGAGCTATCTGCAGTCCAACGCCAGCTATGGCGGCCCCGGCGGCAGCGGCGGCGCGTTGAATGCCGCACGCATCGAACTGCTGCAGGTGCTCACGCTGCCCGGCGACTGAGCTCAGCCGAAGCGGAAGCTCGAAGCCGTCACGCCGCCCAGGAAATCCGTCTCACGGTAGCTGCAGCTTGCGGCATCGCCTTCGGCCGCGCCGGCGGCGACCATCAGCGGCAGCAGATGCTCCTCGCGCGGGTGGGCAAGGCGTGCCGCGGGCGCCTCGGCCCAGGCCTGCAGGCGCTCGGCGCGGCCGTCGACCGAGGGCAGGGCGGCCTGCAGCCAGGCGTCGAACTGGGCCGAAGGCGCACGCCCGGCCTCGTTGTAGAGCCGCAGGTTGTGGAAGCTGAAGCCGCTGCCCAGGATCAGCACGCCCTCGTCGCGTAGGGGGCTCAGCGCCCGGCCCAGGGCCAGGTGCTCGGCCGGGTCCAGGCCGCGCTTCAGCGACAGCTGCACGACCGGCACGCCGGCGTCCGGATACATCGGCACCAGCGTGCAGAAGGCGCCGTGGTCGAAGCCGCGCTGGGCGTTGCGCGCGGCCGGCAGGCCGGCGGCCTCGATCAGGCCGGCGACGCGCTCGGCCAGCGCCGGGTCGCCCGGGGCCGGGTAGACCACCTCGTAGGTGTGGGGCGGGAAGCCGCCGTAGTCGTAGAGCATGCCCGGCGCGGGCGAGGTCATCACCGTGAAGGCGGGCTCCTCCCAGTGGGCCGAGATCATCAGGATCGCCTTCGGCCGCTCGGGCAGCGTGGCCGGCAGGGCCTGCAGCGAGGCTTCCAGCTTCGCGTGGGCCTGGCGGTAGTCGCCGTCCATGAAGGGCCAGGGGCCGCCGCCGTGGGAGAGAAAGAAGGTGGGCTGTCTCATGATGGGCTCCAGATTAGGCCAGCGTCGCGCTCCCGGGGTTCAAGCCGGCCGCCGGCAGCACTCAAAGCGCCTGAATGACGCCGACGATAATCCGCGCCCCATGTCCGACCTTCGTCCCACCTCCGCCCTCGACGACTCGCGCTCGCCCGACGAGTTCTTCCGCGACGGCGGCGCGCCGGTGGACTCGCTGCTGTGGTGGCAGCTGGAGCGCCACGAGGCCCTGCTGGCCGCGCAGCGCGCGCTGTTCGGCGGCGAGGCCGCCTGGGTGCGGCTGCGCGTGTGGGTGTTCCTGGAGCTGATGGCGCTGCCGGCCGCGCGGCTGGCCCGCGACGAGCTGAACCGCCATTTCCACCATGTCCGCGACGACGCGCTGGAGACGGTGCTCAAGCGTCTGCGCGACGCCGGCCTGCTGCACTGGGACGCCTCCACGCAGACCTATGCCATCGCGCCGCTGGCGCAGTCGGTCGTCGGCATGCTGCAGCCGCTCACGGCCGATGCCGCTGGCCCCGACGACGACCTGGCCGCGCTGCTGGCCGGCGTCGCCGGTGCCCATCAACTGGGCCTGTTGGAGCCGCAGCAGCTGAACATGCTGCAGGCCCAGCTCGCGCGGCTGCGCGAGGAGTTCGCCGACGCGATGGCCAGCGGCAGCGAGTTCGAGCTGCGCCGTGCCAATGCCCGCTTCGAGCGCGCCATGGCCCTGGTGGACCGCGCCAGCGACGCCGTCAAGGCCATCATCGAGCAGGCCCAGGCCAGCGGCCACGCGCGGCTGGAGCGGCTGGCGCGCGACCTCGCCAGCGCCCAGGCCAGCCTGCTGGTCATGGCCAGCCAGTTCAACCGCGCGCTGCAGCAGGCCGACCGCCAGCGCGTGACGCTGGGCTCCACCGGCGTGACGACCACCGACCTGCGCCAGTGGCTGCAGCGCATGCCCCGGCTCGACCTGCTGCTGGGCGAGGTGCTGTCCACCGCCGTGCAGCCCGTGATGGTGGCCGCGCAGGAGCTGGTGGACGGTGCCGAGGCCGAGTTCGAGCGCGACCGCCCCAGGCCCGCCGATGCCGTCGGTCTGCCCAACCCCCAGGCCGCGCCCGACGGCCGCCTGGAGGTGCTGAGCCTGCCGCCCGAGCTGGGCGCGCTGCAGGCGCTGCTGGACGGCTGGACGGCCCAGGGCCTGGGTACCCAGCCCGTCGGACCCGCCGTGCTGGGCGGCAGCTACGCCGCCGCCGCCTATCGTGCGCAGTTGCTGCCGCTGCTGGGCGACCCGCAGGCCCGCCATCTCAAGGGCGCCACCGGCGACATGGCCCGCCAGCCCTGGCGGGTGCGCTGGAGCGCCGAGCAGGGCGAAATCGATGACCGCTTCGTGGCCTGGATGAGCCGCGGCGACCTCCTGAGCGAATCCGAATGAATGCACTCGACGATGCCGCGAGCCTCGCGGCCCAGTTGCTGGCGCGCCGCTGGCTGCCCCGCACCCATCCCCTGGTCAAGCGGGCGTTGATCGACGCGGACCTGTGGGCCGCCGTCACGGCCCGGCTGGCCGGCGTGGGCCTGAAGCTGGTGGACAACGTCTATGCCGAGCATGTCAGCGTCGCGCTGCTGCGGCCGGCCGAGAGCGCCGTGTTCGGCGAGTCGGGGCTGTCGGCCAACAACAACCTGGAGCTGCCGCGCGATGGCGTGTCGCTGCTGGTGGTGCTGTGGAGCCTCATCGTGCTGCCCAAGCGCCAGCGCCAGCTCAACCGCGCGGACGCCGCAGGCGAGCAGCAGGGCGAGATGTTCGCCGCCGACAAGCCGCTGCCGGCCGGCGCCAACGTGTCGCCGGTGCTCAGCTATCGCAGCCTGCTGGCCGACTTCGGCGACCAGCTCGGCAAGAAGACCCGCCTGGACACCAACCTCAGGCGGCTGGAGAACCACGGCTTCATCACCCGCCGTGGCGAAGACATCGCCGAAGGCCCGCTGCTGGACCTGCTGCTGGACTACGACCAGCTCGCGCCGCGCATCCTCGACGGCGCGCTGGCCGACGTGCTGGCCCGCGCGACCGACGCCACCGCCGCGCCCGCGCTGGCCGCCATCCAGGCCGCCCGCACCGAGCAAGACGCCGAAGAGACGAGCGAGGACTGATGTTCCACCTGCAAACCCTTGAACTGCTGCACTGGGACTACTGCCAGCGCGTCACGCTGCCGCTGGACGGCAACATCATCACCATCGCCGGGCCCAACGGCTCGGGCAAGACGACGCTGCTGGATGCGCTGCGCACGCTGCTGGGCCTGGAGTGCTCGGGCGGGCGCACCTTCCGCACCTATGCCCGCCACGCCAACGCCGAGACGGCCTGGCTGCGCGCGCTGGTGGACAACCGCCCGCGCAGCCGGCAGAACAGCAGCCGGCCCTTCGCCAGCTCGCTGGTCTATGCCGATCAGGTCACGCTGGCCTGCCGCATCGAGCGCCAGGGCGGCGACTGGGTGCGCCGCTACCTGATCGTCGAGGGCGCGGTCGAGATCGAGCAGCTGGCCGAGAAGAGCGAGCGCGAGTGGCTGGGCGTCGAGGCCTGGCGCAAGCGCCTGGAGGCCGCGGGCCTCACGCGCGCCATCGGCCGCGTGCTGGCGCTGGAGCAGGGCCAGACCGACCGCCTGTGCGAGCTGAGCGCCAAGGAACTGCTGCGCCTGGTCTTCGAGGTGTTCGGCGACCAGGAGGTGCTGGACCGCTACGAGCAGGCGCGCTCCCACCAGCAGCAACTGGCCAAGGAGGTGCAGGCCGCCGAAGGCGAGCTGGCGCGCACGCAGGCGCAGTTGAGCGAACTGGCCAACCGCGTCAACAGCTATCGGCAGTGGCAGCTGAAGATCGCCGAGCGCGAGCGCCTGGCCACCGAGGTGCTGCCCGTCATGCAGTGGAGCGAAACCCGTGACCGGCTGGCCCGCGAGGGCCGTGACCTGCATCGGGCACGCCTGTTTGCGGCGGGCGATGCGCGGGCGCTGTCGGCCAAGCGGGCCGGGCTGCACCAGCTGTTCGCCGAGCACGAGGCCACCAAGGCCCGCCTGATCGCGCTGGACGGCGAGAAGCGCGAGGCCCGCGCCGCCTTCGACACCGCGAGGGACGCCGAGAAGCCCGTCGAGGCGACCGTCAAGCGCGAGGACGAGCTGCGCGCTCTGGCGGACGTCGAGGCCGACGCCGCCGCGCTGGCCGCGCGCACCCAGGCGCTGGCCGCCGACCGGGACCGGCTGCGCGGCGACTACACGCGCTGGAACGACAAGCTGCTGCATGTGCAGGGGCTGCTGGCCGAGCTCAAGGACAGGCGCCTGCCGCCGCCGCCGCCCGAGGTCGCGCCGCTGCGCCGTGCGCTGGACGAGGCCGGCATCGCCCATCATGTCGTGGCCGACTGCATCGACATCGCCGACGAGCACTGGCGCGCGGCGGCCGAGGGCGTGCTGCGCGGCTCGCGCTGGGTCATCGTGCTGAGGCAGCGCAGCGACGAGGCGCGCGCCTTCGGCATCGCCGCGAAGCAGAAGTACCGGCACTACGTCGTCTCCGACGCGGCGCCGGTGCCGCCGCCGCGGCCCGGCTCGCTGCTGGCCGCGCTGAAGGTCGGTGCGCCGCTGCCGACCTGGCTGGCCCGCCAGCTCGACGGCATCCGCTGCGTGGCGAGCACCGAGGAAGGCTCGGGCACGGGTGGCGAATGGATCACGCCCGACGCCTACTACCGCGATGGCCGCGGTGGCCGCAGCGTGGCCATCCCGGCGTCGGACCACCAGTTCGGTGCCAACGCCGTGGCGTCGCGGCGCGCGTCGCTGGAGGGCGAGCTGATCCGCATCGACAAGGAGCTGACCGGCGTCGCCAAGGCCCAGGCCGAGGTCGACCGCCAGCTCAAGGACGCCCAGCGCGCCGCCCAGGGCCACAAGGCCGCCGTGGAGCTGGGCGAACGCGCCGACGAGTTCGCCGAGGCCCGCGCGCGCCTGCCCGCGCTGAAGCAGGCGCGCGCCGAGGCCAGCACGCGCATGACGACCGTGGAGGCCGAGCACGACCGGCTGCTGAAGGCCTCCGGCGTGCACGAGCAGAACTACGAGCGTGCGCAGCGGGAACTGGCCGACGGCGAGGAACGCCAGGCCCGCACCGCACGCGAGCACGGCGACCGCCGCAGGACGCTGCACACCGCGGCGCTGGCCTCGCGCGATGCCGGCGCGAAGTTCCCGCCGCGCTGGGTGACGGCCATCGCGCTGAGCGCGCTGCGCAACGAGTTCGAGAACGCCAAGCAGGCCGAGATCCGCGCCCATCACGTGGGCGAGGAGCTGGAGAAGGGCGTCTGGGAAACCGACGCCAGCGTCGTCGACCGCCACACCCGCATGGAGATGCAGGTGCGCGAGCAGGACGCCCAGCTCAGCGACCGCCGCGCCAGCAATGCGCTGGCCGCCACGGCCGCCAGCAATGCCCGCGAGCGCTACATCGACGTGCTCAAGGCCACCGTGCGCCGCTACAAGAAGAACGTCGCCGAACTGGGAGAGTTGGCCGGCGTCGTCGCCGAGGCGCAATTGCCCCATCTGGACAACGACGACACCGTGCTCGCCCAGGCCGGCCTGCAGGTCAGGTTCAACTTCGACGGCAAGGGCGAGGTGGGCCTGAACGACGGCGAGGCCTCGGGCGGCCAGCAGGTGCTGAAGAGCCTGATCCTGCTCGTCGGCCTGATGAAGGACGACGAGACGCCCGGCGGCTTCGTCTTCATCGACGAGCCCTTCGCCCACCTGGACGTGCGCAACATCCAGCTCGTCGGCCACTTCCTGCGTTCGACGCGGGCGCAGTACATGCTGACGACGCCGATCACGCACAACGTCGAGGTCTTCGAGCCCAGCGAGATCACACTGGTGACCAGCAAGAAGCCGCGCGGCGAACGCTGGGCGCCGCCCATCGCCGTGCTGGCGCGAAGGCCGGAAGTCAGTGAATACGCGTGAGCTGAGCGCCGACCGCACGCGTCGGCATCGGGCCGCGGGCGCGCCGGTCTGGCCCGCCTCGCTGCCGGCGCTGGACGTGGACGAGCGCGAGCTGCTGGTCGACTGGCTGCGTGGCAGCGCCGACACGCGCCGCTGGCAGGCGCTGCTGGAGGTGGCCGGTGCCGCACGCATCGAGCTGGCCGCCCGGCTGGCCGACAAGGCCTTGGCCGCCGGCCTTTGCACGCTGAAGGAGAGCTTCGAGCGCGGGCGCTGGCAGCGCAGCAGCCTGCTGTGGGTCGAGCTGGAAGCCTTGCAGGCCGCGCTGGGCCTGCCCACGCAAAGCCAGCGCGACGCCCGCCGCCAGGCGCTGGCGGACCGGCTGGCGGCGTTGATGGACGACGCGTTGGCAGGAGAGGCCGCGCAGGGCCTGGCCGAGTCGCGCATGGCCGTTGGCCTCGTCGAAGCGCGGGCTGCACTGCTGGAGGCGCTGCGCGGCTGGGTGGGCGAGGGCGGCGCGGGCCTGCGCCGCGATTTCGCGCTGCGTCTGGGCCATACCAAGGCCGTCAGCGAGGGCGAGTGGCAGTGGCTGGAGCGCCACTTCGACCTGCCTGCACTGGGCATAGGCGCCTTTGCGCCCGAGCTGACGCTGGCAGGCCATCTCAGCCTGCACTGGCCCGGCGGCCTGCGGGTGGACATGGGCGTGGCGCCCTTCATCACGCTGCCCGTGGAGTCGCTGGCTGCGCTGGAGCGCGTCACGCCGCCGACGCGCTGGTGGCTGATCGAGAACCGCGCCAGCTTCGAGAAGCAGGCCGCGCGCTGCGAGCAAGGCGTCGGGCTGGTCTGGATCGCAGGCCGGCCGACCCGCGGCTGGGGCGCGGGCATGACGCGGCTGCTGCAACTCGCGCCGGCGCCGGCGGCCATCAGCGCCGATGCCGACCCGGCCGGCATCGAGATCGCGTTGGCCGCGGCCGCGCCGTGGGTCGCCGCGGGCTTGCCTTGGGCCGCCACGGCGATGGAGCCCGAGCGGCTGGACCGCCGGGGCCTGCAGCCGCTGGGCCGCTACGACCGCGCCGTGCTGGACCGGCTGGCCACGGCGGCACTGCCCGCCGAACTGGCCGCTCTGCGCGATGCACTGAACGAACGCGGCGTGAAGGCCGAGCAGGAGGGCTGGCTGTGACCGAAGGCTGGGACCATCCGTCGCCCTTCACGCTGTCGCTGGCGCCCGCGGCCGAGGACATCGACGGCCTCGACCACACCAACAACGCCGTCTATGTGCGCTGGTGCGGGCAGGCCGGCTGGGCGCATTCCGAGGCGCTGGGCCTGGGCCTGGCCGACTACCGCAGCCTGGACCGCGCGATGGCCATCCGCGACGCGCATTACGACTATCTGCTGCCGTCCTTCGAGGGCGAGGCGCTGGTGCTGGGCACGTGGCTGACGGCCAGCGACGGCCGGCTGACGATGCAGCGGCGCTTCCAGCTGCGCCGCGCGGGCGACGGCGTCACGCTGATGCGTGGACGCTGGACGCTGATCTGCATCGAGATCAGCAGCGGCAAGCCGCGGCGCATGCCCCCCGAATTCCTGGCCGTCTACGAGGCCGCCATCGTCCGAGAAAATACGCCATGAACACCCGCAGCATCAAGATCCGCACGCCCGACGAGATCGCCAGGGCCCGCGAGGCCGGCCACCTGATCGCCGAGGTGCTGGCGATGCTCAAGCCGCATGTCGTGCCCGGCGTGACGACGGAGGAACTGGACGACCTCTGCCGCGACTACATCGTCGACACGCTGAAGTGCATCCCGTCCAACGTCGGCTACCACGGCTACCCGAAGACGGCCTGCATCTCGCCCAACCATGTCGTCTGCCATGGCATCCCGAGCCGGGACAAGACGCTGAAGAAGGGCGACATCGTCAACGTCGACGTGACGCTGACCAAGGGCGGCTGGTTCGGCGACAGCAGCCGCATGTTCATCGTCGGCGAGGCCAATGTGCTGGCACGCCGGCTCGTGACGACGACCTACGAGGCGCTGCGCGCCGGCATCCGCCAGGTGCGGCCGGGCGCGACGCTGGGCGACGTGGGCCACGCCATCCAGAAGGTCGCGCACGCGGCCGGCTTCAGCGTCGTGCGGGAGTACGGCGGCCACGGCATCGGCGACGTCTATCACGACGAGCCGCATGTGAATCACTTCGGGCGCCCCGGCGAGGGCCTGAAGCTGCAGCAGGGCATGATCTTCACGATCGAGCCGATGATCAACGCCGGCGGCGCCGCCATCCGCGAACTGAACGATGGCTGGACCGTCGTCACGAAGGACCGCTCGCTGTCCGCGCAGTGGGAGCACATGGTCACGGTGACCCGGGATGGCTTCGAGATCCTGACGCCCTGGCCCGACGGCCTCGGCGACTACCCCGCCATCGACTGAGCCGCGGCGGCGGCCTACTTGAACGCCTCGTTCAGCAGGTTCGCCAGCCGCACGCCGGCCTTGGCGAGGGCTTCCTTGGCGACGGGCAGGGCGCGGGCGGCGTACTGGGCGTCCAGCACTTCACCGACGCCGCCATGGTCGTCGACGAAGGTCTTCTCGCCGCTGAAGTTGTAGGCGATGGCCTTGGCCTTGGCGTTGGATTCGCCGGCCCAGTCCTCGATCGACCCGGCCGACCAGAGCGCGACGTTCTGCGCCGTGATGAGCTTGGCGACCGCCGCCGCCGCCGTGGGCACCGAGGTGCCGAGCTTCTGGACCAGCTGCGTGTCCCAGTAGGCGTGCAGATTGCCCTGCCGGGTGGACGGCGCGACCTCGACGGCGACGGCGTTGCCGCCCTTGTCGTGATGGTCGGAGGCGTGCAGCGGCTGGTGCACGTCGCCGACGAAATGCATGATGAACTTCAGCGCCAGCGTCTTCTCGGCGGTGGGTGTCGCGGGGTCGGCGAGTTCCTGCCTGAACTGCTCCAGCTTGTCGACGACGCAGGCATCGGCCGGGCCCTGGCTGGCCGGCGTGCCCGCGGGTAGCGGCGGGCGGCCGAAGCAGGCCTGGTCCAGCGTGCCGCCATCGATCTCGATGTCCACGAAATGCCACTGGTGGGTGGCCCTGTAGCGCACCTGGGTGGTGTTGCGGTCGGAGTCGCGGTATTTGTCGGCCCAGGTTGCGCGGCTGACGAAGTCGGGCTGGGTCAGGGCATCCTTGTCCTGGGCCAGCAGCGCGTCGACCGCCTTCTTGGCCTTGGGCGTCAGGCGCTGGTAGGCGAGGGTGCCGACGATCTCGTGGCCCTCGTCGCCCCAGGCGAAGGACGGGGCCGGTGCGGCGAGCGCCGTGGCGGTGAGCAGGCTGCTGGCGAGATGGGGGCGAAGGTCCATGGTGATTCTCCGAGGAAGGCGGGACACCCGTTTGCCGGGGCTGACGGGCAGTGTTGTCGCCCTTGGCTGCCGTGCAAACACCTAGTTCGGCCTGAGCGTGCCGTTCGTCAGCAAGCTTGTGGATGGCGCGCGCGAACTCTCAGGCCAGCGCGGTCATCCTCTCCACCAGCACGCAGCGCACCCATTTGCGCGCGGTGATCTGCGCCGTCTGCGTGCGCAGGAACTCCTCGGCCTCGGAGTTGGACGACTCGAACTCGAAGCCGCCGAGCTGCACCAGCTGGCTCAGCGGCCGGCTCCAGACGCGGCGCACGGCCGCGCTGAACAGCGGCACGCCGTCGTCCTCGCCGAGCAGCAGGCGCAGCTCGTAGTGCTGGGCGTCCAGCCCGGGCTCGGCCGCCGCGAGGATCTGCAGGCCGGCCTCGCTGAGGTTGACGACGACCCCGCCACGCGCGTCCGCCAACCCCTGCGGCTTGATGACCCAGACCGGCAACTGCTCGTGCTCGGTGGGCACCAGGAAGAACTCGACGCGGGGGAAGCGGCGTTGGTCGACGGACATGGCGGGGGTTTGGGATTCGTTACGGAGTCCCTATCAAACCAGTGCCGCGTGACAGTGCCTTGTCAGACGGCCAGCAGGTCCACTTCGAACAGCAGCGTCGCGTTGGGTGGGATCACGCCGCCGGCACCGTGCGCGCCATAGCCCAGCTCGGGCGGCAGCACCAGCATGCGCGTGCCGCCGACCTTCATGCCCTGCACGCCCTCGTCCCAGCCGGCGATAACCTCGCCGCCGCCCAGGCGGAAGCGGAAGGGCTGGCCGCGGTCCTTGCTGGAGTCGAACTTCTTGCCGCGCAGGCCGTCCTTGTAGAGCCAGCCGGTGTAGTGCACCGACACGCGCTGGCCCTGGGCGGCTTCGGCGCCGTCGCCGGCGACGCGGTCCTCGTACTGCAGGCCGCTGGCCGTCGTCTGCAGGTCCAGTTCGACGGGCTCGGGGCCGCCGGCCACGCCGAGCAGCTCGACCTCGAAGCACAGCGTCGCGTTCGGCGGGATGACGCCGCCGGCGCCGCGCGCGCCATAACCTAGGCCGGCCGGGATGATCAGCGTGCGCCTGCCGCCGATCTGCATGCCCTGCACGCCCTCGTCCCAGCCGCGGATGACCATGCCGGCGCCGAGCTCGAACTCGAAGGGCTCGCGGCGGTCCAGGCTGGAGTCGAACTTGGTCGTCTTCGCGCCGTCGACCCAGAGCCAGCCCGTGTAGTGCACGGTGACGTCGTGGCCGGCCTGGGCGATCTTGCCGTCGCCGACGACGCTGTCTACGAACTGCAGGCCGCTGGGCGTGGTGTTCATGGGGAAATCCTTGAGCTGTTGGAGAAAGCCGGGATTGTCGCCGCCTGCCACTGCGCCACCGTCTCCGCGAGGGGATCAGAGGTGTGCAAGTGCAAGCCCAGCCGCACGGCCGCCTCCCGCAGCCTCGCCACCGGATCGCCCAGGTCCAGCGCCGCTGCCCCGTTCTGCTTGGACAGCTTGTGCCCGTCCGCTGCCATCACCAGCGGCGTGTGCAGATAGCGCGGCGTGGGCAGGCCGAGTGCCCGTTGCAGCGCGATCTGGCGCGGCGTGTTTTCGGCGAGGTCCTCGCCGCGGACCACGTCGGTGATGCCTTGTTCGGCATCGTCCACGACGACGGCGAGCTGGTAGGCCCACAGCCCGTCGGCGCGCTTCAGCACGAAGTCGCCGACCTCGGCTTCGAGATCCTGCGACTGCGCGCTCAGGCGGCGGTCCTGCCAGCCGATGCGGCCCTGGACGCGCAGGCGCCAGGCGCGCACCGGGCGGCCGCGGGTGCCCTCGCGGCAGGTGCCGGGGTAGACCAGCTCGCCATGCTTTGCGCGTGGGCCGGCGGCGGCCGCGATCTCGGCCCGCGTGCAGGCGCAGCCATAGGCCTGGCCGCCGGCGATCAGGCGGTCCAGCGCGGCCTGGTAGAACTCGCCACGGCGCGACTGCCAGACCGGCGCCTCGTCGGGGCGCAGGCTTAAGCGCTCGAGCTGGCCGAGGATGAGCGCGTCCATGCCCGGCGGACAGCGCGGGCCGTCGACATCCTCGATGCGCACCAGCCATTGCCCGCCATGCGCGCGGGCGTCCAGCCAGCTGGCGAGCGCGGCCACCAGCGAGCCGGCATGCAGCGGGCCAGTGGGAGACGGCGCAAACCTTCCTCGATACGTCACAGTAGCAGCCCTTCATGCTGCTCCAGCAGCGCCTTGCAGGTCGTGCCGTTGCGCAGCCGCGCCAGCCACCAGGCCAGGGCCTTGCCGGGCGCCTGGCCGTTGTCGCGCCAGGCGTAGTGCATCGTGCCGGCGCGCAGGCCTTCGTAGGTGGACTTGCGCACGAGGCGGCCGGCCTCGATGTGCCGGCTCACCATGGGCGCCGGCACGGAGCCGCAGCCCAGACCGCGCAGCAGGCCCTCGACCTTGGTGGCCAGCGACGGCAGCGTCAGCACGTCCTGCCCTGGCAGCACGCCGATGGTCATGGGCTGCAGCTGGCGGGCGCTGTCGGCCACGGTGATGATGCGGTGCTCCGCGATCTGCGCGGCCGTCAGCGGCTCGGGAGCCTCGGCCAGCGGGTGGTGGGGCGCCACGCAGAAGGCGAACTCCAGCGGCCCCAGCGCCGCGGTCTGGATGGCCGGGCTGGGCGTGCGCGTCGGCACGCCGATGGCGATGTCGGCCTGGCCGCTGAGCAGGGCCTCCCAGGTGCCGGCCAGCACCTCCACGCGCAGCTTGAGCCGCGTGGGGGGCGGGCCGCCGCCTTCGAGGCGCTCGGCGTAGAAGGCCTCCATCAGGTCGAACACGGCGCGGCGGGCCAGCGCGTCGTCCACGGCCAGCGTCAGCTCGCTTTCCCAGCCGGTGGCGATGCGGCGCACGCGGTTGGCCACGGCATCCAGCTCCTGCAGCAGGCGCCGGCCCTCGACGAGCAGCTCCTGGCCGGCCGAGGTCAGCACGGCCTGGCGCGAGCTGCGGTCGAACAGCAGCACGTCCAGCGTGTCTTCCAGCTGGCGCACGGAATAGGTCAGCGCCGACGGCACGCGGCCCATCTCGCGCGCGGCGGCGGCAAAGCTGCCGGTGCGGGCGATGGTGTCCATCATGGCCAGCGCTTCCGGCGTCAGCGCGCGGCGTTTGTCTTGGGGGGAGGTCATCAGTTCAGTCTATTTGAATGGTGTGCTCAAGGCCGGCTGACTGGTCATCGAGGGGCCGGCTCCTACATTGGCTGCACCGGCGAAAAAGGAGACCACCATGCTGCAACTGATCAAGTCCTGCGACCGCGGCTATGCCGATCACGGCTGGCTGAAGTCCTTCCACAGCTTCTCCTTCGCCGACTACCACGACCCGGCCCGCATGGGATTCGGCGCGCTGCGCGTCATCAACGAGGACCGCATCGCGCCGGGCACCGGCTTCGGCACGCACGGCCACCGCGACATGGAGATCATCAGCTATGTGCTCGCCGGCGAGCTGGCGCACAAGGACAGCATGGGCAACGGCGAGAAGGGCGGCGCGAACGCCGGCGTCATCCGCCCCGGCGACGTGCAGCGCATGAGCGCCGGCAGCGGCGTGCTGCACAGCGAGTTCAACCATGCGAAGGACCAGACGACGCATTTCCTGCAGATCTGGATCCAGCCCGACGGCGCCGCGCGCGGCATCGCGCCCAGCTACGAGCAGAAGCATTTCGACGCCGCCTCCAAGCGCGGCCAGCTACGCCTGGTCGCGGCCAACGACGGCGCGCAGGGCGCGGTCAGCATCCATGCCGACGCGAAGCTCTACGCCGGCCTCTTCGACGGCGCCGAGCAGGCCGAGCTCGATCTGGACGATGGCCGCATCGCCTATGTCCACCTCGTGCGCGGCGCGCTTACCGTCAACGGGCAAGACCTGGCGGCGGGTGATGCCTTGCAAGTTCGCGAAACATCGCGCCTCGCGTTGACGGCCGGTCGTGACGCCGAAGTCCTGATCTTCGACCTGGCCGCCTGAACCTTTCGTTTTCCACCCACATGCACAGGACATCCTCCATGAGCAAGATCGTCGTTCTCTATCACTCCGGTTACGGTCACACCAAGAAGATCGCCGAGACCGTCGCCGACGCCGCGGGCGCCCGGCTGATGCCCATCGATGCCGAGGGCAATATTTCCGAGGCCGACTGGGGCGCGCTCGCCGCCGCCGACGCCATCGTCTTCGGCACGCCGACCTATATGGGCGGCCCGAGCTGGCAGTTCAAGAAGGTGGCCGACGCCAGCAGCAAGCCCTGGTATGCCCAGCTGTGGAAGGACAAGATCGCCGCCGGCTTCACGAACTCCGCCACGCTCAACGGCGACAAGCAGGGCACGATCCAGTACCTGCACACGCTGAGCCAGCAGCACGGCATGATCTGGGTCGGCATGGGCCTGAAGGCGCCCAACCACAAGGCCGCCACGCGCGGCGATGTCAACAACCTGGGCGGTTATGCCGGCCTCATCACCCAGACCCCGAGCGACGCCTCGGCCGAGGAGATGGTGCCGGGCGACCTCGCCACGGCCCGCCATTTCGGCGAGCGCATCAAGGCCGTCGCGGACCGCTGGGCCGAGGCCGCCGCCTAAACCAGCCCGATGTCGCGCGCACTGGCCGCAGGGAAGACCGTGGCCAGCTGCGCGTCGTTCAGGCCGTACATGCGTCTGAGCAGGCCGCCGAACAGCGCCCGGTATTCGTTGAGCACCGGCCAGTCGCGGTTCTGGAACAGCGTGGACGCGTTGACGGCGACCTGCTCGCCGGCAATGCGCCCGCCCTTCACGCCGCCGCCCAGCACCCAGTAGGCGCTGCCGTGGCCGTGGTCGGTGCCGCGGTTGCCGTTCTCGCGGAAGGTGCGGCCGAACTCGCTGACCACCACCACCACGGTGTTGTTCCACTGCGCGCCCATCTCGTCGGCGAACAACGCCAGCCCCTTGCCCAGTTCCCCGAGCTTGGTGGCCAACTGGCCCGTTGCCCCGCCTTCGCCGACATGGGTGTCCCAGCCGCCCACGTCGATGAAGCCCAGCGTCACGCGGTCGCGCATCAGCCGCGCGACGCGGCGCGCCTCCAGCGCGAAGCCCTTGGCCGCGATGGCGTTGCGGCTGGCGGCCTCCATCTCGCCGGCCTCGCCGGACATCGCGCGGCTGACCTCGTCGCGCACCTCGAAGCCGCCGCTGACCGTGCCGGCCAGCCGGGTTCCGGCGTACATGCCGGCGATGGTCTGGGCCTGGCTCGCGCTGATGGCCGGCTTGCCCAGGTCGCGCAGCGCCTGGTTGGCCACCGGCAGGCTGCCGCGCAGGATCAGCGGCACCTGGTCGGTGAAGGCCATGGCCTCGAACCTGGAACCGGCCGCGGCGCCCGCGCCCAGCACGCCGGCCAGGCGGTTCATGAAGCCGCTGCGGAAGTCCCGCGCGGCGTTGTCGGGCTGGCCGAGCTCGATGTGGTCCTGGGTCTCGAAGTGGCTGCGCGTCGTGTCGTGGGTGCCGGCAAAGGGCACGAAGCTGGCCTGGCCCTTGAGCCACAGCGGGTGGATGCTGTCGGCCAGCGCCGGCGCCAGGCCCCAGTTGCCGTCCAGCGGCAGGGCCGCGGCCTTGGCGATGGCGATATTGGGTCGGGCCTCGTAGTAGAAGCTGGACGACACGGGCACCAGCAGGTTGGCCGCGTCGTAGGCGCCGCGCAGGAAGACGACGAGCAGGCGCGGCGCGTCGGGCGACGGCGCGGCCCAGAGTTGCGTCGGCAGGGCGGCCGTGCCGAGGCCGGCGAGGCCGAGCTGAAGCAGGTTGCGGCGTTTCATGGGGGTCACCTGTTCATGAAGTCGGGGGAGGCGAGCAGGAAGGTGTTCCATTCCTGCGGCGAGGTGGCCTGGCCCAAGGCCTGCTGCGTGGCGGCGGCCAGGCGCGGCGCGATGCCCTCGTAGTACAGCGGGTTGGCCAGCTGCGGGAAGGCGGGGCGGTCCTGCTTCTCGCCGTCGAGCTTGAACAGGCCGGCGCTGCCGCTGCCGATGGCGCGGGCGATCTCGAAGCGCGTCGTCATCTGGCCCGGGCCGGCCCAGGCGTTCTGGTCCAGCGGATAGCCGTCCGGCGTCTGGCGGTTGTAGGGCGCCTGGCCGAGGCGGTAGAGCCAGCCGATCATCGGGCCGGTGTTCAGCACCACCTTGTCCGCATAGGCCAGCCGCACGGCGGAGACGACGTAGTGGGTCGGGTCCTTGAACTTGTGGCCCAGCGAGGCCTCGAACTCGGGCGACGCGATCATCGTGCGCATCACCTCGGCGATGCGGCCGTCGGTCTGCTGCCAGCGCGCGGCCATGCGCTCCACCAGGGCCGGCGGCGGTTCGTCGGCAACGAAATACTGGGCCAGCTGGCGCGACACGAAGCGCGCCGTGCTGGGGTGGCGGGCCAGCAGGTCCAGCACCTGATCCAGCTCGGCCAGGCCGCGGCCCTTCACGGTGGTGCCGAGCAGCTGCTTGTCGCCGAAGTCGTGGCGCGCGGGGTTGAACTCCATCAGCCCGTCGCGGCGGTATTGCGCCTCAAACGCGGGCTTGAGCTTCGGGCGGTTGTCGCCCAGGTTCACGCCCAGGCCGGTCAGCACGCGGGCCAGCTCCTGCACGTCGCGCTGGCTGTAGCCGCCGCCTATGCCGAGCGTGTGCAGCTCCAGCAGCTCGCGGGCGTAGTTCTCGTTGATGTGGCCGGCCGCGTTCTGCTCGTTGTCGAGGTAGCGCAGCATGGCCGGGTGGTGGGTCGTGTAGCCCAGCAGGTCGCGGAAGCGCCCCAGCGAGCGCTCGCGCAGGCCCTGCTCGTAGTCGCCCACCATGACGCGCAGATTAGCCTTGTACTGGTGGACGTTGAAGTGGTTGAACCAGAACCAGGTCAGCTGCTCCTGCACCTGGTTGGGCGAGTAGAGCGCGTTCAGCAGTGCCCGGGCCGAGGCCTCGCGGGCCAGCTGGCCGAGGTGCTGCTGATAGTCCTTCTGCGCGGCGGCCTTGGCGGTGTCGTCGGCCGTCGCGTCGGCGGCCCTGCGCTGGGCCTCCAGGGCCTGCACCAGCGGCGCCAGCGCCTGCTGGCCGACGCCCAGGGCCTGGATCTGCGCCTGCGCGGCGTCGGGCAGCGCGGCCGGCGTGTGCGGGGCGAGCTGGGCATCCAGCCAGGCGGCGCGGCCGCGGGTGCGCACGGCGGCCAGGTCGGCGCTGCTGGCGCCCCAGCTCAGTCGGTCCAGCCAGAGGGTGTCCTGCGCGGCGCTGTGCGTGGCCGGCGCGGCCGGCTGCGGCGGCGCATTGGCGCAGCCGGCCAGCAGCAGGGCGGCGCCGGACAGCAGGAATGGGGACAGGGCTTTCATGGCGGGCGGGCCTTTCGCGCGGGTCGAGCGCCAACGGCCGGCGGCCGTTTCGCGTTGACCGGCGCGCAGGCTAGCAAAGCGCGTCGTGCCGATGTTTCCGTTGTTTGCTGGCGAGGTGATATTTCGCGGATGCGCCGGAAATCCTTGGCCTCGACATTGAGCCGGCCAGGGCTGCGGGTTTGCAGCGGCGGCTTGCTGTCATCGCAGCCGGAAGGTAATGTCCCGGCATGCGAAGTGGGCGTCGGATCATGCACAGGCTGGCCGTGCTGGCGCTGGCCGGTGCCGCGCTGGCCGGCCAGCGTGCCGAGGCCGGCTGTTCGCGCGTCATCGACGTGCCGGTCTCGCCGGCGGGCCGGCTCGTCTTCGTCGAGGCCGAGCAGATCCTGGGCGTGCTGCCCGAGCTGCTGCGCGAGCGCGGAGCGCTGGCGGGCTGCGAATTCCGCTTCAGCGTGGTGCCGCGGGCGCGCGCCGAGCGCACGGTGTTCGACGCGCAGTCCGGCGACCTCTATCTGCCGGCCATCCGCAAGCCCTCGCGCGACCGCTCCCACCTCTTCGTGCCGCTGAGCCACCAGGGGCTGGCCGTCGCGACGCTGCGCACGCACGCGCACGTGCCGGCCGACCTGGAGCGGCTGCTGGCCGACAAGAACCTGCGCGGCGTCTTCGTGCGCGGCTACTACTTCGGCCCGGCCTACGGGGACTTCATCGACCAGTTGCTGGCCGACCGGCGGGCCGACATCGTGCCCGACATCGAGGCATTGGGCCGCATGCTGCGCGCAGGCCGCGCCGATTTCACGCTGCTGCCCCATGTGACGGGTCAGGGGGCTCTGGACCTGGCGCCGCGCCAGCCGCTGGCCCAGACGGCCTTTCGCATCGAGCTGCTGCAGGCCGTGCCGCTGATGGAGAACGGCGTCTATCTGTCCAGGCGCAATCTGGATGCCGCCGACCTGGCGCTGCTGACGCAGATGTTCGAGCAGGCCGTCGCGGAAGGCGCGCTGCGGCGCGCCTTCCTGCGCCACTACCCGGCGGAACTGGTCGAGCAGTTGCGCTTCTGAGCGCCCCCGGTCAGGCCGCCCGGGACCAGGCCAGCACCGGCTCCGCCGCGCCCTCTGCCGCCTGGTGGCGGGCCGCGTCGACCACCTCGCGGCGCAGCGGCGACGCGAAGGTCTGGATGAAGGCGTAGACGTAGTCGCGCAGGAAGGCGCTGCGGCGCACGGCCAGCCGCGTCATGTTGTCCTCGAACAGGTGGCGGGCATCGATGGCGCGCAGCTGGCGGTCGCGTTCCTCGTCGAAGGCGATGGCCGCGACGATGCCCACGCCCAGGCCCAGCTCCACATAGGTCTTGATGACGTCGGCGTCCATCGCGCTGAGCACGATATGGGGCGTGAGCCGCGCGGCGGCGAAGGCCTCGTCGATATGCGAGCGGCCGGTGTAGCCTCTCTTATACACATCTAGAGGTGTATAAGAGACAGGTGTAGCCGGGCTCGTAGGTGACGATGGGGAATTGGGCCAGTCGCGGCAGCGTCAGCGGCCCGTCCAGCAGCGGATGGCCGGGTGGCACGACGACCGAGTGCGTCCAGCGGTAGCAGGGCAGGGCGACCAGTTCCGGGTACTGGGCCAGCGCTTCGGTGGCGATGCCCACATCGGCCTCGCCCTCCAGCAGCAGCTTGGCGATCTGCTGCGGCGAACCCTGCTGCAGGTGCAGGCTCACGTCCGGGTGATGGGCGCGGAAGTCGCGCACCGCGTGCGGCAGCGCATAGCGGGCCTGGCTGTGCGTGGCGGCGATGCGCAGGCGGCCGCTGCCGGCGCTGGCGAAGTCGTCGGCAGCGCGCTTCAGGTTCTCGGCCTCCACCAACAGGCGCTCGATGACGGGCAGCACCTGCTCGCCGGGCTCGGTCAGGCCGGTGAGGCGCTTGCCGACGCGCACGAAGAGCTCGATGCCCAGTTCCTCCTCCAGCTCGCGGATCTGGCGACTGACGCCGGGCTGCGAGGTGTGCAGGGCCTGGGCCACCTCGGTCAGGTTGAAGCCGCGGCGCCGGGCCTCGCGGACGGAGCGGAGTTGCTGGAAGTTCATGCGCGGCGATTCTGCGAATGGCGCCGCCGTTTGTCGTCGAAGCATTTGCCATATCGATATGCGTTGCAGCGTGGACGCTGGCGGCTTCAAGGCGATGCCGGGTTAGGGCCTGTTCACCCGACGGCAGTAGGTCGCGAAGGCCATCCGCCAGGGGCCAATCAAGGCGCAGCGCGCCGCCCGCACTTGCGTGCGGGCAAGCGGTGCAACGCGGAGTGGCCCCTGGCGGATGGCCTTCCCTGCGGGTTGCGGTCAGTAAGCCCGCGCGCGGCGTTGCGAAGCCTCGCTTGGGGCCTACCCAAGCTTCGTTTCGCGCCTTGCTCGCGGGCTTTCTGGCCACAACGCGGCCTGCTGCCGTCGGGTGAACAGGCCCTAGACAGCGAACGCCCATTCGCGGAACTCCGCATGCCGGGGCCGCTGCTCGGCCGCCGCGCGTGCGCGGGCCGCTTCGACCCAGCTTTTGGCGATCGGGAAGGGGCCGAATCCGGCCTCGGCGTTGATGTGGCCGACGGCGCCGAGGTTGCTGTAGCTGGCGCCCCAGCGATGGGCCCAGCGGGCGGCGCTGGCGGCGCTCATCCACGGGTCGTTCATGCTGGCGAGCAGGCGCGAGCGGCGCGGCAGGCGCTGGTGGGGCAGGGACTCGGCGACGCCGAACTTGTCGGGCTCGGCCGGCGCGACGAAAAGGGCCTCGCGGATGGCGGAGTCGGGGTGGTCGGCCAGGTGGCGGGCCAGGGCCAGGCAGCCGAAGCTGTGCGCGACGGCCAGCCACTCGCCATCGCCCGCCACTTCCAGCGTGCGCCGGATGCGCTCGGCCCAGCGCTCCAGCTCGGGCTTGGCGGGGTCGCGCTGCGTGACGCGGCGGGCGTCGCGGTACTGGCCCTGCAGCCAGGTCTGCCAGTGCGCCGGGCCGCTGTCGTGCAGGCCCGGGATGATGAGGATGCGCGGCGGCCGGTAGCTCATGGCGGCGGCTCCGTCACAGCGTCGCGATCGACACTTCGGTGGACTTGACGAGGGCGACGACCTCGCGGCCGACCTCCAGGCCGAGGTCCTTGACCGAACGCGTCGTGATGACCGACGTGACGACGTCGCCGCTGCGCGTGACGACGTCGACCTCGGAAACGACCGGTCCTTCGATGATGTCCTTGACGGTGCCGCGGAACTGGTTGCGGACGTTGATGGCGGTGATGCTCATGGCAGGCTCCAGGTGAGTGACGTGGAGCCAGTGTGCGCAGCCCGCCCGCAGCGCGGAAGGAAGCAAATCTCAGCAGCGCATGCGTGCGCTGAATATCAGCGCTGCCGGAGCTTGGCCTTGGCGTTGTGGCCGGGCCGCAGCAGGGCCTGGCAGTCGACGGGGTTGGGCCGGCAGCGCCCCGCTTGCCGAGCCTAGGCGAGCGTGCCGCGGCCTGCCGGCCGGCCTCATCAGTGTTGATGAGGCCGCTGGCTACGCGAGTTAGGGGTCAGATGCCTGCGCCGGCCTCGAACAGGCTGAGCCGCGCGGCGCTGAGCTTCACGCGCTGGCCGCCCTGCAGGCGCAGCGCGTCGGCCTGGTCGCGCGTCAGCTCGGCCTCCAGCGGCTGGCCGTCGGGGCCGATCAGCTCGACGCGGGCGCTGGCGCCGAAGGCCAGCACGCGTTCGACGGTGGCCGCGAGGCCGGGTGCGGCGGCGTCTGTCGAGATCTGCAGCTCGTGCGGCCGGGCATAGGCCTGCACCTCGCCGCCGTCATGCGCGCCGTCGTGCGGCAGCTGGTGCTCGCCGATGTGCAGAACGCCGCCGTGGGCGCGGCCGACGAAGCGGTTGGCCGCGCCGAGGAAGCCGTAGACGAAGGGCGTGGCCGGGCGCTCGTAGACCTCTTGCGGCGTGCCGACCTGCTCGACCTTGCCGTGGTCCATCAGCACGATGCGGTCGGCCACCTCCAGCGCCTCGTCCTGGTCGTGGGTGACGAAGATGCTGGTGATGTGCAGCTCGTCGTGCAGCCGGCGCAGCCAGCGGCGCAGCTCCTTGCGGACCTTGGCGTCCAGCGCGCCGAAGGGCTCGTCCAGCAGCAGCACGCGCGGCTCGACGGCCAGCGCGCGGGCCAGCGCGATGCGCTGGCGCTGGCCGCCGCTGAGCTGGGGCGGGTAGCGGTCGGCCAGCCAGTCCAGCTGCACGAGCTGCAGCAGCTCGGTGACGCGTTTCTTGATCTCGGCCTCGCTGGGGCGCTGCTTGCGCGGCTTCACGCGCAGGCCGAAGGCGACGTTGTCGAACACCGTCATGTGGCGGAACAGCGCGTAGTGCTGGAACACGAAGCCGACCTGGCGCTCGCGCACATGGGTGTCGGAGGCGTCCCGGCCGTCCAGCAGCACGCGCCCCGCGTCGGCTTGTTCGAGGCCCGCGATGATGCGCAGCAGCGTGGTCTTGCCGCAGCCCGAGGGGCCGAGCAGGGCGACCAGCTCGCCAGTCGGGAAGTCCAGCGACACGTCGCCCAGCGCGGTGAAACCGCCAAAGCTCTTGTGGATGTTTTCGACCTTGATGCCCATCACTGGCTCCTGGCGGCTTGCCATTCGACGAATTGCTTGAGCACCAGCGTCACCAGCGCCAGCAGCGCGAGGATGGACGCCACCGCGAAGGCCGCGGCAAACTGGTACTCGTTGTAGAGGATCTCGACCTGCAGCGGCAGCGTGTTGGTCAGCCCGCGCACATGGCCCGACACGACGGACACCGCGCCGAACTCGCCCATGGCACGCGCATTGCACAGGATGACGCCGTAGAGCAGGCCCCACTTGATGTTGGGCAGCGTGACATGGCGGAAGGTCTGCCAGCCGCCGGCGCCGAGCACGGTGGCGGCCTCTTCCTCGTCGCGCCCTTGCGCCTGCATCAGCGGGATCAGCTCGCGGGCGATGAAGGGGAAGGTCACGAAGACGGTGGCCAGCACGATGCCGGGCACGGCGAAGACGATCTTCAGGTCGTGTTCCTGCAGCCAGGGGCCGAGCCAGCCCTGGGCGCCGAACAGCAGCACATACATCAGGCCGGCCACGACGGGCGAGACCGAGAAGGGCAGGTCGATGAAGGTGACGAGCAGCTGCTTGCCGCGGAAATCGTGCTTGGCGATGGCCCAGGCCGCGCTGACACCGAAGACGAGGTTGAAGGGCACGGCGAAGGCCGCGGCCAGCAGCGTGAGCTTCAGGGCCGACAGCGTCTCCTCGTCGGCCAGCGACGCGAAGTAGACCTCCCAGCCCTTGCGCAGCGCCTCGGTGAAAACGGCGACCAGCGGCAGCAGCAGGAAGAKGCCGAAGAAGCCCAGGCCCAGCGCGAGCAGCAGCCAGCGCACGGCGCGGGTTTCGCGCGTGGCGGGGTTGGCCTGGTAGTCGGGGCGGCTGCCGCGGGAGACGGTCAGTGCGGTGCTCATCGGGACTCCCGCCGGGCCGCCCCAAGGGAGGCCAGCCCTCTCGGGGGGCAGAGAGCGAAGCGAACGTGGGGGCTCATCGGGAACCTCGCTTGGAACTCCAGGCCTGCAGCAGGTTGATGGCCAGCAGCAGCACGAAGCTGAAGACCAGCATGACGACGGCGATGGCCGTCGCGCCGACGTAGTCGTACTGCTCCAGCTTGGAGATGATCATCAGCGGCGTGATCTCGCTGACCAGCGGGATGTTGCCGGCGATGAAGATGACCGAGCCGTACTCGCCCACGGCGCGCGCGAAGGCCAGCGCGAAGCCGGTCAGCAGGGCCGGCAGCAGCGTCGGCAGCACGACGAAGCGGAAGGTCGTCCAGCGCTGGGCGCCGAGGGACGCGGCGGCTTCCTCCAGTTCGGTCTCCATGTCTTCCAGCACCGGCTGCACGGTGCGCACGATGAAGGGCAGCCCGATGAAGATCAGCGCCAGCAGCACGCCCAGCGGCGTGAAGGCGATCTTGATGTCATGGGGTGCGAACAGCGAACCCACCCAGCCGTTGGGCGCGTACAGCGCCGTCAGCGCGATGCCGGCGACGGCCGTGGGCAGCGCGAAGGGCAGGTCGATCAGCGCGTCCACCAGCTTGCGGCCGGGGAAGTCATAGCGCACCAGGCACCAGGCCAGGATGAGGCCGAACACGAGGTTGATGCCCGCAGCCAGCAGCGAGGCGCCGAAGCTGAGCTGGTAGGACGCGACCACGCGCGGCGACGTGGCCGCGGCCCAGAAGGCGTCGAAGCCATGGCCGGCGGACTTGATGAACACCGCCGCCAGCGGGATCAGCACCAGCAGCGACAGATAGAACAGCGTGAAGCCCAGCGTGGGGGCAAAGCCCGGCAGGACTCTTTTTCGAGCAAAGGTCAACGCTTGATTCCCGTGACGATCTGGTCGTAGATGCCACCGTCGGCGAAATGCGTCTTGCCGACCTTGGCCCAGCCGCCCAACTGGTCGATGCCGAAGAGCTTGATGTCGGCGAAGCGGGCCGCGTGTTTCTTGAACACGGCCGGGTCGCGCGGGCGGAAGTTGTTCTTCGCGATGATCTCCTGGGCCTCAGGCGCCCAGTGGAAGTCGAGGTAGGCCTTGGCCAGCGCGGCGGTGCCGTGCTTGCCGGCGACCTTGTCGACCAGGGCCACGGGCGCCTCGGTCTCGATGGAGATGCCGGGGTTGACCTGCTCGAACTGGCCCTTGCCGAACTCGTTCTCGATCAGCTCCACCTCGGCCTCGAAGGTGACGAGCACGTCGCCGATGCCGCGCTGCGTGAATGTCGTGGTGGCGCCGCGGCCGCCGCCGTCCAGCACCGGCACGTTGGCGAAGATCCTGGCCACGCGTTCGCGGGCCTGGGCCTCGCTGCCGCCGGTGGCGATGACGCTGCCCCAGGCGGCCAGATAGCCGTAGCGGCCGTTGCCGGTGACCTTGGGGTTGGGGATGATGACTTGCACGCCGGGGCGGGCCAGGTCGCTCCAGTCCTTGATGCCCTTGGGGTTGCCCTTGCGCACGAGGAACAGCATGGTCGACGAATAGGGCGCCGCGCCGTTCGGGAAGCGGCTGCGCCAGTCGGCGGCGGTGAGGCCGGCGCTGGCGAGCTGGTCCACGTCGGTGGCCTGGTTCATCGTCACGACGTCGGCCTCCAGGCCGCCGATGACGGCGCCGATCTGCTTGCTGGAGCCGCCGTGGCTCTGGTTGACCGTGACGGCCTGGCCCTTGGCCTTCTGCGCGGCGACGAAGGCCGGGTTGAGCTGCTTGTAGAGCTCGCGTGCCACGTCGTAGGAGACGTTGAGCAGCGCCGGGTCTGCGGCCAGGGCCGGCAGCGTGGTGGCCGACGCGATCAGCGCCAGCAGGGCGCGGCGGCGAGGCAGGGAGAAGGGCATGGCGGGGCCGTCGGAGGAACGAAAGCCGCGAGGGTGCCCAAACTCCCTTATTTGAGGAACGACTGTTTTCTTATTTCCTTATGCGGGTCGCGGCGAGCGCGCTCAACCACGCACGGCCAGCATGACGGCATAGGCCTTGAACACGGCCGTGGCCGGCTGGCCGACGGCCAGGCCCAGCGCATCGACGGCGTCGTTGGTCACGCTGGCCGTGACGACCGCGCCGCCGGGCAGCGTGAGGCCGACGAGGCTGGACACCGCGCCGCGCTGCACGCGCGACACCGTGCCGGCGAGCTGGTTGCGGGCCGACAGCTGGTAGCCGCCGAAGTCCGTCACCAGCACGACCTCGCTGGACTTGACCAGGGCCAGCGCCTCCTTGCCGGTCTGCACCTGCAGCTCCTGGGCGGCAAGCGTCGTCAGCGACGCGGTGACCTGCTGGCCGCCGTCCAGCGCGACGCGCACCGTCGTCGTGGCCGGGCCGGGGTTGACGCCGGCGATGCGGCCGTGGAACTGGTTGCGTGCGCTGGTCTTCATGCTCATCCTCTTCAGCAGGGCGCTCAGCCCCGGTTGTTCGTTCAGCCAGGCTTCCTGCTCGCCCAGGAAACCGGCGAGCCGCGACTGCAGGCCGCGCCAGGCGTCCAGCAGCGCCTTACCCGCGGCGGTCAGCCGCGTGCCGCCGCCGCCGCGCCCACCGGTGGCCGTCTCGACCAGTGGCGCATGCGTCAGCGCACCGGCCGCGTCCAGCACCAGCCAGGCGCCCTTGTAGCTGTAGCCGGCGGCGCGCGCGGCCTTCTGCAGCGAGCCGGTCAGGGCCAGCGCGGCGAGCAGGTCGAAGAAGCGGCCGTCGAGCCGGCCGGCCAGGCGCAGCTCGCCCTGCAGCAGGGGCCGGTCCTGTGCCTTCAAGGCGACCGCTCCAGAGCGGCGCGCAGGTCGGGATCGTCGGCGCGCAGCCGCTGCCGCACGCCGCCGCCATCGAGCAGGAAGACTTCGTCGGCCAGGGCCATCACGTCCTCGGGGTCGTGGCTGACGATGACGGCCGGGATGCCCAGGCGCCGGCGCAGTTCGCGCAGCTCGGCGCGCAGCTCGCGGCGCAGCGTCGTGTGCAGGGCCGCAAAGGGTTCGTCCAGCAGCAGCACCCGCGGCTTGCAGGCCAGGGCCCGCGCCAGCGCCACGCGCTGCTGCTGGCCGCCGGACAGCGTGGCCGGCCGGCTGGCCGCCAGGGCCGCGAGGCCGAAGGACTCGATCAGCGCGTCCACCCGCGCGGCGTCGTCGGCCTTCAGGCGCCGCCGCCAGCTCGTCAGGCCGAAGGCGATGTTGTCGCGCACGCTGAGGTGGGGGAAGAGGGCGTACTGCTGGAACAGATAGCCCACGCCGCGCGCCTCGGGGGCCAGGCAGACGCCGCCGGCCGTGTCCAGCAGCGCGCGGCCGTTCAGCCGCACATGGCCGGCCTGCACCGGCAGCAGGCCGGCCATGGCCTGCAGCGTCAGCGACTTGCCGGCGCCCGAGGGGCCGTAGAGCGCGACGAAGGGCGCATCGGTCGCGAAGGCGATGTCGAGGTCGAAGCGACGGCGGGCGTCGTTGACGGAGAGTTGCAGGCGGACGTCGATCAAGGCTTGCCGAAACCGTATTTGCTCAAGATGGCCTGCGCTTCGCTGCCGGCAAGGAAGTTGACGAAATCGCGCGCCAGCGCCGCCTGCCTGCTGTCCGCCACGACGGCGGCCGGGTAGGTCACCGGCGCATGGCCGCCCACCGTCATCGCGATGCGCAGCTTGTCCTTCAGCAACTCGGCATCGCTGCGGTAGACGAAGCCGGCCTCGACCTCGCCGCGCGCAACGTAGTCCAGCACCTGGCGCACGTTGTCGGCGAACACGAGCTTGGGCTGCAGGCCGGCCCAGAGCCGGGCGGCTTCCAGTGCCTGCTGGGTGTAGCGGCCCACCGGCACGGAGGCGACCTTGCCGACGGCGATGCGCCTGACCTCGGTCCGGCCCAGGTCGGTCAGCGCCGCGATGGCCGGCGTGCCCTGCAGCGGCGCGATCAGCACCAGGGCGTTGCTCGCGAAGTCGCGCCGCGTGTCGGCGGCGATGAGCTTGCGCTCGGCGCCGCGGTTCATGGTCTCCTGGTCGGCGCTGGCGAACACGTCCACCGGCGCGCCCTGCGCGATCTGCTGCAGCAGCACGCCCGAGGCCGCGAAGTTGAAGCGCAGGCTCGCACCCGGCCGGCCAGCCTCGAAGCGCGGGGCTATCTCCTTGAAGGCATCCGTCAGGCTGGCGGCAGCCGACACGGTCAGCTGCTGGGCCGGGGCCAGCAGCGGCAGCGCGGCGAGGGAGAGGGCGAGCAGCAGGCGTTTCTTCATGGCGGCGGGCGTTGCAGATAGCGGTTGGACAGCACGAGCACGGCCACCGAGACGGCCGACACGACGAGGGCGAGCGCCAGGGCCAGGTCGTCGCGGCCGGCCTGCACCGCGTCGTAGATGGCCATGGAGGCGGTCTGGGTCTGGCCCGGGATGGAGCCGGCCACCATCAGCGACGCGCCGAACTCGCCCATCGCGCGGGCGAAGGCCAGCAGCGTGCCGGCCAGGATGCCGGGCCAGGCGAGCGGCAGCGTCACGCGCAGGAAGCTGCTCCAGCCGGACTGGCGCAGCGTGCGCGCGGCGGCCTCGAGATTGCGGTCGACCTGGGCGAAGGCGCTGCTCGCGCCCTTGAGCACCAGGGGCAGCGCGACCAGCGTGGACGCGACGACGGCGCCATGCCAGTTGAAGATGATGCTGTAGTCGAAATGCTGGCGCAGCCAGCCGCCCACGGCGCCGCGCCGGCCCATCAGCACGAGGATGCCGTAGCCCAGCACCGTGGGCGGCAGCACCAGCGGCAGCATGCAGACGGCCTCCAGCAGGGCGCGCCCCGGCAGCCTGGTGCGGGCGAACACCCAGCCCAGGGCCACGCCCAGCAGCAGGGCCAGGCCGGTCGCGACGGCGGCCACGCGCAGCGTCAGCGCCAGCGGCGCGGCGTCGAACTGGCTCCAGAGCTCGGTGGGCATGGTGTCGTAATGTAATCGGCTACATCACGATGGACCGTCGCCGGCCGGGTGAAAGCCCTGCGGCTATCCTCGCGGCACTTCGCCATGGATCTGCTCACCGACCTCTTCGCCCACCACGGCCTCGTTGCCGTCGTGCTGGCCGTGCTGCTGGAGCAGCTCGGCGCGCCGCTGCCTTCCACGCCGGTGCTGCTGCTGGCGGGCGTCGAATCCGCCGCGCGCGAAGGCTTCGGCCCGCGGGCCTTCCTGGCCGCGACGCTTGCGGCGCTGCTGGCCAACGGGCTGTGGTTCTGGGCCGGCCGGCGCCTGGGCCGGCGCGTGCTGGCCACGCTGTGCCGCATCTCGATCTCGCCGGACAGCTGCGTGCGCCAGAACGAGGCCAGCTTTGCGCGCCGCGGCGTGGCGACGCTGGTCATCGCCAAGTTCGTGCCCGGCCTGTCCATCCTCGCGCCGCCGCTGGCCGGCGCCCTGGGCATGCCGGCGCGGCGCTTCATCGGCTGGAACCTGCTCGGCTCGGCGCTGTGGGCCGGCGCGGCCATCGGCGCGGGCTGGGCCTTCCATGCGCAGATCGACGCGCTGCTGCGCACGCTGAGCCGGCTCGGCAGCGCCGCGCTGGCGCTGGCGGGCGCCGCGCTGCTGGCCTACATCGGCTGGCGGCTGTGGCGGAGGGCGCTGGTCAGGCGCGAGCTGGACCGCTTCGAGCGCCTCGGGCCGGCCGAAGCGGCGGCCCTGCTGGGCGAGCGCGGCGACATCGTCTTCGTCGACGTGCGCGCCTGTTCGCCCGAGATGCCGCTGCCGAGCCGCATCCCCGGCGCCCGCCACCTCGACCTCGGTGCTCTCGACGACGCCGCGCTGGCCGACTGGCCGCAGGGCGCCGAGTTCATCACCTACTGCGCCTGCCCCAACGACGCCTCGGCCGTGCGCGCGGCGGTGTGGCTGAAGCGCCAGGGCCGCCGCGCCCGCGTGCTGCGCGGCGGCATCGAGGCCTGGACCTTGGCCGGGCTGGCCCTCGAGGCCGGCTGAGCCGGGTTGTTTGCATAAAACTAGTGTTAACCCTATAATCGGGTTTACCCTAGAAAGCAAAGCGGCCACGAGCCCGAAAGCCAAATGGAACTGATCCAGACTCTGTTCTCCTCGCTGCGCGACGCGCTTACCGTCACGACCCAGACCGACATCGACGAGCGCTATCTGTCCGATGCCGTCGACCATGTCGACCTGGAGCGCCGCATCGCCTCCCAGGCCCGCGCCTACATGGCGATGGCGCCGCTGAACATCGGCCGCTGAGCGGCCGGCGGCATCCGGCCGCCAGCCAATGCGCGCCCTGGCGTGTCAAACGCCCGTTGAAGCTGCCCTGCTCGACGGGCGTTTTTCGTTGCCCACGCTAAAGTGCCAGCCCCCCGGGCCTTTGGCGCGGCCTCCCGAAGTTCCCAAGTGACCCGCAACCCCGCAAGCCCTGCCAGCCCCTGGCGCCTGTCCGTCGCGCCGATGATGGATTGGACGGACCGCCACTGCCGCTATCTGCATCGCCTCATCACCCGCCACGCGCTGCTCTACACCGAGATGGTGACGACCGGCGCGCTGCTGCATGGCGACCAGGGCCGCCACCTCGACTTCAACGCCGAGGAGCACCCGGTCGCGCTGCAGCTGGGCGGCAGCGAGCCCGACGACCTGGCCGCCTGCGCCCGGCTGGCCGAGCGCTGGGGCTATGACGAGGTCAACCTGAACTGCGGCTGCCCGAGCGAGCGCGTGCAGAAGGGCGCCTTCGGGGCCTGCCTGATGGCCGAGCCGCAGCTGGTGGCCGACTGCGTGAAGGCCATGCGCGACGCGACCGCGCTGCCCGTCACCGTCAAGCACCGCATCGGCGTCGACCGAATCGAGAGCTACGGCTTCGTGCGAGATTTCGTCGGCACGGTCGCCGCGGCCGGCTGCGAGGTCTTCATCGTCCACGCGCGCAACGCCTGGCTGCAGGGCCTGTCGCCCAAGGAGAACCGCGAGATCCCGCCGCTGCGCTACGAGCTGGTGGCGCAGCTCAAGCGCGAGTTCCCGCAGCTGACCATCGCCGTCAACGGCGGCCTGAAGACGCCCGACCAGATCGCCACGCAGCTCGAACTGCTGGACGGCGTCATGATCGGCCGCGAGGCCTATCACGAGCCCTGGAGCATGGCGCAGTGGGATTCGCGCTTCTTCGGCCAGCCCGACCCCGCGGCGTCGCGCGAGCAGGTGGAAGCGGCGTGGCTGGACTACCTCGACCGCGTGCATGCCTCGGGCCGCTCCTGGGCCCATGCGATGCGCCACGCGCTCGGCTTGTGGAACGGCACGCCCGGCGCGCGGCGCTGGCGCCAGGTCTGGAGCGACCACCGCCTGAAGACGCTGGCGCCGCGCGAGGTCGCCCGCCAGGCGACGGCCGCGCGGCTGTCAGGCATCCCCATCGCCGCCTGAGGGACGAGCCCGCCCGCGGCGGTGCGCCAGATACCAGGCCGCCGGGATGACCAGCATGCTCAGCAGCGGCGCCGTCAGCATGCCGCCCACCATCGGCGTCGCGATGCGCGCCATCACCTCCGAACCGGTGCCGTGGCCGAGCAGGATGGGCAGCAGGCCGGCCATGACGACGGCCACCGTCATGGCCTTGGGCCGCACGCGCAGCACGGCGCCCTCGCGGATGGCCGCGAGCAGCGTCGCCTCATCGTCAGCCTCGCCAGCGGCCAGGCGCTGCCGCCAGGCGTTCTGCAGATAGACCAGCATCACGACGCCGAACTCGGCCGCGAGGCCGGCCAGCGCGATGAAGCCGACCGCCGTCGCGACCGAGATCGCCTGGCCCAGCGCCCAGACCAGCCAGAAGCCGCCCACCAGCGAGAACGGCACGGCGGCCATGACCAGCGCGGCATCGCCCGCCGAGCGGAACAGTACATAGAGCAGCACGAAGATGATGGCCAGCGTGACCGGCACCACCGTCTTCAGCCGCTGCGTGGCCCGCTCCAGGTACTCGAACTGGCCGGACCAGGACAGCGCATAGCCGGCCGGCAGGGCCACCTGGCTGGCGACCGCCGCCTGCATGTCGCGCACGACCGAGCGCAGGTCGCGCCCGCGCACGTCCACATAGACCCAGCCCGACAGGCGCGCGTTCTCGCTGCGGACCATGGGCGGCCCGTCCGCGACGGACAGGCGGGCCACGTCCTGCAGCAGCACGGTGGCGCCGCGCTCGGTCACGAAGGGCAGCCGGCGCAGTCCCTCCAGAGAATCGCGCAGCTCGCGTGGGTAGCGGACGTTCACCGGGAAGCGCTCGCGCCCCAGGATGACTTCGCCGACGTTGTCGCCGCCGATGGCCGTGGACACGACGGCCTGCACATCGGCCACGGACAGGCCGAAGCGTGCCGCGGCGGCGCGGTCCACGTCGACGTCGATGTAGCGGCCGCCGGTCAGGCGCTCGGCCAGCGCGGAGGACACGCCGGCAACGCCGCGCACGGCCGCCTCGACCTGCGTCGCCAGCCGGTCGATCGTGACCAGGTCGGCGCCGGCGATCTTGATGCCGACGGGGCTCTTGATGCCGGTGGCCAGCATGTCGATGCGGTTGCGGATGGGCGGCACCCACAGGTTGGACAGGCCCGGCACCTTGACGGCGCGGTCCAGTTCCTCGACCAGCTTCTCGGGCGTCATGCCTGGCCGCCACTGCGCGCGCGGCTTGAACCGGATCGTCGTCTCGAACATCTCCAGCGGGGCCGGGTCGGTGGCCGTGTCGGCCCGGCCCGCCTTGCCGAACACGCGCTCGACCTCGGGCACGGTCTTGATGAGGCGGTCCGTCTGCTGCAGCAGCTCGGCGGCCTTGGACACCGGCAGGCCGGGCAGGGCCGAGGGCATGTAGAGCAGGTCGCCTTCGTCCAGCGGCGGCATGAACTCGCCGCCCAGGCGGGAAACGGGCAGGGCGGTGACGGCCAGCACCGCCGCCGCGGCCAGCAGCGTCGCCTTGGGGAAGCGCAGCACGGCCTCCAGCGCCGGCCGGTAGATGGCGATGAGGACGCGGTTGACCGGGTTGGCGGTCTCCCTGGGGATGCGGCCGCGGATGAGGTAGCCCATCAGCACCGGCACCAGCGTGACCGACAGCCCGGCGGCGGCGGCCATCGCATAGGTCTTGGTGAAGGCCAGCGGCGAGAACAGCCGGCCCTCCTGGGCTTCCAGCGTGAAGACCGGCAGGAAGGACAGCGTGATGACCAGCAGCGAGAAGAACAGCGCCGGCCCCACCTCCACGGCCGCCTTCGCGACGAGGTCCCAGCGCTCGGCAATCGTGGGCCGGCGACCGTGCGCCGCCTCGAAGTGCTCCAGCTGCTTGTGGGCCGCCTCCACCAGCACGACGGACGCATCCACCATCGCGCCCAGCGCCACCGCCTTGTCGCCGCGCAGCTTGTCGAGCACCGCGCGCACCGCGGCCATCTCGCCGGCGCTGGCGACCATCGGGACCATGACTGTCTCTTATACACATCTGATGGCCACGCCGCCCAGCGACAGGATGTTGGCGCTGACGCCCTGCCAGTGCATGACGACGAAGGCCGCCAGCACGCCGACCGGCAGCGTCACGACGGCCACCAGGGCCGAGCGCAGATGGAAGAGGAACAGCGCGCAGACCACGGCGACGACGATGAACTCCTCGACCAGCTTCACGCGCAGGTTGTCGACGGCGCGGTCGATGAGCTGGGAGCGGTCGTAGGTCTCGACCACCTCGACGCCCTTGGGCAGGCCGGGCTTGAGCGCCGCCAGCCTGGCCTTGACGGCCTCGATGACCGCGCGCGCGTTCTTGCCGGAGCGCATGACCACCACGCCGCCGGCCACCTCGCCCTCGCCGTCCAGTTCGGCGACGCCTCGGCGCATCTCGGGGCCGACCTGGACCGTGGCGACGTCGCGCAGCAGCACCGGCGTCGCGCCGCCCACGGCGAGCGGGATGCCGCGGAAGTCGTCCAGCGACCTCAGGAAGCCGCGCGAGCGCAGCATGTACTCCGTCTCGGCCATCTCGACGACCGAGCCGCCCGATGACTGGTTGGCCTTCTGCAGCGCCTGCGCGACCTGGGACTGCGTGATGCCGAGGGCGCGCATGCGGTCCGGGTCCAGCACGACCTGGTACTGGCGCACCATGCCGCCGATGCTGGCCACCTCGGCCACGTCGGGCACGGTCTTGAGCTCGAACTTCAGGAACCAGTCGTTCAAGGCCCGCAGCTGGCCGATGTCGGTGTTGCCCGTGCGGTCGACCAGCGCGTATTCATAGACCCAGCCGACGCCCGTGGCATCGGGGCCGAGGGCGGCGGTCGCGCCGGCAGGCAGGCGGCTCTGCACCTGGTTCAGCGACTCGACCACCCGCGAGCGGGCCCAGTAGGGATCGGTCCTGTCGTCGAACAGGATGTAGACGAAGGAGTCGCCGAAGAAGGAGTAGCCGCGGACGGTCCTGGCGCCCGGCACGCTGAGCAGGGTCGTCGTCAGCGGATAGGTCACGAGGTCTTCGACGACCTGCGGCGGCTTGCCGGGGTAGCTCGTGCGCACGATGACCTGCACGTCGCTGAGGTCGGGCAGCGCGTCGACCGGCGTGCGCGCCGCCGACCACAGGCCCGCGGCCGCGAGCAAGACCGCGGCGGCCAGCACCAGGAAGCGGTTGGCGATGGACCGGCGGATCAGCGCGGCGATCACCGGGCACCTCCCGCCGATGCCGGCTGCGCGGCGGCCATGGCGCCCAGCACCGACTTCAGCCTGGCCTCGGAGTCGACGAGGAACTGGCCGCTGACGACGACCTGGTCGCCATCGGCCAGCCCGGCCAGCACCTCCAGCTGCTCGCCCAGGTCGGCGCCCAGCGTCAGCTCGCGCGGCGCGAACGCACCGTCACCCTGGCGCACGATGGCCACGGCGCGGGTGCCGGTGCGGATGACGGCTTCGGCGGGCACGACCAGGCGGCGGCTCGACGCCCCGGCGACCTGGAGCCGCAGCAGCATGCCGGGCACCAGCCGGCCGCCGCGGTTGTCGACCTCGAAGCGGGCCTGCAGCGTGCGCGTGCCGGCGCTGACCTGGGGCAGGATTTCCTGCAGCTCGCCGGCAAAGGCCTGCGACGCATCGGCCTGCAGCACCGCCTTGACCTTCTGGCCGCGCTGCAGCCGCGCCGCCTGCGCCTCGGGCACCTCGGCCACCGCCCAGACCTTGTCCAGCCCGGCGATGCGGAACAGCGTCATGCCCGGCGCGACCTGCACGCCCTCGCGGACACCGAGCTCGGCGACCACGCCGCCCGCCGGTGCCGTCAGCGTGAAGCGCGGCTGAGCCGTGCCGGTTTCCTCGCTCAGGCGCACGAGCCCGTCGGGGATGGACAGCGCGCGCATGCGCTCCCGCGCCGCCGCGACGATGTCCGGCGCCGCGCCGGCCTGCTTCAGCGCCAGCAGCTCGTTCTGCGGCGCCAGCCATTCGGGCGCAAAGATGGTGGCCAGGGCCTGCCCCTTGCGGACCCGCTCCATCGTCGCGCGCACGGCCAGATGCTCGACATAGCCGGCCACGCGCGACTGCACGGCGACGCCGAGGCGCTCGTCGAACTGCACCGTGCCAACGGCATCGAAGGAGGAGCCCACGTCGGCCTGCCGGACCGTCGCGGTGCGGATGCCCAGGTTCTGCTGCACGGCCGGGCTGATGCCGACGCCGCCGTCCGTGGCTTCGTCCGCATAGACGGGCACGAGCTGCATGTCCATGAAGGGCGACTTGCCGGGCCTGTCGAAGCGCGGGCCGGGCACCATGGGGTCGCGCCAGTACAGCGGCTTGCGTTCGGCCGCGGAGGCGGCCGGCGCGGTGGCGGCGATGGCGGGCTCGCGATGCTCGCTGGCGCGGCCGGCCAGGAAGCCGCCGGCCGCGACAAGGGCGCCGGCGGCGGCCAGCGCGAGGGTGGTGGTGATGCGCTTCACTGGGCGCCTCCTTCGGGAATCGGCTTGAAGCTCAGCTGGGCCTGGGCGCGCGCGAGGTCGCGCTGCAGCGACAGCAGCTTGCGCTGGGCCTCGACCTCGGCGTGCCGGGCTTCGAACAGCGCGGCCAGCGGCAGCTGGTTGGCGCGGTAGGCGGCCAGGGCCGCGGCGGTGCGCTGCTGCGCGGGCGTGGCGACGGCGGCGCCGTAGCGGTCGATGCGCTGCTGCAGGCGGGCGGCGTCGCTGGCCAGGGCCTGGTAGTCGGCGCCGGCGACGCGGGCCGCCTCGGCCAGCTCGGCCTCGGCCTTGTCCACGAGCGCCAGCCGGGCCGCCGTCTCGCGGTCCTGGCGCCGGCTCGGCGCGACCTGCAGCGGGATGCTCACGCCGAAGGACACAAGATCGGAGTAGCCGCTGCGCTGGCCGTAGGAAACCTCCCAGGTCCAGTTCGGCCTGCGTTCGCTGGCGGCCACGGCGGCGCCGCGGCGCGCCAGCTCCAGCTCGCGCTGCAAGGCCAGGACCGCCGGGTGCGCGGCCAGATAGTCCGGCTCGGTGGGCGGGTGCAGCACCGGCGCTGCGGCCAGGGACTCGGGCAGGAAGCCCACCCAGCGCTGCACGCCGACCAGGGCGCTGGCCTGCAGCTGGCGGGCTTCGTCGCTGTCGTCCTCGGCGACGCCGCGGGCCGCCGCGAGCTGCAGCACTTCGGCGCTTCCGCCCGCGGCGGCGGCCAGGCGCGCCCGTGCGGTTTCCAGCGCTTCGAGCAGGTGGTGCTCGGTCTGCACCGTGAGCTTGAGCGCCTCGCCGGCATACCAGGCGTCGACATAGGCCAGCGCGACCTGCAGGCGCGCCTCGGCTTCGGCCGCGCGGCCCTGCACGGCCTCGCGCTCGGCCAGCGCCCAGGCAGCGCCTTCGCGCGCGGCGCGCTTCTCGGCCGGCAGCCATTCCTGGCTGAGGCCGATGCGCTTCATCGTCATCGACTCGCGCGTCGTGCTGAAGCGGTCGGCGCCGGTCACCGGCAGGTTGTCGACGCCGACGCGCAGCATCGGGTCGGGTAGCTGGCCGGCGGCCCGCGCGGCCTCGCCGGCGCTCGCCGCGGCCGCACGGCCCGCGTGCGCCGCCTCGGAGCGCTGGACGGCGAGGCTCAGCGCCTGGTCGAAGGACAGGGGGGCTGCCGCGGCGAGTGCAGGCACAGCGGCGGCAACTAGGGCGGCAGCCAGGGCGGCGGCACGCAGTGTTCGGAATGACATGGGGGCTCCGGGACGAACATGGGCCTTGCTGGCGGGCATGCCGCGCCAGCGCGGTTCAGTCGACGGAGCGGGTCAGACGCGCAGCCTGAGCGTGGACAGGAAGAGCGGGTCCGGCGGCGGCCGGACTTCGGCAGCGGCGGCCGTCGGCATGGCGCGTGCTGCGTCGGCCACGGACGCCAAGGGCAGCACGAGCATCTGGACGAGGGCCGGCTGCGACGCCACCGGCAGCTTCACCGCCTCGAAGGTCTGGCCCGGGTCGGCCGCGTGCTGGTGGCAGAGCGCGGGTTGCTGCGAGTCCATGCCGTCGCAGGGCATGCCGGCCATCGTCATGGCATCTGCCCGCTGCGGGCAGACATAGGCCGCCAGCGCCAGCTGCGAGAACAGCAGCGACAGCACCACGAGCAGCGTGGTGGTCAGGCGATGGCGGCGGCGGTGCGACATGGGCGCGTCGAGTCTAGTGCCGAGAGGCGGTCCTAGCCTTGACTCGCCTCAATGGCCGTCACCGTGAAGGCGCCGTTCAGCCGTTCGACGGTGAACCTGACCTTGTCGCCTTCCTTCAGCCCGTCCAGCAGCTTCGGGTCCGCCACCTTGAAGACCATGGTCATGGCGGGCATGCCCAGGTTGTCGAGCGGCCCGTGGCGCAGAGTCAGCTTGCCCTGCGCGCGGTCGATCTTGCGGACTTCGCCTTCGCTCTGCGGGGCGGCGGCCGTGGCCGTGGCGTTGGCGACCGGGGCCGTCTGCGCCTGCGCGTGGGCGGCCAGGGCCAGCGCGGCGGCGGCCAGCATTTGCGTGAGCTTGTTCATGTGTCGATTCCTTGGCTTCATTTCACGGTCAGCCGGCCGACCATGCCGGCCTCGAAATGGCCGGGCTGCAGGCAGGCGAACTGAAATTCGCCGGCCTTCGTGAACTGCCAGACGATCTCGCCGCGCCGGCCGGGCTTGACGTGAGCCATGTTCGGGTCGGCGTGCTCCATGTCCGGGAACTTCCTCATCAGCTCGGCATGCGCCGCCAGGGCCTCGCGGGTGCCGAGCACCATCTCGTGCAGCACCTGGCCGCCGTTGTGGACGATGAACCTGACGGTCTCGCCGCGCCTGACGGCGAGGTCGGCCGGCGTGAAGCGCATGTTGTCCGCCATGTCGACCTTGATGGTGCGCGTGACCTTCTTCGGGTCGCCCTCCTGGCCGAAGTCGGTGACCTCCACCTTGGCGGCGTCGAACTTGTGCGGCTTGGCATGTTCTTCGTCGCCGTGGGCGAAGGCGGTGGAGGCGGCGGCGAGCAGCGCGGCCAGCGTGAATGCCTGCAGTGTCTTCATAGAGGCTCCTTCAATGGCCGTGGTCGCCGCCGGGCTTGCGGACCTGCAGCGTGCCGGCGTCGCCGGCCGGTGCCGCCGCGCGGGTGGGCTCGGGCGTCTCGGCCGTGTATTCGCTGGTGAGCGTCCCGGCCGGATGCCTGTAGGGACCGGGGTCGCCGTAGTCGCCGCGCTTGAGGTCGTCGCGCACCTTGACGACGCTGAACATGCCGCCCATGCCCACGGGGCCGAAGGGGCCGGTGCCGGTCATCATCGGCAGCGTGTTGTCCGGCAGGGGCATCTCCATCTCGGCCATGTCGTGCATGCCCTTGTCGCCCATGGCCATGTAGTCGGGGATCAGCTTCGCGATCTTGCGGGCGACGTCCGCGTGCTCGACGCCGATCATGGTCGGCACGCCGTGGCCCATCGCGTTCATCGTGTGGTGGCTCTTGTGGCAGTGGATGGCCCAGTCGCCGGCCAGGGCGTCGAACTCGAAGGCCCGCATCTGCCCCACTGCGACGTCCGTCGTGACCTCGGGCCAGCGGGCGCTCTTCGGGACCCAGCCGCCGTCGGTGCCCGTCACCTCGAAGTGCGGCCCGTGCATGTGGATGGGGTGGTTGGTCATCGTCAGATTGCCGACGCGGATGCGCACGCGCTCGCCGGTGCGGGCGACGAAGGGGGCTATGCCCGGGAAGGCGCGGCTGTTCCAGGTCCACAGGTTGAAGTCCAGCATCGTGTTCACGCGCGGCGTGGCGCTGCCGGGCTCGATGTCGTAGGCGTTCAGGATGAAGCCGTAGTCGCGGTCGACGCGGTACTGGCGCGGGTCCCGGGGGTGGATGATGAACAGGCCCATCATGCCCATCGCCATCTGCACCATCTCGTCGGCATGCGGGTGGTACATATGCGTGCCCGGCCGCTGCAGCACGAACTCGTACATGAAGGTCTTGCCGACCGCGATGGGCGGCTGGGTCAGGCCGGTGACGCCGTCCATGCCCGACGGCAGCAGCACGCCGTGCCAGTGCACGCTGGTGACCTCGGGCAGCTTGTTGGTCACGAAGATGCGGATGCGGTCGCCCTCGACGGCCTCGATGGTGGGGCCGGGGCTGGAGCAGTTGTAGCCCCAGAGCCTGGCCTTCATGCCCGGCGCGATCTCGCGCACGACCGGCTCGGCGACGAGGTGGAACTCCTTGACGCCGTCCTTCATGCGCCAGGGCAGGGACCATCCGTTGAGCGTGACCAGCGGGTTGAAGGGGCGGCCATTGGGCGGCGACGGTGGCACCAGGGTTTCGGCCGAGGTCTGGATGGCGGCCTCGGGCAGCGAGGCGGCGCCGACGCGGCTGACCGCGGCCGCGCCGAGGAAGCTGGCGCCCGCCGTCTTGAAGAAGCTTCTGCGGTTGCTCATGTCGGAATCCTTCAGCGGGTGGCCGGGTTGCCGCCGGGGGAGCGCCCTGTCAGCGCCGTCTGCAGGTTGGTCTCGGCCAGCCAGTAGTCGCGCTGGGCCTCGATGGCGGCGGTCACGGCGGCGACCTGGTCGCGCGCGTCGGCGAGCAGCTCGAACACGCTGGCCAGCATGCCGTTGTAGCGCAGCAGGTTCTCGTCGGAGATGCGCTTGCGCAGCGGCACGACCTCGTCGCGGTAGTGCCGGGCCAGGTCGTAGGCCGTGCGATAGGCCGAGTAGGACTCGCGCACCTCGGAGCGCGCGTTGACGGCGATCTCGGCCGTGCGGTGGACGGCCTGCATATAGACCGCCTCGGCGCGCGCCGTGCGGGCAGCGCCGAAGTCGAACAGCGGCAGCTCCAGCCGGACCTCGTAGCCATTGCTTCTCGGCTCGCCGGTCTGGCTCTTGTTGGTGTAGCCGGCCTCCAGCACGTTGACGAAGCGGGTGCTGCGGGTCAGCCCCAGCGACTTCGCCGTGGCTTCGGCGCTGCGCCGGGCCATCAGCAGGTCCAGGCGCTTGTCGACGGCGGTCTGCTCGGCGTCCCTGGGTTCGAACGGCGTCTGCGGCAGCTCGGGCAGATGCGCCGGGAGCTTGAAGGCCAGTTGCGCGCCCGACAGGCCGAGCGCCCGCACCAGCCGCTCCCGCTCGGCGACGGCCTGCTGCCGCGCGCGCGCCAGATTGGCCGTCGCATCGGCCTCGAAGGCCTGCTCGCGCATCTGGGCGAGCTTGCTGAAGTTGCCGGCCTGCAGCATGCGGCGCGCGAGCTCGCCGGACGCGTCGGCCGCGTCCTTGACCTGCTCGTAGTAGCCGACGAGGTCCTGCGCGGCCACCGCGCCGAAGAAGGCCCTGCTCGCCTCGGCGGCCACGCCGACGGCGTCGAAGGCGGCCTGGTATTGCGCCTGCTCGAACTGCCGCTGCGCGACCTGGCTGGCGGCGGGCAGCGCCAGCAGCCCGAGCAGATCGAACACCACCGAGCGGTCGATCTCCGTGGTGCTGTGGCCGGCCAGGCGGCCGAAGCCGATGCCGGGGTTGGCCAGCCGGCCAGCGCGCACGCGCTCGGCCTCGGCAATGCCGAGTTCGGCGAAGCTGGCCTGCAGGCCGCGGTTATTCAGCAGCGCGATCTCCACGGCGCTGTCCGCCGTGAGCGCCTGGCCGAGCAGTTCGGACACCCGCAGGCCAGCCGAGTCGACCTCGGCGGCCGAGCGCTGCAGGCTGACGGACTGGCCGATACGCTGCTGCGTCAGTTCGGAGACGCGGCCCGCGCCGCCGTCGGGGGTGAAGGCCGCGCAGCCGGCCAGCAGCAGGGCCGCCAGCGGGGCAAGCCTGGGAAATGGTGGGTTCATCGTTGGGACCATCCGGGTCATCGGCCCGGCAGCGCCGGGGCCGCAAGGCCTTCGCGCCGCCCTGGCGCGCGCGAGCCTGCATGGGCCTCCGGCGGAGGCCCGGCTGCGTCAGAGGGTTCGGGGCGGGCGTTCCTGGCCGTCCGACAGGAAGCTCGGTGCGGGCGCCGGGAACTCCGGGAACTTGACGGCCGGCAGGGCGGCCGGTTCGGGCAGCTTGGGTGCGGCGCCGGCCAGGGGGGTCAGGGCGCAGAACGCGGAGCACATATTGCACTTGTCCGGCGCGCCGTGGCCGTGGTCGTCGTGGTGGTCGGCGCCGGCATGGGCGTGCGCTGCCTGCATGCCCACGTCGTGATGGGCCTGCCCCTCGACCGGACACAGCATGGCCGCCGCCACCGCGCCCCGGAAGGGCAGCAGCAGGACCAGCAGCAGCAGCAAGCAGATTCGGACGGTCTTCACGGGTGGGCGCCACGCGGGCGCACTCGGGTCAGGCGGCGCATCCTAAACCTTGCGGCCGTGGCAAGGTCAAGCGGTGTCTGCCGCGTGCCGGCGCCGCTGCCCGCGGCCTATATTGGCCGCATGAAGACAAGCCCAGCCCTCGCAGCCGCCGCGCTGCTCGTGCTCGCGCAGCTCAGCGCTGCGGAGATGGTTCCGGTCCAGTGGGACGCCGCCGGCCGCTTCGGCCGCGAGCTGCCCGTGCCGCCCGGCAAGTTCGTCGAGGTCTGCGAGAAGCTGCCCGAGGGCGACAGCGTGGGCTGGTCGTTCGAGGCGGGCGGCCCGCTGGACTTCAACATCCATTTCCACGAGGGCAAGGAGGTCCGCTTCCCGGCCCGCAAGGCCCAGGTCGCCAGGGGCGAGGGCCGGCTGACGGCGGCCCGCAAGCAGGACTATTGCTGGATGTGGACGAACAAGGGCGCGGTGCCGCTGACGCTGCGCTTCCAGCTCGTCAAGGGTTGAGCTTGGTCCGCCCTGGACGCAGCCCCGCCGTCCTGCCGTGCGCGGCCTGGGGCAGGGCTGGCGCCTCCCTGGCCAGCGTGTCGATGATGGGGCAGTCGGGGCGGTCGTCGCCGTGGCAGCACTGCACGAGATGTTCGAGCGTGGCCTTCATCGCCTGCAGTTCCTTCAGCTTCTCGTCCAGCTCCAGGATGTGGGCCTGGGCCAGCGCGCGCACCTGCCGGCTGGGGCGCCGGCGGTTCTGCCACAGGCCCAGCAGCTCGCGGATCTGCTCGATGGAGAAGCCCAGGTCGCGGGACTGGCGGATGAAGCGCAGCGTGCCCACTTCCTTGTCGCTGTACTGCCGGTAGCCCGACGCGGTGCGCGCGGCCTCGGGGAAGAGGCCCACGCTCTCGTAGTGCCGGATCATCTTGGCCGACACGCCCGCGGCCTTGGCGGCTTCGCCGATGTTCATGCCTGCGCTCCCGTCGTCGTGCCTGGCTGCGCGGGCGTGTCGGACGCCGCCTGCCAGCGCCGCAGCGTCAGCGCGTTGGCGACGACGCTGACGCTGCTGAAGGCCATCGCCGCGCCGGCGATGACCGGGTTCAGCAGGCCCAGCGCGGCCAGCGGGATGCCCAGCACGTTGTAGCCGAAGGCCCAGAACAGGCCCTGCTTGATCTTGGAATAGGTGCGGCGCGAGACCTCCAGCGAGTCCGCCACCAGGCGTGGGTCGCCGCGCATCAGCGTGATGCCGGCGGTCTCGGTCGCGACGTCGGCGCCGCCGGCCATCGCATACGACACCGAGGCCGCCGCCAGCGCCGGGCCGTCGTTCAGGCCGTCGCCGACGAAGGCCACGACCTCGCCCGCGTCGCGCAGCCGCTGCACGGCGGCGGCCTTGTCGCCGGGCAGCACCTCGGCCTGCACTTCGTCGATGCCGAGCTGGGCCGCGATGGCCTGGGCCGCGCCGCGGTTGTCGCCGGTCAGCATGACGGTCTTGATGCCGAGCTCGCGCAGCCGCGCCACGCCCGCGCGGGCGCCGGGCTTGAGCGTGTCGCCAAAGGCCAGCAGGCCCAGCACGCGGCGTGCGTCGCCGTCGGCGGCCATCAGCCACGACACCGTGCGGCCTTCGCCTTCGAGCTGCCGGGCGGCCTGCTGCGCGGCGCCCGGGTCCAGCCCCAGTTCCTTCAGCAGCCGCGAGCTGCCCAGTGCCAGCTTCTCGCCGCCGACGATGCCCTCCACGCCGCGGCCGGGCAGGGCAGCGACCTGCCCGGCCTGCGGCACCTGCAGGCCGTCCTCGCGGGCCTTGTCCATGACGGCGACGGCGAGCGGATGGCTGCTGGACTGCTGCAGCGCCGCGGCCAGGGCCAGCATGTCCGTCGCACTGGCCGCGCCGACCGGCAGCACCGCCGCGAGCGACGGCTTGCCGACGGTCAGCGTGCCGGTCTTGTCGAAGGCGACGACGGTCACGGCATGGGCGAGCTCCAGCGCCTGCGCGTCCTTGATGAGGATGCCGTGGCGGGCCGCCACGCCGGTGCCGGCCATGATGGCCGTCGGCGTGGCCAGGCCCAGCGCGCAGGGGCAGGCGATGACGAGCACCGCCACCGCGTTGATGAGGGCCGTCTGCCAGTTGCCGGCCAACGCCAGCCAGGCCAGGAAGGTCAGCAGCGCGACGCCCAGCACGAAGGGCACGAAGACGGCGCTGACGCGGTCGACGACGCGCTGGATGGGCGCCTTGGCGGCCTGGGCGGACTCGACCATGCGGATGATGCGGGCCAGCGTCGTCTCGGCGCCGATGGCGGTCGTGCGCACGGCCAGCACGCCTTCGGCATTGATCGCGCCGCCGGTCACCTTGTCGCCGACGGACTTGGCCACCGGCAGGCTCTCGCCGGTGATCAGGGATTCGTCGACATGGCTGCGGCCCTCGACGATGGCGCCGTCCACGGCCACGCGGTCGCCGGCGCGGACGACGACGAGGTCGCCGACCTGCACCTGCTCCACGGGGATGTCGGCCTCCACGCCGTCGCGGCGCACGCGGGCCGTGGTTGGCCGCAGCGCGTTCAGCGCGCGGATGGCGTCGGTGGTCTGGTGCTTGGCGCGCTGCTCCAGCCATTTGCCCAGCAGCACCAGGCTGATGACGGCCGCCGAGGCCTCGAAATAGAGATGCGGCACGCCCTCGGCCAGCAGATAGACCGACAGCCCATAGGCCGCCGAGGTGCCCAGGGCCACCAGCAGGTCCATATTGCCCGTCCTGGCCAGCAGCGCCTTCCAGCCGGCGCGGTAGAAGCGCCAGCCCAGCCAGAACTGCACCGGCGTCGCGAGCGCGAGCTGCACCCAGCCGCCGAGCATCCAATGGATGTCGAAGAGCTGCAGCAGCATCGGCCCCAGCAGCGGCAGCGTCAGCGCGCCGCCGACCGCGACGGGCCACCAGTCGGGCAGGTGCGGAGCGGCCTGGGGTTGCGCATCCGCCGGCTCGCTGGCCGTGTAGCCCGCCTTGACGATGGCCGCCTTGAGCGCGGCGACGGGCACCGTCGACAGCGCGTGGATGGTCGCCCTCTCGGTGGCCAGGTTGACCGAGGCGCCGGTGACGCCGGGCACTTTGAGCAGGGCCTTCTCCACGCGGCCCGCGCAGGACGCGCAGCTCATGCCACCCACCAGCAGCACCGTCTCGGCCGTCGCGACCTCATAGCCCGCCTTGCGCACGGCGGCGGCCAGCGTGACCGTGCTGACCGAGCCGTCGGCGTCGACCGAGGCTTCCTCGGTGGCAAGGTTGACGCTGGCGGCCCGCACGCCGGGGACCGCCTTCAGCGTCTTCTCGACCCGCAGCACGCACGACGCGCAGCTCATGCCGGTCACACGGAGCCTGAAGCCTTGCGGGTCGGGGATTGCGGCGGTGCTCACGGTTTGCATGCGCGCATCATCAGGCTTCCAACGATGGCAAGGTCAACATATTGACGGATTTATCGGACATGGCTGAAGGACCCATGTGCCGGCGCTGTTGACATTCCAACAGTGGGAGGCTGGAAATTCATGCCATCGACAACCCGTCCCCAGGAGGACAGCATGATTGACTTCGAAGTCAGAGACATGAGCTGCGGCCACTGCGTCGGCGCCATCACCCAGGCGCTGAAGGCCGTGGACGGGGATGCCGAGGTGCAGATCGACCTCGGCACGCACCGCGTGCAGGTGGAGGCCGGCAGTGCCAGCGCGCAGGAACTGGCCGAGGCCATCAGGGAGGCGGGCTACACGCCGGTGCCTGCCGCCGCCGCTGCGCCCGCCGGCGCCCGGGCCGCGAAGTCCTGCTGCGGTTGCTGCCGCTGAGACGTGGCGGCCGGGTGATCTTGCGTTGATGTGCGTCAAACCGTCCGGCCCGGCCAAGCGCGATGCTTTCATCAAAGGAGTTGACCATGCGTTTCATTCCCTCTTGCCTCGTCGTGGCTTCGCTGTCCGGTGCCGCCCTGGCCCAGCAGGCAGTGCCGGACGCGGATCACGCGGCCCATCACCCGGCCGGCGCTTCGGCGCCTGCCGCCGTGGCGAAGAAGGTTGCGGCCAGGCCCAAGGCCCAGGTGGCCGCACCCGCTTCCGCCGCGTCCGCCGGCATGGGCATGAGCGCCGACATGCGCAAGATGCACGACGAGGCGCACAAGCCGGGCGGCATGCATGAGCAGATGCACGGCAAGGACGCCAAGACGATGATGGGCGGGGTCATGCCCGCGATGCCCGCGGCGTCGCCCGCCAGCAGATAGCCGCATGGGGTGAGCCATGGATAACGACCATCGGGACATGCCGTCGTTCTGGCGCTCGCCCGCCGGGCTCGCCCTGCTGGTGGCGTTGGCGGTCATGGGCTTCTATCTGCTGACCGAGCACACGGCCCATGTCTTCGGGGTGCTGCCCTATCTGCTGCTGTTCGCCTGCCCGCTGATGCATCTGTTCATGCATCACGGCCATGGCCGCCACGGTCACGGGAGCGACGACGATGAACAGCGCCGGCAATGATTACGGCCTCTGGGGGCTGGCGGCACTCAACGCCATCATCTTCATCGGCTTTGCCTACAGCTTCTTCAAGCCGGCCAGGCTGCGTGACTGGCGCAGTTTCGGCGCCTACAGCGCGTTCATCGTGGCGCTGTTCGCGGAGATGTACGGCTTCCCGCTGACCATCTACCTGCTGTCGGGCTGGCTGGGTTCGCGCTTTCCGGGCGTGAACCTGTACGGGCATGAGGCCGGCCACCTGTGGTGGCTGATGACGGGGCGGCACGGCAACCCGCATTTCGGCCTGCTCCACATGCTGAGCCTCGTGTTCATCTTCGGCGGCTTCACGCTGCTGTCGCGGGCCTGGCATGTGCTGTATCACGCGCAGCGCCGCCACGGCCTGGCCACGGCCGGCCCCTACAGGCATGTGCGGCATCCGCAATACATCGGCTTTGTCGCCATCATGTTCGGCTTCCTGCTGCAGTGGCCGACGCTGCTGACGCTGGCCATGTTCCCGGTGCTGGTGGCGATGTATGTCAGGCTGGCCATCGCCGAGGAGGGCGAGTCCGAGAAGGACTTCGGCCAGGCCTGGCGCGACTATGCGGCGTTGACCCCGCGCTTCATCCCCCGCCTGTCCGGCGCAGGCGCGGTCGGTGGCCGCTGACGATGTCCTTGCCCGGCCGGGCATGGCCTGCCCGGGCTTGACCTTCCAACGAGGGCAAGGGCCAGACTGAAAACAAGAACAGGAGAGCAGGATGCCCGGCCACGAACACCACACGGCCTCCGGCCACATGCCGGCGGGCAGCCATCCGATGCCGGACGGCAGCGTCATGGCGGGTCATGCCCACGCCCACGCTGCCCACGCCGCCCATGCACTGCATGCCGCACACGCGCCGGGCCAGGGCCAGGTTGAATACACCTGCCCGATGCACCCGCAGGTGCGGCAGATGGGGCCGGGCAACTGCCCCATCTGCGGCATGGCGCTGGAGCCGCTGCTGGCGACCGCCGAGACGGGCGAGAGCCCCGAACTGCGCGACATGACGCGCAGGTTCCGGGTGGGCTTGGTGCTGACTGCGCCGGTGTTCGGGCTCGAAATGGGCGGCCATGCCTTCGACCTCCACCATCTCCTCGCCCCGCAGGCCTCGAACTGGGTGCAGTTGCTGCTGGGCACACCCGTCGTGCTCTGGGCCGGCTGGCCTTTCTTCACGCGTGCGGCGGCGTCGGTGCGCAACCGCAGCCTCAATATGTTCAGCCTCATCGCGCTGGGCACGGGCGCGGCCTGGCTGTACAGCATCGTTGCGACGCTGGCGCCTGGCCTGTTCCCGGTCGCGTTGCGAGGGCAGGGAGGGGCGGTGGCGGTGTATTTCGAGGCCGCGGCCGTCATCACGGTATTGGTGCTGCTGGGTCAGGTGCTCGAACTGCGGGCGCGGGAGAAGACCTCGGGCGCCATCAAGGCCCTGCTCGGGCTGGCGCCCAAGACGGCCGTGAGGCTGAGGCCCGATGGCAGGGACGAGATCCTGCCGGTGGAGGCCATCCAGGTCGGCGACCTGTTGCGCGTGCGCCCCGGCGAGAAGGTGCCGGTCGATGGCGAACTCACCGAGGGCCGGGGCAATGTCGACGAGTCGATGGTGACGGGCGAGCCCATGCCCGTCGCCAAGGCCTTGGGTTCCAGCGTCACGGCCGGCACGCTGAACCAGACCGGGGGCTTCGTGATGCGGGCCGAGAAGGTCGGCGCGGATACCCTGCTCGCGCAGATCGTCCACATGGTGGCCGCCGCGCAGCGCAGCCGCGCGCCCATCCAGCGCATGGCCGACCAGGTGGCCGGCTGGTTCGTGCCCGCGGTCATCCTCGTCGCGGTGCTGAGCTTCGCCGCCTGGCTGGCCTGGGGGCCGTCGCCGGCCTTCAGCTATGCGCTGGTCGCAGCGGTGTCCGTGCTGATCATTGCCTGCCCTTGCGCTCTTGGCCTGGCGACGCCAATGTCGATCATGGTTGCGACCGGCAAGGCGGCAACGCAGGGCATCTTGTTCCGTGACGCCTCGGCGATCGAGAACTTCCGCCGCGTCGACACCATGATCGTGGACAAGACCGGCACGCTGACCGAGGGGCGGCCCAAGGTGGTCCATGTGGAGCCGGCCGGCGGCTTCGCGGCCGGGCAGGTGCTGCAGAAGCTGGCCAGCGTCGAGCGCGCCAGCGAGCACCCGCTGGCCATGGCCATCGTGGCGGACGCCCAGGACCGCGGGTTGCCGCTGTCGCCGGTGGCGGACTTCGATTCGCCGCTCGGCAAGGGTGTCGTCGGCGTGGTCGACGGCCAGGCCGTCGTGTCGGGCAGCGCCAGGTTCCTGGCCGAGCAGGGCATAGAGACCGCCAGCCTTGCGCTGCCCGCGGAGCAGCAGCGGGCCAGGGCGGCCACGGTCATCTTCGTCGGCGTCGGCGGGCGCCTGGCCGGCTTCGTGGCCATCGCCGACCCCGTCAAGCCGACGACGCCACACGCCCTGCAGGCCCTGCGGGCGGCAGGCGTGCGCGTCGTGATGCTGACCGGAGACGGCCGGACCACGGCCGAGGCCGTGGGGCGCGAACTGGGCATTGCCGACGTCGTGGCGGAGGTCTTCCCCGAAGACAAGGCGGCCGTCGTGAAGCGGCTGCAAGCCGAAGGCCGCGTCGTGGCGATGGCCGGCGACGGCGTCAACGATGCGCCGGCCCTGGCCCAGGCCCATGTCGGCATCGCGATGGGCACCGGCACCGATGTGGCGATGGAGAGCGCCGGCATCACGCTGCTCAAGGGCGATCTGCTGGGCATCGTGCGGGCGCGCACGCTGTCGCGCGCGACGATGCGCAACATCCGCCAGAACCTCTTCCTCAGCTTTGCCTACAACGTCGCCGGCGTGCCGCTGGCGGCCGGACTGCTCTATCCCTTCTTCGGCGTGCTGCTGTCGCCCGTGGTGGCGGCGGCGGCGATGGCGCTGTCGTCGATCAGCGTCATCGGCAATGCGTTACGGCTGCGTGGCGCTCGCGTGGAATGAGCCCCTGATCCGCCTGGGCGCCGGATGCCGGCCATTCGGACGCGCCGGCCCTGCACGACGCGGCTCAAGCCAGCCCGCGCAGGCCCTGCCAGCCGACGTAGAGGCCGACGAGCACGATGAGGGCGCCCGAGAAATAGGGCGCCTTGCGCGCGAACTCGCCGAAGCCGCTCCAGCGCCTGGACACATGCTTGACGCTGAGCGCCGCCATCGCGCCCGACGCGACCATGGTCGCGGCCAGGCCGATGCTGAAGCACAGCACCAGGGCCGCGCCCAGCGTGAACTGCTTGAGCTGCAGGCACAGCAGCAGCACCGTGATCGAGGCCGGGCAGGGGATCAGGCCGCCGGTCAGGCCGAAGACGATGATCTGGCCCGTCGTCACCTGGCGGTTGGCGAAGCGGCGCTTGATGTCGTTGGCATGGGCGCGTTCGTGGGCGTCCTGGTATTCGAGGTCGCCGACCTCCAGGCCGTCATGGGTGTGGCCGTGGTCGTGCTCGCTGAAGCTCAGGTCGTAGTCGTGGCTGTGGCCTGCATGGCCCAGGCTCAGCCGCAGCTCGAATTCATGCGGCTCGGGAATCTCGTCGACCGACTCCAGGAAGCCCTCCCGGGCCGCGAAGCGGAAAGCCTGCGTGGTGCCGTCGGGCCGCGTGGTCGTGACCTCGACGTCGCCGGCCGCCCAGGCATGGCCTTTCTCGGTGCGCAGCCGGAAGCGCGGCGGCACGCCGGTCTCGAAGATCTCCAGCGCGACGACGCCATGCCCGGTGTCCACGCGCTGCGGGCCGTCATGCGCGTGGTCGTGATCGTGGCTCTGCTGGTCGTGCCAGGTCCGCCACAGCATCCAGGCCGCCACGCCGATGATCAGCAGGCCGGACGCAAGCTGGAAATAGGGCTCGCTGGCCTCGACGTTCCAGTTGCGCCCGAAGTAGAGCCCGGCCAGCGCCACCAGCCAGACCACCGCCGTGTGCGACAGCGTGGCCGACAGGCCCAGCAGCACCGCCTGGGTCAGCGTGCCGCGGATGGCGATGATGAAAGCGGCCATCATCGTCTTGGAATGCCCCGGCTCCAGGCCGTGCAGCGCGCCCAGCAGGATGGCGCTGGGGACGAAGAGCCAGGCATTGCCTTGCTGAAGAAGTGCTGCGAAATCGGTCATTGCATGGCGCCCGAGGGTAGGTTTTCAGGTACTCTACCCCAGTACCATGACCAAGGCTGAAACATGACCCATACCGTCCATGGCCAGAAGAGCCTGCTGGCCCGGGTGCGTCGCATCAAGGGCCAGGCCGATGCGTTGGAGCGGCTGATCGAGGCCGGCCAGGATCTGGACTGTGGCAAGGTGCTGCAGCAGATCGCCGCCATCCGCGGCGCCGTGGCGGGCCTGATGGCCGAGGTGCTGGAAGGCCATCTGCGCGAACATGTGGCGGCCGAGAACCTCACGACCGAGCAGCGGCATGAAGAGATCGAAGAAGTCGTTGCCGTGCTGCGCACCTATCTGAAGTAGGCCCGGCATGGTGGCGCGTCAACCCAAGGACTTCGTCGACGACCCCGACATCGGCCCCGTGCTGCCGCCCGACGAGCCATTGTGGAGCCATGGCTTCGACACGGCGCTGGGCCGCTGCGGCGTGGTCTGGAGCGGGCAGGGCATCGTCGCCTCGGTGCTGCCCGAGGCGACGCCGGCACGGCTGCGGCGCCGCCACCCGACGGCCTGGCCGGTGGCCGAGCTGCCGCCGGACATCGCCCGCGTCGTGGAGGGCATACGCGCGCTGCTGGCCGGCGAGGCGCACGACCTGAGCGGCGTCGTCCTCGACGAGCGCGGCATCCCGGAGTTCCGCCGCCAGGTGCATGCGCTGACGCGTGCGATCCCGCCCGGCCAGACCCGCACCTATGGCGAGATCGCCGCGGCCCTGGGCCAGCCCGGCGCCGCGCGCGCCGTGGGCCGGGCCGAGGGCGAGAACCCGTTTCCGCCCATCGTGCCCTGCCACCGCGTGATGGGCGCGGGCGGCGAGCCCACGGGCTTCTCGGCGCCCGGCGGCATCGAGACCAAGCGGCGCATGCTGCTGATCGAGGCGCGTGCCGCCGGCCAGCTCGCGGGCGACCAGCAGGCCTTGTTCTGACGCCCCGACAATCGGCGCATGTCCTTCGCATCCCTGGGCCTCGCGCCCGCCCTGCTGCGCGCCGTGCGCGAACAGGGCTATCACGCGCCCACCGCCGTGCAGTCGGCCGCGCTGCCGCCGGCCCTGGCCGGCCACGACCTGCTGGCCCTGGCCCAGACGGGCTCGGGCAAGACCGCGGCCTTCGCGCTGCCGCTGCTGCAGCGCCTGGTCGCGTCGCTGCCGCGGCCCGGGCCGCGGGCACTGGTGCTGGCGCCGACGCGCGAGCTGGCCGCGCAGACGGCCGAGCTGCTGCGCGAACTGGCGGCCCTGCTGATGCACCGGCCGAGGGTCGCGCTGGCCTTCGGCGGCGTGTCCATCAACCCGCAGCTGATGGCGCTGCGCGGCGGCTGCGACGTGATGGTGGCCACGCCGGGCCGGCTGCTGGACCTGCTGGATCACAACGGCCTGACGCTGGCCGGCGTCGAGACCCTGGTGCTGGACGAGGCCGACCGCCTGCTGGCCGCCGGCTTCGCCGACGAGCTGCAGCGCCTGCTCGGCCAGCTGCCCGCCCGCCGCCAGACCCTGCTGTTCTCGGCCACCTGCCCGCCGGCCGTGGAGGCGCTGGCCGCGCAGCTGCTGCGCGAGCCGGTGCGCATCCGCATCGAGGAGGCGCCGCCGCAGATCGCGCAGCGCGCCATCCAGCTCGACCGTGGCCAGCGCCTGCCGGCGTTGCGGCAGTTGCTGAAGAGCGAGGGCTGGGGGCGCACCCTGGTCTTCGTGGCCAGCCGCTACACGGCCGAGCTGGTGTCGGACAAGCTCTTCGCCCACGGCTTCAAGGCCGGCCTGCTGCACGGCGAGCTGAGTCAGGGCGCGCGCCGCGACGTGCTGGCGGCGCTGAAGGCGGGCACGGTCGAGGTGCTGGTGGCCACCGACGTGGCCGCGCGCGGCCTGCACGTCGACGCGCTGGACGCCGTCGTCAACTACGAGCTGCCCCGCTCCGCGGCCGACTACACCCACCGCATCGGCCGCACCGGCCGCGCGGGCGCCAACGGCACGGCCGTCAGCTTCATCTGCGCGGACAGCGCCGAGAACGCCGAGAGCCATTTCCGGCTGATCGAGAAGCGCCAGGGCCAGCGCGTGCCGCGCGAGCGCCTGGACGGCTTCGAGCCCCGCGCGGTGGCGACCGAGGCCCAGGCCACGGGCGGCATCAAGAGCACGACGCGCAAGAGCAGGAAGGACAAGCTGCGCGAGGCCGCGGCGAAGGCCGCGAATCACGGGCCTGCCAACGCAAATTCCTGCTGAATCAGACGCCTGGAGCCGCCGGAAAACGGGCCTCGCGGGCTGAAGGCCCACAGCAGAGGCTGCAGCGTGCCAGGGCTTGCCGACGCATGGTTGGCGGCCCCGACGCGAGAACCCGGCCCATGCTTTGCGGCTGCCGTTCATGGCGGCATTGGGGCGACCGCTCGCGGCCCCCCGCTTCCTGTGGATCCCGCGGCAGCACCGTTGCGACCCCCTCGGGGGAGGTGTATAAAACCCGGCAACACGACCCAGTCTCACGTACGTGAGTCACAGGAGGTTGCGGTGGAGCCTCGCGTTCATGGGCTGTTGCCAAACGTCGAAAGTACGCGCAACGCCGGCAAGGCTTTGCCGCTCGCGCTGGCCGTGCTCGGGCAGACGCCCATCCCGGCGCGTGACGTGACCGATGTGCATGCGGCCGAGGTGCGGCAATCGCCAGATGTTCCCGGTGGCGCAGAGCCCGTGTGGACCGGCATCTCATTCCCCCGCGGGAGCTTGAAACGTGGCGGGGCGCGAAAGCGTGCGGCAGGTCTCGCGTCCCGCGGCCCGCCTTGAAGGTGAGAAACGGGGCATCCCCGCCGTCCCGCAAAGGCCGGGCGTCCAAGAAGAAGGAGGCAGTCATGGAGCTTCAATTGCAATCCCGCCGCTGGGCGTGGCGTGCGTTCGACGGGTCGGCCGCTGCCGTGGCCGGCCTCGCCGCCGGTGCCGTGCTGATGGTGCTCGACCTGTGCTGGCCGCTGACCTTCGGTGACGGCAACCCGTGGGCCACATCGCACAAGGTCGCGGCGCTGGTGCTGGGCCAGCAGGTGCTGCAGTCATCGGCGTTCGACGTCGGCGTCGTCGCCACGGCACTGCTGATCCACTACACGCTGGGCGTCCTTTCGGGCCTCGTCATCGGCCTCGCGATCGCCGCGATGCGCTGGGAGGCCAGTCTCGCAATGACGCAGGTCGTCGGCTACGTGTTCGGCGTCGTCGTCTACTTCGTCAACTTCTACGTGCTGGCATCGCTGTTCCCATGGTTCGAGGAACTGCGCGGCGAGGCCACCTTCCTCGGGCAGCTCGCGTTCGGTGTCAGCGCCGCGCTGGTCTACCGCAAGCTGAACCGCGCGGCGGCGGCGACCTAGAGCGCCTGCCGCCCGGACCGACCCGCCCATCACGAGGAGCAGCCGCCCATGTGGATGGTCATCACCCTGCTCGCCATCGTCTTCGGCTCGCTGTTGTTCCACTTCCTCAGCCCGTGGTGGACCACGGCGCTGGCGTCGAACTGGAAGCAGATGGACGACACGCTGACGATCACCCTCGTCATCACCGGCATCTTCTTCGTCGTCATCAACCTGTTCGTCGTCTACTGCCTGCTGCGCTTTCGCCATCGCGCCGGCCGGCGCGCCGCCTACCAGCCCGAGAACAGGCGCCTCGAGCGCTGGCTGATAGCCGTCACGTCGCTCGGCATCGCCGCGCTGCTGGCGCCGGGATTGAAGGTCTACGCGAGCTATGTGGATCCGCCGCCCGGCGCGCTGGTGCTCGAGGTGGTCGGCCAGCAATGGCAGTGGCGCTACCGCTTCATCGGCGCCGCCGGGAAGCTCGGCGCCAGCGATGCCCGCTTCGTCAACGGCGCCAACCCGCTCGGGCTCGATCCCGATGACGCGGCGGCGCGCGCCAACATCATCATCACCGGCAACGAGGTCCATCTGCCGCTGAACCGGCCGGTCAAGGTGCTGGCGCGCTCGCACGATGTGCTGCACGACTTCTTCGTGCCGCCGATGCGCGCGCGCATGAACATCGTGCCCGGCCAGGTCAGCAGTTTCTGGTTCACGCCGACGGTCGCCGGGCGCTTCGAGGCGATGTGCGCCCAGCTCTGCGGCATCGGCCACCCGAACATGCGCGGCACCGTGGTGGTCGAGGACGAGGCGGCCTTCGAGGCCTGGCTGAGTGCGCAGCCGACCTTCGCCGCGACGCTGGCGCCGGCTGCGCCGGCCAATGTCGTCGCGGGCGACCTGGCGGCCCGCGGCAAGGCGCTGGCGCAGAGCAAGGGCTGCGTCGGCTGCCACTCGGTCGACGGCAGCACCATCGTCGGCCCGACCTGGAAGGGGCTGTTCGGCAAGACCGAGACCTTCATGGACGGCTCGACGGCGCTGATGGACGCGGCGGCGCTGAGGCAGAAGATCCGCGATCCGCAGTCGAGGACGGTCAAGGGCTTCCAGCCGCTGATGCCCAGGCTCGACGTCAAGGATGACGAGCTCGACGCGCTGGTGGCCTACATCCAGGCGACCCATTGACCGAGGAAATCCATGGCCCACCCAGCTGCCGACGACCACGACGACGCCCTGCACGAGCCGACGTCGTTCATCACCAAATACGTCTGGAGCCAGGACCACAAGGTCATCGCGGTCCAGTACGCGAGCACGGCCATCGTCGTGGGGCTGGTCGGCGTGATGCTGTCCAACCTGATGCGGCTGCAGATCGGCTTCCCCGGCCACTTCGCCTTCATCACGCCGGAGCGCTACTACCAGTTCGTCACGATGCACGGGATGATCATGGTGATCTACCTGCTGACGGCACTCTTCCTCGGCGGCTTCGGCAACTACCTGATCCCGCTGATGGTCGGCGCGCGGGACATGGTGTTCCCCTACATGAACATGCTGAGCTTCTGGGTCTATCTGCTGTCGGTCGTCGTGCTGATGGCGAGCTTCTTCGCGCCCGGCGGTCCCACCGGCGCGGGCTGGACGCTCTACCCGCCGCAGTCCATCCTGCCCGGCACGCCGGGGCACGACTGGGGCATCATCCTGATGCTCGTGTCGCTGCTGATCTTCATCGTCGCGACGACGATGGGCGGCCTCAACTACGTCACCACCGTGCTGCAGGCACGCTGCGAGGGCATGACGCTGCTGCGCATGCCGCTGTCGGTGTGGGGCATCTTCACGGCCACGGTGTTGGCGCTGCTGGCCTTCCCGGCGCTGTTCGTCAGCGGCGTCATGATGCTGCTGGACAAGACTTTGGGCACCAGCTTCTTCATGCCGGCCCTGGTATCCATGGGGCAGCTCACCGGCTACAAGGGCGGCAGCCCGCTGCTGTTCCAGCACCTGTTCTGGTTCTTCGGCCACCCCGAGGTCTACATCGTCGCGCTGCCGGCCTTCGGCATCGTGTCGGACCTCATCAGCGTGCATGCGCGCAAGGCCATCTTCGGCTACCGCATGATGGTCTGGGCCATCGTCGTCATCGGCGCCTTGAGCTTCGTCGTCTGGGCCCACCACATGTTCGTCAGCGGCATGAACCCGTGGTTCGGCTTCTTCTTCGCGACCAGCACGCTGATCATCGCGGTGCCCACCGCGATCAAGGTCTACAACTGGGTGCTGACGCTGTGGCGCGGCGACATACACCTGTCGGTGCCCATGCTGTTCACGCTGGCCTTCATGCTGACCTTCCTGTCCGGCGGGCTGACCGGCCTCTTCCTCGGCAACGTCAGCGTCGACATCCCGCTGTCGGGCACCTATTTCGTCGTGGCCCACTTCCACATGGTCATGGGCGTGGCGCCGCTGCTGGTGGTTTTCGGCGCCATCTACCACTGGTTCCCCAAGATCAGCGGCCGCATGCTGGACGACCGGCTCGGCCACCTGCACTTCTGGACCACCTTCATCGGCACCTACCTGATCTATTTCCCGATGCACTATCTCGGCGTGCTCGGCATGCCGCGGCGCTATTACAACTTCGACGGCTACCAGTTCATCCCGCCGTCGGCCCATCAGCTGAACGCCTTCATCACCGTCGTCGCGCTGGTCGTCGGTGCCGCGCAGCTGGTGTTCGTCTTCAACCTTGTGTGGAGCACCTTCCGCGGCCGCCGGGCCGACCCAAACCCGTGGTGCGCCGCGTCGCTGGAATGGTTCACGCCGCAGACGCCGCCGGCGCATGGCAACTGGGGGGCGCAGCTGCCGGCGGTGCATCGCTGGGCCTATGCCTACAGCGTGCCCGGTGCGGCCGAGGACTTCATTCCTCAGACCGCGCCGCTGGCGGCCGGGGGATTGGAGCCCGAGTCGCATGAGGGCCAAGGCGCCACCGTGTCGAAGGGGGCGCCCGCATGACCGCCGGCGTACTGAACTCGCCGTTGGCCTGGCCCTTGCGGCCGGGCGCTGCGCCAAGCGTCGGGCTGTGGGTCTTCATCGGCGTCGCGACGACGCTGTTCTCGCTGTTCGGCGCGGCCTATGTGATGCGGCTGAGCGCCAGCGATGCGGTCGCCATCGGCCTGCCCTGGCAGCTCTGGCTGAGCACCGCCTGGCTGCTGGCGGGCAGCGTGCTGCTGCAGCTTGCTGCATGGCGCGCGCGGCGCGGCGGGGCGGCGCAGGCGCCGCTGCTGGCCGGCGGTGCTTGCGCCCTGCTCTTCATGGCCTGCCAGGCCTGGGCCTGGCAGGCCCTGCTCGGCGCCAGGGTGTCGTTTACGGGCAACCCGGCGGGCAGCTTCTTCTACGTGCTGACGGCCCTGCATGGGCTGCATGTGGCCGGCGGGCTGCTGGCCTGGGCCTGGGTGCAGCGCGCGCCCGATCGCGCCGCCTGGCGCATTGCGCTGTGCGCACGCTACTGGCATTTCCTGCTGCTGGTCTGGATTGCGCTGTTCGTCGCCTTCAGCACCATCGATCCGGAGGTGGCCGCCCGGATCTGCGGCACCCGTTGACGAGGACCCAACGCCATGAGCGCCATCCCCTCCGCCGCCCCCTCGCAGGCCCCGCTCCCCGGCCTGCGCGGCCTGGTTGCCGACTGGTCTTCCGACCGCCAGGCCTTCCACGTCGCCTGGGGCAAGGTGATGATGTGGATCTTCCTGCTCAGCGACACCTTCATCTTCGGCAGCTTCCTGACCGGCTACATGACGGTGCGTGCGTCGACCACCGTGCCGTGGCCCAACCCGAGCGAGGTCTTCTCGCTGCGCATCGGCGGCGCCGAGCTGCCGCTGCTGCTGATCGCCATCATGACCTTCGTGCTGATCAGCAGCAGCGGCACGATGGCCATGGCCGTGAACTTCGCCTACCAGCGCAACCGCAGGAAGGCGGCGGCCCTGATGTTCGCGACCGCCGCGTTCGGCGTGATGTTCGTGTCCATGCAGGCCTTCGAGTGGACCAAGCTGATCGTCGACGAAGGCGTGCGGCCCTGGGGCAACCCCATGGGTGCGGCCCAGTTCGGCTCAAGCTTCTTCATGATCACCGGCTTCCATGGCCTGCACGTGTCGGCCGGCGTCATCTATCTCAGCGTCGTCGCGACACGGCTGCTGCGCGGCTTCTACGAGAAGCGCAGCAACTACCAGATCGTCGAGATCGCCGGTCTCTACTGGCACTTCGTCGACCTGGTCTGGGTCTTCATCTTCGCGGTCTTCTACCTCTGGTGAGGTGCAGCATGAACGCTCCCGGAACGCCCCAGCAACACCCGGTCGGCCTGTACCTGAAGGTCTGGCTGCTGCTCTTCGTGCTCAGCACGCTGTCCTATCTGGTCGACTACTTCCACGTCCAGGGTCTGCTGCGCTGGAGCCTGATCGTCATCCTGATGCTGCTCAAAGCCGGCCTCATCGTGGCCGTCTTCATGCACATGGCCTGGGAGCGGCTCGCGCTGATCTGCGCCATCCTGCTGCCGCCGCTGGCGCTGCTGGTGCTGGTCGGGCTGATGGCGTCCGAGGCCAACCACACGCTGGTCAGCCGGCTGTTGTTCTTCAAGTGATGCGGGGGCAGTGAGTCGACAATGGCCGCATCATGGGCATCGAGATCGAACGCAAATTCCTCGTCCGCGGCGACGGCTGGCGCCGGCAGGCCAGCGCGCAGACCCGCTTCAGCCAGGGCTATCTGAGCCGCGACCCGGCGCGCACGGTACGCGTGCGCATGGCCGGCGAGCAGGCCTTCCTGACCATCAAGGGCGCGACGACCGGCGCGACGCGGGCCGAGTTCGAATACCGCATCCCGGTCGCCGATGTCGAGCAATTGCTGACGATGTGCGACGGCCCCGTCGTCGAGAAGATCCGCCACCTGTGCCCGCATGAAGGCATGACCTGGGAGGTCGACGAGTTCCTGGACGCCAACGCCGGCCTCGTCGTCGCCGAGATCGAGCTGCAGTCCGAAGGCCAGGCCTTCGCAAGGCCGGCCTGGCTGGGCGCGGAGGTCACCGGCGATGCGCGCTACGTCAACGCCAATCTCGCCGTGAGGCCCTTCACGAACTGGTGACGGCGCCGGGGCTGGGGCGTCGCGATGCGTCCAGTCGCGCAGAGCCTGCGTAGAACCGGCAAGCCATGTCACACGCGGGCAATGCCTGCGGACGACGATGCATCCTGGCCGATCTCGTCGGCTGCCCAGCATTCTTCGCGTCAAGCCCGTGCCGCTCATCCTGTCATCGCTGCTGCATCGAACGCGCGCCGCCATCCTCGTGCTGCTGCTCGTCGTGCTGCCGCTGCAGAGCGTGGTGCAGTGGGTGGCCGGGGTTCAAGGGCATCGCCATCTGCACACCGGCGCGGCGCCGCAGGGCTCGGTGCTCGCCAGCCTCACCCAGCCGCTGCGCGCCGCGCTGGACCGCCTGCACGCGGCCCAGGATCCCCGGCTGCAGGGCCCCCGCCTCGGCTGGGTGGTCAGCAAAGGGCCGGCTGCCGGCATGCACGCCCACGGCGGCATCTTTCACGAGCATATGGCTGACACGCACGATGTGGTCGACGTCGGCGATCCGGCCGACGACTCTGCGCAGGGCGATGCGACGGCCTTCCTGGCCTGGCTGCCGAGCGGTGTCGCACCGCTGGCCCGCCAGGTCGGCGAACGCCCCGCCATGGTCGCCATCGACTGGCGCGATCGCGCCATCGCACCGCCGCTGACGCCGCCACGCGGCTGAAACGCGCCCCCGCCGTCCGCCCCTTCGACTTCCGCCCGTCCCGATGACAGGCGGTGCCTGCGCCTGCCCGCCGGCGCGATCACCGAGAACTGCCATGCCCGAAGCCCGTTCGCCGCTGCGCCGGCGCCCGCGAGACCCCGCCTCGTTCAACCGCAAGCTGCTGGCCGCCGCCTGCCTGTTCGCCGTGGCCAGCGCCCATGGCCATGCCGAGGGCGACGCGGTGGTCGCGGCGCTGGAGCGCGTGGAGGTCAGCGGCCGCCACTACGACAACGCCGTCGGCAGCACCGATGCCGCCTCGCAGGGGGCGATACGCGCCGAGCTGCTGAAAAGCCGCCCCGCGCTGCGGCCGGGCGAGGTGCTGGAGTTCGTGCCCGGCGTCATCGTCACCCAGCACTCGGGCGACGGCAAGGCCAACCAGTATTTCCTGCGCGGCTTCAACCTCGACCATGGCACCGACTTCGCGACCACCGTCAACGGCCTGCCGGTCAACATGCCCACCCACGGCCACGGCCAGGGCTATTCCGACCTGAACTTCCTGATCCCCGAACTGGTCGACCGCATCGAGTACCGCAAGGGCCCTTACTTCGCGAGGAACGGCGACTTCGCGGCCGCCGGCTCGGCCGACATCGCCTACCGGCAGACGCTGGACGAGGGCTTCGCCGCGCTGACGCTGGGCCGGCGCGGGTTCCAGCGCTTCGTCGGCGCCGGCTCCACGGCGCTGGGCGGCGGCCTGAACCTGCTCGGCGCCGTCGAGCTGCAGCGCAACGACGGGCCGTGGAAGCAGCCGGAGCGGCTGCGCAAGAGCAATGGCGTGCTGACGCTGTCGGGCGGCAACCGCACCGAGGGCTGGAGCGCCAGCCTGATGGGCTATGACGCGAGGTGGAATTCGACGGACCAGATCCCCGAACGCCTCATCGATGCCGGCCTGCTCGACGGCCGACCCTTTGGCCGCTTCGACGCGGTGGACCCGAGCGATGGCGGCCAGACGCGCCGCACCAGCCTGTCTGGCGAATGGCATCGGGCGGCCGACGGCCAGGCGACGCAGGTCGCGGCCTATGCCATCGGCTACCGGCTGCAGCTGTTCTCCAACTTCAGCTATGCGATGGAGCGGCCGGCGGCGGGCGACCAGTTCTCGCAGCAGGACCGCCGCAGCATCTACGGCGCCAGCCTGTCGCACGGCTTCGATCACGGCCTGGGCGCGCTGCAAGCCCGGACCGAGGTCGGGCTGCAGCTGCGCCACGACCGCATCCGCGTCGGCCTGTTTGACAGCGTGCAGCGCCGCATCACCGGCACGACGCGCGACGACGAGGTGGGCGAGACGCTCGCCGGCCTGTATGGCCAGACCGCGGTGGAGCTGACGCCCTGGCTGCGCGGCGTCGCCGGCCTGCGTGCCGACCAGGCCCGCTTCAAGGTCGACAGCCTGAGCAACGCGGCCAACTCCGGCCGCGCCTCGGCTCATCTGTTCTCGCCGAAGTTCTCGCTGATCGCCGGCCCCTGGGCCAGGACCGAATTCTTCTTCAACGCGGGGCGCGGCTTCCACAGCAACGACGCGCGCGGCACCACCGCCACCGTCGACCCCAGGACCGGCGCGGCCGTGGACAAGGTGCCCGGCCTGGTGGCCGCGCGCGGCATGGAGCTGGGCGCGCGGACCGAGTGGGTGCCGGGCCTGCAGAGCTCGCTGGCGCTGTGGAAGCTGGACTTCGACTCCGAGCTCGTCTACTCCGGCGACAGCGGCGCCACCGAACCCAACCGCCCCAGCACGCGCCGCGGCATCGAGTGGAACAACCGCTACGTGCCCATGCGCTGGCTGCTGGTCGATGCCGACCTTGCGTGGACGCATGCCCGCTTCGCGGACTTCGATGCGGCTGGCGACCGCATCCCCAACGCGGTCGACCGGGTCGGCTCCATCGCCGTGACCCTGCGCGAGCTCGGCCCCTGGTCGGCCAGCCTGCAATGGCGCTACCTCGGCACCGGCGCGCTGGTCGAGGACAACCGCGTGCGCTCCCGGCCTTCGCTGACGACCAATCTGCGCGTCGCCCGCAAGCTCCGGGCGCGCGGCGAGCTGACGCTGGATGTCTTCAACCTGTTCGACCGCAAGGTCAACGACATCGAGTATTTCTACGCGTCGCAACTGCCCGGCGAGGCGGCGCCGGTCGCGGACCGGCATGTCCACCCGGCCGAGCCGCGCACGCTGCGCGTGACGCTCAAGCTGGGTTTCTGATCACCAGGGCGGCGCGTCCGCGGCCAGGGCTTCGGCCGGCGGCAGCACCGCGGCTGCCGGCACCGCGGCGCCCGCGGCGAAGTCGTGCTCGCCGCCCAGGCCCTCGATCAGCGCCGGGATCAGGCCGCCCAGCTCGCCCGTGGCCAGGGCCAGGTCGGCGTCGAAGGCCTCGTCGCCGCTTGTTTCGGGCCTGCCCTCGAAGGCCAGGTCCAGGAAGCTGATCTTCTTGATCGCGAAGCCCTCGGTCAGCGTGAAGGCGACGCGCTCCTTCCAGCTCAGCGCCAGGCGCGTGGGCATCTTGCCGCTGGTCAGGTGGGCGCGCACCTCGTCGATGTCCAACGCGTGGCGGGCATAGCGCACGACGGGCTTCTGCTCGTCGCTGCCCTTGAGCTCGCATTCGCGCTCGATCTGGAAGCCTTCGGGCGTCACGCCGTCCATCAGCCAGGCGGCCATCACGGCGGCGGGGCTCTCGGCGGTCTGCACCAGCTGCAGGCTCAGGCCCGGGCTGGCCTGGATCAGCAGCGTGATGACCTCGTCCGCGCGGCTGCTGGAGCCGGCATCGACGAACAGCAGGCGCTGCTGCGGCGCGATCCAGACCTGGGTGGCCGAGGTCTTGGTGAAGGCGCGCGGCAGCAGCTCGTGCTGGGCCTGCTCCTTCAAGTCCTTCTTGGCCTTCTTGCCGGGCTTGCGGCCGGTGGTTTCCTCGATGTGCTCGGCCAGCTCGTCCACGCGCTCCTGCACGACGGAGGAAGGCAGCAGGCGCACTTCGCGCTTGAGCTTGACGAGCCAGTGGCCGTCGACGACCTCGACGAGGGGCGCATGCTCGATGCCGCGCGGCGGGGCCCAGCCCACGGCCAGCGGCTGTGTGGGCGCGCAGGGCAGGAAGGGTTCCTTGGCGAGCTGCTCGGCGAGTTGCTGGGCATCGGTGGCCCAGCCTTCGCCGATGCGGTAGGCGATCAGGTTCTTGAACACGGGAAACGGAGCTCCAGAGAAAGGCGAAGCCCGCCGGCGGCGGGCTTCTGGGGATGCGGCGATTGTCGCAGGCTCAGGCGGTCGCCGGCTCGGCCATCACCTGGCGCAGCAGCTTCTCGAAGACCTCGACCGACTGGCCGCCCTGGATCAGGTGGCGCTGGTTGACGACGATGGCGGGCACCGCGTGGATGCCCTGGGCCTGCACCTCGGCCTCGGCCGCGGCCACGTCGTCGGCGTAGCGGTCGCCGGCCAGCAGCTCGCGCGCCTCGGCCTCGGGCAGGCCGGCGGCGCTGGCCACGGCCAGCAGCACGGCCGGGTCGGACACATTGCGGCCCTCGGTGAAATAGGCCGTCAGCAGCGCGACCTTGAGGCGGCGCTGCACGGTGCCGCCCAAGGCCTCGCCGGCCCAGTGCAGCAGGCGGTGGGCGCTGCGGGTGTTGTAGATGCGGCTGCGCGCTTCCATGCGGAAGTCGAAGCCCAGGGCCGCGCCGCGCTCGCGGATGGCCTGGCGCGTGCCGGCCAGCGCTTCGGGGCCGGCGCCGTATTTCTCGGCCAGGTGCTCCTCGATGTCCTGGCCCTCGGGCCCCATGCCGGGGTTGAGTTCGAAGGGGTGGAAGTGCAGGTCCAGCGTCAGCCCGGGGATGCGGGCGGCGGCGGCCTCCAGCGAGTACAGGCCGATCGCGCACCAGGGGCAGACGACGTCGGAGATGAAATCTATGCGCATGACGGAGATTGTCCGCGGCAAAGGCATGTCCCCACGGCTTGCAAGTCCGGCGCGATCATGATCGGTTGACGTTTGCAGGGGCACCGTCCGCCGGGCCGCTCAGGCGTGCGCGCCGCTGCCGGAGTGCGTGGTAGAGGCTGGGGACGTCGCTCTGCCAGCGCTGCAGCACGATGGAAATGGCCAGGCCCTCCAGGTCCGCCGCGATCCCGAGGCCGATGGCCGCATCGACCGCGGCGCCATCGTGGCCGAAACCGAGGATGGACAGGAAGCCGATGAACAGGGCCAGGCCCCAGGCCTTCGAGGACCACATGTGGTACGAGGCCTCGCGCCGGAACTTCAGCAGGTCGAAGGCGTAGCGGGACAGTTCCAGCGCCAGCAGGACGGCCAGCCACGGCCAGCGGCTTTGCAGCGTGGCGGGATGGAGATGCCAGACGGCGAAGGTGGCGGCCACGTAGAACAGGCTGTCCGCGGCGCTGTCCAGGCGGCGCAGCGTCTGCGTGGCCACGCCCCAGCGTCGCGCGAGGATGCCGTCGAAGACGTCGGACAGGAATGCACCGGCCAGGCAGAGGGCGAAGGCGAGGCCCGAGGGGAAGCGCAGGGCCAGCAGCGCGACGACGGGCGCCAGCGCCGCCCGCAGCGCCGTCAGCAGCAGGGGGATGCGGGTCATGCGCGACCGCCGGCGCGTTGCCGCCGTCAACCGAGGCTGCGGTCGCTCGGCCGCGCCAGGTAGAACCATTCCGTCCCCGGCTGCGACTTCACGTTCGGGAACACGATGCGTCCCTCGCCCGGCGCCAGCACGGCCGCGCCGCTGGCGCGGGTGCCGATCTTCTGGCCCTTCTCGATGGCGTCGAAGCTGGCCCATTCGCGCTCGAAGCTGTCGCCCATGTCCTCGCGGTCGATGACGTCGTAGAGCTGCAGCAGCTCCGGCGCCTGCGCCGGGCGGTGGGGCTCGACGGCGCCCTCGTCCAGCATGCCGAGGAAGACCAGCGCGCGCAGGATGGCCAGGCGGGCCACCTCGGGGCCGTTCGGGTCCAGGTGCTGGCCGCATTCCAGCGTGATGGCCCAGCCGCCGGTGGAGCGCATGTATTCGGTCGTGCCGACGCCGTAGTGCGGGTCGGAGATCAGCGCGGCGCGGCGCGAGCCGTCGTGCTCGCGCTGCCGGCGGCGCTGCAGGCCGAGCGCATAGGTGGACAGCCAGCCCTCGACGATGCGGCCCACGCCCAGGCGCGCGGCCAGCGCGGACTCGGTGGCCTCCTGCGCGAAGGGCTCCAGCTCGCCGGCGTTGTTGCGCGGGCCGATCATCGCGAAGGCGGGGCCCTGGCCCTGGAAGCTGTGCAGGTCCAGCAGGCCGTCGTGCCGGGCGATCAGCGGGCACAGCACGCGCGCGATGCGGTCCTCGTAGTCGTGGGCGATGACGGGCGGGCGCAGGTTGCGGTTCAGGTTGCGGTCGCCCTCGCGGCGGTTGAGCTGGTTCGCGAGCGGGTTGACGATGGGCACGAGGGTCAGCGTGCCGCGCAGCAGCGTCAGCTCGCCGGCATCGAGCTGGCGAATGATCTCGGCCATGGCCTGGGTGCCGTGGATCTCGTTGCCATGGACCGCGCCGGTCACGAGCAGGCGGGGGCCGGGCTGCAGGCCGGCGAACTGGTGGACGCGGAGGTGGGTCGTGGGAGTCATGGCTTGAAACGGGGCGGAAGTCGGGGCCGGCGCAGGCGCGGCAGGACGAGATGCTAACGAGGCGCGGGCTTGGCCGGCCATGTCGCCAGCAGCACGCCCAATAGCGCCAGGCCATAGGCCAGGGCCTGGGCGGTGGACAGGCTCTCGCCGAGCAGCAGGCCGACCAGCGCCGTGCTGATGGGCAGGAAGACCATGAACACGCCCGCCTTGGCGGCCGGCAGGCGGCGCAGGCCGGCCATCCACAGCCAGACGGTGACGACGCTGGCGGTCGCCGCGTAATAGGCCAGCAGGCCCCAGTCCAGCGCGCGTGGCGCGGCGAAGTCGAAGCTCAAGGCCTGCCAGACGGCCAGCGGCGCGACGAGCACCAGGCCCCAGAGGTTGATCAGCGCGCTGATGCGCCTGGGCCCCAGGCCGGCGGTCAGCTTCTTGCCGATGACGACATAGCAGGCCTCGCAGAACACCGCGGCGAGCAGCAGCAACGCGCCGGCGGGCGTCGTCGCGGCGCCGCCCTGCCGGCCGCTGGCGACCAGCGCAATGCCGCCCACCGCGCAGGCGATGCCGGCCAGCACGCGGCGGCTGAGCTGCTCGCGCAGCAAGACCCGGCTCAGCAGCGCCACCGCCGCCGGGATGCCGGCCATGATGACGCCGGCCACGACGGCCGAGCTCTGCCGCAGGCCGAACAGCATGCAGATGGAGAACAGGAAGTTGCCGAGGAAGGATTCGAGGAAGAGCAGCCAGCGCGAGTGCGCGTCCAGCGGCGCCTCGGCGGCCGGCTTCTTCAGCCAGGGCAGCATCAGCAGCGCCGCGATGCCGAAGCGCAGGCCGGCGAGCAGGAAGACCGGAAAGGCCGCGACCAGCAGCTTCGACAGGCCGACATAGCTGCCGACCAGGCTGGTGCTGGCGGCCAGCAGCGCATAGGCGCGCCAGGGAACGGGATGCATGGGGACCGGTCAGCCCCTCAGGCCGCCCGGCGCAAGGCGCCGCGCAGCGTGTCGATGATGCGTTCGATGTGGCTGCTCTCGATGATCAGCGGCGGCGACAGCGCGATGGTGTCGCCGGTCGTGCGGATCAGCAGGCCCTTGTCCCAGCAGTCCAGGAAGACATTGAAGGCGCGCTTGGCCGGCTCGCCGGGCAGGGGCTTGAGCTCGACGCCGCCGACCAGGCCGATGCTGCGCACGTCGATGACATTGGGCTCGTCGCGCAGCGAGTGCAGCGCCTTCGCGAACTCGTCCTGCATGCGCGCGGCGCGCGTCAGCAGGTCGTCGTCGGCATAGGTGTCCAGCGTGGCCAGGCCGGCGGCGCAGGCCAGCGGGTGGGCCGAGTAGGTGTAGCCGTGGAAGAACTCGATCAGGTGCTCGGGCCCGGTCATGAAGGCGTCGTGGATCTTCTGCTGGGCGAAGACGGCGCCCATCGGCACGCAGCCGTTCGTCAGGCCCTTGGCCACCGTCATCAGGTCGGGCGTGACGCCGAAGGTCTGGGCGCCGAAGGGCTTGCCGGTGCGGCCGAAGCCGGTGATGACCTCGTCGAAGATCAAGAGGATGCCGTGCCTGTCGCAGATCTCGCGCAGGCGCTGCAGATAGCCTTGGGGCGGGATCAGCACGCCGGTGGAGCCGGCCACCGGCTCGACGATGACGGCGGCGATGGTCGACGCGTCGTGCAGCGCGACCAGGCGCTCCAGGTCGTCGGCGAACTCGGCGCCGTGCCGGGGGATGCCGACCGAGAAGGCATTGCGCGCCGGGTCGTGCGTGTGGCGGATGTGGTCGACGCCGGCCAGCAGGCTGCCGAACATCTTGCGGTTGGCCACCATGCCGCCCACCGAGATGCCGCCGAAGTTGACGCCGTGGTAGCCGCGCTCGCGGCCGATGAGGCGGGTGCGCGCGCCTTCGCCGCGCACGCGGTGGTAGGCGATGGCCATCTTCAGCGCGGTCTCGACGGACTCGGAGCCGGAGTTCGTGAAGAACACGCGGTTCATGCCCGCCGGCGCGATGGCGGCCAGGCGCTCGGCCAGCTCGAAGGCCTTGGGATGGCCCATCTGGAAGGGCGGCGCGAAGTCCAGCTCGGCCGCCTGCTGCTGGATGGCCTGGACGATGCGGGGCCGGTTGTGGCCGGCGTTGACGCACCACAGGCCGGCGATGCCGTCGAGCACCTCGCGGCCCTTGTCGTCGCGGAAGAACATGCCATCGGCCTTCGTCAGCAGCCGCGGCGACTGCTTGAACTGCCGGTTGGCAGTGAAGGGCATCCAGTAGGCGTCAAGCTTGGAAACGTCTGCGCTCATGCGGGGCTCCTCGGCAAGGGACGGCAAAGTCTAGAGTCAATTTGACGGGATGGTCAGAATTTGCCGGCATCTCAGGGTTCCCACCAGAGCCGGACACCGGACCCGCCGCCTCAGCAGGCCCGCTGCAAGGCGGCCAGTTCGGCCTCGTCGAAACCGGCGGCGCGGCGGGCTTCGAGGTTGAAGGGGGCGCGCAGCTTGGGCGCCTGGTAGCGGGCGGCCAGCTCGGCATAGGTGGCGACGGGGTCCAGGCCGCGCTGCCCGCAGACGAAGCGGTACCAGCGGTTGCCGGCCGCCACATGGCCGATCTCGTCGCGCAGGATGAGGTCCAGGATCTCGCCGGCGCGCAGGTCGCCGGCGCCGACCAGCTTGCGCTTGACGGCCGGCGAGGCGTCCAGGCCGCGGGCCTCCAGCGTGCGCGGCACCAGGGCGATGCGGGCCAGCAGGTCGTGGCGCGTGCGCTCGGCCATGTCCCACAGCGCGTTGTGGGCGTCGAAGTCGCCGTAGTCGAAGCCCAGGGTCAGCAGATGCTCGCGCAGCAGCGTGAAGTGCAGGGCCTCCTCGGCGGCGATGCGCAGCCAGTCGCGGTAGAAGGCGGCCGGCATGCCGGCGAAGCGCCAGGCGACGTCCAGGGCCAGGTTGATCGCATTGAACTCGATGTGCGCGATGGCGTGCAGCAGCGCGGCGCGGCCTTCGTCTGTGAAGGGCGAGCGCTGTGGTACTGCGCTTGGGTCCACCAGCCGCGGCAGGGGTGGGCGGCCGGGCAGGGCGGGCAAATCGGGCTGGGCTGCGAGCCGGGCATCGGCATGGGTCGCGAGCGTCTCGCGCGCCGCCCACAGGGCTGCCACGGCGGCCAGCTTGTCGCTCGTGCCGGGCAGGGCTAAGGCCTGCAGGCAGCCATGTCTGAGTTCCATTTCTAAAATTTTGACGGACTTGATCACAACCGGCCTGCCATGCCAGTGCACCCTAACGGAACCGGCACTTCCTAGCTCGAAAAGCCACGCCAAACCCATCGCGATATACGCGCAACGAACCAGCCGGCGATGAACATGGCGAGAACTCCAATCGTTGGAGGGACGAACACGGGCACTAGCCATGACCAGTCCGGGAGGGCAGGTTTGTGATGAACGATCACTCTGCACTTTTGTTCGATTACGTAGTCAGCGGCGAACGCGGCGTAGGGATTTGAGTCGCTGCTGGGCAAAGCTGGACTCTTGGCGCTTCGAGCCCGCTCTTGCTGCTCGCACTGCGCTTCCGCGAGAGTTGGCGGGCGGGTTGTCGCCGCCAGACTATCGAGGCCGTCTTGTTCTGCCTTTAGGGCCGCATAGTTAGCGTGGTATCGCCGCGCGTATACGATCTTTTCGGGGACACCATCAATCGCGGCGAGACCCACTATCCAGGTCACCGCCCCAACGAGCCAGAGGCGCAACAGCCCTCGCTTCACATTGAGCTTCCGCTGCTCTGCATCCACGACAAAGTCGCCCTGGTGGTCAGCCGACCTTTCTGGCGAAGACGCTGGTTTAGGTTTTGTTGACCCAGAGACTTGACCCAACCGCGACCAAACGAGAAGGACGAGGGAGGCGACAAAAATTGGGACAAAGAATACCGACACGACTCCCGAGACGGAGTTAGTCGTGGGCACGCCGAATAGCATCACAACGATGGTGCGCACCACGACGTAGGAGCCCCACGGGCGCCACGCTGCGCGCAGCGGTTCAAGGTTGAGCTGCTTGGCGAGCGCGAGATATGTGATCGGAAAGAAGATCGCAGACTCAGCAAGCGCACTTCCAAACGCCATTGCCAGGAAATCCATCGCAGCTCCCTCTATGCCAGTTTGCTCACGTTAATCCCGGTGACCCTTTTGGGCACTTCGCATAACCCCCGTTTTCTCCGGCTGATCCGACGTGAGACCGCCCGCAGTGGCCGGTTCAGGGGTTTCGGCAGCACCACAAGCGCGCCGGGGCGGTCTTCGTCGGTGGCCAGAGCCCTGCACAACCCCGTTTTCGGGCTCCGCGGACGCACCTCGCCCCTCAGCGCGCCCAGGGCAGTGGGTCGTTGCCCACCAGCCAGACCAGTCGCTTGACGTTGTAGGCCGAGCACTTGAGCAGGATCGCCAGTTCGTTCCTGGCCAGCGTCAGTGCCCGCACGCACTTGCCACCCAGTTGTTCCAGCCCCGCGAACACATGCTCGCCCCGCGCGCGTTTGCCGGTGTTGCTCGCGTCCAGCACGTCCGCCAAGGTCTGGCCGTCGTCCACGTTGGCTGGCGTCACCTTGAGCTTGCGGATCAGCTTGTAGCGCGCGTCGCTGTTGGCATGGACCTTGTAGCCGTAGTAGCTCTTGCCGTGCTTCTTGGTCCAGCGCGCATCGCGGTCGGTGTGGCGCACCCGCTTGGATGACCAGCCTTCGGGAGGCTTCCCCTCGTTGAGGGCTTCCCGCTCTTCGCTCTTGGCCTGGGTGACCGGCGCCTGCACGATGCTGGCGTCCACGATCTGCCCGCCACGCGGGATGTAGCCGTGGGCCTGGAGCTGTTGGCTCACCGCATCGAAGATGGCCCGCCCGCCCAGCCCGCCTTGGGCCAGGTGCTGCTTGAAGTGCCACAGCGTGCGCGCATCCGGGATGTGCAGCATCCCATCGAGCCGGCAGAAGTGCTGGAAGCTCATGCGGTCCAGCACCTGGTACTCGCAGTATTCGTCCGAGAGGTTGTACAGCGACTGGATGAACAGCAGCCGCACCATGATCTCGGTGGGGTACGGCGGGCGACCGCCCTTGCTGCGATCGGGCCGCGGGCAGGCGCTGTCCACCTGGGCCGCAATGGCCGCGAAGTCGATCAACTCGTCCATCGCCGCCAGGTTGGCGATGAAGCCGCCCATCTTGTCCTGGCGCTGCTCCTGCACGAACAGGTCCGTCGAGGGCTGGCGGCGCCAGAACGTCGAGGGCTTGATGCGCGGCGTGTTCATGGCCCACATCGTGCCCGATCAGCCTGTCAGGCGTGAGGGAGGTTTCGAGAAGTGCCCTTTTGTCAATCATTAAACTGGTCTTGATGGCGTTGAACTCGATGTGGGCGATGGCATGCACCAGGGCCGCGATGCCGGCCGGCGTGCGCATCGACGGCGGCTTGAGCTGGAGGTGCCCGACCAGCAGCGGCCGCTCGGGCCGGCCCGGAATGCCGGCGGGCTCGGCCAGGATGGCATCGGGATCGAGAGGCGCCGCCTCGTCCAGCGCCCGGGCGGCCGCCGCCTTGGCCAGCGGGTCGGTCAGGGCGAGGATCTGCAGGGCGCGGGCACGGGCTTCCATGCCCGGGATTATCCCGGCGGCTAAGCCCGCAGCCGGGCCGCCACCAGCGGGTGCCAGAGCCTCTCGTCCCGCAGCGGCGTGTCGGGCGGCAGGTCGGGGTTGCGCAGCTTGAGCCAGCGCCTGTCGTTGAGGCCCGCGCGCTGCAGCTGCGGGCCGACCCACTGCTCGAACAGCGCGGCGAAGCCGCCGTCGGCCAGGGCCAGTTCCCAGCCGCGGCGCAGGCGCGCGGCCAGTTCGGGCCGGCGCGGGCTGGCGAAGAAGTACAGCGGCGCCGGGTAGGCGATCAGCCAGCCGTCCAGCACGCACAGGGCGGGCAGGGCGTCGACCAGGGGATAGACCTCGATGGCGCCGAGGGCGAACAGGTCGATGCGTTCGCGCTCCAGCAGGGCGGGGAAGCTGTCGCGCCTGGCGATGGCCTGCACCGGCCAGCCGTTGGCCTTCAGGATCTGGGTGTCGGGCCAGCTCTCGACCTGGGCCAGGCGCAGCCGGCGCGCCTGCTGCAGGCCGGTGACGGCCTGCAGCTCGGCGCGGCGGCGCTTCAGTGCGATGGGCAGGCGGATGCCCAGCAGGCCGCGGTAGAGGCAGACGCGCACGGCCAGGGTCTGGGCCTCGTGCTCGGTGGTCGTGACCGAGGAGGCGATGTCGAGTTCGCCGCTGCCTAGCTGCAGGAAGGCGCGGCTTTGCGTCATCGCCGGCGCGGCCTCGAGGCGGCAGGGGCCGTGGCTGGCCTGGGTGCGGTCCAGCAGCAGGCGCAGCACGGCCAGCTCGTAGTTGGGCACGCCTTCGGGCAGCTGCACCAGGGAATGGCGGATCAGCGGCGCGGCCGGCGGCGCCCCCGCCGCCAGGGCGGGCAGCAGGCCGAGGGCGGACAGGCAGTGCCTGCGATGGCGGCTCACGGGCATAGGCGGGCCAGCCTAGCAGGAGTGCCCCTCCTAAAATCCGGGCTTTGCGTGCCTTGCCGGCCGCAGCGTGCGGGAGTACATGCAATGGCCATCTATCAGCTGGGCGACTGGCAGCCCGAGGTCGACGACAGCGCCTGGGTGGCGGGCAGCGCCGAGGTCATCGGCCGCGTGACGCTGGAGGCCGACACCAGCGTCTGGTTCCAGGCCGTGCTGCGCGGCGACAGCTCGACGCTGCACATCGGCCGCGGCAGCAACATCCAGGACGGCTCGGTGCTGCATGCCGACCATGGCTTCCCCCTCGTGCTGGGCGAGGGCGTGACGGTGGGCCACCAGGTCATGCTGCATGGCTGCACGGTGGGCGACAACTCCTTGATCGGCATTGGCGCGGTGGTCTTGAATGGCGCCCGCATCGGCCGCAACTGCGTGGTCGGCGCCGGGGCCCTGGTCACCGAAGGCAAGGAGTTCCCGGACGGCTCGCTGATCATCGGCAGCCCGGCCAAGGTGGCGCGCCCGCTGGAGCCCGCCCAGATCGAAGGCCTGCGCGCCAGCGCGGCCCATTACGTGGAGAACGCCCGCCGCTACCGTGCGGGCCTGAAGAAGACCGATGAGTGAACTGCACAAATTTCTGTTCGAAGGCCTGCCCGTGCGCGGCATGCTGGTGCGCCTGACGGAGTCCTGGCGCGAGCTGCTGAGCCGCCGCGAGGCCGGCCATGAATACCCGCCCGAGCTGCGCGACCTGCTCGGCCAGATGAGCGCCGCGGCCGTGCTGATGCAGGCCAACATCAAGTTCAACGGCGCGCTGGTGCTGCAGGTCTTCGGCGACGGCCCGGTCAAGCTCGCCGTGGCCGAGGCCCAGCACGACCTGAGCTTCCGGACCACGGCCAAATGCGTCGGCGAGATCCCGGCCGGCGCGACGCTGGAGGGCATGCTGAACGTGCACGGCAAGGGCCGCTGCGCGATCACGCTGGACCCGCGCGACAAGCTGCCCGGCCAGCAACCCTACCAGGGCGTCGTGCCGCTGCACGGCGACCAGCGTGAGCCGCTGCAGAAGATGAGCGAGGTGCTGGAGCACTACATGCTGCAGTCCGAGCAGCTCGACACCCGGCTGGTGCTGGCCGCCAGCGGCGACATCGCCGCTGGCCTGCTGATACAGCGCCTGCCGGTCGAGGGCGAGGGCAACCTCGAAGGCAAAAGGAATGAAGACGACATCGGGCTGTCCGACGCCTTCAACCGCATCGCCATGCTCGCGTCCACGCTGACCTCCGAGGAACTGCTGACGCTGGACGCCGACACCGTCCTGCGCCGCCTGTTCTGGGAGGAGACGGTGACGCGCTTCGAGCCCCTGCGGACGCGCTTCGCCTGCACCTGCTCGCGCGAGCGCGTCGCGCAGATGCTGCGCGGCCTGGGCCGTGAGGAGGCCGACGGCGTGCTGGCCGAGCGCGGCGAGATCGAGATCGGCTGCGACTTCTGCGGCCGGCACTACCGCTTCGACGCGGTCGACGTCGGCGCGCTGTTCACCGCCGGCAACGACCAGCCGCAAGGCGCCAGCGCGACGCTGCAGTAGCCGCGCGGCAACGGGGCATCCCGACTTCTGAGGATGTCCGCCGGTCTGGTGATTGACGGCCACGAGCCGAGCTGAGAGCTTTGCTGCCTGGCCTGTTTTCGCAAGGGCCGGGAGGCGGCAGCGATGGCGGATTCCAAGGGCGGCGTGCTCGGCAGCTTTCCGTGGGCGAGCCTGGCGGTGCTGATGGCCTTCGTGGCCAGCACCCAGCTCGTGCCGCATGCCTTCGACGCGCTGCGCCCGGCCGAGAAGGCGCGGGCCCAGGCGCCGCTGGACCCCGACCTCGAGATCAACGCCCGGCTCTGGGAAGACCCCTTTGCGGCGCTGCGCCGCTACCAGCTGGAGCGATCCGAGCGCTGCGAGCGTCAGCGCAAGGCCGCACAGCCGGTGGACGGCGACTGCGGCCAGCAGATGCCCCGGCTGCGCGACCCGCGCAACCTGCTGGCGCGGCTGGACGCCGACCAGAACAAGCGCTTCGACGACACCCTCGTCATCCTGGGCCTGATGCCGGGCGCGGATTTCGTCGGCGCCGAGGAGGCGCGCCGGCGCATCCGCTATGCGACGCTGGCCGGCCTGCTGGCCCAGGACTATGTGCCCGACAACGCCGAGCGGCTGAGCCTGCTGGAGTTCCGGCTGCTGGACGCCAAGGCCGATACCGGCAGCCCGGGCTATATGGTGCCCTACGAGCTGCTGTCGCTGCGCCGCCCGGGCAGCGAGCAGTCGCCGTCGCGCTATGCCCAGGTGGCGCTGCTGTGGGTGGACGAGACGGCGCTGCCGCTGCGCAAGCTGGACGCCGTGGCGCGGCTGGCCGAGCAGCTGATGGGCCGCGAGGCGCGCGACCGCGCGCATCTGCGCTTCAAGCTCGATGCCCAGGACGCACTGCCGCGGCTGGCCGTCATCGGGCCCTCGTCCACCGATGCGTTGCGCACCGCGCTGCGCGACCTGCGCTGCGCCGCCGAACTGAACAACACCGCCGGCATCGGCAGCAGCCCGCTGGCCGAGAGCGACGCGGCGCGCTGCCTGCGCCGCGGCGAGGACGTCCGAGCCGGCCTGCCGGCCGACGTGCTGGCCGGCTACCAGCTGCTGGCCCGCGCCGAGTTCTACAACCCCTCGTCCACCGCGCCCGAGCGCATGCTGCCCGAGCTGCAGGGCTACACCCGCGCCGTGACCGGCCTGGACGACGGCATCGACGCCTTCCTGACCCAGCACTTCAGCCGCCTCACCGGCACGCAGGGCAGGCCGCCGCCGGTGCATATGGTGCGCACCGTGGGCAGCGATGCCGACCTGATCGCCAAGCTGGTGGCGGAGCTGAAGCTGCGCCTGCCGCAGCGGCACCGCCGCGTCGTCATCGTGGCCGAGCGCGATTCCATCTACGCGCAGGCGCTGGTGGAGCAGTTCCGCGACCAGTTGCCCGCCGGGCTGAAGGAGAGCCTGCGCGTCATCTACTTTTTCCGCGGCATCGACGGCGTGACGACGACCGAGGCCAGCGCCGCCGCCGCGCTGGCCACGGCCGCGGCCAAGGTACCGCCGCTGGAATGGCCCGAGAGCCGCGACCAGCTGGACTATCTGCGCCGGCTGGGCGCCGAGCTCAAGCGCAGCGAAAGCAGCAGCGGCAGCCTGCCCATCGGCGCCGTCGGCATCTTCGCCAACGACGTGCACGACAAGCTGCTGGTGCTGCAGGCCCTGCACGAGGACTTCTCCGACCGCGTGTTCTTCACGACCGACATGGACGCGCGCTATCTGCACCCGCGCACCCAGGCCTTCACGCGCAACCTCGTCGTCGCCAGCAGCCTGCCGCTGGCCTTCTACCCGGTGCCGCCCGAGAAGGCCGGCAGCGCCGTGGACCTGCAGGCCGGCACGCCGCCGCTGCGCGACATCTACCAGACCAGCACCTATGCCGCCGCCCGCCGCGCCGGCTGCCGCAGCGAGGCCTGCAAGCAGCGCGAGGGCCGGGCGCTGGACGCGGTGCTGAAGAACACCTCGGTCTACGAGATCGGGCGCTCCGGCACGGTGGCGCTGTCGGGCTACACGCTGGACGAGCGCCCGCCGCAGAGCGCGGCGGGGCGCATCTTCGTCGCGCTGCTGATGGCGGCGGTGTTCGGCTGCCTGCTGTTCGGCTGGCCGTCCACGCCCGCGATGCGCCAGGCCCGGCGTGTGCTGCTGCCGCGTAGCCCCGGCGAGGCGGCCCTGCGCATGGAGCCGACGGCCATCGTGCTCGTGAGCATGCATGCGCTGCTGCTGTCCTACGGCGTGGTCAGCCTCGTCGAGTTCGTGCTGCCGGGCCGCATGCAGTTCAACCGCACGCCGATGCTGGCCGCGCTGGCTGTCGGCGCGGCGCTGCTCGTCGGGCTGGCGGGCCTCAAGACCGGGCAGGCCCGCCGGCCGACGCTGCTGCTCGCCACGGGGCTGGCGCTGCTGGGCGCCGCGTGGCTGGCCCTGGCCTGGCCGGAAGGCGGCTGGCGGCCGGGCGGCGTCTGCCGGACCTGCGAGCCCACGGTCTGGCTGGAGGGCGTGAGTTCCTGGCCCTCGCATCTGCTGCATCTGCTGGCCCTGTTCACGCTGCTGTGGACTCTGGACTGGGCCTGGGCCGACACCCAGGAGCAGCTGTGCCGCGATTCCGACTGGCTGTGCCTGCCACGGCCGCCCGAGCACCCCAGCGTGGTGGCGGTGCTGCGCGGCTGGTTCTCGCAGGTCAGCGTGCTGTTCTGGAAGCCGGGCGTGGGCTACAGCTGCGATTTCAGGCAGCTGTGGATCGAATACGGCGAGCGCGGCGAGGCCACGCCGCGCGCGGCGCGCACGCTGTTCTGGTATGCGCTGACGCTGGGCGTCGTGACACTGCTCTTCCTCGGCCTGAACGACGGCCAGATCCCCGAGGTGCCGGCGCGCGGCAGCGAGCACCGCGGCCTCGTGCGCGTGACCCTCTACGCGGCCCTGCTGCTGCTGCCGCTGCTGGTCGTGGCCGTCGCCGACGCGACCGTGCTGCTGACCCGATTCGTGCGTCACATGAACGTCGGGCGCAGCTTCTACCCCGACCCGACCATCGAAGGCTTCGCCCAGGCGCTCGGCAGCGAGCACAAGGGGCTGTGGGCGCAGCGCTTCTGCGCCCGCCCCGAGGAGCGCGTTGCGGACGGCGGCGGCTTCACGAGGCACACGCTGCTGGACGACTGGATCGACGTGCAGGTCGTGGCGCGCCGCAGCGCGCCGGTCGCACGCCTCGTCATCGGGCCCTTCGTCGTGCTGGCCCTGCTCGTCGTCGCGCGCAGCCGGCTGTTCGACAACTGGTCGCTGACGCCGGCCATCGCCGCCGGCGTGAGCTTCTACGTCGCGGCGCTGGTCGGCCTGACCTTGCTGCTGAAGCAGGCGGCCGAGAACGCACGCCGACGCGCGCTGGAGTCCATGCAGGCCGACCTGCGCTGGCTGGCCGGCAGCGCGGCGCCGCTGTCGGGCCTGCAGGAGCCCTTCAAGCGGCTGATCGCCCAGGTCGAGAACGAGCAGCGCGGCGCCTTCGCGCCCTTCTTCGAGCAGCCGCTGCTGAAGGCCGTGCTGGTGCCGCTGGGCGGCGCCGGCGGCACGCAGCTGTTCGACTATCTGCTGCTGGGGCGCTGAAGCGCGGCGATGGCCGCGGTGCGGCGCTCGGCGTCATTGCCGGTGATGTCGATCCAGCCCAGGCCATGGGCCTGCATGACGCCGCGCAGCCGCGCGTCGAAGGCGGCGCGCACGGCCGGGCCGTCGCGCATGAAGCCGTCGGCCTGCCAGGGCAGGTCCGGCCCGCACAGCAGCGTCAGGTCGCAGCGGCGCTGGAAGGCGAGGGCGGCGGCGGTCAGCGAGTCGTCGCCAAAATAGTGCTCGCTGCACAGGGCCGTGATCAGCGGCGTGGTGTCGCAGACCACCAGCTCGTGCCGGAGCGCCGCGGCCTCGATGCGCGCGGCCTGCTCGGCGGCGATGTGGGCCTGCTCCTGCCGCTGCGGCGTGCGGCCATGCGCGGCGCACCATTCGCGCAGGTATTCGGTGACGAGGCCGGCGCCGAGGTCGCGGGCCAGCGCCTTGGCCAGCGTGGACTTGCCGGTGCATTCCGCACCGAGCAAGGTGACGAGTCGGCTCAAACCTGTCTCCAAGCCCGCCAGCCGACGACGCTCAGCGGGATGAAGCCGCCATAGAGGATGACGGTCAGCCAATAGCCCTTGATGCCGAACAGCACGACGCTGACCGCGTTGACGACGATCCAGGTCGGCCAGTTCTCCTCGTACTTGCGCGCCAGCAGCCACTGGCCGAGCAGGCTGGCGACGGTGGGGAAGGCGTCCCAGTAGGGCAGGGGGCTGTCGGTGAACCTGGCGAGGAAGAGGCCCAGCAGCGGCCAGGCGGCCAGCGTCAGCAGCGCGGGCTTCACGAGGCCGCGCAGGCCCAGGCGCCGCACGGTGAGCGCGTCGCCCTCGCGGGTGCGGCCGAAGCGCCATTGCCACCAGCCCCACAGCGCCAGCGCGGCAAACAGCAGCTGCAGCGAGGCCTCGCCGTAGAGCTGGCCGTCCCAGAAGAGGGCGAAGTACATCAGCGAGCTGACCAGGGCCAGCGGCCAGGCCAGCAGATGGACGCGCATATTGCAGACCACCATCCAGACGGCCAGCACGAAGGCGACCAGCTCCAGCCAGGAGATGGGGCTGCCGAAAGCGGTGAAGGCCGGCGCCAGCAGCGCCGCCCAGGCTGCGGCGAGCATCAGCGTTTGGCCGGCGACGACGCGGCGGCGGCCGTCGCGACGGGCACGAAGACCTCGTCGGACTTGATCATGCCCAGCTCGAAGCGAGCCTTCTCCTCGACCATCTCCAGGCCTTCGCGCAGGTCGCGCAGTTCGGCCTGCAGCTGGGCGTTGCGGGCCCGGGCCTTGTCGTTGTCGGCCTGGGCCTTGCCCAGCTCCTCCCGGAGCTGGGCCACATGAGGAATGCTGCCCCGGCCCACCCAGAGCTGGGCTTGGATGACCGCGAGAAATACGGCCAGGACCAGGGTGAGCGCCTTCAACGCTTACTTGAGGTTGTAGAAGGCAGCGCGGCCGGGGTAGACGGCCACATCGCCCAGGTCCTCTTCGATGCGCAGCAGCTGGTTGTACTTGGCCATGCGGTCCGAGCGCGACAGCGAACCCGTCTTGATCTGGCCGGCGTTCAGGCCGACGGCGATGTCGGAGATCGTGTTGTCCTCGGTCTCGCCCGAGCGGTGCGAGATGACGGCCGTGTAGCCCGCGCGCTTGGCCATCTCGATGGCGGCGAAGGTCTCGGTCAGCGTGCCGATCTGGTTGATCTTGATCAGGATGGAGTTGGCGATGCCCTTGTCGATGCCTTCCTGCAGGATCTTGGTGTTGGTGACGAAGAGGTCGTCGCCCACCAGCTGCACCTTCTGGCCCAGCACTTCGGTGATGTGCTTCCAGCCGTCCCAGTCGCCTTCGGCCATGCCGTCTTCGATGGAGATGATGGGGTACTTGTCGACCCAGGTGGCCAGCATGCTGGTCCATTCCTGCGCGGTCAGCTGGATGCCGCCTTCGCCTTCCAGCACGTATTTGCCATCCTTGTAGAACTCGCTGGCGGCGCAGTCCAGGGCCAGCGCGATCTGGTCGCCGGCGCGGTAGCCGGCCTTGTCGATGGCCTGCAGGATCAGCTGGATGGCGGCCTCATGGCTCTCGACGCTGGGCGCGAAGCCGCCCTCGTCGCCGACGGCGGTGGAGATGTGCTTGTCGTGCAGGATCTTCTTCAGCGCGTGGAAGACCTCGGCGCCCCAGCGCAGGGCCTCGCGGAAGCTCGGTGCGCCCACGGGGACGATCATCAGCTCCTGCAGGTCCAGCGAGTTGTTGGCGTGGGCGCCGCCGTTGATGACGTTCATCATCGGCACCGGCAGCTGGTTGCCGTTCATGCCGCCGAAGTAGCGGTACAGCGGCAGGCCGGACTCCTCGGCCGCGGCGCGGGCCACGGCCATGGACACGGCCAGCATCGCGTTGGCGCCCAGGCGGCTTTTGTTCTCGGTGCCGTCCAGGTCGATCAGCGTCTTGTCCAGGAAGGCCTGCTCGGAGGCATCCAGGCCCAGCACGGCTTCGCTGATCTCGGTGTTGATGTGTTCGACCGCCTTCAACACGCCCTTGCCCAGGTAGCGGGCCTTGTCGCCGTCGCGCAGCTCGATGGCCTCGCGCGAACCGGTGGACGCGCCCGAGGGCACGGCCGCGCGGCCCATGACGCCGGATTCCAGCAGCACGTCGCACTCGACGGTGGGGTTGCCGCGGCTGTCGAGGATTTCTCGGCCGACGATGTCAACGATGGCGCTCATTCAGTAGTCTCCAGGGAGTTGAATCAATTCGAGGGGGCAAATGGTGGCGTGGATTCGTTACCGGCGCTGAACAAGATCAGCTCACGCCGTCGACCACCACCATGCGCATGACGCCCGCGTCCAGGCGCAGGGACTTGGCGTCCTGATAGGTTTGCGAGTCGTAGAAGGCCTTGGCCGCTGCGCGATCCTGGAACCCCAGCACGATCAGCCGCGAAGGCGTCCAGGACCCTTCGAGCACCTCGAACTCGCCGCCGCGCACCAGCACCTGGGCGCCGTGCTCCTGCATGGCCTTGGTACTCCATTCGCGGTACTTGGCCATCTGCTCGGGGTTGGTGACGGTGACGTCGGCAATGATGTAGGCGGCCATGCGGGGGTCAGCAGGAAAAATCGTTTTGACGAAGGGCCAAGTCAATACAAGTCAGTTCGTCGAAATGATTTCCCCTTAGCAGGAGAAATCATTTTCGAGAAGAGGCTGCTGCTTGACGACGCGGTCCAGCGCGACGAGCTGCTCCAGCAGCGTCTTCATGTGCTTGAGCGGCACGGCGTTGGGGCCGTCGCTGAAGGCTTCGGCCGGGTTGGGGTGCGTCTCCATGAACAGGCCCGCCACGCCGACGCCGACGCCGGCACGGGCAAGCACCGGCACCATCTCGCGCGCACCGCCGCTGGAGCCGCCGAGGCCGCCGGGCTTCTGCACCGAGTGGGTCACGTCGAACACCACCGGCGCGCCGCTGTTGCGCATCTCGGCCAGGCTGGTCATGTCGGCCACGAGGTTGTTGTAGCCGAAGCTGACGCCGCGCTCGCAGGCGAGGAAGCTGTCTTCGGGAAGGCTCTTCTCGCGTGCTGCCGCCCGCGCCTTGTCGATGACGTTCTTCATGTCCCAGGGCGCGAGGAACTGGCCCTTCTTGATGTTGACCGGCTTGCCGGACTGCGCGACGGCGCGGATGAAGTCGGTCTGGCGGCACAGGAAGGCCGGCGTCTGCAGCACGTCGACGACGCTGGCGACCTCGTCCACCTGGGCCGCGTCGTGCACGTCGGTGAGCACGGGCAGGCCGGTCTGGCGGCGCACCTCGGCGAGGATCTTCAGGCCGGCTTCCATGCCGAGGCCACGCTTGGTGGTGCCCGACGAGCGGTTGGCCTTGTCGAACGATCCCTTGTAGATCAGCGGGATGCCAAGCGTCGTGCAGGCCTCCTTGAGCAGGCCGGCGACATCGAGCGACATCTGCAGGCCTTCGATGGAGCAGGTGCCGGCGATCAGGAAGAACGGGCGGTCGATGCCGACCTGGAAGCCGCAGAGTTCCATGTCAGTGGCCCTCGTGCTTGTGGTCCAGCGCGGCCTTGATGAAGGCCGTGAACAGCGGATGGCCGCCCCAGGGCGTGGACTTGAACTCGGGGTGGAACTGCACGCCGACGAACCAGGGGTGAACCTCGCGCGGCAGCTCGACCATCTCGGTCAGCTTCTCGCGCTGGGTGATGGCCGAGATGACGAGGCCGGCCTGGGTCAGGCGGTCGAGGTAGTGCTCGTTGGCCTCGTAGCGGTGACGGTGGCGCTCGTTGACGACATCACCGTAGATGTTGTGGGCCAGCGTGCCGGACTTGACGTCGGAACTCTGCGCGCCCAGGCGCATCGTGCCGCCGAGGTCGGAGCTGGCGTCGCGCTTCTGGATGCTGCCGTCGGCGTCCTGCCATTCGTCGATCAAAGCGATGACGGGGTGGGGCGTGGCGGGGTCGAACTCGGTGGAGTTGGCGTTGGCGAGGCCGGCCATGTGGCGGGCGTACTCGATGGTCGCGACCTGCATGCCCAGGCAGATGCCCAGGTAGGGCAGCTTGTGCTCGCGGGCGTACTGCGCGGCCAGGATCTTGCCTTCCACGCCGCGCTTGCCGAAGCCGCCGGGCACGAGGATGGCGTCGAACTTGCCAAGCTCACCGACCGTCTCGGGCGTCAGCGTCTCGCTGTCGACGTATTCGATCTTCACGCCGGCGTGGTTGTGGATGCCGGCGTGGCGCAGCGCCTCGTTGAGCGACTTGTAGGAGTCCGACAGATCGGTGTACTTGCCGCACATGGCGATGGTGACCTGCTCCTTGGGGTTCTCGACTTCGAACACGAGGTTGTCCCAGCGCTTCAGGTCGGTGCTCTTGGTGTTGAGCTGGAGCTTGGTGCAGATGAGCTGGTCCAGGCCCTGCTCGTGCAGCACGCGTGGCACCTTGTAGATGGTGTTCACGTCCCACATCGAGATCACGCCGTACTCGGGCACGTTCGTGAAGAGGGAGATCTTCTCGCGCTCGTCGTCGGGGATGCGGCGGTCGGCGCGGCACAGCAGCGCGTCGGGCTGGATGCCGATCTCGCGCAGCTTCTGCACGGTGTGCTGGGTGGGCTTGGTCTTCAGCTCGCCGGCGGCGGCGATCCAGGGCACGTAGGTCAGGTGCACGAAGGCCGTGTTGGTCGGGCCGGCGCGCAGGCTCATCTGGCGCACGGCTTCGAGGAAGGGCAGGGACTCGATGTCGCCCACCGTGCCGCCGATTTCCACGATGGCCACGTCGACGCCCTCGGCGCCGCGCTTGATGTATTCCTGGATCTCGTTGGTGATGTGCGGGATGACCTGCACCGTCTTGCCGAGGTAGTCGCCGCGGCGTTCCTTCTCCAGCACCGTCTTGTAGATCTGGCCGGTGGTGAAGTTGTTGGCCTTCTTCATCCTCGTCGTGATGAAGCGCTCGTAGTGGCCCAGGTCCAGGTCGGTTTCGGCGCCGTCATCGGTGACGAAGACCTCACCGTGCTGGAAGGGCGACATCGTGCCGGGGTCGACGTTGATGTACGGGTCCAGCTTGATGAGGGTGACTTTGAGGCCGCGCGATTCGAGGATGGCAGCCAGGGAGGCCGACGCGATGCCCTTGCCCAAGGAGGACACCACACCGCCGGTGACGAAGACGTATTTGGTCATGTCTTGCAGCAGCCCAGAACAGGCTGCTGTGGTGGGAAATTCTGATTGTACGGGACGGCCTATTCAGCCCAGGAGTTCCAGTACCAGATCCGCCGTTTCGTCGGGCTTTTCAAAGGGGTAGAGGTGCGAGCCCTCCATCCAGCGCCAGTTGTCGCCGGCCAGCTGCCTGGACGCCGCGGCGCCGGCCTGGCGCAGCTCGCTGGAACGCGTGCCGCCGACGAAGGCGACCGGGCATTGCGGCGGGCGCAGGCGCAGCAGCAGCGGCAGGTGGTGGGGCAGCGTGCGGTAGATGTGGGCCTCGACCTCGCGCGTGAAGCGCAGCCTCACCTGGCCGTCTTCCGCCTCCTCGAAGCCGGCGGCGATGTAGTCGGCCAGCACGCGCGGGTCCCAGCGGGCGAAGAGCTTCTTGGCGGCGAAATGCTTGTGGACGGCCTCGCGGTCCGGCCACACATGGCGGCGCTCGCGGGCGATCTTGGACGGGCCGTAGCGGTGGATCAGCCCCGTCGTCTTGGCGACGGCGATGGCGGCGGCCTTCCAGCCGGAGACGACCGGCGAGTCCAGCATGACGAGGCGGCTGACCAGTTCCGGCCGGCGGCAGGCGGCCAGCAGGCTGACCATGCCGCCCAGCGAGTGGCCCACCAGCGCCACCTGGCCTTCGGGCTTCACCTCGGTGTCGATGAAGTGCAGCAACTGGTCGCGCAGCTTGCGCCAGTCGCCGGTGACGGGGAAGCGCGGGTCGTGGCCCAGGCGGTCCAGCGCCTCGACGCGCCAGCCGGCCGCGCGCCAGCGCTCGAACAGCAGGCGGTAGCAGCCGGCGGGGTAGCTGTTGGCGTGGGAGAAGACGATCGTTTTCTGACTCATGCCTTGGCCAAGCGCTTCAGCTTGTAGAGCGCTTCCAGCGCCTCGCGCGGCGACAGCGCGTCGGGGTCGATGCCGTCCAGCGCCGTGACCAGTTCGCTCGGTTCGGGCGGCGGCGGTGGGGCGGGGGGCGCGGCGAAGAGGTCGAACTGGTCGTCCTCGGCATTCGAGCGCGCCTCCAGCGCCTCCAGCGTCGCGCGCGCCTGGCGCACCAGGCTGGCGGGCATGCCGGCCAGCCTGGCGACCTGCACGCCGTAGCTGCGGCTGGCCGGGCCGGCCTGCAGCTCGTGCAGGAAGACGATGTCCTCGCCGCTCTCGACGGCCGACACATGCCAGTTCTGCGCCAGCGGGTGCTTGGCCGGGAACTCGGTCAGCTCGAAGTAGTGCGTCGCGAACAGCGTGAAGGCGCGGGTCTTGTCGTGCAGGTGGGTGGCGATGGCCGAGGCCAGGGCCAGGCCGTCGAAGGTCGACGTGCCGCGCCCGATCTCGTCCATCAGCACCAGCGACTGGTCGGTCGCCGAGTGCAGGATGGCCGCGCCCTCGGTCATCTCCAGCATGAAGGTGGATTGCGCGTTGGCGAGGTCGTCCGCCGCGCCGATGCGGGTGTGGATGGCGTCCATCGGCCCGAGCCGGCAGCTCGTCGCGGGCACATAGCTGCCGATGGCGGCCAGCAGCGCGATCAGCGCGACCTGGCGCATGAAGGTGCTCTTGCCGCCCATATTGGGGCCGGTGATGACCAGCAGCTTCGTGCGCGCATCGAGCCGGCAGTCGTTGGGCATGAACTCGGCACCACCGGTCTCGGCCAGGCGCGCCTGCACGACCGGATGGCGGCCGGCCTCGATCTCCAGGCAGGGCTGCGAGACGAACTCCGGCCGGCACCAGTTCAGTGTGACCGCGCGCTCGGCCAGCGCGGCCAGCGCATCCAGGCCGGCCAGCGTGCGGCCCAGCGCGGTCAGCGGCTCCAGCCGGGTGATGAGGGCGTCGATGACCTGCTCGTACAGCAGCTTCTCGCGCGCCAGCGCTCGCTCCTGGGCGGACAGCGCCTTGTCCTCGAAGGCCTTCAGCTCCGGCGTGATGTAGCGCTCGGCGTTCTTCAGCGTCTGGCGGCGCTGGTAGTCCATCGGCACCTTGTCGACCTGGCCCTGCGTGACCTCGATGTAGAAGCCATGCACGCGGTTGAACTGCACGCGCAGGTTGGCGATGCCGGTGCGGGCGCGCTCGCGTGTCTCCAGGTCCAGCAGGAAGCCGTCGCAGTTCTGCTGGATGCCGCGCAGCTCGTCCAGCTCGGCGTCGAAGCCGTTGGCGATGACGCCGCCGTCGCGCGGCAGCAGCGCGGGCTCCTCGGCGACGGCGCGTTCCAGCAGTTCGAGGATGTCGCCCGGCGGGTTCAGCGTGGCGTCGCGCAGCGCGGCAGGCGTCACGGCGCGCAGCTGCGGCAGCACCCGCAGCGTCGCGCGCAGGCCGGTCAGCTCGCGCGGGCGCACCTGACGCAGCGCGATGCGGGCGGCGATGCGCTCCACGTCGCTGACCGACTTCAGCGCGTCTCGCAGCGGCTCGAAGCCTTCGGCGTGCAGCGCGGCGATGGCGTTGTGGCGGGCCATCGCCTCGCCGCGCTCGCGCCTGGGATGCAGCAGCCACTGGCGCAGCATGCGGCTGCCCATGCCGCTTTTGCAGGTATCGATCAGCGAGAAGAGGGTGGGGCTGGATTCGCCGCGCAGCGTCTGCACCAGTTCCAGGTTGCGCTGCGTGGCCGGCGGCAGGTCCATCAGGTCGCTGGCGCGCTGCACGCGCAGCGAGCGCACATGGGCCAGCGCGCGGCCCTGGGTGTGCTCGGCGAACGCCAGCAGCGCGCTCGCGGCGGCGTGGGCCAGCGTCAGCTCGTGGGCGTTGAAGCCCTGCAGATTGGCCACGCCCAGCTGCTCGCACAGTTTGCGCTGGCCTAAAGCGCCGTCGAACTGCCAGCCCGGCCGGTTCGTGACCGGGAAGCGCGCCCGCATGACGCCTGCGGGTTGATGCTCGCGGTTGACGAGGATCTCCGCCGGCATCAGCCGCGCCAGCCAGCCCGGCAGCTCCGCGTCGCTGCACTCGGCCAAGCCGATCTCGCCCTGTGTCAACGACAGCCACGCCAGGCCATGCCGGCGGCCGTGACCGCTGACGCTGAGCAGCACGGCATCCTGCTTGTCGGCCAGCAGCTCGGTGTCGGTGATGGTGCCGGGCGTGACGACGCGCACGACCTTGCGCTCCACCGGCCCCTTGCCGGCGCCGACCTCGCCGACCTGCTCGGCAATCGCGACCGCCTCGCCCAGCTTGATGAGCTTGGCGAGATAGCTCTCCAGCGCATGCACCGGCACGCCGGCCATGACGACGGGCTGGCCGGCGCTTGTGCCGCGCTGGGTCAGCGTGATGTCCAGCAGCGCATTGCACTTGCGTGCATCGTCGTAGAAGACCTCGTAGAAATCACCCATCCGGTACAGCAGCAGCGTGTCCGGGAAGTCGGCTTTCAGGCCCAGATACTGGGCCATCATGGGCGTGTGGGCGCTGAAGTCAGCGGGCTGGGTCATCGGCGGCGTTCGGGAATGGAAAAGCCCTCGGCGGAGGGCTTCAGAATGGACGGAAGTTTAAGCGGCGCCTTGGTCGCGGTCGGGCCGTCGCCCACGATGAGCTGGGCTGGAAAAGCGAAAGGCCCGCTTGCGCGGGCCTTCGGGCTTGGGTCGGGAGCCGTGAGGCTGATCATGCCAGCGCCCTGCATGGCACTGTCCTTCGTGAGCCGTCAGACAGGCCGCAGGGCCTGTCTTCGGTGCTCACTCAGTCCTCGGACTTGAACACCAGCTTGACTTCGTGGGTCTGCGGGGCGCCCGTGCCTTCGAAGCGCCACTGGCTCAGCGCGTCCACGGCAGCGCGGTCGAACACGCGCTTGGGTTCGGCTTCGACGACTTCGACGCCCGAGACCTTGCCGTCGCCGGCAATGGTCATCTTGGCGCGCACGCTGCCGGCGGTGATGCTCTTCTTCACGGCCTCGTTGGGGTACTCGGGCGCCACCTTCTTCAGGACCTTGGCATCGGCGTGGGCCAGGGAAGCAGCGGCGACGAGGGCGAGGGCGATAGCGGAGCGGGCGAACATCGGACGGGTCTTTCGGGCTTTGGGTCTGTTGCGGTTGCGGCTTGTGGCCGCGCTGAAGCTCGCATTCTGGCCAGCGCATCCCCCTCGGGTAAGGGGGAGGGCCGTGCACAAGTCACGGGCGGCGGGCCGGCCTGGGGCGTGGGCGCCCGAGTCGCCAATTCCGTCACGGCCGAAACCGACGAAGCCCTCCGCGGGGAGGGCTTGGTGAGGGCGCTGCGGGCCGGTCAGAGCGGTGCGTCGCTGCCGCTCTCGTCCTTCTTGAGGCGCACCGGGCCGCGCTTCTTCGGCGCCGGAGCGGGTGCGGCGACTTCGACCAGGGGCGCAGCGGCCGGCGCCTCGTCTTCCTTGATGACGCGGCTGTAGGGCGACAGGAGGGTGACGAGCTGGGCGTAGATCTTGGGGTTGCCGGCCACGACTTCGCGCTGGTGCAGGAAGTCGGCCTCGCCGGTGAAGTTGCCGATCAGGCCGCCGGCCTCGGTGATGATGAGCGAGCCGGCCGCGATGTCCCAGGGCTGCAGGCCGGTCTCGAAGAAGGCGTCGTAGTGGCCGGCGGCGACGTAGCAGAGGTCCAGGGCCGCGGCGCCCGGACGGCGCAGGCCGGCGCAGTGCTGCATGACTTCCTCGAACATCTTCACGTAGCGCTTGAAGTTGTCGCCGCGGCGGAAGGGAAAGCCGGTGCCGATCAGCGCGTCGCTCATGCGGGTGCGCTTGGACACGCGCAGGCGGCGGTCGTTCAGGAAGGCGCCGCGGCCCTTGGTCGCGTAGAAGAGGTCGTTGCGCGTCGGGTCGTAGACGACGGCCTGCTGCACGACGCCACGGTGGGCCAGCGCGATGGACACGCAGTAGACCGGCAGGCCGTGGATGAAGTTGGTGGTGCCGTCCAGCGGATCGATGATCCAGACGTATTCGGAATGCTTGGCGCCGTGGGTGCGTCCCGACTCTTCGGCCAGGATGCCGTGGTCGGGGTAGGCGCCCAGCAGCGTCTCGATGATGACCCCTTCCGCCGCGTGATCGACCTCGGTCACGAAGTCGTTCGGGCTCTTGGTGTTGATCCGCAGCGCCTCCAGGTCCAGCGAGGCGCGGTTGATGAGGGCGCCGGCCGCGCGCGCCGCCTTGATGGCGACATTGAGCATGGGATGGAGGGACGTCTGCAGCATGCGGGCACTCGCAAAAGAGAGGAAGGGGCTGGCGGAGGGAAAGAGCGACGGCCAGCATACGAAGGCTGGGCCGGGATAATCGGCGATTCTAACCGCTGACCCCGTACAAACCCGTGGAATCCACACGCTTCGTCCTGATCAACACCAGCCATGCCGGCAACGTCGGCTCAGCAGCGCGGGCGATGAAGGTGATGGGCTTCGGCGACCTCGTGCTGGTGGCGCCGCGCTTTGCCGACGTGCTCTGCCACGAGGAGGCCGTGGCCATGGCCAGCGGCGCGGCCGACATCCTGGCACGCGCCAGCGTCGTGCCGACGCTGGCCGAGGCGCTGGACGGCGTGGACTTCGCCTGCGCCACCGCGATGACGCCGCGCGACTTCGGCCCGCCGACGCACGAGCCGCGTGCGCTGTTCGCCGGGCTGGCCGCGCGCGAGGCCGCGCCGCGCCTGGCCCTGGTGTTCGGCTCGGAGCGCTACGGCATGGCCAACGAAGACGTCTACCGCTGCCATGCGGTGCTGAGCATCCCGACGAACCCCGACTACGGCTCGCTCAACCTCGCCCAGGCCGTGCAGCTGCTGGCCTACGACCTGCGCCAGGCGCTCGGCGGCTTCGGCGTGCAGGCCCGCACGCCCGACCCCGAGCTGGCCGATGCCCGTGCCGTGCAGGGCCTGCTCGACCACCTGCAGGCGGCGCTGACCGACATCGGCTACCTCGACCCCGCCGCGCCGAAGAAGCTGATGCCGCGGCTCAACCAGCTCTTCAACCGCGCCGGCCTCACGAACGAGGAAGTGCACATCCTGCGCGGCATCGCCCGCCAGATGAGCAAGACCGCAAACCCGGCAAGCCCAAGCTAGGCCGCCTACACTGGCTGGCCTTTCTCCCTCTGGCAGCACCATGTTCCAGCGCCTGCGCGAAGACATCGCCCTGATCCTCGAACGCGACCCGGCCGCCCGCTCGGCCTGGGAGGTGCTGACCTGTTACCCGGGCCTGCATGCGCTGTGGCTGCATCGCCGCGCGCACTGGCTCTGGACGCACGGCTTGCTGTGGCTGGGCCGCTGGGTCTCGCACTGGGGGCGCTTCCTGACCGGCATCGAGATCCACCCCGGCGCCAAGATCGGCCGCAAGGTCTTCATCGACCACGGCATGGGCATCGTCATCGGCGAAATGGCCGAGATCGGCGAGGGCTGCACCATCTACCAGGGCGTGACGCTGGGCGGCACCTCCCTCGTCAAGGGCGCCAAGCGCCACCCGACGCTGGGCCCGGGCGTCATCGTCGGCGCCAATGCCAGCGTGCTGGGCGGCTTCACGGTGGGCGCCGGCGCGCGCATCGGCTCGGGCGCGGTCGTGACCAAGCCGGTGCCCGCGGGCGCGACGGCCGTGGGCAACCCGGCCCGCATCATCGAGGCCGCCAGCGACCAGGCCCGCGAGGAGGCCGCCGCCAAGATGGGCTTCTCGGCCTATGGCGTGACCCAGGGCGACGACCCGGTGGCCCTGGCCATGCGCGGCCTGATCGACAGCGCCTCGGGGCATGAGCACCAGATCGCGCTGCTGTGGAGCGCGGTCTGCAAGCTGTCCACGCAGATGGGCAAGCCGGTCGGCGACTGCGTGCCCGACGACGCCCAGCGCAGCGAGGCCTTCGACGCGGCCGAGATGAACCGGCTCGTGAAGTGAGCCGCAGCCCGCCCGCGGCGTTGCGCTTTGGCGCAAACGGGCCGCGCCGGCGGTGAAATGACCGTTTTGGCCGGCCAAGTCGGGTGCCTGGACGCTGCCGTGCCTCAGAATCGTGAGCTCCAGGCCGCAAGGCCCGCCTCTCACGACCGTCGTGTTTCCTAGCGAGTTCAGACTGCGGCTTTCCAAGGGCTGGCGCCTGGCGTGCGGCCTCGCGCTGGGCCTGGCACTGGTCGCGGCGACCGTGGCGGCACCGCAGCCCATGCAGGAGCGCCTGGCCGACATCAGCTTCCAGCACATCACGCAGGACCAGGGCATGCCCAACGCCATCGCGGCGGCGCTGGCGCAGGACGGCCAGGGCTTTCTGTGGATAGGCAGCCCCGGCGGCCTGTCGCGCTGGGACGGCTACCGCTTCCGCGTCTACCAGGCCGACTCGAAGCGCGCGGATGCCCTGCCCGACAACTATGTGCAGGCCCTGCACGGCGATGCCCGCGGCCGACTCTGGGTGGGCACGACCTCGGCCGGGCTGCTGCGCTACGACCCGGCCACGGATGGTTTCGTGCGCTATCCGGTGGGCGGCGAGGGCGGGCTCAGCCACGTCAGCGTGCGCCAGATGCTGGACGACGGCGACGGCGGGCTCTGGGTCGTCACCGACGGCGGCCTGGACCGGCTGAACCTCACCGACGGGCGCGTCGAGCATGCCAGCCAGGGCTGGGCCGCGGCCGCCGGAGCCCAGGTGAGCGTGCTGCTGCGCGACCGCCGCGGCGCGCTCTGGCTGGGCAGTGCGGCCGGCCTGTTCAGGCGCGAGCCCGGCGGCGGCCCGCTGCAGCCGGTGTCGCTGAGCCCGGGTGCCACGATCCAGCCCGAGGTGCTCGGCCAGGATGGCGCCGGGCGCATCTGGGTCGGCAGCCTGCGCCACGGCGTTTTCGTGCTGCCGGACGACGGCCTCGCACCCGCCCTGCCTCTGCACGAGAGCAGCTCGCCGGACGGCCTGGACCTGCTGGACGCGAGCCAGATCGTCGGCCTGGCCGAGGTCGCGCCGGGCGAGATGTGGGTGGCGACGCAGACCCAGGGCCTCGTCGCGGTGGACTTCGCGCAGGGGCAGACGCGGCGCATCCGCCATGTGCCGGCCTGGCCGATGAGCCTGGCCGACAACGCGCTGCGCGCCCTCTACCGCGATCGCGCCGGCCTGATCTGGGTGGCCACCAACCGCGGCCTGAGCCGCTACGACCCGCACCAGACCGGCGTGCTGACGCGCTTCGGCGTCGTGCCCGACGGCGGCAATGCCTTCGACGGCCGCTTCGTCGGCACCGAGATCAGCTGGATACAGCCCATGTCCGACGGCCGCATCTGGCTGGGCACGCACAGCGGCGGCGTCGACATCCTCGACGCGGCGGGCGTGCGCGTCGGCGCACTGCGGCCCGACGCGGGCCGGCCCGAGGCCGCGCTGCCGCCCGACATCGTGCTGGCGATGGCGCCGGCACCCGACGGCGGCGTCTTCATCGCCACCAAGCGCGGCCTCTACCGCGCGGACGCCGCGGGGCGGCGCGTCGCGCGCGTCGCGCTGGCCGGCCGCGACCCGGCCGCCTCGGTCTGGGCGCTGCTGGCGGACGGCGACGAGCTGTGGATCGGCGGCCAGGCCGACGGCCTGTGGCGGCTGGACCTGAGGCGCGGCAGGGCCGAGGCCGTCGCGCTGCCCGCGCCGGGCCTGAGCGACCGGCGCGTGACCGTGCTGGCGCGCGACGGGCAGGAACCGGGCCGGCTCTGGGTCGGCACCCGGCACGGCCTGAACCGCGTCGACATCGTCCGGCGCACCGTCACGCGCTGGCTGCCGGGGCCGGTGCAGATGGGCTCGCTGTCGGCCGGCTTCATCACCGCGTTGCTGACCGACGCGCGGGGCCGGCTCTGGGTCGGCAGCTACGGCGGCGGCATCGACGTGCTGCCGGCGCCGGGGCAGGGCGCCGACGCGCTGCCGCAGCGCCTGGGCCTGGCCCAGGGCCTGCCCGACGGCACCATCAACACGCTGCTGGACGACCGGCAGGGGCATGTCTGGGCCAGCACCGACAACGGTCTGGCCCGCGTCGACGCCAACACGCTGGCCGTCACGGCGCTGCGCCGCGCCGAGGGCGTCGCCTTCCAGACCTACTGGACGGCCTCGGCCGCGCGCACCGCGCAGGGCGAACTGCTCTTCGGCGGCAGCGGTGGCATGACCGTCGTGCGGCCCGACAAGCTGCGGGCCTGGAACTACCGCCCCCATGTGCTGGTCACCGACGTCAAGCTGGGAGGCCGGGCCGTGCCCGCCCCGGCCGGCGACGCGTCGCTGACGGTGGCGCCCGGAGCCAACAGCCTGGCCGTCGAGTTCGCCTCGACCGACTTCTCGGCCCCCGAGCGCAACCGCTACGCCTTCAAGCTCGAAGGCTATGACGCCGATTGGGTGGCGACCGACCCGACGCGCCGCCTCGCGGCCTATGCCAACCTGCCGCCGGGCGACTACCGCCTGCGCCTGCGCGCCTCCAACCGCGACGGCCAATGGGGCGAGCAGGATCTGGCCCTGCCCGTCCGCGTGCTGCCGGCCTGGCACCAGACCTGGTGGTTCCGAGCCGCCGTCGTGCTGGCCCTGGGCCTGCTGATGCTGGCCGCCGTGCGGGCGCGCACCCGGCTGCTGCAGCGCCGCCAGCGCGAGCTCGAACTCAAGGTGCGCCAGCGCACGGCCGAGCTGGAGGCCCTGCATCACGCGCTGGAGGAGAAGTCGGCCCAGCTGCAGATGAGCAGCGTGACCGACCCGCTGACCGGCCTGCACAACCGCCGCTTCCTGAGCGAGCACATCGAGCACGACCTGGCCGCCAGCCTGCGCCGTGCCCAGGAGGCCCGTGCCGCGGGCGGCCAGCCGCTGGACACGGACAGCGTCTTCCTGCTGCTGGACATCGACGCATTCAAGCGCATCAACGACCGCCGCGGCCATGCGGTCGGCGACGCGGTGCTGGTGCAGTTCGGCGCGCGGCTGCGCAGCGTGCTGCGCGAGTCCGACTACCTGGTGCGCTGGGGCGGCGAGGAGTTCCTGGCCGTCGCCCGCGACACCGACCGCGTGCGCGCCGAGGAGCTGGCCGAGCGCATGCGCGCCGTCATCGCCGACACGCCCTTCGTGCTGGACGACGGCAGCAGGCTGGCCGTGAGCTGCTCCATCGGTTTCGCCTGCATGCCCTTCGAGTTCGAGCGCCCGCTGGGACGCAGCTGGCAGCAGGTCGTCAACATTGCCGACCTCGGCCTCTACGCGGCCAAGCGTTCGGGCCGCAATGCCTGGGTCGGCGTGCATGCCGGCCCCTGCGCGCCGGGGCGGCGCGAGGTGGGCGAGTTCTGCGTGACCAGCAACCGCGCACTGGAGGCCGTGGCCGCCGCGATGCGCTCACCGGCGGCGCCGGGCGCCGTGCTGGCGTCCGACTGAGTCAGCCCGCGGCCGGCGGCCGCTGCGCGCTCTTGGGCCTGAAGGCCTTGCAGACCTCGTCGCGGGTCTCGAGGTAGGGGCCGCCGATCAGGTCGAGGCAATAGGGCACGGCGGCGAAGATGCCGCCGGCCTTCTCGTGGCCGGCCAGCGTCTCGGCGATCGCCTTGGGCTGGCCCGGCAGGTTGATGATGAGGGCCCGGCCGCGGATGACGGCCACCTGGCACGACAGGATGGCCGTCGGCACGAAGCGCAGCGAGATCTGGCGCATCTGCTCGCCGAAGCCCGGCATCACGCGGTCGGCGACGGCCAGCGTCGCCTCGGGCGTCACGTCGCGCGGCGCGGGGCCGGTGCCGCCGGTGGTCAGCACGAGGTCGCAGTGCTCGGCATCGACGAGGTCGATGAGCGCCTGCGAGATGCCGGCCTGCTCGTCGGGGATCAGGCGGGGCAGGAACTCGACGGGGTTGAGCAGCGCGGCGCCCAGCCAGTCCTTCAGCGCGGGCAGGCCCTTGTCCTCGTAGACGCCGCTGGAGGCGCGGTCGCTGATGGAGACGATGCCGATGCGGACCGGGTCACTCATCGCCAACGCCCTCGGAGGCCTTGATGAACTGGAACAGCTCGCGGAAGGCGCGGCCGCTGCGCTTTTCCGGTGCATTGGCGGCGTCCTTGCGCGCGGCGCGCACGAGGTTGCGCAGCTGCTGGATGTCGATGTCGGCGTGCGCGTTCAGGAACTCCTGCAGCGCGTCGTCGCTGGCCAGCAGGCGCTCGCGCCAGCGCTCGGACTGGTGCAGCTTCAGGCTGTCCTGCGCGTGGCCGAGCTTGAAGGCGGCGACCGCCTCGCGCACCGGCTCGGCGTCGATCTTGCGCATCAGTTTGCCGATGTACTGCATCTGGCGGCGCCGGCCCTCGAAGTTGGTGATCTTCTTGGCCGCGCGCAGCGCGTCGTAGAGGATCTCGGGCAGCGCCAGCGGCTCCCAGCGGCTCTCGGGCAGGGCCAGCAGCTCCTCGCCCAGCTTCTGCAGCGCGGTCATGTCGCGCTTCATCTGGGACTTGCTGGGGCGGTCGAAGTCGTCGTCGTCTTCGAATTCGGGCGTGTTCTCTTGCATCGGAAGCAGCTTGGGCGCGGGCCTATCATTGTCGCCCACTCGAATTCAGCGCCCTTCATGTCCCAAGCCCAAGACGGTTTCGCCTACAGCCCCGAGCAGTTCCAGCAGTGGATCGAGGACGCCCTCGCGGAGGCGGGCAAGCTCGGTGCCAGCGACGCCGGCGCCGAGGTCTCCGAGGGCTGCGGCCTGTCGGTGTCGGCGCGCCTAGGCCAGCTCGAGAACGTCGAGCGCAACCGCGACAAGTCCCTCGGCATCTCGGTCTACCTGGGCCAGCGCCGCGGCAATGCCAGCACGTCGGACTTCTCGCCCCAGGCCATCCGCGACACGGTGCGCGCGGCCTACGACATCGCCCGCTTCACGGCCGAGGACGAGTTTGCCGGCCTGCCCGACGCGGCCGACCTCGCGCTCGACCCGGCCGGGCGGCCCGAGCTCGATCTCTTCCACCCCTGGGCCCTCGACGCGGCCCAGGCCGCCGAGATCGCGCTGCGCTGCGAGGCCGCGGCGCTGGCCGTGGACAAGCGCATCACCAACAGCGAAGGCGCGGCCGTGTCGGCCCAGCAGTCCCACTTCTGGATGGGCAATACGCGCGGCTTCCGCGGCGGCTACGCGAGCTCGCGGCATTCGCTGTCGGTGGCGCCGATTGCCGGCCGCGGCGCCGGCATGCAGCGCGACGCCTGGTACAGCTCCATGCGCGACGCGGCCGAGCTGGCCTCGGCCGAGGCCGTGGGCCGCTATGCGTCGGAGCGTGCTCTCTCCAGGCTGAAGGCGCGCAAGGTCGCGACGGCCGAGGTGCCGGTGCTGTTCGAGAGCACGGTCGCCATCGGCCTGCTCGGCGCGCTGGTGCAGGCCACCAGTGGCGGCGCACTGTACCGCCGCACGACCTTCCTGCTCGACAGCCTGGGCAAGCCCGTCATGGCGCCGCATATCGACATCGCCGAGGATCCGCACGTGAAAAAGGGCAAGGGCAGCTCGCCTTTCGACGACGAGGGCGTCGTCACGCGCGTCCGCTCGGTCGTGCAGGGCGGTGTGCTGCAGGGCTATTTCCTGTCCAGCTACTCGGCGCGCAAGCTCGGCATGCAGACGACCGGGCACGCCGGCGGCTCGCACAACCTGCGCATGATCAGCCGCGCGACGGCGCCCGGCGACGACCTCGCGACGATGGTGCGGCGCCTGGGCCGCGGCCTGCTCGTCACCGAGCTGATGGGGCAGGGCGTCAACTACGTGACCGGCGACTACTCGCGCGGCGCCAGCGGCTACTGGGTCGAGAACGGCGAGATCGCCTACCCGGTCCACGAGGTGACCATCGCCGGCAACCTGAAGGACATGCTGCACAACATCGTCGGCATCGGCGCCGACGAGTACACGATGGGCACCAAGACCGTCGGCTCCGTGCTCGTCACGGGCATGAAGCTGGCCGGCAACTGAAGCAGCCGCCCTATCATCGAAAACCGATTCCACCGAACCGAAGCAGGAGACCCCGGAGATGATCACTCGCACCTTCAAGCCGCTCGCCGTCGCCGCGTTCATGGCGCTGGCCGGCGTGGCCCAGGCCGCCGACATCAGGCTGGGTGTGGCCGAGGCCTTGTCGGGCGGTGCCGCGCAGTACGGCCAGAGCATCCGCAACGGCTTCCAGCTCGCGGCCGACGAGATCAACGCGGCCGGCGGCATCAACGGCAGCAAGCTGGTGCTGGTCGTCGAGGACGAGCAGGGCAAGAAGGAAGAGGCGATCAACGCCTTCAAGAAGCTGATCTTCCAGGACAGGGTGCTGATGCTGTTCGGCCCCACGCTGTCCAATTCCGCGCAGGCCGCCGACCCGATCGCGCAGGCCGCCAAGACCGTGGTCTTCGGCACCTCCAACACGGCCGACGGCATCACCGCCATCGGCGACCACGTCTTCCGCAACTCCGTCACCGAGGCCGACGTGCTGCCGGTCACGCTGTCCACCGCGGTGAAGAAGCTGGGCATCAGGAAGGTCGCGGTGCTCTACGGCAACGACGACGTCTTCACGAAGAGCGGCTACGACAACTTCAAGAAGGCGCTTGAGGCGCAGAAGATCGCCGTCACGACGACCGAGACCTTCGCCAAGGGCGACGTCGACTTCAAGGCCCAGCTGACCAAGATCAAGGCCAGCGCGCCGGACGCGCTGGTGCTGTCGGCGCTGATCGCCGAGGGCGCGCCCATCATGGTGCAGGCCCGCCAGCTGGGGCTGAACCTGCCGGTCATCGGCGGCAATGGCATGAACTCGGTCAAGGTCTTCGATCTCGCCAAGGGCGCCTCCGACGGCCTGTGGATCGGCAGCCCCTGGTCCATAGAGAACCAGACCAAGGAGAACGGCGCCTTCATCGTCGCCTACACCAAGCAGCACAAGGCCGCGCCCGACCAGTTCGCGGCCCAGGCCTATGACGCGATGTACATCGCGGCCCAGGCGCTGAAGAAGGTCAAGCTCAGCGGCGACCTCGCCAAGGACCGTGCCGCGCTGCGCGACGCGCTACCCGCCGTGAAGTGGGCCGGTGCCACCGGCGGCTTCAGCTTCCGCCGCGCGCTGGACAGGGCCGGCAAGCCGGCCGGCTACGACGCCGAGCAGACCGCCATCGTCAGCGTGACCAAGAACGGCCGCTACGCCATCGAGAAATAAGCGCGCCCCGCCGCAGCGGCCCGCGGCCTGCACCGCGGGCCTCCTTTTTTCAAGCTCACGACGTGCTCGAACAGCAGCTCTTCAATGCCCTCTCGCTCGGCAGCGTCTACGCGCTGTTCGCGCTCGGCTTCACGCTGGTCTTCGGTGTGCTGGGCGTCGTCAACCTGTCGCATGGCGCCGTCTTCATGGTCGGCGCCTACGCGGCGCTGCAGGCCGTCACGCGGCTGAACCTGCCGCTGGCCGGGGCGCTGGCCGTGGCCTTCCTCGCGTCGGGCCTGCTGGGGCTGCTCATCGACCTGCTCGTGCTGCGGCCGCTGCGGGCGCGCAATGCGCCGCATCTGATCCCGATGATCGCCACCATCGGTCTCGCCATCGCGCTGAACAGCCTGGCACAGGGCCTCTTCGGCGCCGAGAACCTGCGCTTCCCGGCCGAGGTGCTGCCGCAGCAGACGCTGACCCTCGGTGGCCTGCACGTGACCCTGCTGGAGCTGGGCATCATCGCGCTGTCCTTCGGCCTGATGGCCGTGCTGCTGCTGGTGCTGCGCGGCACCCAGCTCGGCCGGGCGCTGCGCGCGATCGCCGAGTCGCCCAGGGCGGCGGCGCTGCTGGGCATCAACGTCGGCGGGCTGTTCATGCTGACCAGCTTCTTCGCCGCCGGCCTGGGCGGCGTGGCCGGCGTGCTGATCGGCCTGTACTCGAACGCGCTGTTCCCGCTGATGGGCCAGCCCATCCTGCACAAGGGCATCGCCGTCATCATCCTGGGCGGCATGGGCGACATCCGCGGTGCGATGCTGGCCGGCCTCTTCCTGGGCTTTGCCGAGGTGCTGTCGGTGGCCTATATCGGCTCGACGATGCGCGACGCCGTCGGCTTCGGCCTGCTGTTCGCCGTGCTGCTGCTGCGGCCCAAGGGCCTGTTCGGCACCACCAACGAGCGGAAAGTCTGATGGAAGCCTTCGACAGCTTCTGGGCCGTCTACAGCAACCTGGTGCTGACGCTGGGCACCAACTCGCTGCTGGCCCTGTCCATCTACCTGACCCTGTCCTGCGGCATGCTGGCCATGGCGAACGCGGCCTTCATGGGCATCGGCGCCTACACGGCCGCGCTGCTGACGATGAACGCCGGTATGCCCTTCCCGGTCGCGCTGGCCGGCGGCATGGTCGCGCCCGCCGTGGTGGCGCTGCTGATCGGCGGGCCGACGCTGCGGCTGTCGGGCGTCTACCTGGCGATGGCGACGCTGGCCTTCGGCGAGGTGGTGCGCATCTTCGTGCTGAACACCGAGGGCTGGACCGGCGGCGCGCTGGGCCTGAACGGCATCCCGCCGCAGACCGAGTGGTGGCATGTCGCCCTCGCCCTGGCCCTGGCCTGCTCCGTGCTGGCCCTGCTGCGCCGCTCCAAGGTCGGGCGCGCCTTCGAGGCCATCAAGCTCGACGAGACGGCCGCCGGGCTGATGGGCATAGCCGTCAACGCCCACAAGATGCTGGCCTTCGTGCTGGGCGCCATGCTCGCGGGCCTGGCCGGCGCGCTGAACGCCCACCTGACCTTCTTCATCGGCCCCAACGAATACGGCTTCGACCGCGGCGTGGAGATCATGACCATGACCATCCTCGGCGGCATCAATGGCCTGATGGGGCCGATTTCCGGCGCCGTCATCCTGACGCTGCTGCCCGAGCTGCTGCGCGGCCTGGCCGACTTCCGCAACGTCGTGAACGGGCTGATCCTGGTCGGCATCGTGCTCTTCCTGCCGCGCGGGTTGTGGGACCCGGCGCGCGTGCGCGCGCTGCTGGCACGGCGGGGTTGACGACGATGCTGAAGCTGCAATCGGTCTCGCGTCATTTCGGCGGCCTCAAGGTGCTGCAGGACGTCAGCTTCGAGGTGCCGCAGGGCGGCATCTTCGGCCTGATCGGCCCCAACGGCGCGGGCAAGACCACGGTGGTCAACCTCGTCACCGGCCTGCTGCCGCCCACGTCGGGAGACATCCTCTTCAACGGCGCGAGCCTCGTCGGCCGCAAGCCGCACCGCATCACGACGGGCGGCATCGCGCGCACCTTCCAGAACATCCGCGTCTTCAAGGAGATGACGCTGCTGGAGAACGTCATCGTCGGCATGCACGGCCGCCTGGGCTATGGTGCGGCCGCCCTGCTGCTGCGCCTGCCGGCCTTTCGTGCCGCCGAGCGCGCCGCGCGTGACCGCGCCCGCGAGCTGCTGTCGTGGATGAAGCTGGACCACAAGGCCGACGACATCGCCGACAAGCTCAGCTACGGCGAGCAGCGCAAGCTCGAACTGGCGCGCGCGCTGGCCACCGAGCCCAGGCTGCTGCTGCTGGACGAGCCCGTGGCTGGCATGAACGGCACCGAGAAGGCCGAGCTGATGGCCGAGATCCGCAACATCCAGGCGCGCGGCTACACCATCTTCATGATCGAGCACGACATGCGCTTCGTGATGGGCCTGTGCGAGCACATCGCCGTGCTGAACTTCGGCCGCATCATTGCCGAGGGCGGGCCGGATGCCGTGCGCAACGATCCGCAGGTCATCGAGGCCTATCTGGGGCGCGACGACGATGAATGAGCCTCTGCTGAGCGTGCGCGGCCTGGCCGTCAACTACGGTCACGTCGAGGCGGTGCGCGGCATCGATCTCGACCTGCACGCCGGCGAGATCACGACGCTGGTGGGCGCCAACGGTGCCGGCAAGTCGACGACGCTGATGGCCCTGTCCGGCCTCGTGAAGAAGGCGGCGGGCAGGGTGAGCTTCGACGGCCGGGACATCTCCGCGATGGCGCCGCACCGCATCGTGGCCGGCGGCCTCGTGCAGGTGGCCGAGGGCCGCGCCACGCTGACGACGCTGAGCGTGCGCGAGAACCTGGAGCTCGGCGCCTACACGCGCCGCGACGGCGCCGCTGCCCGCGCGCGCGACATCGACCATGTCTACTCGCTGTTCCCGCGCCTGGCCGAGCGGGCCGCGCAGCTGGCCGGCAGCCTGTCGGGCGGCGAGCAGCAGATGCTGGCCATCGGCCGCGCGCTGATGGCCAGGCCGCGCCTGCTGCTGCTGGACGAGCCGTCGATGGGTCTGGCGCCCATCATCGTGCAGGACATCTTCCGCACGCTGCAGCGCATCAACGCCGAGGGGCTGACCATCTTCCTCGTCGAGCAGAACGTGAAGCAGGCGCTCAAGCTCGCGCAGCATGCCTACGTGATCGAGAACGGCCGCATCGTGCTGCAGGGCAGCGGCGGCGAACTGCTCGGCGACCCGCGCGTGCAGGCCGCCTACCTGGGCCACTGAATCAGCCGAGCTGCTGCGCCTGCACGAACAGGCGGGTCGAGCGGGCGCCGGAACGGCAGAAGACCAGCAGCGGCCGCGGCAGTTCTTCGAGCAGCTTCGCGAAGGCGGCGATCTCTTCCGGCGACTGGTAGCCGCCGGCCACCGGCAGATGGCGGTATTGCAGGCCGGCGGCCTCGGCCGCGGCCTGGATGGCGGCGGAGGTCGGCTGGTCCGGGCCGTGCTCGAAGTCCGGGCGGTTGTTGATGACGCTCTTGAAGCCCATGGCCGCGGCCTCGGCCATGGCTTCAGGCGTCAGCTGCGGGGCGGCGCAGATATCGGGTGCGATGGCTTGCAGGGGCAGGCTCATTGGGGGCTCCTTACTTGGCCAGCGCGGCCTTGACCGCGGCCGACACCGTGCTCATCTCGGCCACGCCGCCCAGAGCCGCCTTGGCGGCGGCCATGACCTTGCCCATGTCGCCGGGGCCGCTGGCGCCCAGTTCGGCGACGATGGCGGCGACCTTCTCGGCCACGGCCTCGGCGCTCAGGCGCTCGGGCAGATAGGCCTGCAGCACGGCGAGCTCGGCCGTTTCCTTGGCGACGAGGTCGTCGCGGCCCGCGGCGCCGAACTGGCGGATCGAGTCCTTGCGCTGCTTGATCAGCTTGTCGACGATGGCCACGAGGCCGGCGTCGTCCACGGTGATGCGCTCGTCCACTTCCTTCTGCTTGACGGCGGCCAGCAGCATGCGGATGGTCAGCAGACGGTCGCTTTCCTTGGCGCGCATGGCGGCCTTCATGTCTTCGGTGATGCGGTCTTTCAGGCTCATGGGGAGGTCCGGTTCAAAAAGACAAAAACCCGCGACAGCGTCCTGTGGCGGGTTTCGGAGTTCACCGGAGCTGTCCGTCTCGAAACAGGCTCCGGGTCGCGTCAGAGACGATCAGTACAGCTTCTTGGGCAGCTGCATGCTGCGCACGCGCTTGTAGTGGCGCTTGACGGCGGCGGCCTTCTTGCGCTTCCTTTCGGCGGTGGGCTTCTCGTAGAACTCGCGGGCGCGGAGTTCGGTCAGCAGGCCCAGCTTTTCGATGGTGCGCTTGAAGCGGCGCAGGGCGACGTCGAACGGCTCGTTTTCCTTGACGCGGATGGTGGTCATGTATTTCCTTCAAATTGCGCTCGGTGTTCGCGGCTGGGGCTCAGCAGCAGGTTCCGGATGACTGCCTTACCTTGGATAGGCACAGCGAATCGACGCGCGGGTTTGCCAGCAAAGCCGAGGATTGTAGCCGGGAAATCAAGGACTTGCCAAGATTTGCTCAGGCCGGCGCTGAAGCCAGAGCCATGGCCTGCGCGCAGGCGGCCGCACTGGCCCAGGCCCACTGGAAGTTGTAGCCCCCCAGCCACCCGGTCACGTCGACCACTTCACCGATGAAGTACAGGCCCGGCACACGCTTGCTCTCCAGCGTCTGCGAGCTCAGGTCCCGGGTCGACACGCCACCGCGCATGACCTCGGCCTTGCGCCAGCCCTCGTCGCCGCTGGGCATCAGCTGCCAGTCGTGCACGCTGCGGCCCAGGCGCTGCAGGTCGGCGTCGCGGCATTCGGCCAGCGGGCGGGCGGCGTCCAGCCCGGCGCGCTCCAGCCAGGCCGCGGCCAGGCGTTGCGGCAGGCGGGTGGCGAACTCGTTGCCGAGCTGGCGGCGCGATGCGGACTTGGCTTCGACGAGCTCCCTGTCCAGTTGCAGCTCGGGTGCGAGATTGATCTGCAAAGGCTGGTCGGCGGCCGTGCGGTAGCTGGAGATCTGCAGGACGGCCGGGCCGCTGAGGCCGCGGTGGGTGAACAGCAGGTCTTCCAGGAAGCGCCCGCGGGCCTTGCCGCTGCCGACCGACACCTCGACCGGCAGCGACAACCCCGCCAACGCGGCGAACGGCGCCCAGGCGTCGGCATCGAAGGTCAGCGGCACCAGCGCGGGGCGCGGCTCGACGATGGCGTGATCGAGGCGCCTGGCCAGGCGCAGGCCCCAGTCGCTGGCGCCGATCTTGGGCACCGGCAGGCCGCCGGTCGCGACGACGACGCGCGGGGTGCGCACCGGGCCATGGCCCGTGTCCAGCTCGAAGCCGCCGTCGGGCAGCGGCCTCACGTCCGCCGCGGTGCAGGGCTGCCAGCGCGTGACGCCGCCGGCCTCGCACTCGCTGACCAGCATCTGGATGACCTGCTCGCTGGAGCCGTCGCAGAACAGCTGGCCCTTGTGCTTCTCGTGGAAGGCGATGCCGTGGCTCCGCACCAGCTTGATGAAGTCCTGCGGCGTGTAGCGGGCCAGCGCAGAGCGGCAGAAGGCCGGGTTCTCGGACAGGAAGTTCGCCGGGCCGGCCTCGCGATTCGTGAAATTGCAACGCCCGCCGCCGGAGATACGGATTTTTTCAGCCAGCCTGGCGGCGTGGTCGATCAGCAGCACCCGCAGGCCCCGTTGCCCGGCCTGCCCGGCGCAGAACAGCCCCGCCGCGCCCGCGCCCACCACCACCGCATCGAAAGCCTGCATAAACCTCCCTTGAATCGGGCGGCATTGTCGCGGGGGCTCGGTCGAAACTCGGTACGATGCATTCGTCCCGGCTGGCGGGCCTTCTAGGGGGGAGGCCCGATTCATGGGGTGGCGCGGCCTTGCTGGGCCCGTCGGCGCCCCACTACAGTCCCCCTCGATACCCTCGAAAGTGCGCCGGCTTCGCGGCTCGTGCCTTGCGTCCCGATCAAAACGATTTCATGCCCATGACTGTCGCCCCGACCGCGATGCAGCCGCAGCCCGGCAGCCTGGCCCAATGGCTGGCCGCTCATGCAGAACTCGGAGGAGAGACGCTCGAAGGCCTGGTGGCGCTGATCGAGCCCCTGGGCAGCCAGGCGGCGATCAAGGCGGTATCCAGCGGCCGCTATCTGTTTGCGAGCGCTGGACTGGCGGAGATGTTCGAGTGCGCGGCCGTTGTCGGTCACACGGATGCCGAGTTGCTGAGGGCCGACGAGACGACCGCGCTGCGCCGTGTCGAGCAGACCGTCATGGCCCAGCGCCATCCGGTCGTCAGCGAGCACAAGCTGGAGATCAACGGCCGCCGCCGCGAGTTCGGCGTGACGCGCCTGGCCCTGGGCCAGGATTTCCTGCTGTCGGTCTGGCATGAGCGCACCGAGGAGCGCCACCGCGAGGCCCATCTGCAGCGCGCGCTGGCGCAGATCGAGCAGCAGCAGAACGCCATCGAGCAAATCCGCCGCGAACTGCAGCAGGGCTCGGGCCGCGACGACGCCTCCGGCCTCTATATGCGCCCGCAGTTCGACGACCAGCTGCTGCGCGAGATCGACCTGTCCACGCGCGAGCACCGCGAGTTCGCCCTCGTCGTCATCGCGCTGGATGTGACCCAGTCCGTCACCGGCCTGGGCGACGAAGCCCAGCAGCGCCTGCTCGAAGGCATGGGCCGCATGCTGCGTGCCAACACGCGGGCGATGGACTCGGCCTGCCGTATCGGGCCGCAGCGCTTCGCCGTGCTGCTGTCGGGCGTCGGCCTGGCGACGGCGCATGCGCGCATGGAGCAATTACGCCGGCAGTGCGCGGCGCAGATTGTCGTGCTGAACGGCCAGGACCTGGGCCTGTCGATCTCGATGGGCGTGTCCAGCTTCCCGCACACGGCCTCGCGCCAGGACGAGCTGATGACGGCCAGTGAAAGCGCCGTGCACGAGGCCCAGCGCCGCGGCGGCAACCAGGTCGTGCTGGCGTCGATCGCCTTCGGCTGAAAGTTGTCAGGCGGCGTGCAGCCGCTTCAGCACCGCCTGCCATTCTGCCGGCGTGACCGGCGTGATCGACAGCCGGCTGCCCTTCTCCAGCACCCGCATGGACGCGAGTTCCGGCGCCTCGCGCATCTCCTTCAGGCCCAGCAGCCGCGTGGTCTCGCGCCAGCGCACGTCGACATGCAGCCAGCGCGGCGCCTCCGGCCTGGACTTGGCATCGAAGTAGTGGCTGGCCGGGTCGAACTGCGTCGCATCCGGGTAAGCCGGGCTGCAGACCTCGGCGAGGCCGGCAATGCCGGGCTCAGGGCAGGACGAGTGATAGAAAAGCACGCCGTCGCCCATCTGCATGTCGTCGCGCATGAAGTTGCGCGCCTGGTAGTTGCGAACGCCCGTCCAGGGCAGGGTGCCGGCGCGCTGCAGGTCGAGGATGGAGGCCTCGCCGGGCTCGGACTTCATCAGCCAGTAGTTCATGGCCTGATGCTAAAGGAGGTGTCCACCGCAATCCTGGGGGCCGAGATCCTGAACACCCAGGGGTAATCAGGTGGGCGAGGTCAGCCGGACTTCGGGTTCATCTGACGCGAGACGATCACGCCCGTCCGGAATTTTCCAAGCCCTTGCTCATAGAGCATCGGATGAAGGAAATTAAAGCCCCAGAGGAAAGCGATGGACGGGCGGATTCTACGGTTTCAGAGCAGCTGCCCGTCGTGCCCGAGGGCTTCGTCCAGGCGCTTGATGAGGGCATCCATGTCGGGGCCGCCCATGGCCGGCAGCGCCGGGGCCTCGCGCGGCGCCTCGGCGAGCTGGTAGGCCAGGTTCAGTGCGGCCAGCACGGCGATGCGCTCGCGCGCCTTGACCTTGCCGGCGTCGCGGATGGCGCTCATTTCGCGGTCCACCTGGCCCACGGCCGCGGTCAGGGCGGCCTCGCCGCCTTCCGGGCAGCCGAGCAGATAGCTCTGGCCCATGATGGTCACTTCCATCTGCTTCATGGCTGTTCTTCTTCCTTCGGCGTCTCGGCCGGCAGGCGCTCCAGCAGCGCCTCGACGCGGGCGCGCGCGGCGTTCAGGCGCGAGCGCAGGCTGTCGCGCTCCTGCGTGATGGCGGTGAGCTGCACCTGCAGCAGCAGGTTGGTGCGCAGGATTTCGTCGTGGCGAAGGAGCAGGCGCTCCACGCGGTCGGTCAGGTCGGTCAGGCTGGCCATGGATGGGCTCGGGGTCAGGCGGCCGCCGATTTTAGTTGCCGGCCGTGGTCGCACTCGTCGGCGACGGCGCAGGCGCTGCACAGCGGCTTGCGCGCCTGGCAGACATAGCGGCCGTGCAGGATCAGCCAGTGGTGGGCATCGACGAGATAAGCCGCCGGCACGCGCTTGAGCAGCCCGAGTTCGACGGCCAACGGCGTCTTGCCCGGCGCGAGGCCGGTGCGGTTGCCGACGCGGAAGATGTGGGTGTCGACGGCCATCGTCGGCTCGCCGAAGGCGACGTTGAGCACGACGTTGGCGGTCTTGCGGCCGACGCCGGGCAGGGCCTCCAGCGCCTCGCGCGAGCGCGGCACCTCGCCGCCATGCCGGTCGATCAGGATCCGGCAGGTCTGCAGCAGATGCCTGGCCTTGCTGCGATACAGGCCGATGGTCTTGATGTGGCTCTCCAGCCCCTCGGTGCCGAGCGCCAGGATCTGCGCCGGCGTGTTGGCGACGGCGAACAGGCGCTTCGTCGCCTTGTTCACGCCGACGTCGGTGGCCTGGGCCGACAGCAGCACGGCCGTCAACAACTCGAAGACGCTGGAAAACTCCAGCTCGGTCTGCGGCGCCGGGTTGGCGGCCTTCAGAGTGGCGAAGAAGCGTTCGATCTGCGCGGCGTTCATGCCGGCATTGTCATGTCCGTTTGGCCCGCGCGCGGGCGAGCGCGGCCTCGATGACGGCGCGCTTGGCGGAGAGCTGGGCCGGGTCGGTGATGGCCGACGCCGCGGGCAGGTCGGCCAGCTTGGCTTCGGCCTTGGCCATCAGCCGGGCCTCGTTTTCCTCGGCCTCGCGGTGGCGGCGGAACTGGCGGAAGGCGTAGCGCTCGCGGGCCTCGTCGGCCTGGGGCAGGCTCCAGGCGGCCCAGCCGGTGGTCGTCGTGACCTCGGGCATGGAGATGCAGTCGATCGGGCAGGCCGGCACGCAGAGCTCGCAGCCGGTGCACTGGGCCGCGACGACGACGTGCATGGCCTTCGGCGCACCGACGATACAGTCCGCCGGGCAGGCCTTGATGCACAGCGTGCAGCCGATGCACCAGGCCTCGTCGATGACGGCGACGCCGCGCGTGGCTTCGACGCCATTGGCGGGGTTCAGCGGCAGCGCGGGCCGGCCGGTGAGGGCGGCCAGGCGGGCCACGCCCTCGGCGCCGCCGGGCGGGCATTGGTTGATGTCGGCCTCACCGGCCGCAATGGCGTCGGCGTAGCGGCGGCAGTCCGGGTAGCCGCAGCGGGTGCATTGGGTCTGCGGCAGCGCGGCGTCGATGCGGGCCGCGAGGTTCACGCGGCGCGTCGGCTGCGCCTGGCGGCAGGCTTGGCGACGGCCTTGAGCGGCGCGGCCTTGGGCGTCTTCTTCAGCGGCGCGGCCTCGTATTTGGCGATGAAGTCGCGCACCTCGGGGTAGACCTTCTCGCGCCAGCGGCGACCCGAGAAGATGCCGTAATGGCCCGCGCCGATGGCGTCGTAGTGGTACTGGTGGGCCTTGGGCACGCCGGCGCAGAGGTCGTGGGCGGCGCGGGTCTGGCCGGCGCCGGAGATGTCGTCCAGCTCGCCCTCGACGGTCAGCAGGGCCGTCGTCGTGATGTCCTGCGGGCGCACGAAGGCGCCGTCCACTTGCCAGGTGCCGTTCACCAGCGCGAAGTCCTGGAACACCGTCTTGATGGTGTCGAGGTAATACTCGGCCGGCATGTCCAGCACGGCGTTGTATTCGTCGTAGAAGCGGCGGTGGGCCTCGGCACTGTCGTCGTCGCCGCGCACCAGGTCGAGGAAGTAGTCGTAGTGCGAGGACAGGTGGCGGTCCGGGTTCATCGCGACGAAGCCGGTGTGCTGCAGGAAGCCCGGGTAGACCTCGCGGCCGGCGCCGGGGAAGTTGGTCGGCACACGGTAGATGACGTTGTTCTCGAACCAGTTGAAGCTGCGGTTCATCGCCAGGTTGTTGACGGCCGTCGGGCTCTTGCGGGCGTCGATGGGGCCGCCCATCATCGTCATGCTGCGCGGCGTGGGCTCGCCGGCGCTGGCCATCAGCGAGATGGCGGCCAGCACGGGCACCGTGGGCTGGCAGACGGACATCACATGGCAGTCCGCGCCGCCGACGTGGCGGATGAACTCCTGCACGTAGTGGATGTAGTCGTCCAGGTGGAAGGGGCCCACTTCAAGCGGCACCATGCGGGCGTCGGTCCAGTCGGTGACGTAGACCTTGTGGTCCTTCAGCAGCTGCTTGACGGTCTCGCGCAGCAGCGTGCTGTGGTGGCCGGACAGCGGCGCCACGACCAGCACGGTGGGCTGGTCCTTCATCTTGGCCAGCACCTTGGAGTCGTCGGTGTAGCGCTTGAAGCGCAGCAGCCGGCAGAAGGGTTTTTCAAGCGCCACCAGTTCCTGCACGGCGACGTCGACGCCGTCGACCTCGACCGACTTGATCTCGAACTCGGGCTTCTCGTAGTCCTTGGCCAGGCGGTGCATCAGGTCCAGGCCGGCGGACAGGCGCTGCGACATCGGCGTGTGCGCGAACGGCGACAGCGGATGGCTGTAGAGCTTGGCCGATGCGGCGGCGAACTCGGAGAAGGGGCTGAGCAGTGCGCGCTGGGTTTCGAAGAACTGATACAGCATGGCAAGCCTTGTACTGGGGACCGGGATGCGGCGATGGTGCCAGAAAACGCTTTCTTGGTTGTGCGGCGCAGCATGGGATTGGCGGTCAAACCGCCAATCCTGCGCACTTCAAAGCCGCGTTTCAGCCCTTGATGACGGCCGCCATCGCCGCGGCGACGGTGGGCAGATTGCCTTCGTTCAACGCCGCCACGCAGATGCGGCCCGAGTCCACGCCGTAGACGCCGAACTCGCTGCGCAGCCGCTGCATCTGCGTGGCCGACAGGCCCGAGTAGCTGAACATGCCGAGCTGCTCGGTCACGAAGCCGAGGTCCTGCGTGACGCCGGCGGCCTTCAGCGCGGCGACCAGCGCCGAGCGCATGGCCTTGATGCGCACGCGCATGCCGGCCAGTTCCTCTTCCCACAGGCCGCGCAGCCCGTCGTCGGCCAGCACCTGGGCGACGACCTGGGCGCCATGCGTCGGCGGGTTGGAGTAGTTGGTGCGGATCATGATCTTCAGCTGCGACAGCACGCGCACGGCTTCTTCGTCGCCGGTGCAGACGACGCTCAGCGCGCCGACGCGTTCGCCGTACAGCGAGAAGCTCTTGGAGAAGCTGGTGGACACGAAGAAGCCCAGGCCGGCGGCGAGGAACTGGCGCACCGCCTCGCCGTCCTCCTTCAGGCCGAAGCCGAAGCCCTGGTAGGCCATGTCCAGGAAGGGCGTCAGGCCTTTGGCCTTGACCGTGGCGACGACCTGGGCCCATTGCGCGGCCGAGATGTCGTAGCCGGTCGGGTTGTGGCAGCAGGCGTGTAGCACGACGACGGTGCCGGCCGGGGCGGCGTTCAGCGCGGCCAGCATGCCGTCGAAGTTGACGCCCTTGTTGGCGGCGTCGTAGTAGGGGTAGGTCTCGACCGTGAAGCCGGCCTGCGTGAACAGCGCGCGGTGGTTTTCCCAGCTCGGGTCGGAGATCAGTACCTTGGCACCGGGGCTGACATGCTTCAGGAAGTCGGCGCCGATCTTCAGCGCGCCGGTACCGCCCAGGGCCTGCACGGTGGCCACGTTCTTCAGCTCGGCGCCGAAGACCAGCTTCTGCACGGCCTTGTCGTAGGCGGCGATGCCGTCGATGGGCAGGTAGCCGCGCGGCTTGGGGGCGGCGGCCATCGCGGCTTCGGCTTCGCGCACGCATTTCAGCAGCGGCAGCTTGCCGTTCTCGTCGTAGTAGACGCCGACGCCGAGGTTGACCTTGCCCGGGCGGGTGTCGGCATTGAACTGCTCGTTCAGGCCGAGGATGGGATCACGGGGAGCAAGGGCGACATCGGCGAAAAGCGACTGGGACATGGCGGGATTCCTGAAAGGGCGTTGGCAGCAGGGGAACGCGGTCAGCTGGGCGGTGCGCTTAAGCTGACGGATTGCGCAGGGCAGCAATTTTGCCCGTGAACCCAGGGAATCCCCCATGCAAGAAGCCTTGAACGCCATTCCAGCCCCCGTGGGCGACATTGAGGAGCGCAAGGGCGAATTCGTCAGCTTCGAAGGCTCGCCGTTCCAGCTGTTCCAGCCTTTCCCGCCGGCGGGGGATCAGCCGACGGCCATCGCCCAACTGGTGGAAGGCGTCAACGACGGCCTGAGCTACCAGACGCTGCTGGGCGTGACCGGCTCGGGCAAGACCTTCACGATGGCCAATGTCATCGCCCGCCTGGGCCGGCCGGCCATCGTCTTTGCGCCCAACAAGACGCTGGCCGCGCAGCTCTACAGCGAGTTCCGCGATTTCTTCCCGAACAACGCGGTCGAGTATTTCGTCAGCTACTACGACTACTACCAGCCTGAGGCCTATGTGCCGCAGCGCGACCTCTTCATCGAGAAGGACAGCGCCATCAACGAGCACATCGAGCAGCTGCGCCTGTCCTGCACCAAGAGCCTGCTGGAGCGGCGCGACGTGGTCATCGTCGCGTCGGTCTCGGCCATCTACGGCATCGGCAACCCCAGCGACTACCACCAGATGGTGATGACGCTGCGCGTGGGCGACAAGATGGGCCAGCGCGACGTCATCGCCCACCTGATCCGCATGCAGTACACGCGCAACGAGATGGAGTTCGTGCGTGGGCATTTCCGCGTGCGCGGCGACACCATCGACGTGTTCCCGGCCGAGCACTCCGAGCTGGCCATCCGCATCGAGCTGTTCGACGACGAGATCGACGGCCTGGCCCTGTTCGACCCGCTGACCGGCCAGATCCGCCAGAAGATCCCGCGCTTCACGGTCTACCCCAGCAGCCATTACGTCACGCCGCGCGACCGCGTGCTGGCCGCCGCCGAGGCGATCAAGGAAGAGCTGCGCGAGCGCGTCGGCTTCTTCGTCAAGGAGGGCAAGCTCGTCGAGGCCCAGCGCATCGAGCAGCGCACGCGCTTCGACCTGGAGATGCTGCAGGAGGTGGGCCACTGCAAGGGCATCGAGAACTACACGCGCCACCTGTCCGGCGCCGAGCCGGGCGACCCGCCGCCGACGCTGGTGGACTACCTGCCCAAGGACGCCCTCATGTTCCTGGACGAGAGCCATGTGCTGATCGGCCAGTTCGGCGGCATGTACAACGGCGACCGGGCGCGCAAGACGACGCTGGTCGAGTACGGCTTCCGGCTGCCATCGGCGCTGGACAACCGGCCGCTGAAGTTCGCCGAGTTCGAACGCAAGATGCGCCAGGCCATCTTCGTGTCGGCCACGCCGGCCCAGTACGAGCAGGACAACGCCGGCCAGGTGGTCGAGCAGGTCGTGCGGCCGACGGGTCTGGTCGACCCCATCGTGGAGGTGCGCCCCGCCACCCACCAGGTCGACGACGTGCTGCAGGAGATCCGCCTGCGCGTCGAGGCCAACGAGCGCGTGCTGATCACGACGCTGACCAAGCGCATGGCCGAGCAGCTGACCGACTACCTCAGCGACAACGGCGCCAAGGTGCGCTACCTGCACTCCGACGTGGACACGGTCGAGCGCGTGGAGATCCTGCGCGACCTGCGCCTGGGCGCGTTCGACGTGCTGGTGGGCATCAACCTGCTGCGCGAAGGCCTGGATATCCCCGAGGTGTCGCTGGTCGCGATCCTGGACGCCGACAAGGAAGGCTTTCTGCGCGCCGAGCGCAGCCTGATCCAGACCATCGGCCGGGCGGCCCGCAACCTGAACGGCAAGGCCATCCTGTATGCGGACCGCATCACCGAATCCATGCGCAAGGCCATCGGCGAGACCGAGCGCCGCCGCGCCAGGCAGATCGCCTTCAACGAGGAGCACGGCATCACGCCGCGCAGCGTGCAAAAGCGCATCAAGGACCTCATCGACGGCGTCTATTCCGAAGAGGCCGGCCGCGACGACGCGAAGCTGCTGGCCGCCGCCCAGGTCGAGGACCTGTCGGAGAAGGATCTGGCCAAGCGCATGGCCCAGCTCGAAAAGCAGATGCTGGAACACGCCCGCAACCTGGAGTTCGAGCAGGCGGCCCGGCTGCGCGACCAGTTGGCGCAGCTGCGCGAGCAGGCCTTCGGTGCGCGCGTGCATGACAACATCGTGCCGCTGGACAGCGCCCGCAAGGGCGGGGCAGCGCGCTGATGCTGCAGCGCCGCAGCTAAAACCCGCCGATGCCTGGGGCTACCCGGCGCCCCTGGGACTCGCGCGATTAGTCGAGTAAAATAATCGGAAATGATTCAGTCGGCTATTGTCCCGGTCATCCCGGGTTAACCCCAAATCATTTGGCCTGGACAAATCGTGTCCGGGCATCTCGCAAAGGAGTTTTGTATGCGTCTCACCACCAAAGGCCGGTTTGCCGTCACCGCGATGTTGGACCTGGCGCTGCGCGAGAATACCGGCCCCGTGGCCCTGGCGGCGATCAGCCAAAGGCAGCAGATTTCGCTCTCCTACCTGGAGCAGCTGTTCGGCAAGCTGCGCCGCCACGAATTGGTGGAAAGTACCCGTGGCCCGGGCGGTGGCTACTCCCTCGGCCGCAAGGCCGAGAACATCACCGTCGCCGACATCATCGTCGCCGTGGACGAGGCGCTGGACGCCACCGGCTGCGGCGGCAAGGAAAACTGCATGGGCGAGGACAGCGGCCGCTGCATCACCCATGAACTCTGGACCAATCTGAACGCCAAGATGATCGAGTACCTCGACTCCGTGTCCCTGCGCAAGCTCGCCGACGAGCAGCTGGCCAAGGGCTTCGAGGTCGAGGCGGCGCCGGTCAAGCGCGCCATCTCCAGCCAGCCGGTGCTCAAGCCCATCCGCGTGACGGCGCCGAACTCCGTGTTCGCCCTGGGTGGAAATCTCAGCGGCGCGTTCAGCAAGTAACAGAACTCAAAAGTAGTCGTTCCATGGACATGACCCCGCATTTCCCGATCTACCTCGACTACGGCGCGACGACGCCGTGCGACCCCCGCGTGGTGGACGCGATGATCCCCTGGCTGCGCGAGCACTTCGGCAACCCGGCGTCGCGCAGCCACGCCTGGGGCTGGGAGGCGGAAGAGGCGGTCGAGAAGGCGCGCACGCAGGTGGCCGAGCTGATCGGCGCCGACCCGCGCGAGATCGTCTGGACCTCGGGCGCCACCGAGTCCAATAACTTGGCACTGAAGGGCGCCGCCCAGTTCTACAAGACCCGCGGCAAGCACCTCATCACCGTGAAGACCGAGCACAAGGCCGTGCTCGACACGATGCGCGAGCTGGAGCGCCAGGGCTTCGACGTGAGCTATCTCGATGTGCTGGAGAACGGCCTCGTCGACCTGGAAGCCTTCAAGGCCGCGTTGCGCCCGGACACCATCCTGGCCTCGGTCATGTACGTCAACAACGAGATCGGCGTCATCCAGGACGTGGTCGCGCTGGGCAATATCTGCCGCGAGCGCGGCATCATCTTCCACGTCGACGCGGCCCAGGCCACCGGCAAGGTCGAGATCGACATGGCCCAACTGCCCATCGACCTGATGAGCCTGGCCTCGCACAAGACCTATGGCCCCAAGGGCATCGGCGCGCTCTACGTGCGCCGCAAGCCGCGCGTGCGCCTGGAGGCGCAGATGCACGGTGGCGGCCATGAGCGCGGCATGCGCTCGGGCACGCTGCCCGTGCACCAGATCGTCGGCATGGGCGAGGCCTTCCGCATCGCCCGCGAGGAGATGGGCACCGAGAACGAGCGCATTCGCGTGCTGCACAACCGGCTGATCCAGGGCCTGTCGGGCATCGAGCAGACCTTCATCAACGGCGACCTCGAACAGCGCGTGCCGCACAACCTGAACATCTCGTTCAACTACGTCGAGGGCGAGTCGCTCATCATGGGCGTGAAGGGCCTGGCGGTGTCGTCCGGCTCGGCCTGCACCTCGGCCAGCCTGGAGCCCAGCTATGTGCTGCGCGCACTGGGCCGCAGCGACGAACTGGCCCACAGCTCGCTGCGCATGACCATCGGCCGCTTCACGACCGAGGAAGAGATAGCCTACGCCGTCAGCGTGCTGACCGACCGCGTCGCCAAGCTGCGCGAGCTGTCCCCGCTGTGGGACATGTACAAGGACGGCGTGGACCTGAGCACCATCCAGTGGGCCGCCCACTGAGGAGAACACCATGGCATACAGCGAAAAGGTCGTCGACCACTACGAGAACCCCCGCAACGTCGGCAAGTTTGAAAACGGCGACGAGGACGTCGGCACCGGCATGGTCGGCGCCCCGGCCTGCGGCGACGTGATGAAGCTGCAGATCAAGGTCAACCCGGCGACCGGCCTCATCGAGGACGCCAAGTTCAAGACCTATGGCTGCGGCTCGGCCATCGCCTCCAGCTCCCTCGTGACCGAATGGGTCAAGGGCAAGAGCCTGGACGAAGCGCTGACGATCAAGAACACGCAGATCGCCGAGGAACTGGCGCTGCCGCCGGTCAAGATCCACTGCTCCATCCTGGCCGAGGACGCCATCAAGGCCGCCGTGGACGACTACCGCGCCAAGCACGCGAATTGATATGTCGGTGACCCTGACCGAGGCTGCTGCCCGCCATGTGAAGCGCTACATCGCCAAGCGCGGCAAGGGCGTCGGCGTGCGCCTGGGCGTCAAGACGACGGGCTGCTCGGGCCTGGCCTACAAGCTCGAATACGCCGACGAGGTCGCGCCCGAGGACGTCGTCTTCGAGGGCCACGAGGTCAAGATCCTGATCGACCCCAAGAGCCTGCCCTACCTCGACGGCACCGAGCTGGACTTCGTGCGCGAAGGCCTGAACGAAGGCTTCAAGTTCCGCAACCCGCGCGAGAAGGATCGCTGCGGCTGCGGCGAATCCTTCCGTGTCTGACAAGGGCAGGGTTCTGGCTGAGCGCGGCATTGGCCGCGCTTTTTACTTTCTCGCCGCAGCATGCGACTGACCGACAACGACTTCCAGCTCTTCGGCCTGCCTGAAACCCAGGCACAGTCGCGCGCCGACATCGACGCGCGCTGGAAGGCGCTGCAGGCCGAGGTCCATCCCGACCGCTTCGCCGCTGAAGGCGCCGCCGCCCAGCGCGTGGCCATGCAATGGGCCATGCGCGTCAACGAGGCCTACCAGCGCCTGAAGGATCCGCTCAAGCGGGCGGCCTATCTGTGCGGGCTGCGCGGCGCGCCGGTGCAGGCCGAGAACAACACGGCCATGCCCGCAGCCTTCCTGATGCAGCAGATGGAATGGCGCGAGGCGCTGGACGACGCGGGCGACGAGTCCGCGCTCGAAGCTCTCGACGACGATGCGGCACAGGCCGAGGCCGCCGCGCTGGCCCAGGCCCAGCGCCTGCTCGATGACAACCACGACGCGCCGGCCGCCGCCGCGCAGGTGAGGGCGCTGATGTTCATCCAGCGTTTCCGCACCGATATCGACCAGCGCCTCGCCGCGCTCGACGCCTGACCATGGCACTTCTCCAGATTTCCGAACCCGGCGCGTCGCCCGACCCGCACCAGCGCCGCATCGCCGTCGGCATCGACCTCGGCACGACGCATTCCCTCGTCGCCGCCGTGCGCCACGGCGTGGCCGAATGCCTGCCCGACGGGCTGGGGCGCGTGATCCTGCCGTCGGCCGTGCGCTATCTGCCCGAAGGCCGCCGCCAGATCGGCGCCGACGCTCTGGCAGCCCAGGCCGAAGACCCCGAGAACACCATCGTCTCGGTCAAGCGCTTCATGGGCCGCGCCGTGGCCGACGTGGCCAACCGCGAGCGCCTGCCCTACCGCTTCGAGGACCGCCCCGGCATGCTGGCCCTCGCGACGCGTGACGGCGCGAAGAGCCCCGTCGAGGTGTCGGCCGAGATCCTGGCGACGCTGCGCTTCCGCGCCGAGGACAGCTTCGTCGACGACCTGTTCGGCGCCGTCATCACCGTGCCGGCCTATTTCGACGACGCCCAGCGTCAGGCCACCAAGGATGCCGCCGAGCTGGCCGGCCTGAAGGTGCTGCGCCTCATCAACGAGCCCACGGCCGCGGCCATTGCCTACGGCCTGGACAACGCCAGCGAAGGCCTCTATGCGGTCTACGACCTGGGCGGCGGCACCTTCGACATCTCGCTGCTGCGCCTGACGCGCGGCGTCTTCGAGGTCGTGGCGACCGGCGGCGATGCGGCCCTGGGTGGCGACGACTTCGACCGTGCGCTGGCCGACTGGGCGCTGGGCTGCCGCGCCGTCGAGTCCGCTCACGACAAACGTGCCGTGCTCGTCGCCGCGCGTGCGGCCAAGGAGGCGCTGTCGGACGCCGATGCGGCCGAACTCGTCGCCGCGCTGGATGCCGGCGAACTGCGCGTGACGGTCACGCGTGCGCAATTCGAGGCACTGGCCCAGCCTCTGATCGCCAAGACGCTGTCGTCCGTGAAGCGCGTGCTGCGCGACGCCAAGGTCAAGGCTGCGGACGTGCAGGGCACGGTCATGGTCGGCGGCTCGACGCGCATGCCCATCGTGCGCCGCGCCGTCGGTGAGCTGTTCGGCCGCGAGGTCTTGACCAATCTGAACCCGGACGAGGTCGTCGCTCTCGGCGCCGCCATCCAGGCCAACCAGCTCGCCGGCAACGCCGCCGATGGCGAGATCCTGTTGCTGGACGTGATCCCGCTGTCACTGGGTCTGGAAACCATGGGCGGCCTGGTCGAGCGCGTCATCGAGCGCAACTCGACCATCCCCGTCGCCAAGGCCCAGGACTTCACGACCTTCAAGGACGGCCAGACCGCCATGGCCATCCACGTCGTGCAGGGCGAGCGCGAGCTGGTCAGCGAATGCCGTTCGCTGGCGCGCTTCGAGCTGCGCGGCATCCCGCCGATGGCCGCCGGCGCGGCGCGCATCCGTGTCAGCTTCCAGGTCGATGCGGACGGGCTGCTCAGCGTGTCCGCCGAGGAGCTGACCTCCGGCGCGCAGGCGGCCATCACCGTCAAGCCCAGCTACGGCCTGTCCGACGACCAGATCGCCGGCATGCTGAAGGATGGTTTCGCCAGTGCCGACGCCGACATGGCCGCGCGCAAGCTGCGCGAGGCCAAGGTGGAGGCCGAGCGCATGGTCCTCGCGACCCACAGCGCGCTCGCGGCCGATGGCGACCTGCTGCCCGAGGCCGAGCGCGAAGCGCTCGAAGCCCGGCTGGCGGCGCTGGCGCGGATGGACGGCGATGCCGACGCCATCGACGCCGCCGTGAAAGCGCTGGCCGAGGCCACCGAAGGCTTCGCCGCCGAACGCATGAACCGCTCCATCGCCCGCGCCCTGACGGGCCGCGATGTCAGCCAGCTCTGAGACTCACACCATGCCCGTCATCACCATCCTCCCGCACGCCGAATACTGCCCCGAGGGCAGGACGGTGACCGCCGAACCCGGCACGTCGATTTGCGAGGCGCTGCTGGCCAACCATGTCGACATCGAGCACGCCTGCGACCAGGTCTGCGCCTGCACGACCTGCCACGTCATCGTGCGCCAGGGCGGCCGCTCCCTGTCCGAGATGGAGGAGGACGAGGAGGACATGCTGGACCGCGCCTGGGGCCTGGAGCCGGATTCGCGGCTGTCCTGCCAAGCGCTGCTGCGCCAGCAGGACGTGACGATCGAGATTCCCAAGTACTCGATCAATCACGCCAAGGAAGGCAAGTGAGTGCCATCCAGCGTGTCTTCGGTTTCGAGTCGTCCTGCGACGAGACCGGGGTTGCGCTCGTCGAGGTCGACGGCGACCAGCCGCCGAGGCTGGTGGCCCAGGCGCTGCACAGCCAGATCAGCATGCATCAGGCCTACGGCGGCGTCGTGCCCGAGCTGGCCTCGCGCGACCATGTGCGCCGCGTGTTGCCGCTGACGCGCGAGGTGCTGTCGCAGGCAGGCCTGGCGCTGCATGACGTGAACCTCGTCGCCTACACGCAAGGCCCCGGCCTCGCGGGCGCGCTGCTCGTGGGCGCCGGCGTGGCCGTGTCGCTGGCCGCCGCGCTGGACGTGCCGGCGCTGCCCATCCATCACCTCGAAGGGCATCTGCTGTCGCCCTTCCTGTCGGTCGACCCGCCGCAGTTTCCCTTCGTCGCGCTGCTGGTCAGCGGCGGCCACACGCAGCTGATGCGCGTGGACGACATGGGCCGTTACGAGATCCTCGGCGAGACCATCGACGACGCGGCCGGCGAGGCCTTCGACAAGAGCGCCAAGCTGCTGGGCCTGCCTTACCCGGGCGGCCCACATCTGGCGCGCATGGCCGAGTTCGGCAACCCGGAGGCCTTCGAGCTGCCGCGCCCGCTGCTGCACAGCGGCAAGCCGGACTTCAGCTTCGCCGGCCTGAAGACGGCTGTGCTGACGCAGGTGAAGAAGATCGGCGAATCTCCCTGCGAGCAGACCAAGGCTGACCTGGCCGCGTCGACGCAGGCGGCCATCGTCGACGTGCTGGTGAAGAAGTCGCTGCTGGCGTTGAAGGAAACGGGCCTGAAGCGCCTCGTCGTCGCCGGCGGCGTGGGCGCGAACGCCAGGCTGCGCGAGCAGCTGAACGCCGTCTGCGCCAAGCGGGGCGTGCGCGTGCACTATCCGGAGCTGTCGCTGTGCACCGACAACGGCGCCATGATCGCGATGGCCGCCGCGCTGCGCCTGCAGCGCGGCATGGCCCGGCCGCGGCAGGACGGCGGCTTCGAGGTCCGCCCGCGCTGGGACTTGACCGCCGCTTAGTTGACGGTCAGCTGGCCGCCGTTGTCGGCGACGCGCTTGCCCAGGTCCAGCGTCAGCACGCCGTTCTCGAAGCGGGCCTGCGATTGCCCCGGGTCGATCTCGACGGGCAGTGAGAAGCTGCGGGCGTAGCGCGCCGCGCGGCGTTCGCGGTAAAGCAGGCGCGAGCCGTCGGTCGGCGCGGCGGCTTCTTCGGCGGCGGTCTCGATGTGCACGCGGCGGCCTTCGACGCGGACCTTGACGGCCTCCTTGGCGACGCCCGGCATGTCCACGGTGACGTGGTAGCCCTTGTCGTCCTCGCTGACGTCCAGCGCGGGCGTGCGGGCCGCATCGCTGTCGGCATCGAACTGGCGCAGCACGCGGGCGACATGGCGGGGGKGGGTCAGGTAGAACATGATGGAACTCCGTTGGTTTGCGCTGCTGAACCAGTCGGGAGCAGCACCCGATGACCGGGAAATAGGGCGGCGCCGGGGCGCTTCAAGAGCTGTTTGCGCGCCGATGAAGAGAAGTCACGCATTTGCAGGGCAGGGCGCCTGCGGCCCTTGAAAGCCCGGGTGACCGGCCGCATGTCCGCCCGCTTGGCCTGGGCTGGTTGGGTCGCATTCCTGCTTTCGGCTAGAATCCGGAGGTTTTGCGCTTCACGGTGCAGAACGCATAGCACGGCTCGGGGTGGTTTCCCTCGTGTCCGCAAGTCAACCCCGGAAACCGTCTGCGGCGGCACCAGCAGTTGTGCTCGCCCGGCCGGACTTCCGAAACCTTTTTGGAAAACAAAATGTCCGTCGCCGATCTGAACAAGGCCGAAATCGTCAAGGCCAATGCCCGCAGCGCCAACGACACCGGCAGCCCGGAAGTCCAAGTCGCCCTGCTGACCGCTCGCATCAACGAGCTGACCCCCCACTTCAAGCTGCACGCCAAGGACCACCACGGCCGCCGCGGTCTGCTGAAGATGGTCAACACCCGCAAGAGCCTGCTGGCCTACCTGAAGCGCGTGGACTCGGCCCGCTACGTCGCGCTGATCCAGAAGCTCGGCCTGCGCAAGTAAGCAGCTGAATCCCGCAAGGAGCCTGTCTGGTCCATCAAGCCCAGCACAGGCTCTTTGTCTTTCTACCCAGGAACCAAGCTGACGTGGTCGCGGATCATTCCAAGACGGCTCCTCGCCGAGCCGCCCTGGAATGGCATCTGGACCAAACCCAGCCTCGTTCCCGGTTCCCCCGGACGCCGATGAGCGCGTCCACAACAACCAGGAGATGAGCATGTCCATGTTCAACAAGGTCACCCAGTCCTTCCAATGGGGCCGCCACAACGTCGTGCTGGAAACGGGCGAGATCGCCCGCCAGTCCAGCGGCGCCGTCCTCGTCAACATCGAAGGCACCGTCGTGCTGGCCACCGTGGTCGCCAAGACCGAGGCCAAGGCCGGCCAGGACTTCTTCCCGCTGACCGTCGACTACCTCGAGAAGACCTATGCCGCCGGCAAGATCCCCGGCAGCTTCTTCAAGCGTGAAGGCCGCCCGAGCGAGCACGAGACGCTGACCAGCCGCCTGATCGACCGCCCGATCCGCCCGCTGTTCCCCGAAGGCTTCTTCAACGAAGTCCAGGTCGTCGTGCACGTCGTCAGCCTGAACCCCGAGGTGCAGGCCGACATCGCCGCCATGATCGGCACGTCCGCCGCGCTGGCCGTGTCCGGCATCCCGTTCAATGGCCCGATCGGCGCCGCTCGCGTGGGCTATGTCAACGGCGAGTACCTGCTGAACCCGAGCAAGTCCGAGCTGGCCAACAGCCAGATGGACCTGGTCGTCGCCGGCACGCAAGCCGCCGTGCTGATGGTCGAGTCCGAGGCCTCGGGCCTGTCGGAAGAGGTCATGCTGGGCGCCGTGGTCTACGGCCATGAGCAGGGCAATGTCGCCATCGCCGCGATCAACGAGCTGGTCAAGCAAGCAGGCAAGCCGGCCTGGAACTGGACCGCGCCCGCCAAGGACGAGGCCTTCATCGCCAAGGTCAACGGCCTGGCCGAGCCGGCTCTGCGCTCCGCCTACCAGATCCGTTCCAAGCAGGCCCGCACGCAGGCCTGCCGCGCCGCTTCCGCGAACGTCTTTGCCGCACTGACCGCCGAAGGCCTGTCGTTCGACAAGGTCGAGGTCGAAGGTCTGCTGTTCGAGATCGAAGCCCGCATCGTCCGCAGCCAGATCCTGGCCGGCGAGCCGCGCATCGACGGCCGCGACACCCGCACCGTGCGCCCCATCGAGATCCGCAACGGCATCCTGCCGCGCACCCACGGCTCGGCGCTGTTCACGCGCGGCGAGACCCAGGCCCTGGTCGTCGCGACGCTGGGCACGGACCGCGACGCGCAGCGCATCGACGCGCTGGACGGCGAGTTCGAAGACCGCTTCATGATGCACTACAACATGCCCCCCTTCGCCACCGGCGAGACGGGTCGTGTGGGCTCGCCGAAGCGCCGCGAAATCGGCCATGGCCGCCTGGCCAAGCGCGCGCTGATCGCCGCACTGCCGAGCAAGGAAGACTTCCCCTACTCGCTGCGCGTCGTCTCCGAGATCACCGAGTCCAACGGCTCCTCGTCGATGGCTTCGGTCTGCGGCGGCTGCCTGGCGCTGATGGATGCCGGCGTGCCGATGAAGGCCCACGTGGCCGGCATCGCCATGGGCCTGATCAAGGACGCCAACCGCTTCGCCGTGCTGACCGACATCCTGGGTGACGAGGACCACCTTGGCGACATGGACTTCAAGGTGGCCGGCACGACGACCGGCATCACCGCCCTGCAGATGGACATCAAGATCCAGGGCATCACCAAGGAAATCATGCAGGTCGCGCTGGCGCAGGCCAAGGAAGCCCGCCTGCACATCCTGGGCAAGATGGTCGAGGCCATGAGCGGTGCCAACACCGAGGTGTCGCAGTTCGCCCCGCGCCTGTACACGATGAAGATCAACCCGGAGAAGATCCGCGACGTCATCGGCAAGGGCGGCGCCACCATCCGCGCACTGACCGAAGAGACCGGCACGACCATCGACATCGGCGAAGACGGCACCATCACCATCGCGTCGACCGATGCCGAGAAGGCCGAGATGGCCAAGAAGCGCATCGCCGAGATCACGGCCGAGGTCGAGGTCGGCAAGATCTACGAAGGCCCGATCGTCAAGATCCTGGACTTCGGTGCCCTGGTGAACCTGCTGCCCGGCAAGGACGGCCTGCTGCACATCAGCCAGATCGCCCACCAGCGCGTCGAGAAGGTGACCGACTTCCTGCAGGAAGGTCAGGTCGTCAAGGTCAAGGTGCTCGAGACCGATGAGAAGGGCCGCATCAAGCTGTCCATGAAGGCGCTGATCGACCGCCCTGAGCAGCAGCCTCGCGAAGCCGCCCCGGCGCCTGCCGCCGAGACGACGGCGCCCGCCGCGGAGTAATCGGCCAGGCGATGAAAGCCGTCGCGATCACCCGCCCCGGCGGGCCCGAAGTGCTGGAACTGGCCGAGCGGCCGGATCCGGTCACGGGCCCGGGTGAGTGCCTGATCCGTGTTGCAGCGTCCGGCATCAACCGGCCGGACGTGCTGCAACGCAAGGGCGCCTACCCGCCGCCGCCGGGTGCGAGTGAGCTGCCCGGGCTGGAGGTCGCCGGCGAAATCGTCGCCGGTGATGACCAGGCCCTGGCTGCGCATGGTTTCAAGCTGGGCGACGAGGTCTGCGCGCTGGTCAACGGCGGCGGCTATGCCGAGCTGTGCACGGCGCCCATCGGCCAATGCCTGCCGGTGCCCAAGGGCTGGACCCTGACGCAGGCGGCCACGCTGCCGGAAACCTGCTTCACCGTCTGGGCCAATGTGTTCGACCGCGTCGGCCTGAAGGCCGGCGAGACGCTGCTGATCCACGGCGGCTCCAGCGGCATCGGCGTGACGGCCATCCAGATGGCCAGGGCGATGGGTGCCCGCGTGCTGGTGACGGTGGGCGGCGCCGACAAGGCCGAGGCCTGCAAGGCGCTGGGCGCCGATGTCGCGATCAACTACCGCGAACAGGATTTCGTCGCCGAGGCCAAGGCCGCCACGGGCGGGCGCGGTGTCGACGTGATCCTGGACATGGTGGCCGGCGACTACATCGGCCGCGGCGTGCAGGTGCTGGCCGAGGATGGCCGCCTGGCGCTGATCGCCGTGCAGGGCGGCGTGAAGTCGGAGGTCGATGCCGGCCTCGTGCTGCGCAAGCGGCTGACGATCACCGGCTCGACGCTGCGCCCGCGCTCGACGGCCTTCAAGGCCGCCGTGGCGCAGTCGCTGCGCGACAAGGTCTGGCCGCTGATCGAGGCCGGCCGGATCAAGCCGGTCATTTACCGCGAGCTGCCCGCCGCCAACGCGGCCGAGGCGCACGCACTGATGGAATCCAACCAGCACATCGGCAAGATCGTGCTGACCTGGTGACGGAGTCGAGATGAGAAAGAAACTCGTCGTGGGCAACTGGAAGATGCACGGCAGCCGCGCTGCCAATGCCCAACTGCTCGCCGGCCTGAAGGAGGCCGGCCCCTGGAATGCCGACGTCGCCGTCTGCGTGCCTTTCCCCTACATCGCCGAGACGGCCCTCGCGCTGACCGGCACGGCCATCGCCTACGGCTCGCAGGACTGCTCCGCGCACGAGCAGGGGGCCTACACGGGCGAGGTGTCGTCGGCCATGCTGCACGACATCGGCTGCCGCTACGCCATCGTCGGCCACTCCGAGCGCCGGGCCTATCACGCGGAGAGCGACCAGCTCGTCGCCGACAAGGCCAAGGCCGCGCTGGCCCATGGCGTGACGCCCATCGTCTGCGTGGGCGAGACCCGCGCCGAGCGCGAGGCCGGCCAGACCGAAGCCGTCGTCAAGCGCCAGCTGGCCGCCGTCATCCACACGCTGGGCCACTGCTGCGGCGAGATGGTCGTGGCCTACGAGCCCGTCTGGGCCATCGGCACCGGCCTGACCGCCACGCCGGCCGAGGCGCAGGCCGTGCACGCGGTGCTGCGCGCCCAGCTGCATGCGGCGACCGACCGCTCGGCCGTCATGCGCCTCCTATACGGCGGCAGCGTCAAGGCCGACAACGCGGCCGAGCTGTTCGGCCAGCCCGACATCGACGGCGGCCTGATCGGCGGCGCCTCGCTGAAGGCGGCCGACTTCGCCGCGATCTGCCGGGCTGCGGCCCACTGAGTTTTCCCGGCGCCTGCCAGCGGGGCGGGGCGCCACCGAGTATTGATGGAGTGTTTGGAATGCAGTTCTTCGCGAATCTGGTGCTGATCGTTCAGTTGCTCTCGGCCCTGGCGATCATCGGTCTGGTGCTGGTGCAGCACGGCAAGGGCGCCGACATGGGTGCCTCCTTCGGCAGCGGCGCCTCGGGCAGCCTGTTCGGCGCCACCGGCAGCGCCAACTTCCTGTCGCGCAGCACGGCCGTCGCGGCCACGCTGTTCTTCGGCTGCACGCTGGGCCTGGCCTTCCTGTCCAACGGCCGCAGCTCGGCATCGAATGGTGCCGACAGCGTGCTGGACCGCGCCGCGGTCGTCGCACCGACCCCGGCCGCTTCGGGTGCCGCCGCGATTCCCGGTGCCATCGTTGCGCCGGCGGCATCCGCTGCAGCTTCGGCTGCCGCGAACTGAGGCCCGACCAAAAGCCGCGCTTCTTCGCCGGATGTCACTTGAATCCGGTATAGAATGCGAGGCTGTCTGGCAAGCAAACCCTCCCCGGTTGCCAGGCATATTCGAGTACCAGCCGTCGTGGTGAAATTGGTAGACACGCTATCTTGAGGGGGTAGTGGCGAAAGCTGTGCGAGTTCGAGTCTCGCCGACGGCACCAGAACATAGGCTAGCATTCCCGCTGCGCTTGGCGCGGGAGTCGGCCGGAGCGGCCTGTCGCAGAGGTCGGCCCGATCCAGAGTTGGGGCGAGCAATGCAAGGTTCAAGGCGGGCGCGATCCGCGAGCGAAATCATTCGATTCGCTGGTGGCGCGCCTGTTTGCTTTTGTGGCCGGCTTCGCGCAGGCCCTGTGGACGAAGACACGACCCGAGAAGGCCCAAATGAATCTCGACCAATACCTGCCCGTCATCCTCTTCATCTTGGTCGGCGCAGTGGTCGGGATCGCACCCCAGGTGCTTGGCGCGCTGCTGGGTCCCAATCGGCCGGATCAGGCCAAGAACTCCCCCTACGAATGCGGCTTCGAGGCGTTTGAAGACGCGCGCATGAAATTCGACGTGCGCTACTACCTCGTCGCCATTCTGTTCATTCTTTTCGACCTGGAAATTGCCTTCCTGTTCCCCTGGGCCGTGGCGCTCAAGGAAATCGGTGCGACGGGCTTCTGGGCGATGATGATCTTCCTCGGCATTCTGGTCGTCGGCTTCGCCTACGAATGGAAAAAAGGCGCCCTGGATTGGGAATAAGCGTCTGCCGACACAAGCTGGGAATTCCAAATGGGTATTGAAGGCGTCTTGAAAGAGGGCTTCGTCACCACGTCGGTCGACAAGCTCATCAACTGGTCCAAGACGGGCTCGCTGTGGCCGATGACGTTCGGCCTGGCCTGTTGCGCCGTCGAGATGATGCACGCCGGTGCGGCGCGCTACGACATCGACCGCTTCGGCATGCTGTTCCGCCCCAGCCCGCGCCAGTCCGACCTGATGATCGTGGCCGGCACGCTGTGCAACAAGATGGCGCCGGCCCTGCGCAAGGTCTACGACCAGATGGCCGAGCCGCGCTGGGTGCTCTCGATGGGCTCCTGCGCCAACGGCGGCGGCTACTACCACTACAGCTATTCCGTCGTGCGCGGCTGCGACCGCATCGTGCCGGTGGATGTCTATGTGCCCGGCTGCCCGCCGACGGCCGAGGCGCTGCTCTACGGCATCCTGCAGTTGCAGGCCAAGATCCGCCGCGAAAACACCATTGCCCGCTGAGCGCCAAGGTATGAGCCTGAATCTGGAAACCCTGGCCCAGCAGATTGGCGCCATCCTCGGCGAGCGCGTCGTCGAACTGAAGCACGCCCTCGGCGAGCTGACGCTGACCGTGCGCGCTGCCGACTACCTCGATGTCGCGACCACGCTGCGCGACCACCCCGAGCTCAAGTTCGAGCAGCTGATCGACCTTTGCGGCGTCGACTACAGCAGCTACCGCGACGGCACTCACGAAGGCCCGCGCTACGCGGCCGTCAGCCACCTGCTGTCGATCACGAAGAACTGGCGCCTGCGCCTGAAGGTCTTCGCCGCCGATGACGACTTCCCCTGCGTGGCCTCGGTCACGCCGGTGTGGAACTCGGCCAACTGGTTCGAGCGCGAGGCCTTCGACATGTATGGCGTCATCTTCGACGGCCACGACGACCTGCGCCGCATCCTGACGGACTACGGCTTCATCGGCCATCCGATGCGCAAGGACTTCCCGGTGTCGGGCCATGTCGAGATGCGCTACGACGCCGAGCAGAAGCGCGTGGTCTACCAGCCGGTGACCATCGAGCCGCGCGAGATCACGCCGCGCATCATCCGCGAAGACAAGTACGGCGGTCTGTAATGGCAGAAATCAAGAACTACACGCTGAACTTCGGCCCCCAGCACCCGGCCGCCCACGGCGTGCTGCGCCTGGTGCTGGAACTGGACGGCGAAGTCATCCAGCGCGCCGACCCGCACATCGGCCTGCTGCACCGCGCGACCGAGAAGCTGGCCGAGAGCAAGACCTTCATCCAGTCGCTGCCCTATATGGACCGCCTCGACTACGTGTCGATGATGGCCAACGAGCACGCCTACTGCCTGGCCATCGAGAAGATGCTGGGCATCGAGGTGCCCATCCGCGCGCAGTACATCCGCGTGATGTTCGACGAGCTGACCCGCATCCTGAACCACCTGCTGTGGCTGGGCGCGCACGGCATCGACTGCGGTGCGATGAACATCCTCATCTACTGCTTCCGGGAGCGTGAGGACATCTTCGACATGTACGAGGCGGTGTCGGGCGCGCGCATGCACGCGGCCTACTTCCGTCCGGGCGGCGTCTACCGCGACCTGCCGGACAGCATGCCCCAGTACCAGGTCAGCAAGATCAAGAACGCGAAGACCATCGCCCAGCTCAACGAGAACCGCCAGGGCTCGCTGCTGGACTTCATCGAGGACTTCTGCCGCCGCTTCCCGAAGAACGTCGACGACTACGAGACGCTGCTGACCGACAACCGCATCTGGAAGCAGCGCACGGTCGGCATCGGCGTCGTGCCGCCCGAGCGCGCGCTCAACCTCGGCTTCAGCGGCCCGATGCTGCGGGGCTCGGGTATTGCCTGGGATCTGCGCAAGAAGCAGCCCTACGACGTCTACGCCAAGATGGACTTCGACGTGCCGGTCGGCACGAATGGCGACACCTACGACCGCTATTGCGTGCGCGTCGAGGAAATGCGTCAGTCCAATCGCATCGTTCAGCAGTGCGTGGCCTGGCTCAAGGCCAACCCCGGCCCTGTCATCACCGACAACCACAAGGTGGCGCCGCCGGCACGCGTGGACATGAAGTCCAACATGGAAGAGCTGATCCACCATTTCAAGCTCTTCACCGAAGGCTTCCACGTGCCCGAGGGCGAGGCCTATGCAGGTGTCGAGCACCCCAAGGGCGAGTTCGGCATCTACATGGTCAGCGATGGCGCGAACAAGCCCTATCGCCTGAAGATCCGCGCGCCGGGCTTCCCCCACCTCGCGGCCCTCGACGAGATGGGCCGCGGCCACATGATCGCGGACGCCGTGGCCATCATCGGCACGATGGACATTGTTTTCGGTGAGATCGACCGATGAGCTACCAACTCTCTGACGCCACCCGCGCTCGCTTCGACCGCGAGGTCGCCAAGTACCCCTACGAACTGCGCCAGTCCGCCGTCATGGCCTGTCTGGCCATCGTGCAGCAGGAAGAGGGCCATGTGTCCCGCGGCGCGGAAGACGCGATCGCCGCCCACCTCGGCATGGCGCCCATCGCCGTGTACGAGGTGACGACCTTCTACAACATGTACAACCAGAAGCCGGTGGGCAAGTTCAAGCTGAACGTCTGCGCCAACCTGCCCTGCCAGCTGCGCGACGGCCAGAAGGCGCTGGATCATCTGTGCCACAAGCTCGGCATCGAGCAGGGCGGCACGACTGCCGACGGCCTGTTCACCGTGCAGAAGAGCGAGTGCCTGGGCGCCTGCGCCGACTCGCCGGTGATGCTCGTCAACGACCGCCAGATGTGCAGCTTCATGACGACCGAGCGCCTGGACGAACTCGTCGACGTGCTGCGCGCTGACGCTGCCAAGGCCTGAGAAAGACGATGCTGGACCTCTCCAAATTCCAAAGCACCGGCGCCGAGACCTGCTTCCACGGCCGCCACATCAGCCCGCAGATCTATGCGGACCTGGACGGCAGGAACTGGTCGATCAAGGACTACGAAGCCCGTGGCGGCTACGCGGCCCTGCGCAAGATCCTGGGCAAGGACGGCATTCCTGCTAACGAAGGAGGCCTGACGCCCGACCAGGTCATCGCCGAGGTCAAGACCTCGGCCCTGCGCGGTCGCGGCGGCGCCGGCTTCCCGACCGGCCTGAAGTGGAGCTTCATGCCGCGCCAGTTCCCGGGCCAGAAATACCTCGTCTGCAACTCCGACGAAGGCGAGCCGGGCACCTGCAAGGACCGCGACATCCTGATGTTCAACCCGCATCAGGTCATCGAGGGCATGGCCATCGCCGCCTACGCGATGGGCATCACGGTCGGCTACAACTACATCCACGGCGAGATCTTCGAGGTCTACGAGCGCTTCGAGGCGGCCCTGGAAGAAGCCCGCGCCGCCGGCTACCTCGGCGACAACATCATGGGCAGCAGCTACAGCTTCCAGCTGCATGCCCACCATGGCTTCGGCGCCTACATCTGCGGCGAGGAAACCGCGTTGCTGGAATCGCTGGAGGGCAAGAAGGGCCAGCCGCGCTTCAAGCCGCCGTTCCCGGCCAGCTTCGGCCTCTACGGCAAGCCGACGACCATCAACAACACCGAGACCTTCGCCGCGGTGCCCTGGATCATCCGCAACGGCGGCCAGGCCTACCTCGAGATCGGCAAGCCCAACAACGGCGGCACCAAGCTGTTCTCGGTGTCGGGCGACGTCGAGAAGCCCGGCAACTTCGAGATCCCGCTGGGCACGCCGTTCCCGGTACTGCTCGAGATGGCGGGCGGTGTCCGCAAGGGCCGCAAGCTCAAGGCCGTCATCCCGGGCGGCTCGTCCGCCCCGGTGCTGCCGGCCGAGGTGATGATGAACTGCACGATGGACTATGACTCCATCGCCAAGGCCGGCTCCATGCTGGGCTCGGGCGCCGTCATCGTCATCGACGACTCGCGCTGCATGGTGCAGAGCCTGCTGCGCCTGTCCTATTTCTATGCCCACGAGTCCTGCGGCCAGTGCACGCCCTGCCGCGAAGGCACGGGCTGGATGCACCGCGTGCTGGAGCGCATCTACCACGGCGAGGGCAGGGCGGAAGACATCGACCTGCTGAACTCGGTGGCCGACAACATCCAGGGCCGCACGATCTGCGCGCTGGGCGACGCCGCCGCGATGCCCGTGCGCGCCATGATCAAGCACTTCAAGCACGAGTTCGTGCACCTGATTGAACACAAGAAGCCCCTGGTGGCTCCGACCTGAGCTGCCTAGGGAAACACCATCATGGTTGAAATCGAACTCGACGGTCAGAAGGTCTCGGTCCAGGAAGGCAGCATGGTCATGCATGCCGCCGAGAAGGCCGGCACCTACATCCCGCACTTCTGCTACCACAAGAAGCTCAGCATCGCGGCCAACTGCCGCATGTGCCTGGTGGACGTGGAGAAGGCGCCCAAGCCCATGCCCGCCTGCGCGACCCCGGTCACGCAGGGCATGATCGTCCGCACCAAGAGCGACAAGGCGGTCAAGGCCCAGCAGGGCGTCATGGAATTCCTGCTGATCAACCACCCGCTGGACTGTCCCATCTGCGATCAGGGCGGCGAATGCCAGCTGCAGGATCTGGCCGTCGGCTACGGCGCCGGCAAGAGCCGCTACACCGAAGAGAAGCGCGTCGTCTTCCACAAGAACGTCGGCCCGCTGATCTCGATGGAGGAGATGAGCCGCTGCATCCACTGCACCCGCTGCGTGCGCTTCGGCCAGGAGATCGCCGGCGTCATGGAGCTGGGCATGGCCCACCGCGGCGAGCACAGCGAGATCCAGACCTTCGTCGGCCGCACCGTGGACTCCGAGCTGTCGGGCAACATGATCGACATCTGCCCGGTCGGCGCGCTCACCAGCAAGCCCTTCCGCTACAGCGCCCGAACCTGGGAGCTGTCGCGCCGCAAGAGCGTCAGCCCGCACGATTCGACCGGTGCCAACCTCGTCGTGCAGGTCAAGAACCACCAGGTGCTGCGCGTCGTTCCGCTCGAGAACGAAGACGTCAACGAATGCTGGATCGCCGACCGCGACCGCTTCAGCTATGAAGCGCTGAACGGCGACCAGCGCCTGACCGCGCCCATGATCAAGCAGGGCGGCGCCTGGAAGCAGGTCGATTGGACCGTGGCGCTGGAATACATCGCCAACGGCCTGAAGTCCATCAAGGCGGACCATGGTGCTGCCTCCATCGGCGCGCTGGGCTCGGCCCACAGCACCGTCGAGGAACTGCATCTGCTCGCGCAGGTCGTGCGCGGCCTCGGCAGCGACAACATCGACCACCGCCTGCGCCACAGCGACTTCGGCAACGCTGCCTCGGCCGGCCAGGCCCGCTGGCTGGGCACGAGCGTCGCGAGCCTGTCAGAACTGGACCGCGCGCTGGTGATCGGCTCCAACCTGCGCAAGGACCACCCGCTGTTCGCCGCCCGCCTGCGCCACGCGGCGCGCCGCGGCGCCGCCGTGCACCGCATCGGCGTGAACGGCGACGACTGGCTGATGCCCCTCGCCGCATCGCAGTCCGTCGCGCCGTCGGGCTGGGTGCAAGCCCTGGCTGACGTGACCGCGGCCTTCGGTGCCGGCGCACCGCTGTCCGGCACGGCCACCGACGAAGCCAAGGCCATCGCCGCCAGTCTGCAGTCGGGCCAGCGCAAGGCCATCCTGCTCGGCAATGCCGCCGCCGAACACCCGCAGGCCGCCGGCCTGCTGGCGCTGGCGCAGTGGATCGCCCAGCAGACCGGCGCCAGCGTCGGCTACCTGACGGCCGCCGCCAACACCGTCGGCGCCCAGCTCGTGAAGGCCCAGCCCCAGGTCGACGGCCTGAACGCCGGCCAGATGCTGAATGGCACGTCGCTGAAGGCCGCACTGCTGCTGAACACCGACCCGGTGCTGGACTCCGCCAACGCCGCCGCCGCCGCCAAGGCGCTGGACGCGGCCGAGATGGTCGTCGTGCTGAGCCCGTTCAAGAGCGGCCTCGAATACGCCGATGTGGTCCTGCCCATCTCCCCCTTCACCGAGACCTCGGGCAGCTTCGTCAACGCCGAGGGCCGGCTGCAGAGCTTCGTGGGCGTCGTGCGCCCGCTGGCCGAGACGCGCCCGGCCTGGAAGGTGCTGCGCGTGCTGGGCAATCTGCTGGGCCTGCCGGGCTTCGACCAGGACAGCTCCGAGCAGGTCCGCGAACAGGCCCTGGGTGGCGACTTCAGCGCCCGCCTGTCCAACGCCACTTCGGCCACGCCGCAAGTCGCGGCCGAGGCCGAGGGCGTCGAGCGCTTCGCCAACCTGCCGATCTACGCGACCGACGCGCTGGTGCGCAACGCCACGTCGCTGCAGCTGAGCACCGACGGCCGCGAAGCCGCCACGGTCGGCCTGCCCAGCGGCCTGTGGCAACAGCTCGGCCTCGCCGACGGCGACCAGGTCCGCATCGTGCAGGACGGCGGTGCCGCGCAGCTGCCCGCCCGCCTCGAAGCCGGCCTGCCGCAAGGCATGGCCCGCGTGCCGGCCGGCCTCGCGCAAACCGCCAGCCTCGGCGCCGCCTTCGGCACGCTGAGCATCAGCAAGGTCTGAGGGAGCCTCACAGAATGATCGACACCCTCTACCAAAACGGCGCCACGCTGCTGGGGGCCCTGTGGCCCCTGGTGTGGAGCCTGCTGAAGATCGTCGCGGTCCTGCTGCCGCTGCTCGGCTGCGTCGCCTATCTGACGCTGTGGGAGCGCAAGGCCATCGGCTGGTCGCAGATCCGCCCGGGCCCGAACCGCGTCGGCCCCTACGGCCTGCTGACGCCCATCGCCGACGCGGTCAAGCTGATCTTCAAGGAGATCATCAAGCCGACCGCCGCGAACAAGGGCCTGTTCTTCCTCGGCCCCGTCATGACCATCATGCCGGCGCTGGCCGCCTGGGCCGTCGTGCCCTTCGGCCCGGACGCCGCCGTGGCCAACGTCAACGCCGGCCTGCTGTTCCTGATGGCGATCACGTCGCTGGAGGTCTACGGCGTCATCATCGCCGGCTGGGCGTCCAACTCGAAGTACGCCTTCCTGGGTGCGCTGCGCGCCTCGGCCCAGATGGTCTCCTACGAGATCGCGATGGGCTTCGCCCTCGTCGTCGTGCTGATGGTGACGGGCAGCCTGAACATGACCACCGTCGTGCAGGTGCAGGAAAAGGGCATCTTTGCCAGCTACGGCGTGAACTTCCTGTCCTGGAACTGGCTGCCGCTGTTCCCGATCTTCATCGTCTACTTCATCTCGGGCCTGGC